>VOFC01005704.1_pt1 | contig 660115 bp, 547 predicted proteins | sample 5384161 | NCBI WGS metagenome assembly VOFC01 (sample SAMN12384722, study PRJNA508395) | human gut metagenome | isolation source: healthy gut B | host: Homo sapiens | reverse complement strand
GATTTCGCACGTGACATGTTCCTGTTCTGCTTTTACACACGGGGGATGTCCTTTGTGGACATGGCTTATCTGAAAAAGGGAGACATTGCGAACGGAATCCTGACTTACCGCAGGAAAAAGACCGGACAACAGCTGTTCATCCGATGGGAAAAGTGTATGCAGGAGATCATCAAACTTTTTTGTTTATCGGTTCAAGATTTCAAAGTTGTTCATTAATTGCTTTGTTGGTTATATCCAGAGTATTATTTGTAAGAGACTCTACGAATAAATGATGATAAGACCAGTTAGTTTATCGCTTGTTTTATAATTTCATTGCGATATTCGTTCGGTGTGCAACCTTCCATCTTCTTGAACCAACGTGTGAAATGTTGCGGGTATTGGAAACCCATTTCATCTGAGATTTGACTGATACTTTTTTGCGTGTTCATGATGCGCTCTTTGGCTATATCCATAATTTTTTGCTGGATATGCTTGATTGCTGACATACCGGTTTCCTTTTTTACCAGGTCACTGAAATAATTGGTGGAAAGACACAGTTGGTCAGCGCAATACTGTACCGTCGGAATACCTTTACTCGTTGGCAAGGCAGAATGATAGTAATTATTGAGTAACAATTCAAAACGCGCCAACAAATCGTTGTTGGCATTTTCCCTTGTAATGAACTGGCGGTCATAAAAGCGGATGCAGCGGTCAAGGAGAAGCTTCATGGTATCAATAATCAAAGAACGGCTGTGCTTGTCAATAGGATGCCTCAATTCTTCTGCTACATTGTTTATACATTCAATGACTACTTTGCGCTCCTGTTCTGACAGGTGCAGTGCTTCGTTGGCATTATATGAGAAATAAGAATACTCTTTTATTATATGTGCAAGGGAAGTACCGCGCAATAGTTCGGGATGGAACATCAGGGCCCATCCGGCCGGCTGGTGCAGACTGCCATCATCGTCAGAACCCATTACCTGCCCCGGAGCGATAAACAGCATGGAGCCTTTTTCATAGTCATAGAGGCTCCGTCCATAATTCATCGTACCGCAGTCAGTATCTTTCAGCAACACAGCATAAATGTTGTACAGTTTCTTTGAGTGTCTGATGGGCTGCACCTCGTAACAATTCACAACGCTGACCAACGGGTGCAGAGCTTCGACTTCGAAAAGGTCGCAGTACTGCTGAACTGTATCTATTCTTGTTATATCTCCCATAACCATCCTTTTGTTTTTTACAAAAATAAGTATTTATATTGACATTGCTGTCTGAGGAACAGCTGTTTCTTTTCTATCCCTTATTTATTTTATTCCATGACGACAAAGTTAGTTCATTCAATCAACGAACATATAACCCTAATCACAGACTGTCTTACCATTTTCACAGATAACATTTAACCCGGTCCAAGCCCGATGAAAGTGGTAATTTTATCAGTGATTGAGGTCTAATCTTCAGTATGTGAATGCTGTAATTTTGCAAGTGAAACCAAAAAGGTAAATAAGATGAAACCAAAAGCTTTATTTGTCATGTTAATCTTATGGCTTAGCTTCACTACGATTCAAGCGCGGTCAACCGAAGATGTCCCGGATAAGGGAACTTATGCAAAATTTCTGTTGGTAGGATGTTATATGAAGCCAGACGAAGAAGGTGTCAGAATGTACCGGTTTGACGGACAAACTGCCGATGTCGACTATCCGTGTGGGCTGAGAGGGATTTCAAATCCTGCTTTCCTTACATCTGATAGCACTGGTAATCGAATTTATGCCATAGGCGATGATGAAGGGAAAAGTTCGACTGCCAATGCTTTGCTTTTTGATAAGGAAAGTGGTCTGCTGTCTCTGCTTAACTCGCAATCTACAGACGGTGAACTTCCTATTTATATTACTCTCAGTCCAAAGGAATACTTTGTTCTGACAGCAAATTATAAGGGTGGCAGCATCACGGTATTCTCACAGGATAAGAAAGGAAAGTTGCAACGTGATACAAAAATAATTCGTTTTGCTGGAAATGGGCCGAATAAAAAAAGGCAGGAACAATCGCATCTGCATTGCGTGACCTTTACACCTGATGGCAAATTCCTTCTTGCTACCGATTTGGGAACAGATTGTATCTATCTGTTTCCGATAGGCAAACGACCGGAAGCAGGTAAGGCTCATTCTCTGTTGGATGAATCAAGAGTAGTCCGCATACAGATGGATTCCGGCTCAGGACCTCGACATATATGTTTTCACCCGAATGGCAGATTTGCTTATCTCATCAGTGAACTCTCGGGTAAAATAACTGTATTCTCCTATAATGAAGGCAAGTTGGAACGTTTACAAACAATTGTCTGCGACCCTTTCGTTGCAGAGGGAAATGCAGATATCCATGTTTCATCCGATGGCAAATTCCTCTATGCTTCCAAGCACTTGAAAGAAGATGGCATAATTGTTTATTCCATTGATTCCCAAAAAGGAACATTGGTTCAAATAGGATTTCAGCCAACAGGTCTTTATCCGCGAAGTTTTGCCATCTCTCCGGATGGTTGCTATTTGGCAGTGGTTTGCAGGGATGCCAACTGCATACAGATATTCGAAAGAAACCGAAATACGGGGTTACTGAAGAATACGGGAAAAAATATCCGACTGGAAAGACCGGCGTTTGTCAAGTTCTTATAAATTCATCACTAAACAGAAAGCAATATGAACAAGTTAATTACAACCATCGCCTGCCTGATATGCTGTATCGTTTATACGCAGGCACAAAACAAGGACAATATGTTAAGCAAGAAAGAACAAAGTATTGCCGCCATCAGTATGTATGCCGCACGTGGCAATCAGGACAGCCTCAAAGTGATCCTTGCCAGAGGACTTGACTGTGGGCTGACCGTGAGCGAAGAAAAAGAAGTACTTACCCAGCTCTATGCCTATTGCGGCTTTCCACGCAGCATGGGTGCATTGGTTACGCTGATGAATCTCACCAAAGAGCGTGCAGCACAAGGCATAAAGGATGAAGCCGGACGGGAGCCTTCTCCGGTAAAGAGTTCGGATATGTTTGTTGTCGGTGGACAAAACCAGCTGAAACTGTTCGGTCGTCCGGCACTAGGAGAAGTGCTGACATTTGCTCCGGCATTGGACCAATTTCTGAAAGCTCATCTGTTCGGTGACATATTCAGCCGTGACAATCTCGACTGGCGTACCCGTGAACTGTCTACTGTGGCTGCCTTGTCGGTGTTGGACGGCGTGAAGAATGAGTTGAATACTCACATTGCCCATGCCAAGCACAACGGCGTGACACAGGCTCAGATAGACGAAGTACTTATCATGGCGGCACGCTGTCGGAACGGAATGGTGTTTTCTGAATCCGATGAACCGGCAAAGACTTTTCAAACAGATCCGACAATTACTGTCCGTAAGGTCTTTTATAAAAACAGGTATGATATCATGCTTTGCGCCGAAATGTACCTCCCGAAGGATTTCAATGAAGCGCAACACTATGCAGCCCTCATCATCGGACACCCGTTCGGGGCTGTGAAAGAACAGTGTAGCGGACTCTATGCACAGGAAATGGCACGGCGAGGCTACGTGACTCTGGCTTTTGATGCTTCCTATCAAGGCGAAAGTGGAGGAGAACCGCGTCACACGGTATCGCCCGACGCATTGGTGGAAGACTTCAGTGCTTCTGTAGACTGGCTCGGACTACAACCGTTTATTGACCGCAACCGTATCGGTGTGATTGGCATCTGCGGAAGCGGCGGGTTCTCTGTCTGTGCGGCTTCTCTCGACCCCCGCATCAAGGCATTGGCAACCGTGAGCATGTATGATATGGGGCGTGCCACCCGTAACGGTTTGGGGGATTCGATGACGGATGAACAAAGACGCAAACTGTTGGATGAAGTTGCCGAACAACGTTGGAAGGAAGCAGAAACGGGAGAAGCACGTATCCGCTTTGGCACACCGGAGAAACTGCTGGGAAATGCCAATGCCGTGCAGAAGGAGTTTTTCGATTACTATCGCAACCCCTTGCGTGGCTATCATCCGCGCTATCAAGGTATACGCTTTACCAGTCAGGCGGCATTGATGAACTTCTATCCGTTTGCCATGATTAAAGAGATTTCACCACGCCCCGTGCTATTCATTGCAGGCGAGCATGCACATTCGCGCTATTTCAGTGAGGATGCCTATCAAGAAGCCAGCGAACCGAAAGAACTGTATATCGTTCCCGGAGCCAATCATGTAGACTTGTATGACCGGATGGATAAGATACCGTTCGAAAAAATTTCGGAATTCTTCTGGTATGCTTTGCGGTAATTCAGATGAAAATGGTAATGCTATCCGTGATTATGATACAGCAAAGCGAATACGCAGGAGGGTAACTTTGCAACAGAAACAATTTAAAGATTATAGTATTTGCAACCAGTTATTACTCAATATTTTGTGAGTTATAAGTCAGAAATATGGGCATAACCTTTAGGGGTACATTCTAAAAGGTGAAGATTTAACCTTTTTATTATTTCTTAACACTCAAAGAGCGGTGGTAGAGGGTATTTTCCCTCTTTTCGGTACTTTATTGATGGTTCGATGTTCCCATCTTTCCACATTGCTTGGCTCGTTCGCACAAGCCACTACAAAGGTACTACAATTTCCAATAAAGGCAAGAGGACAGCAATTCAAATCTATTATTTTTGAGGGAGTGAAATCTGCCGCTTGCCAAATTTCTCTCTGTCGAAAATAATAGTCCTCTGAAAAGAATGAAAACAGCATTGATAAAATTGCCTTATTAAGGGGGGGCTATGCTGTTTTATGCTATTATTTCGTCAGTCGTTTATCTCCGTTGCCGGATGCAGTTTTCAGCCAAGCCGATGAATAAGAAAAGGTTTTGGAGCTGTTTACTCTCCAACGGAGGACGAAACTGCTCCAAATGGTTTACCGCTTGAACTTTTCGTTTTCTAAAAGAGGTTTGGCAACCTTTGCATCCGACAAAAGGAGATAAATGACCAGATATATAACAGTAGTATTACATTAAGGTAAAGAACAACCATGGTATAGTATTATTGCAATTTAACTATTTAAAGTTTGTTTATAATCAAATCATTTAAAGATTTTTGTCCTTCTATGATTTTTTGTATTTGATAAATGTCGTAATTAAATAAAAAATATCACGCATAATGACTTTTTCTTTTTTCTAAATTTCTTCAAATGACAAATTATTGTTACCTTTGTAATGTAATGTAGTTAATGGTTGCGCTTATAAAGTCCTTGGAAAGGATTTATGTATAAAAGAGGTAGATGTTTACTCTGTTCTTGCTTGGATTATCAGCATCACTGATATGAAATAACAAAAAAAATATACAATGGCTAAGCGGACGGACAGGCAGGGAAATAGTACAGATTCCCAATCCCCCTCTTTATAATACATTGCGTATAAGATTTATTAACTGTCTGGTCTAGGGAATCTACAGAGATTTAACGAATCAAGATGGGAAGAGTCAGTCTTTGTCTTGTCATAATGTTCTTCATCTGTAGTGCTCAAAAAATTGATGCACAAGTACAGAATATCAGAGAGAAACAAGATACCATTTCGGCGACTAAATCATTAGAGCATATCAGGCCCGAGAATATCAAGAAGGGACCATTGAATAATGCTTTGGATGTATTGAGTGGTCAGTCTGCCGGTGTGAACGTCACCACTAATGGGACTGACAGGCTCGCTATGCTGAATAGTATCCGTGTGCGTGGTACCACATCCATTATGGGTGGCAATGACCCGTTAGTAATTATTGACGGAGTGACATCTGACATCGCTACGCTATCTACCATATATCCCGCAGACATCGAGAGTTTCACTATTTTGAAGAATGCTACCGAAACGGCAATGTACGGTTCCCGTGGTGCTTCAGGTGTAATTGAGATTAAGACCAAGAAAGGAACGGGGCGAGGTTTCGAAATATCATATGATGGCAACTACGGATTCGAGTCAATGTATAAACATCTGCAAATGCTCAACGGCCCGGAGTATATAGCTACAGCAGAGGCACTTGGATTAGATTACAATAATGGTGGCTACAACACCAATTTTCACGATGTAATTACTCGTACGGGCTTGATACATCAGCATCACTTGGCTTTTAGCGGTGGTTCGGAAAACTCAAACTATCGAGCATCGTTCGGTTTTATGGATCATAATACAATTGTCAAAGTTAACGATTACCGAAATTTAGTGGTAAAACTTGATGCTACACAAAAGGCTTTCGATGGTCGCTTAGTTGGCGATTTTGGTGTATATGGCTACTCGTCAAAGATACACGACATTTTCGATACACGAATGCTGTTTTACTCGGCAGCTGCACAGAATCCTACATATCCAGCAGGAACTGATGTTAATGGCAACTGGGTGAAGAACTCGGCTGCATCACACATCAACCCCCCCGGAGCACTCCTCTATGAGAAAAATGACTCCGAAGAACGGAATTTCAATACACATTTGGGGCTGAAATTTAATATCCTTGACAATTTGATATTGTCGGCTTTCGGCTCTTATTCATATTCATCTACGGGAAATGCTCAATTTTGTCCTACATGGGTGTGGGCGCAAGGCAATGTTTATCGTGGAGAGTTCAAGGGTGAAGACTACTTTACAAATGTGTCCCTCTCATATAACAATGCTTGGGGAGACTCACACCTTGATGCTGTTGTTGGCGCAGAATATCTTAAACAGGTAAGGACTGGTTTATGGGTGCAGGCAAAAGGAATAACAACAAATGATTTCTCCTATAATAACATCGGAGCAACATCATCGCGTCCTTTCGGTGGTACGAGCAGTAGCTATGAAGACCCGTCACTTGCTTCAATAATGGGTAGTGTCACATATAGTTACAAGGATAGATATTCTATTGCGGCAGCACTCCGTGGAGATGGCTCTTCAATGGTAAGCGATAACAATACTTTCGGATTCTTCCCATCAGTATCACTGGGTTGGGATGTAAAAAAAGAAGGCTTCCTCTCTGATACTGACTTTATAACAATGTTGAAACTAAGAACCGGATATGGTCGGTCAGGAAATCTTGGAGGTATAACATCCTATACAACACTTAATACCGTAAAGGAGAATGGTATCGTATCCATCAACGGTGCACCTACCGTAACAATGGGAAGTATACGCAACACGAATCCGGACCTTAAGTGGGAGACTCGTTCAACATTTAATATCGGTTTTGACTTAGGTATATGGGATAATCGGTTGATGCTTACCTCGGAATTATATTACTCAAAGACAACTGATATGCTCTATGAGTATGATGTTCCCGTTCCGACCTTTGCGTTCGATAAACTGATGGCAAATATCGGCTCGATGTTCTAACCAGGGTGTCGAACTAGGAATCTCGGTAGTTCCCATTCAACGAAAGGATATGGAGATGAATATCAACTTCAATATGTCCTACCAGAAGAATAAGTTACTTTCGCTTAGTGGAGAGTATAATGGTATGCATATGACAGCTTCAGATATTACTCCGATTGGCTCGCTTTATGGTGCAGGTCAGAACGGTGGAGACAATAATGTAGTATATCAGATTGTAGGTCAGCCATTGGGGGTATTCTATCTACCTCACTGCAAAGGGCTTAAAGAAAATGAACTTGGTGGCTACAGTTACGATATTGAAGATTTGAATGATGATGGCGAGATTGATTTTAGCGATGGCGGAGACAGGTATATAGCAGGTCAGGCAACCCCCAAGGTAACTATTGGATCAAACATCAGTTTCCGTTACAAGTCCTTTGATATTGCCATGCAGATAAATGGTGCTTTCGGTCATAAGATATTCAATGGCACGGGCTTGGCTTATACCAATATGTCTATATTCCCTGACTACAATGTATTGAAGGGTGCTCCTGAAAAAAATATTATTGATCAGAATGTTTCAGACTATTGGTTGGAAAAAGGTGACTATGTAAATATTGAACATATTACCATAGGCTACAATATTCCAATGAAATCCAAGGCTGTGAAGTCATTGCGTCTTTCGGCAGGCATTAGCAACCTTGCAACAATCACAGGCTATAGCGGTCTTACTCCAATGATAAACAGTTATGTAGTAAGCAACACTTTGGGCATTGACGACAAACGCACCTATCCTTTATATCGTACCTATTCGTTAGGTCTTAGCATTCAATTCTAACCGCTTACAGTTATGAAAAGATATATAAACATATTGATGGTTGCTTTGGCAACGATGATGACCTCTTGTCTTACTGAAGACCCTAGAGATCAACTTTATGAAGAAGACATTTACAACAATGCCAACAACATATATATTAATGCAGTGGCTGTGCTCTACAATTACATTGGTGGCAGTGCAGACAGTGAGGGTTTACAGGGGACCTGTCGTGGGATTTATGACTATAACACACTTACTACAGACGAAGCCATGATACCTATTCGTGGTGGCGACTGGTACGATGGAGGTTTGTGGACGAATATGTATCAGCATAAGTGGAGTCCTAATGATTTACCACTCTACAATACTTGGAAATACCTCTACAAGGTTGTTGTGTTATCGAACAAATCTCTGCATATCATCGATAAGTATAGCCATAACCTATCTGAGGAGCAGAGAGTGGCCTACGAAGCTGAGGTGCGAGCTCTGAGAGCACTTTTCTACTACTACATTATGGATATGTATGGCAGAGTGCCCATCGTAACATCCTATGAACAACCGCAGGATGAAGTTGTGCAGAGCGAGCGTAGCGAGGTTTTCCGTTTTATCGTGAATGAGTTGCAGGAGGTTGCCGAGTTGTTGCCAAATGAGCGTAGTAATAAGATGGGTAACTACTATGGTCGTATAACAACACCTGTAGCTAATTTCCTTTTGGCTAAGTTGGCTCTTAATGCCGAGATATATTGTGATGATAATTGGACTGATGGCGTTCCACGGAACGGTAAAGAGATATTTTTCACCGTCGATGGTGAGAAACTCAACGCTTGGCAGACCTGTATCAAATATTGCAATAAACTTGCCGAGGTAGGTTATCGGTTGGAGGACGATTATAGCTATAATTTCTCTGTGCATAACGAGAACTCCAACGAAAACATATTCACCATTCCGTTGGATAAGAACCTCTATGCTGCGCAGTTCTGGTATCTCTTCCGATCACGACACTACAACCATGGCGGTGCGTTGGGTGGCTCATCGGAAAATGGTACCAGTGCCAATATCTCAACAGTCTTAGCCAACGGATACGGCACAGATGATGTAGATGCTCGCTTTGAAAAGAACTTCTATGCCGGCATCGTAGAGGTTGATGGAAAGCCTGTAATGATGGACAATGGACAGCAGTTGGAGTATTTCCCATTGGAGCTAAAGTTGAATCTTACGGGAAGCTCCTATGTCAAGACAGCTGGTGCTCGTATGGCAAAATATGAGGTTGATAGGACCTCACATTCCGACGGTAGACAACCGGATAACGACATCGTGCTATTCCGCTATGCCGATGCTCTCCTGATGAAGTCCGAGGCAAAGGTACGTAATGGTGAGGATGGCTCGTTGGAGTTGAACGAAGTCCGAGGTCGTGTTGGTATGCCATATCGAGAAGCTACGCTTGAGAACATATTGAAAGAGCGTTTGTTGGAGTTAGTATGGGAAGGCTGGCGACGACAAGATATGGTGCGTTTTGGAGTTTATCACAAATCATACGATCAGCGAGTCCAACTGGCTGATGAGAAAAATGGGTATACCACAGTTTTTCCTATTCCACAAAAGTATAGACTTGAACCCAAAATTGAAACAAAATGTTGGATATAAATAACTTTAGCCTATGAGTATTCAATTTGACATTGCAAAACAGATTATAGCTGAAACATGCCCTAATCGCAAACTTAAGTTGGAGAATATTCGCCTTTTTGCAGATATTATTCAGCCTAAGAAATATCAAAAAGGTGATATAATTCTAAATGAAGGTGATATCTGTAATTGCCTATTTTATATAGAAAAGGGATTTATTAGACAGCACTACCTAAAGCATGATAAGGATGTGATAGAACATTTAGCATGTGAAAAAGATGTTGTCTGGTGTATTGACAGCTATTTTAACCGAGAGCCAACACATCTTATGATGGATGCTGTAGAAAACAGTGTTTTATGGGAAATTCCGCGTGATATAATGGAAGAACTTTCTGATGCTAATGGTGATATAGCTTATCTATATCGGAGTTTTTTTGAAAATTCCTTAATGTTATCACAATTAAAGGCTGACATTTTACGTTTCGAATCAGCAAATGACAGATACGCTAGATTACAGCAACATTTTCCTGAAATAACTAGAAGAGCACCTTTGACAATGATTGCTTCATATCTTCAGATGACATTGGAAACATTAAGCAGAGTACGTGTATCAATAGCTAATGCTGAGAGCAAATAAAGCAAACTAACTATTAGGACTTAACTAACATCAAAAACAGGTCAGGATATAGCGTCCTGACCTGTTTCTTTAATAAACTTAAAAGCTATGGATTAATGAGATGTTAGTCATCGTCATCATCATCGAATTCATCCTCATCGTCGTCATCATCATATTCTATTGCTTCACTTTCTTCAATAATGTTACTAAAAGCTCCTGTTAAATCAAAATGATAGTTCTTTTTATTGTTAGAATATGGAAAATAAGAAGGAAGAGCCAACTTTGAACAAGGTAACGTTCGTAAACGGTGTGCAGATTAAAAACAAAAGTGGAAAGCACTGATGTGGGATAATTTTATCTATTATGGTAAGATTAATCAAAACAGAGGCAGTCATAAGTGTACTGATGGGGCATTTTATAAAGAAATTATTGTTTATCTTGCTGTTTGTCGGGGTACTGATTGCTCCGGCAAACGCACAAAACGAAAAGAATATGTATTCGTACAAGAAAATTGGCAACAAGTATATTGTCAGCATTAACAATCATACTGAAATTGTGAAAGCCCTGAATGCTTTCTGCAAGGAGAAAGGAATTCTGTCGGGTTCTATCAACGGGATTGGTGCTATCGGAGAGCTGACCCTCCGTTTCTTCAATCCCAAGACAAAAGCATATGATGATAAGACATTCCGGGAGCAAATGGAAATATCCAACCTTACAGGGAATATATCATCTATGAATGAGCAGGTATATCTTCATTTGCATATAACCGTCGGCAGGAGCGACTATTCCGCTTTAGCCGGACATCTACTTTCCGCAATACAGAATGGTGCAGGGGAGTTCGTGGTGGAAGATTATAGCGAGCGGATAAGTCGCACATATAATCCGGATTTAGGACTGAATATATACGATTTTGAAAGATAGTTGCCTATAAATATCGCTTGGAATACAGGATAATACATCATTCAGCTTAGATAATATATATCAAAAAAAGTTTATCAATTCTGTCACGTTAACTTTGCAACAGAAATAATTTAAAGACTATCAAATATGGATAAAGACAAGGATATGAGCCGCCGGAGATTCCTTAAAATGGCGGCATTGACAGGAGCTGCCATGTGTGTCGGGCCTACCTTGAACAAGGTAACGGCAGCAGAACGGGTATGGATGGGGAAACAACAAGTTGCAAACAACATCCCTGCAGGCATGGCGGCGGTGCGCACTCGGCGAACATTGGGACACGGAAATACGGCATTCACTGTTTCTGCAATGGGATATGGCTGTATGGGCTTGAACCATAACCGCAGCCAGTACCCGAGCAGGGAAAAAGAAATCGCCCTGGTGCATGAAGCTGTTGAACGTGGGGTGACCCTTTTCGATACAGCCGAAAGCTACGGCTACCACATCAATGAAAAATTGGTCGGCGAAGCCTTGAAAGGATATACCGACCGGGTATTTGTGTCATCGAAGTTCGGACATAAGTTTGTAAACGGTGTGCAGATTAAAACCGAAGAGGACAGCACTCCGGCCAACATCCGCCGGGTTTGTGAAAACTCGTTGCGCAATCTCGGAGTTGAAACATTGGGCATGTTCTACCAGCACCGCATAGACCCGAACACACCGATTGAAGCGGTGGCTGAAACATGCAGCAAACTCATCAAGGAAGGTAAAATCCTGCATTGGGGCATGTGTGAAGTAAACGTTGATACCATCCGCCGTGCGCACAAGATATGTCCGGTTACGGCAATCCAAAGCGAATATCACTTGATGCACCGCATGGTAGAGACGAACGGAGTGTTGGAGCTGTGCGAGGATTTGGGCATCGGTTTCGTTCCATACAGTCCGCTGAACCGTGGTTTTTTGGGCGGTATGATCAATGAATATACCAAGTTTGATGTTACCAACGACAACCGGCAGACCTTGCCACGCTTCCAGCCCGAAGCCATACGCGCCAACTATCGTATTGTGGAAGTTCTTAACGCTTTCGGCCGTACAAGAGGCATTACCCCGGCACAGATAGCTTTGGCCTGGCTGATGAACAAGAAGCCTTTTATCGTGCCTATTCCGGGCACCACCAAACTCTCTCATCTGGAAGAGAACCTTCGTGCCTGCGACATCCGTTTCACGGCAGAAGAGATAGAAGAACTGGAAACAGCCGTAGCTGCTATTCCTGTGGTGGGTAGCCGCTACGATGCCTTGCAGGAGTCTAAAATCCCAAAATAATCCGTGTATGAAGAAACAGATATTTTACATGACGTTCATCGCTTTACTGTCGGGCTGTAATTGTTACAAAGGGAATATTCTGCAAATAGAGGAACAAGGCAGTTTTGCCGTAGGTGGCACCGTACTGACCGATTCATTGGGACACAAATACCACGGCGACCATGCTTATGTATTTTATCAGAAACCGGTTGATGCACGGAAATATCTGCTTGTTTTTGCACATGGTGTCGGCCAGTTTTCCAAAACATGGGAGACCACTCCTGACGGACGCGAAGGGTTTCAGAATATATTTCTTCGCAAAGGTTTCTCCACCTATCTTGTCGACCAGCCTCGCCGGGGAAATGCCGGACGGAGTACGGAAGCTGTCACACTGGAACCGGTATTCGATGAAGAAGAATGGTTCAACCGTTTCCGTGTGGGAATCTATCCTGATTATTTCGAGGGTGTACAGTTCAGTCGCGACCGGGAAGCCTTAAACCAGTACTTCCGGCAGATGACGCCGACCATCGGACCTTTGGACTTCGATGTCTATTCCGATGCCTATGCTGCTCTTTTTGACAAAATCGGTCCGGCCATATTTGTCACTCATTCACAAGGCGGTCCGGTGGGTTGGTTTACTTTGCTCAAAACGAAGAACATCAAAGCCATTGTAGCATACGAACCCGGTGGAAGTGTACCCTTCCCAACCGGTCAAGTTCCCGAAGAAGGCAAAGTCTTGACACGGTCTAAAAAAACAGAAGGAATAGAAGTCCCTATGGCAGTTTTCAAGAGATACATGGAAATTCCCATCATCATTTACTATGGGGATAACCTGCCCGAAACAGACGAACATCCGGAACTTTACGAATGGACACGCCGTCTGCATCTCATGCGCAAGTGGGCCGAAATGCTCAATAAGCTGGGCGGTGACGTGACGGTCATTCATCTGCCCGATGTCGGTCTGCATGGGAATACGCACTTCCCGATGTCGGATTTGAACAATGTGGAAGTAGCTGACCTGCTGTCGAAGTGGCTGTATGAGAAACAGCTGGACAGATAGAAATTAACAGAGGATAACCCCAAAACCTAAATAAAAATAGTTATGAAACTGAAGTGCTTATTGGCAATGCTGCTCTTAACCTTCCTTTCGTGCAGCAACACTCCGGCTGTTGAAGATAAGATAGATTCGTTGCCTCACTCAGAGCCGGGGAAAACATTGATAGTCTATTTCTCATGGAGCGGACATACGCAAACTGTAGCCAACATTATCCATGAACTTATTGGATGCGACATGGTGGAGATTGAACCGGAAGAACCCTATTCTGATGAATATAATGAAGTGGTTGACCGTTTCAAAAATGAAAGAGACAATCATATTCTTCCAGCTCTGCGTACAAAAGTAGAGAATATGGATGATTATGATACATTGATTATCGGTAGTCCTATTTGGGGTGGTCTTCTGTCTTCTCCTGTAAAAAGTTTCCTGTCCGGTTATGATTTGTCCGGGAAAAAGATACTCCCATTCTGTACACATGGAGGAAGCGGAACAGCACAAAGTGTGGATAATATCCGCAAACTATGTCCCCATGCTGAAATATTGCTGTTTATGGCAGTCAAACTGCAAACTCTCGGAATGAAGTGAAAAAATGGCTGTCAGAAGCCGGATTTTCTGTCGAATTAAATTACGCCCGTTTAATAGTTTTAATACTGAAATGAAATATCCTTTGTTATCCGCACTCTTTCATCCCCTTTTTCAGAGATTTGCAGATAGACCAGTAGTTGAGATTAGGGAATATGAGATTGTCTTCCTGACAGGGTCGGTAACGCTCGATAATCTGCAAAGGAGTATCCAACAGTTTCACTTGGAACGGCACTTTTGTCTTGTACCGTTTGGACAATATCCACTTCTCACCATTCACTTCTACGATGTTGCTATTGGTTAGTTCCTTGATGTCCACGAAAGAGAGGGCAGTGAAGCTGGCGAAAACAAAAATGTCACGAATATAGAACAGTTGGACATCCCCAACTCGTGCGTCATCAACGTTTTCAGTTCATCTTCCGTCAGGAACTCACGTTCCGTCACATTAGGGCTGATGTGGAATTGGGCAAACGTTTTTTTCGGTATTAGTCCGTTAAAGTGCACACACATGACAACGCCTTTCAGCCACATGCATTTTTCCCATATCGTCCCGTTGTGAAGTCCCGCTTTCGTTGATAGGTAGGCTGCAAACCCCTTGATGAAGTCGGGCTTAATCTCCAGCATGAACATATCCGTCCGTCTGTAAAAAGACTTGATGAACGCTGCCACATGGTTTCTTGCCACCACCCGTGAACGGTGGTTGCCATTACCCTGTCTTTTCCGACACGCTTCTTGAATACTTCGTTCTCACGTCCGGACGCTTTGAGCAGTGTCTCATACTCACTGCCGATACCCTGATAAGCATTGCTCACCATTTCAGCCGTCACGAACGCTTCACGGTCGAATATACGCAGGTAGTGCTTGATGATTTGAGCCTTGATGTTGTCAAGGGCAAGGTTGATATCACGTACTTCCGCACTCTTGCCTTTCGCCCTGTTCCCTTTCACGTCCCAAAGCGTTTTCGGGATACTCTACTTATAGCTGAACTGCGTCACAATCCCGTTAATCGTTACCCGTCCTATGATGCGGACAATATCGTTTTTCTCCTTGTTGCCGTTCACGTAGAACAGCACTTTGAATGTACTTCTTGCCATACTCGTTTTTTAAGTTTAAAATTAAGTATCAATGAGTTATGCCTTGTAAACCAACCGAAGCCATACGGAGAAAAATTCAGCACGGAGTATCAAAAACCACCTTTCACGGGGTAATGATTTAGCAACCTTTCTACTTCATAAATTTACTTTTTTTTGCGTTACCTCGTTTTATGCCTTTGTCCTCATTTGTCCTCACAAACGCTTTATTCATAGCCGTTTTAAAAACATTTCCGCCTTTCTATTCCTCTTTTCCACAGATTTTTAGTAAATTTATATCCGTCTAATTTTTAAGGTCCTATGTTCAGACTCAATCTAACCAAACATTGCATAAAGTGGTACTGTTTCATCCAAATGCAACTGATGGACACGTTCGTACATTATTTTGTGCTTGATTGTATCGTTATATCCATTGCAGCCATTATCTGTAGTCCATTTGTATCCATGACCCATTACAGACAGGCGTTGTTCAGTATGACTTATTTTTCCTCCCTGGTGTTTTTTATGGAGTATACATTGTGCATTTTGCGGCACCGGCCAAATATCCGGATAGAGGCATAAACCGTGCACGATGGAAATATATTTTTTCATTCTACGGTTTGTGGGCTCCGTGACCATTTTCCCTTATATGTTAACCTATATGTATTGGGATACGAATATTGTCCATGCCATTATCCTCCTTTACATTTTTATTATTGTCAAATAGATAAGATACTCACGGAAGAGTGGGTTATGGCCTATACTGCCTGCGGCATCATGGTCTGTTTTTCTGCTTGTACTATATAGAGCTTAATGTACAGCTTGAGGATTTCAAAAAAATCGTGACGGGCTTTGGTGGGCAGTAATTCTAAGACTTTAAATAAAGAAAAATTAAGCCACCCCTTAAAAAAGGATATTTCCTTTGAAAGAATTCATTTCTTTTATTACATTTGTATTAGTCTTTTAAAAATAGAAGATTTATAGTAAAGCGTTAAGGCATTATCCAAGTTCAGGAAATCCCCAATTTCGAAACAACAATTGGATAATACATTGGACGCTCCACGTACTATTTATATAGATTTTTGTTATATATAGGCGTGGGGCTTTGTGTATTATATGTTGTTGAGTATGGGGATACTTCTGAACGGTAATACCAAAGTTCCCACGCTTAACTTTATATAAACACAACTCCAGGGAACAGGGTTGGCTTATTATAAACATTATGAAAGCAACTTGTTTTAAAAGCGAGACAACTGTCTCCAACGACTTCCCCCCCTTCGTTTGTTACTGTCTTTTGTGGAATATTCTATCCTTTCATTTCCATCCTGTCTCTTTCGGGACATACCGTTCATTATCATAATCATACATTACATGCCAAGACACTTTTCTGCCTTCTCCTTCTATGGTACTAGATAATAGTAACTCCCCCTGTCACACAGAGGAAGAACTTTGGTTGCAGGTACTTTCTCTGTCAAGAGAGTTGCAGGAGTGTAAAGCTAGTCTGCACCATAATACTTTGGACTGTATTTCCGATAAGATTGAAGGAATAGAAAGAGAACTGGATATCTTATTGGATATTCTGCAAGGAAGGCAAGACAAAAAGACATCATAGTGCTATTTTTTATGACAATTTGTCTACGCCGATAAGTTATCCTATTATTTAAGCCTCGTTTAAGAATTCCGTTTTATGGGTTACCCACAATCGAATGGAATTTTTATATACTGAGAATAACACATGATATTAGTAATGGATTTTCAATATTCAGAGTGATAATGGATAAACGAATAGAAAACGCCATGAATGAGTTGATCAATACAGAAATATGGTCAACCGGTTTATACCTGTCATTGCAGGTCTATTTTGAAGATGAACGGCTTCCAATACTTAGCTCCTGGCTAAACTCCCAAGCACAGGACAATATGAACAAGGTTTATCAGATGATGAATCGGATATGCCATGATGGAGGATGTGTTGCAATCAATGAAATGAAACGGGATACACATGAATGGACAACGCCATTGAATGCCCTGAATGAATTGCTTGAACACGAGCAGTACATATCATGTCAGGTAAACACATTTCTCATATTATGCCGGAATGTGAACATGTCCTTCCATTCTTTCATCAGCGGGCTGTATGCAGACCGTATATATGTAAGTACGGTATTTATGGAATTATTACGTATCCTCGCCAAGGAAAACGAACGGAGACTACCTTATTTTTGACGGTATGGATTTAAGATTGATATTCTGCAAAATTTAATATTGCAGAATGCTATCTGGTATGTTTTTTGCGATATAATAATCGACAATAAAATATATGTCATCATGGATATATTTGTATATATAACATTGTGTTTCACTTCGCTATTCACCTTGATGGACCCGCTTGGAGTGATGCCGGTATTCCTGCAAATGACTGATGGAATGGATACGAAAGAACGCAGATGTATCGCCTTGAAAGCATGTACCATTGCATTTATCATATTAGTCCTTTTTACATTATCGGGCAGGTTCCTGTTTCATTTTTTCGGCATCTCAACAGACGGATTCCGGATTGTGGGAGGTATCATCATCTTTAAAATCGGATATGATATGTTGCAGGCACATTTTACCCATGTGAAACTGAATGAAACTGAACGAAAAGAATATTCCAAAGATATAACCATCACACCTCTTGCCATTCCGATGTTATGCGGTCCGGGAGCGATTTCCAGTGGAATAACATTGATGGAAGATGCTTCGGAATATACTTTCAAAATAGTATTGCTTGGCGTAATCGCTTTGGTCTGCATTCTTTCATTCTTTATTCTGTGCGCGTCCACCCAGCTTTTAAAAATCTTGGGAGAGACGGGAAACAATGTAATGATGAGACTGATGGGACTTATTCTAATGGTGATCGCCGTGGAATGTTTTATCAGCGGGATACGTCCGGTATTAATTGAAATCTTGAAACAAGCCCATGCTTGTTCTTAAAGAAGAGAGATAATTTGGATTTATTATTAACATTAAAAGTTTGATTCATCATGACTGAAAAATTGCAAAATGCTCTGAATGAGCAAATCACAGCAGAATTATGGTCTGCCAACCTGTATTTATCAATGTCTTTTTATCTGGAAAGAGAGGGCTTTTCCGGAATGGCTCGCTGGATGCAGAAACAGTCTGCAGAAGAGACCGGGCATGCATATGCCATTGCCGGGTACATGATTAAGCGTGAGGCAACCCCGAAAGTGGACAAGGTCGATGTGGTTCCACAAGGTTGGGGTAACCCTGTTGAAGTATTCGAACATGCTTTGGAGCATGAAAAACATGTTTCCAAACTGATTGATGAATTGGTACAGGTAGCATCCGAAGAGAAAGACAATGCCACTCAGAACTTCTTGTGGCAATTTGTTCGTGAGCAGGTAGAAGAAGAAGCGAATGTACTCAATATTGTTAGTCGGCTAAGGAAAGCCGGAGACAGTGCTATCCTTTTTATGGATGCAAAACTGGGTGAACGGGAGTCATAAACCAGAATAATCAATAAAAATAAATAAGATGAAAATAGTAGATTTATTGGGAGGACAGGCTGAGTACTACCTGAACCATACATGTAAGACGATAGACAAACAACTTATCCATATTCCGGGACCGGATATGATAGATAAGGTATGGATGAATTCCGACAGGAATATACGCACCTTGGAGAGCCTACAAGCCCTGTACGGGCACGGGCGTTTGGCCAATACCGGGTATGTCTCCATCCTGCCGGTGGATCAGGGGATAGAACATTCTGCAGGAGCGTCTTTCGCCCCCAATCCGCTTTATTTCGATCCCGAAAACATCATAAAGCTGGCCATTGAAGGAGGATGCAACGCCGTGGCATCCACATTCGGAGTTCTGGGAGCTGTGGCACGTAAGTACGCCCATAAGATTCCTTTCATCGTGAAGTTGAACCATAACGAGCTGTTGACTTATCCGAACAGCTACGACCAGGTAATGTTCGGTACGGTAAAAGAGGCATGGAACATGGGTGCCGTAGCTGTCGGTGCTACCATTTATTTCGGTTCGGAACAAAGCCGCCGCCAGATAGTAGAAGTGTCACAGGCTTTTGAATATGCCCACGAACTGGGAATGGCTACTATTTTATGGTGCTATTTGAGAAACAGCAGCTTCAAAAAGGATGAAACCGACTATCATGCCGCTGCCGATTTGACAGGACAAGCCAACCATATCGGGGTTACCATCAAAGCCGATATCGTGAAGCAGAAGCTCCCATCCAATAACGGCGGTTTCAAGGCTATCGGATTCGGAAAGACAAACGAGCGTATGTATTCGGAACTGACCACTGACCATCCGATAGACCTTTGTCGTTATCAGGTGGCGAATGGCTATATGGGACGTGTCGGATTGATCAACTCGGGCGGGGAATCCCATGGGGAATCCGACCTGCATGATGCCGTCGTAACGGCAGTAGTAAACAAGCGTGCAGGTGGTATGGGGCTGATCAGCGGTCGTAAGGCTTTCCAGAAACCGATGAAAGACGGAGTTCAACTTCTGAACACCATTCAGGACGTATATCTGGATTCTTCAATAACCATTGCATAAAGGAGAAGTATCCATGAAAAGAATAGTGTTATTACGTCATGGCGAAAGCCTATGGAACAAAGAAAACCGTTTTACCGGATGGACGGACGTGGATTTAAGCGAGAAAGGAGTCGAAGAAGCCTGCAAGGCAGGCGATGCATTACGGGAGGCCGGATTTTCTTTTGAGGCAGCTTACACTTCTTACTTGAAACGTGCCGTAAAAACGTTGAACTGTGTCCTGGACCGGCTGGATGAAGACTGGATTCCGGTTGAAAAGACCTGGCGGCTGAACGAGAAGCATTACGGCATGCTTCAAGGACTGAATAAGAGTGAGACGACGGTCCAATATGGTGAAGAACAAGTACACATCTGGCGAAGAAGCTATGACGTGGCTCCCGCTCCGGTAGGCAAAGATGATCCCCGTAATCCGGGCATGGATATCCGCTATGCCGGTGTGCCAGATAGGGAACTTCCCCGTACGGAATCCCTGAAAGATGCTATTGGGCGTGTCATGCCTTACTGGGAATGCATCATCTTTCCCGCATTGATGTATAAGGACAGCCTGCTGGTAGTCGCCCATGGCAACAGCCTGCGCGGAATCATCAAGCATCTCAAAGGGATTTCCGATACGGATATTTCCAACCTGAACCTGCCTACGGCGGTTCCTTATGTCTTTGAATTTGACGACAGACTGGTTCTTGTCAAGGACTACTACCTTGGAAACCCGGAAGAGATACGGAAACGGGCAGAAGCTGTGGCCAAACAAGGGATGGCTAAAAAATAAAAATCTGTCTATCAAGCAGATGCTTTTTTTTAAGTTTTAATTATTAACTTTTAAAGAGGAGGTAAAAATGGTACCTGTAAAAACAAACCAGAATTGGTTACCGAGTATTTTTAACGATTTCTTTGACAATGAATGGATGGCAAGAGCAAACGCTACGGCTCCAGCCATCAATGTGATTGAGAATGAAAAGGACTACAAGGTAGAACTGGCAGCTCCGGGAATGACCAAGAATGATTTTAAGGTAAGTGTGGATGAAAGCAACAATCTGGTAATCTGCATGGAAAAAAGGACGAGAAAAAGGAGGAGAAGAAAGACGGAAAATACTTGCGCCGTGAATTCTCCTATTCCCGATTCCAGCAGAGTATCCTGCTGCCGGATAATGTGGAAAAAGATAAAATTTCGGCCAAAGTGGAACACGGGGTCCTGTTTATCGATATTCCCAAAGTCGTAGATAAGAAGGTTCAGGAAACCACCAAAACTATTGATGTCAAATAAGATATCTTGATGAGACTCTACAGAAGGCATTTCTTATTATCAGGGAATGCCTTCACCCGGATATTTGAATTCCAAAATAAATATAATGAGAGGATTTGATTTCGATAAAGCGCTGGTAGCCCTTCAGAATGAACTGCATTGTTTTGCATATAAACTGACTGCTGACAAGGATGAAGCAGAAAACTTGTTGCAGGAAACAATGTTGAGGACGTTGGATAATAAGGATAAGTTTGATTCCGGTACGAATTTTAAAGGCTGGATGTATACCATCATGCGCAATGCATTTATCAATAATTGCCGGACAAAGAAAATACGAGGGAATTTATATGTATTATCAGAACCTGAATATCATTTCCTGTTAAGGGACGACTCTTTCATTTTCGTGGATAACGGGCATGATGCAAAAGAGATAAGGGAAGCCCTTAAAACATTGCCTAAAGCACATTATGTCGTTTTTATGTTGTACCGGAGTCAAATATCGGGAAATAGCCGCAAAGATAGGAGTGTCACTGAGTACGATAAAAAGCCGTATCTTTTATAGCAGAAAAAGGCTAAAACAGTTGCTTTCTAATTTTGCCTGATTAATTAAAATATAAAAAACAAATTATGGATAACAAGTATATTGGAATTCTGACTTCCGGAGGGGATGCTTCCGGAATGAACGCGGCTATCCGTGCCGTGACCCGCGCCGCTATTTTTAACGGATTTAAAGTGAAAGGAATTTATAGAGGTTACGAGGGGCTGATTGCCGGTGAAGTGAAAGAACTCACTACGGAAGACGTAAGCAGCATTATCCAGAGGGGAGGTACCATACTGAAAACAGCCCGCTCCGAGACTTTCATCACTCCCGAAGGACGCAAGAAAGCTTATGAGATCATACAGAAAGAGAACATCAATGCATTGATAATTATCGGTGGAGACGGTTCCCTGACGGGAGCCCGGATCTTTGCGGAGGAGTATGATGTGACGTGCATAGGATTGCCCGGCACCATTGACAATGATCTGTACGGCACCGATTTTACCATAGGATATGATACGGCCCTGAACACCATCGTGGAGTGTGTGGACAAAATCCGGGATACGGCCACCTCGCACGACCGCATTTTCTTTGTCGAGGTGATGGGGCGTGATGCGGGCTTCCTGGCACAAAACAGCGCAATAGCTTCCGGTGCTGAAGCGGCCATCATTCCGGAAGACCGGACGGACGTGGACCAGTTGGAAACATTCATCGGACGTGGATTCAGAAAGACGAAAAACAGCAGCATCGTAATTGTGACCGAAAGTCCTGAAAACAAGAATGGAGGTGCCATGTATTACGCCGACCGGGTAAAGAAGGAATATCCCGGATATGATGTCAGGGTTTCTATCCTGGGCCATCTGCAACGGGGTGGCGCTCCGAGTGCCAATGACCGCATACTGGCAAGCCGGCTGGGTGAAGCCGCAATCCAGGCCTTAATGGAAGGCCAGCAAAATGTTATGATAGGCATACGGAACAACGAGATTGTTTATGTTCCTTTTGTCCAGGCAATCAAAAAGGACAAGCCTATTGACAAAAGCCTGATCCGGGTCCTTAACGAATTATCGATCTAAAATAACCGTTAATATGTCAGAAGTTGCTCCTTTAATATCGGATCTTGCCATAATTCTGATTATTGCCGGTATTGTAACCGTCATTTTCAAGTGGCTGAAGCAACCGGTCATATTGGGCTACATTGTAGCCGGTATTATGGCGGGTCCTTCCGTTTCCCTGGTCCCGACTGTTTCCGATCCTGCCAATATCAAAATATGGGCGGACATCGGTGTCATTTTTCTGCTGTTCGCGATGGGACTGGACTTTTCGTTCAAGAAATTGATAAATGTGGGCATTACGGCTATCGTTGCCACTGTCACTATTGTATGTGGCATGATGTTCATAGGCTATACAGCGGGGAATGCAATGGGGTTCTCCCACATGAGCAGTATCTGGGTGGAATGTTGTCCATGTCGTCCACGGCCATCGTATTCAAGGCCTTCAATGACATGGGACTTCTCCAACAGAAATTCACCGGCATTGTCTTGGGGATTCTTGTCATCGAAGATCTGGTGGCGGTAGTGATGATGGTTATTCTTTCCACGTTGGCGGTAGGCAAACATTTTGAAGGGAAGGAGATGCTGGAAAGTATATTGAAGCTGGCCGCTTTCCTGATTTTCTGGTCGGCATTGGGTATCTATCTGATACCTACCCTGCTGAAGAAGATACGCCGTTTCACCAGCAACGAGATTTTATTGATAACCTCTCTGGGACTTTGCCTGGGAATGGTGATGATTGCGACAAAAGCGGGATTTTCTGCCGCATTGGGAGCCTTTGTCATGGGGTCCCTGCTGGCAGAGACCGTTGAAGCGGAAAAAATCGCACATATCGTACAGCCGGTAAAAGACCTGTTCGCTTCCATATTTTTCGTGTCGGTGGGAATGATGATCGATCCTGCCATGATGTGGGAATATGCCGTCCCTATTTTTATCCTGACATTGCTGGTACTGTCCGGTCAGGTCCTGTTCGGGAGCTTTGGTGTCCTGCTTTCCGGCCAGCCGTTGAAAATTGCCATACAGTCCGGCTTTTCACTGACACAGGTCGGTGAGTTCGCATTCATCATCGCATCTTTAGGCGTCAGTCTGAATGTTCACGGACAAGTATCTCTATCCGGTCATAGTGGCCGTATCTGTCATAACGACTTTTCTTACCCCCTATATGATACGGCTTTCGGAACCGGCATACCGGTTTATAGACATCCACATGCCTGGATTCCTGAAAGATTATCTCGTACACTATACGTCCGGGGCAATGACTGTAAAACACCAGGGCACTTGGCATAAACTGATCCGGTCTATGCTGGTGTCTGTCACACTCTATCTGGTCGTATGCGTTTTTTTCATCACTTTATATTTTTCCTATGTGCATCCTTTGATTAGGAAAAGTCTGCCGGGAATGGAAGGGAACTTGTTGGGCTTCATCATCATCTTTCTTGTCATATCCCCGTTTCTATGGGCCATCATCATGAAAAAGAACAATTCAGCCGAGTTCCGTAAACTCTGGACGGACAACAAGTTCAACAGAGGGCCTTTGGTATCAATCGTACTTGTCAAAATACTGATTTGCACGATTATCATGATGAGTATCATTACCCATCTTTTCAATGTTGCCTTGGGAGCCGGGCTGGTAGTTTCTTCCCTTATCATTGCCGTCATTTATTTCTCCAAGCGGATCAAGAAACGGTCGCTGACTATAGAGAGACAATTTATGGCAAACTTTCAAGGGACGGATGGGAATGGACTTTCTACAGAAAGTGATACAGGCTCCACCCTTGGCAGCAATATCCCGTTCAAGGAATTACATTTGGCGGATTTCACAGTATCCCCTGATTCCATATATGTGGGCAGAACATTAAAGAAAGCAGCCTGCGCACCTTGTTTCAGATAAATGTGATTTCAATCACCCGTGGAGAAAAACGCCTGGATATACCACAAGGGGAAGAGCATCTCTATCCATATGACAAGGTTACGGTCGTAGGTACGGACCGGCAGTTGGAAAGCTTCCGGACATCCATGGAGCAAAAGAAGGTAGAAAGGAACGGGAACGGAACATCCTCGCAGGATGAGATGGAAATAGGGCAATTTCCTGTCGAAGGAGGTTCACCATTGATCGGAAAGACGATCCGGGAGGCAGACATATCGGATAGCATCATTATCGGAATAGAGAGGAGTACCGTGAATATTATGAATCCAGACCCTGATACAATTTTCAAGGAGAATGATACGGTATGGATTGTCGGTAAACGAAAAATAATAAAAGGATTGAATAAAGATTAGAACTTATTTAATTTAATATAAAATGTCATGGAATATTCAAGTTATAATGTAAATACCCCTCAATGGAGGGAGATTACAGTAGGTTCACATCTTCCTGCAGAACTGCGGAAGCTTGCAGAAATCGCACATAATCTCTGGTGGACATGGAATGATGACGTAAAGAAACTGTATTGTGATTTGGACCCGGGACTTTGGAAAGAGGTGGAACAGAATCCGGTATTGTTTCTGGAGCGGATAAATTATGAAAAGCTGGTAGCGCTGGCACATGATGAGAACTTTGTCTATAAAATGGATGCCGTCTATTCCGCCTTCAAAAAATACATCGATGTGGAACCGGACCACCAGCGCCCGTCAATAGCTTATTTCAGCATGGAATACGGCTTGGATGAAGTTCTTAAGATATATTCCGGTGGTTTGGGAATGTTGGCGGGGGATTACCTGAAAGAGGCGTCGGACAGCAATGTGGACCTTTGTGCCATAGGACTTTTGTACCGTTACGGTTATTTTGACCAGTCGCTTTCCATGGACGGCCAGCAGACAGTCAATTATAAAGCGCAGAATTTCGGGCAGCTCCCGATTGAAAAGGTAATGCAACCGGATGGGAAACAACTGGTAATCCACGTCCCCTATGCCGACAGTTTTGTGGTACATGCCAATGTTTGGAAAGCCAGTGTGGGGCGTATCCCCCTTTATCTGCTGGATACGGACAATGAACTCAACAGCGAGTTTGACCGCCCTATCACTCACCATCTGTATGGAGGTGACTGGGAGAATCGGCTAAAACAGGAAATTCTGCTTGGCATAGGCGGGATGATGACGCTGAGAGCTTTAGGTATAACGAAAGATGTATATCACTGTAATGAGGGGCATGCCGCACTGATCAATATCCAGCGGCTTTGTGATTACATAAATGGCGGCTTGAATTTCGGGCAGGCCATGGAGCTGGTACGTGCTTCCTCACTTTATACCGTACATACTCCCGTACCCGCTGGTCATGATTATTTTGACGAAGGGCTTTTCAATAAATATATGAAGGGATATCCTGGCAAGTTGGGTATAACCTGGGATAACCTGATGGATCTCGGGCGTCACAATCCGGGAGACAAGGAGGAACGTTTCTGCATGTCTGTCTTCGCCTGCAAGACCTGCCAGGAGGTAAACGGCGTCAGCAAGTTACATAAATCGGTATCCCAGCAAATGTTTGCGCCGATCTGGAAGGGATACTTCCCGGAAGAGAACCATGTGGGTTATGTAACCAACGGGGTACATCTGCCTACCTGGTGTGCGGCAGAATGGAAAAAGCTTTTCAAGGACAATTTTGATGAGAATTTTTTCTGCGACCAGTCCAATCAGAAAATCTGGGAGGCCGTCTATGGCATCCCGGATGAAGAGAGAGATATGGAATACCCGGTTAAAACAGAAAGCAAAATTGCTGGACTATATCAAAAGCAAATGCAGCAAGGACTGGCTCAGGAGTCAGATTGATCCGGCATTGAGCGTTTCCATTTTTGAGAGATTCAATCCCGATGCCCTTCTAATAGGTTTCGGACGCCGTTTTGCTACATATAAGAGGGCTCATCTTCTGTTCACGGATATAGACCGACTTGCTAGGATCGTGAATAATCCGAAATATCCGGTACAGTTCATCTTTGCAGGCAAAGCCCATCCCAATGACGGTGCCGGGCAGGGACTGATCAAGCAAATCGTGGAAATATCCCGGCGCCCGGAATTTTTAGGTAAAATCATATTCTTGGAGAATTACGACATGGACCTGGCGCGCCATCTTATCTCGGGTGTGGATATCTGGATGAATACCCCTACGCGGTTGGCAGAAGCTTCGGGTACGTCGGGCGAGAAGGCATTGATGAACGGTGTGCTTAATTTCTCCGTGCTGGACGGTTGGTGGTATGAAGGATACCGCAAGGATGCCGGATGGGCACTGACCGATAAAAGGACTTATCAGAATGAACAGTACCAAAACCAGCTGGATGCCGAAGCCATCTATTATTTGTTGGAGCATGACATCCTGCCACTGTATTACGAGCATGGGGGGGAAGAACTATTCGGAAAACTGGGTCAAGTATATCAAGAACTCAATCGCACAAATCGCTCCCCATTTTACCATGAAAAGACAGTTGGACGACTACTATGACAGGTTCTATAACAAGCTGTCAGAGCATTTCCATATTCTGGCAGCCGACAACTTTGCGAAGGCGAAAATGATGGCTGACTGGAAAGCAAACGTCCGGAGCAGATGGGATGCCATAGAAATCAAATCCATAGAGGCTGGGAATGGGCTGAATGCCACGGTTGAAGCCGGAAAGGAATATGAGGTGACGGTTGTCGTTGATGAGAAAGGCCTGGATGACGCAATCGGAATAGAATCGGTCATTATCAGGCATGAAGGCGGTCAGGATCACATATATGAGGTAATTCCCCTTTCGTCAGTTTCCAAGAATGGGAATTTATATACCTTTAAGGCGACATCCGGCATTTTCAACGCCGGAAGCTTCAAGCAGGCCTTCCGTATGTATCCCAAGAATGCTTTGTTACCTCACCGGCAAGATTTCTGTTATGTACGATGGTTTTAATGAACAGTAAAAGGATATGCAAAAACAACGTATGAGCGGGCAAAATCAAAAAACAGATAAACGGATAGCATGGCCGATCATCATCATGAACTTCACGGGAGTGTATGACTACGAGGCGTTTGCCTGGAACAATAAGTTTATATGGCTGGACTGTCGTCATCTTTATGGTACAGAGGGCTACTGTGACAGGGATGGTACTTTGGCTTTGAAGCGGATGATTGCTGATTATCCGGCGGAGGGAGTCCATTTCATCGATTCAGGCAATTATCATTATTTGACTAAATTCTGGACAGACAAACTCGAAACTCCGTTTTCGCTGATTGTGTTCGACCACCATCCCGATATGCAGCCACCGTTGTTTGACAACATACTTTCTTGCGGAAGTTGGGTAAAGGATATATTGGACCATAACAACAACTGCAAGAAAGTAATTATCGTAGGTGCTTCAGACAAACTGATACAGGCTGTGCCGAAAGGATATGAAAGACAAGTCCGGTTTTACAGTGAAACTACGCTCATGCACGAAGAGGGTTGGCAGGACTTTTCTTCCGGACATATCAACGGGCCGGTTTACATTTCCATAGACAAGGATGTCTTGAATCCGGCTTCGGCAGCAACAAACTGGGATCAAGGTTCTCTCAGCTTATGGGAATTGGAGAAACTGCTGGCTGTTATTCTTCAGAAAGAACAGGTAGTGGGCATTGACATCTGTGGGGAATGCTCCACAACACTCAATCTTTTTGAAGAAAAACGGGAAACCATCATGGATAGCCGGGCAAACAAAGAATTGCTCAGACTTATCCGGTCATCCTCCGGCCTTCAATAGAATTAGTTTTTTCTTGTTATTATAATTTATCATATAAAAATAATTTAGCTTTATGAAAACAATTGTTCGAAGAATTGGGCTTGTTGCACACGATGCAATGAAAAAAGACATGATAGAGTGGGTTCTCTGGAACTCGGAACGTCTGATAGGACATAAATTCTATTGTACGGGTACAACCGGTACACTAATTAAAAAAGCCCTTGAAGAAAAACATCCTGAAATCAAATGGGATATCACAATCCTGAAATCTGGTCCTTTAGGAGGTGACCAGCAAATTGGTTCGCGGATCGTAGAAGGAGAAATAGACTATCTGTTCTTTTTTACAGATCCGATGACACTACAGCCGCACGATACGGATGTGAAAGCATTGACCAGACTGGCTGGAGTTGAAAATATTGTTTTCTGCTGTAACCGTTCGACTGCGGACCACATTATTACGAGTCCTTTATTCACTGACCCAACTTACGAACGTATTCACCCGGATTATACCAATTACACGCAGCGTTTTGAAAACAAGGGAATCATATCTGAAGCAGTGGAGCAAGTGAAAAAGCGGAGGAATAAAAGTGAGAATAACATTTCCAAATGAACTGTAATAAGTAGTAGCATATTTATAAGGCTATCTAAGAAACAAGTTGTTTACATCTTTCAGAATAGGTATCAGCTGAATAGTAATCTGCTAAGTTTGTGTCAAAACGTTGGCACAAACTCTTTTATATTTTACAGTTCTGCTATATTTTCTTTTGGCTATGCTGCTTTTTCCAGGGGCAGCGGATTTTTCCGGTTGGCAAGCTTTCCTTTAAGCGTATAGCCTAGCCAGTCTGAACATGAAGAATTTCAGATCAGCCACCCCTCTAAACTGGCTTCGAAGAGCTTTGATTTTAGCATTGAACGACTCCGCTGAAGCATTTGTCAATCGTTCTTCAAAATTTTAGGGGAAATACCTAAAGATACAAAAAGCCAACTAATTCGCAATACTTTTAGTATGAATTAGTTGGCTAATTTTATAGGATTTACTGAATATCCCCTAGTTAAAACAGCTATGCACAATTCCTTTTATTCCGTTTTCAGGTATATGGCATACAAATTGTCAATAATACCATCTGCTAAGCCAATGACCGGAACATGGATATACTCAGCTTTGACAATACCTGCAATTATCAGAAATATCTCAGCGGCGGGAACAATAACATCTGCACGGTCAGTTTTCAGATTAAATTCTTCCATGCGCTGTTATACCGGCACCACGAGTGACCGTTTCTCCGGATGGTATGAATTTGAAGTATCAACATAAAATCGGATTGTTATGGAAACCGTATGTTTTGAAAGGAAGGCGTTCGAGGAATTTGCCATGAAAATCGAACGGTTCATACATAGGGTGGAGGGAATCCCCATCTGGATTTGAAAGGCGTGAAGAGGACGGCTGGCTGGCTCGACCACCAGGATGTCTGCCTGAAGCTGAAAATCAGCAAGCGCACCTTGCAGACCTTGCGGGATAACGGCACGCTCGCCTATACCAAGATAGGCAACCGTACCTATTACCTGCCGGAAGACGTGGAGCGTATCGTCACGAAAGTGGAGGACAGACGCAAGGATGCACGCTACAGGGGGCACACCATTTGAAGGAATTGAACTGAAGTATCAACAAAAGACAAATGAGCAGTATGTATAATAGAGTTTATATCGAATAATTGATTAAAGCGTTCTTTGATTTATCTTTGTGATCTAAAAAGTTCAATTGATGTATTACGACAAGATTCGCCACCGTCATAGCCAAGTGCTTGCTGCGACAGGATTAACTCCTGCAGAGTTTGACGCTTTGCTAATAACTTTCAAGTACCATTGGGATGAATATTACAGCCATTTTACCTTGGAAGGTAAAGTGCGCCAACGTATATCTTACAACAGTGTTGCCTCTGATTCAGGACAAAATGTTCTTCATATTGGTATATCTGAAGATCAATCCCCTTCAGGAACTCCATGCTATTCAGTTTGAGATGACCCAGCCCCAGGCCAATAGATGGATTCACCTTCTTTCTGAGATTCTCCGGCGTACATTGAAAACGCTTGGTGAATTGCCTGACCGTAACTCCAAACGTCTGATACACATTCTTCAAGGGTGCGAAGAAGTCTTGTTGGACGGAACCGAGCGACCTATTCAGCGTCCTTTGGATGAAGACTGGCAGTCTGCATGCTATAGTGGTAAAAAAAACTCATAGCATAAAGAATAACCTGTTATGTACTAACAATCTTCGGATTGTATGGTTGAGCTCCACATACAAAGGTCATGTCCATGACAAAAAGATTTGTGATGAAGAACCTCTTCTACTTCCCAAAGGTATTAGGCTCTGGCAGGATACAGGTTTCATCGGACACAAACCGGATGGAGTTGAAATATGCATGCCCAAAAAGAAACCTAAAGGGAAAGAGCTTACTTGTGTTGAAAAACAAGAGAACAAGCGGATTTCCGGAGTTAGGATTAAAGTGGAGCATGCCATAGGTGGTATGAAAAAATGCCGTATTGTCAAAGAACGATTCAGATGCCATAAATTCGGTTTCGAAGATATGGTGATTCTTATTGCTTGTGGATTACACAACTTCAGAATCAGTCACAAAATGAGTCATATAACAAATTAATCTATATAATGTTTAATGAATTGAAAACGAAAGACGATGCGTGGATGCAGTCCATCCACGAGCGTATCGACCGGCTGTCGGCGATGATTGACGGCATTTTCGGAGATGGCGCGGTTCCGCCAAAAGAAGACGTGTACCTGTGCGACAGTGAGGTGGCGTGTATGCTGAAAGTCAGCCGCAGGACATTGGGCGAGTATCGGAGCAACGGCACGCTGCCTTACTATGTACTTGGTGGCAAGGTCTTGTACAAGAGGAGCGAGATCGAGCAGGTGTTGGAACGGGAATATAGGAGTGTCGGCAAGGCGCGGGGAAGCGGATGAAGATTCCATTTACCTGTTTTTTACGCACTTGTACAGGCTGCGGGCATTAAGACTGTCCGCATAAAGGCTGGACGTTTGCGTGCGCCAGCCACAGACTGTTTTTTAGAGGTGAGGGAGTTTGCCGTCTGGAAAAAGAACCTCTTTTTGGACTTTGGCACAAAGTCGTCCCCTGCCCGGTATCAGACTGTAATTCCTGTATGCAATCCTTTTCTGACTGTTCTCGTAACAGTCTGTTTCAATCCTGCCTGACCTTTGTTTACTTTTCATAAAGAGACTGTACCGCCTTTGTGACCGGGATATGAAACCGAAAGATTGTTTTTGACGGTTGCTAAAAAAGAAAAATCAAAGGTGTTTTGCATGTTCCGTAAAAAATCGTACCTTTACATAAAGTGAGTTGCACATCAACGCAATTGATGCAAGTATGTAGAAACCAGAACGGTTGCCAACTCGTTACCTCGTTTTTTGATGATCCGCATAAACTTTTATTCTTAGCGGATTATGTGATTCTTTCAAAAATAATCTCTATTTTGGGAATACGGCTTTCTGAATATCGGAAATTCTATGTGCCTGCCGTTTTACATCCCCTCCCTACAATCTACAACGACATGCTATCAGAACACTTCCCCATAAAATTTCTATTTTTCCTGTGAAATTATTCTCTTATTCAAAAAAAATAGTATCTTTGTCCTATAAAAGTTGTTCATAAGTATGAGACTGTAAAGTACTGAAATTAGCACAATCTCCAAATCGTTACCTTAGACTTTTCAGAACTTCCATAAGCGTTTGTCTTTCAAATTAATCCATCAAATTGATAAGAATTTAAAGTAAATTACAACATTTTGAATATGAATATATATCTTGATGGATATCACAGTCCGCTCCGGGCATTCTTGCCGTCAATATATCCATTTTTATAGGGTACCGGCTACGGGGAATACGAGGGAGCATAATCACTGCATTGGGAACCATACTTCCTTCGTTTCTCATCATCCTCGCCATAGCGTTGTTCTTTCACAACTTCAAGGACAACACCATTGTGGAACGTATATTCAAAGGCATCCGCCCGGCAGTGGTTGCATTGATTGCAGCCCCTACATTCAGCATGGCTAAATCGGCCCGGATAAACCGATACAACATATGGATACCGGTGGTTTCAGCACTGCTCATCTGGCTGTTGGGCTTCTCTCCCATCTGGATTATCATTGCGGCAGGTGTAGGAGGATACTTCTTCGGACGTTTTCAACGTCCGAAGAAGTAAAAATTAAAGAATTAAAAATTAAAAAGGATAGCAACATTAATCATTAATCATTAATCACTAACCATTTATCATTAATTACTAATCATGGTTTTCTTACAGTTATTCTATACATTCTTTAAGATTGGGCTTTTCGGCTTTGGTGGCGGATATGCCATGTTGTCTATGATACAAGGTGAAGTAGTTACCCGTTACGGTTGGCTTACAGCGCAGGAATTTACTGATATTGTGGCAATCAGCCAGATGACACCCGGTCCGATAGGAATCAATTCGGCAACTTATGTGGGTTATACTACGATAGCTGATTGCTACGGTACAAGCTATGGTATTTTAGGTTCTATTATTGCTACGTTTGCCGTGGTGCTTCCTTCTTTCCTACTGATGCTGACCATCAGCAAATTTTTTCTGAAATACCAGAAACATCCTTCCGTGGAAGCGGTATTCAGTGGACTCCGCCCGGCAGTGGTCGGTCTGCTGGCCTCAGCCGCGCTGGTATTGATGAATTCGGAAAACTTCAGTTCTCCCAAAGAAGACATATATTCCTTCGTCATCAGCTGCCTCATCTTCCTCGTGGCATTTATAGGCACAAAGAAATATAAACTGAACCCGATAGGAATGATTGTAGCTTGTGGAATAGCAGGATTGATACTTTATTAGGGATTAAGGATTAAACGTTAATGATTAATCCCTAATCCTTAATCCCTAATTTTTAAAGTTTAATCTTCTTTCCAACGGATTTCGATTCATTATGCAGACGGTCCAAGGCTGTCACCACATAGCGGTACTTTGTCTTTCCGTCTTCATAAGGAAGTTTATAGAAATTATCGCGCGTGATGGCTACAATATGGGAAGGGTCATCTATATTCACTTTCTCTTTGTCATTAAAGCGATAGACCACATATTGGACGGCACGGTTCATTTCCTCTTTATACTTGGGAGCTGTCCAGAAAAGAATATATCCGTCTTCCGTCCACACCGGTTTCATCTTACGTACCTTTGCCGGGGCTTCGTTATCTATGAAATCGAAAACGGGAGGTAGCGCCGGATACTTATGATATTCGGCAATCAGGGCATCGCGATACTTGCCTACATTCTCTACAACCGCACTGGCGGGCCACTGGCAACTGCCACCGATGGTCTGATAGGCCCGTTGCAAGGCCATTTTGCGAGGAAGCTGATTTATCGACGGGTTCTTGGGGTCGGCATTCTGCACGGTGTTCATCACGGACTGGCCGATAAACAAGGGGCGGTTTTCCGTATTTCTGGCCCACCACTTCACCAGTGTCTCATAGTCGGCAACCGGATGTCCTATATGCCAATAAATCTGCGGAATATTATAGTCTATCCAACCTTCACGGGCCCACAGCAACACGTCCGCATAAAGGTCATCGTAGTTTTGCAGGCCTTTGGTCTTACTGCCAAGCGGGTCACTGCTTTCATTCCGGTAAATGCCAAACGGAGAAACCCCGAACTTCACCCACGGCTTGATTTCACGAATTGTTTCATGCAGTTTCTTAATCAGCACATTCACGTTGCTCCGGCGCCAGTCTCCTTTATTGCTGAAACCTCCGCCAAAACGTGCAAAACTTGCATCGTCAGGGAAATCCTTTCCCTTAATGGGATAAGGATAAAAGTAATCGTCCATATGAATGGCATCCACATCATAGCGGGAAACGATGTCGCTCACCACCATGCAGATGTGCCGGCGGCTCTCAGGCAGTGCCGGGTCAAAATACAACTGGTCGCCATAAGTGACAAACCATTCCGGATGGATATTGTACACATGATTGGGAGCCAACTCACTCTTCAAGGTCGTCTTCGTGCGATACGGATTAATCCATGCATGAAACTCCATACCACGCTTATGGCATTCATCAATCATAAACTGCATAGGGTCCCAATAGGGTTCGGGCGCTTTACCCTGCACTCCGGTAAGGAAACGACTCCACGGTTCCAGTCTGGAAGCATACAGAGCATCCGCTTCGGGACGTACCTGGAAAATTATGGCGTTGATTCCCGCCTTCTGCAAGGAATTCAACTGCCCGATCAGATTCTGCTTCAGTTTTTCGGTCGGCATTCCACGGAACTGTCCGTTTACTGACTGTATCCATGCTGCACGAAATTCACGTTTAGGATAGGCAGACCCGGTCTGCACTTGCGCAAATACTCCTCCCGCCATTAGCAGCAAGAAGAATACACATAAAAGGGATTTTACTCTCATTCTCTAATTACAGCTTTTTAATACTTAAAATAGTTTATAATTAAGGTTTGTCCTTCATCGGCCATTCCACAATAAAGCGGCATCCTCCGCAATAGGTGTCATCCAGATAAATCCGGCCTCCCACCAACTCCATTATCTCATTGGCTATGGCAAGCCCCAATCCGGACCCTTTGGTAAACGTGTCCACTTTATAAAAACGTTCGAAAATACGGTCCGATTCGTCCGGCCTGATGCCTATACCGGTATCCTCTATCACGAAGCGCAATACATGTCGGGACTTATCTTCCTCGCAGGAAACGCGTATATGACCTTCTTCCGTAAACTTCACCGCATTATCCAACAAAGACACCAGCACCATTTTCAGCCATTGCCGGGCTGCATAAAAGGCCATAATGCCGGAAGCAGGCACATATTCCAGTTCAACTCCCGGCTTCAGTTCCGGACGGAAGCCCTCAATACATTCCTTGCAACACGCATCCACTTCTATCTCCTCCCGCGGCATCTCCCACACTCGCGAATCCATATCCGCAATATTGAGTATGTTCTCCATCAGACTCAACAGATATGTATTGTTGCCCTCCACTTGTTCAACATACTCGCGTTTCTCCACATCATCCAGCTTCTCTTGAGCCAGCAAGGTAGAAAAGCCGACGATGGAATTCAACGGAGTACGGATTTCATGGGTGATATGCTGTATAAAGGAACTTTTGACCTGGCTCATTTTTTCCACCGCCCTGCGTGCAGCTTCCAACTTGCGGTTCATGGAGAGGGTGCGGATATACAGATAAGTAATGAGCAGCAAAAGCAACAATACCAGTCCGCCAACGGCCAAGGCTATCATCAGTCGTTCCTTGTTCAATCTGGCACTCAGCTCCAGCTTCTCCATCTTCAACCGGTCCACCTCAAACTGTGCCGTATATTTGCTTAGCTTGTCATCCATTTCTGCCGTACGCACGGAGTCACTCACGGCGGCATATCTGGCATAACTGCGGCAAGCCGCACGATAATCGCCCAACTGTTCCTGCAGTTCTCCTTTCATATAATGGTTATAAGGATAGCAAAGCCCCAGTGAATGCTGATAATCCATGAGTGAATCCACGTAAGCAATGTTACCTTTCAAATCACCGAGGATACGGCAACACATTATCTTATAGCCAAACCATGCTTCGGGCGTCGAGCTCTTCGGATGTTGACGGTAGAAGCGGTCGGTCTCCTCAATATAAGGCTCAGTAGCCTTTCTACCTTCATTGGCCAATAAGCCTATAACCCTGAATTCACAGAAACGCAGGTGCAGGGAAGGGTCTATGCTGACTTGTTTACGGTCCAGTTTGTCCTCCAGTTGCGACAATTTACTCAGATACTCGCCGGCCTCTGCATACTCACTGCGTGAAAGATAAGTCTGGATAATATTAAGCAACACCACGTATGCGTCACGATAATAGCTGCCTTCCTCGAAAAGTTTCAGTGCATTGTTGTAATTCTCTATACACAGTTTTACGTTGTTTCCAAAGACCCGATGGTTATACCCGATGCACATTTCGCCACATGCCAATCCGTATTTGTCCCGGGCTTGCTCGGCATCCTGATGGAGCCTGACGGTTTCAGCCATCGCCTCCTCCTGCATACCTTTCTCCGTCAGACGCTGAATGTACTGCCGCCACGCCATATACCGGTCTCGTGTCCGTTGGTATTTCCGGCACCAGTCCATATATTCATAGGTTGCGGCTTTCAATTGGTCAATGTCCCCCAACTGATAATAATGAGAAATCAAGTTGTTATGGGCATCACTAATCTGTACCGTATCGTTCAGTTCGCGGGCAAGTTTTATCCACCGGGCATTGATGGAAGGCAATCGGTCTTGTCCCAACACTTTCTGCGCACTATCTGCCAGAGCTTTCATCTCTCCATAAGGGTCTTCGGCATGCAGGATTGAGGGGCATAAACCTAACACCAGCACAACAAGAAGCCATTTTATATTACGCTTTACCATGTTCGGACATTAAAAGGAGTCGGATGCGAATTTAGTGCTTTTATTTAATGTAAATTAGCAGTCATCCTAAAGTATAACAAATCTTAACCTTGCCTATCTGATACGATTTTTCCAGCAGGTTCGTTTTATTCTACCCCGGTTTGCATTATCTTTGCAAATCCTAAATCACATAAGTGACTTTTATATGGCAGAAAATACATCGATTATCATAAAGGGAGCCCGTGTCAATAACCTCAAGAACATTGACGTAGAGATTCCCCGTAACAAACTCGTAGTCATCACCGGACTGTCCGGTTCCGGAAAATCCTCACTTGCTTTCGATACATTATATGCCGAGGGGCAGCGCCGCTACGTGGAGAGCTTGAGCAGTTATGCCCGCCAGTTTCTGGGACGTATGAGCAAGCCTGAATGCGATTTCATCAAAGGGATTCCACCTGCCATTGCCATTGAGCAGAAAGTAAGCAGCCGTAACCCACGGTCCACCGTGGGTACCTCCACTGAAATATACGAATATCTGCGGTTGCTCTACGCACGTGTCGGTAAGACCTTCAGCCCGGTCAGCGGACAAGAAGTGAAGAAACACTCGGCAGAAGATATCGTGAAGTGCATGCTGGAATATCCGGAAGGAACCAGGTATACCGTGCTCGCCCCGATATTGCTGCGCGAAGACCGCACGCTGCAACAACAACTGGAGATAGACATGAAGCAAGGTTTCACCCGTCTGGAAGTGAACGGTGAAATGATGCGCATCGACGAATACAAGCCGAAAGCCGGAGACACAGTTTTTCTGTTGATTGACCGTATGACAGCCTCTTCAGAAAAGGATTCCGTCAGCCGCCTCACCGACTCGGCCGAAACGGCCATGTACGAAGGCGACGGTGCCTGCCTGCTGCGTTTCTACCAGCCCGACGGGAGTACCTGCCTCTATCGTTTCAGCACCAAGTTCGAGGCAGACGGCATCACCTTCGAAGAACCGAACGACCAGATGTTCTCCTTCAACTCTCCCATCGGTGCATGCCCCGTATGCGAGGGATTCGGGAAAGTCATCGGCATCGACGAGCATCTCGTGATACCCGACCGCTCCTTGTCCGTCTATGATGGAGCCGTTGTATGCTGGCGGGGCGAAAAGATGGGCGAATGGAGGGATATGGTGATACACGGAGCCGAGAAAGCCGGCTTCCCCATCTTCACTCCCTATTATGAACTGACCGACGAGCAACGCCGGATGCTGTGGGAAGGGACACCCTACTTTGAGGGCATCAATGCTTTCTTCAAGATGGTGCAGGAAAACCAGTACAAGATACAATACCGCGTGATGCTGGCACGCTACCGCGGAAAGACGCTCTGCCCCAAATGCCACGGCACCCGCCTGAAGCCCGAAGCAAACTACGTACGCGTGGGAGGACGCAACATCTCCGAACTGGTAGATTTGCCCATCACTGAGTTGAAGCTCTTCTTCGACAACCTGCAGCTAGACCCACATGACGCCGACATAGCCCGCCGCATCCTGACAGAAATCAACAGCCGCATCCAATTCCTATTGGATGTCGGTTTGGGATACCTCACGCTGAACCGCCTCAGCAACTCGCTCTCCGGCGGTGAAAGCCAGCGAATCAACCTCGCCACCTCGCTGGGAAGTAGTCTGGTGGGCAGCCTGTATATTCTTGACGAACCGAGCATCGGCCTGCATAGCCGCGATACGGACAAACTGATACACGTGCTCCGCCAGCTGCAACAGTTGGGCAATACGGTAGTGGTAGTGGAACACGATGAAGAGATTATCCGTGCTGCCGACTATATCATCGACATCGGTCCCCGGGCAGGCCGCCTGGGAGGGAAGGTCGTCTACCAAGGAGATATGAAAGACCTTCAGAAAGACAGTGACAGCTATACCGTGCGCTATCTGCTGGGCGAAGAAACCATCCCCCTGCCGGAACACCGCCGCCCGTGGAACAACTACATAGAAATAAAAGGCGCGCGCGAAAACAACCTGAAGGGTGTAGAGGCACGGTTCCCGCTGAATGTAATGACCGTAGTCACCGGTGTCAGCGGTTCGGGCAAGAGTACGCTGGTACGCGACATCTTCTACCGCGCCCTGAAACGAGAGTTGGATGAATGCAACGAACGTCCAGGCGAGTTCACTTCCATTGGAGGAGACTTGCAGAACCTGCGCAATGTAGAGTTTGTTGACCAGAATCCTATCGGGAAGTCATCGAGAAGTAACCCCGTGACCTACATCAAGGCCTACGATGAAATCCGTAAACTATGGGCGGACCAACCGCTTGCCAAGCAGATGGGATACAGTGCCGGATACTTCAGCTTCAACAGCGAAGGCGGCCGTTGCGAGGAATGCAAGGGTGAAGGCACCATCACGGTGGAGATGCAATTCATGGCAGACCTTGTACTGGAATGCGAATCCTGCCACGGCAAACGCTTCAAGGCGGACACGCTGGAAGTGAAGTTCCACGACATGAATATCTACGACGTATTGGAGATGACCGTAAACCAAGCCATCGAATTCTTTACGCAACACGGACAGAAAAAGATTGTGAAGAAGCTGCAACCCTTGCAGGATGTAGGTTTGGGATATATCAAACTGGGGCAAGCCTCCTCCACCCTCTCCGGTGGAGAGAACCAGCGCGTGAAACTCGCCTTCTACCTCAGCCAGGAGAAAGCAGACCCGACCATGTTCATCTTCGATGAACCGACCACCGGACTACACTTCCATGACATCAAGAAACTGCTCGAAGCCTTCGATGCCCTAATACGCCGCGGGCACAGCATTGTCATCATCGAACATAATCTGGATGTGGTGAAGTGTGCGGACCATGTGATAGACCTGGGGCCCGAAGGAGGGGACAAAGGAGGAAACATCGTAGCTACCGGTACACCGGAGGAAGTGGCGAAGTGTGCGGCAAGTTATACGGGACAATTCTTGCAAGAGAAATTACACCCCTCGCTTCCTTAAATAGAACACAGAGGCACGGAGACACAGAGATATTAAATTCAAGGAAAAAGAATAAAACTCTATGCCTCCGTGTCTTTGTGCTTAATCTTACCGGGTGCTACTACTCCAATTTAAAAGTAACCGGAAAAGTAAATTCCACCTTCACGGCTTTACCCAGCTGCATCCCCGGTTTCCATTGTGGCATCAATTCTACAATCCGTAATGCTTCCTCATCCAAGGCAGGATACCTGCTGCGCATAATAACGGGGGCCGTCACACGACCATTCTCGTCAATCACCACGCTGACAGCAACTCTTCCCTGAATGCCATTCTTACGGGCTTCTTCCGGATAACGGATATTCTTTTGAATAAAATCCATTAAGGCTTTCATACCTCCCGGAAACTCGGGCATCACTTCCACTACTTTATAGACCGGTTCCTCCATTGGCTCTTCCGTTATCAATTGTGGGCTTCCGCCCTTCCCTGCATCCGAAATATAAGGGGGAAGAGATGTCTTTTCCGCCGTTCTCCATTCTTCCTCATTGTCCGTCAATCTGAACTCAGCCATCATCAAGACAGGTTTCCTCTTGATGGTTATCTCATAAAAGTAACGGTAGCGTCCCGGCTTGTTGGGATGCACATCCGGATAAAGAGAGGCTTTCATAACCCTTTCCTCCCCATCCCGCAGCACATAGGCGATGTCCCAAAAGGCAGCGTTTATCGGCAATTCCCGCCAGGTACCTTTTTCGTCTTCGAACGTCAGGTAGTAATGCTCGCCGCAGGTCAAATCTCCGCCACTGTGATTGCTGAGGATGAATGTCGCATGAGGCGCTTTCGTTGAAAAGACTGGATATTCGGGACGGATATGGATGCCACGAATATGATTCCTGCCTACTCTCTCGTTGATGACGGGGACTTCTACACCATGAAAACAGAAAACGGGGGAGTCCATTATCTTCTCCCGGAACTCTTTCTGCCGCTCGGGAGTATTCACCATCAAATCTATATCGATGCAATGCAACCCCACCCCATATCCGGTCACATTCCTCTGAATGTGTGTATATGGTGTATTATTCAATCTTTTTCTCAGTTCTTCGTGAATGGCAAGCAATTGTCTTTGCAAGTAGTCACCATCATCCGCAATCCCTATCTTGAGGCTATCGCTCACTGTTTTTTTTCCCACCCCTTGGTCTATCCTTACTGTATCTATGGAATCTTCAGACATTTCCATGCGTTCCGTCTTATTCATTCGGCAAGATGACAAGCAGCAAAGCAATAAGGTAATACAAACTCTATTCATGGCATTTTGCTTTTAGGATTCATACTTCGAGTATAAATATAAGGATTTTTGCTATAATGTTCAAAACCAGCCTCTACTTTCATTAACATATAAAAAGTTTCACGTTATCCAGGCAACCAACAAATATCCACTTTTATAGTGGAATATTGGAGATATACATTACCTTTGCACAATGAAAACAATCTAAAAACAATGGAAATACACTTTGATAAGGAATATTTGCAACAACTATATGAGGAAGGAAAAACAAAGGATAAGAAATATCGCTTTCAGCCTCAAATGGTGAAACGATATCAATTGCGCATAAAGACCCTGGAATACGTTCAAAATATCGAAGAGCTTTACGCCATTCGGTCGTTTCATTACGAAGTATTGAAAGGAGATAAAGCAGGTATTTCTTCCATTAGAGTAAATGACCAATACCGCATAGAATTCACAGTAAAGCAGAGTACATCTGAAACCGTAGTGACAATATGTAATATCCTGGAATTATCGAACCACTATAAATGATTATGAATATGGGAAATTATAAATGTCAACGCCCTATACATCCGGGTGAATTACTCAAAGAAGAGGTGGGAAATAGAAAATTACCCCAAACTAAGCTTGCTGCACAAACCGGCATCTCATATAAGGTACTAAACGACATCTTGAACTGTCGACGTCCCCTCACAACATCTACAGCATTGCTCTTTGAAGCAGCCTTGGGAATCAGTGCCGGCTTGCTGATGCGAATGCAGCTAGACTATAACATGCAATTGGCTGAAAGTGACCAAACACTCATGGAGCGCTTGAAACAAGTTAGAAAATATGCAGCATTGCTCTAAGCAAAACGTTACTGCAAAACCACTGCATATCTTTTGCAGTACTGCTGCAAACATTTATGCAGTGCCACTGCAACACATTTACAGCGGCACTGCAAAAAAACTTGCAGTAGCAGGAAAATAAGATTAGAAATAGAATCCGAAACCTACCTTCAGACCGAATTTAGAACGGTCGCTATTGACGTTCCAGTAAGCTGCAGGTTCGATGGTCACCGTGCGGGTCAGGAAGAACGCATAACCGGCTTCCAGACCGAAAGAGAACTTGGTATCATCCAAATCATGTCCCCAATCCCAACGGTCCACATTGACATCGGCACCCAGATACACGCCAATCTTGTCGAAATAATAACGTCCACCTACACCCAGCGTATAGACATCGAGGTCAGACCCTCCGGTATTCCAAGCAGCCCCGGCATGCACCAGCAAGGCGATGTTGTCGAGCAGGAAAGCACCTCCCTTGGCTTCAAGGCCAAAACTTGTCTTGTCGGTTCCCGTGTCATGAGAAAATTCCAAACCGGTGATGGACGGGTTCAAAATCCACTTACCTTTTTCAAACTGTGCCTGAGCTGCCACTGTGACAACAAGCAAGCAAACGAATAATGCCAGTTTTTTCATCTTGTTCTGTTTTTTGAGTAAATAATCAATGTTGTTTATTGTCTTCTTCGAATCGCTTGCGTTGCAGCGCCTCCTTCTTGCGAAGCACCAGCCACAGCACAAATACAATGAGGTACGAAGCAGCTACGGTGACATACTTCTCAGTATCGCTGATTTCCGTATTGCGGGGAAGGAAATAAGCGGCAGTAGCAGAAACGTAAATAAGCAGGGCCAACGTGAGCCCGGTAGATTTCTTGATTTTCTTCATTACCAAAGTTTTTTAGTCGTCTTAAAATACTAAATATTAAACCAAATAGCAGCCAGCACAACAGCTATCAAGGCTATGCCCAGCGCATAATTCGGACCGAGCCCGAAACCTTCGGGAGCAATGCAGATGTAAGTGGTACACACAGCCGTCATGAATAATGCCGGGAAATAGGTGACGTAATAATAACGTCCTTTCTTCTCGCGTACCAGATAGACCGTAATGGCCCACAACGTAAAGACGGACAGAGTCTGATTGGCCCAGGCAAAATAACGCCAAATCATATCAAATCCATCCTTGTCCCGCAGGCTGTAAAGCAACAAGCTAATGGCTACCAGGAACATCGGGATGCATATATATAAACGGCGACGCATGGATTTTTGTTCCATTCCCAAGAAATCCGCCACAATGAGGCGCGCTGAACGGAAAGCCGTGTCGCCACTGGTAATAGGCGCGGCAATAACACCCAGAATAGCCAATACGCCACCTACGGCACCCAGCCAGTCTTTTGTAATGGCGTCTACAATGATAGAGGCATTCGTCTCCCCCATCCCGTTCTCGTGGAAGAAATAAGTGGCGGCGGCAGCCCATATCAGAGCTACAATGCCTTCGGTTATCATTGCCCCATAGAAAACGGGGCGTCCGTGGCGCTCGCTTGTCATGCAACGTGCCATCAGCGGACTCTGCGTGGCATGGAAGCCACTGATGGCACCGCAGGCAATGCTGACGAACATGATGGGGAAGATGGGCAATGCAACCGCATCGGGATGCGTGTTCTGCAATCCGTCCCATATCTCCGGCAATGCAGGATGGTTGACGTAAAGCATTACCAGAATACCGACCGCCATGAACAGCAGGGCAACGGCGAACAGTGGGTATATCTTACCGATAATCTTATCTACCGGCAGCAAAGTGGCAAAGATATAATAAGCGAAAACAACAATAATCCAGAAGGTGGTATCCAAGCTGTCGGGGGTCAACTTGGCAAGCAGTCCGGCCGGCCCTGCCACAAAGACAGCTCCCACCAATATCATCAGGATGACGGTAAAGCCGCGCATCACCTGCTTAGTGGTCAGCCCCAGATAGCGTCCGATGATTTCCGGCAGGCTTTCCCCGTCATGCCGCAAGGAGAGCATACCGGCAAGATAGTCGTGCACTGCACCGGCAAAGATACTGCCAAGTACAATCCACAGATAGGATGCCGTACCGAACTTAGCTCCCATGATGGCACCGAAGATAGGTCCCAACCCGGCAATATTGAGAAACTGTATCATAAAGATTTTCCAAGTAGGCAGTGGAATGTAATCCACACCATCGGCTTTGGTAAGGGCGGGTGTTTTGCGGTCATCGGGACCAAAGACGCGTTCTATGAAGCGTCCGTAGATAAAATAGCCGGCTATCAACGCCAGCAGGCAAAGCGTAAATGTAATCATGGCGTGTTAATATCTTTAATGTATGCAAATGTAACAGTTTCCAAGTAAACAGCATAAAATAATCGGGTGTTTTGCTTATCTTCGCAGAGAAATATGACAGAAATAAAGAAGAAAAGAGAAAAATGAAACGGATTATTTCCATTTTACTATATATGGCAGTCCTGCTGCCGCTTGCCGCACAACCGCCCAAGCACGAAGTGCGTGCCGCCTGGATAACCGCTGTCTACGGGCTGGACTGGCCGCGGACACGCGCCACTTCGCGCGAAAGCATCCGCAAGCAACAGGCCGAACTGATTGAAATATTGGACAGACTGAAAGCCGCCAATTTCAACACAGTACTGTTCCAGACCCGTACACGGGGAGATGTCCTCTACAAATCAGCCATCGAGCCCTACAACTCCATACTGACCGGAAAGGTGGGCGGCGACCCCGGCTACGATCCGCTGGCTTTTGCCATAGCCGAATGCCACAAGCGCGGTATGGAGTGCCATGCCTGGATGGTGACCATCCCTCTGGGCAACCGCAAGCATGTAGCCGCCCTCGGTAAAGAGTCCGTCACCAAAAAGAAACGCGCCATCTGCGTACCCTACAAACGCGAATACTTCCTGAATCCCGGACATCCGCAAACCAAAGAGTACCTGATGAGCCTTGTCCGCGAAGTGGTGGAACGCTACGATGTAGACGGGATACACTTCGACTACCTGCGCTATCCGGAAAACGCCCCCCGTTTTCCCGACAGCTACGACTACCGCAAATACAGCAAAGGACGCAGCCTTGCCCAATGGCGCAGAGACAACCTGACGGAAATAGTACGCTATATATATAAAGGTGTAAAAGCCATGAAACCCTGGGTAAAGGTCAGCACCTGCCCGGTAGGAAAATACAAAGACACTTCCCGCTACCCGTCGCGTGGCTGGAACGCTTTCCACACCGTCTATCAGGACGTGCAGGGTTGGCTGGGCGAAGGCATACAGGACCAGATATATCCTATGCTGTACTTCCGCGGCAACGGCTTCTATCCTTTCGCCCTCGACTGGCAGGAGCAAAGCAACGGCCGGCAGATTATTCCCGGGCTGGGCATCTACTTCCTCGACCCCGGCGAAGGGAACTGGACGTTGGACGAGATTGAGCGGCAGATACACTTTATCCGTGCACAAGGTCTGGCAGGCGAGGCGCACTACCGTGTGAAGTATCTGATGGACAACACGCAAGGGCTTTATGATGCGCTGGAAGAAGACTTCTATACCGCCCCGGCCCTGCAACCCGCCATGCCGTGGATAGACAATGTAGCTCCTACACCTCCCGCCGGACTCACGGTGGAAACACCGGAAAACGGCTATTGGAAACTAAGCTGGCAACCCGCCACGGACAATGACAAGCGGAATGCTCCGATGTATGTAATCTACGGTTCGGACACCTATCCCGTAGATACCTCCAATCCGGAGAATATCCTGGCACAACGAGTACAAGGTACGGAATATACCTATGCCCCCATCCGCCCGTGGACTGCCCGAAAATATTTTGCCGTGACAGCCATAGACCGTTGCGGAAACGAAAGCGAAGCTATTCAGCAGCAGTGACACAGACAAAAGCCCGGTAACGGCTCTTCGGAGTGACCGGTACCAGAGGCAGATAGCCGGAAACAACCCTGCCGTCCTTCACCACCAGCGGATAGCTTTGCATATCCTGCTCATGCCGCTCCATCAAAGCTTCATGGGTCGGAAAACAATCAATGGAGAAACGTCCCTCCCCACCGGGGACAATGAAATGATCACTAAGCACATGGGAAACGATTCCCATATTCATCCGTAGATTTATTTCGACATGGGGGTTGATGGCATACGGATGCCTTTCCTTCTGACGGCAGACCATCATGTCCACACCCAAGAAACCCATATAAGATGTAGCATAACTCGTTTCCAATGCTTTCTGCATCATATTGCGTATGCGTACAAATGCTTCAAAGGGTACATATTGCTGAATCCATTCCTCCACTTGCTCATCCGAAGTAAGGATATTACCACGATATGCCCCTTTGTCATCCGTAACAAAACGGGAATAGCCGACAAAAAGAAGCTTTCCCCGACCATCCGAATAAAATTCCATGGCAAAGTCTTCTACCTTATCAAATATAGGCTCCATCACAAAACCTCTATTTTCTTTCAGCGCCCTACTACACCAATCGGAAACATTTTTCGTAAAGCCATGACGGCACCAACACAATCCCTTTCCACTTCCCGACCAAAGTGATTTGAACACACATCCCTCCTTGTAACGATCAACAATATCCGGAGAGATATCCGTCATTCTACCATCAGCCTCCACCAAGCAACAACCGTCACCACAAGTATAATCTATTTTATTGAAATAGAAAAGTGCGCGAAAAGCCAAAGCGTTACTACGGGCAGCCTTCATACGATATTTATCCAAAGCATCCGGCGTAGGAAGATTTTTTTCCAGAACACCGCCTTTCAACATCCGTTTACGGATAGCGAGGTTCCATCCCCAAGGCATTACCCGCACATCAGCATAATCGGGCAGCTCCGGCTCTGTCACCAAATGCACATCCAGCCGGAACAACTGTTGCATCTGTTTCAGATAATCTGCATTATAGGCGGAAGAGGCCAGTACCCCACTACCCGGCTGGGCATACCAAATCGGCAACAAAGCCAAGTCTTCAGCCATACGGCGGATGGTAGCGGGCGCCATATAATTTTCTTCATTATTTCCCAATGCCATATCTGCATCAGGATTGAACACATAAAGTTTCATCTTTCAAATGTTAACCAATTACTCACGTTTTGTATGAGAGTGCAAAGTTATATAATATTTTGCCATCTCTACTTTGCAAATCTATAAAAAAGCCGTATATTTGTCGCCCGATAAACCGAATTTAAAGCATGGAAGCATTTTACCGAACACACGCTTATCTGGTAGAGCATACCAATGCCCCCGTTCGCCGCGACCTCATGGATGAGATTGACTGGAACGACCGTCTTATCGGTATCAAAGGCACACGAGGCGTAGGTAAGACCACATTCCTGCTGCAATATGCCAAAGAGAAATTCGGTACCGACCGCTCCTGCCTCTTTATCAACATGAACAACTTCTACTTCTCCGGACATGGCATCGTGGAGTTCGCCGCCGAATTCCAGCGCCGCGGCGGAAAGGTATTGTTGATAGACCAGGTGTTCAAGCACCCCGACTGGAGCAAGGAGCTGCGCTTGTGCTACGACCGCTTTCCCAACCTGAAAATCGTGTTCACCGGCTCGTCCGTGATGCGCCTGAAAGAGGAAATATGGAGTTGCGCGACATCGTGAAGAGCTACAACCTGCGCGGCTTCTCCTTCCGCGAATACCTGAACCTGCAGACGGGCATGAAGTTCCATGCCTATCCGCTGGAAGAAATCCTGAGCAACCACGAACAGATAGCCAAAGGCATCCTGTCCAAAGTACGCCCACTGGACTATTTTCAGGACTATATGCACCACGGCTTCTACCCCTTCTTCCTCGAAAAGCGTAACTTCTCGGAGAATCTGCTGAAGACGATGAACATGATGGTGGAAGTAGACATCCTGCTCATCAAACAAATTGAGCTGAAATATCTTTCAAAGATAAAGAAATTACTATATTTGTTGGCCGTGGACGGGCCGAAAGCGCCGAATGTCAGCCAACTGGCAAACGACATACAGACCTCCCGCGCCACAGTAATGAATTACATCAAGTATCTGGCAGACGCACGACTCATCAATATGGTCTATCCGAAGGGAGAAGAATTCCCCAAGAAGCCGTCGAAGATAATGATGCACAATTCAAATCTGATGTATTCCATCTATCCCGTCAAGGTGGAAGAGCAAGACGTACTGGACACTTTCTTTGCCAACACAATGTGGAAAGACCACAAGGTGAACAAAGGCGACAAGAACATCTCGTTCATGGTAGATGAGGTGATGCCTTTCAAGATTTGTCCGGAAGGAACAAAGATAAAGAATAATCCGGGAGTTACTTATGTACTGCATAAGGCAGAAATAGGCCGAGGCAACCAAATACCTCTCTGGTTATTCGGTTTCTTGTATTTAAGAGAGAGATTTTTACTTAAATAAATAATTCAATTTAGTTATGACTAAACAGAAGAAATTCATTACTTGTGATGGTAACCAGGCTGCTGCACATATCTCGTATATGTTCTCGGAAGTAGCTGCCATCTATCCCATCACTCCCTCTTCTACGATGGCTGAATACGTAGACGAATGGGCTGCCGCAGGTCGCAAAAACATCTTCGGCGAAACAGTATTGGTACAGGAAATGCAATCCGAAGGCGGTGCTGCCGGCGCCGTTCACGGTTCTTTGCAAGCCGGTGCGCTGACCACTACGTACACGGCTTCGCAAGGTCTGCTGCTGATGATTCCGAACATGTACAAGATTGCCGGTGAATTCCTGCCTTGCGTATTCCACGTATCCGCACGTACTTTGGCAAGCCATGCGCTGTGTATCTTCGGTGACCACCAGGACGTAATGTCTGCACGTCAGACAGGTTTCGCCATGTTGGCCGAAGGTTCTGTACAGGAAGTTATGGACTTGGCAGGTGTTGCCCACCTAGCCACCATCAAGGCCCGTGTTCCGTTTATGAACTTCTTCGACGGCTTCCGTACTTCTCACGAAATCCAGAAGATTGAAATGTTGGAGAACGAAGACCTCGCTCCGCTTATCGACCAGGAAGCTTTGGCTGAATTCCGCGCACGTGCACTGAACCCGATGAACCCGGTTGCCCGTGGTATGGCCGAAAACCCCGACCACTTCTTCCAACACCGTGAATCTTGCAACAACTACTATGAAGCAGTTCCCGCTATCGTAGAGGAATACATGAACGAGATTTCCAAAATCACAGGCCGCAAGTATGGTTTGTTCGATTACTACGGTGCAGAAGATGCAGAACGCGTTATCATCGCCATGGGTTCTGTAACGGAAGCTGCCCGTGAAGCCATCGACTACCTCGTTGCCAACGGCGAAAAGGTTGGTTTGGTTGCCGTTCACTTGTATCGTCCGTTCTCTGCCAAGCACTTCCTTGCCGCCGTTCCCAAGACTGCCAAGAAGATTGCCGTACTGGACCGTACGAAAGAACCGGGTGCTAACGGCGAACCGTTGTACCTCGACGTAAAAGACTGCTTCTACGGCGCAGAAAATGCTCCGGTTATCGTAGGCGGCCGTTACGGTTTGGGATCCAAGGACACTACTCCTGCACAAATCATCGCCGTTTACAAGAACCTGGCTATGCCGATGCCGAAGAACCACTTCACTATCGGTATTGTGGACGACGTTACTTTCACTTCTCTTCCTCAGGAAGAAGAAATCGCATTGGGCGGCGAAGGCATGTTCGAAGCTAAGTTCTACGGTTTGGGGGCCGACGGTACAGTAGGTGCCAACAAGAACTCAGTTAAGATTATCGGTGACAACACCGACAAGCACTGCCAGGCTTACTTCTCTTACGACTCCAAGAAATCAGGCGGTTTCACTTGCTCGCACCTGCGTTTCGGCGACACTCCTATCCGCTCTACATACCTGGTAAATACGCCTAACTTCGTGGCTTGCCACGTTCAGGCTTACCTGCACATGTACGACGTAACCCGCGGTCTGCGCAAGAACGGTTCATTCTTGCTGAACACCATCTGGGAAGGTGAAGAGCTGGCTAAGAACCTGCCTAACAAAGTAAAGAAATACTTCGCACAGAACAATATCACTGTTTACTACATCAACGCAACTCAGATTGCACAGGAAATCGGTTTGGGCAACCGTACCAACACCATCCTGCAATCCGCATTCTTCCGTATCACCGGCGTTATTCCTGTTGACCTGGCTGTTGAGCAGATGAAGAAATTCATCGTGAAGTCTTATGGCAAGAAGGGTGAAGACGTTGTAAACAAGAACTATGCTGCCGTTGACCGTGGTGGCGAATACAAGCAGCTGACCGTTGACCCGGCTTGGGCCAATCTGGCAGACGACGCCAAGGCTGAAAACAACGACCCTGCATTCATCAACGAAGTGGTTCGTCCTATCAATGCACAAGACGGTGACTTGTTGCCGGTATCTGCATTCAAGGGTATCGAAGACGGTACTTGGGAACAAGGCACTGCCAAATATGAGAAAACGTGGTGTAGCTGCATTCGTTCCCGAGTGGAATGCTGAAAACTGTATCCAGTGTAACAAGTGTGCTTACGTTTGTCCTCACGCTTCTATCCGTCCGTTCGTACTCGACGCTGAAGAGCAAAAGGGTGCTAAGTTCGCTCAACTGAAAGCTGTAGGTAAAGCATTCGACGGTATGACATTCCGTATTCAGGTTGACGTTCTCGACTGTCTGGGTTGCGGTAACTGTGCCGATGTCTGTCCGGGCAACCCGAAGAAGGGTGGCAAGGCTCTGACCATGAAGCACCTCGAAAGCCAATTGGCTGAAGCTGCCAACTGGACTTACTGTGCTGAAAACGTGAAGAGCAAACAACACTTGGTTGACATCAAGGCCAACGTGAAGAACTCTCAGTTCGCCACTCCGTTGTTCGAGTTCTCAGGTGCTTGCTCCGGTTGTGGTGAAACTCCGTATGTGAAGCTGATTTCCCAGTTGTTCGGTGACCGCGAAATGGTAGCCAACGCAACAGGATGTTCTTCTATCTACTCCGGTTCAGTTCCTTCTACTCCTTATACTAAGAACGAAAAGGGTCACGGTCCTGCTTGGGCTAACTCATTGTTCGAGGACTTCTGCGAATTCGGTCTGGGTATGGAGCTCGCTAACGAAAAGATGCGCGCACGTATCGTGAAGACTATGGAAGAAGCTATCGCAGCAGAAGGAACTCCGGCTGAATACAAAGAAGTATTCCAGGCTTGGATTGAAAACATGTACGATGCAGACAAGAGCAAGGAACTGGCTGAAAAGATTATTCCGATGGTAGAAGCTGCCAAAGACAAGTGCGACAGCTGCAAGACTATCGCCAGTCTGTCTCAATACCTGGTAAAACGCAGCCAGTGGATTATCGGTGGTGACGGTGCCTCTTACGACATCGGTTACGGTGGTCTCGACCATGTAATCGCAAGCGGTAAGGATGTCAACATCCTCGTACTGGATACTGAGGTTTACTCCAACACAGGCGGTCAGTCTTCCAAGGCTACTCCGGTAGGCGCTATCGCCAAGTTTGCCGCTGCCGGTAAGCGTGTACGCAAGAAAGACCTCGGTCTGATGGCTACTACTTACGGTTATGTATATGTTGCTCAAATCGCTATGGGTGCCGACCAGGCTCAGACTCTGAAGGCTATCCGTGAAGCAGAAGCATATCCCGGTCCGTCACTCATCATCGCTTACGCTCCGTGTATCAACCACGGTCTGAAAGCCGGTATGGGTAAGAGCCAGGAAGAAGAAGAAAAAGCTGTTAAGTGCGGTTACTGGCACTTGTGGCGTTACAACCCGGCTCTGGAAGCAGAAGGCAAGAATCCGTTCACGCTGGATAGCAAAGAACCGGATTGGAGCGGATTCCAAGACTTCCTGAAGGGTGAAGTTCGTTACGCATCCGTAATGAAGCAATATCCGCAGGAGGCCGACGAGCTGTTCAAGGCTGCTGAAGAAAACGCTAAATGGCGTTACAATAGCTACAAGCGTCTTTCCAAAGAAAATTGGGGCGCTGAAGTTACAGAGTAATTCCGATTACTAAATAAAGAATAGAGGCTGCTCCTGAATAAGGCGTAGTCTCTATTTGTTTTTAATTAACAATACTAAATATCACAGGTTATGATTGGATTTATCATTTGGATTATCGGTGTGGTTCTGTGTGTCAAAGCCGTACTTGAAATCATGAAGTGGCCGGTAGACGGCGCTATTAGTTGCAATTATCATCCTGCTCACAAGCTGGATTGGAATCTGTGTTTACTACTTCTGGGGAAGGGAAAACCTGCCTCAAATACTGAAATAAGTTCCAGTATCATTTACAGAAGTAAACAGACGTGTATTAAGAACAAGGGGGATAGACAACAGCTATCCCCTTCTTTTCAGAAACTCGGTAGGACTCTCCCCAAACTGTTCCTTATAGCATTTCGTGAAATAGGAAGGTGACGAAAAGCCCACTTCATAGGCAATCTCCGCTACCGTCATGTCAGAGGAGGCAAGCAGTGAGGCAGCCTTTTTCAACCTCATCTGGCGCAGCAGCTCATTCGGCGAATAGTTGGTCAGCGATTTCAGCTTACGGTAAAGCTGCACACGGCTCATACCCATATTCCGTCCCAAATCCTCCACATTGAGTTCCGCATCTTTCATCCTCTCCTCGACAAGCGATTTGAAGCGGGAGACGAAACCCTTATCCAAATCACTGATGGCTTCCTTCTCGATAGTCTGGTTATCTCCGAAGAACTGCCTCAACTGACGGCGGTTTGCAATAAGATTACGGACACGAGACAAGAGCAACTGCGAATTGAATGGTTTGGAAATATAAGAATCGGCACCGCCATCATAGCCCTGGATACGCTGTTCGTCCAGCGAGCAGGCCGTCAGCAGAATCACCGGGATATGGCATGTCTGTAACTCCCCCTTCAAGCGGCGGCAACATTCCACACCATCCATACCGGGCATCATTACATCCGAAATAACCACATCCGGCACATACTTCATGGCCAGCCGGATACCCTCTGTCCCGTCTGCAGCATCCAGCACGCGAAATTCTTGCGTCAACAGTGACTTCACATAGTTGCGAATATCCGCATTATCGTCAATTACCAGCACAGTAGGACAATCAGCCTCAACCACCTCTTCGCATGCCTTCACTTCCGTATCTATCAGGGTGGACGACACGTCCTTCTCTTCGGCAGGCAACGTCACTATGGTGGGATGGTACTGCGAAACATCCTGCTTCGGGAAAGTGACGGTGAAGGTAGTACCCTTATCATCACTGTGTGCCGCAATGTTGCCACCATGCATCTCTACAAAAGCACGTACCAGCGCAAGGCCGATACCGGTACCTGCCTGATGTCCGTCCACTTGATAAAAACGCTCGAAGATAGCTTCCACATCGGTCGAAGAAATGTAACTGCCGGAATTGAAAACAGACAAGCTATAGTTCTGCTCTGTCATTGACAAGCGTATAGCTATCTTCCCATTCTCCGGCGTATACTTCACGGCATTGGAGAAGAGATTGAAGTAAATGCGCTCCATCTTCTCCGCATCCGCCATCATCCGGAAGTCCGTATCGGGAGATGCCTCAAAGCTGAAAGCAATATGTTTCTTCAGCAACGCCATGCGGAAAGAGTCGTTCCAGCCCCGGAAGCTGTCGAGCAAATCAAAAGGTTCGAGATGGAGCTCCATGCGCCCGTTCTCCACCTTCCGGAAATCAAGTATCTGGTTGACCAGGCGAAGCAGGATATGTACATTCTTTTTCATCAGCTCGAGGAGCTGGCGCGGCTGTCCGTCGAGGGTGCGGTTGGCAAGAAGCTGCTCTATGGGATCGGCTATCAGCGTCAGCGGAGTACGGAAATCGTGTGAAATATTCGTGAAGAACACCAGCTTGGCGTGCGTAGCCTCCTCCAGTTCATGGGAAAGCTGTTCCAACTGCGACTTCTGCACTTCCAACAGTTCCTTCTGCTGTATCAACTGGGTTTTCTGTTCCTCCAGTTTCTTTTTCTGCATGGACAGTTCACGGTTCAACCGGTTCTTGGCACGCAAGGAGAGGTAGACAGCCACCAACAAACCGACCAGCAACAATAGGGCGGACAGACTGCCGTACAAGACAACCTGCTGCGTGGCATAACTGGCTAAATACTGGTTTATCTTTCCGTTCAGGGTTTCTATCTTTCCATCCAGGGTGCCGATGTGGGCGGTCTGCATCTTCATGATGAGAGCATTGTCGCGGTCGACGACGGAAGTGCCCAGGATAGTTTCACGGGGGAAATCACGCTTGTTCAGGATATCCATGGCAATCTGCATCACGCGGTCGCCACCGGTAGGATATATAAACGTGGCATCCAGTTCGCCGGCAAGCACTTTCTCCACTCCATAGTCTTTGCCGGACAGGGCGTCTATGCCGATGAACCGCATATCCTTTTCCCGCCCCTCTCGGGCAGCGGCAGCATAGGCTCCGGCCGCCATACGGTCATTCTGAGCATACACCAGGTCGATATGCGGAAAGCGGCTCAGCAGGGTATCCATTTTCTCTCCGGCCTTGAGTTGCAACCAGGCACCGTCTTCAACGGCCAGCAACCGGATACCGGGATAAGCGGATATAGCCTTCACAAATCCCTGATGACGGTCTACGGCAGGTGTGGAGCCCACCAAACCTGAGATTTCCACCACATCTCCCTGCCCATGCAGCACATTGGCCACATACTCTCCCACAGCTTTCCCTATCTCGTAGTTGTCTGCACCAACGTAGGCCGTGTATTTGTCCGAAAGGATTTTACGGTCCACTACAATCACCGGAATGCCCCGGTTGTATGCCTCCTCCACAACCGGAGTTATCGGAGTGGCTTCATTAGGGGCCACAATCAGCAGGTCCACCCCTTCGGCTATCAGTTCACGAATGTCTTTTGCCTGACGGTCATTATCGTCGACGGCAGTACGGATGTCCACCTCCACATCTTCGTAGAAATGGGCTTCACGGAGTATCTCACTGTTCATCTGGCGCCGCCATTCATCCTCGCTACATTGGGAAACGCCGATACGGAAACGTGCCTCGCGCCGGGAGCAGGCAACCGCCACTCCCCAAAGCACGAGCAAAAAGAATAAAATCCGAAGGTTATGCTGTCTCATCTTCACTTTCCTCTGATTTAAGATTGCAGATGAGCAAAGATAACGAAAAATGTGAAAAGAATAAGAAAAATCTATGCCAGCCTTTCTTTCAAGGCGTCCGGCAATTCCGGCATGGCACCGCTCTGGGTACATACATAGGCAGAGACTTCCACCGCCAGTTTATGGGCATCGGGCACCTGCTTCCCGCTGAGAATGTCAGCGGTGAAGGCTGCCGTGAACGAGTCACCGGCTCCAACGGTGTCCGCCACCGGTACCTTGGGCGTCTCCTGGAAGGAAACCACTCCCGGAGTGAACACATAGCTGCCGTTCGTTCCACAAGTCAAGATAAGCATCTTCAGGTTATACTTGGCCAGCAGAATCCAGCATTTGTCCTGCAAGTCGATGCCCGGGTAGCCGAAAATACGGCTGATGGTCACCAGCTCCTCATCGTTTATCTTGAGGATGTTGCAGCGGCGCATGGATTCGCAGAGTATCTCTTTGGTATAGAACCCTTGGCGGAGATTGATGTCGAATATCTTCAGTTGTCCCTCCGCATCGGGCATCGTGTCGAGAAAGCGGTTGATGGTGATGCGGCTTGTTTCACTGCGTTGCGCCAAAGAGCCGAAACATACGGCACGCGTGTTCAGTGCCAGACGCTTCAGTTCGTCGGTAAAGGGAATGTTGTCCCAGGCCACGCCTTCTTTTATCTCATAGCACGGCACGCCCACGGCATCGAGCGTCACCTGCACCGTTCCCGTGGGGTAAGGCACGCGCTCAATCTGCGTGCGCAGCCCCTTCCGGGCGAACACATCCAGAATCTCGTCCCCATCCGCATCGGCACCTACGGCACTGACCACACGGCTGTCGAAACCAAACTGCGATGCATGGTAAGCAAAGTTTGCCGGAGCACCGCCTATCTTCTTTCCTTCGGGGAGGCAGTCCCACAGAGCCTCGCCCATACCTACTATTATCTTATTCATAATATTATATTGTTTAATGAATGATATATTTTATTCACGGCAAACTCAATGTCCTACCCGCTGCAAACCTAATAAAAGTTCCTAACTATAGAATGAAAAGTTGCCAATTATCTATTAAAAAGTCTCTAAGAACTAAGGATTATCTCTATCCCAAGGCTTGGGATAGACATCCGCAACCTTGGGACAGATATCCGCAGCCTTGGGATATGTGTCCGCAGCCTGCGAACAAAGATTACCGCTTCATACGCAGCATATAGAAGAACAAGTACACTACCCCTACCGTCATCACAGCCACGGCACCGCTTTGTCCTACAGCATCACTTGCCAAGCCCATTGCTATCGGAAATACCGTACCGCCGAAGAGCCCCATAATCATCAAGCCGGAAACCTCGTTCTTCTTTTGTGGCATAGCAAGCAACGCCTGAGAGAAGATAACCGGAAAGATGTTCGAATTGCCGAAACCGATAAGGGCAATGCAAATGTATATCGTTGTCTTTTCATGGAAAACGAACAACCCTACCATCGCAGCCAACATACATAACACGCTGATGCCGAAGAAGGTTCGGGGAGCCATCTTCTGAAGAATGAAGGCGCCGAGAAAGCAACCCGCCGTGCGGAAGATGAAGTAAAGGCTGGTGGCAAAGCCGGCATCGGCCAGCGTCATGCCCAGACGCTCCATCAGGATTTTGGGCGCTGTGGTATTCGTACCTACATCAATGCCCACATGACACATGATGCCCAGGAAGCAGAGAAAGATAAACGGCTTGCCCAGCAGGGCGAGGCACTCCCCGAAGGTGGAAGGGCGTCCCTCTTCCTTTTCCTCGCGGATGGAAGTACCGCTCAGCCAGAGAATGGCAATCACCGCAATGACCATATAGACCGGGAACAGCACCCTCCAGCCCATGCCCAGAGACGGAATGGCCTGCGTAGCTCCCCACATGGCGATGTATGGAGCCAGAAACGAAGCAATGGCTTTTACAAACTGTCCGAAGGTGAGCGAACTTGCCAGCCGCTCGCCGCTTACGATATTGGAAAGCAGCGGGTTGAGCGACGTTTGCATCAGCGCATTGCCGATGCCCAGCAATGAGAACGAGAGCAGCATCAGCACGTAGCCGTCTCCGAAAACCGGGAGAAGCAAAGAGGCAAACGTGATGACAAGGCTGAGAAGCACCGTCTTCTTACGTCCGATGCGGTTCATCAGCATACCCGTAGGTACGGAGAAGATGAGGAACCAGAAGAACACCAGAGACGGGAATATGTTGGCTTGCGAGTCGGTCAGGTTCAAGTCGGCCTTCACGTAGTTGGAGGCGATGCCCACCAAATCTACAAAGCCCATGGCGAAGAAGCAAAGCATGACCGGAAAGAGCTTTGCCAAAGAAGAATTCTTAGTATTTTCCATGCTGAAGATTATTATCTGTTATTTTAATCCGAGTTTGTACACAATAAACGAGGTGACATTGCAGCTTCCACCTTTAGCATAGAAACTGATGCGGTTGTAAGGTTCCGACGGGAATACAAGATTTGTCATGGCAAAACGTCCGTCGTTGCCAAACGCTTCAATGCTCGACTTGTCTACGAACAAGCGGAGTTTCATTTCATTGCCACCCTCGACAGGAGCCACGGTCACTGCAGGGAAGTCCTTGCTGAACGACACCTCACCACTCTTGATACGGTCCATGGTGAACGTCTTTTCCGCCAGGTTATAGTACATCTCCACCTCCTCGCCTTTCGAGTTAAAGAGCTGGAATCCTATCACATCCGCATCCTTGTTCTTGATGGTCATTTCGATTTCATACGTTCCGGAATTGTCATTCAGCAGTTTGTCCAGATTATACGTGCGGTCTACCTTGAAAGCACGCTTCTTGCTGCCTTTATCCCTCAGTTTCAGCAATTCGGGAGACGGGGTTACCTTTACATAGGTTTCACCCTCCGAGGTATAGAGCGAAAGGTCGCGCGGCACGGAGTTGGCACTACGGTATTGGCGGGTGGGCACATCGTTGGCATATTGCCAGTTGCTCATCCATGCCAATGCAATGGCACGTCCTGCAGGAGCATTGCTCCAAGTGACAGTTGCATAATGGTCTTTTCCCCAGTCCATCCATTTCGTCACTGCGGGAGACTCGTTCACGAATCTCTTTCCGTCAAATGTCCCCACGAAATATTGTGTGGCAGAGCCACCGAACGGTCCACCCGGATTGAGGTTACAGACGAGTACCCACTTCTTCAGTTCCGTACCTTCAACCGGCAGTTCAAGCAGGTCGGGACACTCCCAGACTCCGCCGTGAGCACCTTGTCCTTCACCGAATTTGCTCTCCAGCGTCCAGCTCTTCAGGTCGGCAGAAGAGTATATTTCCATTTCCTGCCCTACGGCAAGAACCATGATCCATTTCTTGGTATCTTCGTGCCAGATGACTTTAGGGTCACGGAAGTCGCGCTGCGTGGAAGTCAGGATGGGATTTCGCGCATACTTCTTGAAGGTTTTTCCGTTGTCAAGGCTATAGGCCATGCTCTGCACTTGACGGTCGCTTGCCGATGTATAGAAGGCAATGACGGCACCGGCACCGAACCCGGCCGTATTATCCTTGTCGACAACACAAGAGCCACTGAAAATTGTTCCCAACGCATCGGGCGAAATGGCATCTCCGTGATGCTCCCAAGTGACGAGGTCCGTACTGGTGGCATGTCCCCAATGCATGTTCCCCCACATGGAGCCGTAGGGATTATGCTGGTAGAACAAATGGTAGACCCCGTCTTTGTAGAACATTCCGTTAGGATCATTCATCCAACCGTAAGCCGGGCTGAAATGATACACCGGACGGTACTTCTCCCGGTTCGAAACATCGAATTCATCCGACAGTTTCATTTCTTCCCAGCATAAGGCCGAATCCGGAATAAGCTGGAAGTTGAAAGAGAGATGTTTATTATCGAAGCCGGTCAAATCGACCGGAACAAAATAGTCAACCTTATTGACTGCCAATCGCACGTTCATACTGCGTACAACATCATTGTCCGCTATCATATACAATTTTGCCTCCGGAGAAGCCTCTTCCACCGGCAGCAGCAAAAACTTCTTCTGCTCGTCAATTTGGACGATACTCTGTCCGTCACCCAGATGTTTAATCACGAAAGGAGGATTTATGGCCTGGCATGTGAAGACAGCCACGGTAGTTCCTAATATAAATACGGTAAGCGTCCTTCTGATTGTCCGCCAAAAGTCTTTTAAATGAATCATGTTTCTGTTGGTATTAAATTAATTATGTTTTTCTAGCATGCAAAGATACGCCACCAAGCAGCAGGAGACTATCTTTTTTGTTTCAAAGCATACTACAAATGTTACATTCCATCCTTAAAAAGGTATCTGTATGTCACTGGGGAACATACATAGAATTCAATTCATGAATTGTCAACTGTTTCAACTTTGTTTGTCCGCCTTCAACTGATATGGTGACAGAAGGAGTGTTTTTTTCAATCAGATGATAGAAAGCAGCAGACAGTGCTCCTTGATTGACGAAGATTTCTACAGAAGCAATATCCGACAATATATCCAATTCAATTCTTCCTTCATTGGGCTTTAGCACCATCTGCTTCAAGGTTTCCCCATTCTCTTTCTTAACAGTGAGTATCTGTTTGACAGAATCGTAAATCAAATTCAAACCATTAATATCAAAAGCCAATATCTGCGCATCAACACTATCTACAGCAAAACCCGTTTTCAGATAGAAGGCAGGAGTATTCAACTTTGTCGTGAAACAATTCTTTTCTTCAACTACCAGACTCTTCCAGATGTACTTTCTCCCATATAATAAAGCGAGTTCATTTACCGGCATACTTTTTAAGACATATCCTTTATCAACCCGATGTAATGTTAATTCACGCGGAAAGGACATTTGTTGATTGAAAGGCATATCCGGGAAATTACTTCCGTTCATCCATGCTATTTGTATTCTTCGGTCATCTGGTGCATTACTATATGTTTGAACCGCATAATAGTTTGTACCACTATCCATTTTTACAGGTTTCGTCTCAGGCCGAAAACGATATCCATCAAAACTCCCAACCAAATAGGTACTGTTCGCCCCGGTAAAGACCCATTTCCGGACAGTAGGTTCATTGGTTACGGACATTTCAAAAAAGTCGGGACACTCATCCGCCCCCTCTAATTTAAAACGGTCCGTTTCAGTCCAATCCATCAAATTGGGAGATGAAAAGATAGCATACTCCTGCTTATCCAAGTACAATACCATAATCCATCTGCCAGTCGGCGTATGCCACGTCACCTTAGGATCACGATTGTACCTGACCAACGTGGGAAGTACCGGATTACCGGAAAAAGTAACCCAATTACGCCCCTTATCCAAACTATATCCTATACTTTGTGAATGTTGCAAATGCCGGGTGTGATACCCGAATCCACCTGCCGAAGTATAAACAGCAACCAATACTGTATCTCCATTTTGTTGACACCCCAGCGTATTCTTTTTATCAACAACTACCGAACCGGAAAAAATAGGTCCCAACGAGTCCGGATGTAATACATCCCCCAACTCAGTCCAATGTGCCAAATCCCGGCTCACAGCATGCCCCCATGTCATATTACCCCAAATACAGCCATAGGGATTATGCTGATAAAACAGATGCCACTCCCCTTCATGCCAAACCAGACCATTCGGATCATTCAGCCATCCCCGGCGAGAAGTAAAATGTACTTTAGGACGTAACGGTTCTTTATAAAACAAGTTCTCTTCCTTAGGAGTTTCAGAACAAAAGCATTGATTCAAAGCTTGCTCTACATTAGGACTCTTACTCGCCTCTATCCGTAATTCTTGCCCAATCCAATCCTTGACCTCCAATGTAACCCAATAATCAGGTTCATCGCCGCCAAGCTCCACTTCCATATTACGTACCATTTTATCACCAATCCATATATCCATCTGTTCTATAACCGCTCCCATCTTTACCGGAATATTCAAATAACGGTGAGTTACCAACATTCTTTTCGCAAAAATTTCTTTTTCCAATTTGGTATCAGACTGGTAGAAACAGTCGGCATTGATAAATCCCCAGCCCTCTTTTGATTGGTCCACTAAAACAATCCGGGCATTTTTTCCCATATATTCAGCAACATCCCAAGACTCATATTCCATGACACGTCTATTATACCCCGTACTTCTTTTCACCTCCTTTCCATCAATCCAAAGGGCTACATACTCCCGCTGATAATCAACACCCCCACCTATCAGAAAATTAACATATCTGCGTTCTATCCTGAAAAGAGGTGACTTCAATACACCGGTACCGGCATCTCCATTGACAAAGCTAGAAGCCATCCGATTTCCTTCAAACCTATTATCCCCCCATATTGACAAACGTTCCATAGAAACTGGTGAATTGCCAAAAGCATTTCCTTCCAATATCCAGTTTCCAAAAGTATCTCCTTCAAAATTATCTATCAGTAAATCATCCGGACGTAGTGCCATGTGAATATTTTGTGCCTGCATACTACAAACAGTAGCCAGTAGTAAAAGTATCAGTATCCTCTCTTTCATAATATCATTGTTTTTTCATAAGTTGTATAGCATCTAATCCAAACAAATTCTTCTCCTCAACAGCTTTTGGGTTAGCTCCTGACAAAGATATTTTCAAAGTCAATGCTCCACGCACCGGACTATAGCATCCTAAAGAAATAGGGTCAGAAAGAGTAACTTTTGTATCATATCCATCCCACTTTATATGTGTATCTTGTCCATTTACGGAAAAAGAAACTATGCCATAATCAGGAGCTTTCGTGGCATACACCACCAGTTGATAAGGACAGTCTTCCAATTGATTGAACTCAAACTCTACAGAATCACCCGGTTTTCCACCAATACACAAGAGTTGGGTTCCTCCACTCCATTGCCCGTCAACGAAACCAAGCATACTCTGCTTGTCAAAATGAATGGATGGAGAAGAGGCTATTGGAGTTGTTTCCTCAAATTCTATGCTATTTTCTCTTCGATATTTAGATAAATCGCCGGGAACGGGTAGCAAGTCTTGGGCTGCTTCCTCAAGTCCTGAAGTATCAACAGCTTTCGCTCCCATATCTCCATACCAGTAAACGGTAGTTGCATAATCTACAGTTCCCCTTACCCAACTCAACAATTCAATGTCGAAACGCAATAATGAAGAAAACGGTATACCGTCCAAATTCCTTGTACGGAAGAATGTATTATAACCGTGAGAACTCGCCTGGTCGGCACGGGGTGCGCCACCAAAAGGCGTTTGGAATATTACGACCGGAGCCCACGAACTATTGTAGTAATCTTCTGTTCCGGTACCGAAATGCGATGGAAAAACATCATCATCTACCCATATCTTTTCATCCCCTTCTCCGTACCAGGCACGCGAATGGTTATACAGAGTCAGGACATCCCCTTTGTATATGCCTCGTCCGGTCAATGTGGCAAAGTTCCACTCCCGGCAATTTGCATCATCATCCGGACGCTCATAAACCGGAAGTCCGGTCTGCTGGCGCCAGGAAGCATGGAAATAGAGGGAACGCCCTCCCCATGGCAAAGGTGCCGTTCCCACTTCCATACTCACGTCTGCAGTGTGTGCGGAGATATTTTGTAACAATAGTCTGCCTTCTGTCTTGTAGGGCATCAGCCAGCGGCTCACCACCTTGCCTTGTCCGTCTGCAGACAAGAACCAGCTATCAACAGCCGGAGCACCCATACCCCCTCCCGAATAATCCGAAAGAGGAACCCAAACCGTAGACCGGCCGTCAAAATCAGCCTTAAATATAAGATTGCGCATCAGTTGGGCATAAGCCGTAGAATCTGCATTCGCGAGCTGGAAACTGATTTCATAAACCGCATTTTCCCCTTGCGGCAGGTCAATCCACAAAGAATCGCCCGGCTGGAGCACCTGCCGCTTCTTGTCCACCTGCAAACCGGAACGGGATGCAGGATGCAGCAAGGCATCATCTACCTCTGAAATCTTTTTACCGACGCGGGCTACGGATGCCGCAGAGAAGGTTTCCACAGAAGTTCCTTCGGGATACTTGCGATAATTGATGTGATAGTATTTGGGAGTAGGCGCAATGCCCGGTTCGTCTTCAAATGTAATTTTACAACTCCGGGCAAAAGGGATGGGCAGGAAAAGAGTATTGCCGCCTTTCCCGTCCGGAGTATAGCTGGTGTGGGGTTGAAGCAGTCCCCTACCCAACCTGGGTATTCCGAAACGCATCAAATCATAGGCAGGAACTATCCATCCGGGAGTACTTTCGCCATCAAAATAAAATCTCCAAGTCCCACGCTTGTCAACTGTGGTTATCCAGATACGGGTAATAGCTCCAGGGCCCTTTTCATCGAACATCACACGTTCCACTCTCCCATCAACCGTATCCGTACAGACAATGCCATAGCCATCATTGTTGGCAAACCATCCCGGCGAATCGGGAGACACGGAGGAGCGGTCATAACTGCTGACTTGCAGACAACGATATGGCACCAGCGGATAACGTGCGGATTCTTCTACAGATATCATTTCATCCAGCAAAGAGTCCAAAGTCACTTGTGCCGTATCCTTCACACAAGAGGCCATCAAAGGCAAAAGCAGCAATGCAAACAATAAATTCCTCATCTCCATATTGATTTAAGCATCCAGGCATCCAACTCCATCTTCGTCCCCTTCTTCTGCGCAAAAAGTTCGATACCGGTTTGAGCCTCGCCCGGATAGGTTAATAATGTGAATACATCCTTCCCGTCATTGGCAAAGATTTCAATACTCGATTTGTCTACAAATATATGCAAACGTATCTTATTATCTACCGGTTCCACCCTGGCATATGCCATACGGCTGAATTTAGGAATCTGCACATCGGAGCAATGGGTGCGGTCAATCACCAGATTATGTGAATCCGTATCATAGCTGACCACCACTTTGCGCCCTTCACCCACACACAAATTCAAGCCAAAGGTGTTGGATACGTCAGTAGAAAACGAAGCATCGAGTTCGTAGACATTCTCATCGGGAACAAAGCCGGGTAACCTCTGTGTTCCCACCGATAAAGCACGTTTCACCGATGCAGGCTTATGGCGAAGTGTTTGCAACTGTTCCACCGGTTTCTGCACCAGCCTCACGCCTTCCTTGTATGTCTTCAGTTCCAGATTACGGGGAATGGACCAGAAGCCCTTCCCATACTTCGATGGAGCTACCGGTGCATAGTCCCAGGTTGCAACCCAGCCCATCGAAATTTTGGAATCCAACGTTCCGTCAAAATCCTGAAATGTGCGGGATGCATAAAAGTCCAGCCCTTTGTCCACATATAGAGGCTCTGCAGGATGGTTCTCCATCAGCTTAAAAGAAGTGCCGTCGAAGTCTCCTATAAAATATTGTTCTTGCGCCCAGTTTACAGATACGACCATCACCCACCTTTTCTTGTCAGAATCCCCGTCAACCGGCAACTGGAATAAATCCGGGCACTCCCAAGACTTTTCACTGTCACCGGCAGGGCCAAAATCACTGGTCCAAGTCCAGCTCTTCAAATCAGGAGAGGTATAAAACTTTATTTTCTTCTCCAGGGCCTTGGCTACAACCATCACCCATTTTTGGGTCGGCTCGTGCCAGAAGACGGTAGGGTCCCTGAATTCCGTACTCCAAAGGTCCAGAACCGGGTTACCTTCATAATAATGAAATGTCTTTCCGTCATGACTGAAAGAGATGCCCTGCGCCTGTTTCTTGGAGTCCTTCTCAAAAACGGTGTAAGCCGCCACATAAGCCCCCTTGCCGAAGCCGGCCGTGTTGTTCTTGTCTATGACCGCAGAACCGGTGAAGTAACTGATATTGTCATCCGTTCCGGTCATGGCATAAGGGGTTATCTGTTGGTAATGTACCAAATCTGTAGATTCGACTTTGCCCCACCAGTACATATGATATTTACCCTGATAGTACATGAATCCCGAGGGATCACCAATCCATCCCTTCTCCGGACTGAAATGATACTGAGGACGATACGGCTCTTTGTATAAACTGTCTGAATTCATTTGTGCACCGGCAGACAATGTTCCTGCCAATAAAAGTGCACCCAATATAGCTGGTATCTTCATTTTCTGTATTTTCATTAAAAGTTCATCTTTACCTTTACATCTTTCAGTTTCCAAACTTCGGCAGCAACTTCCGTTGTTTTTCCATCAGAGAATAGCTCCAATAGCGTACTATTTTCTTTCAAAGGGAAGATTCTTGTAGTGAACGCATCTTCGTTATTAATAAATCCTTCCACTACAGAACCGTCAATAAACAAACGAATCTCCACCGGTTTAGCAGTATCCAACCGATAATGATCCTTACGAATCTTCAAAGGAATGTGTGCACGCAAGGAAGAATGCGTCTGGTCCACAATAAGTTCCTCCTTCTCCACATCATAATAAATCAGGCTATATTCGCTATTATCCGGATTCTTACACAATGTAAATCCAAACCGTTTTGCGTCACCGGGATAAAAAGTCGCCTTGACTTCAAGCTGATGTTCCCTTCTGCTCACAATGCACGGTTTCGCAGCAGTCAATGCCTGTCTGGAATAAACCGTCGGTTGTTCACGCAATTGTTTCATCACGGGATGGGGTGTTTGGCATAGTTTCCCATCTTTCAGCTGCCATCTTCTGGGCATACTGTAGAGATGTGCCCATCCTTGTTCATAAGTGGCCTCCCCTCCTATTTCATCGGGTATAATGGCAATGGCAGCAACATCCCCTTCCGGAGTCTCAACAACAGAGGGGGACAGCAAGCGGTTGATGACCTCCAGATTTTGAGGGACTGGGTTGTCCGGTATAAACTTTTCATTCTTGAAATCTCCTATCCAATACTGGCAACGCGCAGGTATGCCTTTATGAGGAACCCTATTCACCAAAAGAACATATTTGCCGCCCATCTTCTTAAAGACCGGCATTTCCCAGAAAATACCGGAGTCATCCACTTCCGGATTGCCCTCAAACAGCAAATGTACAAAATCCCATCTCTTCAAGTCCGCCGATTTATAAAGCAGCAAAGCCCCGTGGGGTGTATCGGTCTGCTCAATGCCGAAACCGATAATCATATACCAGATATCACCCTCTTTCCAAACATACTGGTCACGCATGTCCGTACGGGTATATCCGGCAGGCTTCTCGGCAATAACCGGATTACCCGCATATTTCTCCCATTCTATCAACGCAGTATCTTTTGGAAAAGCAATACCCACTCCCATCTTGTCTCCACCGGCTGTGTATATCAGCTGGGGGATACCGTCATCATTGATAACAGCATGCCCGGACCATATTCCATTCTTGTCATAAGCAGCATCAGGAGTCAAAGCCGGCTTTTCCTCCGTCCAATGAAGCATATCGGGACTGCTGAAATGTCCCCAATTTATCTGTCCCAGGAAGATTGCAGAAGCATTCTTCTGATTGAATATATGATATTTACCTTTATAAAGAAGTAAACCATGCGTCTCATTCGTCCAGTTGGCAGCCGGCAACAGATGATAGCGAGGACGGTTGAAGTCCTTCGCAAAACGGGTTTCCGGAATAGCCAAAACCGGAGTCTTCTTCAATCCTAAGGCAATCTCGTCTCTCCATGCAGACGAATCATCGGAAAAGGGAGTGAGGCTTATCCCGTCAATCAACCCGTTTATAGCCGTAACATCGTACATCCAAACCTTCTTTTCCCTGAAATCCTTACCTACCCGAAACATCATTTCACCATCCTGCAAGTTCCGGGGCCATACCTCTGCACTCATCCTCTGTCCATTCAGGCAAACCGATTCATTACTCAAATCAAGGACCACATGCAGCCACTTGAAACGGTCGACTTTTGTCTTTAATGAACAGTAAGAGTATGAGCCATTCTGCCCCATTCCCAACAGCAGCTCACCATAACGGTCTACACATACCGCTACAGATGTTCCTGCCATGTCTCTGATTCCCATAAAGGCAGCAGTATCCGTCGGATAAGATTCCAGAGCAAACCATCCGGACAACGACGAAACATCTCCTTCCGTGGTTGTATCCATCCAAGTGGAATACCCGTCTGTACGAAGGGCTTTACCTTCGACTCCGGTAACAAATTCTGGTATTTCCTTTATAGTGTACAAATTCAACAATGACTTACCGTCACAGGAAAGTAAGGGGTCCTGCCCGTCAAACGACCATGTTTTTTGAGCAAAAGCTGCATTCAAAGAAAGCAATAGACAGCCTAATATAGAATAGGCAAAGTTTTTCATAATAAAAGATTGTTTAAAGGAAAAGAGGGAAACAAACGTTTCCCCTCCCTTACGTTTTTATTTCAAAATATAATTAGTTGAACGGAGCATAACCGGGATTCTGTACATACTTGCCTCCAGAAAATCCGTATTGATTGTTCGGAACCGGATAATACTCATCCTTTCCACCCGTAAAGTGCGCATTGGCATAATAAATGCGATTGTCCGACTCCGCGGTAATGTAGTTGTTCATGGTTGTTTCCACTATGCCCCAACGGACTAGGTCGAAGAAACGTTCACCTTCCAAAGCCTTCTCCAGACGTGTTTCCCAACGGAGGGCCTGACGGGCATAATCCTGATTCCAGACATCAGCAGGATAAGGATTGACAAGGTAGTTGGCCGCATATTTGGAATGGTCGTTGAAATCCTTTACATAGGCGCTGTTCCGGGCACGATTGCGTATCTGATTAATCAAATCACGGGCAGTTTCGAGTCCATTGCCTTCATTGAGTTCAATAAGAGCCTCAGCTTTCCAAAGAAGAATATCCGCGTAACGTATAATCTGCCAGTTCAACTGTGAAGCCCCCCAAGGCCAGCCATTAAACATATCACTACTTTCCGGAGAAACCCAGAAGCGCTTCGCGCAATTATAGCCATAAGTATCCTTATCACGCACCCATCCCTCACACGGCTTGTCCGGATAAGTTTTCCAAGTTATAGTAGGACGGCCCACAACAAAATCGAGACGCGGGTCTACATTGGGAGTCGTGTTTTGTAAAGTATAAACCCCATTGTTCAATACCGCCCAACTATAATCAGACTTTGACTGATAATTAAAATCGGGCAGACCGTTTGCATCTGTCTGGTAAGCATTTATCAGATCTTGACTGGGCAGGAAGAAACCGTCACCTCCGTAAGGGCTGCCTCCACCCGGAGAATTCAACAGATTGCTCCAGTTGATGCGGCCGGCACTTTCGGTACCGTCATTCATGGAATATTGAATGGCAAAAACAGATTCTTTACCGTTTTCATTAGTTACTAAATCCAATCCCTGGAAATCGTCAAGCAAACCGTAACGGTTGCTGGCAGTCACTTGGTCGCAAAGCGAAACGACTTCCCTCAGCAGCTCTTTATTGATGGAAGTTACGGCATGCGTAATCTCATCTTGCTGATACGCCTGGTACAGCTTGATTTTAGCCGCATAGGCCAGTGCTATGTATTTATGAATACGCCCTACCTCCGGCTGTGATGCAGGAAGCTGTTCGGCGGCATCAAGCATCTCCTTGGCCAGCATACTCAGAATCTCGTCACGGGTAAACTCATTGTTCGGAATATCCGGATATTGGGAAATCTCAACGTTCTCATCAAAATAAGGTATCTTGTTGAAAAGGCGGCTTAATTCAAAATAATAATGGGCACGAAGCACTTTCATCTCCGCAATGCGGGATACACGTCCGTTTACCTGCTCATCTGTTGCAGCATTCAGTACGCGCAATGCAGAGTTACAACGCTGTACACTGCAATATAGATGATACCACTTGCTGTCCAAGAATCCATTGGTTGCATCCATATCAAATGTCTCCATACGGTGCACTTCATTAAGGTCACCGACACCACCACCGCCTTTATAGGCATTATCCGAACGCACCTCACCATAAGTCCAATTGGAAGTAGGATGACACCATACACTCCAACTCTGTCCCTCGGGACCACCCAAAGCTGCATACGCGGCATTCACTAAAAGGTCGGCACCTTCTGTAGAAGTCATAATATCTTCGTTCAAGCTACCCTGGGGCTTCAAATCCAGGAAACGGTCTTCATTACAGCTTGCAGTCATCAGCGCTACTGCGCCAAGCATATATAAATGTTTCAATTTCATAATAGTATAGTTTTAAAGTTTAGAAACCAAATGATAATCCCAAAGAGAACGTACGGGGCAACGGATAAGGATAGCCCAGACCTTCAGGGTCGGCACCCGTATAACCGGTAATCGTAAACAAATTCTGAGCCTGGAAATAAATGCGCGCATGACGCATCTTCATCTTGTCGAGAGCTGCTTTAGGAAGCGTATAACCCAATGTCAGGCTTTTCAGCTTGATATACGAACCATTTTCAATATAGAACTCAGAAACTTCGTGCTCATTGTTGCTGTTAAGGGTGGTTAAAGCAGGTACACTGCTATTGTAAACACCCGTCTTTTCAAAGTTCTCGTAAGCATGCATGGCATCGAGCAGGCGGGTAGAGTGATTACCGGTCCAGCATTGGAATAAATCCGTATAATATTTGGAGTTGTTATAGGCATCACGAATCATACCGTTGAAGAACATGCTGAGGTCAAAGCCTTTCCAAGATGCCCCAAGATTCAGACCTGCAATCACTTTCGGATTGTCAGAACCCAACCATACACGGTCGTTCGTATCAATCGTACCGTTACCATCAGCATCCACGTATTTGATACGTCCTACTCCGGGAGCGCCAAACTGTACATTATATTTGGATTTATACTCATCCACCTCCTGCTGGGTACGGAACACTCCATCTGTCTTGAAGCCCATCCATGAACCGAACGGTTGGCCAACCAAAGTCTTGTCAACCCCATTACCGCCACCATAAGTATAGTAAATTTCTTCCGTCAGCTCTGTCACTTCATTTTTGTAATATGAAAGGTTGAATGCTACATTATACTGGAAATCCTTTACCTTATCATTCCAGGTCAGTGCCATCTCGAAACCTTTATTGTTCATCGTACCACCATTATACCAGCAGTAACCACCCTCGCCAATGACAGCGATATACGGTTTCTCCACAAGCATATCACTTGTCTTCTTATCAAAATAATCGAGAGAAGCACTCAGACGTCCGTTCAGGAAAGCGGCGTCCACACCGATATTGAGCTGTCTTGTACTCTCCCACTTCAAATCGGGATTGGTAGACCTCACTTTGTAACCACCGGGAGCCAAAGTCGTTCCATCACCGTTCATGTTGTAGCTTGCATCCTTCAGACTAATCAAGTATTTTGTATAGGGAGCCTCATTATCAATAATATCGTTACCATTGACACCCCATGAAGCACGTAGTTTCAAATCAGCCAACCAATCCCTGGTCGCTTCCATAAACTTCTCACTTGAAATGCGCCAGCCTGCCGACACTGAAGGGAAGTAATCCACATTATTACCCTTTGCCAAGCGGGAAGAAGCATCACGGCGCACCGTAACAGAGGCCAAATACCGTCCTTCATAATCATAGTTCACTTTACCAAAGTAAGACACCATGCCATAATTGGAAGCACCGGCACCTACATTCTTACCGGCAGTCACACCGTCGAGATAAATATAATCTTCATCTTCTACAGCCAGTCCCGTACCATAACCGAACATGGATTCCGAATGGTTCTTCTTGGCTTCTGTACCAAGAAGTGCAGTCAGATTGTTCTTTCCAAAAGCTTTGCTATAAGTCACGGTATTGGTCCATACCCAATCCAGTCTTTTGTTGGATGATTGAGTCAGCTTATTGACCTCATCGCGTGCCCATGCCGGCTCAAAAGTTTTGTTGGTTTCATCATAATAATTCATACCGAAATTGGTTTTCAGCACCAGGTTCTTAATCGGTTCAATTTCAAGGAATGCATTACCAAAGACACGCCAGTAATCATGTTTGTTCTGTTTTTCATTCTCCAACAAACGTGCCATATTGGGGGCATCACCCAAAACATCATTGATGGCATCGTTATAATTGCCATTCTCATCATAAACCGTCTTGGCAGGATGCTGTTTGATGGCATTCTCATCTACACCGGCCGGACTGAGGGTCTGTGTCCAACGATTGATGGCAACGTTCTCGCCGATGCGCAAGCGATTGTCAAGATAATGATAGTTAGAACTGATGCGGGTATTGATACGCTGGAAATTCGTATTCTCTACCAGACCGTCATGGTCGAGATAGTTCAACGCTAACGAGAAGGCACCATTGTCAGAGCCCTTTGAAAGTGTCGCACTATAATTCTGCATCAAGGCAGTGCGATAAACCACATCGCGCCAATCCGTATCAACGGCATGTACTTTAGCTCCATTCAGGCCGATATAGTCTTGAAGTTGGGGAGTTGCACCATTACCATATATTTCGCTGCTTGGCGTAGCTCCATTATTGGCATACTTATAAGCCGACCAATAAACCTGGCCCCACTCATCTGCATTCAACATATCAAAGCCACATTGATAGGTCTGCAAAGTCAACGACATATCAAAATCCACACGGGTCTCCCCTTTCTTGGCACGTTTGGTAGTAATGATAATCACACCATTGGCAGCCTGTGCACCATAAATAGAAGCGGAAGCGGCATCCTTCAATACCTGAATGGATTCTACATCATTGGAAGAAAGGATAGACGAGATGTTCTCACGGGTCATCACACCGTCAATGACATAAAGCGGGGAATTGGCATCATTTCGGAAAGATGACTTACCACGGACCAATGTAGAAGTATTTCCACCGCCCGGTGTGCCGTCAGTCGTAATGTTCATACCGGCAACACGTCCCTGCAAGCTCGACAACACATTTCCCGTAGGAATATCTGCTACATCCTTCATCTTGACCACAGCCACCGAACCAGTCAAACTGGCCTTCTTCTCGGACATATAGCCGGTCACTACTACTTCATCAATCAACTGGGAATCTTCCGTCAACTCAATGCGTAAAGTGGGCTGTGCCTTTACTGTAACGGCTTTATATCCTATATAGGATACAGACAATGTGGCACCGGAAGCTACAGACAGAGTGAAATTTCCGTCAATATCCGTAATTGTTCCATTACTGTTGGAACCTACTTCCATGACAGAAGCACCGATAATGGATTCACCACTCGATTTTTCAACGACAGTACCTTTTACCTGGACTTGCTGGGCAAAGGAATAGATGCCCGCAAAGAGAAGCACAATTAGTGTGCAAAGCCTGAGACTAATGCTTTTCAACATATCTATTAATTTAAAGTTAATAATAAACCAATTCTGCAATTGAGTTTTGTGTCAGCAAAATTAAGCGAAACCAGGATTTGCACCTATAACAAATGTTACGAAAGGTGGTATTTTTGATACATCCCCTTTCTAAAGGTATTCTACGCGTGTTTTTTGCTAAATAAACTTTAGCTTTAGCAGCAAATTAATAGAAAAGAATGAAAACAATATGGGAGCAGATGCTAATTGCACCAGCTCTCATAGTATACTCTCTCAGAATCAAAAACGAAAAGCAAAATGTTCCGCACACCGGTATCCTTCTTCATAAAGCTCCGTCAGCTTCTTGATGTCACGCTCGATGCGGTCTACCACTACCGGCTTCTGTGGACGGATCACAACGATTTCCCCGGCGGCTTCCATCCGTTCCACCTGCTCCAACTGTTGATTATAGACAATACTGCGGCGGTTGATGGCTTCACGCAATAGCGGATATTTCTTATATATAAAAGGTGGAACCTTCGTTCCCTGAATTTCCTTACGGTACCCATGATTGCGCGTCAACACCACCACATTATTGGTAAATCCATCCTGACGGGCACGCATCAAAGGGATACTGTCCACAATACCTCCATCCAGCATCGGGATGTTGTCCACGTAGGTAATGGGACAGACAAACGGCAGACTGCTCGAAGCACGCACAATATCAATGACGCGCTCTTTACTCCGCTTCTCCTCAAAATAGTTCGCTTCGCCCGTCTCGCAGTTGGTAGTTACCATCACATAACGTTCGGGACAATGAAAGTATGCCTCGTAGTCGTAGGGAAGTATGTGTTCCGGAAACTCCTGGAACAACAAGTCGAAATCCATGATATTCCGCTTCTTCAACAGATACTTCAATCCGATGTAATTGTATTTTTCCAGCAAGTCGATATTGCTGTACTTGGCACGCCCGCGCTGACCGGACATATAAGAAAGTCCGTTGCAGGCTCCGGCACTGACACCGATGGTATAGGGAAAGCGAATGCCACGATCCATAAAGCTGTCGAGCACACCGCAAGTGAAGACGCCGCGCATACCGCCGCCCTCCAAAACAAGACCGCTATGGTCGTCGATACGTATTATTTTCTCCATAAGTGTCGGAATTAACGCTTCAAAGATAGCTTTTGTTTACGATATTCTACCTATATTTGCAGTTGCAACAATAAATCTATAACATTTTAATTATGATGAAGAAATCAATACTGATGGCTGCATTGGGTTTATTAAGTTTAAACACAATAGCACAAGACACTCCGAAAGAGGAAGGTTTCATCTTTACGACCGTAAAAGAAAATCCTATCACTTCTGTTAAGAACCAAAACCGTGCCAGTACATGCTGGTGCTATTCCGGACTGGCATTCATCGAATCCGAACTGCTCCGCATGGGCAAAGGCGAATACGACTTTTCTGAAATGTTTATCGTACACAACACCTATCTGGACCGTGCCGACAAGGCAGTGCGTACACATGGTGACGTTTCGTTCTCACAAGGCGGTTCGTTCTACGATGTAATTTATGGTATGAAAACTTTCGGTCTGGTGCCCGAAGAGGAAATGCGTCCGGGCGTTATGTATGGCGACACGCTGAGCAACCACACCGAATTGACAGCCGTATCTGATGCCGTAGTGGCAGCCATTGCCAAGGGAAGACACCGCAGCCTGCAAGCAGACAAGGAAAATAACCCGCTTTGGAAGAAGGCCATCACTGCCATCCACGACATCTATCTGGGCGAACGTCCCGAGAAGTTCACCTACAAAGGCAAGGAATATACTCCGAAGTCTTTCTATGAATCTACCGGACTGAATGCAGATGACTATATCTCACTGACTTCCTATACCCACCATCCCTTCTACCAGCCGTTCGTCCTGGAAATACAAGACAACTGGCGTTGGGCTTCTTCCTACAACTTGCCTATCGACGAGTTGATGGAAGTGTTTGACAACGCTATCAATAAGGGTTACACCATTGCATGGGGTAGTGACGTAAGCGAACAAGGCTTCACACGCGACGGTATAGCCGTAATGCCCGATGCAGAAAAGGTGCAAGAACTGAGCGGTTCGGACATGGCACACTGGCTGAAAATGAAACCCGAAGAAAAGAAACTGAACAGCAAGCCTCAACCGCAGAAGTGGTGCACACAAGAAGAGCGCCAGCTGGCATACGACAACTGGGAAACTACTGACGACCACGGTATGCTGATTTACGGTATAGCCAAAGACCAGGAAGGCAACGAATACTATATGGTAAAGAACTCTTGGGGTGAAGCCGGAAAGTACAAAGGACTGTGGTATGCTTCCAAAGCTTTCGTGCGCTATAAAACAATGAACATCATTGTGCACAAGGATGCACTGCCTAAGGAGATTGCCAAGAAACTGGGTATTAAATAAATAAAAGAAGGAGATGCAGTTTGATGCATCTCCTTTTTCAATTCTTACCAAATCCTACAGATATCTTCCACAATCTGCGGAACCGTCAACCGGTTCTTCTTCAACTGCTCCTCCACATCGTAACGGTCGATAAACTCTTTCTTCACACCATAGTTCAGTACCTTCATATCCGACGGACCGTAATAACGGGCAATCTTCTCGCCAAAGCCACCGTCCAGCACTCCGTCCTCAAGAGTAATGACCAGTGTATGGTCGCGCTTCAGGTCATCGAGCAAAGCCTCGTCCACACCCGTGATGTAGCGAGGATTGACAAGCGTGGCATCCACTCCTTTCTCTTCCTTCAACCGGGCAGCCACGGCTTCGCCCAACTGATAGAAAGAGCCCAGTCCCAATATGGCGACCTTCTCTCCACGATGGGACACCTCATAACGGTTCAGCGTCTTGCCGTAATCCTTCTCCGGTTCTATATTCCTGCGGACAACCCCATTGGCCGGCACGCGAATGGCAACCGGATGTTCCGTTTGACGGATGCCCCACTCCAGCATTGCCATATACTCCTCACGACAAGTAGGTGCCAGATAAACCATATTCGGAATATTACCGATGACCGGAATATCAAAAAGACAAAGATGGGTAACATCATTCATACTCGATAAGCTTCCCCAGAAGACAAGAATCAGTGCAGGATTATTGTTGATACAAAGATCCTGGGACAACTGGTCGTAGGCGCGCTGGATAAAGGTGCTGTAGACCCCGAATACCGGTTTTCCACCTCCGGCAGCAATGGCAGAAGCCATGGCAACAGCCTGCTCTTCGGCAATGCCCATATCGATGAACTGCCGCCCTGCCTCCTTGCGGCGCTCCGGTGTAAAGCCAAATACCGTAGGTGTACCTGCGGTGATGCCCACCACAGTCGGGTCTTTCTTCATCTCCTGCAACAAATAACCGGCGGTAAGGTCGGCATAGTCTTCACCCTCTCCAGACTCACCGGTCAGATTGCCGGTTTCAAGGTCGAACGGAACACTGTAATGGAAACGTTCTTTTTGCTCTTCTGCCAATTTGTATCCCTTACCTTTCAAGGTATTGATATGTACCACAACCGGATGCTTCTTGTCCTTCACTTCACGGAAAGCCTCTATCAATTGCTCCACGTCATTGCCATCCTTCACATAGAGATAATCATATCCCATTGCCTTAAAATAGTTGCAGGGAGCCTGCCCCTCCGTTTCGCGTAACTGTTGCAGATTGCGGTATAGCCCGCCATGATTCTCGGCAATGGACATCTGGTTATCGTTGACAATGACGATGAAGTTCGTGCCCAGTTCGGCACCTACATTCAATCCTTCGAAGGCTTCACCTCCACTCAACGAGCCATCGCCGATGACGGCAATCACATTACCCGCCTCCCCCTTCAGGTCACGCGCCTTGGCAAGTCCGCTTGCCAGACTGACGGAGGTAGAGGTATGCCCGATAACGAAAAAGTCATGCTCACTTTCCGACGGTTCGGAATATCCGGAGACTTCGTCATACTCGTCCGCATTCATAAACGCTGCCCGGCGGCCTGTCAATATCTTATGGGTATAACTTTGGTGAGACACGTCATAGACTATCTTGTCCGTTGGTGAATCGAACACGTAATGCAGGGCTATGGTGGCTTCTACCATTCCCAGGTTGGGACCTACGTGTCCTCCGTGAGAGCTTAACTTGTTTAACAACACCTGGCGGATTTCTCCACCTAATCCGTTCATCTCGCTGACTGATAACTTTTTCACGTCAGCAGGGGAATTTACTTTTTCAATATACATATTCTATAATAACATTTAAGTAGCGATGCTTGTTTATCCGATGCCGCCCGTCGTGCAGGCCTCATCCGGACGCTGCAAAAGTACAGAGGAAACAGGAACGGAAAGGTAGATAAATTACCGGTTTTATTACCTTTTTTACAGATATAGAGCCAACTGATATTTGCGCAAAATCCCTCAACTTGTGCATTTTTCACCCCATTTTCTTGTCAAACCCAACTCTTTCCGTAAATTTGCAAGCTGATAGTTAACCGGACAATTTCAGTAGCAGGACTCTACTACTCCTATTCCCGGTACTGACATATGGAATACTAATACTAATAATTAATAACATGAGTTTGAAAATCGTTGTATTGGCAAAACAAGTTCCCGACACACGCAATGTTGGGAAAGATGCCATGAAAGCCGACGGAACCATCAACCGCGCGGCACTCCCTGCCATCTTCAACCCCGAAGACCTGAACGCTCTTGAGCAGGCTCTCCGACTGAAAGATGAACATCCGGGCTCCACCGTTACCATCCTGACCATGGGACCGGGACGCGCAGCCGAAGTTATCCGTGAAGGACTTTACCGCGGCGCCGACAACGGCTATCTGCTGACCGACCGCGCTTTTGCCGGAGCCGATACGCTGGCCACTTCCTACGCCCTTGCCACCGCCATCAGGAAGATAGGCGATTATGACATCATCATCGGCGGCCGCCAGGCCATCGACGGCGATACCGCCCAAGTAGGCCCGCAGGTTGCCGAAAAGCTGGGGCTGACGCAAGTGACCTACGCAGAAGAGATTCTGAACGTGGACAAAGCCGCCAAGAAAATTACCGTGAAACGTCATATCGACGGGGGTGTGGAAACCGTTGAGGCTCCCCTGCCCATAGTCATCACCGTAAACGGAAGTGCCGCTCCCTGCCGCCCGCGCAATGCCAAACTGGTGCAGAAGTACAAACGCGCCCTCGGTGCCCAGGAAAAAGCTGCCATCACCAAGGAAGGCGCTGGGCTTGCCTACGCCGACCTCTACGAGAAATATCCCTATCTGAACATCACGGAATGGAGTGTGGCCGACGTCAACGGCGACCTCGCACAATGCGGTCTGAGCGGCTCGCCCACCAAGGTGAAAACCATTCAGAACATTTCATTCCAGGCCAAAGAAAGCAAAACGCTCACGGGCAGCGACCGGGATGTAGAAGATTTGATTGTTGAACTGTTAGCTAACCATACGATAGGATAAGATTATGAATAATGTATTTGTATATTTAGAGATAGAAGGCACAACAGTTGCCGACGTCAGTCTCGAACTCTTGACCAAAGGTCGTAAATTGGCCAATCAGTTGGGCTGCCAACTGGAAGCAGTTGCTGCCGGCAGCAATCTGGCAGGTATTGAAAAGCAGGTATTGCCCTTCGGCGTTGACAAACTGCACGTATTCGACGCTCCGGGCCTGTTCCCATACACTTCCCTTCCCCACTCTTCCGTCCTCATCAACCTGTTCAAGGAAGAACAGCCGCAAATCTGCCTGATGGGCGCAACCGTTATCGGCCGCGACCTCGGCCCGCGCGTATCTTCCGCTTTGACCAGCGGACTGACTGCCGACTGTACCTCACTCGAAATCGGCAACCATGAGGATAAGAAAGAGGGCAAGACCTACGAAAATCTGTTGTACCAAATCCGTCCCGCATTCGGCGGTAACATCGTGGCAACGATTGTGAATCCCGAGCACCGTCCGCAGATGGCAACCGTGCGCGAAGGCGTGATGAAGAAAGAGATTCTGGACGCCGACTATAAGGGCGAAGTAATCCGCCACGACGTTGCCAAGTACGTTCCCGAAACGGATTATGTAGTGAAGGTTATCGACCGCCACGTGGAAAAGGCGAAACACAACTTGAAGGGTGCTCCCATCGTCATTGCCGGCGGCTACGGCATGGGAAGCAAGGAAGGTTTTGACATGTTGTTCGAGCTTGCCAAAGAACTCCATGCTGAGGTAGGCGCCAGCCGTGCTGCCGTCGATGCCGGTTATGCCGACCATGACCGCCAGATTGGCCAGACCGGTGTCACTGTCCGCCCCAAACTGTATATTGCTTGCGGCATCAGCGGACAAATCCAGCACATTGCCGGTATGCAGGAAAGTGGTATTATCATCTCCATCAACAATGACGAGAACGCTCCCATCAATACCATTGCCGACTATGTCATCAACGGTACGGTGGAAGAGGTTATCCCGAAGATGATAAAATATTATAAATCACACAGTAAATAACAATAAAGGTAATCATGAAAGGGCTGATTCTTATATTTGTTCTTCTTTCAGGTATATCTTCCGCTATAGCTCAAGAAAAGCTCTGGTTGGACAAGAATTACCAATGGACGGACGACTCCATCCAGGCAGTCAGGTATGCTCTTGTTTCCAAGATAAACAAGAAGTGCATCAAGGTGGAAGAGTATGCTTTGGAAGGACAAAAGAAGGATGTCTGGCATTTCTCCGAATACAAAAGCAATCCCCGCAAAAGGATAAGGGAAGGCCTGCATACATCATTCTATGCAAATGGCAAGGACAGCCTGACAGAAGTATATAGAGACAACCGCCTGGAGGGACAGACCATGGTGTATTATCCCGACGGTGCCATACATCTGGCCCGGAGCTACAGTGATGGGAAACTTGACGGAACACTCCTGCAATACTATCCCGATGGGAAACTTCGTAGAAAGGAACACTATTCAGAGAATCAGTGCACCGATGGAAAGATGTTCGACAAGCACGGAACTGAAATGGCACATCAGCCGTATTTCGTATTTCCATCCTTCCCCGGAGGAATAGAGAACCTCATGAAACTGGTGGCCAATGTTACCAAATATCCGGAAGACGCCTGGAAGCAAAAGGCAGAAGGAAGGGTAATCCTGCAGTTCGTTGTAGACGAAGAAGGCAAGATGACCTATCCAAAAATCCTCCAGTCCGTGCGCTATGACATCGATAAAGAAGCCATACGTGCTTTCGAGGCCATTGCCGACGTCTACCGCTGGTCGCCCGGCTATCAGGACGGAGAGGCCAAGCGAGTGAAATTCACAATGCCCCTATACTTCAGAATACCTAAATAACCAAGAAATTATGGCAAATTTTTATACCGAAGTTCCCGAATTGAAGTATCATCTGAACAACTCGATGATGGAACGTATCTGCGAACTGAAAGAACGCGGTTACCAAGACAAAGACAAGTATGACTATGCCCCGCAAGACTATGCGGATGCTATGGACTCTTTTGACAAGGTACTTGAAATCACCGGAGAGATTACCGGAGAGATTATCGCTCCCAATGCCGAAGGCGTGGACGAAGAAGGCCCTCATTGCGCCAACGGCCGTGTGGAATATGCCAGCGGCACCAAACAGAACCTCGACGCCATGGTAAAGGCCGGACTGAACGGTATGACCATGCCGCGCCGTTTCGGTGGATTGAACTTCCCGATTACTCCCGTACACCATGTGCGCGGAAATCGTAGCTGCCGCCGATGCCGGTTTCGGTAACATCTGGTCTTTGCAAGACTGTATCGAAACGCTCTACGAATTCGGTAACGAAGACCAGCACAGCCGTTTTATACCGCGTGTCTGCGCCGGAGAGACCATGTCGATGGACCTGACCGAACCGGATGCCGGTTCCGACTTGCAGAGCGTCATGCTGAAAGCCACCTACGACGAGGCCAACAACTGCTGGCGCCTGAACGGCGTGAAGCGTTTCATCACGAACGGTGACGCCAATCTCCACCTCGTACTGGCACGTTCAGAAGAGGGTACCAAAGACGGACGTGGCTTGTCCATGTTCATCTACGATAAGAATGAAGGCGGTGTAGACGTGCGCCGCATTGAGAACAAGCTGGGTATCCACGGTTCTCCCACCTGCGAGCTGGTTTACAAGAATGCAAAGGCAGAACTTTGCGGCGACCGCAAGCTTGGTTTGATTAAATACGTTATGGCTTTGATGAACGGTGCCCGTCTGGGTATTGCCGCACAGTCGGTAGGCCTTTCACAAGCTGCCTACAACGAAGGTCTGGCTTATGCCAAAGACCGCAAGCAGTTCGGCAAGGCTATCATCGAATTCCCGGCTGTATATGACATGCTGGCTATTATGAAAGCCAAGTTGGATGCAGGACGCTCCTTGCTGTACCAGACTTCCCGCTACGTTGACATCTACAAAGCGCTGGACGACATTGCTCGCGAACGCAAACTGACTCCGGAAGAACGCCAGGAACAAAAGAAGTATGCCAAACTTGCCGACGCCTTCACTCCGCTGGCAAAAGGTATGAACTCCGAATACGCCAACCAGAATGCTTACGACAGTATCCAGATTCACGGCGGTTCGGGCTTCATGCTGGAGTATGCTTGCCAACGCATCTATCGTGATGCACGTATCACTTCTATCTACGAAGGTACTACTCAGTTGCAGACCGTAGCTGCTATCCGCTATGTAACAAACGGCTCATACTCTGCCACCTTGCGCGACTACGAGCAAGTGCCGTGCAGCGAAGAAATGCAACCGTTGATGGACCGCATCAAAGAGATGACCAACAAGTTCGAAGCCTGCACCAATGCGGTGAAAGAGGCACAGAATCAGGAATTGCTGGACTTCGTGGCACGTCGCCTCTATGAGATGGCTGCGGTATGTATCATGTCGCACCTCATCATTCAGGACGCGACAAAGGCTCCCGAACTGTTCGGCAAGTCGGCTCTGGTGTATGTGAACTACGCAGAAGCTGAAGTGGAAAAACACTTTAACTTCATCCGTAAGTTCAAGGCAGAAGAGCTGGAAAGCTACCGCAAATAAACGCATTGCTTGGACAAGGCAAATATAGCGGGCACCGGAGTTTAGCTACTCCGGTGCCCGCTTGTTTTTTCTGAAATACTTCCTCCTGCTTGCCCCTTCTTAAAAGGACAAAAGTTCTCAAAGAGACGAAAGGAAAATTAATACTCTCCGTGCAGCCTCAGCCTGCCGCGCAGCGAGTGTATCTCCCGCTGCATCTCTTCCATCCTTGCCAGCAGATGGTGGATGGCATCAATCCCTTCCATATTGATGGAAAGGTCGTAGTACATACGGCTGTACCGTTCCACATCCGGCAACTCGGAGAAAGGCAGATAACGCTCTCCACCTTCCTGCTCCACATCTATCAGTCCACTTTCGCACAGCATATCAATAAAAGTGGGCTCTATATGACACTTGTCACAATATTCGCTGATGACAATCCATTCGTTCTGCATAATCCGTTCTCCTTTCATTAGTTCATACTCTGAATTTTACGGAACATCTCTTTCTGCTGTTCCGTCAGGTTTGTCGGCAACTTCACGGAATAAGTCACGATGAGATCGCCAAACTGTCCCTCCTTCTTATATACGGGGAAGCCCTTACCCTTCAGACGTACCTTAGTCCCGTTCTGAGTTTCGGGTTTCACCTTCAGCTTCACCTGACCATCCAAAGTATCCACCAACTGGTCGCCACCCAGCAGGGCTGTATAAAGGTCGACGGTCACATCCACATACAAATCATCTCCCAAACGCTTGAATACCGAGTCGTCCGGAATCACAAACGTGATGTATAAGTCACCTGCAGGACCTCCGTTGATGCCCTCGCCACCATAGCCTTTCAGTTTGATGACCTGTCCGTTGGCCACACCGGCCGGAATGGTAATACGCACTTGCTTGCCATTCACCGTCAATATCTGTTTATGGGTCTTCGCAGCCTCACGAAGCGAGAGGTTCAAATCCGCATGATAATCCTGCCCGCGGAAACCGGCATTGGCACCGCCTCCGCCGCGCGTACGATGACCGAACATCTGTTCGAAGAAGTCTGAGAAACCACCGGCATTACTGCCCGAAAATTCCTGGCCGTCGGAAGAATACCAATACGTACCGCCTCCGTCCGTACCAAATCCCGCACCGGAACCTCCAAAACCGGCACCGCCAAATCCCCCGAAGCCCCCGGCTTGCTGCTGTGCCCGCTTCTGCGCTTCAAACTCGTCGGCATGTTTCCAGTGTTCACCATATTCATCATATTTCTTTCTTTTTTCAGGATCACTCAGCACCTCATTCGCCTCGTTGATAGCCTGAAACTTATCCTTGGCCGTAGCATCGTTCGGATTCAGGTCGGGATGGTATTTGCGCGCCAGCTTACGGAACGCTCTCTTGATGTCATCCTGAGATGCCTTTTTGTCCACTCCAAGGACCTGATAGTAATCAATATAAGCCATAGTCTATTAGTTTTATTGTCTAAATACCATAAAACAAATAACACGCCAATTTGTTTTACGCATTATTAAAATAGGTAAACGAAAATTAAAAAGCATCATCAAGTATAATAATTACGTGATAAACAAACATTTAGTTTCAATCAAACACTTATTTCACGTCTATAAAATACCAAAATAGTGTAAACGACACCTAATATCGTCTAATTATTCATCCTAAATCTTCCTAAAATTGACAGAAAATGCTTTATTTGTAATAAGGAAAATTTGTTTTATATATAATCCCCAACCTTAGATTAAAAACCCCCATTATGAAAAGTAATTATTGGCTCCTAACGGTAATATTCGCTCTCGTAGCCCTGCCGGGCAAAGCAGGCGAATGGATCAGAATCAACCAACTCGGCTATTTGCCGCAATCCGTCAAAGTCGCTGTATTCATGAGCGAGGAAGGAACAAACGTAGAAAATTATTCATTGATTGACGCTTTCACCGGAAAGGTGGTGCGTACCTTCAACACAACCAAGGCCACCGGCAAGATGGGAGGCATGAAGAGTACCTACCGGTTGAACTTCAGTGATTTCACAGAACCGGGCACGTATTATCTGAAAGCAGGCAAAGCGGTCTCCCCCCGTTTCCCCATCAATGCACAAGTCTACAACGGTACTGCAGACTACATGCTGCACTACATGCGGCAGCAACGCTGCGGCTATAATCCGTTCCTGAAAGACAGCTGCCACGTGCACGACGGCTACATCGTCTATCATCCCACCAAAACCGGACAACATATAGACGTCCGCGGAGGCTGGCACGATGCTACGGACTATCTGCAATACACCACCACCTCCGCCAATGCCATCTACCAGATGATGTTTGCCTATCAGGAAAATCCGGAATCATTCGGTGACGCCTATGATGCAGCCGGACATCCGGGAGCCAACGGCATTCCCGACATCGTGGACGAAATCAAGTGGGGACTGGACTGGCTGAACCGGATGAATCCTGCTCCGGGCGAGCTGTACAACCAGATAGCCGACGACCGTGACCATGCCGGAATGCGCCTACCTAACAAAGACCTGGTGGATTACGGCTACGGACCGGGTAAAGGACGCCCCGTTTACTTTTGCAGTGGCGAACCGCAAGTACGTGGAGAGTTCAAGAATGCAACGACCGGAGTGGCAAGCACTGCCGGCAAGTTTGCCTCCTGCTTCGCTTTAGGCGCCAAGATACTGAAAGACTACTATCCTGAATTTGCAGCAGAAATCGAAGCCAAGGCCGATGCCGCCTATCAGGAAGGCGTAAAGAAACCGGGAGCATGCCAGACTGCCTCTGTCTTGTCTCCCTACATTTACGAAGAGGACAACTGGGTGGACGATATGGAACTGGGAGCCATGGAGCTGTACAGAGCCACCGGCGACAACAAATACCTGGCCCAAGCCCTTGAATACGGACGTCGCGAACCGGTGACTCCCTGGATGGGCGCCGACAGTGCACGCCACTACCAATGGTATCCGTTCATGAACATGGGCCACTACCATCTTGCCAAAGTGGACAACAGCCGCATCAGCAAGGAATTCATCCGCAACATGCGTACGGGCATCGAACGCACGTACGAGAAAGCGGTAGAAAGCCCCTTCCTGCACGGTATACCCTACATCTGGTGTTCCAACAATCTGACTACCGCCATGCTAACCCAATGCCGGCTGTACCGTGAAACCACCGGCGATGACACATACGCCGAAATGGAAGCCTCCCTGCGCGACTGGCTGTTCGGCTGTAACCCTTGGGGAACCAGCATGATTGTGGAACTTCCCCTTTACGGAGACTATCCCTCGCAACCCCACTCCTCACTGCTGAATGCAGGCGTGGGCAATACTACTGGCGGACTGGTGGACGGTCCTGTCTATCGTACCATCTTCGAAAGCCTGCGTGGTGTCAATATGACGGGAATTCCCGGAACTCCCGGACAAGACTACGAACGCTTCCAGCCAGACCTGATGGTATATCACGACGCCATCCACGACTATTCCACCAATGAGCCTACCATGGATGGAACCGCCTGCCTCACGTACTACCTCTCTGCCATGCAGAAGGATGGAATGAAGCAAGCCGGTATCCCAAATGACAAGAATGTATATGTGGACGGAGGCATTATCCGCACCGATCCCTCAAAAAAGCAAATCACCCTCGTATTCACTGCCGCCGACAAAGCAGACGGTGCCGATGCCATCATCAGTACCTTGAAGAAGCATGGCATCAAAGGTGGCTTCTTCTTTACCGGAGAGTTCTATGAACTTTATCCCGATGTAGTGAAACGCCTGCTCGACGAAGGGCATTTTGTAGGCAGCCACAGTTACGGACATCTGTTGTACATGCCTTGGGAAGACCGTGATTCTCTGCTGGTCACCCGCGAAGAGTTTGAGAACGATATGATGAAAAGCTACGAGACCCTCCGCAAGGCAAGTATCGAATACAAAGACGCTCCCGTCTATATTCCTCCTTACGAATACTATAACAAGGAAATATCCGCCTGGGCAAAGAATATGGGTATTCAAGTCATCAACTATACCCCTGGTACCATGAGCAATGCCGACTACACCACTCCGGACATGGGACAGAAGTACCGGAGCAGCAAATTCATCTACGACAAGATTATGGAGGTGGAAAAGAAAGAAGGTCTGAACGGACACCTAATGCTGATACACTTCGGAACGGACGACCGCCGCACAGACAAGTTCTATAATGGCTATCTGGACAAGATGATTAAGACGCTGAAACGAAAAGGCTACACTTTTGTACCGGTCCGCGAGGCTGTCGGTATATAAGCATACTCTAACAAGGATTTATTGAAAAGGTTAGTTAAAAAGGTTATCGTGCAAAGGTATTTAAGGTAAATATTCAATCGGTTTGTTTTCAGTAAACCTTCCCCTACCCCCAAGAGGGGAAAGTTTCGAAGTAAGCTCCCAGCCTGTGAAGGTTAGGAGCTTTTATATATTTCAGAGAAGCCTTTTTACCGATTGCAGCAATTGCTCGATATCTTCTTCCGTAGTATCAAAAGAGGTTACAAAACGGATTTCGTGGATGGCCTCATCCCAGAAGTAGAAGAAATAGTCCTTCAACAGCTCGTCAATCACCGGACGGGGCATCGTAAGGAAAAGCTGGTTACTTTCCACCTTCTGCGTAAAATGCGCACCTGGCAATTCCTTCAATCCGTCGTAAAGAATCTTTGCCATACGATTGGCATGCGCGGCATTTTTCAACCAAAGGCTGTCCGTCAGATAGGCAGTAAACTGGCAGGACAGATAGCGGAGCTTGGATGCGAGCTGTGCCGACTGCTTGCGCACAAAATAAGCTTCCTTCTTCAAAGCTGGGTTAAAGACAACCACGCTTTCTCCCAACATCAGTCCATTTTTCGTACCACCGAAGCTGAGGATATCTATCCCGCAATCCACTGTCAGTTCCCTAAAGCCAAGATTCAAGGCTGCACAAGCATTTGCCAGACGGGCTCCGTCCATATGGACATACATGCCATGCCGATGGGCCAAATCCGTCAAAGCCCGCAACTCGTCCGGCTTATAGACAGTGCCCAGCTCCGAACATTGCGAAATATAGATGGCTCCGGGCTGCGAATGATGCTGTTCGCCGAAATGGCACAAATAAGGACGGACTAAATCGGGCGTCAGCTTGCCGTCAGGGGTAGCTATAGGACGAATCTGACAACCTGTCATACGGGCAGGCGCACCGCACTCATCGACATAGATATGTGCAGTCTCTGCACAAATAATGGAATTATAAGGGCGGGTACACAGCTGCAAAGCCACCGCATTACTGCCCGTACCGTTGAATACGAACAACGGTTCACAATCCGGCGTAAACGCTTCTCTTATTTTACAGACAGCCTCCTCTGTCCAAGGGTCATCTCCATAACCTACAGCATGGTCACTGTTGGCCCGGTTCAGTGCCTCCATTACCAGCGGATGTACGCCTGAATTATTGTCTGAAGCAAAACTTCTCATAGTCATTCTGTTTTTGTTCATTGAAAAGAATGTGCAAAGGAAAGAATATTCTGCAACATGAAAAAACAAAGGAGCACAGATTTCATCCCCCCGGCAGAAAATGCTTCCGCACTGCGAAATCTGTGCTCCTCAATCAATCCATTCAATCGGTTTCCTTTATCCGATATAAACATTTACCCCTAGTGAAACATAAAGTTCATCTTCTTCCTGATGAATTTCAATCTTGTCCTCACGGGCAAGCCACCCCAATGCGGCTCCCAACTCCTTGTCCTTCAGTCCGGACTTCCTCTTTAAAGAACCGTAGCTCCATCTGGTATAATCGCTAAGCAACTGCCAAACTTTCCCAGCATTTAGTCCAATTTCGCTTTTGTTCATTTTCTCTTCAATTAAAAAGGTTAATAGTTCTTGTTGATTAGGTTATCTTTACGAAGGGTAAAGATATGATTTTTTATTTTACTAACAACAAAAACGAACAAAAGATATGAAAACTAATCATTTTTGTAACACTTTTGTAATATTACACGCTTTTTATTAATAATCAAGAAGGTAAATAGAACAAAAAAACCGCAGTATCTATCAAAAAGACACTGCGGTTCTCCTATTTGATTAAGCAATCAGGGAAAACGATCTTACATCATTCCGCCCATGCCTCCCATTCCGGGAGCCCCCATCGGCATCTCAGGCTTATCTTCTTTCTTCTCTACGATTACACATTCTGTAGTCAGGAACATACCGGCAATAGAAGCGGCATTTTCAAGAGCCACACGAGTAACCTTGGCAGGATCTACCACACCGGCAGCGTGCAGGTTCTCATAAACATCGGTACGGGCATTGTAACCGAAGTCTGCCTTGCCTTCGCGTACTTTCTGCACAACAACAGCACCTTCTTTACCGGCGTTGGCAACAATCTGACGCAACGGTTCTTCGATAGCACGCTTGATGATGTCGATACCTGTGGTTTCGTCCACATTGTCACCCTTGAAGCCTTCCAATGCATCCAATGCGCGAATATAGGCTACACCACCACCAGGAACGATACCTTCTTCGATAGCAGCACGGGTAGCACGGAGTGCATCGTCCACACGGTCTTTCTTTTCCTTCATTTCAACTTCAGAAGCAGCACCCACATAAAGAACAGCTACACCGCCAGACAACTTGGCCAGACGTTCCTGCAATTTCTCCTTGTCATAGTCAGACTTGGTAGCAGCAATCTGAGCCTTGATTTGTTCGCAACGTTCCTTGATATTTTCTTTTGCACCGGCACCGTTTACGATGGTCGTGTTATCTTGGAAACAGTTACCTTGTCGGCAGTACCCAACATTTCGATAGTAGCTTGTTCCAGCTTCAGACCTTTTTCCTCGCTGATGACAACACCACCGGTCAGCACTGCAATATCCTCCAACATTTCCTTGCGACGGTCACCGAAGCCCGGAGCCTTCACTGCACAAATCTTCAACTGAGAACGCAGACGGTTTACAACCAAAGTAGTCAGCGCTTCGCTATCCACATCTTCTGCAATTACCAACAGAGGACGGCCAGTCTGTACAGCTGGTTCGAGGATAGGCAGAAAATCTTTCAGGTTGGAAATCTTCTTATCGTAAATCAGGATGTACGGTTTCTCCATTTCGCATTCCATCTTTTCAGTATTGGTAACGAAATAAGCAGAAAGATAACCGCGGTCGAACTGCATACCTTCTACCACACCGATAGTAGTATCAGTACCCTTAGCCTCTTCGATAGTGATAACACCGTCTTTGGAAACCTTACGCATAGCGTCTGCAATCAGCTTACCGATAACCGGGTCGTTGTTGGCAGAAACGGAAGCAACTTGCTCAATCTTGTCATAGTTGTCACCCACTGTTTCCGCCTGGCCTTTGATAGACTCAACCACTTTGGCAACAGCCTTGTCGATACCGCGTTTGATATCCATCGGGCTAGCACCGGCAGTCACGTTCTTCAAACCTTCGGCTACGATAGCCTGAGCCAAAACGGTAGCAGTAGTTGTACCGTCACCTGCATCGTCACCTGTCTTGGAAGCAACTTCCTTAACCAGTTGTGCACCGGTATTCTGATATGCGTCTGCCAACTCTACTTCTTTAGCTACCGTTACACCATCTTTCGTGATGTGGGGAGCACCGAATTTCTTTTCGATGATAACGTTACGTCCTTTCGGGCCGAGAGTTACTTTTACTGCATTTGCCAGTGTATCGATACCTTTTTTCAATTGGTCGCGGGCATCGATATTGAATAATATTTCTTTTGCCATAACTATATTTACATTTTAACGATTTACAATTTACAAATTAACCTAAAACAGCGAGCACATCGCTTTGACGCATGATGAGGTACTTGGTTCCTTCCACTTCCAGTTCCGTACCGGCATATTTGCCATACAGTACCGTATCACCAACCTTCAACACCATTTCTTCGTCTTTTGTTCCGTTGCCTACTGCAATAACTTCACCTTTCAAAGGTTTTTCTTTTGCTGTATCAGGAATAATGATACCGCCAATTGTCTTTTCTTCTGCAGGTGCAGGGAGTATCAGCACTCTGTCTGCTAATGGTTTAATGTTCATAGTTTTTTTGTTTTATATGTTATACATTTGTTATAATGGTAATTTTGCTTTAAACAAGCGATAAACAACTTACGAAAACCGTGCCAAACGAACAAGCTGATTGTTTGGCAGACAAAGGCTGACAAAATGGCAAAGTATACAACAATATTTGCTATCTTTGCAGCCTCAAAAATGATTTGACTTATGAACGCAATATGGATAGTCCTCCCCATTCTTACCTTATTGATGTTTGAACTGGGACTGACATTACAAACCGAAGACTTTAAACTGTTCCGCAAACGCCCCCGCCCCATTATTGCCGGGCTGGCAGGCCAAATCATCCTACTGCCGATGCTGGCATTTGCTTTAGGACATGTCTTCCAGCTCGAACCTCTGTTCTTTATCGGCATCATACTCATAGCCTGCTCGCCAGGCGGCAGCTCATCCAACATCTTCTCCATGATAGCCAAAGGAGACGTAGCATTGTCCGTGTCACTGACGGCATGCAGCAGCATTATTACGCTGTTCACTATCCCCGTGATTATGGAATTCGCCACACACTTTGTAGACAGCAATCTGGACATAGATATCCATCTCCCCGTAGGCAGCCTTATCATGCAGAACCTGGTTCTGATGCTTCTTCCCATTGTAGCCGGCATACTCACGAAGCGCTACCGTCCGCAAATGGCAGAAAGGCTTCATAAGATATTGTCCAAGACAGCCTTTCCTGCACTTATCCTGCTGGCAACCATCTTCTTCATACAGCACCATGCTACCATCACCGGCCAATTCGGCAAACTGGGGCTCTGCATCTCCATTCTTATCCTGCTGGCTATGGGAGGCGGCGTAGTGCTATCGAAGTCCATGCGCCTCAACCGGAAAGAACAACGTACACTCATTATAGAAATCGGTATGCAGAATGCCGCACAAGCAATTGCTGTTGCCAGTAGTCCGTTTGTATTCAACAATGACATTATTGCAATACCTGCCATTATCTACGCACTGGTAATGAATGTTATTCCGCTGATTTATGTGGGAGTGGTGAAGCGGCAAAGATAATCTTCCAACCGGTATCTCCCCTTCTTCTGTGTCGCTTTTCCATACTGTATCACTTTCCGGGGCAAAAATGCAAACAAGCCATACAATGAATGCACTGCTTTCCCCACACCGGATGCCCATCCACCAACCGGATATTACCTACCGGACAAGATTTGCCGCATATTCCGCAAGAGATACAGCCTTCATCTACATGGAAACTCCTTGTACCAATGACAAAACGGACAAACAAAGGATTCACGACATACGTTTTCAGCCAGGCAGCACTGCCCTCATGCACATTCCAGACCCTCTTCCGTGCAATGACATCTTCGGCAATCGAAGCGACAGCATGCCGTGCGTTCTCTATCTTCTTACGGCAAAGCGCCCCATCGTCCAAATTGAACATCGGTACGTAGGTATTGGGCATTGCAACAGACCAGGCAGCATCCAACGGAAAATGTTCCGCCAGGCGGTTCATTCCCTTTCCCACATCGTCCCCGCATGTACACACGGCATAACGATAACGGCAGTCCGGCAACCGGAGCTGCGACAAAAAATCAATCAAGACACGGGGGGCATACCATGAGTGCACCGGAAAAACAATACCCACTCTGTCAGCTTTTGACAGCTCTGCGGGTATCAGGCCTTGCTTAAGGCAATCAACAATGCTGACGGCAGTATCATGCGTAGCCTCTGCAAGCAATTCTGCAATCCAGCGTGAGTTTCCGGTTGCGGTAAAATAAAGTATCATCGGCAATATGTTTTGCCGACAAAGGTAGTGATTTGACTTGAATTCCTTCTATTCCAGCAGCTCTTCTATGGAATAATTTTCCCAGAACGCTTTTGTAGAATGTACCAATGAACTGCCCATATAGAGCAGGAACAATGCCGCTATGACAATCATCAGGAAACTGACGAGGGCATTGTGTTTTTCTTGCTTAAGCTCAACAGAAACCATAAGAACCTCCTTTTTTTGTCAGTACAAAGATAAATGCAGGATGTTTCATTTCTCCTACGCCACTATTACAAATACCTATATTTGTGCCATAAATATACAAAAAAAGGAGCAACTTTGTGCTCCTTTTTAAATGTATTTCAGTTTTTATTATTTCAGTTCGCTAACCAGCTCTTGGGGGGTGACCATTTTCTGCTCTCCGGTCTCCATGTTTTTCAATGTTACCTTACCTTCATTCATTTCATTCTCACCCACCAGGGCCACAAACGGGATGCCTTTGGAGTTCGCATACCCCATCTGTTTCTTCATCTTGCTTGCATCGGGGAAAATCTCGGCACGGATGCCTGCCGCACGCACTTCAGTCAATACATTCATTGAGAATGCGGCCTCTTTCTCACCAAAGTTGATAAACAGTAACTGAGTACCGTTCACCGCTTCTTTCGGATAAAGGTCAAGCTGGTTCAGCACATCGAATATGCGGTCTGCACCAAACGAGATACCGACACCACTGACACCGGACATACCGAATACACCGGTCAAGTTGTCATAGCGTCCTCCACCAGTAATACTGCCGATTTGCACATCCAGCGCCTTTACTTCGAAGATGGCACCGGTATAGTAATTCAAGCCACGGGCCAATGTCAAATCCAGCTCGATTTCGTTCTTCAAGCCAAGGTTCTTTAAGGTGGAAAGGATAAATTCACTTTCCTCCACGCCCTTCAGTCCGGTCTCGCTGACAGCAAGAACTTCCTTCAGAGTTGCAAGTTTCTCTTCATTACTTCCGCTCAACAAAATGATAGGTTGCAGTTTGGCGATAGCCTCGTCACTGATGCCTTTCTCTTTCAACTCGGCATTGACATTGTCCAGACCTATCTTATCCAACTTATCAATGGCCACAGTAATATCAACAATCTTGTCAGACTCACCGATGATTTCGGCAATGCCACTCAATACCTTGCGGTTGTTGATTTTAATACACACACGGATGCCGAAGCGGGTAAATACCGTATCGACAATTTGCATCAGCTCCACCTCATTCAGCAAGGAATCACTGCCTACCACATCGGCATCGCACTGATAGAACTCACGATAGCGTCCTTTTTGCGGACGGTCGGCACGCCACACGGGCTGTATCTGATAACGTTTGAAAGGAAAAGTTATTTCATCGCGGTGCATCACCACGTAGCGGGCAAAAGGTACTGTGAGGTCATAGCGCAAACCTTTCTCGCAAAACTTGCAGGCAAGTCTCGGAGCATTACGGCTCAACAGTTCTTCATCTGTCAGTCCGGAAAAGTAATCACCGGAGTTCTGTATCTTGAACAAAAGCTTGTCGCCTTCCTCACCATACTTCCCCATCAAGGTAGAAAGCATTTCCATCGAGGGCGTTTCTATCTGCTGAAAACCATAGAGATGATACACCTCACGAATCGTATTGAATATATAGTTACGCTTCGCCATTTCTACGGGCGAGAAGTCACGGGTTCCTTTCGGAATACTGGGTTTTGCTGCCATAATCAGTTCAATTACTTTAAAAATCGGGCGACAAAGTTACAGTATTTTATTGATTAAGAAAAGAGAATGTTTACCTTTGTATCATTACCGTCGCATAAAAACGACCAAAACAAACTTTAAACTTACACATTTATGAAAGAGAGACTGATTTTATTCTGCATGTTGTTGCTATGTGGCATCGGTGTTAGCCGGGCACAATCCGACAACGCCAAAGACTTCGAGCAAAAAGAAGAAGCCATCGCACAAAAAGCTGCAACAAGCCGTTAACGAGAAAAACTATAAAGAAGCCGAAAAGAACGGTAAGGCTTTGATAACTCTGTTCAAAGAACAAGACGAGAACACTCAGAAAAAAGTATAGCTGGATTATACAGTCCTATTACTACAATTTAGCCTGCTTCCAATCCTTGTTAAAGAAAAAAGGTGAAGCCATCAAAAATTTAGAACTGGCCTACGACAATGGATTTCAAGATTACAACCACATGATGAATGATACCGACTTAGACAACCTGCGCAGCGATAAACGCTTCAAGGCAGTGCTTGCCAAAGTGAAGAAAGTGGGTGACTACCTCGACATACTTCAAAAAGCACCGGGATACACCCACAATGAGCGCCCTGATACACTCCCCCGCTTCGAATACATCAATCCCAACAACAAGTATTTAGTAGAGGTACGCCAATACTTCAAGTTGGACAGTGTGGCAGGCGCAAGCGACGAATTATCAAAAATAAAGAACATACTGACTTATATACACAATACCATAAAACATGACGGAAACCATGAAAGTCCGGCAGGCAGCAACATCATCAAATGGGCAGAAGCTTGCAAAGGCGGTGCGCGAGGTCTGCATTGCGGAGGTCTTGCCCATGTACTGAAGGATTGTTATCTGTCCATGGGATTTAAGGCACGCCACATCAGCGGATTACCCCAAAAATACATCGGCGAATGCCATTCCATTAACGTAGTTTATTCCAATACCTTGGATAAATGGATATGGGTAGACCCCACCAACAATGCCTGGGTGATGGATGAAAACGGCATCATGCTAAGCGTACAAGAAGTGCGCGAACGCCTGCGAGACGGTCGTCCGGTGACCCTAAATGAAGAAGCCAACTGGAACAACCAACAGAAGATTACCAAAGAATATTATTTAGACAGCTATATGGCCAAGAATCTCTATAGCATAAAAAGCAGACGATGTACTGCTTTGCCCCTCAGACCCTAATGCGGAAAACTTCTTCCAAGCCAAGTACGTGGTCAATGACGATGCCTGGTTCTGGCAGTCGCCCTATCAGGAATAAAAAAAACAGATGATGTATCCGGCAGAAACACATCATCTGTTTAAAGCAAACAGACCATCTGTTTCGGGTGAACAGATGGTCTGTTTTTTATGTCTGCATCATGCGTTTAATCTCTGCGTCCCAGGAATATCATGATATAATAAATCAGCGTAGCAAGCGAACCGAGAGCAGCCACTACATAAGTATAGGCAGCCGAGCGGAGTGCATCTTCCGCTTGCGCATGATTATATGAATTCGTAATGCCGGAATTGCTAAGCCATACCAGCGCACGCTTACTTGCATTGATTTCCACCGGCAAGGTGATGAAGCTGAATAAAGTTGTCAATGCAAACAGTATAATGCCCGCCAGCAACAGTTGCGGAAAGGAGTTCAGCAGCAAGATACCTGCCAGCAGCAACCACGTCATCCACTGTGAGGCAAAAGAGACTACCGGCACCAGTTTGCTGCGCATTGTCAACGGAGCGTATGCGCGTGCATGCTGCACGGCGTGACCACATTCGTGGGCTGCAACGGCAGCAGCCATGATGCTGTTACTGCTATAAACACTCTCACTCAGGTTTACTGTCTTATTGGCAGGATTATAATGGTCGGTCAGATGTCCGGGAGTATGCGTCACGGTCACATCGTAAATGCCATTGTCGTGCAGCATCTTCAAAGCAACGTCCGCTCCCGTCATTCCGTTGCCGGTAGGGATTTTAGAGTACTTCTTGAACTTGTTCTGAAGATTCATCTGTACCAGCCAGCTAACGGCGGCAATACCGATAAAAATAATCCATATCATTCCTGTTCCCATAATTTTCTTTCTTTAAATTGTGAATAAATCAGTCGTTTCTTATTGTATAACAAATAGTCTGCCAAAAATAAAAGGAAACGGTGAGCAATGCCAGCGTTTCCTTTATCTTTTAGGAAGAATTAAAGATTTCTGATTTATAATTTATTTTTCAATCTCCACCTCTATCACTTTATCAATATCCGTCGGAACCTCCGGCAAGTAGAGCATCACCCCTCCTTCACACTTACGGAACTTCACTGGAAGACGGTCGGCATACCCCACTGCCTTCCTCACTTTCTTGCCTTCCAACGGCAGGAAGAGAGCCTTATCCTGCAATTCGAGAATATGCACGTATAATTTATTTTCTCTTTGTGTAGTGACTCCCCAAGGATGCGGAGCAATGCAGCCGCCACGGGTTCCGTAGATGGTTTCACCGTATACCTTCATCCATTCCCCTACTTCTGCCAGACGCTCCAATGCAACAGCAGGCAGCTCACCGTCCGGCTGAGGACCGATATTCATCAGCAGATTGGCATCTTTACCCGCAGCCTTCACCAGGTAATGTATCAGCGTTTTGGTGGATTTATAATCCTGGTCCGTAATCTTATATCCCCACATTCCATTCATCGTCTCGCAGGTTTCAAGGGGCAAGGCGCTGATATCCTGCCCGGAAAGACCGGCACGGTTCTCTCCCGGCAGGTCGCGCTCGAATATCTGGATGTCCTCGCCGGCAAACGGTGCTTGATGATGGTTGTTCCCAACCAAGCAAGCCGGTTGCAGGCGGTGTATCATGGCATATTGCCCGGGCAGTTGCCAGTCAAAATCCGGATTCTGGTCCTGGTCCCACCAGCCATCAAACCAAATGGCACCTATTTTTCCATAATTGGTGAGCAACTCGGTCAGCTGGTTGTTCATGAATTTATAGTAGCTGTTCCAGTCGCCCTTCGGATTCGGTCGTCCCGTTCCACGTCCGGTGCGTCCCCACGGAGCATCCTCGCGATACCAGTCGATGTGCGAATAGTAGAGATGCAGACGAATACCTTGCTTGTGGCACTCGTCTGCCAATTCTTTCAGAATATCCCGCTTAAAAGGGGTAGCATCCACAATATTGTAATCGGAAAAGCGTGTGTGGAACATAGAAAAGCCATCGTGATGCCGGGATGTAAAGCAGATATACTTTGCCCCGGACGCCTTAATGGCTGACACCCATCTGGCAGCATCGAATTTGGCAGGATAGAAACCTCCCGCCAGTTTGGCATACTCCTTATAATTAAGGTTCTTGTTCGTCATGGTCCATTCTCCGGTAGCCAGCATACTGTATATCCCCCAATGCAGGAAGATACCGAAGCGATTGTCCCGAAACTCCTGACGGGATTTCAGGTTCTCCTCCGTCGGCTGGTAAGTCTGCGACTGTGCGGAGCACACAAGAAGAAACAACAGTAAAAAAGACAAAAGACGTGTTTTCATGGCAATAAATAAAAAAGGCACGGATTATCCGGACACCCACGGTTCTTCAGATGAAGCCGCGAAATCCGTGTAATCCGTGTCTAAGGTTATCTGTTTGTTTTATTATTCCTCTGTATACCGTTCGATGGTCTGCTCACGGTCCGGTCCCAGAGAAACAATCTTGATGGGCACACCAAGCTGTTCTTCCAGGAATGACAAATATGCATTGAATTCTTCCGGGAACTCATCTTCACTCTGCATCTTGGTCATATCCGTCTGCCAACCGGGTAGCTCTACATAAACCGGTTCAACAGTCTCATTGATATCGAACGGGAAGTAATCAATCTCTTCCTCATCCATCTTGTAAGCTACACAAGCCTTAATGGTTTCAAAAGAATCGAGCACATCGCTCTTCATCATAATCAGTTTGGTAACCCCGTCTACCATAATGGCATATTTCAATGCCACCAGGTCAATCCAGCCACAACGGCGCTTACGTCCTGTCACAGAACCGAACTCATGTCCCAGCGTGCAAATCTGGTCACCGGTCTTGTCGAATAATTCCGTCGGGAACGGACCGGCACCTACGCGCGTACAATAGGCTTTGAAAATCCCATATACCTCACCAATCTTGTTGGGAGCAATACCCAGACCGGTACAAGCACCTGCACAAATGGTATTGGAAGAAGTGACAAACGGATAAGAACCGAAATCAATATCGAGCATCGTACCTTGCGCACCTTCGCACAAAACAGACTTGCCGGCAGCCAGCAGATTGTTCATCTCGTGTTCGCTATCCACCAACTGGAATTGTTTCAAGTATTCGATACCTTCGAACCATGCCTTCTCCATTTCGGTAATGTCATACTCATAGTTCAAGCCTTTCAAGATTTGTTCATGACGGGCCTTGGCCGCTGCATACTTCTTGTCAAAGTCATGCAGAATGTCGCCTACACGCACACCGTTACGGCTGATTTTATCCGTGTAAGTCGGTCCGATGCCTTTTCCGGTCGTTCCTACCTTTGCATCGCCTTTGGCTGCTTCGTATGCAGCATCCAGTATGCGGTGCGTCGGCAGAATGAGGTGTGCTTTCTTGGAAATATGCAAGCGTTCCTTCAAGTTATGACCGGATGCTTCCAATGCTTCCGCTTCCGCCTTGAAGAGAGCCGGGTCAAGCACCACGCCATTACCAATGATATTCACCTTGTCACCCTGGAAAATTCCCGAGGGAATGGAACGGAGCACATATTTCTGACCTTCAAACTCGAGTGTATGACCGGCGTTCGGTCCGCCCTGGAAACGAGCTACTACATCGTATCTCGGAGTTAATACATCAACGACTTTGCCTTTGCCTTCGTCGCCCCATTGTAATCCTAATAATACGTCTACTTTCATTTTTCTTTTTTATGGTTATTATTCTTTTTCTTCCGTTTATTGGCCCGGTCACACTTGCTGCACAACCCATACATATATAAGGAATAGTGCGTAAGATTAAAACGGCTCAGTTTGGTATTCTCAATGGCATGTTGCAACTCCTCGTTCTGAAACTCGGTCACCTTTCCGCACTGGGTGCATATCTGGTGATGGTGCGTATCGCGATTATAAGATTTTTCGTATTGGGAAGAGTTGCCGAACTGATGCTTGATGACCAGACGAGCATTTATAAGCAAAATGATGGTATTGTAAAGCGTTGCACGGCTGACGCGGAAGTTCTCCTGGTCGGCCATCAGTGAATAGAGCGTGTCGATATCAAAATGACCGTCTATGGAGTAAATGGTGTCAAGTATAGCATAACGTTCGGGAGTCTTCCGATGCCCGTTCGCATTCAGATATTCAGTGAATATCTGCCTAACTGTATCTTTCACATTCTGACTTTCCATTTGACGGCGCAGTTTTACAGCCAACAAAGTTAATCCTTTTTTGTGGAAAGCAAACGAGAAAGAGATAAAAATTGCGATAAGGGAAATATTCCCTTACCGCATCAGTCTCTATAACCATAGAACTAATCTAACAAACCTCCTCTTTTACAAGATTGTATAGTAATTGTTCTACATCAGAAGAAGAATTGTCCATACCCTCCACTCTGCGGCAAACTTGAAAAGAATTTTCCTCATTTTGCTGCATAAAGCGGCGGATAGCAGTCATGGCTGCATTGCGTACATGATAGGAGCCCGACAAAAAAGCCGTTATTGCCTGGTCGAGGAACTCATTTTCAACCCGTTCGTTCATATCCCCTTTCTTCATCAATAGACGGGCTATGGTGAGGAAGCCGCAAACCTGCGTGTATTCGTCCTCGCTTGCAATCCAATGGAAGGACTTGGCAGGCGCATAAGGAAGATGTTGGAATAAATTCATGCAGGTAAGTTCTGCAATCTCGATATTACGGATATCTTCCACCCAGATATCGGCTATCTCGGGCAGGAAACTCTCTACCGGCTGTAAAAGTCCCGCCAATATTTTGCACTCTCTGATATCTTCTTTCCACAAAGCCTGAGCCAGAGAGTGGTCCTTCTCGTAACCGGCAGCAATACCCTTGATACGGGGCAACTCCACGCCAAAGTTCAGCTTATATACCAGCCCTTTCTCACGCATACTTTGGGACACAGCCCCGTTCATTGAGAGACGGAGCTGTGTCTTTATATCTTTCAGCCGCTGATGCAGCTGCTCTTTAGTATCTATCATAGTTCATCATTTATTGACAGAAGACAATGTAGAATAGTCTTTGCTATAACGCAACATCTGTTCCGCATAACCTTCATCATAAGTCACTGTCACATCTGTTATAGTACCGTCGGCATCCGTCACCACTTCATACTTGGGATTGACGAACCCCTTATACGGCGCAAGATTCAGCTTCTTGTAGCGTTCCAGCACTTCGGCATGCAAAGCGGGATCGACTTTCACGGCATAGGCTTCCACCAAATCATGGGCACCGGCATAGTCACCGGTGGACTTGATACGCTGTATCTCGGCAAGCAACCGGCCAAACAAGTCACGCACTTTCTCATAATCGTTTATCACGACGTACGTCTTCCCATCCTTCTTTACCAATTCCACAACCTTCTCCGCCGCACCTTTCTCGTACACCCAGCGGGCTATGAGCTGACGGTTGCGCATATGGGCTTCTTCTACATTGTTACCCGGCTCGATACGTACAAGCTGTGTCATCAAACCATTCATCAGATAGGTGTAGTATTGAGCCTTATAAGCATCCGCACTTGGAGTAAGCCCCAGTTCCACCAGCTTCGGGTCGGCCACGTAGTAGAGTCCGAACAAGTCGGCGCGCGCTTCTTCGATAGTAGAACCATATGCCTTCAACGCATCCGGGTCCACACCCGGGAGCAATTTACCGGAACCATGTCCCAAACATTCATGCAGGTCAGTATGCAGTTCATCTGTCACATCTGCGTACTTATCAATCAGTTGAAGCTCTGCATCACTGTACACAAACTCCTCATTGAACCCGTTGCCATGAGCTGCCTTATTATAAGCATCTGTAATGTTACCGATTGTAACGGATTTCGAACCATGATGGCTACGTATCCAGTTGGCATTGGGCAGGTTGATGCCGATAGCAGTTGCAGGATACAAGTCACCGGCCAGAATAGCCGCCGTGATTACCTTGGCAGACACCCCTTTCACTTTCTCCTTCTTGAATTGTCCGTCTACCGGCGAATGGTCCTCAAACCACTGTGCATTGCCGCTTATCAACTCTGTACGCTGGGTAGCTTCCAAATCTTTAAAATTCACCAGAGATTCCCAGCTTGCCTTCATGCCGAGCGGGTCACCATAACTTTCGGTAAAACCGTTCACAAAGTCAATGCGTGAGTTCAAATCCTTCACCCACAAAATGGCATATTCATCGAATGTCTTCAAATCGCCGGTTTCATAGAATTCCATCAGTTTGGCTATCACCGCCTTCTGCTCGGGAGTCTCGGCAACTCCTTCCGCCTTCTTCAGCCAGTAGACAATCTTTTCAAGTGCCTGTCCATACAAGCCCCCCACTTTCCATACTTTCTCCTGAATCTTGCCATCCTCTTTCACCAAACGGCTATTCAAACCATAGGAAACGGGAGTTTCATCCTGCGGATTCTTCAAGGCATTATAGAAATCTTCGGCCTCCTGCTGCGTCACGCCATCGTAATAATTGCATGCGGAAGTCAAAACCAAATCTTCACCGGCAGCTTGGTTCACCCGTTTGGGCATCACCGTGGGGTCGAAAATAACGGGGAACACTTCCTCGCACAGTTGTTCCACAGTCTGTCCTTCGGCAAGCGGCAACGTAGCTGCATCCACACTCTGTACAGCCTGCCTGAAGAATTCGGGAGTAAATCCCGGAACGAACTTTTCGCTACCATAATGATGATGAATGCCGTTGGAGAACCATACCCGTTTCAGGTACACTTCCATAGCCTTGAAATCAGGAGTATTCTTATCTCCCTTATAGCCGGTATAGACAGCTTCCAGCATCCGGCGAATCGTCAGGTTATACTTGCCATTCTGGTCGAAAAGAATGTCTCTGCCCTGCAAAGCCGCTTCCGTCAAATAATAAACCAATTCTTTTTGTTTGAGGGACAAATCCTCAAAACCTGGTACGCGGTAACGTAAAATCTGTAAATCTGCAAATTGTTCCACTGTATAGTCAAATTTTTCTGCCTCAGCAGTTGTTTTCGGATTTCCACCACAAGCCGTCAATAGAGAAAGGGCAGTCACCATAGAAATTAGTTGTTTCTTCATGTGTCGGGAGTATATAGATTGGTATTAAAAAAGAAGAAAAGGAAGTATCCCGAAACAATTGTTCCGGAATATTTCCTTTTTATTCATTCAGTCATACAGAATTATTTCTTCTTAGCTTCTTTTTCTGCGTGTCTTTTACGATATCCATTAGGAGTCTCACCTACATTTTTATAGAAAGCAGCATAAAAAGACTGACGGTTTGCAAAGCCGACCATCGTACTGATCTCCTCTACATTCTTGTCAGCATATCTTTTGTCTGTCAACAAATGCTGCGCTTCTTTTACTCTATATTCATTCAGCAGGCAAGAATAGTTCATGCCGAAGCGTGAATTCACCACTGCAGACAAATAGCGAGTATTGGTCTGCAATTCTTTCGCCAAATCCTTAGCGGAATAATCAGCATCTCTGTACTTCTTTTGTACAACAACGATATTCAATATCTTGTCATACAACTCATCTGCCAATTCCGGCCTTATCAAAGAACGGTAGGCAGCATCCTTTTCTTTCTTTTCGCGCAGGTTGTAAGGACGTTTCTTCGTTCCTTTTTCCTGGGCATTGTTTTCTAAATCACTCATTGAATTAACTGGTTAGGGTTGTTTAAAATCGGAAAAGCCAAAGGGTTAGCCCCTTAGACTTTACAAAAGTCAGACATTTTTTTTTAATACACAACTTTTCCCGTATATATTTTTGATAAATAAACAACGAAAAAGGTTGAAAAGTAGGTCAATTCAGCCATTAATAAGAAACTTTAACCTTTTGCAGAAACTCATATGATACAAAATCTTGATGACTTTCCATTTGTAGTATATGCAATAATTAGTGTACCTTTGCCGGAAGAAATCCATACTGCCAGATTATGCTACAAACGCTCAAGACATATTTCGGTTACGACAGTTTCCGCCCCTTACAAGAAGACATCATACGCCATCTGATGGACCGTAAAGACGCATTGGTACTGATGCCTACGGGAGGTGGAAAATCCATCTGCTACCAACTTCCCGCCCTATTGAGTGAAGGCACGGCGGTAGTGGTTTCTCCGCTCATTTCCTTGATGAAGGACCAAGTGGAAACGCTCTGTGCAAACGGTATCGCGGCCGGTGCACTGAACAGCAATAATGATGAAACAGAGAATGCTTCCCTACGACGTGCATGCATGGAAGGCAAGCTGAAACTGCTATATATTTCTCCTGAAAAATTATTGGCGGAAGCCAACTATCTGTTAAGGGATATGCATATTTCCCTTTTCGCCATTGATGAAGCTCACTGCATCTCACAATGGGGACACGATTTCCGTCCGGAATATACACAGATGGGCATCCTTCACCAACTGTTTCCCCAGGTTCCCATCATTGCACTTACTGCCACAGCCGATAAAATAACCCGTGAAGATATTATTAAACAGCTACACCTCAACCAACCGAGAATTTTCATTTCATCTTTCGACCGTCCCAACCTGAGTCTCACCGTAAAAAGAGGTTACCAGCAGAAGGAAAAAAGCAAAGCCATCCTCGACTTCATCGCCCGCCATCCGGGAGAGAGCGGCATCATTTATTGCATGAGCCGCAGCAAGGCTGAAACAGTGGCACAAATGCTTCAAAAACAAGGGATAAAGTCGGCGGTCTATCATGCAGGACTGTCGCCGGCACGAAGAGATGAAGCACAAGACGACTTCATCAATGACCGCGTGCAAGTGGTATGCGCCACCATTGCCTTTGGAATGGGAATTGACAAAAGCAATGTGCGCTGGGTAATTCATTACAATTTGCCCAAAAGCATTGAAAGTTTCTATCAGGAAATAGGACGTGCCGGACGAGACGGAATGCCCAGTGACACCCTTTTGTTCTATTCACTGGCCGACCTCATTCTGCTCACTAAATTCGCAACAGACAGCGGGCAACAAAGCATCAACCTGGAAAAGCTGCAACGTATGCAGCAATATGCGGAAGCAGATATCTGCCGCCGTCGCATTCTGTTAAGTTATTTCGGTGAAAATACGACCTGCGACTGTGGAAACTGTGATGTATGCAAAAATCCCCCCGAACGTTTCGATGGTACAATAATCGTACAAAAGGCACTTAGTGCAATCGCGCGTTCCGAGCAGCAGATAGGGACCGGTATTTTAGTGGACATCCTCCGAGGAAACATGAGTTCTGAAGTTACAGAAAGAGGATACCATCGCCTTAAGACCTTTGGAGCCGGGCGTGAAGTACCTGTCAGAGATTGGCATGACTACCTGCTGCAAATGTTGCAACTCGGCTATTTCGAAATAGCCTACAATGAAAACAACCATCTGAAAATTACTCAAAGCGGAACAGATGTCTTGTTTGGCAGAGCACGCGCCCTGCTTGTCACCATCCGCCGCGAGGAAGCTGTACAAGCTACAAGAGGCCGTAAACGCAAGGCTACAGTTCCAACCAAAGAATTGCCATTGGGATTGCCCAATACAGAAAGTGGGGAACTTTTCGAAGCTCTCCGCACTCTCCGCAAACGCCTTGCCGACCAGGAAGCACTTCCTGCCTATATCGTACTGTCCGACAAAGTGCTCCACCTACTCAGCGCCTCCCGCCCCACTACCATAGAAGAATTTGGTAATATCAGCGGTATCGGTGAATATAAAAAGAAGAAATACGGAAAAGAGTTTGTGGAACTGATACGGAAATACAGTTAAATATTATTTACACTGCAACAGCAAATCCCTGAGGTCGCCTTGCGGCACACCAAGTGAAATGGCCTTTTCGAAGTCACGTTTTGCCAACTCCTTTTTCTTTTGAGAAAGGTAAATTTGCCCCCGTATCAAGTAGGCTTCTGTCTGCGAAGCATCCAGCTTGATGGCTTCTTCCAAGTCCATCATGGCCAGGTCCACATGTTTCATATCCTGCTCTACACCCGCACGTGCTACGTAAAGTACGGCATATTGCTGGGTAGTCAGCCGGGTAGCTTCTCCTCCTTTTTCTGCAATCATGGCATTCAATATCGAAAGCGCCGCTTCATATTTGCCCTCCTTCTGCTCCAGTGTAGCCAACCCCAGACGGCCATTGTAACTCTGGGGGGCAAGTTTCAGCAGACGTTCATAATCAGACTTTGCAAAATTATAGTTGCGCTGCCGCATATAGATATAGGCACGCATCAGCAAGGCTTCCTGATTATCGCTCTCTATATCCAGCACCAAAGAATAGTCTATCCGGGCCAAGTCATCCTTTCCCAACTCTAGATAAAGAGCGGCACGATTCATCAGGGCGGGTATGGCACGCGGAGCAATGTTCAATGCCAGCGTATACGAGTCAAGAGCCTGCTCATACCGGTGCTGCCGACGTTGTATCGTACCCAAGTTGGAGAACAGCAAAGCGTTATGAGGATTGGCGGGCTCCATTTTCAAAGCTTGTTCAATGTATTTTTCGGCCAATGACAAGCTGTCTTGCTCCGTGGCTGCAACCGCACGTTCGCTCAGTTCCTGATAGGTTTGTGAAAAGGCAGGGAACATCGTGGCTCCACACAAGAAGAAAGAAAAAATAAGTTTCTTCATATAATAGTTCAGTATTTATTCCAAAGGATAGGTATCGAAAGCGAACAGTTCTGTTGACAAATAGCGTTCCCCCGTATCGGGCAGTAGGGCAACAATCATTTTATCCGCAAATTCAGGGCGTTCGGCCAGCAACCGTGCCGCATATACCGCCGCACCGGATGAGATGCCCGCCAGCAAGCCTTCCGTAGAAGCCAGCTCTCGTCCTCCACGAATGGCCTCGTCATCGGGCACCGGAATAATCTCGTCTACTACAGAAGCATCATAAATGGAAGGAATAAAATTGGCCCCAATCCCCTGGATGCGGTGCGGTGCGTCTTCCCCTCCTTCCAGAACCGGAGAGGAGGCCGGTTCTACAGCCACAACATAGACATCCGGATTATGTTTCTTCAAGGCACGCGCCACTCCACAGACCGTACCGCCCGTACCCACACCGGCAACAAAAACAGTCACTTTACCATCCGTGTCCGTCCAGATTTCTTCCCCCGTAGTATGTTCATGAGCCTTGGCATTGGAGGGATTCTCAAACTGCTGCAGAATAACCGCACCGGGTATCGCATCCCGCAGTTCTTTCGCTTTGGCAATGGAGCCGGCCATACCTGTCAGCCCGTCGGTCAGTACAATCTCCGCACCCAAGGCTTTCAACAGATTACGGCGTTCCACACTCATGGTCTCCGGCATGGTCAATATCAAATGATATCCCTTGATGGTTGCCACCATCGCCAGTCCCACGCCGGTATTGCCACTGGTAGGTTCAATAATCGTGGCTCCGGGTTTCAAAGCCCCACGTGCCTCGGCATCCTCAATCATGGCAAATGCCACACGGTCCTTCACGCTTCCCGCCGGATTAAAAGATTCCAGCTTAGCCACAATATTTCTTTTCAATCCGTATTTACGGCTGTATTCAGCCAATTCCATCAAAGGAGTATGCCCAATCAACTCCGTCAGGTTCTTTGCAATTTTCGCCATAATCTCACTGTCTAATACATTCTTCCCGTACACACTTATGTAACATGGATATGCTGACAAAGATATGGAAATTCCAAGAAATAAACCGTGCGGGAAAGGAAAGATTATACTGCCATCTATCAAAGCTTAACACGAATAAAGAGGATGAAAGGATATGAAACGATTGAAGAAGGCAGGATGAGGAGGAAGAACCATATCTGACAATCAGCGACTTCCCACTGCAAAGATGGTGCATGCTTTTTGCAGTAGTACTGCAAACGAGCTGCAGCGTTACTGCAAATAGGTTTGCAGAACTTTGCAGTGAGAAGTTACTGATGAACAGAACGGTAATGAGACACTGTTATCAAGACTTCTTAAGATAGTCTACAATCCACGCGCCCACTTCCTTGGTACCGTATTTGTCGCCACCTTCTACTTGAATCTCCGGTGTACGTACATTCGCATCGAGTGAAGCATCAACTGCCTTACGAATCAACGCCCCCTCCTCTTTCAGGTCGAAGTATTCGAAAAGCATGGCTACAGACAAAATTTGCGCCAGCGGATTGGCTATATTCAAGCCTTTCGCCTGCGGCCAGGAACCATGGATAGGTTCGAATACCGGCGTGCTCTCTCCCGTAGAAGCAGAAGGCAGCAATCCCATAGAGCCACTGATGCAGGAACCCTCGTCCGTCAAAATATCACCAAACGTATTTTCCGTAACCATTACGTCAAAGAATTTCGGCTCTTGAATCATCTTCATGGCGGCGTTGTCCACAAACATATAGTCGGTTGTCACCTCGGGGTACTGCGGTGCCATCTCCTGGGCAATCTGTCTCCAAAGACGGGAAGAGGCAAGCACATTGGCTTTATCCACCACCGTAAGATGTTTACTGCGTTTCATGGCATATTCAAATCCGACTTTCAGGATACGCTCAATCTCAGGACGGGTATACATGTTCGTATCATACGCCTTGTCATTGTCCTGGTATTTCTCACCGAAGTACATGCCACCGGTCAGTTCGCGGATGCAAAGGAAATCGGCACCATCCACCAGTTCCGCACGAAGGGGAGACTTATGGAGCAGACATTTGAAAGTCTGCACGGGACGGATATTGGCAAACAGTCCCAGTTTCTTGCGCATAGCCAGCAAGCCCTGCTCGGGACGCACTTTGGCAGTAGGGTCATTGTCGAATTTCGGGTCACCTACGGCAGAGAACAATACAGCATCCGCATTTTTACAAGCCTCATAAGTGGCTTCGGGAAACGGGTCACCCACCTTGTCTATCGCGTCTGCACCGCAGATGGCATATTCATAGTTCACTTTATGTCCGAACTTCTCACACACGGCAGTCATCACATCCACGCCTACGGTAGAGATTTCGGGGCCGATACCGTCACCGGCCAACACTGCAATTTTAAAATCCATTGTTTTCTTTATTATTTAAAAGTTCATCTATCTTCTTTTTGTTTGCAAGATTCTTGCGGCGATACCGATCACCCCACACAAAACCTGCTGTCAATATAAGGGTATTGATGGCTGACATAAGATACTCGTCCGCATCCAACTCGCCGCTCCACCAACGCAGAAAGAGGTTGAAAGCAAAAAGCAAGCCTGCATACAACGCATAGCATACATAAGGACGCCTCTCAAAAAACGATTTCTTTTTCTCCATGAGATCCATTTTTTATGATTCGTATTCGTCTTCTATGATATTCAGCATCTTCACCGTCGCCTTGATGGCCGCTTCCGTCTGGTCTGCGTCCAATCCGCGTGTACGGAATATCGTATCTTCAAAACTCCAGGTAATAACCGTCTGCACAAAGGCATCGGTACGCCCACCGGGAGGAATGGTCACGGCATAGTTCGTCAGCATCGGGAACTTACGACCCAGTGTCACTTTATATATCTTGCGCAAGGCGCGCACAAAAGCATCATACTGGCCATCTCCACTGGAACTTTCCTCATATTCCTTTCCGTTAATTTCTATCTTCAACGTAGCCATCGGCTTCAATCCATACGCCAGATTCACAATATAGCTCTTAAGGCTGACGCGTTCTTCTGCCATTCCGTGCTTCAGTACGTCCGAAACGATATAGGGCAGGTCTTCTTGCGTCACCAGCTCTTTCTTGTCGCCCAACTCAATGATGCGTTCGGTCACTTTGCGCATGGCATCTTCATCCAGTTGTAACCCCAAGTCCTCCAGATTCTTCCGGATATTGGCTTTACCGCTGTTCTTGCCCAGGGCATACTCTCGCTTGCGACCAAAGCGTTCGGGCAGGAGGTCGTTGCAGTAGAGGTTACTTTTATTGTCACCGTCGGCATGGACGCCTGCCACTTGGGTAAATACATTCTCGCCAACAATCGGTTTATTGGCGGGAATGACGATGCCCGAGTAGGACTCCACCACACGGCTTACGTCGTTCAGGCGGCTTTCGTCAATGTTGGTAATGGCATTGAAGTGGTCTTTCAGGATAGCCTGCACACTGGCAAGCGGAGCATTGCCGGCGCGTTCGCCCAGGCCGTTAATGGTAGTATGCAGTCCCTTGCAACCGCTAAGTACGGCGGCAAGCACATTGCTCACGGCAAGGTCATAGTCATTGTGGGCATGGAAGTCAAAATGGGCATGCGGATAGCGTTTCACCATCTTGCGCATGAACTCGATGACCTGCAGCGGGTTCAATACGCCCAACGTGTCAGGCAACATATAGCGGCGGATATTGGTCTGCTCCAAGGCGTCCATCAGACGGAACACATATTCCGGAGAATCTTTCATGCCGTTGCTCCAGTCTTCCAGATAGACATTCACTACCATATCCTGCTCGTTGGCGTAATCCACTACGGACAGAATATCCTCGATATGCTCTTCGGGAGTCTTCTTCAACTGGTAGGTGCAATGCTTCAGCGAGCCTTTGCACAGCAGATTGATGACACGGCAACCGGTCGCATGTATCCAGTCCACCGACGTGTGGCCATCTACAAAGCCAAGCACTTCTACTCTTGGCAACAGATTACGGCGTGCCGCCCAGTCACAAATCATTTTTACGGCATCAAACTCTCCTTCGGATACCCGCGCAGAAGCCACCTCCACCCGGTCTACCTTCAATTCCTCCAGTAACAAACGGGCAATCATCAGCTTCTCATGGGGCACAAAGGAGACTCCGCTGGTCTGTTCACCGTCGCGGAGCGTAGTGTCCATGATTTCTATCTTCGGATGATTATGCTTCATTTTTATTCTCCCAAGCTTCTATCTTATCTTTATTCTCAACCAGGAAGTCGATGTCATCCAGACCATTCATCAGGCAATGTTTCTTGTAGGCATTGATTTCAAAATGTTCGATCTTGCCCGTAGCTTTGTTGGTGATGGTCTGTTCGGGCAGATTCACTTCCACTTCCATCTTCGGATTGGCAGAGATAGAGTCGAACAACTCTTTCAGGAACGGCTCACTTACCACCACCGGAAGCACAAAGTTGTTCAGTTCATTGTTCTTGTGTATATCGGCAAAGAAACTCGATACCACCACGCGGAAACCGTAACCGGCAATGGCCCATGCAGCATGCTCACGGCTGGAACCGGAACCAAAGTTCTTTCCCGCCACCAGAATCTGTCCACCGTAAGTGGGATTGTTCAAAACAAAGTCCTTGTTCAGAGAACCGTCCGGATGATAGCGCCAATCGCGGAATAAATTATCTCCGAAGAACTTTTCCTCACGGGTAGTAGCTTTCAGAAAACGTGCAGGGATTATCTGGTCTGTATCCACATTCTCTAATGGAAGAGGCACACAGGTACTGGTTAATCTATCAAATTTTGTCTTCATCTTTTTATTTACGATTTTACGATTGAAAATACTCTTGATTTACCTTTGTTGAACGATGTTTGATTTACGAAGTAATTTTAATCGTAAATCGTCCAATCGTACATCAAATCAGCGTTCTCGGGTCAGTAATTACTCCAGTCACTGCCGCTGCTGCAGCTACAAGCGGGCTGGCAAGCAGTGTTCGGGAACCCGGTCCCTGGCGTCCTTCAAAATTACGGTTACTGGTAGACACTGCATACTTTCCGGCAGGCACCTTATCGTCGTTCATTGCCAGGCAAGCAGAACAACCCGGTTGGCGAATGGCAAAACCGGCCTCTTCCAAAATCTTGTCCAGTCCCTCTTCGCGAATCTGTGCATCTACCATCCAGGAGCCCGGAACCAGCCATGCCACTACATTCTCGGCTTTCCGACGGCCTTTCACAATGGAGGCAAATGCACGGAAATCCTCAATGCGTCCATTGGTGCAGGCACCCAAAAACACATAGTCAACCTTCTTACCCAGCAAAGGTTCTCCCGGTTGGAAACCCATATAGCTAATAGACTTCATGAAAGAGGTCCGGGCAGCTTCTCCCATGCCTTCGGTAGTAGGAATATGTTGTGTGATACCCATACCCATGCCCGGGTTGGTACCGTATGTAATCATCGGTTCAATATCTTCGGCAGCAAAACGGACTTCCTTGTCGAACACTGCATCCTCATCACTCTTCAATGTTTTCCAATAGGCCAATGCCTTGTCCCATGCCTCACCCTTCGGAGCATATTCGCGTCCTTTGATGTACTCGAAAGTGGTCTCATCCGGAGCAACCATACCGCCGCGGGCACCCATCTCTATACTCAGATTGCACAAGGTCAGACGGCCTTCCATAGTCAGACCACGCACAGCTTCGCCGGCATATTCCACGAAATAACCCGTAGCGCCGCTGGTCGTCATCTTCGACATCATATACAATGCTACATCTTTTGCCGTCACTCCCTTGCCAAGTTTGCCGTCGACAGTGATGCGCATTGTCTTAGGACGGGTCTGAAGGATACATTGCGAGGCCATTACCATTTCCACCTCACTCGTACCGATACCGAAAGCCACTGCTCCCATCGCCCCGTGGGTGGAAGTATGCGAGTCACCGCAGACAATGGTCATGCCAGGCAGGGTCAGCCCGCGTTCCGGGCCTACTACATGGATAATTCCGTTCTTCTTGTCCATCATGCCGAAATGGGCCAATCCAAACTCTTCCGCATTCTTGGCCAGTGTATCTACCTGAGTCTTTGAAACCGGGTCTTCAATCGGCTTGTCCTGGTCATGCGTCGGCGTGTTATGGTCGGGCATACAGAAAATCTTTTCCGGACGGAAACACTTGATTCCACGTTCGCGCAATCCCGAAAAGGCTTGCGGGCTGGTTACTTCATGACAATAAAGCCGGTCAATATAAAGCTGTGTGGGACCGTCTTCCACTTTCTGTACCACATGGGCATCCCAGATTTTATCAAATAATGTATTCATCTTTTTATTTACGATTTAGCTATTTACGATTTACGATTGAAATTACTATTGATTTACCTTTGTTGAACGACGCTTGATTTACGAAGTAATTTTAATCGTAAATCGTAAATCGTCCAATCGTAAATCCCCCTACATTTTAAATTTATTGATACAGTCGATGTAAGCTTCCACAGATGCGGCTATAATATCCGTATTGGCACCGAACCCATAATAAATATGGTTATCGTATTCTACCTGCATATGTACCTTACCCATATCGTCGCTCCCCTTGCTGATAGCCTGGATGGTGAATTCCTTCAATGTCATATGGCGGTCAATAATCTTCTTCAAAGCCTTGATCGCTGCATCTACCGGACCGTTTCCACTGGCAGCGGCTTCAAACTTCTCACCGGAGATGTTCAATCCCAAGCTGGCAACCGAACGAACCCCTACTCCACTGGTCACCTGAAGATATTCCAGTTTGATACGGTGGTTCTGCGTACGGTTTGCCCCTGCCAATACCAGAATATCATCATCGTTGATATCCTTCTTCTTATCGGCAAGTTTCAAGAACTCTTCATACACTTTGTCCAACTTCTCCTGATCCAGTTGTACTCCCAATATCGACAAACGATTCTTCAAGGCTGCACGTCCGCTGCGGGCTGTCAGTACAATGGCATTATCGTCAATACCCACATCATGCGGATCAATAATCTCGTAAGTCTGTACATTCTTCAGCACACCGTCCTGATGGATACCCGAAGAATGGGCAAAGGCATTGCGACCTACAATCGCCTTGTTGGGCTGCACCGGCATGTTCATCAGGCTGGAAACCATACGGCTGGTTGGATAAATCTTCTGTGTATTGATGTTGGTCTCGATTTCTATGTCCTTGTGACATTTGATAATCATCGCCACTTCCTCAAGAGAAGTATTGCCGGCACGTTCACCAATACCATTGATGGTTACCTCCACCTGGCGGGCACCATTCAGTACGCCAGCCATTGTATTGGCAGTAGCCATGCCCAAGTCATTGTGGCAATGAGTAGAAATAATGGCATTATGAATACCGTTGACATGTTCCATCAGATATCTTATCTTCGCGCCATACTCATCAGGCAAGCAATACCCCGTTGTATCGGGAATATTCACCACAGTCGCACCTGCCTTGATAACAGCTTCTACCACCCGTGCCAAATATTCATTATCCGTTCGGCCTGCATCTTCGGCATAGAACTCTACATCATCCACATACTTACGTGCATACTTTACGGCAGCCACTGCACGCTCTATTATTTCCTCGCGATTGGAATTAAATTTATATTTAATGTGCGAGTCAGATGTACCGATACCAGTATGGATACGTTTATGCTTGGCAAACTGCAAAGCCTCTGCCGCCACATCAATATCTTTCTGTACGGCACGTGTCAAGGCACAGATGGTGGGCCATGTCACAGCTTTTGATATCTCAATGACCGAATTGAAATCTCCCGGACTTGAAATCGGAAATCCGGCTTCAATCACGTCCACCCCCAGGGCTTCCAGTTGTCTGGCTACCTGAATCTTTTCCACTGTATTCAATTGGCATCCCGGAACCTGCTCGCCATCGCGGAGCGTTGTGTCGAAAATAAATAATTTGTCACTCATTGCTTTATTGTATTTAATTTATGTTCCATAAAAAAAGCCTTTCACACTTGGAAGTGAGAAAGGCTTCATATATCATTGCATCTTACATATATATTCACGCACAGCACTCACTTCCACTAAACTTTGCCAGTAGAATAATAATACCACACAGTAGAATATATGTAAAGTTCTGAATCATCTTCTTTTTTGTTTTGACGTTGCAAAGGTAGATATTATTTCGTACCACACAAACAAATTCGTTACTTTTTTCCGACAAAAAATATCATTTTATAAGTTTGTATTCATTTATCGCTGAAATATATCACAAAAAAAGGCGTATCTCAAGGTACGCCTTTCCTTATTCTTCAGTTCAATACAAGTTCTGAATTACTTCTTCTCACAAGGTTTGTCACACTTGGCACCATCACATGCAGCCTTAGGACACGCTGCTGAATCAGCAGCCTGGCAACATGCCTTTGCAGAGTCACATACTTGTTCTGTTTTTGCAGCACAGCAAGAATCTGCCTCAGTTGCATTAGAATCTGCAGCCTTTTTGTTGCCACAAGATGTCACTGCGAAAGAAAACGCTACCGCAACGGCAGCCAATAAAACTTTAGTCTTCATACTTTCAATTTGCTTTAAACGTTGATATAAAATTAGTTCGGCGCAAATATAAGAAAAGTTTATGAGACCGCCAAAAACGAACAAAGCCTCCGTATCCTTATCAGACACGGAGGCTTCTTCTGAAAACGGCGACTACCTACTCTCCCACTGTTACGCAGTACCATCGGCGTGACCGGGCTTAACTTCTCTGTTCGGAATGGGAAGAGGTGGAACCCCGGTGCTGTAGTCACCTGAATAAGGCAGACATGATGAGAAAAAAGTAAAGTGTCCATATATTGCTGAACGTATATACCTCCATACACGGAAGGCAAAAAGTGGACGGGCAATTAGTAATGCTCGGCTATGACATCGCTGCCTGTACACCTGCATCCTATCAACGTCGTAGTCTACAACGACCCTGAGAAATCTAATCTTGTGGCTGGCTTCGTACTTAGATGCTTTCAGCACTTATCCAATCCCGACTTAGATACCCGGCAATGCACCTGGCGGCACAACCGGTAAACCAGAGGTCAGTCCAACACGGTCCTCTCGTACTAGTGTCAGAGCCACGCAAATTTCATGCGCCCACGATAGATAGAGACCGAACTGTCTCACGACGTTCTGAACCCAGCTCGCGTGCCACTTTAATGGGCGAACAGCCCAACCCTTGGGACCTTCTCCAGCCCCAGGATGTGACGAGCCGACATCGAGGTGCCAAACCCCTCCGTCGATATGAGCTCTTGGGAGGGATCAGCCTGTTATCCCCGGAGTACCTTTTATCCTTTGAGCGATGTCCTTTCCATACAGAAACACCGGATCACTATGCTCTAGTTTCCTACCTGATCGACTTGTAAGTCTCCCAGTCAAGCGCCCTTATGCCATTACACTCTGCCGACGGTTACCAATCGTCGTGAGGGCACCTTTAGAAGCCTCCGTTACACTTTTGGAGGCGACCACCCCAGTCAAACTACCCACCAAACAGTGTCCCCGCAACAACGGGTTAGAACTCAAATAATCAAAGGGCCGTATTTCAACAGCGGCTCCACGGACACTGGCGTGCCCGCTTCAAAGCCTCCGGCCTATCCTACACATCAATTACCCAAATTCAATGTTAAGCTATAGTAAAGGTTCACGGGGTCTTTTCGTCCCATCGCGGGTAATCGGCATCTTCACCGATACTACAATTTCACTGAGCTCACGGTTGAGACAGCGTCCAGATCATTACACCATTCGTGCAGGTCGGAACTTACCCGACAAGGAATTTCGCTACCTTAGGACCGTTATAGTTACGGCCGCCGTTTACTGGGGCTTCAATTCAATGCTTCTCTTGCGATGACATCTCCTCTTAACCTTCCAGCACCGGGCAGGTGTCAGGCTGTATACTTCATCTTTCAATTTTGCACAGCCCTGTGTTTTTGTTAAACAGTTGCCTGGACCTATTCTCTGCGCCTCGCCGTAAAGCGAGGACCCTTTATCCCGAAGTTACAGGGTCAGTTTGCCTAGTTCCTTAACCGTGAATCACTCAAGCGCCTTAGTATATTCAACCCGACTACGTGTGTCCGTTTGCGGTACGGGTACCTGCAGGATTAAGTTTAGCGGATTTTCTTGGAAGTATGATTACACGCACTATTGGATTGTTCTAAGAACGCTCCATACTATCAGGTTCGACTCTTGCTCCGGATTTGCCTGGAACAATCAGCATCTACACCCTTCAACGGACTATTCCGTCAGTCCGCGGCGCTGTCACGACTCCGTCTCCACGTCACTCCCACAGGTAGTACCGGAATATTAACCGGTTCTGCCATCGGCCTCGCCGTTCGGCTGAGCCTTAGGACCCGACTTACCCTGATCCGATTAGCGTTGATCAGGAAACCTTAGTCTTTCGGCGGGGGTTTCTCGCCTGCCTTTATCGTTACTTATACCTACATTTGCTTTTCCACACGCTCCAGCAAAGCTCGCGCCTTCACCTTCGACGCCGAGTGGAATGCTCCCCCTACCGATGATTTCTCATCCCAAAGCTTCGGTAGAATACTTATGCCCGATTATTATCCACGCCAAACTCCTCGACTAGTGAGCTGTTACGCACTCTTTAAATGAATGGCTGCTTCCAAGCCAACATCCTAGCTGTCTTAGCAATCTGACTTCGTTAGTTCAACTTAGTATTCATTTAGGGACCTTAGCTGTTGGTCCGGATTGTTCTCCTTTAGGACATGGACCTTAGCACCCATGCCCTCACTCCTGACATAGAACTGACACGCATTCGGAGTTTGTCAAGACTTGATAGGCGGTGAAGCCCTCGCATCTTATCAGTCGCTCTACCTCATGCCAGTATAAGTCAAGGCTGCACCTAAATGCATTTCGGGGAGTACGAGCTATCTCCAAGTTTGATTAGCCTTTCACCCCCACCCTCAGGTCATCCAGAAGCTTTTCAACGCTTATTGGTTCGGTCCTCCAGATGGTGTTACCCATCCTTCAACCTGCCCAAGGGTAGATCACTTGGTTTCGCGTCTACTCCTTCCGACTATACGCCCTGTTCAGACTCGCTTTCGCTTCGGCTGCAGATCTGAAATCCTTAACCTCGCCGGAAAAAAGTAACTCGTAGGTTCATTATGCAAAAGGCACGCCGTCACACCAAAAGGTGCTCCGACCGCTTGTAGGCACATGGTTTCAGGAACTATTTCACTCTTCTGTTCGAAGTGCTTTTCACCTTTCCTTCACAGTACTGGTTCACTATCGGTCTCTCGGGGAGTATTTAGCCTTACCGGATGGTCCCGGCAGATTCACGCAGAATTCCTCGTGCTCCGCGCTACTCAGGATACCACTAGGCTTCGCTTGGCTTCGCATACGCAGCTGTCATGCTCTATGGCTGTACTTTCCAGAACATTCTGCTCACCAACTTTCTTGCCACGGCGTGGTCCTACAACCCCACCCATGCCGTAACATGGATGGTTTGGGCTATTCCCCGTTCGCTCGCCACTACTGGGGGAATCATTGTTTATTTTCTTTTCCTGCAGGTACTAAGATGTTTCAGTTCCCTGCGTTAGCCTCCTGCAATGCAGGATGATACTTCTTCAAAGTATCCGGGTTGTCCCATTCGGAAATCCGCGGATCAAAGGTCATTTGCACCTACCCGCAGCTTATCGCAGCTTATCACGTCCTTCATCGCCTCCGAGAGCCAAGGCATCCGCCATGTGCCCTTACTTACTTTTTGTCTTACCGATCACGTATGGTCGATATATACTTTCAGCTTTTAACTTTACTTTTTTTGGTCACATCATGTCAAAGAACGGTGTTTCAATTATAAAACAATAATCAAAACGGAGTGGAGAATAACGGATTCGAACCGTTGACCCCCTGCGTGCAAAGCAGGTGCTCTAGCCAGCTGAGCTAATCCCCCTTCTTATAAGTGGAAAACGGAAAGTGGAAAGTGGAAAATCCGGAGAGTTCCCGATTTTCAGTTTTCAATTTTCAGTTTTCAACTTTGAAGTAGTCCCAGGCAGAGTTGAACTGCCGACCTCTACATTATCAGTGTAGCGCTCTAACCAACTGAGCTATAGGACTGTCAGTCAAACCCTCGCCTTACGGCTCGGCTTCTACTTTTCTCGTATATTTTAATAAACAAGTACGCGCAGCACAAGAGGTTCTTATGGAAGCATAACTTCAAGAACCAACGATCGAGTCGAGACGTCACTCCAGAAAGGAGGTGTTCCAGCCGCACCTTCCGGTACGGCTACCTTGTTACGACTTAGCCCCAATCACCAGTTTTACCCTAGGGCGCTCCTTGCGGTTACGCACTTCAGGTACCCCCGGCTTTCATGGCTTGACGGGCGGTGTGTACAAGGCCCGGGAACGTATTCACCGCGCCGTGGCTGATGCGCGATTACTAGCGAATCCAGCTTCATGGAGTCGGGTTGCAGACTCCAATCCGAACTGAGAGAGGCTTTCGGGATTAGCACCACGTCGCCGTGTAGCTGCCTTCTGTACCCCCCCCATGTAACACGTGTGTAGCCCCGGACGTAAGGGCCGTGCTGATTTGACGTCATCCCCACCTTCCTCACATCTTACGACGGCAGTCTCGACAGAGTCCCCAGCATAACCTGATGGTAACTATCGATAAGGGTTGCGCTCGTTATGGCACTTAAGCCGACACCTCACGGCACGAGCTGACGACAACCATGCAGCACCTTCACAACTGCCTTGCGGCTGACATGTCTCCACATCATTCAGTTGCAATTCAAGCCCGGGTAAGGTTCCTCGCGTATCATCGAATTAAACCACATGTTCCTCCGCTTGTGCGGGCCCCCGTCAATTCCTTTGAGTTTCACCGTTGCCGGCGTACTCCCCAGGTGGAATACTTAACGCTTTCGCTTGGCCGCTTACTGTATATCGCAAACAGCGAGTATTCATCGTTTACTGTGTGGACTACCAGGGTATCTAATCCTGTTTGATACCCACACTTTCGAGCATCAGCGTCAGTTACAGTCCAGCAAGCTGCCTTCGCAATCGGAGTTCTTCGTGATATCTAAGCATTTCACCGCTACACCACGAATTCCGCCTGCCTCTACTGTACTCAAGACACCCAGTATCAACTGCAATTTTACGGTTGAGCCGCAAACTTTCACAACTGACTTAAGCGTCCGCCTACGCTCCCTTTAAACCCAATAAATCCGGATAACGCTCGGATCCTCCGTATTACCGCGGCTGCTGGCACGGAGTTAGCCGATCCTTATTCATACGGTACATACAAAAAAAAGCACACGTGCCTCACTTTATTCCCGTATAAAAGAAGTTTACAACCCATAGGGCAGTCATCCTTCACGCTACTTGGCTGGTTCAGACTCTCGTCCATTGACCAATATTCCTCACTGCTGCCTCCCGTAGGAGTTTGGACCGTGTCTCAGTTCCAATGTGGGGGACCTTCCTCTCAGAACCCCTATCCATCGAAGGCTTGGTGGGCCGTTACCCCGCCAACAACCTAATGGAACGCATCCCCATCGATGACCGAAATTCTTTAATAGTTCTACCATGCGGAAGAACTATGCCATCGGGTATTAATCTTTCTTTCGAAAGGCTATCCCCGAGTCATCGGCAGGTTGGATACGTGTTACTCACCCGTGCGCCGGTCGCCATCAAACTTAGCAAGCTAAGTTCATGCTGCCCCTCGACTTGCATGTGTTAAGCCTGTAGGTAGCGTTCATCCTGAGCCAGGATCAAACTCTTCATTGTAAAAAAGTATCGTGACTGCGCAAATTAAAAATTAAAGTGCGACAGCTTAATTATCTGTTCAGGACGCTCGAATTCAAAAAGTTTATCTTTACCTAATCTATATAGAATAAGTATTGACGGTTCTTTTGTTTTACCCAGGTACGACGCGCCTTAATCATTAGGTTCCAATTATTAATTTGCGAAGCACCTGCTCTTGTACTACTTGTATTGTTTATGTAAATCTGTTCAAAGATCGCTTGTTTCACGATTGCTGTTCTTTTCAGAAAGCGGATGCAAAGGTAAGAACTTTAAAGCATATCTTCCAAATATTTTCGGAAGTTTTTTTATTTTTCTTTTTTTTCTCTTTCCTCGTCGTCTCTCTTGTCGAAAGGGAGGCAAAAAGAAAAAGGAAGAAAAAAAACCCGGTCACCGTTTCTTGAAAGAAGAATGTCAACTCGCGCTGCTTTCGTTTTCAAAAGCGGGTGCAAAGGTAAGAACTTTAAAGCATAACTTCCAAATGTTTCGGAAGTTTTTTTTCATTTTTCTTTTCCAAGGCCGAAGTTCCGAAAGAAACCTATGGCAAAGAAGAGAAAAATGGAAGCTTACCGCTCCGTTTTACTGTCAGAATGTCAAAACATCACCGCCTTCGTTCCCGAAAGCGGATGCAAAAGTAGGGCTTTTACGGACATCTGCAAAATATATACAAGCTTTTTTTGAGGGTTTACGTGAACTTTTTCATAACTAGCTGATTGATAGATATGTTTTAAAGCATATTTTTTAAAGGGAAAGAAAGGCAGGAAGGAAGGGGACACATTATATATATACGCGCGCGCATCGGAATATAATAAGTTCACCCCTTGACATAGACCACAGAACGGCCGGCACCACGCTTGAGGAGCCCAAAGAGAACTGACAATAAACCTGCGAAAGGCTACATCCGGAAAGCCCGGATACTAAACGAGAACTACTGAACAACTTTTCTCACTACAGATATGTTTCTTTCTTACCACACCCGCGTTTCTTTCTTTCCACAGCTGTGGTAAGAAAAGAACATTGCTGTGGAAAGATTAGTTTTTAGAGAAACCGAAAAACTCAGCGACAGATAGGGTAAATATCAACCTAATTATTTATCTTTGTTAGCTTTTAAAAGTTAGCATACTAAAAACAATAAAGTGCAATGAAAGATTTTCTGAAATTTACGTTTGCCACCATTACCGGCATCATCGTATCAGTCGTTGTTTTAGTTTTCATCAGTATTCTGGTGGTTTTCAGCATGGTATCATCTTCGGAATCAGAAACGCAAGTACGCAAAAACTCCATTATGATGCTGGATTTGAATGGCGCACTGGCTGAACGCAGCCAAGACAATCCGTTCGATGCCCTTATGGGAGACAATTATAAGACCTATGGCCTGGATGATGTCCTCTCCTCTATCAAAAAAGCAAAAGAGAATGACAACATTAAAGGTATCTATATAGAAGCAACTTCGCTGGGTGCAGGATTTGCTTCACGCGAAGAAATACGCAATGCATTGAAGGATTTCAAGGAATCGGGAAAATTCATCGTGGCTTATGGTGACAGCTATTCCCAAGGTCTTTATTATCTGTCAAGTGTAGCCGACAAGGTGTTGCTGAACCCGCAAGGTATGGTCGAGTGGAGGGGCTTGGCCGCTACCCCCATGTTCTTCAAGGATTTGCTGGCCAAAATCGGAGTAGAAATGCAGATATTCAAAGTAGGTACCTACAAATCGGCTGTAGAGCCTTTCATCTCTACCGAAATGAGCCCTGCCAACCGTGAACAAATCGACGCTTACCTGACCTCCATCTGGGGACAAGTGACCAATGATGTTGCAGAATCACGCAAAATATCTGTAGACTCACTAAACGCCATTGCCGACCGCATGTTGATGTTCTATCCCGCAGAAGAAAGTGTGCAATGCGGACTGGTCGATACATTAATATATAAGAATGATGTGCGCAACTACCTGAAAGCGATGGTAGGCATCGACAAAGACGACCGCATGCCCGTACTTGGTTTGCAGGACATGATTAACGTAAAGAAGAACGTTCCCAAAGACAAAAGTGGAAATGTGATTGCCGTATACTATGCCTATGGAGAAATTGACGGTGGTTCATCTTCTGCCTCCAGCGAAGAAGGCATCGACTCTAAAAAGGTGATTAAAGACCTGCGCAAGCTGAAAGATGACGAAGATGTAAAAGCTGTAGTATTACGCGTAAACTCACCGGGCGGAAGCGCCTATGGTTCAGAACAGATATGGTATGCCGTCAGCGAATTGAAGAAAGAGAAACCAGTCATTGTTTCCATGGGTGACTATGCAGCTTCAGGAGGTTACTACATTTCTTGTAATGCAGACACCATCGTGGCCGAGCCTACCACACTGACGGGTTCTATCGGCATCTTCGGCATGTTCCCCAACGCAAAGGGGCTGACTGATAAAATCGGGGTAAATTTTGATGTAGTGAAAACCAATAAATACGCAGACTTCGGCATGCTGACACGCCCGATGAATGACGGGGAAAAAGGGCTGATGCAAATGTATGTGAACAACGGATATGACCTCTTCCTCACCCGCTGCTCTGATGGCCGAGGCATCAGCAAGGAAGACCTGGATAAAATTGCCCAAGGTCGTGTATGGACCGGAAGCAAGGCCAAGGAACTAGGACTAGTCGACGAATTGGGTGGTTTGGACAAAGCTTTGGACATTGCCATTGCAAAGGCCGGAGTAGATGCCTATACCGTGATGAGCTATCCGAAAAAGGAAAGTTTCTTTGAAAGCCTGATGAACACCAATCCGGGTAACTACGTCAAAGCACGCATGCTGAAAGGCACAATGGGCGAGATATACCAGCAGTTCAGCGTCCTGGAGAATTTTGACAAATGTGACCGTATACAAGCACGTGTACCCTTTGAACTGAATATTCAATAAATGGAGGAAAACTTTATCAAGATATATCATTGGCTATATCCCCTATCATGGCTTTATGGAATAGGGGTATGCTTGCGAAATAAACTCTTTGACTGGGGCTGGCTCCGGTCAAAGAGTTTTGACGTTCCAGTAATATGCGTGGGCAACCTTGCTGTGGGCGGAACTGGCAAGACGCCACATACCGAATATCTGATAAAGCTATTACAAAAAAACGGAGTGAATGTAGCCACCCTCAGTCGGGGTTACAAGCGTAAAAGCCGAGGCTATGTACTGGCCGATGACAAGAGCAATGTACGGCAAATAGGTGACGAGCCGTATCAAATTAAAAATAAATTCCCCAATGCACGGGTAGCGGTAGACGAAAACCGTTGTCACGGCATTGAGCAACTGCTGAAACTGGAAAATCCCACTGTAGAAGCCATCATCCTGGACGACGCCTTCCAACATCGCCATGTAAAAGCCGGACTGAACATTCTACTAACCGATTTTCACCGGTTACTATGCGATGATGCCTTGCTCCCTGCCGGAAGACTCCGCGAACCTTCAAGCGGTAAAAACCGGGCACAGATGGTCATCGTCACCAAATGTCCGGATGACATCAAGCCGATAGACTTCAACATCATAGCCAAACGGCTCCACCTCTATCCATACCAACAACTGTATTTCTCCAGATTCCGCTATGGAATGTTGACCCCGCTATTTCCCGAGAAAACGAACAGCTGGAAAGTGCTCTCCTCCCTCACCGGAGACGAGCAAGTACTGCTAGTGACAGGCATCGCCTCCCCCGCCCCCTTGCAGAAAGAAGTGGAATCTTACACGCCGCACGTCAAATTGCTGTCATTTAATGACCATCATGACTTTACTCCCAAGGATTTATTGCAAATAAAGGAACAATTCCTGCACCTGGAAGAGTGGAAAAGACTGATAATCACCACGGAGAAAGATGCGGCAAGGCTGAAACTCCATCCCGCACTGGACGAAACACTAAAGCCGTACATCTACGTGCTGCCGATAGAAATAGAAATTTTACAAAATCAACAATATATATTTAACCAAAACATTATTGGCTATGTTAGAGCGCATTCAAGAAACAGCAGCCTTTCTGAAGGGAAAGATGCACACCCAGCCTGAGACAGCAATCATCCTCGGTACCGGCCTCGGCAGTCTTGCCGGTGAAATCACTGAAAAGTATGAGATAAGGTACGAAGAAATCCCCAACTTCCCCGTCTCTACCGTAGAGGGACACAGCGGAAAACTTATCTTCGGCAAACTGGGCCATAAAGACATCATGGCGATGCAGGGACGTTTCCATTTTTACGAGGGCTATTCCATGAAGGAAGTAACCTTCCCGGTACGTGTAATGCGCGAACTGGGTATCAAGACCTTATTCGTTTCCAATGCCAGTGGCGGCACAAATCCGGATTTTGCGATCGGTGACCTGATGATTATCACCGACCATATAAACTACTTCCCCGAACATCCATTGCGTGGCAAAAACATACCTTACGGTCCTCGCTTCCCGGATATGAGCGAAGCTTATGACAAAGAGCTGATTCGTAAGGCCGACGCCATTGCGGCAGAAAAGGGCATCAAGGTTCAGCACGGTGTCTATATCGGTACGCAAGGTCCCACATTCGAAACACCTGCGGAATACAAGATGTTCCATATTCTGGGTGCCGATGCAGTGGGCATGTCCACCGTGCCGGAAGTCATCGTGGCAAATCATTGCGGAATCAAAGTGTTCGGCGTATCTGTCATTACAGACTTGGGGGTAGAAGGTAAAATCGTAGAAGTCTCTCACGAAGAAGTGCAGAAAGCTGCGGACGAGGCGCAACCGAGAATGACAGAGATTATGCGTGAATTGATTAATAGAGCATAAGAAAGCATGAGAACAGAAATAGCTACCCTCGGTGAATTCGGCCTCATCCGACACCTCACCGAAGGCATTGAACTAAAGAACGAGTCGAGCCGATATGGTGTCGGAGATGATGCCGCCGTCCTCTCCTACCCGGCCGAAAAGGAAGTGCTCGTTACTACCGACTTGCTGATGGAAGGCGTCCATTTCGACCTTGTGTATGTACCGCTCAAGCATTTGGGGTATAAATCGGCCGTAGTCAATTTCTCTGATATCTATGCCATGAACGGCACACCGAAGCAGATTACCGTTTCCTTGGGCATATCCAAGCGTTTCAGTATAGAAGACATGGAGGAACTCTATGCCGGCATCCGTTTGGCTTGCGAAGAATATGATGTTGACATCGTGGGAGGAGACACCTCCGCTTCCTATACTGGGCTTACCATCAGCATCACCTGCATAGGCGAGGGTGAGAAAGGAAAAGTGGTCTACCGCAATGGTGCCCGCGAAACCGACCTGATTTGCGTCAGCGGCGACTTGGGTGCCGCCTACATGGGACTACAGCTTTTGGAACGCGAAAAGGCGGTGCTCAAAGGAGGTGACAAAGACTTGCAACCGGACTTCTCGGGGAAGGAGTATCTTCTGGAACGTCAACTGAAGCCCGAAGCACGCCGTGACATCATTCAGAAACTGGCAGAAGAAGGTATACAACCCACCTCCATGATGGATATATCGGACGGACTTTCTTCGGAATTACTGCATATCTGTACCCAAAGCAAAGTGGGTTGCCGAGTTTACGAAGAACATATTCCTATCGACTATCAGACGGCTGTAATGGCAGAAGAATTCAATATGAACCTGAGCACTTGTGCACTGAACGGAGGCGAGGATTATGAGTTATTGTTCACCGTCCCCATTGCCGACCATGAAAAGGTTGCCGAAATGGAAGGCGTCAAGCTGATTGGCCATATCACCAAACCGGAATTAGGCTGCGCCCTAATTACCCGTGACGGTCAAGAGTTTGAACTCAAAGCACAAGGATGGAATCCTTTGAAGGAAGAAGAAGCGGAAAAAGCATAACTATAAAACTTTTTCAGTATTTTTTCTCAAATCATAAACGCTGATAATTAGCCATATAGCCAATTATCAGCGTTTTTTATTATGAAAGCTATTGCATAGTCCAAAAGTTTCACTACCTTTGCAACCGCAAAAGAGATAAACATGGTGCCATAGCTCAGTTGGTAGAGCAAAGGACTGAAAATCCTTGTGTCCCCGGTTCGATTCCTGGTGGCACCACCAAAAAGCTTTTCAATTTTAGAAAACCCTTGAATTAGAGATAGTTCAAGGGTTCTTTTTTTACCCTCGCTACGCATTTCATTACATATTTGTGAAGTTGGATTTTGCCAGTTCAGTGGCTTTTTTTAAGGCTTTTGAAAAGCCATAAATATGTATCATACTTCATTGTTTTTCAACTGTTTGACAATTTCAATCTCCGGTGTGAAAAAGTAATTTTGCACACATGACCGGATGGAGTTGAAAATGTGAAATAAATTTAAAAATTCGGTATTTCCCATCGGGATAAAAAAAGGAATCGAACCCGGGATACAAAAGGCAATTCGAACCTGATAAAAATGGGATTTTTATGGCTATTCCACAAGTCCCTCAAAAAAGCCACCGAATTTAACATTTCGTTTCACGTCCTCATGCCATCCGGTTTTGACGAAACAATTGGATGTAACACCTCTAAAAAAAACAAAAGTGATGAAACAAGGAACAATGAACATTCTTTTTTTCGTGCTCAAAACGAAATTGTTGAAAAACGGTGAGGCCCCCGTACTGATGCGGATAACCATCAACGGGGAGCTACGACGATGCCCGTATCCAAAGAAGCGTGCCTCTGAACTTATGGAATGCGGCCAAAGGATGCAGCAAGGGCAGGGACAGGGCATCCATCGCATTGAATACCTATATTGCGGAGTTACACGCACGTGCCCTCGAGAAACACAAGGAACTGGTATTGGAACAGGCCCTGATTACCCCGAAACTGATCCTGAAACGTGTTTTCGGGAAAGACACCGAAATGCGTACATTGCTCGGTACCATGCAGGATGGCATCAAGGAAATGGAAACACTGACAGGCATAGACTACTCTCCCGTTACGATCAACCGGTACAAGAACGTGGTGAAGAAATTGCAGCGGCTTATCCCCTCTTATTACGGCAAGGAGGATATCACCTTCCATGAGCTGACACCGGAGTTCATCCGCGCGTTTGACATTTACCTGAAAACGGAGGGGGGACTGTGCCGTAACACGATAGTCCGCTACATGAAATGTTTCAAGAAATTTACCAACATGGCATTGGCAAAGGAATGGATGCGTAAGAATCCCTTTTACGGTTACAAGATGGAACAGGACGAGACCGATCCGGTATTCCTGACCTACGACGAGTTGCAGGCCGTCATGAAAAAGAAATTCACCATCCCACGGCTCGAGCTGGTCAGGGACATATTTGTCTTCGCGTGCTTCACCGGTCTGGCGTTCTCCGATGTCGCCACTCTGAGTGGTGAAAACCTGGTACAGGACAATCTCGGTGACTGGTGGATAAGGAAGGGAAGGGTCAAGTTGGAACACCGCAGAAAAGCGTCTTCCATCAGCAACATCCCGCTGCTGCCCGTTCCACTGGCCATATTGGAGAAATACAGGGAACATCCGATCTGCGTAAAGAAAGGATGCTGCCTGCCTGTCATGTGCAACCAGAAAATGAACAGCTACCTCAAGGAAATCGCCGATTTCTGCGGCATAAAGAAAAATCTGACCACGCATGTGGCCAGGCACACTTTCGGGACCACCGTCACGCTCGCCAACAATGTACCCTTGCAGGACGTGTCCGTCATGCTCGGACATGCCTCCACACGCATGACGCAGCATTATGCGCGGGTCATGAACAGCAGCCTGAAAGAGGCGATGAACAATGTGAAGGAACGTCTGGAATGGTAAACCTAATTTCCGCAAGCGAATGAAATCAGAGATTGCCATGCATTTTTTAGTGAGTTTATTATCTTTACATTGTGTTTTAGTGAAACGAAGGTGCCAAAGGTCCACTCTTTTGCATAACTTCCCCTTACCCCATGAAGCGACTTGAGGCAATACGCATTACCCACCATTAGAATAAGGATTAGCCAAAATCCTGTTGAAAGGCTATTTTATACGCTGGATTCTCGGTATAGATGTTTAGCACGTACGTCCTTGAAGTCCTAATCCACTTTGCGGCAACCGAGATGTATTTGAAAACGAAAGTCTTAATACGACTCGATATGGATAGGCCAAAATCCTTAACGTTTAATTTTCGGATGATCGTTTTGTAGAAGTTCCTTATCAATGCAGTCATCAGCAGGTATACTGCATTTTCTGCCATGAATGACTTTGGCAAATGTTTCCATCCAAACCCGTTGTTCATGTCATCGAGGATTCTTTCCTTCCCACCGCGCAGGTTATAGAACTCTACGACATCCCTTATATCGGATTCGAAATCATTGGTAAGGATACACCGGTAGGTATATTCTCCTTCCCATAGCTCCCGTATGTCATCTGCTCTTCTTTGTCTTTGGATGACAAGACGGTATGGTTTCCCCTTCCATTTTTCTACGACAATCGAGTTCAACTCAAACCTGATCCCGTTGATTTCCTCAGCTTTCCATCCCCTGAGAGCGAACATGTCTTCATAAAAAGCGGAGCATCTGTTGGCTCTGATATAGAAGTACTTGCAATGGGCCTTGACGGTATCTACAATCTCTTCGGAGCACGACCCACAATCCATACGGGCTCTATTTATATGAATGCCGTTCCATTCCAGCCTGGTGAAGATTCTTTCCAATGTACACTGCTGACAGAACCGGACATTCGTGTTGCCATCCCGATTTTCAATGCCGACAATATGGTCACCTATAACGGCCACTCCCGGGCTGTATCCTGTGAACTTCTTGTATGTACGTTTGGCATCATACTTCTCCGTTTCAATGAACTGGTGGTCAAAATCCAGATCGTAACCCTGCTCCTGACATAATTCTCCGGTAGCAATGAGAGACTTGACCAACAATTCGGTCATTGTGTCAGCTGTATTGAAGTCATATGATTTACCTGAGTCTGGAGATGAATACGTTATGTTGTCTGTAGTCAGTTCTTTTATGGCGCGAAGAATCGTGTCTGCGCTGCAGGTTTTAAGTTTGGGATGCAGGGAAAGATGGGGCATGAGATGAGTGGATATGTCTTCAATGCACGAGCCGCCACAGAAGAATACGCACATGAGAGAACGGATGATTTCACTGTATTGGTAACCATAGGTTCTGCTACGCAGTCCTAATGTGGAGTCGATTACGTCCGATAAAAGAGCATCAAATTGCTCCATGATTGAAAATATTCCGCCAAAAGGTGTGATTGAATCGAATTTTATTTGTACTTTAGCCATGTCTGCTGAAGATTGGTTTGATTTTTACGCAACACGAAGTTAAGTAAATCTTCGAACATGACAAAGCACTGAGTAATATATTACTACTCACTGCTTTAAATTATTCTTATACAAAAGTGTTGCGGAAATTAGGTTTATGTTGATAATAATCACTTTCTGATGCAGGAATTCCTACGGCTAATGCCACTTTATCCCAATTACATGAACCTATCCTGCCTGAAAACGGCTGCAAAAGTAACGATTTTCCACGAGCATCCAGCCAACAGTCTGTCACAAAAATAAGGGTGGATAGAAAGTGGATAGCATTAGAGTAGTCAGGCGGACAAAAGATATCCTAAACTATTTTCAACACACGTAATCAGCAATCAATCTTTATTCAGATCGTATAAAAAGAAGGATATAGAAAAAGATGGGCTGCAAATTTATAAAGAAGGTAAGCTCATTGCAGATGTATCCGTTCCTACGAATTTTAGAGTAATGGGATATATGGCACCCTATTATTATTCGTATATCATACCCAATATGGACGAGGAAGACAATTCATTAATGCTATATCGTTTTAGACTATAAGTGAAAGTCACAAAATAGGCTGAAAGCTCAGTGGTCTTCCTCGCCCATTTTGTCTCTTTTAACCCAATTCGGTCGTTAGAACGAATAAAAATAGTCAGTCGCTTTACTTTTCTCGTTCTAATGACTGATTGAGGTTTATCCGCTAAAAGCCCTACTTAGGCCACATATCTACTATAAATTCTTTATTCCAGGCATCTTTCTCCGCTAAAACATATTCCGTTTCCCACTTGCCTAACGAATATCCCACTATATGCAATTCGGCTCCTGTCTTACCGGCCAGCTTAAACTTGCCGCTGGTGTTGACCTTGAACTGATAGTCGGAACCCGTTACTACACTTGCAGACAGATCTGTTGAAACAGAAGGACCTACTTTAACGAAAGGACCTCCGCAATAGGCTATATTGACTTCCGTCTTGAAATATACACCCAGGCTTGCAGCCACTTCACCAGAGTAAGTGATGTTGGTTCGATCTACATAGCAGTTAAACGAATGGTTGTATTCTTTATAAAAGACCCAGCCTCTGTCTCTTGCATAGGAAGGACCCAGCTTAAAGGAAGAATCAAAAGTCATGGGCAGAGTTATGCCTATCGTGCCTTTTGCATGTGCATTACAGTCCATAGTTAAAGTGGGTATAACCATGACCGAAATGTGAATGGGACCTGCTATCGGGAATACAACTACAATAGGAGGATAATAGACTAATGGGACTTCACCGCCGCTTGATTTATCCTTCACATCCCATTCAACGAACAGAGGACCATCCAGTTTGTACTCACCTGTGAAGTAGCAATCAAAGTTACGTAATTTGAACCAGGAAATGTTGATGCCGATTTCAAGGTCTAATGCTGTGTGGGTCTGTACATCCTTCAGTCCAATGCGTAAGCCTTTTTCTTCGTATGAATAATTGGTTATTCCATCCTTGTTGAAAATATGCCATGTAGCTTCTTGGGCCAGCAGCTCTTCGGCTGTTGCATACTTTTTGCCATTGTCTTCTGTACCGCTGAAGATAACCACGCTGGGATGATAAACGCCGTCTTTGGAATAACGGTTCTTCAAGCCTTTCTCGCCGTAGTTAACATACAATTCCGTGCTCAGCTTGAAGTCGCCATGCTCTATCAGGTCTGCCAATGTACCTTGGGTTGTCGTCAGAATAGCATCCTTTCCGTTTGCCGATACATTTGATACCTTCCGAATGAAAGGTGGCGTGTCAATGCTGCGCCATATAGACAACACATCGTTCTTGTTTACCTTTGTCTTTATCTTATCCAGGTATGCCTGGCTCACACGAATCTGTGTTGTGTCAGCATTTAAGATCTCCACATCGTTCGGATTGATAAAATCAAAATAGTTGAGAGCTTGGGCATTTTCTGCAAGCTCAATTTCGCCTTTCTCAATAGGCGGATCGGGAGAAACATTGTTATCGTCATCGTTGTCACAAGATATTACCGTAAGTGATACGAAGAACAAGGCAAGAAAAGCAAACTTGCCCGATTTGAAAAAAGACCAATACTGCTTCATAAATGTGGATTATTTTACGCCTTCCAGGTTTCTTGGAAGAACCTGATAATACATGGAAGCGTGAAACCGGAACACCGCATTTTGAGTGGAGTCACAACAAAACAAGCATAACGCTTCCTCAATTGTTGATATACCTAATTTCCGCAACACTTTTGTACAAGAATAATTTAAAGCACTGAGTAGTAATGTATTACCCAGTGCTTTGTCATGTCAGAAGATTCACTTAACTTCGTGTTGCAATAAAAATCAAACCAATCTTCAGCAGACATGGCTAAAGTACAAATAAAATTCGATTCAATCACACCTTTTGGCGGAATATTTTCAATCATGGAGCAATTTGATGCTCTTTTATCGGACGTAATCGACTCCACATTAGGACTGCGTAGCAGAACCTATGGTTACCAATACAGTGAAATCATCCGTTCTCTCATGTGCGTATTCTTCTGTGGCGGCTCGTGCATTGAAGACATATCCACTCATCTCATGCCCCATCTTTCCCTGCATCCCAAACTTAAAACCTGCAGCGCAGACACGATTCTTCGCGCCATAAAAGAACTGACTACAGACAACATAACGTATTCATCTCCAGACTCAGGTAAATCATATGACTTCAATACAGCTGACACAATGAACGAATTGTTGGTCAAGTCTCTCATTGCTACCGGAGAATTATGTCAGGAGCAGGGTTACGATCTGGATTTTGACCACCAGTTCATTGAAACGGAGAAGTATGATGCCAAACGTACATACAAGAAGTTCACAGGATACAGCCCGGGAGTGGCCGTTATAGGTGACCATATTGTCGGCATTGAAAATCGGGATGGCAACACGAATGTCCGGTTCTGCCAGCAGTGTACATTGGAAAGAATCTTCACCAGGCTGGAATGTAACGGCATTCATATAAATAGAGCTCGTATGGATTGTGGGTCGTGCTCCGAAGAGATTGTAGATACCGTCAAGGCCCATTGCAAGTACTTCTATATCAGAGCCAACAGATGCTCCGCTTTTTACGATGACATGTTCGCCCTCAGGGGATGGAAGGCTGAGGAGATCAACGGAATCAGGTTCGAGCTGAATTCGATTGTCGTAGAAAAGTGGAAGGGGAAACCATACCGTCTTGTCATCCAAAGACAAAGAAGAACAGATGACATACGGGAGCTATGGGAAGGAGAATATACCTACCGGTGTATCCTTACCAATGATTTCGAATCCGACATAAGGGATGTCGTAGAGTTCTATAACCTGTGCGGTGGGAAGGAAAGAATCCTCGATGACATGAACAACGGGTTTGGATGGAAACATTTGCCAAAGTCATTCATGGCAGAAAATGCAGTATACCTGCTGATGACTGCATTGATAAGGAACTTCTACAAAACAATCATCCGAAAATTAAACGTTAAGGATTTTGGCCTATCCATATCGAGTCGTATTAAGACTTTCGTTTTCAAATCATTGCTGTCCGCTAAAGTTTAGTGTAGTACGATTCGCCTACCCGCAGTGTCACTTGATAGGCATTGCGGGTGTTTGTTTTGTCTGGTAAGCCCCTCTATCCAAAGAGCAGGAGTTCCTTGGGTGGCGATTCTGCCTCGGCTACCAGTTTTGACCAGTCTTTGTCGGGTTCTTCGAGGAAGGTGTAGAGGTTGACGTAATACATTAACATGATTCTGACCATTGTTGCCAATCCCGAGAAGCTCCAGCTGCGTTTGATGCGTTTCTTCAGCACCATCAGTAGAAGGTTGGCGATGAGGGTTATCCATATCTGGATTTTGATGGCATTGGCGCTTTCGCCGTAAAAGTACCGAAGGGGGAAGTTCTGCTTTATCTGCTTGAACAACAGCTCTATCTCCCAGCGTTTCCGGTAGATTGCCACAATATCCTCGGCGCTCATCTCCATGTCGTTTGTGAGGAGGGATATGAGCTTGGCCCCTCTTTTCTTTTGGTCGACGTAGGTGACTATGCGTGCATGGTGCTTTATATCGTCGCCATCTTTGACCTTCTTCGTGAATGTCACATGGCGTTCCCGAAGTGCCATCAACCCACTTTCTGTCATGTATATCGTATCAGCAGAAACCTCATAGACAAGATTCTTCTTCATCTTGGTGACATATATGACACCTGCCCGGCTCAGCTCCTCGAACTTGGCGTAATCGATGTAGGCCCTGTCCAGGGCAACGATGTCTCCGCTTGTGTAATTTGACGGCTTGAGCATGAAACTGTCATTAGTGGCGGCAGATGTGAACCTGATATCTGAAGAAACTCCCTCGTTTGCATGGATATTGGTGTGGACCTTTATGCCGCCTTTCTTCTTCCCCGTCTTCGGATGGCGTCCGACTCCCGTGAAGATAAGGTTGGAGAACAGGCTGATTGTCGTCGAATCGATAATCTGCAGCCGGTTTATCCAACTGGAAGATGGATTGTTTCGGCTGTCCGATGAAAGTTCGTTGCGGTATGTCTTGTACAGGTCGCGATAGATTGCCTCAAAGATTCCCTCTGACCTGCGTGCATTTGCGTCAGACAGAGTACTGCGCCGGGGCATCATGCTTATCCCAAGATGGGCAAGCTTTCTCGCTTCAGGGAACATCGAGTCCGTGATTTCCCGCAGCGAATCGAACCGTTTGATCACGGCATACAACATTATCAGCAGATGCTGCCAAGCGTCAAAGTGTTTGACATACCGTTCGCCGCCCTTTTCTTGACTGATTTGGAGAATTTTTGACTTGTCCAGCAAATTTATCAGCTGACCATATGCCGGCTGTCCGTTGAAATGACTACCTTTGTTCATCGTTATTGATTTATTTTTTAGCAGAAACAAAGGTAACGAAAAAGGCTGGACCTCCGAGAGGGGATTCAGCCTTGTATTTTTGATTCGGTCAAACTTTTACCGGACACCAATATTTTCAAATACATCTCGATTGCCGCAAAGTGGATTAGGACTTCAAGGACGTACGTGCTAAACATCTATACCGAGAATCCAGCGTATAAAATAGCCTTTCAACAGGATTTTGGCTAATCCTTATTCTAATGGTGGGTAATGCGTATTGCCTCAAGTCGCTTCATGGGGTAAGGGGAAGTTATGCAAAAGAGTGGACCTTTGGCACCTTCGTTTCACTAAAACACAATGTAAAGATAATAAACTCACTAAAAAATGCATGGCAATCTCTGATTTCATTCGCTTGCGGAAATTAGGGTAAATATGCAACCGGCCCGTCATTGAAGGTATCTGAAAAGGATACCTTCTTTTTGTTATACTGTCTGTTATCCATTTTCTCTGGAAAACATCTTTGATCTTCATAATCATCCTACGCTGGCGAAATAATTCATCATGGACACTACATATCCAAGTAACGGTATCAGTACACCGATTACATATACCATAGCGTACCCCAAAAGGACGAGAGGTAATATTTTACGGTAAAGACCGGCGATAACAAGAAATATAAACAAAAAACAAGAACCATAAACTCCTATTTGAAAACCGGGCATCAATTCATAAACGGGTACGGGCTCGGGGTTAAGCATGGCTCCGGCCACAATGGAATAAAGACTTGCCAACAATATAAATAATGTATACAGGCAGCTCTTAAAAATCCCGGGATCGTTTCTTTTACAATAGAGAATTGTTTGGATATCACTCCTAAGAAACTCAATACCCAGCAAGAGAGCTACCATGACACCCGTATCAAAAGCAGAGAATATATTCATTTCAATCAATCACCTTTGACGCGAAGACATGTATTTATTCCGGAATGCCACGCCTTCGCTTGTTTTACGATATGATATTGATATCCGATAGTTTGGAAAATATTTGAAAAACCTTCGTTGTATGCTTTTAAATTTGCTCATTACACTTATTACATGTTGTATCCGACAAATTGAAAATCCCAGCCATTCTTTCAATTTCTTACCTGCAAATATAGCCCTTTGCCGGGTTGATTGCGCAAGGCGGCCCCTTTCAGGGGCTGGTTGGCTAAAAGAAAATCATCCTCGCTTCGCTGCGGTATTTTCTTTTGCCAAGCCTTGCGCAATCCCCGGCAAAGGACAGTCCGGCAAGTAAGAAACCGAAAAACCGGCTCCACGGAGCCGATCATGTCAAACAAACTAAAAAAATGAAGGTATGAACAGAGAGACAACAAGCAAAGTCCACAAAGGACAGCAGGGTGCCAATCCGAAAATGAGAATGTTGGTTTATCGGGAAAGGAGCTATCCCGCACGGGAGGTGCAAGGCAGGGACGGAAGCTATACGGTTGCCGCAGACAGCCTGGTGCCGGAACTGCTGGACGGCATCGGAAGCCATGATCCGGCAGCTTTCAAGCTGGACGAGGAAATCGCCTGCTATTGCTCGGACGAGGAAATCCAAAAACTGGCGGACGAAGAACTGGTAGAAATAATTTATGAATGGCAACGGTTATGACTGAAACAACAACAGCAAAGGTCCGGGAAGAACAAGTAACGGGCCTTACCGCAGAGAATGCGCACCGGGTCACGATGATCCGGGAAAAGGGTACGGACCATCCTCCCGTACCGTTCCATTTCAGAAAGGAGCATCATGGAACGGGCAACTATGTACACCTGTACGGAAATCCGGAAGATCGGAATGAATTGCATTCCAGGGACTTCAAAGACTGGGAAGCCGTAGCGTTCAAACATCCTGGCTATCTGGAGGATATGTGGAAACAGGCTTGCGACGCATACGCCTGGAGTTCCTTCGACCCGGAGATTCGTGGCGAGACGGACATCATGATTTACGGGGAGGAGCTGCACAACGACCTGCAACTCATGCAGGAAGAGGAACGGGATACATACATCGCCGCCTACCGGAAAAAGCTATCCGCCCAGCTCTCGGCCCTCTCACGCTGCGCCAACCCGATGGTGACGGGACGAGGCGGATTTGATTACCACAGGCAGGAGAATACGAACAGAAGCTATCAGAACCGCTACGAGGAGTTCCGCAATTGGCGGCAAAAGGTTCTTGAAGCCGTCAGACGAAAAAAGGAAGCCGCACGACCGGAGGAAGAAAAACTGGAAAAGGCATGGCAGACGCTCAAACGCGACATCAAGAGCAGCGCCGACACCATCCACGGGATTGACACCGGACAATGCCGGGGTTATAACCGTGCCCTGTTCGTCAGCAGCATCCTGAACAAGGTATCCACCTTCGCCAATCACGGGGAAGTGGAAATCGTCCGCAGGGCCGTGGACTTCATTTCCGAATATAACGCAAGGCTAAGGAAACCCGTCATCACCCCGAGAAACAAATTCTTCCAATTGCCGGAACTTGCGGAACGGATGCGCGAAAGGCTGAAAGCGGTGCAAAGCCGGGAAAACAAGGAAGTGCCGTTCGAGGGCGGGACACTTGTATGGAACTATGGGGAAGACCGCCTTCAGATCCTGTTTGACAGGATTCCCGAAGACAACAGACGCAAGGAACTGAAATCCTCCGGATTCCGCTGGTCACCCAGAAACAAGGCATGGCAACGGCAGCTCACCTCCAATGCCCTCAGTGCCGCCAAGAGAGTGTTGAACCTTCAAAACATCTGAACCATGAATAACGACAAACTGAAATTCGTAGTCGATTCACGCAGTTTTGACGGCAGCTGCGTGACCACCATGTCTGACGGAATACACGGCGACTACCATCATGAGACACTGGAGGAACTGAGGGACAGGGAAAAGAACCCGTACCTCACAGCCGTGTCCGGAAATACCGTCCGCAAGATGATACGCATCCACCTGCAATCCCTCTGCGCCCCGTTCAGTGAGATTACGGAAGAAAGATATTTCGACTACATGGATGTCTTGCCCCCCATCCGCCATACCCGGAATTTCTTTTTCCTGGGAGAGCCTTATCATGCGGACATCTACCGGTTCTGCTTCCGGGCGGGCGGACGCTACTTCACGGGACTCCGCTCCGTTACCACGCCAAGAAAGGAACTGGAACGGCAGATGGACAACCATTACCGGAACATTACCTTCAAAGGAGACATCCTGAAAGAAAAGCCGATGGTCATCTCTGACCACGCACGGCATGCCTCTATAATTATAGTTCCTTATCTGTTTCTTGACATAAATGGCGAGAAGAAGTTCATCTGCAACCTGATGAGAGGAACGGACGAATCGTCAGGCAGGGATGTAAGGCTGGAAACCGCCAAAATCCTGCGAAGCCTGCGCCGTCATCATTTCCTCTACTTCTCCGGCTATGAGGGAAACGACGATATGGACAAGTTCCTAGGCGAAGTGATGAAGAAAAAGCACACCCTGCTGGCAAACGGCAACTTCCTCCAATATCCCGTGAACCGGGAGTCCGTGTCTTTTACCGGAACGGTCAGGGAAACAGGCGAGCCGTTCTTCTTCCGGATTTACGACAGGGAGCTGTTCCTGCACCTGTTGTACGTCCTGAGAGGCATCAAAAGGGAAAAAGCTAAAATATAACGTGACACATAACGACGGTATGGTGACTGTCTTTCCGACCCGTCACCATACTAAAAAAACAATGAAATCATGAGAACTGTGACCGAAGAATCGTTGCGACGCAGGCTGGCCCGTCTGGAGTCGGCCCTGGAAAGCGAAAAGGCACGCCTGAGAAAAGTATGCGGCGGCATCCCCTGGGGAGCCGGGATGAGGCGTACCAAATGTACCCCCTCATTCCGAAGGGAGGACGAACTGATTGGGAAAATCAAGGCGGTGAGACAGCAACTCTCCCAAATGTCCGCAGGCGGTGACAATCACACGTTTAAAGAAACAGGCAGGTGAATGCCGGCCAATTAACTTGCAAGTCAATAATTTTAAAACCAGTTACGAATATGAACACCCGATTGGCTATAATCCGTTCAGAGGGAAAAGAACATCTCTGCTACCGGGAAGAGGAATGTTTTGTCGATGTATCCTATCCGATGGTGACATTTACCAAAGGGGAGGATGATTTTGAAATTGTCAAATGCGACCATCCGTCCATGGAAGAGACTTTCCTGTATCAGGAAAGCCGTCTCTCAATCGTGATTGAAATGTACCATAACGGCTGGCCGGCATTGTCTCTGAAAGATCCCGTGACCCATGAGATATACACGGTCCTGACGGTCAACTTAGAAGATAAGGCGGCATTCTCACTGCCTGACAGAGCATTCGTGGACATCAACAACAATCCTGATGCCATGGAGTTCCTTCTGTCTAACAAATTGGCTGAGGATACAGGTTATAGACGTCAGAGCGGCTGAGTAAGCTACCCGATGGTCACACTTAACCTTCCGACGTTTTACAGGCTTGACCCACATGCCTTTAGCGCAATATTGAATATCCGGTAATCCTTCCGGGCAATGAATCTGGTATCAACAATCAAATGGAAAGAATCATGAAAAGATATGACATAAGAGTAAGGTATTCCTTCGAGGGCACTTACACGGTAGCGGCAGAAGACCGCGATGAAGCAAAAAGAATGGTAAATGACGATTGCGGTCTTGTTTTGGGCGGCGATATCCACACGACACGCGATGACGATGAAGTGTTGGACTGGGATTTCTGTATCCATCCCGACACGCGGATTCTCTCCTTGCAGGAAAGAGGCGGAAAAGGAAGTTTACCGTCAGAAGCCGTTGATTTCAGCGGCAGGATCAAGGAACTGCGGGGGGACATCATCGACGCGATACGGCAGTTGCTCCATGCTCACTGCGTGAAAGAAATTCGTCTTCCGGAAGAGGATTATGATCCGGTCTGGGTGATATGGTTTGGCAAGAACGGAGAACCATATGAATGCAGGGTGACAGGACTCCGGGTAACGGCGGACAGCCTGACCGTCCTTGCCGAAGAGAAAGAAAGCGGTGACGAGGTGCAGTGTCACAGCCCGTTTGAACTCGGCGCGAAGAACATAGACTGGCTTCATGAGATGTATGAGGCTGTGTGGCATCAACTGAGAGAAACAAACAATGTAGAATCACAAATAGAAGAACCATGAAATATCAAGCGGAAAATACCGTCTCCAGTTTCTTCTACTACATGTGGAACGCCTGGAGCGAGGAGGAATGCAAAACCGTGTATGGCGGCATGTACCCGCATTTCTGGGAAAAATGGTGCGTGGCGACAGACAAGGGCACATTCGGCGCGGCGGAACGGTTCTATCTGGAACTTTCGGAAGACAACCGCAGGCTTTTGGTGGAACGGGCCGTCTCGATATACGACGGACGAGGCCTCAGAAACAGGAACAGAAACATAAAAAATCAAACAGCATGCAGGGAAACATTATCAGTCTGATCTGCAACTCATGCGGTTGCGGTCAAACGGAAGCACAGGAATACCTGGACTCCGAAATCCGGTACCTGCGCGAATTGCAGGAGGCGGACGACCTGAGAGAAGATGACATGGAAACGGCCTGTCTCAACCTCGGTCTTGACCTTGACTACCGGGAATATTTTATCAACCGCCTCGCAGGGGCATAAAAAACTTATGGCTATGACTTATTTTCAGAACATACACTCTCTGGCGGACTTGAAGAAAGAATACCGCCGGCTGGCATTGGAGCACCACCCGGACAAGGGTGGTGACACCGCAATCATGCAACAGGTGAACACCGAGTTTGGAAGGCTTTTTGAGGCTTGGAAAGAAAAACCGGATATTCCCTCGACCTCAACCGGATATGAATATGACTATCCGGGAGCCACGGCAAAGGAATACACCAAGTATGTGTATAACGAATACCGCTGGAAAGGCCGCAATTACAAGGGGCAGCACGCTCCTGAAATCGTGGGACTGGTACGGGCATGGCTCAAGGAGACCTATCCGGGATACAAGTTCTCTGTCAGACGGGAGAATTGCCACTCCATCCATATCCGGTTGATGAAAGCGGATTTCGAGGCGTTCACCAAAGAGTCCGGAAAAGTTCAAGGCGATGTCAACCACCATCATATCCATTCAGACAAATCCTTGACGGACAGGGCAAAGGATGTAATGGTGAATATCTGCGATTTCATCATGTCGTACAATTTCGATGACAGCGACCCCATGACGGACTATTTTCACACCAACTTTTACCTGACGCTCGGAATCGGAAGTTACAAACAGCCGTACAAGGTGGAACCGCCCAAACTCGGCAGCAAAGACAAGCCGGAGGTATTCAAGCATCCGGAAGGTCCGGCACACAAGGCAATGCGCCGGGCATTGGGCAAAGCGCGTTTCGGCTTCATCGAAAGCCGGAAGTATGCCGGGGAAATAATTCTGGGGGAAGACTGTTTCGGCTCACGGGGCGAAGTCTATTTTTGGCCGAAGGAATATTCAAGCGCAAAAATGGCCCAAAAACGCATCGACAAACTGGAGGAAGCCGGAATAAGGTGCGAACTCACCGGCTATAACGGAGGATACATCCGCCTGCTCGGATACACCCCTGAGATGAGAAATTCCCTGGAACGGGAACGTCAGGAGTATGCCGCCGCGTATCAGGCATGGTACTCAAAACAGAATTTAAAAACAATCTGATTCAGAAATTATGGATACAAACAATTTGGACAAGTGGTGGTACGGACTTCCGGAAAACACCAGACAGGCTATAGGAAACGATGGGATATGGGAAAAACTGGATATGCCGTCCCGTTCGGCGCTACACCGGTATTCCCGGCTTAGAATTTACGGAACGGCAAAGGACAGGGATGAGGAACGCACGCTGCTCAATGAAATCGCGTGCGGACTGGGCGACCTTGCCCTTGTCCGTAAAAACGGCATCGCTTTGGAGAAAATGTGCAACGGGAACGGGGAATTTTACGATGAATACCAGGAACAGTTCGACATATTATATGACAATTACGGACATACAATAGAAAATATAAGCTGGCCGGACTGGATCGGACATACAATTCCGACAAACAGGGAACTGGTCCGGTTATTGGAACATCACGGTTACAAGCGTATGGAAATCGATACCGACAGAAGAATCCCGAAAACTTTCTATGTTTTCCGTCGTGGGTTGCACATCAACGCAAGCGAGGACTTGTCTTACCACATCGTACCGCAACAGGACAGTTTCGGACTGGGGCGTTTTGCGGTATGCGCTACCAAAGACGGTGAAAGCTCCCAGCTGGGAACTGACTGTGCCCGGCTCTTTTTGAGGCGCTTCCTTGCCTTCCTGAAGGGTGAAAGAAGCGGGAAAGAGATTATAGATGAAATATGCAACAACCGACAAACTGAACGATAGTATGAAAGCAAAAGTATTCAAGTACAGGTCTGACGGGAATACCGTCGTGGCTCCTTATATGGAACTGGAACCGTACGCCGAGAATGTATATCTCTCCCTGTCTAGAAAGAACGAATATGGGAATGAGGACGATGACTGTTTCCATGTGGTCTGCCGGATTGAAAACGTTTATTTCTCCAGCGGGCAGTATTCACGCCGGTTCCTCAACGGAGAAAACCGCAGGGACGAAACTGCCGCCTATTGCAGGAACTGGATCGCGGATACGCTTCAGGGCGCGGAAAGAGGAGCCTTTGTCAGGTTGATCTCCGTCCGCGTGTTCGAGGCTCTCGGACTTGACACCACCCCCCTGGTGCAAGCCCGTGAGGCATACAAAAGGAGGCAGGAACAGAAACGCAGGGAACAGGAGGAGAAAGAGGCGGAAGAGCGCAGAGCGCGGGAAGAGCAATATCAGCGGCTGCTCGATGAACAGAAACAGAAATTCCTGGACGGGGAACGGATCACGGGAGGAATGTTCCTTGAAATCACCGGAAGGGACGGTTTTGACATCCATATCAGAACCAAAGGGACATTCAACAGGCATGTAAGAGGCATTGACAGGAACGGAACCGTCAGTTACCGGAAAATCAAAGGTCTCCGGACTCCGGACTTTACCGGATGCCATAAGGCCGTGGGCGATTATCTTGCATTTATAACAACAAGAAAGGGCAAATAATAAAACCTGGCGGTAACGGCGTGCTCCATGCGGCTGTTACCGTTGCCGGCTTCCGGACTCACAACTTACGGTTCAGCGCCATCGCCAACGGAAACATAAACCGGTTATAGGCCTTGAGCTTTTGCAAATTCAGCGCATATCCGGCATAGGGGCTGGTCAGATCGGTATAGAAGAATACATCGGTAAATCCCGCGTGTTCCTCCACAATTTCACCATCCAACGGAATCTCCTCCACATTGAACCGCTCCAGAGGCAGCTCTTCCAGACGGGCATGCTCCGCATTGCCCAATACGTTCAGGTTGCGGTTAAACAGCACGAATCCTTTCTTCCTGTAATCCACACGCATACCATACGGACGCTCCACAAGGAAAGCATCCGCCGCTTTCTTTATATAGTTTTCCATGATCCTGAAATTAGAAACTGCAAAAATACACCATTTGTCCGGCAATGGCGAACAAATCAGGAAGATTATCTCCGGAAGCCATACAAGATCCCGCAACAAGGAACAACCGCATATTTTATTTCCCACCCTGCAAAGGTAGTCCCGTGTCCTGTGTACCCGTACAAGGTCAGGCCCCTGCGGGGTTGGCTGAAAGAAAATCATCCTCGCTTCGCTGCGGTATTTTCTTTCGCCAAACCTTGCGGGTACGGCCACGGGACTGTCAGGCAGGCGAGAAATAAAAATACCGGCTCCCGGAGCCGGACGTGTTTAACAGATAAAAATACAAAAGTCATGAAAATCCTGAATGAAGAACATTTCGAGAATGTAAGGCGCTATGCCGAATCCATCGGTGACACCTCGCTCCAAAAATGTCTGGAACGGTTGAAAAGCTGGGAAGAAAACCCTGACTGTCCCTGCGAAATCTCACTCTACTACGACCATGCCCCGTACTCGTTCGGCTTTACACAGCGCTATCCCGACGGAAGGACAGGTATCGTGGGAGGTCTGCTCTATCATGGAATACCTGACAGATCGTTTGCCGTAACATTGCAGCCGTTCCACGGATGGCAGATACATACCTGAAAAACATGAGACTCGACAATGACCGAAAAGCAGACTTCAGAACAGAGAATCCGAGGTCTGCTTTTTCATTTCTTGCTGTAAAGATAGCCGTTTCCCGGGCTGATTGCGCAAGGCGGCCCCTTTCAGGGGCTGGGTTGGCTGAAAGAAAATCATCCTCGCTTCGCTCCGGTATTTTCTTTCGCCAAGCCTTGCCGCAATCCCCGGCAAACAGGCCGGAAAGACACCAAGAAATAAAAATGCCTACCCATGTAGGCCGATGTTTTACTTAAAAAAGAACGGATATGGAAACACTGGATTATAACCGGCTGCTGCTTGTCTCCCTGTGGCAATACAACCACCATGGGGATGAAGGGCTGACTCCTGCACTTTTCGAAGAAACGTTCGGAAAGGTCTATGGAAGTCACTGCTACGAAAAATGGACCGGCTACTTCAATCAGAATCTCTGGGACATGATTGCCTATTTCAGAAGCGAGAAGGAGAACGGACAGAAGTTCTGTGATATGGTTGCCCGCCAGGTCAAATTGTACCAACAAAAACGCTCTCAATATGAAGTACGGTAATTTTTATGATTTGGAAAGTCTGACTCTGCTCAACAGGCATGAAGGGTGTGCCTGTTCCATAAAGGAGTGCGACGTGGAGAAGGTGAACCGGCTGATTTCAAGGATGCGGGAGGACAGGGAAAGAGTCAGTTTACCGACCGCAGGGGATGTCGTCACTTATACTACCCGTGGCGGTGACTATTATCCGCAGGCACACATTGAAAGGGGCGATGACCGGGAAGTCCATATTTGCCTTCTCCCACAGACACCTTTCTGCCATGAAAATGAAAAGTGTACCGGTTACAATACGGAAGGAGGCCCTTGGGTTATAACCGGTCCGGAATTGCTGCTTCCCGATGGCATACGCAGCAAACAGTTCCGGATGTGGGGGCATACCGGAAGGCACAGGAACGGTGCCGTCCTCTTCCACACATTTCGTCAGGGCATGGAAATACACGGAACCCGATCCTCTGTACGGAAAGTACACCACAAAAGAATGGACGAGATACATCATCGAGTGTCAGCCGGATATTGAACCGGCTGATGCCTTTATCTATCGGAATGAGTCATTCACCCTTTACTCGCGGGAAGAACTGGAGCGGCTGGTCGGGATTCTGCACGGAGAACTTTTCAACGGATTCCGTCCCGGTCTGTTCATACTCTGGGCATACCGTATGGAATGGAAGGAACTTCCCACATGGGAATGGAACATGCTGAAAGCGGAAACGCACCTCTTTTCCTTGGCGTCTCCCCCGTCAAGATACGGACAGACCATAACGGACATACAGTAACCTTCTATAAAAAAACAGAACAATATGACACGCTATGAGACATCCCCAGAAGTCCGGCCACTTGAAAAGACAATCTGTGAGTTTGCAGGCTTGAACGGGTACGATCCGATGAACGTGTTCACAGATTTCCTGCGTTACGTCATACACGGATTCTCACCGGGCGCTCCTCCGCTGAAAGACTGGAGGTACAAGCGGCAGCAGAATGCCGCATTCATGAAAATGTTTGCGGAATGGGTGCGGCTCATGCAGAAGCAGCTGGAGGCCGCATCCTGGTATGACGCGTTAGGAGACCTTTTCATGGCGCTCAGTTCCAGAAAGGGACAACAGGCGCAAGGGCAGTTCTTCACTCCCGTACATATCTGCGACCTGATGGTAATGTGTACGGAAACGGACGAAAAAAAGACCGGGCAGAGGATAAACGACCCTACCTGCGGAAGTGGGCGTCTCCTGCTGGCATATCATGTACGCCACCTGGGTAATTATCTTGTCGCGGAAGATGTCAACCGTACCTGTTGCCTGATGACCATATGCAATATGCTCATTCACGGCTGCGTGGGGGAAGTCATCCACCATGACAGCCTCTGCCCCGAAAACTTCATGGACGGCTGGATGGTAAACCATACACTGACCCAGACGGGCATTCCTTCCATTCGCCGGATGAGCGAGGAGGAATATCGGACAAGCAGGAACATGTCCGTTGACCTGCTCAGAAAGCGGAAAGAGAAATTGCGCCAAATGCAGCCGGACAAGAAACAATTGCCATAAAAACATGGCAGAATTTATAAACAATAAAACGAATGATTATGAAACTGAATGTTAGCAATGAATTGAAATCCCGCCTGGTGCATGCGGCGGAAAACGGAAGTGTGATAGCCAAAGGCATCCTTTCGGAAGTAAAAAAGAACGTACCGGTGGAAGAGATCATACGCGGTACCTACAACTGCTTCTCCACCAAGCGCAAGCGGACGGAAGCGGGCACGTTCAAGAAAATCCGGATCGTGTTCACGGCCTGCAGCAAGGATCTGGCCCATCCCAGTTTCCCGGACCGGAACAACCCGCAGGCACCCTGGTTCCCGGAGAACCGGACAGACCTGGAACCCTCCACGTTTGTGGAACTGTTCAAGAACCTGCCCAAGTACTCACCCGACGAAATCAATTATTTCTGTAGCGCCCTCTCATTGGACAGCAAAGTCACGGTCAGGCTGCATGAAAGCATGAACGACTTCATGGAAGCCTATCTGGAAAGCAACTACAGCCCCATCTCCGACAGTGACACATCCAGCCTGCACAGTTCCTGTATGCGGTATGAGGACAAGGCACGCAACGCCGCTGACTTCTATACCAACTTCGCCGGCGCTAAAATCCTTGTGGCAAGGGACGAGAGCAACAACATACTCGGACGGGCTGTCGTATGGAACGAGGTAACATTGTGGAAATCAATAAACACACCGATTGCCGCCTCCCTGCTGGACCGCATCTATTCCTCACACGCATTCGTCGCCGAACTGATCCGCAAGCAGGCGCAGGAGGCGGGCATCCTGTTGCGACGCAGATACAACGATTATACACATACAACGGATTTCACCGTACTGAATCCCATTGAGGGGCAGGAATGGGCGGCCGGAGACAATATACAGGTTTCATTGACGGTGAAAGTGCCCGCCTGCAGGTGGCACAAGAAAGGGGTGCCTTACCTCGACACGTTCTACAGCCTCCATCTGACGGACGGTAACCTGGAACTGAGAAATACGGAGGGCGACACGAGCATAGCCACCTGCCGGAGCACGGAAGGGCGCGCAAACAGGAGAAAATATGTATGTCCCAAATGCGGAAAGATACATTCCTTTCCGGATACGGCATTCTGCAAGAATTGTCAGGACATGTTCTATATATCCACCGTATTCGGACAAGTACTGAAAGGCACGTCCGCGGAATACAAGGGAAAGAAATATCCGTCCTTCCTCTTCAAGAAGGGACGTCCCGTACCGGAGTTCAGACGGTACCTGCAAATCGAAAAGTTGTTCATCTCCTAAAAAGTCAGCATCATGGAAAAATTAATGGCTCTTTACAACATCTCCTCCCCCTCCGGCAAGGAGGGGAAGATGGCCGGGTTCATCATCGGGGAACTCAGGCGGATGGGTATTCCTTTCCGGCAAGACCGGCACGGAAACATCTACGCGGTCAAAGGCAACCGGAAAAGCTACCCCTGTGTCGTGGCGCACATGGACGAGGTACACCGGCGCAAGACAGGCACCTATGCAGCCCATCTTGTGGCGGACTCGATGATTGTCGGCTATGACCGCAAGCGTAAACGGATGGCCGGAATCGGCGCGGATGACAAGAACGGCATCTGGATCTGCCTGAAATGCCTGGAGGATTTCAAGGCGGTGAAATGCGCCTTCTTCGTACAGGAGGAGATAGGATGCATAGGCAGCGGCCATGCCGACATGTCCTTCTTTTCCGACTGCCGTTTCGTCATCCAGTGCGACCGGAAAGGGAACGGGGACATGGTGACACAAATCAACGGAATGAGGCTCTGCTCCAATGAGTTCATTTCAGCGGTAGATCCCCGGAGGTACGGTTACAAGCCTGCACAGGGGCTGGCTACGGATGTGGCGGCATTGAAAAGGAACGGGCTGGAAGTATCCTGCGTCAATCTCTCCTGCGGATATTATGAACCTCATACGGACAACGAGTACACCATCCTGGCGGATCTTTGCAAGTGCTACCGGTTTGTCCGGCACATCATCTGTTGCCATAAGGAAACCAGCACGCATATACCGGAAACGGAAAGAAAACCCTTCCCCGGATATTATGAACTGTTCGGAACGGCCGGATATAGCGAAAAGGATTATATCCGTCTGTCAGAAGAGTACAGATCTGAATTTACTAAAACAAGCAGGACAAGCCATAAGAACAGATTGTAATTTATCAACGACTTTAAAAACAAGAAATATGGAAGCAACAGTCATGCCGGCCACTGCACCGGTACAGAAACAGCAGGGACTCAACCAGGTAGTCATCAACAAGGTACGGCGAATGATAGAAGGCAGGCAGGGGGATGTCATGGACACCATCAACCGTCTGCTCAGTGAGGGACGGATCGCGCAGGATTTCATCGCTCCCATCGGGGTAAGCCAACGTAGCAAGGAACGCCCCGTTATCTCTTTCAAAGCGGAAGGAAGGGTACAGATGGCAATGCCCGAAGGGAACTTCAACCTGCACGGCAACGCCATAAGCCAGATTTCGGAGAAGATGGGCATTCCCGCCAAATACCTGCGCGAGCTTTCCGCCGGAGATGTCTGGCAGAAACAGTTGTGTGCCACCATCCTGAACGAGCATTCGGGATGGACCGAGCGTACACGGGTACTGATACGGGCGGTAGGAATGGAAGTCCGGGGCGTATTGTCGGACTCCTACCGTCGGCTGAACTCGGTGGATATCCTGACCGCTTTCATCCGTGAGGCGGGAGGACAGGGGGCGGTCGTGTCCGACGCCTATATGAACGACACGAAAGTATGGTGCGAAACGATCCTGCCCACTCCGATAGAGATACCCACCCGTAAGAACGGAACGGTCATCATCTTCGCAGGAGCACGCTTCTCCACATCCGACTATGGCAACGGATCGGTGGACATGCGGTCGTTCCTGCTCAACGGGGCGTGCCTGAACGGGATGGTCAGGGAGTCCGTCATGCGGCAGGTACACCTTGGAGGCAGACTGCCGGATTCCCTATCCCTTTCCCAAAAGACCTATGAACTGGACACGCAGACCACCGTATCGGCAGTTTCCGACCTGACCAAAGGACTGTACAGCAAAGACACCATCATGCAGAAGGCCATCGAAATTCAAGGCGCATCGGAAATTGACGTGGATTTCGACAAGGAACTGAAGAATCTGGTGCAGAAAGGAGCCTTGTTGAAAAACGAAGGACGCGAGGTGGAAAAACTGCTGATGAACAACAATCCTGACGACGGAGTGACAGGCGGGGCCACGCTCTGGAAACTGACACAGGGAATCACCGCCTTTGCAAGGGAACAGCAGCCGGAACGCTGCCGGGAACTGCATGAAATATCGGGGCAGCTGATGAACCGGGTAAAGGTAAATTAAGAGTAAGCATTCGATAAACTCCCCCTTTCATTCTAAAAATGTGATATTACTTTTGTAATCAAAGTAAAAAAGCTCAATTGTTATGTCACATCAATGGACCATGGAAGATTTTGAATCTATTTATTCCCGTTTCAAGTCGAGCGGACTGTCAGTTATGGATTTTTGTTCGAATGAATGTATTCGTCCCAAACGTTTCTACGAGTGGCGTTCCAAGCTGTTGCGCAAAGGCGGCTTTATCCCGGTAAAGGTAAACAGTAAGGGCCAGGTCAGTCTTCCCCATAAGGAGAAATCCCTGCTGTCTGCCCCTCCGGTCAGCCCGTCGCCAATTCCCCAGCCGCTATGTGAGATCTCCTATCCCAATGGCGTCACAGTCCGCTTGAACAGCCCTTTGTCACCGGAGGTATTGCAAACCCTGATATTTTTGAATTCAAACCGTTAGCCTATGTTTTCTTTGAATGAATCCAACAGATATTATCTTTACCCGTATCCGACAGACATGCGTAAGAGTTTTTATACGCTTAGCGGCATCGTGACCAACCAGATGGGAAAGAATGTACGGGACGGTGACGCTTTCATTTTTATCAATGCGAATTGTACCTGTATGAAAATCCTCCATATGGAATATGGTGGTCTGGTGATATACCATATGAGGCTGGAACATGGGCACTTCCATCTGCCGGTCATAAATACGGAGGAAGGTCGGATTAAAGCGATTGAAACCTTCTGGAATGACCTTGTGATGATGGTTCAAGGAATGGACGGCAGCAAGGTCAGGCGTTATAAAAGGAGTGGTTTCCATGGGTTGTAGTTGTAACAAATTATAACATATACAATGCCGTATTCCGGCTGTTTTTTAGTATCTTAGCATCATATTTAAACGATTATGCCAACCGATAAGGAATTACTGATAAAGGATCTCATGCACAAATGCGACTGTCTGTATAGAGAAAACAGCCGGTTGAAGGAGATGGTGTCCACGCAGCCCCTTAAAGCTGCGGACAAAGAGGTGTATGAGGCTTTATTGTCTGACAAGGATGCCATAATCGCCCAAAAGGAAGCAAAAATCAACAGTCTGGAGCAACGTGTATCCTATCTTGAACGGCAGTTGTACGGTAAGAAGGCGGAAAAAAGTTCATAAAGCCTGACGCCCAGGACCGCTGGCTGGATTTTGAAGGCTTTGACATGCTTCCCCAGGAGGCTGAAGCCGCAGAAGAAGCAGAAAAGGAGTTGAAGGCTACCAGAGAAGCGATCATCGCCCGTAAAAAAGCGGGGAAGCAGCATCCTGCGAGAAAATCCCTTCCGGAGAATCTTGAGCGTGAGGTGGTCCATATATATCCCGAAGGGTATAATCCGGAAGAGTGGACGCTCCTTCCCGGAGAGGAAGTGACCGAGATCCTTATGCACGAGCCCGAGAAGTTCTATATCCGCAGGATAGTGCGCCATACAGCCAAACGGAAGGGTACAAACGAGTTCAAGACCGGCCCGCTTCCCGTCATGCCAATAGCAAAGAGCTATGCCTCTGCCTCATTGCTGGCAGACATGATGATAGGGAAATATGTGGATCACATACCGTTCCACAGGCAACTGGAACAGTTCAAACGTGTGGGGTACATCTCCCCGCGTCAACGGTCAACGACTGGTTCAAGGATGTGGCGGATTTGCTAAGGCCCCTTTACTTCCGATTATGGGAGCTGGTGATGCAGACTGACTACATACAGTCGGATGAAACGACAATCCCCGTGATGAATGACGAGAGACACAAGACGGTCAAAGGTTATATCTGGCTTGTGCGCAGTGTCATGACCGGACGTCAGTTCTTTTACTATGACAAGGGTTCCCGAAGTGGAAAGGTGGTGCTGAAACTCTTCGGCAAGTTCCGGGGAGCCATACAGACGGACGGATACGAAAGGTACGAGATGCTGGACGCCAAGAAAGGTATTATCCTTCTTGGCTGTTGGGCCCATGCACGCAGACATTTTTGGGAGGCAAGAAAGAATGACATGCAGCGTGCCGACTATGCGCTCGCACAGATACAGTTGCTTTATGACGTGGAGCGTAAGGCTGACGATGAACGCCTGACTTACGAACAGAGGGCTGAACTTAGGGCACGTCTTGCATATCCCATACTTGTGCGCTTCGAGAAATGGCTGGTCAATGAATATCCCAAAGTAATGAAAGACAGTCCGATCGGAAAAGCCATAAAATATACATACGGAAGGTTCGACAAACTCTCCAGGTACCATCTGGACGGTCGTTACAGACCGGATAATAACGAGATAGAAAATAAAGTGCGGCCTGTCGCGTGCGGCAGACGTAATTACCTGTTCTGTGGCAATAATGATGCCGCTGAAGATGCGGCGGTGCTCTACTCGTTCTTCGGCTGCTGCAAGGCTGCCGGGGCTGACTTCCGCACGTGGCTGATCTACTTCCTTGAACATATACATGATTATGACGATGACTACTCGATGGATCTGGCCGAATTGTTACCTGACAATCTGTTATCCAAGGGCAAGATATTATCCGTTACGTCACCGGAATCTCCCAAGAAAGACTCCTGATACCTTCGTAAATCTCGCCTAAACACGGGAAAACTACCGTTTTATGCCAATCAAGACGGGAAAATAGGGAATAAAGTGCCGTTTTTTTATCTTCATTATCCCCGATAAATAGGGAAAATAAGGGAAAGAATACCCTTTTATACCAATTATGGCGGGAAAGTAGGGATAAAAATATCGCTTTATCACATTTGTCACAGGAAAATAAGGGGCAAAGGGGAAAAACTTCCTTTTATCCGCTCCATTAGTAGGGATAATATCAATTACTATAGAACCCGCACATCTTTGGGTTGAATTGATGTAACAATAAATCATAGAACGATAAAATGAATAAACGACATTATGAACATACGTTACCCAATATACGAGGGAGTTTATCGAATACTTACAATTAAGAGTGGCTAAGACTAAAGCCGTGAACGGCGATGGCAAGCGTCCGTTCACGGCTTTGCATAATTTCAATCTACGGTATATAGAACAGTTCAAACTCCTCTTTTCTTCTTCTCTCTATGCCTGGAATGACTTTCCCCCGATAACAGCGGAACGATATATATTCCTTGTAAATATTCCGGTTACCATCGTCCAGTTTCTGAATCAGTCTGCTTTTAGGTATTTTGCCGTTTCCGATCAGACGGTAACAGCCTACATTAAAGCCTAACAGACTTAAAAGAAGCGAGTCTTTTCCATATTTACGGAATACCTTCAAACACCGTTCAAGGTCGCATCTCAAAAGTGAGTCCGCCTGTGCCTCACTCAGGTTCTCGGTCAGCTTCTCATGGGGGAGCAGGCGGTGTCCGTAACCGATGTAAGGCATTTTCCCCCGGTGCCAGCCTTCCCACCGCTTGATGCAGGCTACCGCCTTATCCTTGTCAGACGGGGGATTTTCCGCCTTGCCATACAGAACAAGTGACAGAAAAATCATAATAACCGGTATTCTTTTCATGCGGCCTCCGTATTATTGTCTTCCTCCTCCGCATCCTTTCCATTGAAATCATATGTCAACTGTTGCAGATTTCCCCAATTGTCTTCAAAATAGAGGTCTATGGTCTGTGATTCCTTGCCGCTATGCGAGGTATAGTAAAGACGGAATTTCCATTCGTTCAGCAAATAACGGTCATTGGGTTTCAGTACCGTTCCGTCCTCCATCTTCAGACTGCCCTTTCCGTCGGGCTGGAAATACCTCAGCGTATAGACAGTTCCGGAAAAGTTTCCTTCCGGCTTGATTTCCAGACGGATTTCCACCGTCTCACCGTTTACGATTTCGTCCGCCACCGGCATGGACTCCACCGTGAACGGGTATTCTTGTCTGATATCCAGCTCATTGTCACAGGCGACAAGGGCAAGAAAGGAAAATACCATGCAACAGACTGTCATCATAAAATCAAGGATTCTTCTTTTCATGGGTATATGTTCTTTTTAAGGTTAGAAAATGTATTTGACTCCGGCTCCATACTGGAAATGGCAGCGGCCGGAAGCGCCGCCCCATACAAAACGTTCACGCAGACATAGCAGCAGGGCTATGCTGTCCGACAGGTATCCTTCCGCCTCCAGCGTTACCGCACCCCCATAGATGAAGGACTCATACTTGCGCAAGGAAGCTCCGTCATCCAACAGGCGGTTTCCGTTGTTCACGGCCTCGTAGCCCAGCAAGGCGGAAGCACCGAGGTTCAGAAAGAAAGACTTGCCGGATGTGGAAAGGATTGTATGATAATAACCGCCTTCCCCTGTATATTGCGACAGTGGGACATATGTGTTCCGGTAAGGGTTATTACGTTGTAGCATCTCACAGCCAAACACCCACTGGTTCCCTTTCTTTGTGTAAGTGGCAACAGCCAGCGAAAAGGCGTAGCCCGCATCATGGCGGTCTGCCCGGCTGTAAAAGCCGTCGGCCATTTCAGCGGTAAAGCGGACGGATTTCATCCCCGGCAGCCGGCGCTGGGCTTCCGCCTGCCCCGTAAAGAGGGCAAGCAGGAGGATAATGAAGATGAAGTTTCTTTTCATGGCACTCATCTTACTTTCAGTTCATTGACAGTCTCGGCGCGTACAAGGTCTTCGTTCTCCACCTCAAACGACTGATGGCGGCCACCCTGTTTCTCGTACATCTCCACGACCAGCTTCTTGCCGTCGGGGATGGTGAACTTGGGCAGGGCGAACACCGTCCGCTCGTTCTTCTTCCCGTCCACACGGGTCACATAGTTGAAGGCACGCAGCGGATAGATGACCTGCTCCTGCATGGCGGTACGCTTCACGATTTTCTTGTCTACAATCTTGAAAGTTACGAAGTCCACATCGAAAGGCACGTGCGTGGCGTTCTTCACCTCGGTATGGAAATAGAGCAGCTCGCCGTGTGCGTAAAGCCCCTTGAGCAGGTATTGAACCCCGAACCGCTTGCTGCCGATGTGCTTGACCTTGCGTTTGTCCTGCCCATACACGGATTTCATGATCAGCCGTACCAGACGGGGCGACTCCCCGGCGAGTTCCTGCAAGTAGATTTCCATCGCATTGTTCGGACGGTTAACCGACTCCCCGTCATGGATGAAGTCGCACATCTCCACGTTCAGCAGCAACGGCTCGTCGGCATACTTGACGTTGAATGTGTAAAAGTTGCCGTCCTCGGTTATCACGCTCATATTGGTTTCACTGCGGAAATGTTTCCGGGTCGCCTTCACACGGATGACGTTTTCCGCACCGTCCGCCTTGCCCGCTATCAGGTTGGGGGAACCCAAATCCACGTATCTTACGGGAGAGGGGAAAATTATATGTACGGTCTTGTCATACGTGATTTCCAGACCATGCGGGGGAATCATTTGGCTGAAGCCGATCTTGCGGCTCAATCCCTCGTAATAATCCCCGCTGCCTTGCTGCGCGTATGCAGCCACTGCGCCCATAATCAGGGCAAAAATCATCAGAATCTTCTTCATGTGCGTTCTTGATTGGTTGGTGAATAAATGGTTGGTTTCTTTTCTCTTTTCATTTTTCGGGAGAGTGCAGCAACAGCCGGTGTCCGGCTTTCAGGGTGATTTTCACCGCACGCATTTTCTTTTCCACATATTGCGACACGCCCTGTATTACCCCCTTGCCCACGTCCGAGGCAATCTGCGCCCCGGCATCCGTCGAGATGTTGATGCTGCTCCCCATTGAGGTGCCCATACCCGCGGCTATCTCACGCGCCGCATCATACTCCATCGAGTTCGGCACGAGGATTCCCCGCTGTCCGTCGGCATCATATACCTCCAGTTCCACCGGAAACAGCGTGCCCTTGTATTCCACCGTCTCTACAAGGATGTCCATCCGCTCCCCCTGGATGCGTGTACCGCCGGTCAATACCGTCCCTTGGGGAATGAGCCGGTCGTCCACCGCCATCGGCTCCAGCAACCGGATGCGCAACACCTGCCCGTCCGATACGGTCTGCGTACCGTGTACACAGGCGGCGATGGTATTCCTGCCGGAAGGGAGTGTCCTGCCTATAGGGGTGTGGAAACCGGTATTCCTCTCTCCCGCAAATTCGGCGATGAAATCCTCATTGCCCATAGGTTGTGCAAGCGATGACACCACCTGATTCCGTACCTGTTTCACCGGGCGGACGGCTGTCCTGTCTTTCCGGTCGCTCCGGCCATTCACGGCAGCCGGGGCATCCGGCTGCTTCCCGTTGTACCGGGCGGCCAGCTCGTAAGACTTTTCCAGCAGTGCCATCTTTTCTTCCAGGGTCTGTCCTTCCGGCTGTCCTTCCGCCGGTCTCTTTTCTTTTTCCAGTTCCTCTATACGGCGGAGCAGATCGGCATTTTGTTGGTTTTCATTCCGGGTATATACAGCACCCAGCGAGCGGTTCATATTCCGGTAGGCTTCCGCAGAGGAATGGACAAAGCCGGGGGATTTCCCCGTTTCCGGTTCCGGCGGAAGTTCCGTGTTGGCTTTTCCTGCGGTAAGGCCGGCAGTATCCTGACTGTCCTTGTTGAGCAGCTTGGACATCTCCTGGAAGGTTCCCCTGCGCCATTTTTCCTTTTTAGCCAGTGCTTCCTGCTCGTAGGCGCTTACCTTGTCGCCCTCCATTTCCGAATCTTTCGGCGAGGGCATCTCCACGTTGAATCCCTTGCCCTTTTCCTTTTCCGCCTTGTCCTTTTCCGACGGGCTGAATACCAGCAGGAGGAATCCGGCGCACAGCAGGCAGAAGAACGGATAGACAATATACCTCGCGCGTCGGCGCTTCTCTTCGGGAGTCAGCGGCTTGTCACTCGACAGCCCCAGCCGTTCCCTGATTTTCTGAAAGTCCATTTTCATGTTTCTGGATGTTTGAATGAATGGTTGTTGTTTCCGGCCGTAACATGACGGGCCGGATATGCCCGGTTTTCATGTCGCCCTTCCGTTCCCCCAAACGGGACACGGAAGAGACAACCGAGTACAGGCAGGCTGCCGTGAACAGAAGCGAGACGACACTTGTCAAGACAATGCGCTGCTTCCCGGTCAGCCGGCGGCAGAACAGCCGGATACGGCTGTCCGCACGTTTTAAGACGGCAGGTTTCCCTCTCATCGTTCCACACTCCTTATATCCCTGTTCTCCAGTATGGTGAACTGCTCGATGATGAACCCGTTGGGATTGTCGTCCGAACGCCCCGTATTCTGGAGCGAACAGGAGGTGACAAGGCTTCGCTCGGTCACGTTGCTCTCACGGATGATCAGCTGCCGGGCGTATGTACGCGCCTTGTAGGGATAGGCGGCAAAGTCGCACACCACGCTGTCCACGTGTACCACCTGGTTGATGTTGCCCGAAATCAGCCGGTTGTAATATCCCTTTTCGGCAAAGTCCACATAGTAGTGATAGGCGCTCTTGTCCGCCAGCTGCAGGGCACGGCCTATATTGTGTTCGATCGCGTCCTTCTGCGGAGAGAGCGAGAAGAACAGCTCGTGAAAACGCCGGACGTGTTCCCGCGCCTCGGCGGGGCGGTTCTGTGAAAGATCCTGCGAGAGGGCGAGCATCAGCGACTTGCCCTTATCCAGCACATAGATCTTTTCCCGTTGCTTCTCGGCGAAACGGTACGAGCTCCACAACGCATAGCCGGTAATGAGCGCACAGCAGCCGGTAAAGACAGCCAGCATCAACCGGATACGCCTGAAGCTGCTCTCAATGTTGGTCAATGACTTGAATTCCATTTAGCGAATGATTGGTTTGAATGAATAAATAAATGTTCCGGTATGACCGGGCGGCTCCTTCCGACAAGTCGCCAACCCGGTAATCCAAGTTGCCGACTCACGGAAACGGGTTGCCATAGAGCCTATTTGCCCCGCAGCCTTCCCCCGATATTCCCCAGTACGGCACCGCCCGTCCCGGCAGCGAAACCGCCCGCTTTCGTGGCCGTGCGGTTCAGGTTACGGCTGAAGTTTCCGGCTCCGCCCGCCTGTACGATCCAGCCCGCCACCGTCGGGACGGTGAAGTACCCGATAATCCCTATCAGCATGAATATGATATAGACGCTATTTGAGTTGTCTATCGAGTAGTCGGGGTTGTTCTGTAATTCCAGAATGTCATTTTGGAGCATCAGCACCTGGAGCTTGGCGAGCAGGGTGCTGAACAGGTCGCTGACCGGAAGCCAAAGGTAGACGGATATGTACCTCGTGAACCACTGCCCGAGCGTGGACTGGAAACCGTCCCATACGCTGAAGGCGAACGCCACCGGTCCCAGAATGGAGAGCACGACAAGGAAAAAGGTCCTCACGGTATCTATCAGCAGCGATGCCGCCGCGAATATCAGTTCCAGCAGGCTGCGGAAGGCGTCACGGATTTTCTTCTCCAGATTGTACATCCCCACCTCCACGTACATGCCCAGGCGGGAGGCGGTATCTATGGTTGACCAGCCCAGCTCGTCCAGCTGACGGTCGAATTCCTCGTCGCTCACCAGGTAGGCGGTTTCGGGATTGCGCAGCATGGCCTCCCTTTCCAGTTCCTCCTTCTGCGCCCTGTACTGTTCCATATCCAGCGTCTGCCCCTCAAGCATCTTGTGCGTACCCTGTACTATCGGGCTGAGCACGGTGTTCAGCGTGCCGAGCACCAGCGTGGGGAAAAGCAGGATGCAGATGCCGATGGCGAAGGGACGCAGCAGGGGATAGACATCTATCGGTTCGGCACGGGCCATCGACTGCCACACGCGGACGGCGACATAGAACAGGGCACCCAGCCCGGCAAGTCCCTTTCCCACGTCCATCATGTCCTTGCAAAGGGGCTGCATATCGTCATACAGGGTCGCCAGTATGGTATGCAGGTTGGCAAAATCTATCGACAACGGCATCATGGCTACCAGTATTTGGAGGTTTCATTCCCGTAAAGCCGCATCACCCGGTCCAGGTCGTTCTTCTTTCTGGCACGGAGATAGCTCACGGCGATGTTCTTGTTCGTGTAATAGCTCACCAGGTTGCGGTAGCGGCGCATCTCATAGTAGCAGCGGTCCACCACGTCCATGCGGTCCTTGTCGGTCATGGAGAGCGTGCTCACGTTGATGACCTGCCTGAGATCCTGTAGCACGCCGTTGCTCTCCTCCAGCAGGCGGGTGTAGCCGAAGGCGATGGCGTCCAGCTCGCGGGGCGAGAAGTTCCCGTCGTTCATCATCTTGCCGAAGTTCGTTACATAGATGTCGGACACGTCGCCCACCATCAGGATGATGTCGCGCACCTTGCGGGCGTCCTGTATCAGGTCGTTCACCGCCTTTAACTGGTCGTAATACTTCTTGGCCTGCTCGTAAATCTTCACCGTCTCCGCAAAGCTGTCGGCCGTATTGACCGCCGTTTTCGAGGTATGGGCGATGTTGTCCGACATGTTGATGATGCTTTGGGCAAGGTTGCCGGGATCGGTCACCACCCACTGGGCATTGGCGCCGGTGCCGCACAGGGCGAGTACCGTTCCGATCAGGAGTGACTTCGCTTTCATGGGCGTTCCTCCTTCCGCACATAGTCACCGTTCGGGGAGAAGGTCAGCACGTCGGCGGCCTCGTTGTAGGAGATGTCGATGCGGTGCCCCGTGTTGATGAACAGGTTCCCGTTCTCCTCAACCAGCAGGTAGGTCTGAGGCCTGAGACGGCGCATCTTTCCGCTGCGGGCGAACACCGTCACCTTGTAGGCTTCCCCTTCCTTATATACCAGCACGTCCGGCTTGCCTTCCACGCTGCTCCACGAGCCGCAGAGCTTGTCACGGTCGGTGCCGCTCTCCGAGCAGCCTTGCAATACCATGGCGGCCATACCGATCAGGCACACCGCCAGTCTCATAAGGGATTTGTTTCTCATTGTTCTCTTTTTGGGGTTGATACTTGTCTTTGTTCCTCTCGTTTTCTCTCTGCCATCCGGCGGATGGCAAGTTCCAGGTTGCCGTCCAGCTCCTCGGCAAGCCGTTGCACTTCCAGTTTCTCGGACTCTTCCGTCGTGAACGTGAAATACTCTTCCGCGCTCACTTCCGTAGCATAGACCGCCGAACGGGTGCCGCCAAGCCCTATCCAGACTTCACGGTAAAAACGTCCGGGATGGTTCGCCTGGTTGATGGAGAGTATCTGGCTTTTCTCTTTCTCCGTCAGGCCGAGCAGCCGCTGGATATGCTCGAACTTGTTCATGTATTTCCGCTGGTCCAGAAGGATCTTGCAGTCGGAGTTGTTGATGATGGCCTCCTTCACAATCGGGGAGCTGATGATGTCGTCCACCTCCTGGGTCACCACAACGGCCTCACCGAAATATTTCCGGACGGTCTTGAACAAATATTGGATATAGCCGCTCATGTTGGCGGACATAAGGGCTTTCCAACACTCCTCTATCAATATTACCTTGCGGATTCCTTTCAGACGGCGCATCTTGGCGATGAAGGTCTCCATGATGATCAGCGTCACCACAGGCAGCAGCACCTTGTTGCCGCTGATGTTGTCCAGCTCGAACACGATGAACCGCCTGTTTGTCAGGTCCAGTTCCCTGTCGGAGTTCAGCAGGAAGTCGTAGTCGCCACCCTTGTAGAAAGGCTCCAGCACGTTCAGGAAACCGTCGATGTCGAAATCCTTCTCGCGTACCTTCTTTTCCGCTATCATCCGGCGGTAGTCACCGTCCACGAACTCGTAGAAGCCGTTGAAGTCCGGCCTTGCCTCCCGATTCCCGGTAATTTTACGGATATAGGCGTTCACCGCTCCCGAGAGCGCCACCTCTTCCGAACGTTTCGGTGCCTCGTCCTCCCGTTTCCACAAGGTCAGTATCAGAGTCTTGATGCTCTCGCGCTTTTCCACATCGAACTGTCCGGAATCGGTGTAGAACGGGTTGAAGGATATCGGATTGTCCTCCTCATACGTGATGTAGATGCCGTCCCCGCCGCGTGTGCGGTCGTGGATCATCCGGCACAACCCCTGATAGCTGTTGCCCGTGTCCACCAGCAGGATATGCGCTCCCTGCTCGTAATAGTTGCGCACCAGATGGTTGGTGAAAAAGGACTTGCCGCTGCCGCTTGGTCCCAGGATAAATTTGTTGCGGTTGGTGATGATGCCCCGTTTCATCGGAAGGTCGGAAATGTCCACGTGCACCGGAATGCCGTTCTGCCGGTCCGCCATGCGGATGCCGAACGGACTGGGAGAACTTCTGTAATTGGTCTCCCCGGCAAAGAGGCAGACCGCCTGCTCCAGGAACGTGTAGAATGACTCTTCGGCAGGAAAGTCGCCCGCATTGCCCGGAATGCCCGCCCAGTAAAGCACCGGGGTGTCGACGGTGTTGTAACGGGGGGTGCATTCCATCATGGCAAGCTGGCTGCCCGTGTCGTTCCTGATACGGCGGAACTCCTCCGCATCCTCCGCCCAGGCGATTACATTGCAGTGGCATCTGACGGGAAGCACTCCCTTGGTATGCGCCTCGTCCAGATACATCTCCGTCCATTCCTGGTTCACGGCATTGCTCCGGCTGTACCGTGACAGAGAGAGCATGTTGCGCGAGTTCTTCTCCATCATCTGCAGGATTTCCTGCGCGTTGTCGATGAACACGTACTGCGAGTAGATGTGGTTGCAGGAGAGCAGCAGCCCCACGGGTGCGGCGAAGGAAAGGCGGCAGTCGCTCCTGTCGGTGGACATACGCTCGTAGCGCATGTCGGTGGAGAGCTTGCCCGGCAGGTCTTCCGTATCCGAAAGTGTGTGCAGGCAGAGCCGCTTGTCCCCGATACGCATCCGTCCGGGCTTGAGGCAGATGTCCTGCAGTACGGCGGTTTCGTCCTCCATCGAGAGGGAGAGGTATTTCTCCACCAGCCCGGGATGTTCCTTCGTGCCGGTAATCTCCTCCGTTTCCAGGCGGCGCAGCCGGATATGGGCGGAGTCGTTCACGATATGCTCGAACTGCTCCACCGCTTCCAGAAAGCGGGCCGCCATGTCCTTGTCGGTAATCTCCCTGGGCAGCAGGAATCCCCGGCAGAGGGTGCTGAAGTCACTTTGCCGGCGGTTGCGCTCACGGGTGGTCTTTGTCAGATACAGGTAACAGCGGTGGTTCAGGTACGGCCTCTCGTTGAAGTGCCGCTCATAGCTGCGCGAGAGGAAGCTCTGTTCCTCCCCGCCGTTTTGGGGACGGTAGCTCTCCTTCGTGAACCAGTCCTGCTTGCAGACGATGCTGTGCTCGGGCAGTACCCTGGCGGCCTTTATCCAGGTGGAGTGCATGGCCTCATACTCTTCCGCCGTCACCGTGTACAGCTCGGGAAGCTCCACCTCGAAGGCCACGGTCAGGTCGGCGTCCTTGCTCACGATGCAGCCGTTCTCCACCGAGAGCAGGGGGAACTTGCGTTCCAGCGTTTCCGCTTTCAATACATTTCTCATGATTGTCGTTTTTTTCTTTTTGCAAATAATCTGAAAACTCTCTTGCGGTGGATCAGGTAGCGCGGATGGCGTTTCTCCGCCAGCAGCTTCATAAGACCGTGTTCGCCGTAGCGGGCGTTCAGCCGGAACACCGCCCATGCCAGCAGACCGCCGGATACGGTCCCGAAAGGGATGCATATCCATTGGTCCACGCCTGCCAGGTAAAGGATGACCACCGCCAGGAGCACCGTCACCAGACCGCCCGCGAAGACGAACAGGTATTGTGACTTGAGCCCCTTGAACTCGACGGGATTGCCCGCCCCCTTGTTTACAGGATACTCCATACCGCTTAGAGGAAGAAGGAACGCAGGATGGTGGCGGCTACAATCAGAAAGATGCAGGCAAAGAACCAGCTGGCGGCGGTTTTCGAGGTGTCGGGATCACCGCTGGAGAACTTGCCGTAGGTCTTGATGCCGCCCACCAGGCCGAGCACCGCACCGATGGCATAGCACAGTTTGGTGGCGGGATCGAAATACGAGGTCATGAGGCTGGTCGCCTCGTTGATACCGGCAAGGCCCTGACCTTGGCCCTGCGCGAAAGCACCGGCGGCAATCGCCGCGCACATCACTGAAAAAAGGATTCTTCTCTTCATTGTCGAATCGTTTGGGTAAGACATAAATTTGAATTCGACGGCGAAGATAAAAAGGGATAATACGCTGTTATTCAGAGGTGTCATCAGATGTCGCCAGATGTCATCAGATGTCATCCAACAAGTGCTTTTGCGCGTCTCTACAGAGATTTTCAACATTGTTTTACGTCATTGCGGAGACGCTTACCTCAAGCATAATACATGATTAATTGATGATTTTGGCACAAACATGGATTGTTCAAACGGTTACATGTTTTTCTGTACCATTTATATAATTGCCATACAAAAGCCAGCAAATTCCATAAAGTTGATTTCTTGTCAAAAACGACTATTATTGATATTGGATTAAAATAGCTATATTTGCATATCAAACGCAGTTTTATGGCCAATGTAAACAGGTTAAAAATAGTGTATCATGTAGTAGTGTATAAAGAGAGTAACAATATCACACCTTGATAAGGCATTTTTAAGTAATATATCTGTTTATATTCAAGAACAGCCAAACAGAGAACAATAACTTTCATACTTATAAGTATGAACAATGAAATTATTGTGCCTGAAACAAAACGAACAAAATATGAGGCCGTAAAATAAAGCATGATGCAACAATTGCTTACGGGCAAAATATTTAATCAGTTAGTGTATGAAGAAAAAACTTAAAGATTTGTATTGCCAACGCCCTCATGTCGTGATAGTTGGAGCTGGTGCTTCAAGAGCGGTCATGGGAAAATCTTGCCCGACGATGAATGAAGCCATTGAACAGGTCGGGTTAGATAGAATCCTTGAAGGATTTATGTTAGAAACGAAAAGCAAGAATCTTGAAGATATATATAGTGAGCTGTTTAGACGTGGTGATGAGTGTAAAAACGCACGGATAGCAATGGAAAAAAAACTTTATGAATATTTTTCAAATGTGCAGCTTCCATCCTTCTTGACCATCTACGACCTTTTGATTCTTTCGCTCACAGAAAAAGACTGCATTGTATCCTTCAACTGGGATAGTCTGCTTATCCAAGCATATAACAGAGTGGCAAAGATTACCTGGAACAGACCAGAGATTCTGTTCTTGCATGGAAATGTGGGGGCTGGTGTGTGCAAAGACTGTATGACCTTTGGTCTTATACAAAACTATTGCAGAAAGTGTGGCAAACCATACAACGCTGTTCCTTTGCTGTATCTTGTAGAACAAAAGGATTACAACAGCGACAGCTTTATCCGTGACCAATGGAGTGTTGCAAAGTACTACATATCGAAAGCAGGCAAGGTAACAATCTTTGGGTATAGCGCACCTTCTTCTGATAAGGAGGCAAGTGAAATACTTAAAGCTGCATTCTCTAAACATGATGGTGTTCATAGATTGGATGCAGTGGAAATAATTGAACGTCCCGGATTCAACGCGAATGAAATATCAGAAACTTGGCAGTATTTCTTTTCATTGACCAATTACCATTCTGACATTGTGGACTCCTTTTATAATAGCTGCTTGGCGCAGGCACCTCGCCGTACCTTGCAATACCAATACCAACAATTCATTAGAGGATGGTGGGGACAACCAAAGATACACTTCTCAAAACAAGATACTTTTGAGTCGGTGGAAACGCTTTTAAAGCCACTTCTTGTAAATGAAGAGCAAGGAGATTATTCTATAATTTAAGTCAATAACACTAACATCATCATTACAACCGAATGAATAGACTTGTTATCATAGGAAACGGATTTGACATGGCACATGGCTTTAAAACAAGTTATATGGATTTTATCAACTGGTATTGGGACCAACGAGTGTATACTTTTTCCGGTAATACTACAAATGTATCAGAAGATTGCCTTTGCCGTTTGGTTATCAAAGATAATGTAGGCATTAATTGCTGGAATGTTTTTGTCTTCAACAACTCATGTTTTTTTAAGGATATCTATTGTAAAGAAAGATACTCAGGAAGCGAAGTTATTCAGTATATCAAGGACCAACCAAACATTTTCTCTATTGAATGTTGCCCTTTTTTTAAAACTATTCTGCAATCAATAGAAACCAAAGGATGGGTGGATATTGAAAACGACTATTACCAACTGTTGAAAGTTGGCATGGATAGCCCTGGTTGTAATTATACAATCAGTGAGTTGAATGAACAATTTGCATTCCTTCAAGAAAAATTAATTGAATACCTCCATACAATAGAAACAGACAATGTAAGGAATGACCTTCAAAATGCAATAATTGACTTCTTTGATCCTGCTGATTTCTCAACAGAAGGAAAAAAGAAAGCTCTGGATAGCATTGGGCTGAATATATCCAGCCTTGCAGATGTTGAATACAATTATGGAGAACGCGATAAACTTATCCCTAAACGTATCATGTTGCTGAGTTTCAACTATACAAAAACAGCTAAGATGTATGGTAACTTTAATATTACCCACAATTATATTCATGGCGAATTAGAAAAACCTGAAAATATAATTTTTGGCTATGGGGATGAACTTGACAAAAGTTACCAGTCTATTCTTGATATGAATGACAATGAGTTACTTAGATATGTCAAATCCGTTAAATATTTAGAAACAAGACATTATCATGATTTGCTCGAATTTCTTTTAGCTGCACCTTTTCAAGTTTTGATAATGGGGCATTCTTGCGGAAATTCAGACCGAACATTACTAAATACCGTCTTTGAACATGAAAACTGTGTTTCCATAAAGCCGTTTTATCATAAATGGGAAGATGGCAGAGATAATTACTTGGAACTTGTTCAAAATATTTCCCGAAACTTTACTAATATGAAGTTATTCAGAGATAGAGTTGTGAACAAGGAGCAATGCAAAACCATGTAATGGAACACTAAATTTAAATGTGATTTTTTCTATGATATCTTGTTATGCACATAAAGTACGACAAAAATATTGTGCAAAAGGAAGCAGGGAAACGGATTTTCATCCATTAGAAAAAGTAAGGAGCTGGCTTGGTAAGCAGCTCCTTACTTTTTTATAGTCGTTTATAGGTCTCTTATAAAGAAATTTCATTTAATAAATTGAGTCACTAGTGTCCCGTTAAAATCGGGACGAGTTATTAATTAATCAAATAATCCCGGAATAAGGGGATTAAATTGTTCTTTGACATCATTGAAATTAGTCTTATTAAACAGCTCTTGTAAATGCGTTTTATCTGTTAATGAGATGCTAAGAATCTGCAAGACCTCATAAGTTGAACGATTCAGTTGCATATCATATTGTACAATAGCTACTAAACAATAGGTGATGATAGCAACACTAATCTGTATTCGAACCGCATTCTCGGTAGTACCCCAGAACCTTTTTATCTTAAGGTGTTGTTTCAGCCATTTGAAGAAAAGTTCCACGAACCATCTTTTCTTATAAAGATTGGCAACATCAAGTGCAGATATGTGTTTGGCATTCGTCAGAAAAGTAAACTCACGATCATCTTCTTCATCGTAGTATCGAATGAGTCTGAATGATTCAGGATACTTCTTTTCAGAAGTGTACCCTATCAGTTTCACTTCCGCATCTGAAAGGATATTCTTCGGCATTCTACGCTTCCATTTACAGAACTTGCATTTCAGATTAGACTTCGCTCTGACTACAAAGAAAGAACCTGTAAGATGAATCCGATAAAGTTCTTTAAACGAGTCATACGCTCTGTCAAATATATAATAAGCATTTGGCTCATAATTAATTGCGGACATTTCTGTTGAATCATGCCTGGATGCTGTAGTTACTGTATAAAAGGCTGGAAGTTGTGCTTCTATGTCATAAAGGACATGAGCCTTAACTCCACCTTTTTTCTTACGGAACTTCGCCCAAGGGAATATAGCCAAACATAAAGGAATCGTAGTGGAATCAAACGCATACTTCCTTCCTGGAATATCCAAGATGTGAGTCGATCGTTTTTCACATGCTTCCTTCATCATATAGAAAGCAAAATCTTCGAAGATTCTGTAATCCCGATTCTGATTGGCAGATGCAAGCGTAGTTTTGGCAATGGGCTCACGACCCAATCCCAAATGATAACGCTTTCCTTGATGTGCTTCCAAAGCTACAATCAAGTCACGAAGACTTTCACGATTACTGAGTTGACCGAACATCATTGCAAGTAACTGACTCCAGCAAGTGAAATGTTTCACATAACGATTGCCATCATACTTGTCTACAAGTCTTCTGAACTTATCATTGTTCAAGAATTCTACTAACTGAGCGAAAACATATTTATCTTGGTTCATTTGAGGTCACCTTAATTGACCTCAAAGGTATGATTTCAAATCGTCGCGCCTAAAAAGTAGTATCTAATAGACTATATTTCAATTATTTCAAAGAACTATTTATCCACTTTTACGGGACAGTAATGAAATTGAGTTATAGTTTTTCCTGTCAGCAAATCAGGATAATTTCATTCTTTTACTTTTGAATCGTAAGCAACAGTGAGGAAGTATCCGATTTTCTGAGTTGTCCCCGTGATTTCTATGTTTTGAGTGTTTGTTCCTTTCTATTACCCTTAACAAAAGACAAACTTCAACCTTTTTCATAGATTATAGAAAAATACAAAGTTGGGTACATAATGAATATCCTATATATAATATTCAACAATATGGAATTTTGTGGCATAATAGCATATTACTTTCAGACCAGCTTCCTCCAATCTGCGACAGGTTTGGAAACGTTCCTCTCTTTTTTTAAAGGCAGAGCATTCCCTTCCTCATCCACATACCTTTCCATCAGCTCCTCTATCAGTTTCTTGTTCTCCACCTGGGAGGAGAACAGCTCGAACATGTCCGTTTCCCGGATGGCACGCAGTGTCATGGCGGCCCGGTATGATTTGTCCTCATCCGAACCGGCACCGTCCAGATTAAGCAGCACGTCACCTACATTGAGCAGGTCGGCAGGAGTGACTGCCGGAACAATGGCTTCCGCCTCGGGAGAACGGCTGTCCAGCTCCTCCTGTTCGTCTTTCAGCATTCTCATCTCCTCCAAAGGCAGTTTGCATTCCACCTCATCTTCCGGAATATCCTCATCCTTGCCGATAAGGTCGCTTCCCATTTCCAACTGCTGGCTCATGTAAGGGGCAACGGTCTTTCCGGCATTCTCATCCAGATAGACAAAACGGGTGGCCCCCATCACATCTGCCGCACTTTCCGGATTCCGGCGGTGGTCCTTTTCCGTTTCCGTTTTTTTACGGGGAGTATAAAGCAGATCGCATATCTTACCTATTCTCTTTTTCTGCTCCCATACCTTATATAATAGATAAGCGGTACAGCCGAGCCGTATTGACAAATAAACTATTTCTTCCATTCTATCGGTTTTTGTGTGGCTTCCTGGTTATATATCTCGTTGATGATGTCCTGGTACCTTTCCAGATGGTCTGACAGGACACAGCTTAAAAACATCGGGACGGACATATCCGGTGCAATGACCGGCAATACTTTGGCAACAGTCCTGTATAATGCATCGTTAACATAGGTCTGCCTTCTTGCTCCCGACAGTCTCACTTTCAGAAACCGTCTCCGGTATTCATCTGAATCAGCCACTCCATCCGGTGATTTCTTTATTTGCTGTCTGGAAAGGCCGCTTTTCTTCTCCTGTTTCTCCTGAGAAGGCCCAGCCTGACTTTTTGTTTCCGATTCCCCTTCCGGAGAAACCGTTTTTTCCAAAGCGGTTACATCTCCTGCCATCATGCGTTTCAATGCCTCCTCGTCCACTTGGTAATCCGTTCTTCTTTTGGTAGCCATAATTGTTTTATTGAAGTTTCAGTACGGTTTCTATTTCCGCTACCAACAGGTCCAGACCGCTTCCTTTCACTGCGGAGGGAGATGGAGGGAACAAGGTGCTGCGGAACAGGGGCCCCTTCATCCCGGAATCTTTGTTGTAGCGTTCCGCACTGGGAATGACGGTCTCCAGCACCGGCAGTTTCAGAGAGCGGAAAATTTCGGTATAGCCGTTATACAGCCCTTTGGACACCCGTTTGTCCATCCGGTTCCAGAACATATGGATGCCACGCAAGGGTACGTCCGCATGCCGGTGCATGTATTCCCTGATGGCAAGGACAAAAGACATGCTGCTCCGCATTACCATCCTTTCCTGTGTAATCGGAGTGAATACATAGTCCATATTGATTACGGACTGGAAGACACCGGGCACATTCACGGTACCGGGGAGGTCAAAAAGGACAAGGTCATAGTCCAGCTCCGACTTTTCGAGAAAGCGGCCGGCCGTCTCCCTGGCTTCCTCCGGGGTGGAGTTCAGGATGCTGTAGGCTTTCCTGCCGCTTGTTCCGAACTGTTCCACCAGCAGGTTTTGCAGATGCACGTTCTTTTCAATGTTCCCCACTTCCCAGTCCCGCATGGCACTGATGCTGTGCTGTGGATAATCACAATCCACCACAAGTACGTTATATCCGTTCAGGTAATGGAAATAACTGGCGAGCAACACGGTGAACGTGGATTTTCCCACACCGCCTTTCTGGTTGCTCAAAGCGACAAATAAAGGTTCTCTCTTCATAGGCTTGAATTTAGAGTGTATGACTTGTTTCATATCTGTCTGGATTTTTTCGTTTCATCACACGGCAATGCATCCGTTGGTATATGGCAATGACGCATTGCTTGCCTGTTTGCATGAATACATTGCATACCATATCGCATCAGTGTAATGCCGGTTGCCGGAGGGTGTTGCCGTATAAGGTGCATTGCATTCATGCAATATGGAGTTCAATGTACCCCATACTGCATTGCACGGATGCAATGTGTCCCGTCATGCAGGACTGCCATGCGGCATATATGGCATTGCGCATACATGGATGATACCGCATTCGCGTCATGCACCACCTGTGGCAGGCAAGCAATACACCTTACAGGACAATGTTCCAATGTATGCCCTCATGCACTGTGCCAAAAGTAGCGGCTATTTTTGAAACTTCCGCCAACATTTCCCCTACCTGACATCAGATGTCGTCAGATGTCATCAAATGTCATATCAAGCACTGTTTACCAATCGGTTATCACTGTCTAATTTTGCAAAACCGGAATCAGACAATGGAAAGGAACTGACTTCGCCGGACCACAGCACGCCGTGAACGTCGCGCAGCAATCCGACGAAGGAGGATTCTCTGTTCAAGCGAACAGAGCAAGTTGTGTCCTTGTCCGACAAAAAGTCTTTTGTCCGACAAGAACCAACTTGCCCGCCCAGAGGGGCGGGGGGGGGAATCCGCTCCAAAGTCGCGGATTCCGGAAGAGAAAAAAGTACAAACCAAAAATCTCATGTGCATGGAGAGAACAACAGGGACAAGGACGGGCAGAAAGCCCAAGAGTGATCCGGCGGACCGCAAGTACAGCTTCCGCCTGAACGCCGAGGAGAACACAAGATTTGAAAAGTTGCTGGCGGATTCAGGAGCCGGCAACCTCACGCTGTTCATCAAGAAATCCATCTTCTCGGGACAGATAAAGGTCGTGAAAATAGACAAGGCGACGATGGACTATTACATCAGGCTGACAGAATTCCACAAACAGTTCCAGGCTGTCGGCAACAACTACAACCAGGTCGTCCGTGCCTTGAAGAACAATTTCGGGGAGAAACGGGCGATGGCATTGCTCTATAAGTTGGAAAGATTGAGTCTTGAGCTGATGCTCATCTGCAAAAAGGTCATGGCGCTAACCCAGGAATACGAGCGGAAATGGTTGCAAAAATAAGCCATGGCATGAGTCTTTACGGAGCGCTTGCTTATAACTATGAGAAGGTAGCAGCCGGAACGGCTGAGATTCTTTCCGGTAACCGCATGATTTCCGACCGGCTCGGATTGCCGAGCGAGGACATGCGCTTGGCATCGCTCTCTTTTGAGAATTACCTGCTGGCAAACCGCAATACGGAGAAGCCCGTCCTGCACATTTCCCTTTCCCCAGCACCGGAAGACCGGCTGACCGACGGGCGGTTGGCAGAACTGGCGGAACGTTATATGCAGAAGATGGGGTATGGGAATCAGCCTTACATCACCTACAAACATGCCGATACACACAATACCCATATCCATATCGTCAGTGTCTGTGTGGATGAACAGGGGAAAAAGATCAGCGATGCCTACGAGCATCGGCGTTCCATGACCGCCTGTCGGGAGCTGGAAGTGGATTTCGGTCTGCGAAACGGAGCGGATGCGGAAAAGCGGAATCCAAAAGCGGAACTAAGAAAGGTGGACGCTTCCTTGGGAGATGTCCGCCATCAGGTAGGCAATACCCTTAAAGCCGTATTGGAAAGCTACCGTTTCCAAACCTTCGGGGAATACAACGCGCTGCTTTCCACGCTCAACATCGAGGCGAAACAGGTCAGGGGAGAATACAACGGTACACCATATACCGGTATTGTATATTCGGTCACGGATGATACCGGCAAGGTGGTCAGCCCACCGTTCAAAAGTTCCCGATTTGGGAAACGCTTCGGAAATGAACAGTTGGAAAAGCGGATGCTGATGAATCTGAAAGCTCTCAAAGATGGGAAATGGGCCCCCTCCATACAGGCGGACATCGTTCGTGCCTTGCGGCAGGCGGATTCACAGAAACGGTTTGTGGAACTGCTCGGGCAAAGGCGTATTGATGTGGTTTTCCGCAAGAATGAGCGGGGACGTATCTATGGTGTCACCTTTATTGATCACAACCATCGGGAGGTGTTCAACGGCTCACGCATGGGCAAGGTGTTTTCTGCCAATGTGTTCAACGACTATTTCAAATGGTTAGAAAACATACCCGAAAAGGAACGGGGCGGACATTCCGCTACAGAACTTTGGCAGCATCACCGTCACGAATCCTCTAGCACGCTCGAACTGGCGGCAGGCATTCTTTCCTTGGAAACCAATCCGCGGGATTACGAGGAGGAAGCCTTTGCACGCCGCATGAAGAAAAAAAAGAAGACCGGACGCAAGCGTGGCATTTAGACAAAACAAGTATCAACCCATTTATATATAATTCTTATGCAGCAGGAAGATGATTTGAGGGCACTCGCTAAGATAATGGAATTCGGCAGGGCCGTGAGTATTTTTCTTTTGGTGGTACACGTCTATGTGTACTGCTATCCGAGTATCACCGCATGGCACCTGAACCTTGAGGTGATAGACCGGATTCTGGTAAACTTCAACAACACGACCGGAATTTTCAACTGTATTCTCTGGAGCAAACTGTTGGCAGTGCTTCTGTTGGCCGTTTCCTGCCTGGGTACGCATGGGGTCAAAGGTGAAAAAATAACCTGGCCTAAAATTTATGCGGTGTTGGTGGCAGGATGCGCATTGTTTTTTCTGAACTGGTGGCTTCTTAAACTGCCATTGCCACACATGGCAAATACCGCATTCTATATTTTTACTCTTACGGCAGGCTATCTCGCCCTGTTGATGTCGGGATTATGGATGAGCCGCCTTTACAGGCACAACCTCATGGAAGATGTGTTCAATATGGAAAATGAGAGTTTCATGCAGGAAACCCGACTGATGGAGAATGAATATTCGGTAAACCTCCCGACGAGATTCTATTATAAAAAACGCTGGAATAACGGATTTGTCAATATTGTCAATATTTTCCGTGCCTGCATGGTTATCGGGACACCGGGCAGCGGCAAATCCTATGCGATAGTCAACAGTTACATACGCCAGCTTATAGCCAAAGGCTTTGCGATTTACATCTATGATTACAAGTTTGATGACCTGTCCACCATCGCCTATAATTCTTTGTTGAAGAATATGGACAAGTACGAGGTAAAGCCCCGGTTCTATGTCATCAATTTCGACGATCCGCGCAGGTCTCACCGGTGCAATCCCATTAATCCGGAATTCATGACGGACATTTCCGATGCGTACGAGGCAAGCTATACGATAATGCTCAACCTCAATCGCACCTGGATCGAAAAGCAGGGGGACTTCTTCGTGGAGTCTCCTATCATTCTGCTTGCGGCAATAATCTGGTATTTAAAGATTTACAAAAACGGTATTTACTGTACGTTTCCCCATGCGGTAGAACTGCTCAACAAACCCTACTCAGACCTGTTCACCATTCTGACCTCTTATCCGGAGCTGGAAAACTATCTTTCTCCCTTCATGGACGCATGGAAGGGAAATGCCCAGGACCAGCTCCAAGGCCAGATAGCCTCGGCTAAAATACCCCTTACGCGCATGATCTCCCCACAACTCTACTGGGTGATGACCGGTAATGATTTTTCATTGGATATCAACAATCCGAAAGAGCCCAAACTGCTCTGCGTGGGCAACAATCCGGACAGGCAGAACATTTATTCGGCAGCGCTCGGATTATATAATTCCCGTATCGTCAAGCTTATCAACAAGAAAAAACAGCTTAAATGCGCCGTTATCATTGACGAGCTTCCCACCATCTATTTCCGTGGGCTTGACAACCTGATCGCGACGGCGAGAAGCAACAAGGTGGGTGTGCTTCTGGGTTTTCAGGATTTCAGTCAATTGACACGTGACTACGGAGAAAAAGAATCCAAGGTCATCCAGAACACGGTGGGGAATATTTTCAGCGGACAGGTGGTCGGTGAAACCGCAAAAACGCTTTCAGAGCGCTTCGGCAAGGTGCTTCAGCAACGTCAGTCCGTATCCATCAACCGTCAGGACGTATCCACCTCCATCAACACACAGCTAGACTCGCTCATTCCCGCATCAAAGATCGCCAACCTCTCACAAGGCACGTTTGTCGGGGCTGTGGCGGATAATTTTGATGAGAGGATAGAGCAAAAAATATTTCATGCCGAAATTGTCGTGGACCATACCAAGATCAGCGCGGAAGAAAAGGCTTATCAGAAAATTCCGGTCATCAACGACTTCAAGGACAGGAACGGTAACGACATCATGATGCAACAGATACAACGCAATTACGACCAGATCAAGGCGGATGCGCAGGCTATTATCAATGAGGAGATGCGGCGTATCAAAAATGACCCTGAACTCCGTAAACGACTAGGTCTGGAAGATGAAAAAGGAAAGGACCCCGACAAATCATGACAAGTGGAGGGGTAATTGAAGAAATTATACCCCGACTGATCGGATTATTGAAAAAGATGCCGTATATTTGAAACTTGAAATAGAGAAATAAGGCCGGTCTCGACAATTGGGACCGCCATTATTATACATAAGTCGCAAGACGTCTCGAACAGGAATCTGACAAATTCAAAAACACAGAGGCTATTGCGTGAGGCTTATGCTATACCTTATAGCATGAGCCCATGCGGGTTTCTGTGTTGGGCTTTGTCAGAGCCTCTGTTCGAAATAAGCATGGGTTTCATGCTTTTTTAACAAGAGGTATGGCAAAAATTCAAGTTATCATGGCACTCACTTTGGACGGGTTCCTTCCGCATGAAGACGAGATGCTTATGCGATGGGTGAGGGAAAACAAACGGTATGGTTTCCCACGCTGGCAGCGACAGGCCACATTCCACATCTACCCCCATTACGGTTTGATGGACTTGCTGAATGTAAAGGAAAAGCATGACAAGGATTGTATTTATCTGGCAGGAGTGGGAGATGGAGGAAGTGCGGAATATGCCGATGGACTTTTTCGGTATAATCTGGTGGATGAGACAGTACTTTTTCTGCTGCCTCTTTCTTATGGTGGTGGAATCCCCTTGACGGGAGAATTCCGGTCTGCCCGCTGGAAACTTCTTGGCTGCAAAACTTTCTCCAACGGAATCTGCCGGCTTATGTATAAACGAAACGGATGAAGATGCTATCTCAACCCATACCTTTCCATTTTCTTGTATAGCGTCGGACGGCTCATCCCCAACATTCTCGCCACACGACTGATCTTACCTCCACATTCTTCCAGAATCTTCCTTATTAGTTCTTTCTCTTCTGCTTCTTCCATCAAGCCTTTTTTACATTTTTCGCCTGTCCTACAGATGGTCGCATTAAGATTCAGATCTTTATGGGTTAACAATGGAGATACCGCCAACAGGACAGCACGTCTTATCCGGTTGTCAAGTTCACGCACATTGCCCGGCCATGAGTGGGAAAGCATGGAGATTTTGGCTTGTTCGGTAAAACCGGAGGTCTCCACACGTATCTCTTCTGAATGTTGCTCACGAAAGAAGTCAGCCAGTGGCAATATATCTTCCGGGCATTCGGAGAGAGAGGGCTGGCGTATCTCAAACTCGGCGAGACGGTAGTACAGATCCTCCCGGAAACGTCCCTCCCGTATGGCACGCTCCATATCCTCGTTGGTGGCCGACAATATCCGTACATCGGCTTCAAGTTCTTTGCGGCTGCCCACTGGACAATACACTCTTTCCTGTAATACCCTGAGCAGCAGTGTCTGCATTTCGGGAGGCATGTTTCCGATCTCGTCAAGGAAGAGCGTACCGCCCTTGGCCGTCTCAAAATAGCCGGCAGTATCCTTTTTCGCATCGGTAAATGCCCCCTGCACGTGACCGAAGAACTCAGATGCGGCAAGTTCCCCCCGGATACAACCACAGTTCACCGCCACAAAAGGCTTGTCCTTACGCCCGCTATGCTGTTGGATCAGCTGTGCGACAGATTCTTTTCCGCTACCGTTCGGTCCAAGGATCATGACGGAACAATTCAAAGGAGCCACACGACAAGCTATCCGCTCGGTCTCCCGGACCGCCCCGCTAAGCCTTTTCATTAATGATTTCTTCGGGGGAACGGAAACTGGCAGACCGATCAATCCCCGTAACAGTTCCATCAGTAACTCCTCGTGGACAGGCTTGGGCAAGTAGTCCTTTGCGCCCAATTTGACGGCACGCACCGCATCTGCAATGGAGGCATGTTCGGTCATCACCACAAAAGGGATATGTAACCCTTGGGAGATGCTCCATTCCAGTAAACTGATGCCATCCCCTTCGGGAAGGCGGACATCCGTCAGTACCAGCGCCACGTTATTCCCCTTGATTTTCCGGCGTGCCGAAGGCTCATCTATGGCCGTCAATACCCTGTAACCGGCTTTCTGTAGCCATCTCTCAAGAATATCGCAAAGAATCAGGTTGTCCTCCACGATCAATAAAGTCTTTTTCATCCCCGTCATTTTTCTTTCTTAATTCATTATTTACTTCGTCTATCAGTAACCGTATCTGTTTCATAATTCTCATCGTGTACTCTCTGACCGTCTCGTCGCTCGAGGTCTTGTCATACAGGAGCTTCCGATAACCGAACAGTACATCGTTGGCCCCTAACAACTCCCAGACCGGAGCCATCCGATGTACGATCCTCCGCATGGCTTCCCGATCGTTTTCTCTTAAAGCCTCCTCCAGTTCGGCAAGATCCTTTTCTGACTCTTTTGCGACAAGACCGAACATATGACGACGGTCGTCCGTACTTTCCATCAGGCGGGAATAGTCGAACGGAGACATGCCTGCACTTCTGCCCTCCGTAACGGAGGAGATAAAGGCCAGCAGTCCTTTTGAAGAGAAAGGCTTATGTATGCAACCGCAAAAACCGGACTTCATATACACGCCCGAGTCCCCGTCCCCCCGTGCCGTCATGACAGCGACCGGAACGGTACGGGAATTTCCGATATCCGAGTTACGCAGTAATCTCAACAAGCCGAAACCATCGGTCACGGGCATCTGTATATCTGTCAATACCAAATCATAATCCAAGCGGTCGAGTGCTAGAATGGCTTCTTTTGCATTTTGACAGGTCGTGCATTCCACCCCGTTGCGCCCGAGCATGTCTTCCGTTATTTTCAGAAGGATGCTGTCATCATCCACTACCAGTACATGTTTGGGAAGTATTGTCGCAGATTGTACCGGAAGCTCCTCTGTTTCCGGTTCTCCTGTCGTTTCCGAAAGGGGAAACGACAGGCGGAATGTTGTACCTTTACCTGGTCGGCTCTCTACTTCAATGCTTCCGTCCAGTACCTTTACAAGAGCTTTCGTGATAAAAAGCCCAAGACCGAAACCTTCCGAGTTTATCTCCTGCGCCGCACGCTCGAACGGACGGAAGACACGTTCCAATGTCTCCTCGTCCATACCGATACCGGTATCACCGACCTCCACATATAATCTTCCCGCCATGTACTCGGTATGGAAACGGATCGTACCCGACAGGGTGAACTTGATGGCGTTTGTCAGCAGATTGTCCAATATTTGTTCCAATTTGTCTGCGTCTCCTCTCACTGTAATATCACCGACATTCTTATGCCGGTGCTCGAACAGCAAGGCCCGGCCACCCGCTTTGCGGGCATATTCCTTCGATATGTTGTCAAGCAAGTTGTTTAGACGGAAAGGAACCTCGTTACGGGTATCCTTGGTCTCATTGATCTTATAAACATCCATCAGGTTGTTCACCAGATTCAGTATATGGCGGCAGGAATGGCGGATGTTCTCCAGATAGCCTTCCCGTTTTTTCTTTTCACGGGTTTCCGAGGCCAGTTCCACGCAGTTGTTGATATTACCCAATGGTCCTCGTATATCGTGCGAGATGGTCAGGATGATCTGTTTACGCATACCGAGCAGTTCCTCGTTCTCACGGTTTATCCTTTGGAGCTGTGCCCGCCCTTCCCTTTCTTTCCTGATGTCATGCCGTATGATCAGGAACGAGATGAATAGCAAGGAGGAAGCAGAGACGATTACCAAGACAAACAGTTTGAAAGAAAAATCTCCGGCTTCCGTGATTTTTTCCTCACGACTGATGAACGCCGCCTGCGCTTGCCCGTCAAGATGGGTGATGAGTATTTGCAACTTCCGGTTCAAGGCCTTATTCTGTATGCGCAGACTGTCGGTATACATGTCTATCCGGCGTTCACGTTCCTCTTGCATGGCGATCAGCTTCTCATTCAAATCTTGCAGTCCTTTCGATGGCTCGAAGACCTGTACGCTCCTTTTCCCTCCGAACCAACCGGCAATCCCTTTTTTCTTTTGGGTGACTGTCCGGGTACGAACCGCTTCCCTGATAACAATAGGCAGACGATTTGCGAGCAGGCTGTCCGCTTCCCCCTGTCTGGTAATGGTCTCCATAATGCGGAGCAGATGTATCTCCTTAGCTTCCAATAAATGACATAGGGAGTCTATCTGCTTTGGCAGGACGAACGTGCCACAACTCACTTTCAATATTTGTAACAAGCTGTCCGTTTGCAAGCGTTTTCTGCGATACTCACGAAAATCGGTATCCTCCCAGACAATGACGGACTCTCCATAGGTGGCAAGCTCCGTGATATAGCGATGCGCCGTACTGATGTCATGGCGTATCCTGCGTATCTCCGATGTTTCCGTTTTTATCTCACGCATGCGGCTCCGTTCGTATAACAAGATGGAAACCATGCCGCAAACAGCCATGATCAATATCATATACCCTAAAAGAACCTTATGCTGTAATGAAACTTTCCTTGCTACCATAAATATTTTCATTTTACGTAAACACTCACTTTAAACCACCAAGGATTTGTAACGGATTCGTTAAGCCAGTGTAATAGTTATCTATAATTCATTTATAAAATATAGAAGAAGCCCCTGTCTTCTCCGATAACCGGCTTCAGACAAGGGCTTCCATATTGGGATGAATCAATAACGATTTACTTTATGAGATTGGTCTTATTCCGGTTTTATCAGTTGGTTCCACCCGTATGCTGGCAGTTCCAAATCCGGGTAATGACAGACACTGTTCCAATGTTGATTATAATTGAATAGACAACTTTCATAACGGATAGAATCGAATATATTCCATATCAGGCAAGAGGGAAACCGATTCTTTCCAATTGTGCTTTTCGCTCGTCTGACATGTTCCCCTTGCGGTAATCCCGTCTTTGGATGGTACACCAACGTCCCAATGCTCCTTCACGGCAACCTGGCCATCGCCCTTGGCGGTTATGGAACAGGCGCAACTGTTCGAAGTTGCCTTGCCAGACCTGTTCCGCCGACCAGACAAATCCTATTTTATCCAACAGGAGCCGGCGGTCATTGGGTAACTTTCCCTGTTTACGCATTTTCCGTTGTGTATGACACCATCCACCCAGATTCCCCTCCGTCGATTTAGGGAAACGCCGATATTTTCTGACAAAAGACTTCAGCTCCTCGTAGTTCTTCATCCATTCCCCTTGGAGGTTCTGATTCCAGACAAAGCCGATCTCATTCAAAGCCCGGATGCGCTCTTTGCTCAAGCGTCCATTCTTCCGCCTTTCCCGTTGGGTATAACACCAAGTTGCAAGCGGGCCGTCTTCACGTTTGGGCCAGCGTCCGCAGGTATCAAAGAAGACTTTCAATGCATGGTATTCCCTCATCCATTTGGAGTCGAGCTGATTCCACTCAAAACCGATTGCATCAAGCTGGTCGCACCGTTCCTTGGCAAGACAGCCTCGTTTGTAGGCGATGCGTTGCGTGTTGCACCAAAGGCCCAGTTTCCCTTCCGTCACTGAAGGCCAGTCGTTCTCTTCCCGGTGGAACTCGACCAGCCGCTCGTACATAATCTGCCATGGTTCCAGCTCGGCCAGGATCTCTTCGATGCGGAGCCGGATATCCGACAAATAGCCGGTAGCGAGGAACGAGGTTGTTCTTTCAAATCCGTGGGGCGATGGAAGATAAGAGAGTCGCTCCCAGTGGCACGCCATCACGTCGTAGACCGATTTACCCGACAGGTTATTCACGAAATCCAAGACGACCGGCTGTTTCCCGCTTCCGGCATCCAGACAGCGCCCCAGCTGTTGCAGGGTGACAATGTAAGATTCGGTGCGCCGCAGGAACAAGACGGCATCCACTCCCTCGACATGCAATCCTTCGATCAGCATATTGACGGAAAAGAGTACGTGTAACCGGTCCGACTCTTCTCGGAAAGCGGCCAACAGCCGCTGATTCTCCTGCTCGCTTTGCGCATGATGGATTTCAAATGGCGTAATCGATCGGCCTGCCTGTGTGAGCCAGTCGCACACTTCCGGCACCATCTGTCTGAGATCGGCCAGGTCGCGACAGAAAACCAGCAGTTTGCGTACGCTTTCGGGTAGGAACTTCCGGATCACCGACGACGCGCCCAAAGCACCTTTGAAATCGACCCGCGCCAGGTCCAGTTTCTTTTGGATGCGCTCTCTCCGGCGGACTGAACAACCGCTGCGTTCCAGCTTTCTTTGCAGCCGATCCAGTTCGTTGTCCAGCCCGTAAGCACTCTGTACCAGGATCGGCACCGGTAAGATATTGTAATACCAAGCCTGCGGCAAGGTAAGCTCATAAAACAAATTTCCTTCGAAATAAAGATCCACCGTATCGATCATTCCCTCCGGACGGATCGGCGTTGCCGACGTTCCCAGGACATAGGCACAGGGATTATTTTCTATCACATTCTGCAAGGCACTTCCCCAAATTTCCGCCCCGAAATGGTGGAATTCATCAATAAGAATATGATCTGCCCGTAACAACCCATTGTCCTCCCGGTTACGGATCAGTGACTGGAATGTCCGGTACGTCACTTGCGGAATAGAGAATCCGACGGCTTTCCGGATCTCATCCAGAATCGTGATGTTCGGAGCAAAGACCAATATCTTTTCCTTTGCATGATCTGCGATATAGCGTGCCAGCAAATAGGATTTCCCTGTTCCGGTAGCCTGCACGACCGCACCGATACGGTGTTGTTTGAATCCCCGCATGATCGCCCTGTAAGCCGCTTCGTTATGCGGATAAAGCTCCACATGTCTTCCGGACAAGAGGCTTTCAATATAGCTTTCATCCGAAACGGTCAGCCCATGCAGTTCAAAGTCCAATGCTTCCGGCAGGAATCCACCGTGCGCCACGATCCTGAAATAGAGATTTCGATATCCTTTGTTCAGTGAAGAAAGCTTTTCATAAAACCTTTCAACATCCGAACGGGTCAAAGGCTGCTCGTTCCAAATCTCCTTCACGATAGCATGTGCCATTCCCGGCTTGAAGCCTATCCGTAGTCCCTCTTCGGATTCTGTTACCTGGAAGCCTAGACGGAGATAGCAATCTGTTAAAGACGATACCATCCTATTTACTTACAAGTCAAAAAGTTCATTTGATTATTGTCCTTTGCTGTTTAAAGAGGGCTATCATATCACCCATTGTCAGTCGACCGGTAACATCTTCCGTTATAATCCGGTTCAAAAGCCGAAGATCCGCTTCCATCTGAGCACGAAAGAGACAGGCTTTGGGATGCTCTCCCCGGATTGTCTTTGTGGTTTCATCCCAAGAAGAAGTTGGTAGGTGAAGGTGGGAAGAAAATTCCATACGTCGGTTATGTCCTTTGTAGATACGGTAATAAACCGTACCGTACCCTATGGCTTTCTTACAAGTCTCAAAACGGACAACGACTGTAGGCATCCTTATTATTTTCTTGATTAGTATTTTACAGTAGGTTGATGTAAAAGCATATACCTTCCGAAGAATATTTCCCGTTTTGCAAAGAGGACTGATAAGTCATACAGTCTGCCACTCCATTCCATTTAATTGTAATCACGTTTTCATTTTCGGTAGGTGACATAGAAACCTATGATATGTTTTTTTTTCGTATATTTAGTGGCAGCAACATAATAGTTCCCCAATATGGTTCTTCTACTATCCGGCCAATCATCTCTTTTCACCTTGTCACTCGTCGTAATGTGATCATTACTTCCAATAGCAATACATGATCATCATTCGTTTTCTTTGATAGGCCTGATTCTTTTAGATAAATATCAATTCTTGTGATCAAAATCCATATTATCTATATTGCTGTCTTTTAATTTTTTCTGTATAGTACAAATAATTCCAGCTCAATCTATGAAAAAGGAATGATGCTCAAAAAATGATTGCCTGTATGATACATCCACTTTCCTAACGAATTCAAGCTGACATCGGGCAGGAACTCTTTTCTGAAAAAGTGACCACCTATGCGAGTTTTTCCTCCATCATCTATGTCCGTGCTCGGCACATAAATCAATCCACTCATTCTTGTATTTACTGCGTAAAAACAGGAAAAGTCACAAACAACAAAAGTCCTCCGAGGAATATCCACCGAAAAATTTCTTTTTTTCGTTTATCATTCTTCATTTTATACCCGATGTTAGGTTTTGCAACAATTCGTATATCTTACCATGAAACAAGTCCCGATAATGAAGTTCAACTCCAGAAAAAACTTTCACTTTAAGTTTATTAGCTCTTGGTAATGCAAACCATAAGTAATAACAAGTATTTCGATTTGTAAAAATATTTTTCAGTATCAGCTTCATAGCTCAGCTTATATCCTATATAACAATGCATTTACAATACGTCCGCAGGCTAATCCGTCACCGTACGGATTTACAGCCTTACTCATTTTTTCATAAGCTGCTTTATCATCAATCAAAGATGATACTTCGTTTACAATCTTATTATAGTCCGTACCTACCAGTTTCACCGTTCCGGCATCTAATGCTTCTGGTCGCTCCGTGGTATCACGCATCACCAATACCGGTTTACCCAGTCCCGGAGCTTCCTCTTGAATGCCACCGCTATCTGTCAATACGATGCTGCTCTTCTCCATTAGATACACAAAACTCAAATACTCCAATGGTTCAATGAAGAACATATTTTTTAAGCCGGACAGATTCTCCCCGAACACCTCATGAATCGGCTTGCGTACATTAGGATTCAAGTGCATAGGATAAACAAAATCCAAATCTGGATATTTAACCGTCAAATCTTTAATAGCTGTACACATATTGATAAATCCGTCACCAAAATTCTCACGACGATGCCCTGTAATCAATACCAGCTTCTTGCCATTGTTCAAGCGGTTTACATCATAACCCGCTTTGCTCAATATATCTTCCAATTCATTATCTAGCTCCTTGTTGTTCTTGATTTTATCCACTACCCAATAAAGTGCATCAATCACTGTGTTACCAGTTATAATGATATTGCGGTCATCAACGCTCTCTTTAATCAGATTATTACGACTTAACGGAGTGGGAGAAAAATGATAGGTCGCCAGACGCCCCGTCAACAACCGATTCATCTCCTCCGGCCATGGGCTATAAATATTATGTGTACGCAAACCAGCTTCCACATGTCCCACCGGTATCTGTTGATAAAAAGCAGCCAAAGCTGCAGCTGTAGAAGTGGTAGTATCCCCATGTACCAATACCACATCGGGCTTTACCTCTTTCAGTACATCACGCATACCGGTCAGCACACGAGCGGTCACATCATACAGATCCTGTCCCTGCTTCATGATATTCAAATCATAATCCGGTTTGATGTCGAATATCTTCAACACCTGATCCAGCATTTCCCGATGCTGTCCGGTTACGCACACCACAGTCTCTACCCGTTTTGGCTGTTTCTGGAATTCTTTCACCAGCGGAGCCATCTTGATTGCCTCCGGACGGGTGCCGAAGACCAACATCACTTTCTTCATATTTCCTCTGTTTATAATTTTTTCTTCATCAGCCACCAAGCATACTTCACCAAGTGGATCTGACGTTTAATTCTTTTGGGTTCTTTTATCAAGCGATAAGCAAATTCCAGATTATGCTCCACCCACCATTTCGGTGCGCGCTGCACATGACCTGTATAGACATCGAAACTGCCACCCAATCCTTGGAAGATAGCGCGATGCCGTTGCTGTATCTCCTCCATCAGCAATTCCTGCTTTGGCGACCCCATAGCCACGAATACCACATCCGGTTTCTTCTCCACAATATCGTCTATCAATCGTCGTTTCTCTTCATCCGTCTTGATATAGCCGTTACGATAACCCACTATTCGGATATCCTGATATTCAGAACACAGTTTCTCTACGGTCTCATTTACGATTTGCGGTTTTCCACCAACCAGATAGAATGTCTTTTCCTTGTAAAAGCGAGTAATAATCTTTAGCCATAGTTCACATCCGGGAATCTTACAGGCATCTTTATAACCTTTCTGCTTTAAAGCCATTTGTGCACCGGCTCCATCACAATACCCAATATTTCGATTGATAATGGCACGTGTCTGTTCCGTGGCATGCAATATCTTTTCTGCATTGATCGCTACCAATATGCCCTTATGCGTGTCCACATAATGCAATAGTTGCTGTTCGGAGTCGAAAGGGAATATTTCGACCCCGTTTAATGAAACTTTATCCATAAGATTAAAATATTATTCGGCAAGTAAATAATGGCTCATAGCATTAAATATAAACGCATTGCTCCAACGCATATATGATATTTTTGAACTTATCCCCGGCTTTAACTGGTAGTAGAAATAGCCTTTCCGGTCTTGCATATTGCGGATAGTCCAATCAATGACCTTTTCTGCAATTTCCTTGTATTCTTCGATCTTGTGCAACCTTGCGAGCGTTACGAGCAACTGCCCCGGGCAGTGAATGTCGATGGGATAAGTGCGGTTGTCGTAGTATTTTGGCATTCCGTTGGCTTCAAAGAAGTTTTGAATATAATATTCAAAGCCCTTCTCAATATATTTGCGATACTTATTGTCGCCTGTCAGCTCCTGATATGCAATAAGCGCATCAAGGTTATAGCCTGTATGAAAACTGTCAACCCAACTCTGAACGGGTAGCATGCCATATACCCATGCACCGTTTGGCTTTTGACCTGAGCAGCATGCCTTTATGCTTTGCTCTGCAAGTTCGCAGTATTCCTCGTTGCCTGTGTACTTGTAGCAAAAACTAAGCAGCCTTGAGCCGAGCAGTGAGGCGTTAAAGACAGTGTCGTTTCCCTGCAACGGGCTGTAAGAGAATAGGAATCCGTCCTTATATTCCGTGCGGTGAAGGTCGTTGATAACGAAATGTGCCGCACTGAGAGCGATTTCAAGAAACCTTTTCTCTCTGGTAATTTCGTATGCTTCCATAAGAGCGGTTGCACAGAAATTGCTCGCAACAACGGTTGGAGTAAACTTTGGGAAAAGGAAAAGTCTGCGAGCCTGCCAGTCAAAGTTATATCCCCAGCAAGCACCGCTGTAACCTTTTGATTGTAGAGAGATCAACAGTTCAGCCAGTTCGTTAATCCGTGATTTCAGGGAATCGGGAGAGCCGAGGCTTTCCGCAAGTTTGGGGTTTGCCTTAACCGCATTATATAGGTTGCAGTAACCGGAAAGGAAAAGCCCGATGCCCTTGGCATTATATTCCTTGGGGACAAGCGCAAGCCTGCGGAGATTGACTGGGCAGCGCTTAAATCCTTGGATAACAACCAGGCGGCAGATTGCCGACTTCTTCAGGAACGGCAACGCCTGAAAAACCTTCGAGTTAAGTCCGTCATAGGGATCCCAACCCTTGAACCCCTCATTCTCGCAATACTCCTTCAGCAAGCGAAAAGAGTTGATAACTTTATGCATATTATGTTATTCTTTAGTCCTTAGAATTTTGGTGGGTACGCCTGCAACGATAGCATTATCGGGAATTGGTTTGGTTACGACTGCGTTTGCTCCTATTGTAACATTGTTTCCGATTGTTATACCACCCATAACGATAGAACCTTTCGCAATATAAACATTATTACCTATCACTGGTACTTCCGGAAATCTTGAATTACCCCCCTATGGAAACTTGCTGACATATAGTGCAGTTTACCCCTATAATTGATTTAGAATGGATAACAACACCCATACCTCCGTATCCAAAAGTTGACCCTCTGCCAATCTTTGCCTGGTATGGAATCTTGCTGTTGTAAATTAGGAAAATAAGCAATGTTATCAATTTTGGCAGTACAGGAATGTGGTGCAAGTACAGCCACCTTGATACCCGATAAAAAGAGATTGCATTCAACATAGTTTTATCCTTTTAAAACTATATCCGATTGCAACTTTTGATTTACTCTTTTGGTTGCAGATATGGTGCTATTCCATCTAAATCTTTTTGATTTGAAGAAATATTATAGTTTAAGTCTTTAGTATATCCGATTATTTTAGCAGGAGAGCCTGCAACAATTACCCCCCCCCTTAATGATTTATCAACAAACGAATTAGCTGCAACAATACAGTTATCACCAATTTCTACTGGTCCACAGATTACAACGTTTGGACCGATAAAAACGTTATTGCCAATTTTAGGAACGTTTTTATATGGAAATTTTCTTACTGTTGAGAATCGTAAACCTAATACGCAGTTTTCTCCAATTTCCGTTCCTGGGATTAGTACAGTGCTAATTCCTTTACAAACAAAATAAGATCCTTTACCGATTTTTGAATCAGCAGTAATTTTAGTGTTGTAAATCAGAAAAATTAATAGTTGAATTAATTTAGGTAAAAATGGAATGTGGTGTAAGTATAACCACCTCTGTATTCTGTAAAAAAATATTGCGTTTGGCATAATTTTATCGTTTTCTGATAAAGCGGGCGGGGTTTCCTGCCCATACTTCGTTTGACGGTATATCTTTCGTCACTATTGCCCCGGCGCCTACGATTGCCCCTTCTCCGATTGTGACCGGCTTGACAACCATTGTTCCCATGCCAATGTAGGCTCCTTTGCCAACATGCACTTGACCGCGGTCATAACTGCCTGTCTTCGGGTTCATGAAATGCGTTACAATCCGGACGCCGACAGTCAGGCGCACGCCCTCTTCAATGACAATATCTTCGGGATAATTTGTGTCGAAAATAACGTCCTCTCCGATGAAGGTCTTTTTAGGGCATTTGATGTTTACCCCCCCCATTTACAAAGCGTTGGTCTCCAACCCCTTGACTTCATTGGCAAATGCTGTAAATGAAGGAAGACAAGTTTTTTAATTCTTGACAGTTTCATTATTAAATCTAATTTTATTGCATATATATTCTATATTTTTTGCTCTATTTTTCCATGAGATTTTTTCCGCTAATTGCCTATTAGCGTACCCCATGGTCTTTAAATCGCTATAAGGTATATCTTTAATTTCTTGTAAAATTTTTAATATCGAGTATTTATTGTATTCTACTATAAAAAAACCTTTTTCATTTTTTACAAAATCAATTATATCACCATAAGGTGACAATATAACGGGCTTCCCAAATGCTAAATAATCACCTAATTTATTAGGCCATCCAGCTTTAGAAACATTGTTGTCATCTAATAATTGCAAAAACACATCTATATCTTTTAAGGTAGAAACATCTTTAGAATAATCTAACCATCCTCTATATTCAGCAATTTCAGACAATCCTAATTGATTCCACTTTTCGTTTGAGATAGTATTCCCATATAGAATCAACCTGTAACTGTTTTTAACATTTTCACATTTCAATGCTTCTATAAACGGAGCTATCAAATCAATTTCGTGATTATTAATGCCAATGTATGCTATATTTATTTTTCGTTTTTCAACAGATGAATAGGATGGATATAACGGCTTTACATCTTTCACTATAGACCCACCAGGAACAATAAAAATTTTTTCTGAGTCAATTCCATTTTCAACAGCCCTATCTTTCATAAAAGTAGATAATACGACTATAGCATCAGCTTTTCTTTTATCGTTGAGTTCATTATAGCATTCCAGTCTACCGTATGTTAACCTAAACAATCTACTTTTCTTTTTAATATAACCTCCTTTACCAAAGAAATCCCACCACTCAGAAATATAAACAGAATGATAAATAAATCTATTTAATTTACAAGGTAAGGAAGTAAATCTATGTCCACAATCTGCTATACATATTTCAAATTTATGGAACATCGAGTATATCAATCCAAATAAAGTACTCCAAATAGCAAAACCTGAGGATTTCATTTTGGCAGGAAAAAAGTCTGGTAGTACTTTATTTTAACACCTTGATAGATAATAGTATTTATCTTAAAGAATGAACATTTAGGATTGATTGTTAATAAGGTCACATCATGTCCTAAATCTGCTAATCCTTGTGCCATATAAAAGGTTCGTCCCCATCCATTTTTTCCTTTCATGCCATGATGAGAATAAAGAACTTTCATTATTTATTGATGATTTAGGTAAAATTCTTAATTATTTTCTCCATATCATTTTATTGACAACGCCGGTGTAACTTTGGATGAGTTTAACGGTCTTTGTTGATACGTTCTCATCAACATAGTTTGGCACTGGAATGCCGTTATCTTGATTCTTGTTCATCTCTACGGCTGTATCAACCGCCTGAAGCAATGATTTTTCGTCAATGCCTGCCAATATGAAGCATGCCTTGTCGAGGGCTTCCGGACGCTCTGTGCTCGTGCGGATGCAGATTGCCGGGAACGAATGGCCTACTGATGTGAAGAATGAACTCTCCTCTGGCAATGTTCCACTGTCGCTGACAACGGCAAATGCGTTCATCTGGAGACAGTTATAATCATGAAATCCGAGAGGCTCGTGCTGAATTACTCTTTTGTCTAATTGGAATCCGTTTGCGGCAAGGCGTTTGCGGCTTCTTGGGTGGCAACTATAAAGCACCGGCATATCGTACTTCTCTGCCATCGCATTGATTGCCCGGAACAATGAAGTGAAGTTCTTTTCTGAGTCGATATTCTCCTCACGGTGGGCGCTAAGAAGGATATATTTGCCCTTTTCAAGGCCGAGACGGTTATGAATGTCGCTTGCCTCAATCTCTTCAAGATTATTATGAAGGACTTCCGCCATTGGTGAACCGGTAACGTATGTCCTCTCCTTCGGCAATCCGCATTCTGCAAGATAGCGGCGAGCATGCTCGCTATAGGCAAGGTTGACGTCACTGATGATATCGACGATACGGCGGTTTGTCTCTTCCGGAAGGTTCTCATCCTTGCATCTATTACCTGCTTCCATGTGGAAGATAGGTATGTGCAGACGCTTTGCTCCGATAACTGACAGGCATGAGTTTGTATCGCCAAGAACAAGTACAGCATCGGGCTTTACCTGCGACATGAGTTTATAGGAAGCACTTATGATATTTCCCATTGTTGAACCGAGGTCATCGCCAACGGCATCCATATACACTTCTGGTTCTTTCAACTTCAGGTCTTTGAAAAAGATGCCGTTCAAGTTATAGTCATAGTTCTGGCCTGTATGAGCAAGGATTGTGTCGAAATAGATGCGGCACTTACTGATAACGGCTGCAAGGCGGATAATTTCAGGTCTTGTTCCTACAATTATCAAAAGTTTCAACTTGCCGTTTTCCGCAAATTTTATATCTGAATAGTCAGTTTTTAATTCCATAATATTTTATTTTGTCATTGTATTTTTAGGAGTAAGTGGTGTGTACGGTCCATCCTTAACTTCAAAGATTACCGTTCCGCTTTCAAGGACCTCAATCGTATGCCATTGACCGATAGGAATCTGAACGCCGTAACATCCTTTCAAGGGGTCAAGTTCACGGCTTTCTTCCAACTGACCATCTTCACCGTAAAACAGCACGTTGATTCTACCGCGTAGAACGAAATACGTTTCTGCAGTATGGGTATGGCGGTGAATCGGCAAATCGGTTCCGGGTTCCATAGCGTTCATCAGTCTCTGCGCCTTTGCCTCAAGACTGTCATGCAGATTGTAGTTCATCCGCAAACGGGGACTCGCCTTTGCCTGTGCCGTTACCCCGTCAAGCAATTCTTTGTCGATAACCAACATAACCTGCTATTTTACTACTTTATCGAAATAAGTATCTGGGCGGTTCGGGTCAAAGCACTCGTTACACCAAATCAGAGTTACAAGATTCTCTGTTTCTGAAAGGTTTACAATGTTATGAGTGTATCCCGGGATAGTCTCAACAACCTCGATTTTATCGCCGGAAACCTCAAAATTGACGACCTCGTCTGAATCGACCTTACGCATCTGAATAAGGCCGTGACCGCTGACTACAACGAATTTCTCCACCTTTGTATGGTGCCAGTGCTCACCTTTGGTAATACCCGGTTTGGATATATTCACCGCAACCTGACCACGATCGGCTGTCCTGATAAATTCAGTAAAACTGCCGCGCTCGTCGACGTTCATTTTCAAAGGATACGCAAAACGCTCCTTCGGCAGATAAGTAAGGTATGTTGAATAGAGTTTCTTAGCCAAACCGTCGCCCATATCTGCAACGCCGAGATTTGCTGGCATATCCTTAAACGAGCGGATAATCTCAACAATCTCGCCAAGTGTGCGGGTATGAGTGACTGGAACTTCACAGAAGTTTTCATTGCAATGCTCGTTGCCGTTAAGTGCCGCTATCATCTCATCAACAACGTCGTCTATATAAACAAGATTCATAACAATGCTCGGGTCATTGACGCTAATAGGAAGATCATTCGCTATATTGTTGCAGAAAGTTGCAATGGCACTATTATAGTTTGGACGACACCACTTTCCGAAAACGTTCGGGAAGCGGTAGACAAGCACTTTCGCTCCAGTTTCCGCCGAATATTCAAACATCAACTGCTCGCCAGCACGCTTCGACTCACCGTAAGGATTGTCAAGAACCGCCTGAATAGATGATGAAATCATAACAGGGCAAGTGTTTCCATACTTCTTCAAAGTGTCAAGAAGCACCGACGCAAAGCCGAAATTGCCCTTCAGAAACTCAGAATTGTCCTTCGGGCGGTTAACACCGGCAAGATTGAAAACAAAGTCTGCATTCTTGCAATATTCCTCAAGGTCGGCAGGGTCACTGTCAATATCATATTCATAAACGGCCAAGTCCTCACTGTCAATGCCGTAATTGCGAGCTTTGCCATCGCGGATATTGTAAAGTTGCGAAACAAGATTTCGACCGACAAAGCCCTTGGCTCCGGTAACTAATATTTTCATTGAGATAAAATTTAATTATGATGGAAAAGAAAGATAATGTCTTCCTGTGTGTAAAAGATTTCCTATTGGTGATTTCTCAATAGCGGGAACACTTTGAATAATTGTTCCCCCCCCCAAAAAAATACTTTGCGAAGTCGATGGTAACGCAGTAGATTGCCGGTTTTCACACACCGGCTATTCGGAACGGATTTCGCGCGCCTTTGCCTTCTCAATCAAGCCCAAATCCTCCTGAATAAAGCGCAGACGCATCAACTGCTTCTTCATACCCTCAACATCAAGGCGCTGAGTATTGTGGCTATGATAATCCTCAATACGAGAAACCACCTCATCACCCTCAGAGAAGAACTTGTCATAATTTAAGTCACGGTTATCACAAGGAATACGGTAATAATTGCCCATATCAATAGCCTTAGCCATCTCCTCGCGAGTGACAAGAGTCTCATAAAGTTTCTCACCGTGGCGAGTACCAATAACGCGAACCTCAGTATCTCCATATTTCGGATCAACCTTAGAATATATTTCCTTCAGTGCGGTAGCAAGAGTCTCCAAAGTAGCGGCAGGAGCCTTTTGGACAAAAAGATCACCATTATGACCATGGGTAAACGCGTATATAACCAAGTCAACAGCATCATCAAGAGTCATCATAAAGCGGGTCATATTCGGATCAGTGATAGTAATAGGATTACCCTCTATCATCTGCTCAACCCACAAAGGGATAACAGAACCGCGGCTTGCCATAACGTTACCATAACGAGTACAACAAATGGTAGTAGCCGCACCCTCGCCAAGTTCACGACCCTTAGCAATCGCAACCTTCTCCATAAGTGCTTTGCTGATACCCATAGCATTGATAGGATAAGCTGCCTTATCAGTAGAAAGGACCACAACATTTTTTACCCCATGCTCGATAGCAGAAAGAAGAACGTTTCCAGTACCGAGAACATTAGTGCGAGTAGCCTCCATAGGGAAAAACTCACAACTCGGCACCTGCTTGAGAGCGGCGGCGGCAAAAACGTAGTCAACACCACGCATAGCAATATCTACAGAAGTCTTGTTGCGGACATTACCGATATAGAACTTCACCTTAGAATTCTGCAAGCGGTGACGCATATCGTCCTGCTTCTTCTCATCACGACTGAAAATTCTGATTTCCTTGATGTCGCTGTCAAGAAAACGACGTAGCACAGCATTCCCAAAGGAACCCGTACCGCCTGTAATTAACAGGACTTTGTCTTTGAATACTGACATACTATTTATAATGATTTTAAAAATTTATGCATCTTTTCTCCAGCAGATATATGAGAATACGATTGCTCTATTAGCATTTTCCCTTTTTTAGCAACAGCTAATGCTTTCTCATAATTATCTATGATATATTTGAGCTTGTTAGCATAATCCAATGGCGATTCTGGTTTTGCAAAATACATATGTTCGCCATCCTTAAAGTATTTTGATGTTTCTCCAACATTGGTTGATAATACAGGAGTACCCGACATTAAATATTCTCCCAATTTAGTTGGGAATCCTCCGTCTGCACGAACAGTCACAGGTTGGGAGGAAACTAAAATGTCTGCTTCTGATAGAATCTTTGGAACATCATTATATTGAGCAAATCTAAAACTTGTGTTGTTTGCTAATCCCTCTTGCTCAATAATCCTTTCCAATATAGATTTATCTTTTAAATTTGGTTTTCCAAAAAGATACAAATGAACATCATAATTATCTCTTAGCAAGATAGATAAAGCGTACAAAATATTGTCTACATTATCTTTTGATAATTCCATATTTCCCATATAAATTAATTTCTTAGTTTTATTTATAGGCTTTTTTATTATATTATGGAATCGATTGACATCGGTAATGGATGAAATTATAATACCTGGATTGTCTGTGATTTTTTTATAATATTTCAATAAATTTTCGGTCATGGAAATATATCCTGAATATTTACTTAAAATAACACGATAAATCACTTCTTTCCAAAATGGTATTTTATTCTTTAATTTACCTCTAATAGGTGTTGGATACTCATCAAAAATAAAAATAAGTTTTCTCTTAAATAATATATTTAATACCCTCATATACAGCAGGCAAATGAGACTATCTGAGCTTATAATAAACACGTCATATCTTCTAATTTTATCTCTTTTATGTAATTTTACACCTAAGATAAAAAGAGAATAAATCATTTCATATGCATGGAATAGCTTATTACTAAATCGTTTGCTTCTGAATGAATAAAAATATGATATACCATTAAAAACGCCTTCATTATTATTATTCGCGTTAAAATTATTAGGTGCAATTGACCATACATCAACTTTATCACCACATTCTAATAAGCCCTTAGAATATGAGAAGATACGTGTTGTGGCTGCCATTCCATACGGAATAGGGTATTTACAAATAATGCCAATATTCATGTTTTATCAATTAAATTCTACGATATAAGGAGATAAAATTAACAAATAGAGTAGTATGTTATTTTCTATAGGATTACTAAAAAACTAATACATACTACTAATAATGAAAGTGTAACAATAATAATTGACTGCCTATATTGATAGAAAAAATTACCAATCGAGTACATAAAAAAAGAGAATGCGAAAATACCCCATGTCACTAATGTGTTTCCCAAGCCATTAACAGTAACAATATGTTTCAAAGCCATATATGAAGTTGTATCTTGGACGCAACCCCAACCTATTGGAAACATCAAAAATTTATCCGTCAACAATTTGAAAGAAAGGATTCTATTGGCTTCATATAGTTTCCTGTAACCTTGATGGTGTACTATTCCCTTTTGTGCGGAGGATATAAATTCTTCGATTTTTGGAAGAAGGAAGTCTGCATTCATCAACCAACCTATTGAAAAAGCAGTACAGATAAGAATAAGTGCTTTTATATAAATATTTTGTCCTTTCAAAAGAAACAGTAGCAAAATGATAAAAAATGCCAAATATCCTGCTGTGGAAAATGTAGTTAAAAGGATTATAGTATATACCTTAATGTGTCTATTCAATTGAAAACCTTGTCGACATATATTATATGCAATCAAGATATTTAAAATCATCGCATATGCACCCGGTTCCCACATAAAACCACTATTCCTGAAGTTTCCATTACCCATATATGTAAAAAAGAAAGCATAGAAATAGTATTTCTGAGACTCCTTCTGATAAAAAATATCAGCGGTAAAAGGACGGAATACAGAAGTAAGGCTATTAAACATACTGGGAAAGAACAAGGATAAGATATAAAATATTGTAGAAATTAACGCCAGTTTATACAAAAATTGCTCATATTTATCCCAAAAGTTATCCTTGCAACAAGATAAACATAAATATGCAAGATAGATCAAAACAATTTTCCCTATAAAAGGAAAAAAATCTATATTTTTACCAAAATATAATGAGGATATTAGGTTTATTAAAATCCATCCACTTAATAAATAAAAAAGAATATTATTATATAAATTCTTATGATTTATAAAGCTATAAAGAGCTAATAATCCCACAACTATAATTCTAATAAAATCATTACTAGCAATGGACGATGCTCCTGATATCATCATAGTGAGAAAAACAAATATCGCTATTTCTAGCTTTGTAATAGAATTTACTTTACCCATATACTTCGTTTTCCTAAAAAAATATTTTTGATCTGTATCTTAGGCCAAATAGTATTGGCAAATGTTGATATAATAAGTGAAATAATTACTCCTTTTACACCCCAATAAGTACCAAGCAATAAAGCCAATGGAATATGCACAAAAGCCTCTATCATTGTAATATAGAATTGGAGCTTTACACACCCAATACCATTGATTATGCTCCCATATCTAGCCCATGATAATTGGATGCAGAAATACAATAATAGAAGAAACATTAATGATTTATCGGGTTTGATAGTTGATGATAACCACCATTTGTATACAAAATCTGATAATAAAATCAAAACTCCTCCAGCGGCAATCATTATATATGAAATGAATTGTAGTTTTTTTAATATTCCTTTAATCCATTGATAATCCTTTCTCGCATAAGCATCAGTGGCAGCAGACCAAAAAGGAGTCATGATAATCATAAAGGCCATCTCTATCAAACCAATGTATTTGTAGGCAATATTATACTCAGCCACAGAAGTATTTCCACAAGTATGGGCGATTATCAAGTTGTTTGACTGAAATAATAATAAAGTCGTCAATTGAATCCAAAAGAATTTACTCCCAAGAATAACAATCTCTTTTATTTTAGAACGCTCAAAGAAAGAGGGGGTTGGCATATATTGGGGTATCATTTTTCTAAACAGTATCAATGAAAAAATCATCAATACAACGACTGGAGCCATTGATATAATCATTCCCAATTTCAAAAGAGAAACTTCATTGCAAACATTTGTATAAATAAAAATTCCAATGAAAGCGAACAATTGACTAAGCATCAATATCAATGAGGATAATGCCGGCTTTTGTAAAGCGTACAATACAGAATTTAGAAGTTTTAGTAGCATTTGAAATGCTAAACTTGAAAGAACCCATAACATTAATAATGTAAGTTCACCATTAGGAATCGAATGAGCGTTTAGCAGACTATTCCAATTGCAAAATGGAACAATGCAGGCCTCTATGATAAAGAACAAGAAACATAAGATTCCCATTGCACCATAAGTAGTACTCACATATTTTCGAGCATTTATTTCATCTTTACAAGCAATTGATTCCGCCAATTTATTTCTCAGACCATTACCTAACCCAATGTCAAAAAATGCAATCCAAGAAACAATTGTAGTAATTGTCAACCATATTCCATATCTATCTTGATTCAAACTATTAATCAACAATGGAACATAAGCCAAATTAATAATGATGTTGCAAATTTTTATGAGCAACATCCCCAAAATATTCTTTTGTGCCTTTTGAGTTCTGCCTGAAGATGACTTAATAAAACTCAACCCTTTCATATCTTGAAACCTAAAATCACCTAATAATAGGATTATCTAAAAGAATTTTATACAGGAATAATATTCCACTTCTCCTCATACTCACTATGCATTAATATCGCCTTACCCTCTTTCTATTCAAACATCCTTGGCTTTGTGTCATCGTCGTGAAAGTCTGAATAGGAAGTTATATAGTAGTTCATATCTTGCAAGATCCATTCATTTGTATTAGCCAATACGTTGATTCTATGTTTTCGAAAAAATGTGTTATTTCGTGACTGATAGGGAATTCGATTCTTCCAATTTTGCCCAACCGAATTTTTTTCATCAATTCTAAATGCGATACCGTACCGTCAACGTAACCAAAATCACACAGACATGATGGATAGTCTTCATATATGTAAGATATATTCTATGTCGATATGACGTTTCCTGTATGTTTCTTCACAAGTCTTATTTCCAGCTAACACTTCAAATCTTCGGATAAACATAAATTCCTATTTTTTCGAGTATATATTTTAATTTGGATGCATAATTCTTGTATCAGGCACTGGTGATTATTATATCGAAACGCTTTTGATATTTTTTTACGAACCGCCCCCAATAATATATTGGTAAATACGCTGCAAAAGATATTGTTTTGTGGCAAAATCTTATCAAACTCCGAAAATATACATGAGATTTTTCCTGGAAAATCTCATGTATATTTTGATTATTCCTTTTTACATTGTGTATAAAAGGTCTTAATAAAAATTTCATTTCCGGTACTTGAACTATTTTATGTGCAATTTTCATTAGTTTCGGTGATAATTGTATTTGCACTTATTTAGAAATATCCATTATTTCTTGAATATTCCACAAAAGTCCAATATCATTTTATCCTTCCTCCAAGATAGCTCTTTAAACTCGTTGTGAGCCGTAAGGAACACCACGATGTCTGCCTTGTCGTAGGCTTCGCAGTAGTTAGTCAGCTTAAACACGTTGTGCTCTTTTACATTCGGTTCTACGACCAAAATGTCGGCATTGTTGCAGCTCTGCATCACTTTCGTGGTAATATATTTCGCAGGACTTTCACGCAAATCGTCGATATTCGGTTTGAAAGCCAATCCCATCATGGCTATAACTGGTTTACGATGATTCTTCAACTCAAACTTCAACATGGCGTTCTTCACCTTTTCAGCACACCAGAAACTCTTGTAGTTGTTAATATCACGTGCATCGCTGATTAACTTGCTTTCTGCCGGGAAATCAGCAGTGATAAAGTATGGATCTACCGCAATACAATGACCTCCTACACCGCAACCGGGTTGCAGGATATTTACACGCGGATGCTTGTTGGCAAGGTTAATAAGTTCCCAAACATTGATACCAGCCTTGTCGCAGATAAGCGAAAGTTCATTGGCAAAAGCTATCTGTACATCGCGACTGGAGTTCTCCGTCAGCTTACACATTTCCGCTGTACGGCAGTTAGTCTTGTGAAGTGTGCCCTGCACAAATTGCGAATAGAATGCTATTGCCTTTTCGGTAGATTCAGGATTCAAACCACCGATGACCCGATCGTTGTGTACCAATTCATAGATCACATTACCTGGCAATACACGCTCCGGGCAATAGGCTATGAAAATCTTACTTTCCAATTCCGGACGTTCACCAAAAATGATGCGTGCCATAGCCTCTGTAGTTCCTACAGGTGAAGTGGATTCTATTACATAAAGATCCCCTTCTTTCAGTAACGGCAATACGGCACGTGTAGCCGCTTCCACGTAACTCACATCCGGCTCGTGGTTTCCCTTGAACGGGGTTGGGACCACCATGAAGTATGCATCGCTGACTTCCGGTGTAACCGAAGCCTTCAACATGCCAGCTTTCACTACTTCCTGTAACATTTCCTCCATGCCAGGTTCAATGATGTGCAAATGTCCCGCATTGGTCATTTTCACTACATGAGGATTAATGTCAACTCCTGTTATTTGAATGCCGTGCTTTGCGGCAATAATGGCTGTAGGTAGTCCGATGTAACCCAAGCCCATGAAACATGCTTTCATTTATCTTTGTATTAAATATTAAATCATTCATTTACATAAAAAAACACATATTAGGGCAAAGTCTTCCCGAATGTAAATACGCTATATTTTACACACATTTTTCAAGAAAGACAGATTGTCTATTTTTTGCTTACAAGTTGTCACATAAAAAATAAGGGAGTGAACATCATTTCCTCCTAAATCATACATTCCTGCTTTTAATAATATCTTCGCTTTCTTCTCTATGTGCTTACCATACATTCCGACTAATGACGGTATATTTAATTGAAAAGAAATTTGGTTCTTTTTTAACGTTTTATAATCCATCATTTGCATATACTCATATCGTTCCGGATGGGCCAACAAAGGATGATAACCTTTCTTTTGGATGCGTTGCAAAATAGACAGTAATCCCATTGGTGGATTGAAATAAGAAGTTTCCACTAACAGATAACGTTTCCCCTCCTCTAGGGGTAACAGGTCATCCTTTTCCAACCGTTCCTCAAAAAGGTTATCCAACATATATTCCGCAGCCAAAGCCAATTCCACCTTCCCTTGATATTTTTGTTTTAAGCTCAAAAATTTTTGTTGTAATGTAACAGTTTTATTGGACATGTCTTCCATGACGTGAGGGGTAAGCCATATTTTCCGCACTCCTTGCCGCTCCATCTCATCCAAAATTCTCCATGTTTCTTCTTCTGTTTTTACTCCATCATCAATACCTGGCAACAAGTGACTATGGCAATCGGTGAAACCACGGAAAAAACCGCTTTCCGCTAATGTTTTTTTCTGTCGAAAAAGCCACATTCCTGTTGACTATTTATTTTGAGTTGCCGTAATAAGAGGTATACCCATTGTGGTAACCATAACTGTAACCATATCGATAACTATAGCGTCCACCAGTACTTTCCGTCCCATTCAAAATTACCGAAAGGTTTTTGAACCGCTTTTCTAGATAAATACTTTCCAATTCAGATAACAGTGAGCGGTCCAATAATCCCGCCCGTACCACAAAGAGTGTCCGGTCGGCATATTGCTCTATGATTTGTGTGTCTGCCACGATATCTATCGGCGGACAATCCACAAAGATATAATCGTATTCATTGCGCAAGATTTGCATCAAGGTTGCAAATTTTTCATCTTCCAGCAGTTCCGTCGGATTCGGGGGAATGGTCCCCACAGGAAGAACATGCAAATTGGCATGTTTCTTATCTATTACAAGCGCTTCATTCCAATTAGCCACCCGATTACCCAAATAGTCACTCAGACCTTTCTTAGGCGACCCCACATAAGCAGAAATGGATCCTTGTCGCAAATCTCCATCTATCACCAATACTTTTTTCCCTTTAATGGCAAAGCTCGTGGCTATGTTCACCGAAAAGAAACTCTTTCCACTACCCGGATTGAAAGAGGTAATCACAAATACTTTCTGATCGGTATTCTTGTTTTTCATAAAGTCCACGTTGGAGCGAAGTACACGAAAAGCTTCGTTGATGATGTTGCGATTGCCTTCTTCCACCACGATTGTTTTTTCCTGAGATTTGTTCTTCTTTTTCTTGTTATTGGAATATAATGGTATTTCACCCAAATAGGGCACACTCAAGTTCTCCAAATCTTTCTTACCCCGAACTTTGGTGTTCATGTTTTCTTGCATAAAGATAATGACTGCCGGTACTAAGCCCGAGAGCAAAAGCCACCAACAAAATGTTTTTCTTATTCGGTGCCATTGGTAAAGCACTGCCACGTGGAGCTGTAATCACTCGCGTATTATAAGCGGTAAACGCTTGGGACAGTTCGTTCTCTTCACGCTTCTGGAGCAGATACAGGTACAACTCTTCCTTTACTTTTTGTTGACGTTCTACCGATAACAAGTATTTGGCCTGACTCGGATTAGAAGCTAACTGTTGAGTGGTCGCCACTTCCTGTTGACGAATACTGCGTATCTGGGTATTCAGTGATACAATCAGATTATCAACTGATTGCAAAATGGTACGCTTCATACTCTGCATAGAGTTTCCCAAATCTTTCACCAACGGGTTCTTCTCGCTACTGTTAGCTATCAACCGGTTACGATCCAACACAATCTTGTTGTATTCTCCGATTTGACTTTCGATATTTACGTTAGCTATACCGGAGTTGGTTGGCAATGGCTGGTTCATTTCCTTGCTGTTCAGTTCGCGACGAATATACTGGGCCGTGGTAAGCTGATTGGTGAGTGCTTGAATTTCTTTTTTATTCTCAGCTGACTGGCTCATATACAGATTGGATGCGGCTTGTACGTCCGGCAACAGATGTTCACTCTTGTAGCTGGAGATGTTCTCATCCACATGACCCAATTCGTTTTCAATCACGCCCAAACGTTCACCGATAAACCGTGAGGTACTTACTGCTATCTGGTTCTTGTCCTGGATCCATTTCTCGTTATAAACCTCAATCAATGTATTTAATATATCTTCTGCCTTTTGTACAGAAGCATCATCAATGCTCAAATTAATAATGGTGGCATCTTCATTGCCTAATTCAGCCCACAATTTTTGCGTATAGCTGTCTGCCACCATATCAGCCGGTTCTTTACTATATTGAATAGTGCTGCCTGTAAAAAAAATCTCATATTGAGAAGTTAAGCTGATGGCCAATGTTCCTGCTGATGTTTGAATGGAATCTCCTATAATTCCTTCAAACCGTTCCCCAGTTTCTTCTCCAGCAACGATAAAGTTTGAAAGATAAAACTTGTTTTGTGCACCAACTTCTATATCAAAACTTACACTTTTTTTATTATCAAAAAGATAAGTCACCAATATCGGGCTTGATTTATATAATTCTATTCTTTTTAAGCCCCTACGAATAGTATATATCTCATTTAGCCCCAAACGCTTCACCACCTCTGTCATCAGCGTAGGGGATTTCAAGGTGAGCAGTTCGTTGTTGATATTGGTGTTTGATTTAAAAATACCCATATCTGCAAACTCATTCATTGCACTTGCCGGAGAATTGTTCTTGGAGTCATCCTTAATTAAAATGGCAGCCGTCCGGGTATAGACATTAGGAGTACTCAACAAATATAATGATGCCGTTGCCAACGCAACGAACAAGGAAGTGGCAAACCAATACCATTTCGGGATAAACATACCCCATAAATCTTGTATCCGTATAAAATCATCGGTAGGTTTGCCTGTGTTCGTTCTATTCTTTATCATTTTGGCTCTCTTTAATATCTTATAAAATAAAATTCAATACATTACTTGAACAGCAAAACACCCAGCGAGGATAGGAGCGAACCGATACTGATCCACAACGATACCGATTTTACACTGTTCTCATTAATGGTGCTTTGTCCGGCACGTACCTTGTTGGGCTGTACATACACCACATCATTCTGTTTCAGATAATACACCGGTGAATTAAACAGATCTTTCGAGCGGATATCCACCCAATGGGTTACACGCTCGCCGTTTTCTTCACGGATGACAAATATCGCATCTCGCTTTCCGTAGATGCTTAGGTCACCCGCCATACTGATGGCTTCCAAAAGGGTAATCTGATCTTTTGTAATGGCATATTTACCTGGAGTTTTCACCTCGCCCAACACGGAGAAATAAAGGTTCATAAACTCAACTGTAACTACCGGATCGTTTACCAGATTCTCTTCCATCAGCCTTTTTTTTACCAGGGTGGCAATCTGGCTCTTGGTCATACCGGCAATATGCAATGTTCCGACAACAGGAAAATCAATGTTCCCCTTATCATCCAATGTGTAACCTGATATTTCTCCATTGATGTTGCCAGAACGTAAATCAGAAGATCCGGCACGGTATTGCACCCGTGTCAAATTAAACAGAGCCGCCAATTGCGGATCCTTACTGGACACCATAATGGAAATCTGGTCTTTGGGTTGTACGGTAATATCCCGTGCCCCGATAATCGCCTCGGGTTGATTAACTACGATATCTTGAAAATAGACAATTTCTTTGGAGGTATTGCAGGACACCAATAACACACACAAGAAACATAATTTAATTAAATGAAATTTCATACCTGATTTTTTTTCTGTACAGTTAATTATTCTACTTTATGTTTTCGTTTGATTTTCATAGTTATGTAGCAATGAATCACCGTCCAAACAGCCACATCCAACAGAAACAAGTTTGTTACGGAAAGGCAATGAATCAAAAAACAATTTCCCAATGCAAAAAAAGCTGCCATAATAATAATGCTTACCATAGCTTTACGTTGGGACATTCCTAAGGCTATAAATTTATGGTGGATATGATTCCGGTCTGGAAGAAATGGATTTTTACCGTTACGCAACCGGTGAATAACCACACGTATCACATCAAGCATTGGTACAATCAAAAAAGAAAAAGCTATCACAATGCTACCGGGAAAGGCACTCTCTTTCACTGGATCGGACATACTCAGACGGATGACCATCACTGCCAGCAGCATCCCGATAGTGAGCGAACCGGTATCACCCATAAAGATCTTGCGTCCCCGATATATCTTACCGTATACGTTATAATAAAAGAACGGCAATAACACACTGAAAGCAGCTAGACTGATAAAGGCATACATCCACCATTGCAAATGGATGAACATGCAGCTGAAAGCGAGGAATGAGATAATACTCAACCCAGAGGCAAGTCCGTCAATGCCGTCTATCAAATTGATGGCGTTCAGGATATAGACGATGACGAATACTGTGAACGGCACTCCTATGTAATAAGGTATGACATAAATACCGAACAACCCGTATAGGTTGTCGAAGCATAACCCGGAAATCACCAACAGTATGCCACAAAGTATTTGCACTACAAATTTGGAACGGTAACGTACACCGATAAGGTCATCCATCATACCTATAAGATAAAGTATGAACAGACAACAGAGCATGGAAAGCAGACGGTTCGTCAAGTCCATGTCGAGTATGTTATAGCCCTGCCAAAGGTTGTAACCGATAATGGCAAGCGAAACCGTAACTGTGATACAAGGGAAAAAGGCGATACCGCCTAACCTTGGTATATGGGCAGTATGCAACTTACGTTCGTCCACTGAGTCGAACAGGCGACGTCGGAAAGAGACCAACGAAATGCGAGGCAGGACCATCGCACTCAATGTCCAGCCGACTATGACTATAAAGGCAAATTCGATAAAATGAAGAATGTCCACTATATGATTCTTTTGATGATTTTCTTAATCTTGCCCTATCCGTTGTAGAAAGGCTTGTGGAATATAGGAAGTAGCCACGGCGCATACGCCTTGGACGGTGACCACCAAACGGCGATTCTTCCTAATCCGGCAGATAACCCCTTCCGCTCCCTTGAACTTTCCGTCAATGACCCGTACACGTTCTCCCTGTTGAAACTTGGAATTGTCCTCCCCGAAATATTCCATTCCCTGCTCGCCGGACGAGGTGACCAGCATGAAAATGTTCATTTCCCGATCAGGAATGGCAAGGGGAAGTCTTTTCAATCCCTTCTGTCTTGTATATAGGATTACCTTATTGGTGAATTGTCGCTGTACTTCCAAAGCACGACAAACGGTTGAACGGAAGAACATAAGCGAATTAATGACCGGACGACGGAGTTTCTTCTTTATGCCGTTACGTTCCATCAAGGTTTCCTCACAAGGAATGTAAGTCTCGATCTTGTCTTTTTTCAATATATCCTCAATCTCGAAAACTTTGTTATAAAATACTTTTAGGGCGAACCAATGTTCGTGTGTGTGTGTTTCTATGTTCAACGAAAAGTAATGTTACCGGGTTGATAAAAAGGATATAATTTCCATTCCTGCACCTTCTGCTTTTTCAAATAAGGAAGATACAGCAATCAAGGTTAATCCGGTTTTTTCCTTCATAGGACTTCCGGAATGCGGGCCGCTCCTGACTACAGTGAGCGGATACCGTAACCCCGTATTCGTACCGTTTCTATGTAAGAAACGGTACAAACATCTTTATTGTTGATAATCAATTGCGTATGTTTGTATAAGAATCCATTTTTACTCGGTATGCTCAATTTTCAACTCAAAAATACGCTCGAAAGAGAAATAGACAGTCTCCTTTCATTTTACATCCTTATTACAATATTATTTTAATTTGCTTTAAATAATAATCGTAAATAGTTGATAATCATTTATTTACAAATGGGGGGGGGTAAAATAAAAGGAATTAAATGGCTGTTTTATTTTTCTTTTTTGCTGAAAATGATTACATTTGCAGTGTATTTTTACCCTCTCTTACATAGAGACGGTATCGTTCAAATCCTTCAAAATCTTCTCGTTCGCATTATCTATCACGGCATTGTCCAAAGAATCCAAGTAAATAAGCGTAGTCCTTTCGCTGCTGTGTCCCATCCCCGCACTGATGACGGCAATCGGTACGTCGTGGTTGCGTGCGGCGGTAGCCCAGCTGTGGCGTGGCGTATATGAGGACAAAGGTAATGGTTCGCCAAGCAATTTACCCAACCGTTTCAATTTTCGGTTATGGTAGTTCAACCCGGTCCGATATTGCCGGTAAGCCTGATCTGGCTGTTCATCGGTAAGGATGGGGAAAAGATATGGACTTTCCGGACAAACCTGCCCATATCGTTCCAATATCACCGCCATACACGGTTCGATATGCAATGTTAAGTATTGGCCTGTCTTATGGCGACAATAGGTAATTCGCACGCTGTCCACATTCTCTTTTTTCAGATATGCCATGTCCACAAACGCCATGCCACGGGCACAATAGCTGAACACGAACATGTCCCTGGAAAGTGCCAAAGCCGGTGAATCCGAGAGGTCAATCCTTTGAAGTTTCAGGATGGTTTCCTCATCCACGGCACGCTTCGATGTGCGAGCCACTCCTGTATAAACCTCACGAAACGGAAAAGTCTGCACCGCAAGACCTTGCTTTACGGCCTTGTTATAGACGGCACGCAGAATCCGCATATAGAACGAGCTGCTGTTTCTCGCTACCTTTTGTTGCCACAACCATGCCTCATACCGACACGCCAGGGCGGAATCTAACGACGAAAAAGGAATGTCGTTACCATCCAGGAAAGTGGAAAAACTGTTCAGTGCACGCCGGTAATTACGAGAGGTACCGTATTGGCCGTTCTCCCAAAGCGTTTCCATCTCTTTTTTCATGTAGTACAGGAAACCGGGCTCGGAAGGCAGGGAGCGATAGCGGTTGAGTATTTCCGACAAGGTGTATGTTTCTCCGCTACAGTCCAGCTCACGGATAATCTCACGGATGTCCCGCATCTCCTTTTCCGCCCGTTTCCGGTAGGCGGTCAGGACCCTCTCATTGCCGGGGACAGCGACAAGTTCACGTTTCGTCTCATTCCACCACTCGGGAAATATCCTCATGTCGGTGGTAATCTGCCTGTTCTCCTGACGGTGGCAAAGCTGGTAACAGAGTGTGCCAGCCTTACCCTGTACCGTCGATGGACGGAATTTTAATTTAATGGTAGCCATATATAGTCTGTTTTATGATGAATAATAGGTACATAGATACAACCCGTGGGCTATATTGTTGAAGGAAGAAATATTTAGTCATGGATTCCGCTTCTCCACTTGGAACACCGAATATCACCTGATGCCGATGCCAAACTCTGTAAATCTTCTTGAAAGACAGTCCAAATAGCCTCGTAAAGAATCAAAGTCCGAAAATGAAAAGCGACGTTTTTTCCGTGGAACAAGTCTAGAAATATTTATATCGCATAAACAACAAGACAGTATATGTTTTCTGGGAAATTCGTAAAAACAGACGGATACCAGCGAGTTCCCTATAATCAAAGATAAATCAAAACCGTATTGTCACGGGCGTTCCGGCTTCGCTTTCCATGAGTATTTTCCTTGCGACAAGTCGCGGAAAATACACATGGAAACAAACGCCCGGACAATGGTTTTGATTTCGGGAAAGATTATAGGGACTCACTGCGACCGACGCGACGCATGACCGTGTCATTGATGAAAAAAGGAGGGCCTCCTTTATATCCCTAATAAATCCGGCTGGAAGTACGGGATATATGGGCAGACCTGGCAATGTCTTATGAAAAAAACGCCGCCCCATGAGAAGACAGGGACTTCAGCTCCCTCTGCTCTGCATAATCCTCCCTTTGCGCCCGTGCCGGCTTCTTCGCCCTTCCCCTGCATACCATATCCTTGTTTTCACGGCATGTTTCTCTCACGGAAAACCAGTCTTTCGGACATTTGATGACATCTGATGACATCTGATGACACCTTTTTGAAAATCAGTATTTTATTCGGATTTAGCCCATACATTTGAAGCGTCAAAGCAATTTATTAACCCCAAAAAGAAAAGGTATGGCACAAGAAAAGAGCCCGAACGAAAAGCCTAGACGACCCCGGAAACCGAAGGTCATGAACGATGCCCCTTTGGTGGAACAGATCACCGAGCTGATGATGATTCATAACAAGAGCGATCCGAAAGCCGGTGTACAAGTGGTCAGCGAGATCGACAAGGACGGGAAGGTCAAGACGGTTCCAGCGGACGAGAAAAATGAAAACTCATTCCTGAAATTCGACAAGAACTCGAGCATACTCGAAAACTTCATCAAGAATTTCTGGAGCCAGTTCAAGGAACCGACCCATTTCCGCCTGCTCCGCATGACCTTCCACGACTACAAGGTGAACAAGCAGGCGATTAAGGACCTGGCGGAAGGGAAAAAGACGGACGCGGTGAAGGAGTTCCTCAAACGCTACGAGATCCGTCCGAGAGAGAACAAAGAGGAACAAAACATGAATAAACAAGAGACAGCCATGGCAAAAAAAGAAACGCAACCGCAGGAACCCCTGCAACAGAGTGAGGTACAACAAGCATCCCAGCAACAACAGCAACCGCAGGCACAGCAGGTGCCACAAGAGCCGCAAGGCCCGCGCTATCGTTACAATGAGAACATGATCGACTGGGAGGGATTGGACAAGATCGGTATCTCAAAGGCGACACTCGAACAGCAGGGACTTCTTGACTCCATGCTGAGAGGTTACAAGACCAACAAGCTGGTGCCGCTGACACTTAACATTCCCGGCGTGCTGACAGCCAAACTGGATGCGAGGCTCTCGCTCATACCGCAAGAGAACGGGCAGGTGGGGCTGGCCGTTCACGGTATACGCAAGGAACCGCAACTGGAACGCCCTTATTTCGGATTTAACTTTAGCGAGGAAGACAAGAGAACCTGCGTGAGACCGGCAACATGGGACGTGCGGCGGAACTCAACCTGCGTGGCAGCGAGTACACCCCCTGCCTGATCTCCATCGACAAAAACACCAACGAGCTGGTCGCTGTCCGGCAGGAACATGTCTACATCCCGCAGGAAGTGAGCGGGGTAAGGCTTACGGACGAGGAGATCAGACTGCTGAAGGAGGGACAACCCGTCAAGGTGGAGGGGATGACCTCCAAGGCGGGGAAGGAGTTTGACGCCACGCTCCAATACAGCGCCGAGCGCAGGGGGTTGGAGTTCATCTTCCCGAAGAACCAGGTATTCAACGAGAAGTCCATCGGGGGCGTGCCACTCTCGCCCACCCAGATAAAGATGCTCAGCGAGGGACATACCATCCTGGTCGAGGACATGAAGTTCAAGAACAGGGACGGAGCTTTCTCCGCGTTTGTCACGATAGACCAGACGACGGGACGGCCGAATTACACCCGTCATAATCCGGAAACCGGAGAAATCTATATTCCAAAGGAAATCTGCAACGTGCAGCTGACAGCCGAGGACAAGGAGGTTCTGCGCAAGGGGCAGGCCGTCTATCTGGAAAACATGATCAACCGTAAGGGAGAGGAATTCTCCGCATTTGTCAAGCTGGACATGAATACCGGCAGGACGATGTACTCACGCACGCCGGATGGGTTCAACGAGCAGCAGGCACCACGTATCCCGGCGGAGGTTTACGGCCATGTATTCACGGCGCAGGAAAAGGCGAACCTCCAGGACGGGAAGACCCTCCTGGTCGAAGGACTGAAAAACAACGGGCAAACGTTCAGTTCCTACCTGAAAGTAAACCCTTATTCCGGACAGTTGCAGTATTTCCAAGAGAACCCTGATATTCGCAGGGATACTTCCCGTCGTGCAGCACAGGCGGATACCGCCCAAGGCCAGCAGCAGGAACAAAAGAAGGGCGCAAAACAAGCGGTATAACCCCAATCAGAGAGAAACAAAATGAATTTTACAAACATCAAATCCCCAAACCGTATGAATACGAATCGGAACATCCCTTATAATTATAATGTAAAAGATATTGATTGGCCCGGCCTGAAGGCCGTGGGTATCAGCAAGGAGCAACTGGAAGCGGACGGCAACCTTGACCTGTTGTTGCAAGGCAAGGAGTCGGAAATCATCCCGTTGAAACTCTGTACCCCGGTAATCAGCCTGACCATGGACGCTACACTCAAACTGGTACCCGGTGACAACAACAGGGCAATCATGGAAATCAACGGCATCCGTCAGGAGGAATCTCCAAAGAAATAACAAAAAAATAAAATAAGTTTAACCTGTCCCTGTACTGCCCAATCCGGTACGGGGCATCAAAAAGAAAAAGAATATGATCGCAATAGTGACTGACAGGCCCAACGTGGGCAGAGAGATAGCAAGAGTGTTGGGAGCCGGCAGAAAAGAGAACGGTTATATGACCGGGAACGGCTACATGGTGACATGGACATACGGCAACATGCTCTCCCTGGCAATGCCGAAGGATTCAGGGACAGCCCATGTGGAGTGGAAGGACTTTCCCCTGCTGCCGCCTTCCTTCCTGACAGTAAGGCACGTGAAGACGGATACCGGGTGGAATCCCGACATCAATGCGGTGCTCCAGTTGAAAGTGATTGCCAAGGTGCTCAACGCATGCGACACCATCATTGCGGCAACCGATGCCTCCCGGGAAGGAGAGATGCTGTTCCGCCATCTTTACGGTTTTCTGGGATGCAAACAACCCTGCCTCCGCCTCTGGATCTCGTCTCTGACGGACGAGGCCATCACGGAAGGTATGGCGAACCTCCTTCCATGTGACCGGTTCGACAACCTGTTCCTGGCGGCGGACAGCCGTAACCGGGCGGACTGGCTCCTGGGGGTCAATTCAAGCTATGCCATCTGCAAGGCGGTAGGCTTCGGAAACAATTCGCTGGGCAGGGTACAGACACCCGTACTGGCGGAGATATGCAGACGGTACCGGGAAAGGGAGAACCACATGCCGGCTGACTGCTGGCCCGTATTCATCAGCTTGTGCAAGAATGACCGTATCTTAAAGATGCGTCACGTGGACGACCTGGTGGTCCGCCGGGAGGCACTGGCATTGTACGAGGATTGCAAGGCGGCAAAAAGTGTCCGCATCACAGCGGTAGGGAAACGGACGGAGGAAATCGGGGCACCGGCACTTTACAACCTGGCCGAACTGCAGAAAGATGCGAACCGTTACCATAGCCTGACGGCCATACAGGTGCAGGAGATTGCACAAGGCCTGTACGAGAAGAAGCTGATTTCCTATCCGCGCACCTCCAGTCGCCTGTTGCCAAAGGACGTATATGACACGTTACCGCCTGTCATGGAAAAGATGCTGTCCCGCAAGGAGTTCCGACAATATGCCGATACGGTTGACCTTGCCGCGCCACGGGACAGTATTGAGGCACAAGACACCATGGAGCATCATGCCATCATCATCACAGGCACACAGCCCGGTAAATTGGACCGGGAGGAAATGCTGGTTTACACGCTCATTGTCGGCAGGATGCTTGAAACGTTCATGCCGCCCTGCAAGGTGGAATACACAACCGTCGATACGGTGTGTGCCGCACGTAAATTCCGCATCCGTACATACCGCATCCTGGAAAAAGGATGGCTCGGAATCTTCGAGAGGGAACATATTGTCGCAAAAGGCCGTATGCCTTACCAGGTGATGCCGGAATTTTTTCAGGAAGAGATACTGCCGGTGGCAGGGTGCAGCCTTATACATAAGAAATCGTTACCGGTCTCCCCTTATACGGACGAGGAACTGGTGGACTATATGGACAAGGCCGGACTGGGCACCGTCTCCACCCGCACGAATATTCTCCGCACGCTGTTGGAACGTAAATACATCCGTTATTCGGGTAAATATGTCGTCCCGACCCCTAAAGGGCTTTTTCTGTATGAAACGGTACGCAGTATGAAAGTGGCCGATGCTTCCCTCACTTCGGGCTGGGAAACAGAACTGGCACGGATAGAACGGGGGGAACTCTCGCAGGAAAAGTTCCTGGACGGCGTGCTGGAAACGGTAAATGAGGTGACAGGCGAGATATTCCGGAACCATCCGGTGAAAAGCGGCCACAGGGAACCATATAAACAAATGTCAAAGCCAACAAGACAAGGGAAGTGCAGACGTCTGTCTGTACTTCCTTTTTTATTTTTTATCTGTGCAAGATACGTTTTTCCGATTTTAAGCGGCAAAGGTCTTGGATTGCCTCGTTTTTGCCGCAAGGCGGCCCCTTTGGGGGCTTGGTTGGCTAAAAGAAAATCATCCTCGCTTCGCTGCGGTATTTTCTTTTGCCAAGCCTTGCGCAAAAAGGCAATCCAAGGGCCGGAGGCCTATAAAATCGGGAAAACATATCCCGATGGGATTATTCATTCTTAAAAATTTAAAGACATGAAACTGCAACTTATCGAAAACATCTGCAAGCGAACGGTCTCACTGGTTCTGCTTACGGGAATATGCCTGCTCTACAGCAAGGGAATCATTCCCGTGTACCTGATCGTCCTGTTCCTTTTGTCGGGAACGCTCATCAGCCTCCTTTTCAGGACGTTCACCCTCATTGTAAAAATAATTATCGCCTTGACCGTCATGGGCATGCTTGTATAATCCTTAAAGCATAAAGGCATGAGAACCGCTACATTCACCCCGCCGGCTCCGGTTATGCCGGCTACGTGGCCCGCCACAAGCCGTGTGAGACCTGTAAAAAAAACGGATTCCCGATACGACGGACGGACCGAAACGTATCGGCTACTATCTGGAACCGTTGAGGGGCATCGCCTCGAATCCGGACAGGCAGAGAATCCTGAAGGATTTTTTCAAGGAAACCTATGTATAACATTTAAAATTTTACCATTATGTTTTTTCAAGCAATCAACCAAATGATCACGGCAGGCACAGACCTGAGTATCAACATCAGACGAGTAAACAACAACCTGACGGTGGCCGTTGTTCCCAGACGGTCGGGGGTAAAGGACGGGGAACGCATCGTCCCGCTCATCCTGAACGGTACGCCGGAAGAGCTGGATGCGGGCTTCCTGCAGGCTGTCGGCACACCTGTACAGAAAGCGCAGGGCATCCTTACCAACCTGGAAACATTCGAGAAGCAGGCGGAACAGGCTGTCTCACAAAGCAAAGCCGCCAGGTCTGCTGCGGAAAAAGAGTCCAAAGAGGTCCGCGAGAAACGGGAAAAGATGGAAAAACTGCTTAAGAAGGCGGAGGATGCCATGACCGGCAAACGCTATTCCGAAGCGTTGACATGGCTCAAGCAGGCAAAGGTGCTGGCACTTCCGGACAAGCAGAAGGAAATCGACGAAAAAATGGCGGAAGTACAGAAAAAGGCATCGGAGGGAAGCCTGTTCGGCATGGAACAACCGCCAATGCCCAAGCCGCAGCCGGCTCCACAACAGACGGCACCGCAATACCGGAGCGGAGAGCAAATCCCTATGTTCTTGTCCGAACAGCCGGATCCGGTTCCGCAACCCGTCTCACAACCGCAAACGCCTCAGCCTGCTGCACACCCCGGACAGCCGCAAACGCAGCCCGTACAATATATGCAACCGATCCCACAACAGGCAGTTCCACAACCTCAAGGAATCCAGTTCCATCAACCGGTACAGATGCCGCAACCGCAGATAGACGGAAAGCAATGGATGCAACCGGCCTCGTCACAGTATGCACCGGCGCAGGAGGCCGCAAGAACTTATGAGAGCCCGGAACAATACCGGCAAACGCAAGAGGCTGTGATGTACAACTTCGACAAGGACTGCGAGGATGACCGGGAAATGCTCAGGGAAGATCCGTATGCGGAATATCCGGACTTCCCGAAGGAATGCCGCATGACGGACATGGCACAAATGGACATGGTATATTGTTAAACCTTATAAAAGAAGAGAAATTATGGCACTTGAAATCAAAGGATTACAGAGAATTTTCAAATTCAGGAAGGACTCCAAGGAACTGGTATTGAGCGACCCGAACAACGAACTGTCCGTAAACGAGGTGATGGACTTCTATTCCATGACCTATCCCGAACTGACAACGGCGACCGTTCATGGGCCGGAATGGGAGGAGGACAAGGCGGTCTACCGCTTCAAGACAACCATCGGAGTAAAAGGATAAGCGTATGGGCAAGAGAAATAAAAAGGAGGACAAACCATGCAGACTGCTATCAGAATCAGCCAAGGAAAACCTGGCGGGACTCATTATCCGCTCGGCCGGCCCGTCAGACATCCGAAGAGGAACAGCGGGACAAAAAAGGAGGATACTGCCGCCAGCGGGAAGCGTCATGATTTTCTGATAGATAAAATTCCTCCCCTTGCACCGGATTTTTGGCATAAGGACGGATATGACGGTTCCCCGGTCAATCTCACGACACCGGAGAATTTTGACTATCTCTACCAATCGGCATCGAACTATACCGGACTTATGGGTATAAAGCTCCCTTTCCGATACAGGAAAGGGGGCAGCCCCCGTCTGAAAATCACCGAACTGTACAAGGCGATGGACGAGAGCGTGCCGGAATGTGTCAATCTGGAAGAGAAAGAAGGAAGGCTCCATTTCTGTCTGTTCCGCCATCACGACTGGCCGGAACCCGCATTGTTCTGGATTCCCATCGACTTTACGGAACGGCTTCCCGTACCATTGAGGAACATTGTCTGGGAATTCATCCGGCAATTCGTCCGGCATCACGGAGTCTGCAATGTCACCGAGGCGTTTTGCTATGACTTCGCCATAGAGGAACTGGAAGACTGGGAAAACCGGGATTCCGACGCCTCCCCGAAAGAAATCAGGGCGAACAAGCGGCTGGCGGATTCCTACCAGTCAGGAAAACGGGCGAAAGCACTCAAACGGATGTCGGGAAAACCGTTCTGCAACTCTCTGGAAGAGGCTGTACGGAATTACCGGACAAAAAAGGGGAAGGAACAAAAACTGCTGGGACTGATAAGGGAGGGCATGGCACTGATCACCCCGGAAAGCCCGAGCCTCACAGATTACCTGTACGATTGGGCGTATGAGGAGGAGCGTGATTTTTACCCGGTGGGAATGGAAAGCCAGGTCATGCTGGTCTACTCTACCGATGACACGCTGGCTGAATGCATGAAAGGGTTTATGAATTCGGACTACCAGGAGACTTATGCCCTTACCCCGGTCACATACAGGTTCCTGACACCGGAAACGGACTGTCTCTTCCAAATGGGCGACTACCCGGAAAGGCTTTCAAAATGGCTGGCACGTTTTACAAAACATATAGCTGACAACTTCTAAAATGAACGATATGAATGAACTGACCAATAAATTGCAACAGGTGATGGTGCCCAAGGCGGCACTGATCGCGTATGAATACCGTGAGAACCGCTATGGGAACGGAATGCATTACCTCGAACTGCATCCCATCAATGACAGGGGCAGGATGGAGGCTGCCATGCCCGTCACCTATGAGTTCATGGACTCCTTGATGGAATCCTATACGGATGACCGGCGGAACGTGCCGCACGGGAAAATCCCCGCCAACATGTTGTGGTGTGATACCCGTAAGGGGCACGAGAGGTATATCTGGTACAATCCTCCGGGAAAACGGCAGATGTTCTTTGCCGGAAGCCTGAATATTCCTGACGGGACATTCCATGTGCCCGGCGTAATCTACAAGGTTTCCGGTGACAGGCTGGACATTTTCTCCTACAAGGGGGAAAAACCGGCGGAAAACAGCCCGCTTTTCCTCGCCCCTTTCTTCAATGTCACGGGTAGCAGTGTCTGTCTGGGAAACGCCGCGTTGCCCCCCCCGGAAGACATGACTTTCTCAAAACTCCTCGAGTATTGGGAAAAACGTTTCTGGCTCAGCGAGTTCTCCCATTTGGGAGGAAGCAGGAACCCGACCGGAAGCAACCTAGTCTCGGTAACGGAAAAGGCACGCGCCAATCCGTTTGACGAGAACGAACTGAAACCCATGAACAAACAACTTAAAGACTTACTGGCATGAAAAAGATTCATTATACAGACAGGTACCTGCTCAATCCCTACCATCCCGTGACCGTCTTCGTAATCGGTGCGGGCGGAACAGGCTCACAGGTGGCCACCGGCCTGGCGCGGATGAGCGTGGCATTACAGGCACTCGGACATCCGGGATTGCACGTGACGGTCTTCGACCCCGATACCGTCACGGAAGCGAACATCGGACGCCAGCTGTTCAACGGATCGGAACTCGGATTGAACAAGGCAGCGGCACTTGTGACCCGCATCAACCGTTTTTTCGGCTTCTCGTGGGAGGCAAAGGGGCAGCGTTATCCGCTGAAAGCCTCCGCAGACCGGGAAGAACCCGCCCTGGCGAACATCATCGTCACCTGCACCGACAACATCCGCTCCCGGATGAACCTCTGGCGGTTCCTGAAGAAACACCGGGAACACACTTCCAACAACGAGCGGTCGCCCATATACTGGATGGACTTCGGCAACGCCCGGACCACCGGACAGGTCCTGATAGGGAACATCCGTGGCAAGATTCTCCAGCCCGTCTCCAACGAGTACCTGCCCATTCCCCGCATGAATGTCATTACCGAAGAGGTACGCTACTCCACCATCAAGGAAAAGGATTCGGGACCGAGCTGCTCGCTGGCGGAAGCCTTGCAGAAGCAGGACCTTTTCATCAATTCCATACTGGCACAAACCGGCTGCGACATCCTGTGGCGTATGCTCAGGGAAGGAAGGACATTCTACCGGGGGGCCTATCTCAATCTTGACACGCTACGGGTAAATCCCATTCCGGTATAGACAACGATCGTCAGTTTCCTGATTATTCCCGCCGTGCGGTTCAGTCTTTCAGCCGCACGGCACTTGCCACTCCCTTTTCCGTCATGACCAGCTCGTACCGGTCCAGCCTTTCATAGAGTTTGCCCAATGTCTTGCATCCGTATCTCTTGACCTTGAATTTGGGCATCATTTTCTTTCAACGCGCCGCCGATCAGGGAAAGGGGAACCTCCTCTTTGCCGTCAGCCGCCTGCCGGAAGCCTTGTCGAAATACTCCATGTCCCTTTGGATAAAAAATTCGGGAGTATTGTCCGAAACCTTGTTTTCCTTCCGGTCGGCATACAGGAACACGGAACAGGATCGTACCAATGATACGGGAGTCTTATCCTCCCCATATCCCAGCACCTTCAATCCGGCCTCCCGTATCCGTTGGGCAAGCAGGCTGTAGTCACCGTCACTGGCGACCAGACAGAAACAGTCCACCCGGCCGTCACGGAGGATGTCCATGGCGTCTATGACCAACGCGATATCCGTAGTGTTCTTTCCGGAAGCATGGGAGGAAGCTTGTATGAGCCTGAATCCATGCTCCCGGGCAGTTTCCTTCCATGCGGAAAGCGCTTTCCTCGTCCAGTCTCCATAAATTCGTCTCACAACGGCATCCCCATAACGGGAAACAAAGCCCATTATATCCTCCATCTTCTCAAAGGAGGCGTTATCCCCGTCAATAAGGACTGCGACGGCATATCTTGAATTGGTATTTGTCTTCATAACAACCGTTTATAAGACAAAGTTAGCATAACTTCCGCATATCCACATTGCCCCGTTCAGTTTTTCTTTCCCCGTTTCTGCAAAAAATCCTGTATATCCGAACTCCTGTAGAAATTCTTGCCGTTATCGTCCGTCTGGTAATAGCGGATCAGTCCTTTTTCCCGGTAGCGGGCGACTGTCCGCAACGACACGTTGAGCAGCCTGGCTATGTCATAGTTGTCCAAAAGTTCGTCACCGTTCAAGAACTCCTTCACACGTCCCATCCTATCCAGTTTCTTCTCTATGCGGTCAAAACCTTCCACTATGGTCATTATCATTTTTTCAAGCACTTCATTGTCTATATACATCATGGCATGTATCTCCTGTATTTTAAAGGTTATTACTGAAATACCCTTTCTTGTGCGCACTCTCAAGAGTATATGCCATCTTTAGTGAAAAATCTATGCCGGAATGCCGGTCTTAACTTAATCATAGATTGTATTCTATTAAGAATCAAACAAATAACATTTTATGATTTTTATTGGTGAATGGTAAGTGTAAAATTTTGAAGTGTAAAATTGTAAAGTCCGTAATGTAAACTTTACAAGTTACAGGTAATATTAATATCCCGCCTATGTTCTTAAAACCGGATAAATTGATGACGCTTCCACACAAAGTATTCAACATATATAGATGATAATATTTATTTCAGAGCATTTTTCTGAAGTTTGCCCCTGCAGCCCTCTGTTACATATGACGTTTAATGACATCTGATGTCATTTGACGACATCCTTTTGGACATGAATGTTCCCTTTCATATTTTCGTATCCGACAAAAAATGAAGTTTATGGAGTTTGTATGTATCGAAGCTAAAACATTCATGGAAATGAATGAGGCTCTGGAAGCCGTTGCCAAAAAAATGTGTGAAACATGCGGAAGTTGCGTATCCGGTATGGACGACTGGATTGACAACCAGGAGGCTTGTATGCTCATGGACATCTCTCCTAGAAAGATGTTGCAGCTTCGCAGAAGCAGGACCATCCCTTACAGTTATATAGACCGTAAGGTGTATTACAAGCGTCAGGATATTATCCGTTTTATGGAAAACAACATTCATCAAGTAACTCCAAAAGTACAATGATCCAATCCATGCTGACTAAAGAAACCCCTGAGATAATACGTTTTTTCCGGAACATAGGCATCCTATCCGAAATGCTGGACAAGCAGGAGGAGAAATTACGTCCGGTTCTGAACGGAGAACGTTACATTACGGACTATGAGCTTGCCGAACAGTTGAAACTGACACGCAGGACGCTGGCTGAGTACAGGATAACAGGTAAACTGCCTTATTACAAAGTGGGAGGCAAATTATTATACAAGGAAAAGGACATCCTTGCTTTGCTGGAAAAAAACAGAATGGAAGCTTTTGATGGATAACCCCACATGTTCACAAATGCCAGACATGTTTAATTAGAAAAATGAAATATTAGGTATCAACGATTTTGCAACTTTAACGCCCCGAAAAAGGCTGATTTTTCGGGGCGTTAAAGTTGGGCTAGCAAGCACACTACTTATGAACAAGGTAGCTTTTTACCGTGGAATCAAAGCTTTCCGTCATTTTCGCATTACCTTTTCATACCAGTCACACTCGGAGCGAAAACCATAGAAAGATTTTCCGTCTCCACCCAAATCCCACGGAGAAGTCAATTCGATGGAGAAAAAAGGCAGTCGCTCATAACTTTCCTGGTGCATCAGTACTTTCACTTTTCGTCTGAACCGCCTGGATGCCACTTTCTTTCCCTTCTTCTGAGACTTGCAGCAACAATTAACCCCAGCCGGGAACTTTTTTCTTGATCTGCTCATTTTGATGTAATATTTTGAAGCATGCGGTTGGCTTACCCTCATACTTCCGTTAAACATTACATCTTCTTTTCTATTTGTACCATACTTTACATCTGTTTTCAAACAATCAGTCTGCAAATATACCATTTTTTAGAAGCTAATTAGAAGCAAAAGACTTATCTTTGTCATAATTACGTATTGACAAGTCAAATGGAAAGCCAAAAACCGAACTGTAACCTATTATATACTATAACATGGCAAAAAAGAAAAACAGCATAAAGAAAGAAAAAATAATCGAGGTTTTACAGCAGATACCCGAAAAGGATTTGCGTTCCTTCTTAGAGAAAATAATATGTGGACCGGTTGTCAAGGCCCGGTTCCTAAAGGAATTCGATGCCTATTTCATAAACGAAAAATCAGCCGATGTGTACATCGAGCAGATTATTGGTGTCTTTTACGATTTACGACTCCAAAGAGGAATATGGATGCATTTCTTTCAACAAACAGTCAGAATTGTACGGCAAAATGTATGACGTAATGCCGGATTTTACTGGAAAAGTTATCCAAAGTTCAATCCTGACTGATTAACATAAATCTTGAAGTATGAATATTGACTTTGTTTTCTCCTGGGCTGAAAATGAACAAGGCAAGATGGTCCATGTTGACAACGTGCCCAGAGGTATTCAATGCGGATGCAAGTGTCCTTATTGTCACGAACGCTTGCTTGCCCTGTCACGCATTATTTATCTCTAAAAAACTCGTCGGTTGGGGAACGGCCAGCGCCAAGGGGCGGGACCACCCGTCCCGACGAGCGTAAAATTACAATAATTTAAACCGGTTTCCAAACTTTATAGCCAGTTGTTGCGAGATGGTAGCCCAATTGGCCAGTGGCATGGTCCATTTCTTACGTATATTGCGGTATGCAAGATAAACAAGTTTCTCAAGGGCTGTATCCGATGGGAACACGCCCTTGTTTTTTGTTACCTTGCGGATCTGACGGTGATACCCCTCAACGGTATTTGTGGTATAGATAAGCTTACGGATGACCGGAGTATACTGGAAGTATTCGGACAGCTTATCCCAGTTGTCCTGCCAGGATCTGATAACGACAGGATACTGTTCACCCCATTTTTCATCCAGCTTGAGGAGCTCATTTTCTGCGGATTCCTTATTGACTGCCTGATAGACACATTTCAAATCCCTTAAGAACTCCTTCTGATTCTTGGATCCTACATACTTGATGGAGTTACGTATCTGATGTACTACACAAAGCTGTACGGCTGTATTAGGATAAACGCTTTGAATGGCTTCAGGAAACCCCTTCAGACCGTCTATACAGGCAATGAGAATATCCTCAACTCCACGGTTCTGAAGGTCTGTCAACACGCTGAGCCAGAAGTTTGCTCCCTCATTCCTTGATATATACATTCCAAGTAACTCCTTGTGTCCCTCCCTGTCAATGCTCAGTACATTATAGATTGCACGGGTTACCGCGCAGCCACGTTCATCCGTTACTTTGTAATGAATGGCATCCATCCAGACTATAGGATAAACAGAATCAAGCATCCGTGATTTCCATGCTTTTATCTCCGGAAGTACACGGTCTGTGATGGAACTGATTGTGTCGGCCGAAACACGATTCCCAAGATTTTCTTCCATCCAGTCACTGATTTCCCTTGTGCTGTTTCCCATTGCATACAAGCCAATTATACGGTCAGCAACACCTTCTGCCAGAATAGTCTCACGCTTCTTGATAAACTGGGGATCAAAACTCGAATTACGGTCACGGGGAGTGGAAACGGTTACTTCGCCCAAGGGAGTCTGAACCTGCTTTTGCATCTTTCCGTTACGACGGTTACCCATCTGGCGTTCTTCTTCTGTCAAATGTGCATCCATCTCTCCTTCCAGGGCTGCATTCAATATACTTTCCAATAGTGGGGCAAAGGCGCCGTCCTTACCCAACAAAGGCTTGCCGGCTTTCAGCTGTTCAATGGCCTTGTTCTTGATACTCTCGAAATCAAATTCTTCTTTCATAAAAAAAACTGTGTTAGCAAAGTTAATACTTTATTCCTTGCTGACACAGTTTAATTTACATCCTCTAAGCGGTTTAGAAGAATTATTTCATAATTTTCCTTCTCGATCTCTATTTTTAACTGTCATTGTACTGATAACGCATCATAATTACGCTTTAATCTTCAATATAATGTCACTTATTATCAAGAATTTCTGATATAACAGGCCGAAACTTTATGGGGCTATGATAAATCGGTCATCTTGTATGAGTAACTTTCTCATCAGTATAACACTTACCATTGTTGATGCAAACTCTCTCCTCCCAAAATCTGCTCACTCACCATACAACACATCCAGCATTTCCGCCGTCAAGTGTTCATCAGAAAACCTTACTGCACACTCTTCTTCCATGGCATAACCCATATAATTGATGCTGCCATACCACATCTTTTTTTTATCAATCATCACCAATTGAAAGGTCAAACGTTCGGATACACGAACCGTCAAACCCTCCCTTTGCAACCACTCTGCTTCTTTAGTCTTGTTTTTCACGAACACAACCACCTGTACTCCCCGCTGCATGGCTTCCTTCAAGGCGATTCCTAATTGAGAACGCTTTTTCAATCCGGTTTTCGTTACAGAGATAATTACGGAATGTCTGGCTTGAGCTATATCCTCAACCAAGGGGGACAGATAGTTATTACCTGAAAATATACTTTGCGTATGATGACCGGTTACAAGCACTCCTTTCTCTAACAACTGATAGCCAATAGCCGCATATCCTTTCAGCCTGCGCCGGTACATGCGGTCGCACAATGGCAAGTGAATGTCGATGTAATCATAAATGCGAACATCAGTCTTTCCATGATACTCGCGGTGCAAACGTCCGGCGTATTGTGCCACAATGCCTTTCCATGAAACAGGAGAAACCAAGAATAGGGTATCCAAACGAGGATAATCAAAGCCTTCACCTACATAACGTCCGGTTGCCACAATCACCAAAGGTTCCTCTGGAGGAAGCGCCGCCAACCGTTCTATCTTTTCACGCTTCTCCTTCATGGATTCGGATCCCACCAAGGTAATGACATGCCTGCAATATACAGAAAGCAACAACCCCAGCCGTTCCACATGTGAAGTGAGCGTAGTCAGCACAATCGGTGTCCGTCCGTCTGCCAGAGCCATACGCACATCTTCCGCAATCTGTGCATTCCGCCGTTCATCCGTAGCAAGGGATTGTACGATTCGCGCGTATATTGGTGATTCATCAGAAAGGTCCCGGTATGCTGTAAATCGAGGCACCAGCCATCGCTTGAAAGTCTGCCTGGTTATTTGACTTTTGGCATCTGCCGAATAGCGTATCGGCCCACACTGCATAAAAATAATAGGCTGATGGCCGTCCTTCCGAATGGGAGTAGCTGTCAACCCATACACATACGTGGCAGGAACCGATTTCAAGATTTGCTCAAAATTGACCGCAGAAACATGATGGCACTCATCGACAATCACCATGCCGTACCGGCGGACGAAAGACTTTACCCCCTCATCGGTCAGGCAGGATTGCATGAGGGCGACATCTACCCATCCATGCAAGCTGTTTCCTTTGGAATCTAACGTACCAAAGGGAGAAAAATACTTTTTCCTTCCCCGCTTCGGAACGGCTTCTTCTACCGGATATTCCAACTCCAGAAATTCCTCCAACCGCACCTTCCATTGTTCCAACAAGGTCCTCGTATGCACCAGAATCAAGGCATTTACCTTACGTTCTGCTATCAGGCCGATGGCTGTTACGGTTTTGCCGAAAGCTGTTGTTCCATTCAGGATACCCTGATCATGCTGCATCAGCACACGTACGGCTTCGGCTTGTTCTTCGTGCAACTGCCCTTTGAAATGCACCGTGAGCACTTGCCCTTTTTCCCGCTCGTCCTGAATGGAATAAGCTACCTCATTGGCATTCAACAGTTCCAACACCGCATCCTCACAGCCCCGAGGTAATGCCAGATAATCCTCCAGAACTTCCGCACAGGAAATGACACGCGGTATATTATAGGTAGAAAGGCGCATTCCTTGTTTAGCATAGAATTCCGGATTCCTGAACGAAGCGACCCGCTTCAGATGTGACAGCACTTTCCCTGAAACGCCCTTCAACGGCACATAAATCCGATTGGAACGAACAATATTCATTGTTTTTGGGAAATCATATCGGGTGACAGCCTGCACTTCGGGAACTTTCCAAGGAACAGTCTCACTGGTGGTGGATAATTCGCCTATATCCGTTGAGAGCCCTTTCCGTTGAAGAAGGGCATCCACTTCCTCCTCTGAAACCTTGACAACCTGTTGCAGATAACCCCACTGGTCCTTAAAGGCTACAAAGTCTTCATCGACAAAGACGCTATTGCCCAGTTTACGGGCTTGCCCCTGCAAAGGCAAAGCAACCAGGTTCCCCAATCCACCTTCTGGGAGATAATCCTGATTCGGGAATAAACGGTCGTAAGACTTGAAAGTCAACTTCGCGTTCCGCTCCATGGCATGAGTCAACAAGGCAAAGCCTAACTTTCTTGCCTTTACGGCAGGTACGGGTTGCCCGAAGAAAATCCAGACATGGGCTCCATTACCTGAACGGGAACGTTCCATATAACAGTGTATTCCCCATGACTTGCAAACCTTCACATAGGCCAATACATCAGTCTGATAGCCATGGACACAGGATTTGTCGTCGAAATCGGCGCATAAGAAGCAGCAGGTATTATCAGGAAGAATAGCATACGCCCCTATTACATCACCCCCTTCCGGATGCTTTCCCTCCAAGTGCTTATACACATCCTCATAGGAAAGCGCCTTGAATTGGCGGTGGGGACATTCCGCACACTTGAACTTCTTCTTGTCACAGAATGCCCGATTCCATTCATTCAGGCATACCGGCTGATACCCGGACTTGTCGGAAGCACGGCTATACCAACGTCGGGCAAACACATCTTCCCTGCCCCGGAACAGACTCCGGAATAAAGCCACCTTCTCCTCTAAAGACAGGCGGACACCAGGCTGTTCTTTTTGGGAAAGTGTGCTACATCCGACAGTCCCCCCCTGCATTCCCGCTTTTGAGGCGCTGAATCTCCTGATTCAAAACAGCGTTCTCCCGCAGAAGGTTTTGATAAGCCTCCCAAAGTTCTTCATAGGTGTACCTCATATCCATAAAAGTGCCATTTATCCAAAGAACTTCGTAATGGCAAATAACGGAATATTCTCCATCCATTCCTGATCTTGATACCCCATCATGGAGATGCGCAGTCCTTTCAACTGATAATCGGGATGATTTTTAATATATTCCGACATGGAACGCGCACGTACATTCTCTTCGGCTTTCACTTCCACCGGTATCACGCGATGCTCCGTCTGTACCACGAAGTCAATCTCCGCAGGTGTTTTGTCGCTACTCCAATAATAGGGCGAAAAGCCTTGGGCCACTAATTGCTGCAAGACAAACTGTTCGGTAAAGGCGCCCTTGAACTCCTTGAATACATTATCTCCTACCAACATCTGGCTGGCGGGCGCTTCGGTCATACAACCTAAAAGACCGCAATCAAGCAGGAATAATTTGAAGGCACCCAGATCTTCGTAAAATTTGACGGGCATCTGCAGTTCTTTTATCCGGCTGACTTTATGTACCAGACCTGCATCCATCAGCCACTGAATGGCGAGTTCATATTCCGTAGATCTGGCACCTTTCTTCAACACATTATAGATGAATTTCTTGTTCTCCTTGGCCAACTGCGAAGGCAAGGATTGCAGCACTTGTCCGATACGTATACTTTCAGTAGGTGTCGTATGCTTGGAGATGTCCCGCCGATAAGCATCCAGGATTTCAGTCTGTTTGTCACGTACTTCCTGCAAGTTTTGATGCTGAAAGAAACAATCCACCACTTCAGGCATGCCACCTACATAGTAGTATTGACGAAGCAAATCAATATATTTTAAACTGAGAATCTTTAAGATTTCCCAATCGGGCTGATGCAACAAATCGCACAAATCAGTTTCGCCGGCAGCCATCAGAAATTCTTCAAAATCCATCGGATATAGATGCATTACATTTACCTTACCCACCGGAAAGGACTGACCTTTCCCCAAAGTAATTCCCAACAAGGAGCCAGCCGCCATCACATGATATTCAGGCGCATTTTCCTGAAAATATTTCAAGCTATGCAATCCTCGTTCCACTTCCTGTAACTCATCGAATACAATCAACGTTTTTCCTGCTTCAATCTTCGTTCCTGTGATAGCCTGAAGTGCCAGCAGAATACGGGGGATGTTATAGTCGGCTGCAAATAACTCCTTGGCCAGTGGCTCGACATCACAGTTGATGTAAGCTACATTCTCAAACTCAGTCAGACCAAAATGTTTCATCACCCAAGTTTTACCAACCTGACGAGCACCCAACAGTATCAAAGGTTTTCTCGCAGGATTATCTTTCCAAAGTTTCAACTGTTGTATAATCTTCCGTTTCATCGATTCCTTTAAAATAAGAATTATTCACTTGTTTCTTGCAAAGATACATTTTTTCGAGGATAGAAACCAATATACAACACACTTTTTCAATGATAATCCGCGGAAGATATTACATTTTTCAGAGGATAGCAAAGAATTTTTGATAGATATATCAGGTTAGCGGGTTAAAGTTTTTCCACCTTAGAATCAAGCAATGTTCCGCATTTCTATTTCTTACCTGCAAAGCTAGCCTTTTGCCCCTGATCGAGCAAGGCGGTCCTTTGGACCGGTTGGCTGAAAAAATCATCCTCGCTTCGCTGCGGTATTTTTTCGCCAAGCCTTGCACAATCAGGGCAAAAGACAAACGGATGCATATAAGAAAAGAAATACCGGCTTTACCAAAGCCGGGCATGTTTAACCACAAAATGAAAAAGACCATGATTCAAACAAAAAACAAGTATTGCAAGGAAACATTCATCCGTCTGAACTACTGGTATGACCGGATACACGGGCTTGTCCGGGAAGACATAGAGAAAGTGAACGCAATGGTGGAACACATCGAAAAGACACGTTCCGACTGGTATCCCCGTACAGGTGACAGCCTGTTCCTTATTTCCGGATACGGTGAACGCTCCCGGCCGTTCTTCGTAGATGCCGTGTATGGAGATAACATTGTGCTCCGGAATTTCTCCCGTGTCCCGTTCGTGTCCCGGGATAAAAAGGGCATCAAATGCGATATGCATGGCGGTGAGTGTGTGTTGGTAAAGGCAGGCGATGTAAGGTTCAAGGCATGGACAACCGGCCGTTTCAAACATTGGGGACATTACGGGGCATGTGAAAACGGGGAAGTTTACTACGATGCGAAAATAGCCCTGTGGGAGTGTGGCGCACCTGAACAGCCGGAAAGCCGGGAATGGTTCAAAATCCATATCCGCAAAAACACCCAGCCGGGCGGGGACATGTACACCGGAGAAATATCCTGCAAGGATGAGGATGGACTCAGGCAGTTTATCGATGACCATGAAGGCTTCATATTCGTAGAAGAGGATTCCCCGGAAATGACCATGCTATGTTTCAGGCATTCCGACATGAGGATTTCCCCGGAAGAATGGGAAAAGATGGACTGTCCGGTATCCGTGCGTGAGATATACGGACAGATGCAGGAAGTAAAGATTGTAAAAGACCATAAAACACATCTGACCACATTCTACTATTAACACAGTATCGCCACATTAAAAATCACCCTGCTTCCTGCCACATGCGGCAGGAAGGAAACAAGGGTATATCATCAGGCAGTCTTTTCAATTCCTCTATTATATTATGTATGGCTGGTCGTTTTTCCCGCACAGATATTCATTCAGGTCCTTATATCCGGAATATTCATGCGAGAGATCGCATATACGGATTCCGTATTTGTCCTTTAATGCCTGCACCGCATTTTTTCCGGCGGTATCATTGTCCAGACAGCAACAGATGCCGTCATATCGTGAAAGGAAAGAAAAAGCCTTCTGTAAGTTGCTGACAGAATTCAACACTATATAATCCCCCTCTTCCAAGGACGGAAAAGCCCGCCTGAAAGACAGAAAATCCATAAACCCCTCAAAAATATAGCAAATCCTGCTCTCCGGCGTGCTAATGATACAGGTGATGTCCTTGGGAGCGATACAAGCCTTGAAATACCTGTTCTGTATCCCGTACCCTCCGGAAATATTAGGGAAAGCGATGGCAAAATAATTCTTCCCGTTCCGTTTAAAGTAGGCTTCCCTGCATACTTTTCGGGCAGTTTCCAAATCAATGCACCGTTCCTTCAGATAGGCAAGCAGTATCCGGTTAGCAAGAGGAGTGATTTTCAAGTCCTGAAAGGCGGGATACGCTTTTTCAAAAGGGCAGGAGACAATAACCGGTTTCTGAACCGTCCTTTTATCCTCAATACACCGTAACACATGGCTTATGTCCTGTGTCCGATAAATCTCCTTGGCCAACGTTATAATGTCCCCACCCCTTCCCAGTCCGAAGTCATACCACACTTCCTTATGAAGGTCAACCTTAAAGGAAGCCTCCTTTTCCGTCCGAAAAGGAGATTTATACCACACATCATTTCCACGTTGTATCACCGGATTATACCCCAATCCGGATAAAAAATCAATAAGTCTGATATTCTTTGCTTCCTGTATATTCATGGTATATCATTTTCATGAATTTGGAGCAAAGAACCGTCTTATATCTGAAACATAAAAAACAAAGTCATCAGATGTCATTAGATGGCACCATTTATCCATCATAGATACTCATATGCGATGTCCTTCGATAATATTGTGCAATATTTATGATTTTAACTTTTCAGTATTCTTCTGTACTTATTCTTCACCATTTTACTTTCCGACAGACACGCAACAATTTCAGTGAAGACAGCTTCATCCAATGTACCTATTTTCTCTATAGTAGTCTGAGCCATCCGCTCCTGCAAGTCGAACCGCTCTACCGGATATACATCCAGATTCGCACCATAAATGAATGTATTTTTCTTGAACGCAAAAGATGTTCCATCTTCCTTGACCGCTACATTTTCTCCAGACAGGAGTACAAACACATTGAACATCCGTTCCGGTATGTTCAAGCATCCATGCTTCACTTCTAAGTCCGAGGGTACATGGTCTTTAGATGTAGGCAAACTCGCAAGCAGAATATCGCCCTCCAGTTTCTTCAATACGAGGAAAAACTTGTCCTGCGACTCCGCCCCATTCTTGAACAAAAAAGGACGGAAAAACAACAAATTACCTTCTTCAAACATGAGATTCTGCATTTAACAGGTTAGCTGTTTGCCGTATATTCAAACTCTCCCGATAATCTTCCGCCGCACAATCAGACATTGCTTCCGTAAAGTTTATCTGCTGGTCGGAATTGTTGCATTCATGCTTGTTAAAAGCTTCCAGCAGTCCGGCACGTGCAGCCGTCCGATACCACAATGTGCCCTCCTTATGCGTTTCCGAAACCAATTCGGACGCAGTCATATTGCCATATTTAGCCAACACTTCATCCATCATCTCTATCTCACACTCCGAGAACTCGCTGTCATCAAAATCGGCTACAGCCTCTATGAAAGTGCCGCCGTCCCTAAAATCAGTCTTTACAAAAGACTTCAAAAGAAACGGACCGTCTGAAAGATCAATAAACACATCTTTTGCCACAGGACCAGCCTGCCATACCTCAAACGGTATACCAATGAACGGAACATGAAATTTCAAAGCCATACGTTCCTCCATCAGATACAACAGTTTCAACAACTTTGTCTTGCTGAGGTTGGACGTATAATGCGCAATATACACAACCGTATTACCTAGTTTCTGCTTTGTAGATTCTGAGAATTTGCACATAATCAATGAATTTGGTTACAAAGATAACCTATTCCCTGTTACAAACCAAAAAAACGGTCAAGGATCTATATAGATATAAGGTGGATGAAGAAGAATAATAGAAATAACGTTTGATTTATCTCTGCGCCGTAATTTCAAATACTAGAATTATGACAATGAAAGAATAATTAAATTATGAAGTCTCCAAAAAAACTTGCACCAATATTTGCGGAAATCGAACCTTATATTTATCTTTGCAACGTCAAAGAGATGATAATTGTTGAATTGATAAAGAAAAGCAATGAATTTAGTGTAGTGCTAATTCAATGGCTTTCATAAAAAGATAAAGCAATAAATGTGCAGTCAATCAGGGGTTTAGAATAAACCGAAATAAAAGGTTCGATTCCTGGTGGCACCACTCAAATAAATACTCCCATTGAAATGATAATATTTCAATGGGAGTATTTATTTACACCCACTCCCCCTATCCCCTGCAACATGCTTTAAGATAGACTTTACTATTATCCCATGAAAAGGTCTGATAATAAAGAAATATGCCCTTCCCAGCCAATTATTGTACTTCACAACAGTAGTAATCCGAAGTTCTTGTTTTCCTTCGTGATATTCCCCGCACCACATGGACACATGGAAATCAAGATGCTTATCCGGCATTCCGAGAATTTCTTCATGCAGATTTTTATCCAAGACCATATCTGTAAATCTGGTTGCTGTATCCAGTCCTAATGGCTTTACAATCGCATTCCTGAAATTCATGAGCCAACCAATCCACTTAGGAAATCGGCTGAAGGCAAGATTGCGAAAATCTTCCGGTGTCAAAGCCTGCCCAGTGACCATCACTTTAGAAAAAGAATCTATATAATCTACAGGAAAATAATTCTTTATTAAGCTGTCTGCCGGTATATCTTTCATCTTATCACATATTGAATTTATTACTCGTTTGCTTTTCATTCACGGCGTCCCCAATGACACGGCCTACAAAGGTAGCCACTTAATCCAACCCTACAACATATTCTTAGAAATAATATTATCCCGTAAAAGATAAAGCTCAAAAGAAAATTATCAGTTATCTTTGTTCCATGACTACCAACAAGACAACTCCCAAAGAATTATGGGCAAGACAGCAGATTAGCGGTCCCGATGTGGACTATGATTTATGGAACAAGAAAAGAATATCCGTGCAAGCGTTCTCACAAATGAGTCAGAGCTGTATTTTTACAGTTGACGTATTTAAAGAGAGATACGATTTTGCATCCGACAGTTTTGCCCATCTTTTCGGATACAATCCCACTTGGATAAAGACAATCAAGCAACAAGGCGATTTACTGGAAGAGAGAATACACCCTGATGACAGAATTCAACTCACAGAATGCCAAATCGAGCATGGACAGTTCATCTACTCACTCCCACCGGAAGAAAGAAATGACTACCGGCAAATATTTCAATTCCGTATGTTGAATGCACGGCAACAGTATATCAATGTAAGTAGCCGGCAACAAGTCATAGAAACAGACCGGAATGGTAAAGCCTGGATAATCATGGGAGTAATGGACATACTTCCCGACCAGACCCCTATCGAAAGAATCAAACGGACGGTGGTGAACAGAAAAACGGGAGAGATGCTTCCAACATGCACTGTTTCTCCCGACAAACAATTATCCAACCGGGAGAAAGAAATATTACGACTCATCCGACAAGGTTTTCTAAGCAAGGAAATCGCTTACCAGCTGGGAGTGAGCATCTATACTGTGAACAATCACCGGAAAAACATCCTAAGCAAGTTAGATGCCAACAATATAATGGAAGCCATCCATATAGTAGAAAATCTTGGTATCTACCTCTAAGATTACGGAAGCCAACCGAGACTGTCCGCCAACTGATTTGTTTTGCGCCACTCTTCAAGCTCCTTATAAGTGCGGACACCTCCCGTAAAGACAGCATGATAAATCTCTATACCTGGAATCGTTACACCATCCGGCACATCGAATTTGATTTGCAATATCGTTTTCCTAATCTCAGGAGTAAGGCGCTCCGCAATAGCGGCAGTCACCTTTTCTACAACACCATCATACCTGGAACCTTTCCGGATGTGAATCATATCAAACTTCCAAGTATTCTGTTCTCTATCCTTATATAAAGCATGCCACTCCATGCACTCTTCCTCCGTATGGATAAGGTTCCTATATTGTATTTCCTGCAAAGGCAACCGTTCCGCAAGTTCCCGGATGACCGAAAAGCTCTCTCCTACATCCAACCTATCGGTATAAATATGGATATCTATATCCCTACTTTTCGCCAACAGCCCGGTACGGAGTGAGCCCACCAAATGAACGGTTGCTCCAATGCGCTCCCATGCTTCAATAATACAGGTATCTTCCAATACTTTCCATGCAGATTGCTGATTCTGCCTTGCAAGCTCATGAATGTCCATTTACCTCCACTTTTTTGAATGTGCAAAGATATAAAACTTCCCAGTATATAGCTATAAATAGCCATTTCCCTTCCCGATACAATACACTAATTTTGCACACTGTCTTATCTTTTAGCAACAACTAATTATGGCATTCAATCAAACAGAGAAACAAGAGAAAGAATATTTAAAGCAAATAATCAGTTTTCTGAAAAAGGTTATCGGTAATACCGACGCATCCGTGAAAGACCACGTCGACACCTTGGCAGAATACAAAGACTATATCTGGTCCAACAAAGACATCGACCCACACGAGATACGCTCCATGCGCGAAAGCATCCTGAACCATTTTGCCTTGGGGGAAAGTGTAATCAACAAGCATAAGCGGCTCACCAAGATACTTGCCATTCCTTACTTCGGACGAATTGATTTTTTGGAAAAGAAAGAAAACAGCAAAGTGATGCCTATCTATATAGGTATCCATACCTTCTATGACCCGGAAAGTCGAGCTACCCTTATCCATGACTGGCGAGCACCCGTTTCGAGCATGTTCTATGACCATGAATTAGGAGAAGCAGGCTATCGGTCTCCATCGGGAGAGATTAAAGGAGTAATTTCCCTAAAACGCCAATACAGAATTCGGGGCGGCAAAATGGAATTTATGATTGAAAGTGCCCTGACCGTCCATGACGACATTCTGCAAAAAGAGTTAAGTTCCAATGCAGATGACAAGATGAAAAATATCGTTGCCACCATCCAACGGGAACAGAACCGGATTATCCGCAACGAAGATATCCGCACGCTTATTATTCAAGGAGTGGCCGGCTCTGGAAAAACATCCATAGCCCTGCACCGCATAGCCTACCTGCTCTATACCTTCAGAGACAGCATCTCATCAAAAGATATTCTGATTATCTCCCCCAACAAAGTGTTTTCCGATTATATCTCCAACGTCCTCCCCGAACTTGGGGAAGAAACCGTGCCCGAAACCAGTATGGAACAAATACTCTCCGGAGTGTTGGAACACAAATATAAGTACCAAACATACTTCGGGCTAGTGAATGAACTGTTAGAAAAGCCATCCTCAAGCCTCATCGACAGAATAGCCTATAAAGCCTCTTTCGGCTTCATTTCAGAGCTTGACAAGTTTATCCTCCACATAGAGAACACCTACTTCAAGGCAGCAGACGTGAAGCTGACCAAATACATCACCATACCTGCCCCGTTTATTGAAGAACAGTACCTACGTTTCAACCGTTATCCCATACGCCGACGATTTGATGCTATGGCTGATTATATGCTGGATATGTTGAAAATACAATACGCCTTTACGGTAACCACCGCCGGCAGAAACCTTTTGAAAAAAGAAATCAGACTAATGTTTGCAGGCAATAACGACATTCAAGTCTACAAAGATTTCTTTAAATGGACAAATAATCCCGGAATGTTCAAAATGCGAAAGGGACATACACTCGAATACTCAGACTTGGCACCGCTGGCATACCTACACTTGGCATTGGAGGGAAACGGGAACCAGCCATTCAGAGTCAAACATCTGTTGATAGATGAGATGCAGGACTATTCGCCCATACAGTACAAGGTAATACAGAAACTCTTTCCATGCCGGAAAACCGTGTTGGGCGATGCAGGACAGTCCGTGAATCCTTATGGCTCATCCACAGCAGAAACTATCCAAAAGTCACTTACTGCAAGTGAAATCATGAAATTGTGTAAGAGTTATCGTTCCACCTTCGAGATTACGGATTTTGCGCAAAAGATTCATCCTAACGCAGAGCTGGAACCGGTTGCCCGGCATGGAGAAAAGCCACAAATCCTGCAGTTCGGCAGTGCCGTAGAAGAACTGTCCGGCATTATGGGGCTAATCTCCACTTACCGGAAATCCGGATATAAGTCTCTTGGCATCATATGCAAGACGGAGCAGCAAGCCAGGAAGATGGCAGACATGCTGAAATCATATGCCAATGATATCAGCTTCCTATCAAGTCAAAGCTCCGCATTTGTGCAAGGCATCGTCATCACCTCTGCTCACATGGCAAAAGGGCTTGAGTTTGACGAAGTCATTATTCCACAGACGGATGAGAGAAATTACCGTTCGGAGATTGACAAGAGTATGCTTTATGTAGCTGTAACCAGAGCTATGCACCGCCTAACCTTGACATTTCACGAGGCAAGACCGGCAACTCACTGATGATGGATTATTAAGGAAATCTATCCCAACAGCCTTGTACAAGATGCGGCAAGTAACAGCGTATCTCATCAATCGACCAATCCCACCATTGCAGCCGCAATAATTTCTTCACCACATCCTCATCAAAACGTTTCCTGATTTCTTTGGCAGGAGTTCCCCCTACAATTGTATAAGGGGGAACATCTTTAGTCACAACAGCACGTGCACCAATAATCGCCCCATCTCCTATATGAACACCAGCCATTATCACCGCTTCATAACCAATCCAAACATCATTACCTATTATAATATCTCCTTTGTCATCCCATGCATCCGTTATGTCCGATTTCTTCAATCCCCACTCTTCGTAAAATAAAGGAAATGTATAAGTAGACAGAGATTTCAACGTATGATTGGCACAGTTGAACAGAAATTTCGTACCGCAAGCAATGGAACAGAATTTACCAATAACCAGCCTCTCCTGATGGATGGGGTAATGATACAGCACATTGTTTTTCTCGAACAACAAAGGGTCAGCTACAAAATCATTATAAATAGTATAGTCACCAACCTCTATTCGAGGATCCTTTACAACAGCATTAAGATATACGGTTTGCTTATCTCCCGTACGCGGATATATTTTAGTCATCATAATTCGATATGTTTCTAATATTGTTTACTTCTTAAATAGAAAACCGATTGCAGTGCCAGCAAAATCACAAAAAGGTATTCTGCCGTTAAGTAAATAGCCAAGGATGCATGAGTGCAAGCGCTTAACCAATAAAGATACCCCAAATACACGACAGTGGTAGTCACTTGGAAAAGAAAAGTAATCCGGGTTTTACCGGTCCCTCCAACTGCGTTGAGATATACATAGCCTGGCAAGGCAAAGGTATAATTCAGCAACGTCACAACAAAAGGGATGAAAGCCTGCTCCGTCAACAGTTCGTTATCTGTATAGATTCCTATTATCAAGCGATTACAGCATACAGCTACCCCTATCAGTGGAAATCCAACAGAATAGCCCAACCTCAGTATCTTACGGCAGATAATGAAAACAGCCCTCCTTTCTCCAGCCCCAATCGCATTACTGACCAGCGAACCCGTAGTGACCGCAAAAGAATTGACTATTACAAAAAAGACAGCAGATACACTTCGCGTAATATTGGAAATGGCTAATTCCGTTTTACCCAAATGTTCCACCGCCACAAAAAACAAGAGCCACGGAGCTACGCTGATAAAGGCATGAAGCATGCTCCATACCGACAAGCTCAGCACATCTACCAACAGCTTTCCGTCATATACCGGTTTCAATCCATATTTCCCTTTATCTATTTTCAGCCATACGTAGAAAAGAAGCATCACCAAAGAACCCATCTCTGCCAGAGAAGAAGCAATGGCAGCTCCCGATATTCCCAGTCCTCCAACAATTATCAGAATATAATTCAAAGGAATATTAATCACTACTGCAACGGCTGCAGCCCACGATAATGCCCGAGTGCATGTTATTCCCACAAGAAAAGAACGGATAGCCAAAAACGGAAACGAAAACAGCAAACCGAAACTGCGCCAATCCAGATACTGAATTACAGCCCGATAAATCTCCGGTGAGGAAATCAACCTTCCCAATATGAAAGGAGAACTTGCCTGCATCAGCAGACAAAGCAAAATGGCCAATCCCGATAAAAAGAAGAAACCTTGAAAGAATATCTTCCCAGCCTTACCATAATCACATTCTCCATTCCTTCGGGCAATCATCACCTGCAATCCGATACTAAATCCAAACCCAAGCATGTAGATCGCCAAATAATAAATCCCTGCAATGGCAGATGCTCCCAATTCCACCTCGCCAACGTGACCTAAGAAAACAGCATCGGTTATATTTATCAGCTGCTCCATCAAAATGCTCATCATTACCGGAAAGTTGATAAGCCATATCTGTTTATATGTATAATGCATTGCTCAACAATAAAATAGCACAAAACAACACACTGTACAAGTACAGCATGCTATCCTGCAAATTCATGAATAAAAGGATATACAATCTCTATGGCAAACGGGGCATCGCTTGCCAGATAGCTGAATAGCTTTATCAAGCAGGGCTATTCGTTGAGCGTAGCTATATACAGAGCTTCATAAAAGGTGAATATGTTTGTTCATTCAAGATATAGTGCAAAAGTACAGAAAAAAATGTGCCAAAGTTCAGTTTAGGGCATAAAAAAAGGAGTACCGCTGTACTCCAACCTTTGTTAACCTTAAATCTAATACTATGAAAAACACATTGCAAAGGTACGGACTTTTGGGACATTGACAAACTTTCCAAGAAAAAAAGCATGTTTCATAACACATTTTAATAAGATAAATGCTCGTTTTCACGTCCTTTTTCACTTTTTCTGCTTCAAAATAGAAAAGGAGGTATAGCATCACGTAAAAAAATAAGCAAGTTCTTTCCATTATACTCCCAGTTTGCATTATCTTTGCACTAACACGAAGATAAGCTGCACCTCAGCATAAAAAATGAACGAGTTCATTTTATTCTGCATTCGGTTTGCACTATCTTTGTAATGAGATTAACAAGAACTTATATATGCCAGACTATGATTTAATCGCCATATTAGGGCCTACCGCCTCAGGAAAGACTCCATTTGCAGCCGCCTTGGCCGCCGAACTCCATACGGAAATCATCAGTGCCGATTCACGGCAAATCTACCGGGGGATGGACCTAGGCACCGGCAAAGACCTTGCCGACTATACCGTCGACGGGAAACAGATTCCCTATCACCTCATCGACATAGCCGACCCGGGCTATAAGTACAATGTTTTCGAGTATCAGCGTGATTTCTTGAATGCTTACGAGACTATTAAACAAAAAGGTTGCCTGCCCGTTGTATGTGGAGGAACCGGAATGTATCTCGAATCAGTACTGAAAGGCTACCGTCTGCTGCCCGTACCCGAGAATCCCGAGTTGCGCACCCGTCTGGCGGACAAATCGCTGGAAGAACTGACCGACATACTGAAAGGTTACAAAAGCCTGCACAATACCACGGACGTGGACACAGCCAAACGTGCCATACGAGCCATCGAAATCGAAGAGTATTATGCCCATACCCCAGTAGACGAACGTTCCTTCCCCCAGATGAACAGTCTCATCATAGGTGTGGACATCGACCGGGAATTGCGTCGGGAGAAAATCACCCGCCGCCTGCACCAGCGCCTGGAAGAAGGAATGATAGACGAAGTGCGACGTCTGATAGAGCAAGGCATCCAACCGGATGACCTCATCTATTACGGACTGGAATACAAGTATCTGACACTTTATGTCATCGGCAAGTTGACCTATGAAGAGATGTTCACGCAACTGGAAACAGCCATCCACCAGTTTGCCAAACGCCAGATGACCTGGTTCCGCCGTATGGAACGGCGTGGATTTACCATCCATTGGATGAATGCCCGGTGGCCGATGGAAGAAAAGATAGCTTTTGTAAAGAAGAAGTTGGAAGGATGATGAAATGATAAAGTGACCGGGTGATTTAAATCGTAAATAGTAAATAGTCAAATTGTAAATAGAATCATGAGTGCAGAACCCGAAAAGTTGGGAGTGATATACAACCCCAAAGCCGGAACACGGAAAGTGCAGAAACGGTGGAAAGAAATCAAAGAATACATGGACAGCAAAGGTGTGCCTTACGACTATGTGCAGTCCGAAGGGTTCGGTTCGGTAGAGCGTCTGGCAGGCATCCTCGCCAACAACGGCTACCGCACCATTGTTGTAGTAGGCGGTGACGGCGCACTGAATGACGTCATTAACGGCATCATGCTTTCCAATGCACCGGACAAGGAGAATATAGCCATCGGCATCATCCCCAATGGTATAGGAAATGACTTTGCCGACTATTGGGAAATGAGTTCGGATTACAAGAAAGCGGTGGATTGCATTATCAACAACCGCCGCCGGAAAATAGACGTGGGTACCTGCTATTATTACGACGGTGAAAAGCATCTGACACGCTACTTTCTCAATGCCATCAACATAGGCCTGGGAGCCCGTATCGTGAAAATCACCGACCAGTGCAAGCGTTTCTGGGGAGTGAAGTTCCTCTCTTACTTCATGGCACTGCTATCCATTATCTTCGAACGGAAGCTGTACCGCATGCATCTCAAGATAAACGGCGAGCATATACGCGGACGCATCATGACTGTCTGCATAGGCAGTGCGTGGGGATACGGACAAGCGCCTAGTGCAGTGCCCTATAATGGCTGGCTGGATGTTTCCGTCATTTACCGTCCCGAATTGCTGCAACTATGGTCGGGATTGTGGATGCTTATCCAAGGGCGGATTCTGAACCATAAGGTAGTGATGCCCTACCGTACGCAAAAAGTAAAAGTGCTGCGTGCGCAAAATGCCTCTGTCGATTTGGACGGACGTATTCTCGACCGTCATTTTCCACTGGACATCAGCGTACTGCATGAAGCAATAACATTGATTATACCCAATTGAAAATACTTAATCAGTAACAACCTATGATTGAATTAAAGAATAATCCTGCCGGAAACTTCTTCCTACTGGCAGGTCCATGTGTCATCGAAGGAGAAGAAATGGCAATGCGCATTGCCGAACGTATCGTGACTATCACCGAAAAACTGCAAATCCCCTATGTATTCAAAGGGTCGTACCGCAAAGCCAACCGCTCCCGCCTGGATTCCTTTATGGGTATCGGTGACGAAAAGGCGCTGAAGATACTGCAAAAGGTACACGACACTTTCGGAGTACCTACCGTGACCGACATTCATGCCGCCGAAGAAGCCACCATGGCTGCCGAATATGTGGATATTCTGCAAATTCCCGCCTTCCTCTGCCGGCAGACAGACCTGCTTGTAGCCGCCGCCAAAACCGGAAAAACCATCAACATCAAGAAAGGGCAGTTCCTCTCTCCGCTTGCCATGCGCTTTGCGGCTGATAAAGTAGTGGAAGCAGGCAATAGGAACGTCATGCTGACGGAACGCGGAACTACTTTCGGTTATCAGGATTTAGTCATCGACTATCGCGGCATCCCCGAAATGCAGACCTTCGGTTTCCCCGTCATCCTGGATGTAACCCACTCCTTGCAACAGCCCAACCAGACCAGTGGCGTCACGGGAGGTATGCCGCAACTTATCGAGACCGTAGCCAAAGCCGGTGTTGCCGTAGGTGTAGACGGACTGTTCATCGAAACCCACGAAAATCCCGCCGTAGCCAAGAGTGACGGCGCCAACATGCTGAAACTCGACCTGCTGGAAGACCTGCTGACCAAATTGGTCCGCATCCGAGAAGCAGTCAGATAAATTCCATTTATCCGGAATGGAATCCGAAAAAAACAACAGAAGTTGTGATTTATCCAAGGGCTGTCCGACAGATAGTTCAAGAACAATTTAAATTCATAATAATATGAAACATCTATTACGTGGTTTATGGATTGTAGCGTTAATTCTTTGCTGCAATTTTCAGCAGGTATTTGCACAGCAAATGCCGCCTATCCCGGTCGACAAAAATGTCCGTATCGGAAAGTTGGACAACGGATTGACCTATTATATCCGCAAGAACAGCCAGCCTGCAAACCGGGCCGACTTTTACATTGCCCAAAAGGTAGGCTCCATTCAGGAAGAAGCCGACCAGCGCGGCCTTGCCCACTTCCTGGAACACATGTGTTTCAATGGAACGACCCACTTCCCCGGTGATGCACTGAAGCAATACCTGGAGCGTATCGGGGTGAAATTCGGTGAGAACTTGAACGCCTATACTTCCGTAGACGAAACCGTATACAACATTTCCAATGTGCCGGTCACTACTCCGGGAGCCATCGACTCCTGCCTGCTGATTCTGCACGACTGGAGTAACGATTTGACCCTGGACCCGAAGGAAATAGACAAAGAACGCGGAGTCATCAACGAAGAATGGCGCACCCGTATGAGCGCCATACAACGCTTCCAGGAGAAGATGCTTCCAGTCATGTTCGAAGGAACGAAGTATGCCACTTGTTTCCCTATCGGAACGATGGAGGTCGTTATGAACTTCAAACCGCAAACTTTGAGAGACTACTATGAAAAGTGGTACCGTCCGGACCTTCAGGGTATTGTGGTAGTTGGCGATATAGATGTGGACACCATCGAAGCCCAAATCAAGAAAATGTTTTCTGATATTCCCGCCCAGCCCAATGCTGCCAAACGCGAGTACTATCCGGTAAACGACAACAAGGAGCCTATTGTATTGGTTTATCAGGACAAGGAACAGTCCAATGTACAAGCCCTCATCTTCAACAAGCACGAAGCCACTCCTGACGAGCAGAAAGGCGACATGGGCTATCTGGTACAGAATTATGCAACCACGCTCATCAACAATATGCTGAATGCGCGTCTGAACGAATTGGTACAGACCGCCAATCCTCCTTATATATATGCCGCCACTTATGACGATGATTTCTTTGTTGCCAAAACCAAAGATGCCTTCACCGGTGTCGTTGTCTGCAAGGAAGATGCCATAGAAAATGGAATAGCCACTCTCCTGCGCGAAACAGAACGCGCCCGCCAATTCGGCTTTACGGAAACGGAATACAACCGTGCCCGTGCCGAATATCTGCGCCAACTGGAATCTGCTTATAACGAGCGTGACAAACGCAAGAATGAAGAGTACGTGGATGAATATGTCCGTCATTTCCTCGATAACGAACCGATTCCGGGCATCGAAAACGAATACGCCATCATCAATCAGATAGCTCCCGCCATTCCGGTTGCCGCACTGAACCAGATGATGCAAGCCCTCGTGACAGACAGTAACCAGGTAGTCGCAATTCTCGGTCCGGATAAGGAAGGATTGAAAATGCCGACAGAAGATGCAATCAAGAAGATTCTGAAAGATATTAAAGCTGAAAAACTGACTGCCTACGTAGACAAGGTGTCGGATGAACCTTTGATGGCCGAAGCCCCGAAAGGCGGAAAGATTGTATCCGAGCAGACAGATGATACATTCGGCACTACAACGCTGACACTCTCCAACGGAGTCAAGGTCATTATCAAGAAGACAGATTTCAAGGCAGACGAAATCCGCATGAAGGGAGTCAGCCTAGGCGGTAGTTCCTTGTTCCCCGACTCGGAAATCATCAACATCAACGGACTGGATGCAGTGAGTGTCGGTGGTCTGGGTAATTTCAGTGCCGTAGACCTGGAAAAAGTTCTGGCCGGCAAGAAAGCTTCCGTCAGCTATGGTATCGGTGACAAGACAGAAACCGTCAATGGCAGCTGTTCACCGAAAGACTTCGAAACAATGATGCAGCTCACTTACTTGACGTTCACCGCTCCACGCCGTGACGACGATGCCTTCGCATCCTACAAGAACCGCAACAAAGCTGCTTTGCAGAATATGGAAATGAATCCCCAGGTGGCGTTCAGTGACTCTGTCTCGGCCGGTATTTACATGCACCATCCCAGAAGAGCCAGAATAAAGGCGGACATGATTGACAAGATGGATTATGACAAGATTCTGTCCATGTATCAAGACCGCTACAAAGATGCCAGCGATTTTACCTTTATCTTTGTAGGAAATGTGAATGTGGAGGAAATGAAACCACTCATCGCCGAGTACCTGGGTTCACTGCCTGCCATCAACCGCAAGGAAACATTCAAGGACAATAAAGTGGACATGCGCCAGGGAGTTTATAAGAACGAATTCGTACGGAAGCAGGAAACTGCCAAAGCGTCGAACTTTGTCCTGCTGAACGGTGACTGCAAGTACGACCTGAAAAATGACATCCTGCTGAGTATGACCAGCCAGATTCTCGACTTGGTTTATACAGCCAAGGTACGTGAAGACGAAGGGGGCACTTACGGTGTATATGTAGGCGGCCAATTAAGCAAATATCCGAAAGAAAAGGCTCTCTTGCAGATTGTATTCGAAACCGCTCCGGCAAAAAGAGAAAAGCTGATGCAGATTATCTTTGCAGAACTCGACAACATCGCCAAAGCAGGTCCGTCGGAAGGAGACTTGAATAAAGTGAAGGAGTTCATGCTGAAGAAACATGCCGAAGACTTGAAGGAAAACAGCTACTGGCTGGGAAGCATTGACGAATACCTGTTCACCGGTATGAATCCGATAAAGGATTACGAACAGATTGTCAACAGCATCACCGTGAAGGACATCCAGAAGTTCACCGACGACTTGTTCAAGCAGAAGAACGAGATTGAGGTATCAATGATCAGTCCTGAAACTCCTGACAAAGAATAAGAGAGCCATACACACAGAAGGCTGCGTTGTTCGATGAAAGGCAGCGCAGCTTTTTTTATACAAACTCTATATATACAAATACTATGAGTCTTTTCTTAGATTTGCGCAAGCACGGAAAACTGGCAGAAAAACGAAATCCGATGTACGAAAAAAGTAAATTCGGAAAATTCTGGATGTACTTCATGTTCGTCTTCTGGGCCGGTTACCTGATATTCTTCGGTACGACCTTTGCATTCGCCTTTGACGGTGGTGCCACAGAAGCCTATCACGTAATGAACTCCGGATTGATATTTGTCCTTGTGCTGGATTTCCTGATACGCCTGCCTTTCCAAAAAACACCCACCCAGGAAGTGAAGCCCTACCTACTGCTTCCCATCAAACGGAATCGTCTTATAGACTTCCTGCTGATCCGTTCCGGACTGGATGGCTTCAATCTGTTCTGGCTGTTTCTGTTTGTTCCGTTTTCCATCATCACCGTCACCAAATTCTATGGAATCAGTGGTGTGCTGACCTATTGCATTGGCATCTGGCTGCTGATGGTATTCAATAACTACTGGTTCTTGTTGTGCCGCACACTGATGGGTGAGCGCATCTGGTGGCTGGCATTACCGGTAGTAGTATATGGTGGCATTGCCGCCGCACTATTCATTCCGGACAACAGTCCGCTTTTCGACTGTTTTGTCAATCTGGGAGAAGGGTTCATCACCGGTAATATATTGTCATTCATCGGTGTACTGGCTGCCATCGCCCTCATGTGGTTCATCAACCGCACCCTGATGCAGAAACTCATCTACAATGAACTGAACAAAGTGGAAGATACACGGATAAAACATGTATCCGAATACAAATTCCTCGACCGCTACGGCGAAATAGGCGAATACATGAGACTGGAACTCAAGTTATTGCTACGCAACAAGATTTGTAAGCGTTCGCTCTATTCCATCACCGGTGTAGTGATAATGTTCAGTAGTATCATTAGCTTTTCCGATGTGTATGACGGAGGTCTGAGAGATTTCTTCGTCCTTTATAATTACATTATCTTCGGCATCATGTTCCTCAGCACACTGATGGGTTACGAAGGCAATTACATTGACGGACTGATGAGCCGCAAGGAATCTATCTACTCGCTGCTGCGTGCCAAATACATACTGTACAGCATTGCATTGCTCATTCCTACGATTCTGATGATTCCCGGTATGGTTACCGGGAAGGTATCCGTACTCGGTTGCATTGCATGGCTGATATTCATTCCGGGAGCCGTATACTGCTGTCTGTTCCAACTGGCAGTCTACAACAACAAGACTACCGACCTGAATTCAAAGATGACCAGCCGGCAGAATATAGGCACCGGTCTGCAGAATCTGATTTCAGGAGGTGCTTTCGGCATACCTTTACTGCTGCTTTTTGCACTGAATGCCATCTTTGGCAAAGAGGTCACCCCCTGGATACTTATCGGCATCGGCGTGGCATTCATCGCCACTTCCAAATTCTGGCTGATGAATGTATATCACCGACTCATGAAACGCCGCTACAAGAATATGGAAGGCTTCAGGGACAGTAGACAGAAATAGAAATCATTAAACATCAATCACTAACATGATACGCATCAACAATTTACAAAAGAATTTCGGCACAAAAAAAGCCGTAGATATAGAGAACTACACCATCGGGCAAGGCGATATGCTGGGACTGGTAGGCAACAACGGTGCAGGCAAGACCACCCTCTTCCGGCTTATTCTTGACTTACTGCAGGCAGACCGGGGCAATGTAACCATCAATGACATTGACGTCAGCAAAAGCGAGGACTGGAAGAACTTCACGGGAGCCTTTATAGACGACGGTTTCCTGATAGACTACCTCACCCCCGAAGAATACTTCTACTTCATCGGTAAGATGTACGGTCTGAAGAAAGAGGAGGTAGACGAACGCCTGCTTCCCTTCGAACGCTTCATGAACGGCGAAGTGATGGGGCAGAAAAAATTCATCCGCAACTATTCTGCCGGAAACAAGCAGAAAATCGGCATCATCTCCGCTATGCTACATCACCCGCAACTGTTGATTCTGGATGAACCGTTCAACTTCCTTGACCCCAGTTCACAGTCTGTAATCAAACACTTGCTGAAAAGATACAATGAAGAGCACGGAGCCACCGTCATCATTTCCAGCCATAACCTGAATCACACAGTGGACGTTTGTCCACGTATTGCATTGTTAGAAAACGGTGTTATTATCCGCGATATACGAAATGAGAACAACTCTGCCGAGCAGGAATTGGAAGCTTACTTCAACGTCGGTGTGGAGGAAGAAGCCGTGGTAGAAGAAACAGTAGTAGAAGCAGCCGTAGAAGAAATAACGGAAAAAGAAGATAAAACGGTAGAAGAAAAAAATTCGGAAGCATGAAAAAATATCTTTCTTATATAGTAGCTCTTACCATCATATTGATAGGCTTAAGTTCCTGCCATACTTCCGCGCCACGCCTGGACTACAAAGCCCTGGCGCAGGCATCCGTCCGTTTGGGAGTGGATATTGAACTGCAGGACAACCACAAGCTATACATCCATGCCTCCGAATGGATAGGCACCCCCTATCGCGCAGGTGGCGACAGCAAACGTGGAACGGACTGCTCCGGACTGGTATCGCAACTGTATAAGAAAGTTTACCACACCCGTCTGTCGAGAAGCACAGACGGGCAACTGAAAGAGAGCAGTAAAATCTCCCGCCGCAACTTGCGTGAGGGAGATTTGGTGTTCTTCACCAGCCGTGCTTCCCGCAAAAAAGTGGCACACGTAGGCATCTACCTCAAGGACGGCAAGTTTATACATGCCAGCACCAGCCAGGGAGTCATAGTCAGCAACCTCCGGGAAAAATATTACACCCAACACTGGCTCTGCGGAGGAAGAATAAAATAATACTAATTTTTCCCTTCTTGTGATTTTCTTTACTCTGTCCCGACTGATAGTCCAGAAACTATTAAAAGAAGAAAACAATGAAGAAACTTTTAGGCATCCTCTTATTCATCAGCATTGCGCTGAGCGCCAATGCACAACTTTTATGGAAAGTATCCGGTAAAGGATTAGAGAAACCATCCTATATTTTCGGTACTTACCATCTCTCTCCACTCAGCATCAAGGACAGCATCGCCGCCATGCCGCAGGCCATGAGCGAAACCGCCCAAGTCTACGGGGAAGTTGTGATGAGCGAAATGGCGACTCCCGCCTTCATGCAAAGCATGCAACAGCAGATGATGATGCCCAAAGACACCACGCTGCAAAACCTCTTTACTCCCGAGCAATACGAAGAAGTGGGTAAAGTTGTAAAAGAGAATATGATGGTAGACATCGCCATGCTTGCTCAACTGAAACCGGCTGCCATCAACCAGCAGCTTGTCGTCCTGCTCTACATGAAACACACTCCGGGCTTCAACCCGCAAGAACAGCTCGACACTTACTTCCAGCAGCAGGCCGGACAGCAAGGCAAGAAAGTTGGCGGTCTGGAAACAGCCCAGTCACAAATAGACATTCTGTTCAACAGCCAGACGCTGCAACGCCAGGCAAACCTCCTCTACTGCGCTATCAGTGACATCGAGAAAGGTATCGAGCAAAGCAAACGCGCCTGATTGCCACTTATGAAAAGCAAGACCTGGACGCCATGCTGCAACTGATGGAAGAGCGCGACGGCAATTCATGCGACCCGCTGCCCGGTGAGATGGAAGCCATGCTGGATAACCGCAACAAGGCATGGGTTGAAAAGATGCCTGCCATCATGACGGAAGCCCCCACCCTTTTCGTAGTCGGTGCCGGACACCTGCCCGGAGACAATGGAGTGTTGAACCTTCTGAAACAACAAGGATATACCATAGAAGCCATGAAATAAATCCTCTAACAATTCTCTCTAACAACAACTTTTAATGGCAGACTATACAAAGCGTGACGGTCAAATACCATCACGCTTTGTTTGCATATACACTTTATTCTCCTCATCATATCGTACATCCAAAAAAAATATACTACTTTTGCACCAAAGTCTTGGCAGTTATAGTGATAACGGCCATTTTTGACTTGATTCGATAAGAACGCAAGAAGCGAAAGTTATTATCCCTGCCTATTCGGAATCTGGAAAATTCAATAAACGTCATGGGATGATAGCAACAGTTTCTTCACGTCTATGTTATTATATACTTAGGCGTGGGGACTGTTGTCTATTTATGACGTGGGCATTTTCCAGAGCCTCGAATGCAGATAGGCAATAACAGTCCTCGCGCTTTTTATATAATAACCTTCGTCAACGGGGACAGACGAAATGAAAGATACCGCGTATGCATCTTACATTATTTGGAGAAATACAGTTATTTCTGTTGATTGCCGCTACATCTGCAAGCTTTCTATACTGGATAAATTATAAATACAAAAGTCTGAACAGGCAGATTATCCGGGCAATAGACATTCCGGTATATCTGCTGAACAGACAAGGTTTTGTCGTAAAACTGCTCAATACACCTACCGAAAAGGCGAACAGACTTCCGTTCCAAAACCTGGGAACTCTCAACATCAAAGATTTGGTGACAGACGCCGATGAATGCCGGAAATACATGACGTCGCTGTTACGCGTACTGAATACCCGCACTTCGGACAGCCTGACCCTAAAGATAAGAATAGAAAGTGGTGAGAAACTATATATCGCAGTGCGCATGGTCTACCTCAACAGAAATAATGTCATGGCCTTCATACGCGACATTACGGAAGATGAAGTCCAACGCCGGGAAAACGAAAAATACCGTTTCTTCCTTGAAAGTATTCTGGAGAACCTTCCCATCGCCACGACAGTAAAAGACAAAAACGATGAAGGACGCTACCTGATATGGAACAAAAAAGCGGCAGAGATGATGGAAGTCCCCGCTGAGGATATTGTGGGACACTATGAAGAGGAGTTCAAACCCCTAATGCAAGATAATTTCATCCAAGAGACAGACAAAGAAGTTGAAGAGTCGGAAACTCCCCAGTCCTACATCAAACACTTTGTCAATCCCAAAGGCAGAGAGTATATTCTGTCGTTTCACAAAACGCTGGTGTCCTACAACAAAGGGAAAGAGAGGTGGATTGTCAGTTCTGCACTGGACATCACCGAACTGCTGGCAGCCAAAGAGAAAGCAGAAGAAGCCAACCGCCTGAAATCGGCTTTTCTTGCCAATATGAGCCACGAGATACGCACTCCGCTAAACGCCATTGTCGGCTTCTCCTCCATACTTTCCGATGCAATACAAGACGAAGATACAAAGGAATACATACATATCATCGAAGAAAACACCCAGCTGCTGCTGCAACTGATTAACGATATTCTCGACCTGTCACGCATCGAAGCTGGCATTCTCGAATTCACAGAAGGAGATATGGATGTAAACAAGACGCTTGATGAAATGCAGACGATGGCAAAACTGAAACTTCCGTCCGAAGTCAGTATACGTCTCCTGCCCGGTGCGGATTACTGTATTATTCACACAGTCCCCAAACGGGTAAGACAAGTACTGAACAATTATCTGTCAAACGCCCTCAAGCATACGGAAGAAGGTTTCATCGACATTGGTTATCACCTGCCGCAAGAAGACAGGATTCGCTTCTTTGTCCGTGATACCGGTTGCGGCATTCCTCCTGAAAAGCAAAAGGATGTATTCGAACGCTTTGTCAAGCTAAACAGTTTTAAACAAGGCACGGGTCTCGGACTCTCCATCTGCACCATGATTGCCGAGAAAATGAACGGAAAAGTGGGCGTCAGCTCTATTCCGGGGAAAGGTTCCGAATTCTGGTTCGAAATACCCTATCAACCTACCGGAAGCCAACCTGCATAGAAAAGCCCGCCACTGACATGAACTCTGTCAACGACGGGCAACCTAAACCATCACCGATGCTATCCTGACTCACAATACCTATCGAAGCCTAAATCGCAGTTTTCCACTCTGCACCAGTTCTTCATGAGTGATACGATATCGGGACAGTTTTTTTCCTCCCAGTTCCATTTCACGGATATAAAGCGACTCTGCCGACGGGCGTTCCGTCTCTATCACCAGTTGGTCGCGTCCCCAATACTTAGGGTCGAGCTTTATGGTCACCTTATCAAATACCGGAGTAGACAGCGTATAAGCCGGTTCTCCGGGACAATCCGGATAAAAGCCCATCATATTGAAGATAGCCCAAGCGGACATCGTTCCGGTATCATCATTGCCGGGAATTCCGTCGGGGGCATTCTTGAAATACTTCTGCAAAAGGCGGTGCAGCTCTTTCTGCGTGCGCCACTCCTCACCCTTGAAATAAGAAAAAAGATGGGCGTATGCAATGTCCGGTTCGTTGGCAGGGTCGTACAGTCCTTCGTCGAACACACGCTGAAGCTTGTCTACGAACGGCTTCTTTCCACCCATGAGCCGGGCAAGCCCTTTCACATCGTGGGGAACATAGAAAGTATAGTTCCAGGCACAACCTTCGTGAAATCCGGGGTTCGGCTCAAAGTTCTCTCCCTGCCTCGGGTCGAAAAAAGCATAGAATTCACCGTTAGGCAGGATAGGACGGAAAGTACCGTACTCCTTACAGTAATAATGCTTGTAGCCCAGCGAACGTTCGTGGAACAGACGGGCATCCTCCTTCTTGCCAAGCGCAGCGGCTATGCGCGACAAGGCATTGTCGGCAATATAGTATTCCAGGGCATGCGAAACGGAATTGTCATACTGCTCCCGCAGGGGCACATATCCCAATGACACGTAGTCGTCATTGTCCGGACGGAGCAGATTCTCCGCTCCCGGCAGGGTGGCTCCCTTGCACATGGCCTCGTAGGCCAGTTCTATATCAAAGTCGCGCAGACCTTTCAGCCAGGTGTCGACGATGACGGGAATGGAAGGGTCACCTTCCATGGTCAGCGTCTCACGTCCGTAGAGTTCCCATTTGGGAAGCCAGCCGTGTTCGCGGTACATGTCGAGCATGGAGCGCACCATCTGCAATTGCCGTTCGGGATATACCAGCGTAAGAAGCTGGTGCACATTGCGGTAAGTGTCCCACAAAGAAAAGACGGTATAACGGTCGCCTTGGGTAGTCAAAATCTTATCACTCTCCATAGCGGGATATTCCCCGTTCACATCTTGCAGGATATTGGGATGTATCAGCGTATGATAGAGTGCCGTATAAAAAACGGTTTTCTGCTCTTCCGTACCTCCTTCCACAAGGATGCGCGAGAGGTCATCGTTCCAGCGGCGACGGGCTTCTTCCAGCACTTGACCGAAGTTCTTTCCCTGCTGCTCGGTATCCAGATTGAGGCGGGCATTCTCCATGCTCACAAAAGAGACTCCCATCTGTACTTCCACCTGCTCGCCTTCTTCGGTATCGAATGTAAGATAGGCGCCGATATCATCTCCCGCCAGTTCCTTCTGGTAGCGGGTGTAAAGTTTGTAGCGTCCGTTATCGGGGTCCCATTCGGCCTCTACACCGGTCATGGGGCGCTGCTTCTTCCAGTAGCCCGAAGCGGCGGGCTGCTTGTTGACACGCATCACAAAGTAGATGGGAAAAACGGCTTGTGGGTTGTAGCAGAAAGTACCCAGCAGCTTCATACCTTCAAACTCGCATTTACCCGTCTGGCGCAGAAAAGCTCCCGATTCATTGGTCAGGCCTTCGCCCAGGTTCAGCAGCACATGGCTCTGCCCGGCAGGAAAGGTGAAACGCGCCACACCCGTGCGAGGAGTTGCCGTCACTTCCGTCTTCACATTGTAGCGAGTCAAGAAGTTGCTGTAATATCCGGGGGATGCCTGCTCGTCCTTATAGCGGCTTCCATATTCCTTATAATCTACGGAAAGCTCTCCCGTAGTGGGCATCAGCAGCAGAGAACCCAATTCCGGACAGCCCACACCGCTCAAATTGACATGCGAGTATCCGGTGAAGAAACAATTGTGATACTCATAGGGAGTAGACCACCAGCGGGCATCTTTATCGTATTTGTTGTCCTCCGAACCCATCACGTTGAAGGGCACTACGGACATCATTCCATTGGGACAGACGGCTCCCGGATTCGTGGTACCGAAGTTAGTGGTACCGACAAAAGGATTCACATAGTCCGCAGGATGCTTCTCCGCAGCCATAGATGCCGTGAGCATTCCAAAGGAGATGATACAGAAAGTAATCAGTCGTTTCATAATATAGTAAGGATTTGTTCTTTATTAGTTAGTGAGCACGCTACCCATGCCGGTGTCATTGCATGCACTCTGCAAAGTTATTGCAAACGGTCTGCAGTGATACTGCAAACTACTTTGCAGTAGCGCTGCAACAGTTTTGCAGTGACGCTGCATCAGCTTTGCAGTGGCGCTGCAACGGCTTTGCAGTAGCACTGCAAAAAGCATGCAGTATCTTTGCAGTGATATTACACTAAGTATAAGGCAGTTACGGCAGGCGCTTTTCAGCAATACCGAGCGCCTGCCAACTGCTTGGTACTTACAAAATACTTGTGCGCTTCGTGAACTCCAGAATCTCGCGGATATACCCAAAGGCAAGCCCCACTACCGTATCGGCTGCACCGTAGTATACAGCTACACGTTCTCCATCTTGCAACGCTGCGCAAGGGAACACCACGTTGGGAACATCACCTTGCAACTCATAAGGAGCAGCAGGCGCAAGCAGATACTCACGGGTGCGGTAGAGCAACTTGGCAGGATTGTCCTTATCCAGAATAGCTGCTCCCATGGAGTAACGGAAACCGTTACAAGTGGTTATCACGCCATGATAGAACATCAGCCAACCCTCGTCCGTGAGGAACGGTACCGAACCTGCCCCTATCTTGGTACACTGCCAGGCACTTTCGGGGAAAGGCGTAGGAGCCATCACATGGCGGTGTTCGCCCCAGAATTTCATGTCAGGGCTGAAGCTAATGTAGATGTCGCCAAAAGGAGTATGTCCGCTATCGCTGGGACGGCTCAAGAGCGCATATTTGCCATCGAACTTCTGAGGCAACAACACACCGTTGCGGTTGAAAGGCAAGAAAGCATTCTCGCACTGGAAGAACTCCTTGAAATCGAAAGTATAGCCGATGCCGATGGTGGGACCGTAGTAGCCGTTGCACCACGTAATCCAGTAGCGGTCCTCAATCCATGTCACGCGCGGATCGTATTTATATTCGGACTCTATCATGTCCGTATTCCCGGCCTTGAACTTGATTGGCTCATGCTCTATTTCCCAGTGGATGCCGTCCTTGCTGAAACCGGCAAAGATATTCATCTGCACCGCCCGGTTGTCACAACGGAACACACCGGCATAACCATCCTTAAACGGAACCACCGCACTGTTGAAAATGCTGTTCGACGACGGAATATGGTAGCGGTCTATTACGGGATTCTCCGAATAACGCCACATTACATCCTTACAGCCTGCCGGCCGTTCTTCCCAAGGCATTGTGATTTTGTTGCTCATAATTGCTCTATATTATTAATTGGTTATTGTTGTTTCTTCTCATCGGCATACGTAAATGGTATGAAGTACGTAATGAGGAACGCCGGAATGGTGGCAAACAGCGTGAAGGTAAAGAACGCCTCGTACCCCAACCAGTCGCTGACAAAACCGCTGATTGTGCCCGGCAACATCACACCCAGATTCATGATGCCCGAAGCAAAGGCATAATGTGCCATCTGGTGCTTTCCCGGCGCCACCTGCTGCATCATGAACAAAGTCAGTCCCACAAAACCAAAACCATAACCGAAGTACTCGAGCACGATGGCACTACCTATCAGCAACCCGCTTTCCGGCTGGTACATGGCAAGCAGAGTATACGCCACAAAAGGCAGATTGAAGATGCAGCACAGAGAGAACAGCGTCCGCCGCAATCCCCGGTGCGAAATGTAATAGCCTGCCAACAGTGACCCCAGCACAAAGGCTGCCGCCCCATAAGTGCCGTAGTACAAACCTATCTGCTGCTCATTCAGTCCCAAGCCACCTGCCGAACGCTCCGCCTTCAAGAAAAGAGGGACAATCTTCATGACAAAACCCTCGGCAAGGCGATAAAGGATAATGAACGCTATATAGTACCAGATGTGCTTCTTCAAGAAGAAATCCTTGATTACCGCCACCAACTGCTCCCACGTCTCTCTTGCCGACTTGGCGCCGGATGCGGCCGCACCGCCCGATGGCAGCATGCGCATGTGGTAGAAGCCAAGCAGCAGCATCACCGCCGCCAATATCAGCATCACCGTCATCCATGCATGCCGGGTAGCCTCGTGGCGGACTGCCTCTGTGGCACCCTCCACCCCACCGAAACCTACCAGCAAGGCACCTGCCAGCCAGACCAACCCGCCGGACGCCACAATCTTCGCTATATTGTAGAAGGCTCCCTGCCAACCGATATACTTGGCCTGGTCCTGCTTGTTCAGTTCCGACATGTAGACACCATCCGTAGCCACATCGTGCGTGGCTCCGCTGAAAGCAATCACTGCCAGCAGCGCAATGCATATCGCAAAAAAGAACGGTAACTGCAACGCCAAAGCCACCAGAGCAAAACCTGCTCCGGTAACCATCTGCGTCAGTACCACGAAAAACTTCTTCGTCTTGAACATTTCAAGGAACGGACTCCAAAGGAACTTCAGCGTCCAGGGCATCATGATGAGCGACGTCCACAGAGCAATCTGCGCGTCACCGATACCCATCCCCTTGAACATCAGCACAGAAACCATGTTCAGCACCACGAACGGCAATCCCATGGCGAAATATACGGTGGGGACCCACGATATAGGATTATGATTTTTTCGGCTCATCCCTTCTGTATATTATCTGTGTCACTTCAACGGTTCACTGCCCATAGTCAGCTCCAGCGTACCGCCGTCCACTATATCCTGATGCGTGAAGAATGGAGTCTCCAACTTATTGCCGTTCAGCACAATGCTCCGCACATACTTGTTGTCGCGGCTGTTGTTGTGGGCTATCACCTTGAACGACTTGCCGTCTTTCAGATGAACGGTCGCCTCGTTGAACAGCGGGCGTCCGATGGAATATACCGGCTTGCCGGGGCATACTTGATAGAAGCCCATCGCATTCAGAATGTACCATGCAGACATCTGTCCGCAGTCTTCATTGCCCGAAAGTCCGTCGGGGTTGTTGAAGTAAAGCGTATGCAGCACCTCATCCACAATCTCCTGCGTACGCCAGGGCTGGCCTACGTAGTTGTAGAGATGGGCAATGTGATGGCTTGGCTCATTGCCGTGGGCATACTGGCCTATCAGACCGGAAATATCCACCGAGGTCGATTCACCTTCCAGCTTGGAATCGGCCGTGAACAGAGAATCCAACTTGCCGATGAAGGCGTCGCGTCCTCCCATCAGTTCCACCAGTCCGTCCACATCGTGGGGAACGAACCAAGTCCACTGCCATGCCGTACCTTCGCAATAATCATCGTTACGGTGATTGGAAGCGCGGGGGTTGAAAGGCGTACGCCAGTTGCCCTCACTGTCCAGTCCGCGCATGAAGCGGGTACTCGGATCGAAATAAACTTTATATCCCTCGGCAAAAGCCGCATACTTATCGCGGTTGGCTTCGTCGTCCAAGGCACCTGCCAGTACGGAGATACACCAGTCATCGTAAGCATATTCCAAAGCTTTAGCCACAGATTCATTGTCTTTATCGCAAGGCACGTAGCCAATCTTGTTCTTCCAGTACTTGGCCTGCGGCATCAGATGCGGCACAACCAAAGGATGGGTGATAATACCCGTCGTATCGTATTCTGCCGTACGGAGGCAAGCCTTGTAAGCCTCCTGCACGTCGAAGTTACGGTATCCCTTTACATAAGAATCCGCTATGAGGGAGGCTGCATGATAACCAATCATGGTACCCGTATAGTTTCCGGCCAGTTCCCACATAGGCAGGACGCCGCCCTCGCGGGACTTCTGGATGAGCGAACGGATGAAAGCCTCGTTCAGTTCAGGATCAATAATCGTCATCAGCGGATGATAGGCACGGAAAGTGTCCCATAAAGAGAAAATGGTGTAGATAGGCTCGTCCACCCTGCCTTGATGGGGCTTCAAGTCCATACCAAAGTAACGTCCGTCAGCATCGGTAAACAAGTTGGGCTGCATACCCGTGTGGTAAAGTGCCGTGTAGAACATGGTACGCTGGTCGTTGTCCTTCGTATCGATGTCAATCTTGGAAAGATAAGTGTTCCACTGCTGGCGGGCAGCACGGCGCACACCGTCAAAATCCCATCCGGAGATTTCGGCTTCCACATTCTTGCGGGCACCGTCCATATCCACGGCAGACACACCTACCTTTACCAATACCTCCTCATTGGGCTCCGTCTGGAATTGCAGTAAAGCTTTAGCTGTAGGCAGAAGCGGACCGCCTTCGTCCAATGCCATGGAGTCCGTGACCAGCGTATAGGTGAATGGTTTGGAGAACTTGGCATAGAAGTTGATATACTGGTCGAAAGCCCAATATACAGTCTTCTTGCGTCCACGGATTTCAGTATCGCTGATTACTTCCAGCTCCATCTGTTCATTCTTCTGGCGCTGGATACTGTAATCCAGGTCGAGGATAAAACCTGCATCTTCCGCTTTCGGGAAGGTATAGCGATGAATCGCCGCACGTTTGGTAGAGGTCAGTTCGGCTTTCACCCCGTAGCGGTCCAAAAATACGGAATAATATCCCGGTTCGGCTGTTTCATTCTCGTGGGAAAAGGCAGAGGCGTACGCCATCTGCTGGCTCTTCGAGCCCATGGAGTGGTAATCCTGCCGACCTACAGTGGGCATCAGCAGCACATCCCCGTAATCGGCACAACCCGTACCGCTGACGTGGGTATGTGAAAATCCGTTGATAGTAGTATCTGCATAGTAATATCCGGAGCAGGCATCCCACTCGTAGATACGCGTGTCGGGGCTGGGCTGAATCATCCCGTTGGGAACTACCGCTCCGGGATAGGTATGCCCATGTCCACCCGTACCGATGAACGGATTGACGTAAGACGCATAGTCCGGTGCCGTCTGGGTACAGCTGCAAACCGCCCCCAGCAGAAAAAGTCCGCCCAACAGTATGGAACTAGATTTCATGTTTTTCTTCATATTGTTTATTGTATAAGTAGGTGTATAGCTTCATAATAGAATCTTGTTATATGAGAATGCTTGAGGAGGGCCGCCCTATTACTTTGAGCAAAGCCCTCCTTTGTTTCATGTATGAAAAGGTTCAAGCATCCGTTTTCCGAAACCTCAGTTTACGGAAAACACGGCATCAGCGTACCTTCTTCATCGTATAGTTCTCACTCACGAAGTAAGGAACATCGGGGAAGATGTCGGTCTCAATCTCACCGCCTACATACTTATAGGGATTGATAGCCCATCTGTTGCCCAAGCCATAGATATGCATATCACCGTTAGGAGCAATAGCACCATCCATATAGTAATCATCATAGTTAGGATATGCTTTCCACTGGAAATTCTTGCTGTAAGTACCGAAATGCATCTTGTAGGTAGCAGGGTCTTCAGCATCGCCCTCATGAATGGTTTGCGGATAGATGAGCAGTGCACCGTTATAGTAATCGCAATGCATCGGATACTTACCGGTGATTTCGGGGAAAGTGCCCCAGTTGTAAACCACATATCCGGTACCTTCTTCATCCTTCTCTATAATTACATTCTTCTCAAACTCCTGACTGCCTTTCCAATCCCACCAGCGAGGATTGCCTTCTTCATCCACATAGGTAAAGAGAGAATTGCTGGAAGTTACCTTCCACTCGCCGACCAAATCTTCATAACCCAACATTTTGCCCTGATAAGCTTCACCGATACGGCTCCAGTACTTGCCGCTCCACTCCACTTCATCATCAAAAAGTACTTTACTTATTTCCGAAAGCAACGTATAATACTGATACACCAGCGGTTTGGGATTGTAGAACATCTGAATGCCATAACCTTCATCTTTCACTTTCTGGAATTTGCTCTTGTCAAATCCACTCCAACCTCCGTTCAACTCATCATTAATCTTCCAAGGCAGCGGAGCATACTTGGATTTGGGCAGGTTCTCAAAATGAGACTCTTCACGGCCAAAGGCTCCCTCGGGATTCTGATTCTGGTAGTAACCGTAGGTCATATAGTCCACAATGTCACCTACCTTCATACCCTCTACCTCACCGTCTGGAGAGTCGAGCGAACCATATTCATACACACCGATCAGCTTGTCTCCAAATACCTGGCGGCACTCATAAACCAAACGCGCGAAGTTGGCACGTGAGCGTGTTTCGAAGCCGGGACCGGGATTGGAGTTGTTGTAGTTGGTGTACTCATCATCAAAGTCAATGCCATCCAAGCCATAAATATCCAAGTAGGCTTTCAGTTCCTTGGCAAAGTCTTTGGCAGCAGCTTCCGAAAGGTTACCCATACCAGCCTCGTCATGGTTGCCAAGAATAGTCATCACCACCTTAATGCCCTTAGCCTGCAAAGGACGGATGAACTTATCCGCATTTCTCAGCAAGAAGGAAACCTGGTCATTGCAGAAAACATGTACGCGACCGGTCTTGCTATCCACATTGATGTTGGCAGCAAAAATGCTGACTACATCAAAGAAAGGCTTTCCGTCGCTCTTCATGGTATATTCACCCATATTCAAGATGTTCTCGTCATTTACTTCCACAAAGCAATGTGTAAGTATATCACCCTTACTGATACTCTCAGGAATAGCAGCCAAAGGCTTTACCAAGTAAATATATTCCTGATTGTTTGTAGAAACTTCCACACCGTTATTGGCAGATGCAGAAACGGCAACAGCATAAGTCTGTCCGATTGTGCCTCCGGCATTGATATTCAGTTCCACAGAAGCCGACTTCTGTTCGCCCGCCTTGATAGTGGCAGTTCCACCGTTCGCCAGGCTCAGCTTATCGGCGGGATACATTTTATAGCTTGTTCCATTCTTCTTATTGTAAGCCTCCAAAACGTCTTCGTCCACTTTGAAGGTCACCGTAACATCCTGCTCTGCAGCTTTGCTCAGTTCAAAATAGAGATGTCCGGTAGCAACCTTGTCGCCAAAAACAGAAATCGGAGTAAGTTCACGTGCACCGGCGGCAGACTTTACATAGCCATACACGCCATCCACAGTATCCAGCTTGTCACTGTTGCCGGTGTTGATGACAACATCATCTTCACAACCGGTGAAGCATATTCCTGCACATGCAAAAGCCATTGCCAGCAAGCCTGATTTTACATGATTCATATATTTCATAATCAATATCTTTTTATTTGAATTAAGGTATAACTAAATTATTTAGCGGGCAGTTCCACAGCAGTCCAAGTCAATGATTCCACTGCAGTAGCATTGTTCTCATTTCCGCTATAATCGTGAATGGCAGTACCGGCGCCCTCATCGAACTTCCAGTAAGAAACCAGTCCGTCAGCATCCGGCTCTACCTGGTAGAAGTGGTCCTTTGCATTGATTTCTGCTGATGTCAACACCTTGTTCCAGATACGCACCTCTGAGATATTACCTTCCAACCAACGGTCACGATTGTATGAATGGCCAATCCAGAATCCGTTACCTTCATCGGTCATGGTCTGGCCCCAGTTCACGACTCCGCAGTCCAAAGTAGTCTCCAGCATATTCTTACCATTGATGTAGATTATAACTGTTTTTGCATCCGCATCGTAGGTCACAGCGATATGTGTCCATTCGTTTGTCGGAATAACCAGACTCTCATCGGTCACATTGCCGCTACTTGTAGCCACCTGCAACTGGTTTTGAGGAATTCCGGCATCACCGATGCGGAGCAGGAACTTACCTTCGATACCCATAATGGAAGTCAGCATCTTGTCGAACTTGCTTACGCGAATCAACGCTTCTGCCGTCAGTTTATTCATATTATTGGCAACATCCGGATTGGTCCAAGTTACGTAAACCAGATTCTTGGTAATATCAGGAACCGTATTAATCAATGCGGCACCCTTCAGCACGTAGTACATGGTACCGGAGCTCTTCAAGACTCCGATGCTTGCCTGGTCTACCGTAACCGGCAATACATATACCTTCTCACGGTCCAGCTCCGTCAAGTTCTTGAAGCTGACAGTGATGTCGTCTGAAATGACAGCACCGGCCAAAATGGTAGCCTGCGGAGTTTCTACCGTATAATAGTTTTCCGGCAGAGCCTCGGCTGTGTCATAATAGGTAGCGTTATAAGTAGCTACCAGTGAAGGGTCCGCCTTCAAGGCAATAGTTATATCCTGCGATTCAGGACGGGCCATTGAAATCCGGAATGAACCTTCCGTATCGGAAACAGTGTTTTTCAACAACACAGTACTGGTCATCGCCGAGCCGTTGATATACACCTGATTATCGAAATTCTCAACGTCATTATCATTACAAGCAGCAAATACACCTGCCAATAATGCCATCGATACTAAATATATACTTTTCAGTTTCATGATATTCTTTTATTTTTTAGGAGCAGGATTCATAATATTGATAGCTTCTCTCACGTATTGATAGGTATTGGTAGCATTGTAATAATCATTCTGCATGTTCTCAATAGCCAGACCAGCTTTTGTAAACTCTGCAGACGGTTCTGTCACCCAATAAGCAGCTTCCGACAGAGCTCTCAAAGCATTGTAATATCCGGTAGTCTTATCTGTTGTATCCAGAGAGACGGTAGATGCCGATACAATGAAGCGGTCAGCCGGAACACCGTCTGCCATCAAGGCCTGAAGCGCTTCTATCCCCAGTTGGGCAACATCCGTGACATCATTTGTAATCAAGATGATATGGTCACAAGAAGAGAGCACAGACTGGCCTATCAGGTTGGCAGGATACCCCTGGAACACCAGTTGCTTACCTGAATTGGCACTCTTCCAGTTGGATATCACACCGAAGAAAGTATCCTGATTTGCCTTTGCTTCAGCCTTGTCGGCTTCGGACATGTAGATAGGATTGCTACCACGATACTCGGCTACAATACCGTCGAAAGGTGCTTCAAGAGCTATCAGTCTGTTCAGCTCAGCCGACAGATAAGCCGAGAATGCAGATGTTTCTGTTCCTTCTTTCACCTTGTCGGTATGTTCCTTCAAGATATTGTCATAGCTGATGGAATAGAATACTTTCGTTCCCTTCTCATGTACATTTGCAATATCTTCCAATTCGAATTCCGCCAAATCGGGAGTAGTTGCGATAATTACGTCCAGGCTGTCGGGAACATCCGACATGTGCTGCCCGCGGCTGAAAGGAACTTTCTCACTATTATCAAACCAACCGTATACAATCTTATGGTCAGAATTCTTGTATTCCTGCAAGTTCTTCAGATACTTGGCATACAGTTCGGGAGACTGTTCGTCGATTCCGGGTTCTTTCAGTTTAATACTCTCTGAATCCGTCCAGTCGGAGCAGGCAGACAATGCCAATACGGAAAAAGCTGCCAGCGCGATTCCTTTGAATGATTTCTTATATAATTTCATAATTATTCAGCATTTATTGTTATTATTTGCGTGCCCACCATACGTCAGTAGCCATGTTGTCCGGTCCACCCAGATAGCTGTTTACTGCCTCTTGCACGTTTTCAGTATTACTTGTATATTCTTCAGAAGGATAAGGCATACGGCGTGCACCTTTCTCGCTATCAACAATTCCACCACTCAAGTTACCTTCACTGGTTACAGGCAACAGTTTGGGATAGCCTGTACGGCGATAGTCAGCCCAAGCTTCGTTACCTAACGGCCAATTCGCAATCCACTTCTGGGTAATGATACGTTCCTGTTTTTCTTCCTTGGATGCCCCTTCATTCCACTTGACAGTAATGGCTGAAAGGTTCTTTTCATAAGTATTAAGACCGGCGGGATCTTTGTAAAGAGCAGGTACACTGCTTTCATCAGCCAGATAGCTGTCTACACCGGTAGCTCCCCACTGTTCGAAAGAGAGACGGACACCTTGTTCATAAAAATCAGCAGCGGTTCCTTTCATGTTGAAACCATAGATTGCAGTGGCTTCAGCACGCAAAAAAGCAACTTCTGCCGCATTCATCCAAAGCACGGGATCAGAAGAGGAAATCTTCACACGTGAATAATTGATGAAATACTCCTTCATCTTACTGAGGTTGATACCGCGACGTAATCCTACATAAGTCTCTCCAGGCCATTTTGATTCCTCAAAATAGCTGGCACGACGATTGTCGTTGTAACCGTTCATGTAGCAGATGATGTCGGCAGCAGGATGGGTATCACCACCTGAAGCTTCTTCATTGTAACGTACTGCCACAAACAACGGATTGCTGATTGTACCGAAATATTTCCATGTGGCATTGTCTGCATTTGTTTCAATCAGACCCAATTCGTGATTCACCGCACTTTCAGCCATTTCTTTAGCCTTAGCAGGGCTTACATTGGCAATACGGATAGCCAAACGCAGTTTCAATGAATTGGCAAACTTCACCCACTTCTGTACATTACCACTGTACACGAAATCTGCAGAAGCAACCAACGCCGCATTTCTGTTTTCAGTCAGCACCTCGATGGATTCGTCCAGTTCCTTGAAGAATGCGTTATATACTTCTTCCTGCGTATCATAAGGAATGGTAATCTTGCCATCCTGACCGATTTTAGAATAAGGAATAGGACCATACGCATCAGTCACGCGACTCATGGCAGCAACCTTTATGATTTGAGCAATGGCATAAGGAACCGGATTATTGGTATTCTCCGATACTTGTTTCACTGTGCTCAAGTTACCGTAAAGTGTTGAAATGATACGGTCACTTATCAAGAACACACGCGTCCAGTCATTTGTAGCATTAAAATTGGATATTGTATTGGACCAGCCAGCATTTGAATCGGCAAAATAACCTCCCAACGGTCCACCCAACAAACAATCAGTAAACTGTGCCGTATTGACATCTGATGAGATAACCGTACTTGCCAAGTTACTCATGGCAGAACCCAGTGCATAATCATCCGGAGTCAAATCACCCGGTTGATAAGGATTGGAGTTGATATCCATATAATTGCCGGTACAGGACATAAAGCCCATAACCAACGGAGCAACAATCAATTTATTTATAATATTTTTCTTTTTCATATCGTTTGGTATTAAAATTTAAAGCTCAAGCTAAAGCCGATGTTACGCAAAGCCGGCATCATGAAATAGTCTATTCCCTGATAAAAGTTATCGGTAGAAGCTACACTTTCGGGATCGAAAGGAGCCTTGCTGTAAATCATCCACAAGTTGCGGCCTACCAACGAAACCTTGATATCGCACACATCATTCAACAACTTTCTGGGGATGGTGTAACCCAAAGATACTTCCTGCAGACGAACATTGGTAGCAGAATAAGTGTAGTATTGGGGAACAGACGTGCCGCTACCTACTACACCGTACCATGTTTCGGGGTTTACCTTATCTCTACCATTCACCAACACGTAACCTAAATCACGTGCATCGGCAGAAGCCTCGGACACACCGTAATAGTCCAACATAGCTTGTGTACGTGAGTAAACCACACCACCCAAACGGGCTGAAATCAAGAAACCTGCTGTGAAATTCTTCCAAATGAAGTTATTACGCCAAGCCAAATTACCTTTAGGAAGTACGCTTCCCAACTTGATGTATTTATCCGGGTCCGTTATGGCTTCCGTAGCAACCGTTCCATTTTGGTCCACAAAAATCTGTCCATTGGCATCACGTTTCATATCTCGCAGTGAGTAAAGGTCACCCATGCTCCCACCTTCTTTCAGCAAGAAGCGGGCATCACCTAAGCCACCCATATTCAACGTGCTCAAAGAGAACAGCTCACCGGTAACGGGATTGATGGCATTGTCTGCCAAAGTCAGGATTTTATTCTTGTTACTGGAGAAGGTTATACCGGTATCCCATGTAAAATCTTTCCAGGTATTCTTGTAATTCAGCGACAACTCAATACCGGAGTTACGTACGGCACCAGTCTGGATATACATAGCCGACCAACCGCTGACAGGCAACTGCGGGTTGAATGTCTGGTTCATAGTCTTGGCATTGTAATATGTCACGTCCAATTCAAAGTTCTTGAGGAAACGCATGTTCAAACCGATTTCCCAAGAATTGGTACGTTCAGGTTTCAAATTGTACAACGGATATTGGGTCGTGATACTCCACTGGCCGGAACTTGAATTCCATTCATAGTGAGGATTAGCCAAATATCTGGAGAAAGCACTACCAACAGATGCCCATGAACCACGAACCTTTATAAAAGAAAGATAATCTTTGTTCAAGTTAGGCATTAGCTCAGACAGTACAACAGAACCACCGACTGAAGGATAGAAGAATGATTTGCTGTTGGAGTTGGGACCTGCCAACTGTGAAGGCCAGTCATTACGTCCGGTCAACGTCAAGAAGTAAGTATTCTTGTAGCCAAGCTCAGCCGAAGCGAAAAGAGACTGGGTCTGTTCACGCCATCCCTCCTGCAAACGCTGTGTCTTGCTGGCACTCAGGTTCTGAATGGCAAAGTAGTTGGTCAAACCTACCGGTTCGCCGTTGAAAGCATCGCCCCCGTCGGCAATCGGACCACGGGTCTTCATTGCATCCGAACGTATATCGGAGAATGAACCACCGACATTGGCCTGAAGTGACCAGTCTTCACCGAAATATTTGTTGATACTCACCAGGAAGTCAGCATACAACTGTTTGTCCTGCGTCTTGGTAATACCATAAAGGCCGCGTGAAGAGCTCTCGGTGAGCTGGGTATTGGTAGAAGCATAGAACTTTTCTGTATAGTCATTGTTGGAGTTATCCAAACGTACACGTCCTGAAACAGTCAGCCAGTCCAGAATCTTATAGCTCAAACCGGCATTCAGCATATAGCGGTCCTTCTTGTTCTGGCGCAGATTGCGGTAGTTAATCCAATAAGGATTCTGCATTACCATACCTTCGTCACCTACCGGCCAGTATTGCGTATAAATCTTACGGGCAGCGTCATAGCGCTCATACATGCTGATATCAGACCAGTCGTTGCTGCGCGGGAACAAATAAGCACCCACCAACGGGTTGTTGTAAGTACCCTGGTTCGTCATGTTCTGGTCATTCTGCAGAATATAGCTTGCACCGAAGTCCAGAGTCATCTTGTCGTCCAGGAAAGTAGTGGTGTTACGTACCGTGAAGTTGTAACGGTTGTATTTGTTGTTGGGAACAATCCCCTTGGAGTTTACTGCAGCAGCCGATGCATACGTCTGATTTTTCTCTGTACCGGTTGACAAAGAAATACTTTCCGTACCTATAATACCCGTCTGGAAATAATCATCTTTCGGGCTGTAATTGTAATTATTGGCAGCAGACAAAGGTGCTCCCCAGCTCATGGCTCCTGAAGTACTCATCACACCACCGGTTCCCGTACCGTAACGGTTTTGGAAGCTCGGCATCACAAACGGATTGGTGAATTCGGTATTGCTGCTGACAGTAAGGCTCACCTTACCTTCTTTACCTTTCTTTGTAGTAATGACAATGGCACCGTTGGCAGCTTCCGAACCATACAAGGCGGCAGCGGCAGCACCGGTCAAGACTGACATAGACTCGATGTCTTCCGGGTTGATGTCGGCAATCGGTTCTGAAGAACCCTGAGAGTCGAACTCCTTACCTCCGGCAGTACCACGTCCGGAGAAAATAGGCACACCGTCAATAACATAAAGTGCATTGGAAGACTGCATGATGGATTTCGTACCACGCATCACTACCTTTGATACGCCACCCACACCGGATGAAGAAGCATTGATATTCACACCCGCTACCTTGCCACTCAATGAATTTACAAAGTTGGCGTCTTTATTGGAAGTAATGGCATCCGTATTCACCTGCTGTACATTGTAGGACAATGCCTTTTCCGATCGCTTGATACCGAGGGCAGTGACCACCACTTCTTCAATCATCTGCGTGTCATTCTGCATCAGTACATTAATGGAAGCTGAACCGGTCGCCGAAATTTCCTGCGACTTATAACCGATATAAGAGAATACAAGTACCGGATTCGCTTCTGTAGTGGTCAACGTAAAGTTACCGTCCAGGTCTGTAATACAACCATTGCTGGTACCTTTTACCAATACGTTCACACCAATCAGAGGCCCCATATCATCTGATACGACTCCGGTAATAGTCCTCTCTTTCCCCTGTTGCTTACCTTCTTGTGAAGTAGCGGTCTTTTCTGAAAGATAAACGATGTTGTCCTCCACTTTATACGAAATGTTCTTCCCCTTGAGAATAACATTCAAAGCATCTTCAATGGATACATTGTTCACTTTAACGTTTTCTACTGACAGCGCAGCCAGCTTGTCGTCATAAAAAAATTGATACTTGGATTGAGACTTGATTTGTTCAATGACTGTCCCCAATGTGCCACGAGACACATTCAGGTTTAACTGGGCAAAGCCCCACTGGATAGAAACTGCCATGAACAACAAAACTAATAAAGCCCGCATGAACGTCGAACTCCGAAAAGCATAATTGTCTTTCATAAACACAATTTATAGGTTATACAATAAATTACTTCGAGAGATTCATTCTCTCGCATTCCTATATAAAACAACAGACAATGAAAATACACTTACTGAAAAAGTATCTTTTTTATCATTAATCCTAAAAAAAAGAGTTACCCCGAAAACAAGTTGATATATCATTTTGCTCAATATTACTAACGAAGCAAATAATTATTTCCACCTGATTCAAGAAAAACACCTATAATACAGATAGTAAATAACAAAATGATATATCAACTTATTTTCGAGGCAACCCTTTTCTTACTATATTATTACTATTCTTTACTTCTTCAGTTCATTCGAGAAAGAATAAGGATAATCTTCCGGCTGCGTACCTCTCTTCATATTAGGCTGGCTGCCCATATCAAACCTCAAGGTACCGCCATTCAGCAAATCGCCATGCGTCAGATAATTCCTGGAATAATCCACGCCGTTCACCTTGAGAGACTCGATATACATGTTCTCCGGTGAGTTATCCGGAGCGTCAATTGTCAGGGACTTACCGTTCTCGAAATGGAGGGTAGCCTTACGGAACAGAGGGGCGCCCAGTACATACTCGTCCGTACCAGGGCAAACCGGATAGAAACCAAGTGCAGAGAAGACATACCACGCGGAAGTCTGACCGTTGTCCTCGTCACCGCAATAACCGTCGGGACCGGCAGTATACATGCGGTTCATTACCTGACGAAGCCAATATTGGGCCTTCCAAGGTTCCCCGGCGTAGTTATAAAGGTAAATCATGTGCTGGATGGGCTGGTTGCCATGGGCATAGTTACCCATATTCATCACTGTCATCTCACGGATTTCATGGATTACCTGGCCGTAGTAGCTGTCATCGAACAAGGGCGGGACAATAAATACAGAGTCAAGCATCTCTACGAAAGACTCTTTTCCACCCATCAGGTCTATCAGACCTTGAGGGTCGTGGAATACAGACCAGGAATAGTGCCAGCTGTTACCTTCAGTAAAGGCGTCACCCCACTTCAAAGGAGAGAAAGGAGACTGGAACTGGCCGTCTTGATTACGACCACGCATCAGCTTGCTTTCCTTATCAAATACATTCCTATAGTTCATGGCACGTTCCGCAAAGAGTTTCTGCTCCTTCTTCGGACGGTTCAGTTCTTTTGCCATGCGGTAGATGCACCAGTCATTATAAGCATACTCCAAAGTACGGGCAGTGTTCTCGTTGATTTTCACATCGTAGGGAACATAACCAAGCTTGTTGTAATACTCATAGCCGAGGCGACCCGTAGAAGAGACCTCGGGATGGACATTCTTTGTACCGTTGATGAGACCTTCGTACAACGTCTGCACATCCTCCACCTTCACACCTTTCAGATAGGCATCTGCCAGTACGGAAGCAGAGTTGTTGCCAATCATACAGCCACGGTGACCCGGACTTGCCCATTCGGGGAAGAAACCGCTTTCCTTATAGGTGTTGACAAGACCTTCCTGAATCTGCCTGTTCACCGACGGATACATCAGGTTGAGGAATGGGAAAAGACAGCGGAAAGTGTCCCAGAAACCGGTATCCGTATACATATAGCCGGGCAACACTTGCCCATTGTAGGGACTGTAATGAATCGGATTTCCCGCCTCATCCAGTTCATAGAATGCACGCGGGAACAACAAGGAACGATACAAACATGAGTAGAAAGTACGGTACTGGTCAAGGGTTCCGCCTTCCACATCAATACGGCCCAGCACCTTGTTCCAGGCATCCTGACCTTTCTGAACCAGTGTTTCCAAATTGTCATTGCCAAGCTCCTTCAAGTTACGGTCAGCCTGCTCAAAACCGATGAAAGAAGAGGCTACACGGGCATGTACCACTTCACCCTTACGGGTTTTGAAACCGATAACAGCACCGGCATGTCCGGCTTCCTGCTCAACCTTATTCTCGGTCAAGACGCCATCGGCTACAGACGCCTTATAAGTAAAAGGCTTGTCGAACTCTATCACGAAATAGTTCTTGAAGTTCTCGGGAACACCGCCGCTGTTACGGGTAGTATAACCGATAATACGATTCTGTTCCGGAAGTATCTTCACATAAGAGCCCTTGTCAAAGGCATCGACAACAATGTATGAATGATCATTTTCAGGGAAAGTGAAACGGAACAATACGGCACGGTCGGTAGGGGTGAACTCGGTAACCACATCGTGTTCGGCAAGATATACCTTATAATAATGAGGAAGTGCTACTTCGCCCTTGTGGGAGAACCAGCTTGCACGCTTCTCTTCATCAAACTCGGGTTTGCCAACCACCGGCATAATGGAGAACTGCCCGTAGTCGTTAATCCAGGGACTGGGCTGGTGTGTCTGCTTGAAACCACGGATCTTGTTCGCGGTATAGACGTATTGCCAGCCGTCACCCATCTTACCTGTCTGAGGAGTCCAGAAGTTCATACCCCAGGGACGTGCGATCGCAGGATAGGTATTACCGGTGGAAAGCTCGAAAGTAGACTGCGTGCCGACAAGAGGACTGACATACCGGGTAAAGTCTTTGGCATGCAGCCATAAAGCACTGCTCACAAAAAAAAACAATAGGATTAATTTTCGCATAATATTAGAAAGTTGTTAGTATTAAATAAATTCTTCTCGTCATATCTCGAATTTGTGCGGCCTTCCTACTTCATTGAGGAGAGGAAAACACTGTTCCCCACAATTTTATACTCCAATGGAATGGCATTCTTTATCAGATTCAGCACAGCCCCTACACTCTCTTTTTTCTTCAGTGTACCCGAGTAAGTCTTGCTTACATCTATGTTCGGTGCCAGAATTACCCTCACCCCATACGAATTCTCCAATGTACGCGCAATGGTGTATAGGTCAGCCTTCTCAAAGACAAACTCATTATTGTGCCAGTTTTCGATTCCCGTATCCACCTGCTTCACCACCAGACGCCTAGTCATTCCATTCAGCTCGGCTTTCTGTCCGGGGGCAAGGATAATCATACCCTCGCCATGATTACCTTTCACCTCTACTTCGCCTTTCAAAAGGGTAGCTACTGCAGACATCTTAGCCTTGTCAGACTTGAGGTTGAAAACAGTTCCCAATACTCTGACCTGCATGACCTCACTCTGTACGACAAACGGTTTTTCCGGATTCCTCATCACCTCAAAATATCCTTCTCCTTCCAGATAAACCTTTCTTCCCTTCCCTGCAAACTCATGTGGATATTTCAGGGTAGTGTTTTTATTCAGCCAGACTTTGGTTCCATCCGGCAGTTTCAGTTCCTTAATCTTATCATGAGTGGTGACAGCCAGTAATGTTTCCGGCTGGCTATAAGTCTGATAAAAAAGATAGCCGAAAGTACCCAAAAGGAAGAAGCCCACAAATACGGCCGCATACCGTATCCACCCAACCATCCTCCGTACCTTGTATTGTTTCGTCTTCTCTTGTTCCAGCCTTTTAAACAATCGCTTTTCGGCCTTTTCTATGTCTTGTGTATTCGAAGTATCCCCCAGTCTCCCCAAGTGGTAAATCTCCTCCAGCCTGAACAATTCGCGTGCATTCTCACCCGACTCTTCCAGCCAGGCGTTCACCTCACGAAGTTCATCTTCCGTACATTCACCCATAAGGAACTTGGCCAATATCTCCTCATTCAACTTATTCATTCTTTCCTTCATTATGATAATAAAACAACGCTGCTCGCAAAAACACTTACTTTCCCGATGAAAAACAGAGCCAACATCAGGTTCAGATACCCCAGTTTATCACGCAGCAACTTCAAAGCTTTGTACATGTGGGCCTCCACCGTACGCAATGACACTCCCATTGTATCAGCTATCTCCTTATTCTTCATATCATGCAGATAGCTGAGTTTGAATACCATCCGGCACTTGTCCGGCAATTCATTGATGGCATCGGACAGCTTCCTCCTGAGTTCGGCATCCTCTATCCGTTTCACCACATCATTGCTGTCAGGTTGATAGAACTCAACCCTCTTTTTATGGATTTCGAGCATGACAGCCTCATAGCCACTCACAATGTCCCGATGCTTCAGAACGTTCAAGGCACGGGTATACACCGCCCTATACAGAAAAGCCTGAATCTGCTCTCCCACCTTCATGGTATCTTTCCGCTTCCACAGCTCCACGAAAACATCCTGTACCACATCTTCCGCATCTTCTTCCCCCACAATGCGTGTGGCATAGAACAGCAGGTTGGTATAATACCTGCGGAAAAGGGATTTATATGTCAAGTCGAAATGTTCATTCATATGTTAGCCGGTTATCGGGGACTGTACCATGCCTGACCTGGCTTATCCCCCATTTCAAATTCGAAAACACTTCCATCCATTATCTGTTCATGCGTAATATAACTTTTGTCATAGTTCTTACCGTTGAGTTTGACAGATTGAATGTAGCAATTTTCCTTGCTCACCGCCGGCGCCAGTACCGTAAAGGTCTTTCCACCGGGCAGGTGCATCTTCATTTCCGGATATAGGGGGGTACCGATTTCATATTTTCCACCAACCGGGTCTACCGGATAAAAGCCCATCGCACTGAACACATACCAGGCGGACATCTGTCCGCAATCCTCGTTGCCGCACAAACCGGCAGGAGTGTTCAGGTAGAGTTCACGCATCACCCGGGCTGCATATTTCTGGGTTTTCCAAGGTTGATCCACAGCATTGAACAGATAGATGACGTGATGGCTAGGCTCATTTCCATGCGCATACTGGCCAATCATCCCGGTGCTGAAAATAGGCAACTCATCATCTGCAGAAGGATTGTAAGTAAACATACTGTCCAGCTTCTGGGCAAACCGTTCCTTACCTCCGGTCAAAACTATCAAACCGTCAATATCCTGCTGCACAGACCAGAAGTATTGCCAGCCGTTGCTCTCGCAGATGTGCGGAGTATAGTCGTCCGGCGAGAAGTTCCGGATAAACTCTCCCTTGTCATCACGGGGCTGCATGAAAGAACTTACCGGATTGTAGACATTCCGGTAATTACGGGAACGCTTATAAAACTCGTCCGCAACCTCCTTATCGCCCAGCTTCTCTGCCATACGGGCTATACAATAGTCATCATATGCATATTCCAGTGTTTTAGAAAGTGACCAGTTTTCCGAATTATACTGATCCGTCACATTATAAGGAACATAGCCATATTTCTTATATAACCCAATGCCACGATAGGAATCGATATTGGCAGTAGCTACACAAGCCTCCAAGGCCTTTTTCGCATCGAAGTCCCCAATACCTTTCAGATAGGCATCTACAATAACCGGCACAGAGTGGTAACCTATCATCATATCTGTCTCGCCCCCCTGAAAATTCCATACGGGAAGGCGGCCGTTCTGTTCGAAGAAGGCGAGGAAGGACTTCACCATATCATTCACCCGTTCCGGCTCAATAAAAGTATAGAGAGGATGAGCCGCACGGTAAGTGTCCCACAAGGAGAAAGTACTGTAATTTGTCCAGCCCTCTACCCGGTGCACTTGCTTGTCGGGACCGTAATAGGCGCTGTCCACATCACTGTAAATGGTAGGAGCAATCATCGAATGATATAAAGCTGTATAGAACTTGACTTTCTCATCGCGGTCATCGCATTTTATTTCTATCCGGGACAATTGTTCGTTCCAATCATCCTGCACAGCAGCCAGGTATTTGTCGAAATCATCATCAGGTACTTCTACTGCTAGATTACGTGCCGCCCCTTCCATACTTACACCGGAGATGGCAGTACTGACAAGAATCTGTTCTCCTTCCTTAGTCTGAAAGTCGAATCGTGCAATGACAGATGTCCCTATCCGCTTGCCTTCTTTCTCTATGGCAGCTGTATCGAGCTGCATCGCAGCAAACGGTTTGGAGAAACGTGTACGGAAGTAGAGGCGCTGGTCGCGTGCCCAACCGTCAGAGTAACGGTAACCTTGCACCGTTACCGAATCGACGGCTTCTATGTGAGAATCATTGGTAAAATCCCAATTCATGGCTTTCCGCAAATTCAGGAAAACGGCAGCATCGGCTTTTGGGAAAGTATACCGCTGAATGCCACAACGCTCGGTGGCCGTCAACTCTACATTTATATTATAATCTTTCAGACGCACCTGATAATATCCAGCGCTTGCCGATTCTTCCGAATGAGAGAACAAAGAGTGAATGCCGAGCGGAGCTTCCGCCTCCTTATAAGGCAATGTCACCGGCATAAAAGAGATGTCATACAAGTCACCAGCGCCGGTTCCGGAGAGATGGGTATGGCTGAAGCCTGCAATGGTACTGTCCGGATAAAAATATCCGGAAATACGGTCCCAGCCCGGCAGTCCGTTGTCAGGACTGAGCTGCACCATGCCAAACGGCGCCTGGGCACCCGGATAGGTGTTTCCAGTAAAATCTGTACCGATAAAGGGATTCACAAACTCTGTATAAGACACACTCTTCACATCCGACACCTGCGAGGTGCATGCCAGAAAGGATGAAAAGACCACAAACAAACAACAAGATTTTATCAAATTCATAACATTATAGGGTTAACGTGTATAGTATAACAACCTAACCGGATAAAACACTTACACATCTTGTCACTTTTCTACAGAATTCATGCAAACAAAAGTAATACAAAATTCCGATTAATCCTCTTTTTTATTTTGTAAAAATATACTTTACACTATCTTTGTCACAAAAAGTCACAATGAATTACACGACCTATCTTTTCGACTTTGATTATACGCTTGCTGATTCTTCCCGCGGAATCGTCACTTGTTTCCACAACGTACTGACCCGTCACGGATATACAGAGGTGACGGATGACGACATCAAACGTACTATCGGCAAGACTCTGGAAGACTCTTTTTCCATCCTCACCGGCGTGACAGATGCCGGACAACTGGCAGGATTCAAGGCAGAATACCGAAAAGAGGCCGATACGCATATGACTGTCAACACGGTGCTTTTCCTGGAAACCAAGTCCGTACTGACTGCACTGAAGGACTCCGGCGCCCGCATCGGAATCATCTCGACCAAATACCGATTCCGCATCAAGGAACTCCTCGACCAGCATTTTCCTGAAGATTTTATGGACATCATCGTGGGTGGTGAAGACGTGAAAGCCGCCAAGCCATCTCCCGAAGGGCTACTCCTTGCCATTAAGCGGCTACATGTCAGCAAAGCCGAGACCCTCTATATAGGCGACAGCACGGTAGATGCGGAAACAGCCCAAGCGGCCGGAGTAGACTTTGCTGGAGTCACCCACGGAGTAACCACTGCCAAAGAATTGGAGAAGTACCCACACCGGAAAATAATGAACACCTTGGAAGAACTGCTGGCAGTTCAGGAGGAGTATCCTTCCATATTCAAGATTGAAAATCCCATCCGGCCGGAAAACGCGCATGCCACTTCTCCCCGGAAACAGAAAAGGATAAGCGTCTGGCAAATCCTCCTTCTAGTGACACTCTTCTGGCTGGCTATTGAAGAGCTGGACATGACCGACGACAGCAACTTCTTCCCGGTTGTTTTCATACTGACATTGTGGGGTATCCTCCAAAAAAGAAGGATACTACCCAACAAAGCAAAAACTTTCATCGACTCATGGTGGCACCCCTGCGCAGTACGCTTACGCGCATTTCACATCAAGCTGATACAAGGGAGAAAAACTCCTCCCGCTGGCAACGAAACCTGCACCTGCCTGAATTGCGGCACCACCTATACCGGCAACTACTGTAACCGTTGCGGACAAAGCCGTAACACTCCACGCTATCGGTTGAGTAACGCGCTTAAAAACATTGCCGGAGGCTTCTTCAATATAGATAATGGCTTTGGACGTACCCTTCTGGAACTCCTCTACCGTCCGGGGTACATGATTAGAGACTTCATCGGTGGTAAGCGTGTAGAGTATTTTCGCCCGTTCCAGACACTCTTCATTCTTGCAGCCCTTTATATCATGGCTGTGCAACTGGTAGACCCGGAAGCCCTAAGCAAAAAAGAAAAGACGGAAAAGACAGAGCAGACAGACAAAGAAGAAATCATTGCCGCTAAAGAGAAGCTTACCAAAAAGATGGAGAAAACCTATAGCAAAGAGGAAAAGCGAGCCCTCGCCATCACTATAAAAAGCCTGGAGAAAAGCTTGAACAAACTGGAAGAGAAGAACGACTCCACTTCTGCCACACAGGTATCCGAACAGAACAGCGATGATGGCGACCTCATCGATGAATTTGTAAACGACACCTCGGAAGTGGGAGACAGACTGGAAAAAGTCTTCCAGAACTCTCCTTTCCTAATGAAAGTATGGAATCTGATGAAGAGCTGGGGACACGGAAACAAGGCATTCCGCATCATTGCCACACTGCCTTTGTTTGCACTTGCCACCCAACTTGCCTTCCGACGCCGGAAATATAAGTTAAACTACAATACCACGGAGCATGTGTTCATACAAGCCTACATAGCTTGCCAGATACTCCTGCTGAGCATCATCGTGCTGCCTTTCAACGGGTACGCAAAGGTAGACGATTTGTATGAGCTGCCTTTATGGCTTATTTTCGTCCTATTCTGTTGGAATTACAAACAATTGTACCGCTGCACCTGGTGGAGAAGCTTTTGGCGCACTATCCTCATGCTGACTTACAGTCTTGTGCTACTCGTCATATTCGCGTGTCTTGTAATGGCGCTGATGCTGGCCGGTATCTATGTTCTGAAATTCATTTTGTAACAGAAACCATCCCTACACAGACTGTTTTTCTTTGATGAAACAGTTTTTCTCCAATAGGCTAAAAGTACAATCTGCATTAAAAGAACAAAAAAGCAGAAGAACATTTGTCCATTTAGAATAAAAAGAGTACTTTTGTGCCCGATTATTCCGCACCGGGTTCGACCAAGTGCTTTCTAAGTGATTAGAGACCACCCGACGGAGCTAACTTATACATTATATATAAGAAATGTACGCAATTGTAGAAATCAACGGTCAGCAATTCAAAGCAGAAGCTGGCAAAAAGCTGTTTGTACACCACATCCAGAATGCAGAAAACGGTGCAACAGTAGAGTTTGACAAGGTTCTTTTGGTAGACAAAGACGGCAACATCACTGTAGGTGCTCCTACTGTAGAAGGTGCAAAGGTTGTTTGCCAGGTCGTATCAAACATGGTAAAAGGCGATAAAGTTCTTGTTTTCCACAAGAAAAGAAGAAAAGGTTATCGTAAGTTGAACGGTCACCGTCAACAATTCACAGAGTTAACAATTACAGAAGTAGTAGCTTAATCAAATTAAAACAGTAAGAAGAAATGGCACATAAAAAAGGTGTCGGTAGTTCTAAGAACGGCCGCGAATCACAGAGCAAGAGATTAGGCGTTAAGATATTTGGTGGCGAAGCTTGCAAAGCAGGTAACATCATCGTTCGTCAAAGAGGTACTGAATTCCACCCGGGTAATAACATCGGTATGGGTAAAGACCACACTCTTTTCGCCTTGGTAGACGGAACTGTACAATTCAAAGTAGGCAAGGAAGACAGACGTTCAGTTTCTGTTATCCCTGCAGAAAATGCAGAAGCATAAGTTTCCGAACAAGAAATAAGGAAAAGGGATGCAATCCGAATAGGTTGCATCCCTTTCTTTTATGTCAAAAGCAACACTTTATTTGTTTTTTCCATATCTTTGCACTCACAAAACCGGAATAACATAAAAACAAGTATAAGATATGCTTACCATCAAACAAATTACAGAAAACACCGACGCGGTTCTCCGCGGACTGGAAAAGAAGCACTTCAAGAATGCAAAAGAAACCATTGCACAAGTGCTGGACTTCAATGACAAAAGAAAAGCCAATCAAACCATCCTAGATAAAAACCTGGCAGAAGCCAACTCACTCTCCAAATCCATCGGACAACTGATGAAGGAGGGCAAGAAAGAAGAAGCAGAAGCCGCCAAAAGCCGCGTGGCCGAGCTGAAAGAAGTCAACAAGGACTTGCAAGCCAATATGGACCAGGCTGCCAACGATTTGCAGACTTTGCTTTATACCATCCCCAACGTTCCCTACGACAGCGTGCCTGAAGGCGTAGGTGCCGACGACAATGTAGTAGAGAAAATAGGTGGTATGGAAACCGAGCTGCCCAAAGACGCCCTGCCCCACTGGGAACTGGCCAAGAAATATGACTTGATAGACTTTGACCTGGGTGTCAAGATTACCGGTGCCGGCTTCCCCGTATACAAAGGCAAAGGCGCACAACTGCAACGCGCACTCATCAACTTCTTCCTGGACGAAGCCCGCAAATCCGGTTATACGGAAATCATGCCGCCGACAGTGGTGAATGCCGCTTCCGGTTACGGTACGGGACAGTTGCCTGACAAGGAAGGGCAGATGTATCATTGCGAAGTGGACGACCTCTACTTGATTCCTACCGCCGAAGTCCCCGTAACCAACATCTACCGTGATGTGATTCTGGACGAAAAGCAGTTGCCCATCAAGAACTGTGCATACACACAATGTTTCCGCCGTGAAGCCGGTTCATACGGGAAAGACGTACGTGGCTTGAACCGCCTGCACGAATTCTCCAAAGTGGAACTGGTACGCATCGACAAACCGGAACACAGCAAACAATCCCACCAGGAGATGTTGGACCACGTAGAAGGTTTGCTTCAAAAGCTGGAACTCCCCTACCGCATCCTGCGCCTTTGCGGTGGCGATATGAGCTTCACGGCTGCCCTCTGTTTTGACTTTGAGGTGTATTCCGAAGCACAGAAACGCTGGCTGGAAGTAAGTTCCGTCTCTAATTTTGACACTTATCAAGCCAACCGTCTGAAATGCCGCTACCGTACGGCAGAAAAGAAAACAGAGCTTTGCCATACGCTGAACGGTTCCGCACTCGCTCTGCCACGCATCGTTGCCGCCTTGCTGGAAAACAACCAGACTCCAGAAGGAATCCGCATACCAAAGGCATTGGTTCCGTATACGGGATTTGAAATAATAGACTAAGGCCATAATAGTCACGTGCAGCAATACGCCTTTGACACTTTCTTTCGGGCACGAATTACATGAATTTCACAGTTGCGGTTAGCAAAAAACGTGAAATCCATGTAATTCGTGCCCGGAGTTTTATCATGACAAGCTTCTCCTGCGCAACTACAAAGTATTCTTCAAAATACGTGCAAACACCTCCTCGCGGAAATTACGTGCCACCGGAACAGTATGCCTCCCAACTATAATCCGATTGCCATCTATCATCTCAATCTTTTCCAAATTTATCAGATATGATTTATGGACTTGCTGAAATACTCCACCAGGAAGAGCCTCTATCATACGCTTCATGGTAGAACGTACAAGCAGCTTTGTGCTTTCCGTATAAATACAGACGTAATTTTCCAGCCCCTCCACCACCAGAATATCCTTAAACAACACCTTATGCATCTGACGGTCTGAACGGACAAATATAAAATTATTAGCTTCATCCGGCCATTTCTCCTGCTGCAAAAGACCATGTACTTTATTCACCGCTTTCAGGAACCGGTCAAACGAAATCGGTTTCAACAGATAGTCCGTAACATCAAGTTCATAACCTTTCAATGCATACTGCTCATAAGCGGAAGTGATAATCACATGAGGCGGATGGGCAAGAGATGCCAAGAGTTCAAGCCCCGAAAGATAAGGCATTTCAATATCCAGAAACAACAAGTCCGGCTGCTCAGTCTGCAAAAGAGTGTTCAACTGCATAGTATCTTCACATACACCCATTAAAGAAAGGAAATCCACCTTTTCCACATAGCGTTGCAATCCTTCACATGCAGTAGGCTCGTCATCGGTTATTACACATTTTACCTGTTTCATCCTATAATTCTATCACAAGTTTTACTCTAAACAAAGTATCTCCTCTATTTATGTCCAGCGTATGACGCTCCGGATATAGCAGCTCCAGCCTGCGCCTCAGATTTTCTATGCCGATTCCATGTTTTCCTTTCTGGTGCACTAATGGTTCCGGTATAGAATTTTCAATACTAAAACACAACTTGCCTTCTTTCAGACACATATCCATAGCTATAAAATAGTTCCCTCCCACATATTTGAAAGCATTCTCCACCAACGGTACAAACAACAATGGATAAATCTCAACCTGCGCCTCCATTTCATCGAAATGCACCTGCAACTGCAGCCGCTTCGTAGCACGAAGTTTACATAGGCTGATGTATTGTTTCAGATATTCCACTTCCACACGGACTTGCACTTTCTCCCCATCATTGTATAATTGGTAACGAAGCAAATCGGACAATTGCTCAAGAGTATGCCGCGGAGCCTCATTATTCTCATCTATCTGAAAATAAACCGTATTGAGTACATTAAAAAGAAAGTGTGGATGATATTGCGCTTTAAGGAATTTCAGTTCTGTCTGGAGCTGGTCATTTTTTATCTTCTCCAACTGCAGGCGTTGAGCTTCATTTTCCTTCTGTATCATCTGATTACGCAAGAATATATAAAAGAAGCCGCCAAGCAACATACTGACTATGGCCGGAACAGGCACATCGTATAAATCAAGACTTACCCCCATCAAAAAGCGGATGACCCACATCGTCAGAAGACACCAGACGGGAACCGTCAGGACAACTACCCCGTATTCCTGCCACCATACCAACTTCCGCTTCCGGCACAAACGAAGCCAATACTTCAATAGAAAAAAGATAGGATAAGACATGAAGAGTACCACAAGCATATCCTTCAGCATGAAATTCCACTCATTACTTTCCCAATAGTATTCATGTTTCGGAATATCATTCGCCACACGAATACACAGAAAAAGAATCACGGCAAATAATGCCGGCACCAGCCACTTGTTCCACAGTCTGCCCATAACAGTTACAAATTTACTCTTTTTGTTTCATCTATTTCTTTTTTCCTTCTGCTTTCTTTTGTCTCGCTGCCTTTTTGAAAACGCCAGGCGAAAGCAATACCCAGCACACGTTTGTTGTGCCGTTCGTCAACAAACGCCTGCACACCGGGAGATTGAATATCTACTTTTTGATAATTGGTGTTGAATACATCCTTGGCAAACAAGGTAACGGTGCATCTGTTACGGAACATCTTCTTTTGGATGCCGACATTCACTTCCAGCGCCGGATGTACTGTGGCTTGTCCGTAGGCCATTCGTCCATTATAATTTGCCGAAAGTTCGGCCGACCATACGGAAGTGAAAGCAAACTGGTTCATGCAGCCGAATATCGGGGTAAACATACGGTTTTTCATTTTCTGCCCTTGCTCCGTCCAACCATAATTATTATAAATACCGATAGCGGTCAGATTCACCTTCCAAAAAGAAACAGGTGAGAGGTTGGCGGCATGTACACGCATACCCGTCTGTACATAGGAAGACAGATTCTGGGGCATTACATAGATACGCCGCCCCTCCTGTTCGCGATAGCTCTTCATGATAGCATCATCTGTATGCGAGAAAAAGAGCACTGTCTGAAACCAGTCACGATACACATACCCCAACTCTATATTATCAGAGAAAGAAGGATGCAGCTTCGTATTTCCCCCTTCATGGGTATAGTCATCAAATATATAGGTAAAAGGATTCAAATCACCATAATTGGGGCGGGTAATACGCCTGCCATACGAAAGCTGAAACAGATGTTCCGAAGTCAAACCGTATTGCAAAGCAATAGTAGGAAACAAATGGAAGTAATTCGTTGTAAACGAAGAGTCTTTCTGTTGTGTATTTCCTCCAAAATCCCCGTGTACATGGGTATGTTCCAACCTTAGACCCGCTGAGATTTTCAAGCGGTCTTTCTCATAGCCGACTTGTAGATAAGAGGCATTGATATTCTCATCATATACGAATCGGGAACCAAGTGCCCCGTCCGGCAGCCAGCCGGAAACCGACGGACGCATATAACCTGCCGTATTGTCTATCGTAACAAATGAGGTTTTGACTCCGGCCTGTAACTTCCAAACCTCACTCAATGGATAAACCGCATCTATCTGTCCGACATATAAGTCGGTATTTCCCTTCATATCCCCTTTCAATGTATCGGGCTTAAAACTATCCATCAACTGGTTTCCAACACGGTAGTAATGGAAATAATCAAAAGAAGCGCTGAGTTCTCCCCCTTCTCTTTTCAGCTTGTGCACCATACTGGTTCCGGCAGAAACATTATTCCGGTTTTGCTCCGCATGGCTGTAAGTATTTCCCGCAACTCCGGTTTCTCGGATTTCCGTAAACATGCCTGCATTTTCCCTTTGCCGGGAAAAGTTTCCACCCAATGAGACTCCCCAAACTGTCCGCTCATTGAGATAATAATCACATCCGGTACGAAAATAGTGCGAATAATTCCTACGCTTCCGGTAAGAGTCCTGCATCATCCTTCCCCCATCCCGTTCGAACGCACGGTCGATAAACAAGTCTATGACATCCTTCCCCTGATAATACGAATAGTTCAAATAAAGATTGAACTTATTCTCCCGGATATTCATGGAGGCACCTCCATAACCGCTACCCGTCCGTCCAAGACTGCCATTGCCGTTCAAGGCCAGATTCACACCGCGCAGTCTGATTTTTCTTGTACGGATATCAATCAACCCGGAGCTTCCCGCCGCATCGTGGCGTGCGGAAGGCTGGGTTATCAAGTCTATCTTATCAGCATTAGTTGCAGGAGTAGATTTCAACAGACTCATCAATTCATCTCCCGAAAGATAAGTAGGCTTGCCATCCATCAGAATCGTCGCACCGCTTTGTCCGTTCAGCAAGATATTACCATTGGAATCTATCACGACTCCCGGCAGGGAAGCAAGAACATCATAAAGACTTCCCGTACTTTGAGTGACTGACGCATCCATCCGGTAACTTGTTTTACCGGCAGATATTTCTACCAACGGGAGTTTAGCAGTTACCATAATTTCTTCCAAACGCTGGTCGGCAATCGTATCCTGCTGCGACCAAACCACCAAAGGCATACTCAATAAAATTGCCCCTAAAAAAACATTTCGATACATACTCTTCCTCATTTTTTATTTCAAAAGTAGGCAGGCTGTAGAAAGTGAACAAATTATAGTGACAAAGGAATGTTATCCAGTGACAACATGCAGTTTTACCCTATTCTTCTTTTGATATTACCAAATAACCCCTATCTTTGCAAAATCTATCAATCTGACAGTAATTGCGTAATTACACCAACAAAATTATTAGATAATGAATAAAATCATTAGCAAAGAACACTTTTCTGAAAAGGTCTTTAAGTTAGTCATTGAAGCACCATTGATTGCCAAATCACGTAAGGCAGGGCACTTTGTCATTGTACGTGTGGGCGAAAAAGGCGAACGTATGCCGCTTACCATTGCGGAAGCCGACCCGGTAAAGGGAACCATCACACTGGTGGTTCAGGAAGTCGGGCTCTCCTCTACCCGTCTTTGCGAACTGAACGAAGGCGATTATATTACGGATGTTGTCGGCCCGTTGGGACAAGCTACGCACATTGACAACTTCGGTACTGTGGTCTGTGCCGGAGGTGGTGTAGGCGTAGCTCCCATGCTCCCTATCGTGCAAGCGCTGAAAGCTGCCGGCAACCGCGTCATCACCGTACTGGCAGGACGTACCAAAGAACTGATCATCCTTGAAAAGGAGATGCGCGAAAGCTCCGACGAAGTCATTATCATGACCGACGACGGTTCCTACGGACGAAAAGGTCTGGTGACGGAAGGCGTAGAAGAAGTCATCAAGCGCGAGAAGGTGAACAAGTGTTTCGCCATCGGCCCCGCCATCATGATGAAATTTGTTTGTTTGCTGACAAAGAAATACGAAATCCCCACGGATGTATCCCTGAATACGATTATGGTTGACGGTACCGGCATGTGTGGCGCCTGCCGAATCACCATCGGAGGAAAGACCAAATTTGTATGTGTGGACGGCCCTGAGTTCGACGGACATCAAGTGGACTTCGACGAGATGCTGAAGCGTATGGGCGCTTTTAAAAACATCGAACGCGAGGAGATGCACAAGCTGGAAGAACCTCAGACCTGCCAAGCTACCGGTGAAAACATGGAAGATGAGAAAAGCCGTAATGCTGCATGGCGTCAGGAGTTACGCAAATCCATGAAAGCCAAAGAACGGACTGCCATTCCACGCGTGGAGATGAACGAGCTCGATGCAGAATACCGCTCGCACAGCCGCAAGGAGGAAGTCAACCAAGGGTTAACGAAAGAACAAGCGCTGACAGAGGCCAAACGTTGCTTGGACTGCGCCAACCCCGGATGTACGGAAGGTTGTCCGGTAGGTATCGACATCCCCCGCTTCATCAAGAACATTGAGCGCGGTGAATTCCTCGAAGCAGCCAAGACACTGAAAGAAACCAGTGCACTGCCTGCCGTCTGCGGTCGCGTCTGCCCGCAGGAGAAACAGTGCGAATCCAAATGTATCCATCTGAAAATGAACGAAAAGCCGGTAGCCATCGGCTATCTGGAACGTTTTGCCGCTGACTACGAACGGGAGAGCGGACAAATCTCCATACCTGAAATCAAGGAAAAGAACGGTATCAAAGTAGCTGTCATCGGTTCGGGTCCCGCCGGTCTGTCATTTGCCGGAGATATGGCGAAGTATGGCTATGACGTGACTGTTTTCGAAGCACTGCACGAGATTGGTGGTGTATTGAAATATGGCATTCCTGAGTTCCGCCTGCCCAACAAAGTGGTGGATGTGGAAATTGACAACCTTGCCAAAATGGGAGTAGAATTCGTCAAGGACTGTATCATCGGCAAGACGCTCAGCGTGGAACAACTGGAAGAGGAAGGGTTCAAAGGCATATTCGTCGCTTCCGGTGCCGGACTGCCGAACTTTATGAACATCCCCGGCGAAAACTCCATCAATATCCTATCGTCCAACGAATACCTGACACGTGTCAACCTGATGGATGCGGCAAGTGAAGATTCCGATACACCGGTTCCCTTCGGCAAATGTGTAGCCGTGATAGGCGGCGGTAATACTGCCATGGACTCCGTGCGTACTGCACGCCGCCTCGGTGCAGCGCGCGCCCTAATTATCTACCGTCGTTCGGAAGAAGAAATGCCGGCACGTATCGAGGAGGTGAAACATGCCAAGGAAGAAGGTGTAGAATTCCTGACCCTCCACAACCCAATCGAATACATTGCCGACGAACAAGGAAAAGTGAAACAAGTGGTGCTTCAGAAAATGGAACTGGGTGAGCCGGATGCCAGCGGACGCCGCAGTCCCGTACCCATCCCCGGAGCCACGGAAACCATCGACATTGACCTTGCCATCGTCAGCGTAGGTGTATCTCCCAACCCGATTGTCCCAAGCTCCATCAAGGGACTGGAATTGGGCCGGAAAGGAACGATTGCCGTCAACGATAACATGCAGTCGTCCATCCCGACCATCTTTGCCGGAGGAGACATTGTCCGCGGAGGTGCTACCGTAATCCTTGCCATGGGAGACGGACGAAAGGCAGCAGCAGCGATGAACGAACAGCTAAAAAAATAAGAATCTGTCATGAAAGGTGGAGACATACGAACTCCACCTTTTTTATTCTACTACAACCTCTTCCTCTACTTTCCCCTTCTAGCATACAATTTAAATATTTCAAGAATATGAAACGTATTTATCTATCCCTCCTTCCCTGTCTGGCTTCCCTATTGGCAAGCGCCCAAGAGCCCCTAAACGGGGATTCCCTTGCCTCAGACTTTCGGTATCTGGTAAAAGAACTGGCAGCAACCCATCCCGACCCTTACAGCGGCTTCGGAGGAAAAGTATTCTTCTACGAACAAGCTTTCCATCTGGAGAACGAGTTACGCCGGACTCCCGGTACGAAACAGACCTTTTTTGATAAGGTAAGCATTTTCCTATCCAATCTGCAAGACGAACATACCTACCTTTTACCTCCCACAGCCAATCAACAAGCAAATCAGCGTTACCTGGCACTGGAAGTACGCACCATCCCCGACGGCATTATACTTCAAGGAATCCCTGAAACGTACAAAGACTTGTTAGGTAGCCGTATCACAACCATCAACGGAGATTCTTTAGAAGAGGTACTGGCCCGCACTGCCGCTATCCAAGCCAGTGAAAACCTATATGACCGTTATGCCAATCTATGCAGGTCCATGCCTACGGAACATTTCTTGAGACAGCTTTTCCCTGAAATGAAAGACAACCTTCACCTCTCACTTCTTACTCCCGACGGCAAATCAAGAGGATTAACCCTTCCCTTATTGTCAAGGCAGGAAGTGCAAAACACACCCATGCAACACAATAACAGTTGGAAAGCTTATACAGACAAACAACTGGCCTATCAGTTCATAGACAACGACAAGCAAATAATGCTCATCAATATCAACAGTATCATGGCACGGGATAATTTTGAGTATATGCAAAAACAAGGGCTGAAAGATTTATACCGGCAAATAGGATTCTATTATCGGGATATCCTGAAACAAGATATGCCCGCCGATACCCTGCAAGCCATTCGGCAACTCCCGTCCCTTTCCGAAGTTTTCGCCCATATGCTGAAAGAGATGAAGAAGGAAGCCTCCTCCACCCTCATCATAGATTTGCGCAACAATAGCGGCGGCTGGACTCCAATTGTCCTACCCACACTTTACCAACTGTTCGGCGACCACTTCCTGCAAACGGATATGGATATAGAATTCTATCGTATCATCTCTCCCCTCTACATGCAAAAACTACAGACAAACTTACAGGATTTCAACCAAGCATACGGAACAGACTATGCCTACGGTGACTACACTTTCAGTACGGACGAAGCAGACACCACAAACATAGAACAGCGACGGACCGACTTCATTGAGAACTGTATGTCCAGTGTGCCGGAAGAATTGAGAAAGCAACAAGGAAAGGCGCTCTATACTCCGGAACACATTTACGTCATTACCAACGAACATACCTTCAGTGCAGCTTTCCACTACACTTTCTATCTGTGGAAAATGGGTGCTACCCTTGTAGGAATACCCAGCGGACAAGCCCCCAATACCTACATGGAACAAACCTTATTCCGGCTACCCTATACCAGTATGCAAGGCTCTATCTCCAACTCCATACAAATATGCTTTCCGGGCAAAGACCGGTGTGCCCACACACTTTATCCAGACTTGATGCCCACCTATCAGGATTACCAAAGATATAATTTCGATGTCCAAACTGAGATTCTGTATTTACTCGACAAGATTAAATCGGCTCCTCATTCTCATACGAACCCTGCGGAGAAGAATCAGAAGTAAAACAAAGCCCCGTTTACAAATAAATTGCAAACAGGGCTTTATTTCCATATTTCAATAAAGAGACTACTTCACCACCTTGTTCGTTGCCGGGTCGGGGAAAATCACCGTCGGCTTGAACGACTTGGCTTCTTCAAAGTCCATCAGCGCGTAGGACATGATAATAACGATGTCATCAGGTTGCACCTTGCGGGCTGCCGCACCGTTCAGGCAAATTTTGCCAGAGCCACGCTCGCCTTTAATAATGTAGGTTTCAAAACGTTCACCGTTATTATTGTCGGCTATATACACCTTCTCGCCGGCAATCATGTTGGCGGCATCCATCAAATCTTCATCAATCGTAATGCTTCCCATATAGTTCAGGTTCGCTTCCGTGACGCGGGCACAATGGATTTTCGACTTCAACACTTCAATCATCATATCTTTATAAATTACGAATTACTAATTATAAATTACAAGGCAGCAGGCTCTTTGTACTTGATATTGTCAATCAGACGGACTTCCCCACAGAATACTGTGATGCAACCCACAGCATAAGAAGTTTCCTCCCAATCGGTAATCTTCTGTAAGGTATTGCCATCCACCAGCTCAAAGTATTCCAAACGCAAGCCGGGAGCGGCTACAATGGTATCTTCCACAAACTTCTGTGTCTCAGCAACCGTATGCGAAGCCGCAAAGGTACGACTTTCAAATAAAGTCTGCGAAATTTTCAAGGCATTTTTGCGTTCCTCGGCAGATAAACGGGCATTGCGGCTACTCAGCGCCAACCCGTCTTCCTCACGGACAATGGGACAGCCTACAATTTCCAAAGGATACTTCATCTGGCGGACCATCTCGCGAATAATTGCCAGCTGCTGGAAATCTTTCTCGCCGAAGTAGGCACGATCCGGCTGCACAGCATCAAACAGTTTGCTCACAATCTGGCAAACACCATTAAAATGTCCCGGACGGAATGCCCCTTCCATCACTGTGTCCAGCGGCGCATAGCTGAAACGGCGGGTATCCGGTTCCGGATACATCTCCTCCACTGAAGGCGCAAAAACAAACGCAGCCCCACATTCTTCCAGCAAACGACAATCAGCTTCCGGCGTACGGGGATATTTGATTAAATCATTCTGGTCATTAAACTGAGTAGGATTTACAAAAACACTGACTACAGCGGCATCATTCTCCGCCACACAACGTTTTACCAATGAGGCATGACCGGCATGCAAGGCCCCCATCGTAGGTACCAGGCCGACCTTCTTACCCTGGGCTCTCATAGCCGAAAGTCCGGCCTGCAAGTCCTTGATAGTATGTACTATTTCCATTTTTATTGGTTATATAATAACTTAGTTGTTCGCAAAAGCGGTGCAAAATAAACCATTATTTAGCATATAAAGAAGAAATATCGCAAATTAATGCAAAACTCAGTACACTTTCCGGCAATTCCAGAAGCAGCTGTTTCGCTGAATAACAAGCAGTTAACAATTCATAAGGAATTATAGATGAGCTCGTCTTGCTTTATTGCCCGATTTTTTTTATATCTTTGCAGAATAATTGAGAACATCGTTATTATGACAAAAGCGAACAAGGTTTTATTTATAACACAAGAAATTACCCCTTACGTTTCAGAATCCGAAATGTCCCTTGTAGGCAGAAACCTGCCGCAAGCTATTCAAGAAAAAGGCAGAGAAATCAGAACGTTTATGCCCAAATGGGGAAACATCAACGAACGCAGAAACCAATTGCACGAAGTGATACGTCTCTCCGGCATGAACCTTATCATTGACGATACCGATCACCCGCTCATCATCAAGGTTGCCTCTATCCAATCTGCACGTATGCAAGTATACTTCATCGACAACGATGACTACTTCCAGAACCGCTTGCAGGTAACAGACGAAAATGGTGAAGAGTATGAAGACAATGATGCCCGTGCCATCTTCTATGCCCGTGGCGTACTGGAAACGGTGAAGAAACTGCGTTGGTGTCCCGACATCATCCACTGCCACGGCTGGATGACCGCTTTAGCGCCTCTGTACATCAAGAAAGCCTATAAAGACGAACCTTCCTTCAGAGATGCCAAAGTCATATTTTCCCTTTATGAAGATGACTTCAAACAACCTTTCCACGCAGACTTCTCTAACAAGCTATTGTTGAAAGGCATCGGCAAGAAAGATATTGCAGGATTGAAGGAACCCATTGACTACACAGCACTTTGCAAACTGGCTGCTGACTTCTCCGACGGCATTATACAGCAAAGCGAACACGTCAATGAGGAAGTACTGAACTATGCCCGCGAATCCGGAAAACCGGTATTGGAATATCAATCTCCCGAAAACTTTGCTGAAGCCTGCAACGACTTCTACGACAAGGTATGGGAAACAGAACAAAAATAAAATCGATTTAGACAGTTAAAACTATGAAAGTAAGATACCTGGGAACATTGCTTTTGGCAGTCCTGACTTTCTTTGGATGCGATGACAACACCGGAACATTAGGTCTGGGTATGTTGCCCGATTCTGACGGCATGTCAGCGCATACTACTACTTTTAATGTAACAACACGTTCATTTGCCGTTGATTCTGTATTTGCCAAAACGAGTACCGGCTATATAGGCAAGTTTTCCGACCCGGAATTCGGTTATTACGAAACAAGTTTCCTTACGGAGCTGAACTGTACGGAAAACTTCTCCCTTCCGGAAGTGTATAAAGTGACCGAACGGGACAGTGAAGGAAATCCAATCAAGGCAACTGGTACAATGACTGCCGACTCGGTAGTTTCAGTGCAACTTGCAGTCTATTATTCCAGTTGGTTCGGCGACTCCCTGAATGCATGCCGGATGAGTATCTATGAATTGGACAAGAAGCTGGACAAAAATCGCTATACCAATATCAATCCGGAAGAGTACTACAACAAGTACGACCCCAAGTCCCTGCTCGGACGTAAGGCTTATTCAGCTTTCGATACGTCTGTTCCGGACTCTGTGAGATTTGAAAAGGACAATAACGGTTATTACACTTTCTATCCCAATGTGACGTTCCCATTGGACAAGAAAACTTTCGGCGAAGACAGAATATTGAAGGTTTATCGCGAGCATCCCGAATACTTTAAAGACGCCGCAACTTTCATAGACAAGATTTTCAAAGGAGTATATGTAAAGAGCGATTACGGAGATGGAACCATCCTCTATGTGGATTATGTGGCTTTAAATATGCAATTCCGTTTCCACCACGTAAATGATACTACCGGTGTAGCACTGAAGAAAAAAGATGGTACAGACTCTTTGTTCTATAGCATGCAGACTGTATTTGCCTCTACCAAAGAGGTTATCCAGGCAAACCAGTTCATGAATTCTGATTTGATAAAGGAAAAGGCTGCCGAACCCCAACACACTTATATCAAATCTCCTGCCGGTATCTTCACCGAAGCTATCATGCCATACGATTCAATATACAACAAACTGACCAATGACACCCTGAATGCCGTGAAGCTGACTTTCACGAATTACAATATAAACAGTGACTACGAATATAGCATGAGTGCTCCCAATGACGTGCTGTTGATACGTAAACAGGACTTGAAGAGCTTCTTTGAAGAGAACAAAGTCAGGGATAATATTACCTCATTTACAACCACCCACAATGCATTTGCTACTAATCAATATGTATTCAGCAACATAGCCCGTTTGGTTACCACTTGCATCAACGAAAAACAAGCTGCCAAGAAAGCCGCCAAAGACAAAGCCGGCAGTTCTTGGAATGAGACAGAGTGGGAGAAAACTTGGAACAAAGAAAATGAAGACTGGGATAAGGTATTGCTGATTCCGGTTTCCATTACCTATGACAACAGTACAAGTAGTAGCGGTAACAAAACCATGACCGGTATCCAAAACGACCTTAAGCCGGGATATGCCAAACTAAAAGGCGGCCCGAAAGAGAATGCAAAAGGTGAAGTGGAATCTCCGCTGAAAATAGAAGTTACATACACCAGTTTCAACAAGTAACTGACAGATATTCCATAAAAAAGCCTTCCACTCATTGTTGAGCGGAAGGCTTTTTTGATTGATGGGACAAGCTGCCGATATTATTCAGCAGCCTTTTTAGTTGTTTTCTTTGCGGCAGGCTTTTTGGCAGGAGCCTTGGTCTTTGCCGGTTTTTCTGCGGCAGATTTAGCTGTAGCCTTGCTCTCTTTCTTTTCTGCAGCCTTTATCTTCTCTAACTTGGCCTGTGCTTTCTCCAATTCCTTATGCAGTTCCTCTATCTCGGCACCTTGGTTCTGGATAGTGGTCAGCAATGCATTCAGTTCTTCATTATCTATATCCACCGGATAGAGAGAATCGACACGTTTGATAAAGTCACCAAGAATATTCATATAATTGGTAAAAGCATCAAAAGGAGATTCATAAATGCCACGGTTCAAACCGACACCGCTTTGCTTGGTAGTCATGAAACGGAAGTTGTTACTTGCCTGCAGATAATCCCAGTCTTGCTTGATACGGCGGTCATCACAGAGATGGACACGTTCGGCAACACTATACAGCTTGTTGAATGCTTCACGCTGCATCACATTACCCAGCCAACAGCTGGTATCTCTTTCTTCGTCCACCCAAGACATCGGGTATGGAACATCCAACTGGGAAACAGATTTCAGTTTGGTAACGATTTCCGTCGGTGTGGAGAAAGTAATCCCCTTTTCCTTGGCACAGTATGGAAGAGCCTTCAGGAATTCCAGAATATTGGAAGACAACGGCTGTGCCATACCCAGAGCAGAGAGTTCCATAAAGACATTGATGACCTGCTCTTCCTGCGGCAGAGCGTCAATCCAGTTGATGTACTTGTCGGCAAACAAAGGATACTCGTTCCACTCGGAGTTGGAGAAGCGCAGGCTGATGTCGTCAGACAGCTTAAAATCACGCAACAGTAACTTCAAGTTAGGATTCATATTACAATGGTACACATAGTGCGGACTCTTCCAACCCAGAACATGCTTGGCTCCTTCCGTCAGCATACCCTTGAATCCCAAAGCTGCCACCATCGCACCAATCTCATCATTATAAATCAGGCTGGAATTACGGAACACCTTCGGCGCCTTACCGAACATTTGCTTCATCTTAGCGCTCTGACGCATCACCTCTTCCTTGAAGCAATCCTCGTTGGCCAGAGAAGAAAGGCCATGGGAATAAGGCTCGGCAAGGAACTCACAGCAACCGGTATCATTCAGCTGGTGCAACAAGTCGATGACAGCCGGTGCATATATTTCCAACTGCTCCAGCGCAACCCCCGAGATGGATAAAGCCACTTTAAACGCACCACCCGAATTCTTCACCATTTCAATCAAGGTGTTCAATGCCGGGATATAAGAGCGTTCGGCTACATCATTGATACTGGTTTCATTGGCATAATCATCGTAGTAATAATGATCGGTACCTATATCAAAGAAACGGTAACGTTTCAGATGAATGATTTGATGTATTTCAAAATAAAGACAGATAGTTCTCATTTCTATTATTGTTTTTGTTATTTACCATAGTTTCTTAACACATCCTCGTAGAGGGCGCGGATTCTCAAGCCTACTTTTTCCCACGTGATTCCATCCACTTCTTTCCTGCCTTCCTCCTGCAGATATTGGAAGAGAGCGGGATTAGTGCAGAGGGAATAAATGGCATCGGCCATTGCATGAATGTCCCAATAATCGGTCTTAATGACCTTATCAAGAATTTCACCGCATCCCGACTGCTTGGAAATGATAGAAGGAGTCCCACACTGCATGGCTTCCAACGGAGCGATACCGAAAGGCTCGGAAACGGAAGGCATAACGAATACATCACTGTTCTTGTAAACCTCATATACCTGCTTTCCCTTCATGAAGCCCGGGAAGTGGAACCGGTCGGCGATGCCCCGCTCGGCTGCCAGATTAATCATGGCATCCATCATATCTCCCGAACCGGCCATAACAAAGCGGATGTTGCGGGCACGCTGCAATACCAGCGAAGCTGCTTCCACAAAGTATTCCGGTCCCTTCTGCATGGTGATACGGCCCAGGAATGTCACAATCTTCTCTTTGGAATGGTCGGGACGTGGAATGTCCTGGTATTCCTGCGAGAGAGGATAGACGGCATTGTGCATGGCAAACACCTTCTTGGGGTTCTGATGGTACTGCTCAATAACCGTGCGGCGGGTCAGTTCGCTCACGCACATGATGCAGTCGGCATAATCCATACCGTTCTTCTCCATAGAATAGACGGTAGGATTGACTTTTCCACGTGAACGGTCAAAGTCAGTAGCATGGACATGGATGCAGAGCGGCTTTCCGCTCACCATCTTGGCATGCACTCCGGCGGGATACGTCAGCCAGTCGTGGGCATGAATAATATCAAATTCCTGCTGGCGAGCCACTACTCCGGCAATCACCGAGAAGTTGTTTATCTCTTCGTGCAGGTTGCCGGGATAACCACCGGCAAAGTCCATGCAGCCTATGTCATTGACGTGCATATAAGAGAAATCCGAATAGATATGGTCACGAAAAGAATAATAATCTTCCGGCGTCATGTTGCGCGTCAGCCTCGACTTCAAATAATTGTAATCGACATCACGCCACACGATAGGCACCTGGTTCATGCCCACTATCTTCAAGAAGTCCTCTTCTTCGCCCGTCGGCTTGGGCATGCAGAAAGTAGTTTCCACATCACCCTGCAAACTTAATCCCTTAGTTATTCCATAAGAAGCAACCGCAAGACCACCATATATTTTGGGAGGAAATTCCCATCCAAACATTAAAACTTTCATCTTCGTTCCTCCTATTATAAATTATACTTAGACAATAACTTCAAGATACGCAGGATTTCCGCCGTATTCATGGCAAATGACACCGCCCCTCTTCCAACAAACGGAGGATTACCATCGAAGAGTTCGGGCAATGCGCCAATACAGTGGGAAGTCATTTCATCTTCCATACCGATGAGGTATCTCTCTACAAACGACACGCCACTCACCTTATAGATACGCAGATATGCTTCCATGTAGAAACCCATCAGCCACGGCCATGCCGTACCCTGATGATAGGCATAATCTCTTTGAATCTGAGGACCTACATAATTCGGATTGTATCCGCCACTCTTGGGGCTCAGTGTACGCAAGCCCTTCGGAGTCAACAGTTCTTTCGTCACAATATCAAGCACCTGTTTCTTCTGGGCCCTATCCAACGGAGAATAGTCAAAGGCAACGGTAAATATCATGTTGGGACGTACGCTCCAGTCCATCATATAACCATCCACATAGTCGAACAGATAGCCATACTCATTGCGGAAGACGTCTACGAAAGACTTTCCGGTGATTTCTGCCTGAGCGTCCAGTGTATCGGCAAGAATTTCATTGCCCCCCTCCCGAACCATATCGGCTACAAAACGCAGGGCATTGTACCACAGTGCATTCACTTCTACAATGTAGCCCGTACGTGGAATAACCGGGCGGCCATTGGCGGTAGAGTTCATCCAGGTAACCGCTTTCTCGGTGCCATTGGTATACAACAGTCCGTTTTCGTGCAGGAAGAGATTGTCATGCCTGCGTTCATGGATATAGTCAACAATCTCCTCGAGAAGATTACCGTACATCTGCCGGCAATTTTCACGCGAAGTCTCCTTGGCATACTGCTGTAAAGCCCAGACAGCCCACAACAGCACATCCGGATCTTCCATCTCGTATATTTTATAGCACGATGGTTCTCCACTGATAAACTCACGGATAGCCTTTTCGGCTGTTTTCATCACGTCTTCAAATTCATCTTGCTCGCCTAAGGCCAAAGTAAGACCCGGCAGGGAGATGAACAAGTCACGGGCGCGACACTTGAACCAAGGATAGCCTGCAAGCACATAATGCTCCTCCCCCTGCTTGTTGTGAAACTGGTGCGCCGAGTTTTTCAGACAGTGGTAAAAACTGTCACGCGGAGTGCGGTCGGCCACCTCGGACTCAAAGTCTGCTTCAGCTTGCGGGGAGAAATCTCGGAGATACCGGCGGAGAAGACAACGCTTTCCCCTTTCTTTATATCCACTTCAAAATATCCCGGCACATAAAGGTCTTCGTTGAAGTCATATCCGCGTTCCTGTTCTTTGGGATACTCGATACCACGATACCAGTCAGGCTGGAAGTGGAACTCATTCTTTTTGTTGAGCTGCATGAACAACTCCGGATAACCGGGATACATGCAGGTTTTAATGCCATTCTCTACCAACTGGTAGTCGCGGCTTGCCTGCGCATTTTCGTGCGTGTACTCGCGCACACTGCGGAATGCCAGGAAAGGGCGGAAACGAAGTGTGGTTGCCGAATGGGCATCGACCAAGGTATAACGAATCAGAATCCGATTTTCATGGTGTACGAAAATCTTTTCCTTACGAAGGATGACGCCTCCTACACGATAGGTAGTTGTGGGGATATTTTCACAGTCAAACTCTCGGATATACTTGTGCCCGTTAGGACTGAAGTGGTTTCCTTGATACTTATGCAACCCCAGGTTGAACTCCGCACCGTGCTGAATTACAGTTTCATCCAAAGAAGACAGCAGCACATGGTTTTCATCATCGAGGTTGGGGACCGGTATCACCAACAGACCGTGATATTTGCGTGTGTTACAATCTACAATTGTTGTACAATGATAGGCTCCCGACCTATTCGTCCGCAATATCTCCCTTGGCAAAGATTCTTGCAGATTAATCATCAGGGTCTTGTCAAATCGTAAATAACTCATAGTTGTGCATTATTTAAAGGTTAATTATTTCGGTATATGCGCTACAAGCCATGTAGCGATGCCCAAAAATACGAATTAAAGCTTATAGGCAAAATAAAAAGTCAGTTTTTTTTCGGTTTTCGTCAAATATTCCGTAGTATTGTACAAAAATAGCAATCACTGTACGAAATATGAAGCATGATATACGCAGAATGGCATTGGCGGCGGTTATACCCCTATTCCTGCTATTCATTTTATACATTTTAAAGTTTTTGGAGACAGGCATGGATTGGAACTTCACACGACTGGGAGTATATCCGATGGAACAGCGGGGCGTGTTCGGAATTTTCGCACATCCACTGGTACACAGCAGTTTCAAGCATCTGTTCGCCAATACGATTCCACTCTTTTTCCTGATGTGGTGTCTGTTCTATTTCTACCGGCATATAGCCCCCTACATCTTCTTTGCCATTTGGATAGGATGCGGTGCGCTTACCTTTCTTATAGGGAAACCGGGATGGCATATCGGAGCCAGCGGCATCATATACGGACTGGCTTTTTTTCTGTTCTTCAGCGGCATTCTGCGCAAACATGTACCGCTTATCGCCATTTCACTGTTGATAACGTTCCTATATGGCGGCCTGGTATGGAATATGTTCCCACAATTTGCCAAAGCCACCACTTCCTGGGAAGGACACCTTAGCGGAGCCATAGCAGGCACGCTATGCGCCATAGGCTTTATGGAATACGGTCCCCAACGGCCCGATCCGTTTGCCGGAGAGGAAGACGAAGAGGAAGACGAAGATGAGGAAAACAATGAGGATGAGGACGATAAGAAGGAAGAGGAGAAGGATGAGGATTCGTCTACAAGGATTGAATAGCACGTTTAAGAAACAATAAAAAAAACAAAAAGAGGGGCAAAGAGTTTACAGTACACCTTGATAATATCTACTTTTGTTTCAAAACAAGAAGAAAAAGCATTATGAATACAATGTTTGATACATTACTGCAACTGCCACTCTTTCAAGGACTCGCACAAGAAGACTTTACCAATATCCTGGGGAAAGTCAAGCTGAGCTTTACAAAGCATAAAGCCGGCGAAGTTATCGTGAAAGCCGGTGACACATGCAGTCAACTGATATTCGTATTGAAAGGTGAAATCTCCTCATGTACTTCATCTGCGAATACATCATACAGCTCCACGGAATATTTTCAGGCACCTTATGTCATCGAGCCACAATCTCTGTTCGGGATGAGCACCTCCTACGTCTCGGCCTATACCGCCCAAACCGAGACCCACACAGTGAGCATCAGCAAGGCTTTCGTCATGAGCGAATTGTTCAAATATGACATATTCCGCCTGAATTACATGAATATCATCAGCAACCGCGCCCAAAGCCTAAACAGCCGTCTTTGGGCAGAAAGCACCGACAACCTTGAGAAACGTATCGGCAACTTTATCCTGACACATATCGAACGTCCGTCAGGCAGGAAAATACTGAAAATAAAAATGGAAGAATTGGCTCAGGTGGTCAATGATACCCGTATGGGAGTATCAAGAGCGTTGAACAGCATGCAGGAGAAAGGCCTGCTCGAACTGCACAGAGGCGAGATGATGATTCCCGACGCAGAAAAGCTCTTATAGGCCACCTGAACCGGGATTTCCTACAACACCTTGTCTATCGCTTTCTTTATCAAGGCTTCCATCACTTTATACCCTTCTAGAGTGGGGTGTACCCCATCCCGGGTATACGAGGAGTTCAGAGCCTTATTGTCGCCTTCCACCATCTCACTGTAATAGTCGACATAAGGAATCTTGTTTTCCTGGGCATACTTCCGGATTCTGGCATTCAGCTGTATTATCTTTTGCGGAGCATCCTTCACCGAAGAATTCCAGCCAAAGGCAGCGGCAGGCAACACAGACGTCAAAATCACCTTTATCTTATTGGCCCGTGCCAGCTCTACCATAGACACTATATTTCCAAAAGTGTATTCTTCATTATAAGCGCCTGCATTTTCCGCAATGTCATTGGTACCTGCATTTATCACGACCAGCGCCGGAGCAAGCTTGATGACATCTTCGCGAAAACGGAGCAGGAAATGGGAAGAAGTCTGCCCGCCTATACCACGGCCCACATAACCGTTGTCTTCAAAGAAAGCGGCATCGTTTGCCACCCATCCTTCCGTGATGGAGTTGCCCATAAAAACCACCCGGTCCTTCTGTTTTCCCTTCCGTACCAGTTCCTTGTTTGCCTCTGCATAGCGTTTCAAATTTCCCCAGTCCTGCTTCTGTGCATCAGAGGCTACCCAGGGGATGCACAAAAAGACAGCAATCATACATAAAAGTTTCATTGTTCTATTCTTTGTTGTTTTGTTATAAAAAAAACAGCCCCACCGTTTTTAAGGTGAGGCTATCATTATCATTGGTCAATCTCACTCCCACTCGATAGTCGCATTGGGTTTCGGAGACATATCATAACAAACGCGATTGACGGTTTTCACTTCCTTGAGAATACGGTCGGTAATCTTCATTAGGATGGGCCAGTCCACCGGCTCAATGGTAGCGGTCATGGCATCCACTGTGTTGACGGCACGGATAATGACGGGCCAGTCGAACGAACGTGCATTGTCGCGTACACCCACAGATTTGAAATCGGGCACCACAGTGAAATACTGCCATACCTTCTTATCCAGGCCTGCCAGTTGGAATTCCTCACGCAGAATGGCATCCGACTCGCGTACAGCCTCCAAGCGGTCACGGGTAATGGCTCCCAGACAACGTACTCCCAATCCGGGACCGGGGAACGGCTGACGGTAAACCATCTCGTACGGCAATCCAAGCTCTACACCGCATGCACGTACTTCGTCCTTGAACAGCTGGCGCAACGGCTCCACCAATTCAAACTGCAAATCCTCGGGCAGACCGCCTACGTTGTGATGAGACTTCACCATCTTGGCTGTTTTTGTGCCACTCTCTACAATATCGGGATAGATGGTACCTTGTCCCAGGAAGTCGATACCGTCCAGCTTGCGGGCTTCTTCCTCAAAGACACGGATAAACTCTCCGCCGATAATCTTGCGCTTTTCTTCCGGGTCAGCCACGTTTTCCAGCTTGGAGAGGAAACGGTCTGTAGCATCCACGTATATCAAGTTAGCTTTCAGCTCCTTGCCAAAGATTTCCACCACGGCTTCCGATTCGCCCTTACGCATCAGTCCGTGGTTCACGTGTACGCAAACCAGCTTGTCTCCGATGGCTTTCAGCAGCAAAGCGGCCACCACGGAGCTATCCACACCACCGGACAGTGCCAGCAGCACCTTACGGTCGCCCACCTGACGACGTATCAACTCCACCTGGTCGTTGACGAAATTCGTCATGTTCCAGTTCGCCTCAGCCTTGCAAGTATCGAATACGAAAGATTTCACAGCCTCCTTGATGGCTTCCACATCATCCGTAAACTGCGGCAGCTTCACTTCGCACAGCGCCTTGTCGTGTCCGGCAGCCATTACGGGGAATCCCGCTTCGTAAATCTCGGGCAACACGTCGATGGACACCCCGTCAACCACATTGTTGGGGCCGCCGTTGATGATGATGCCTTTCACATTCGGCAAGGCCTTCAGTTCGGCGGCAGTAATGTCGTGCGGGTAGATTTCGCTATATACTCCCAACGCACGAATCGCCCGGGCAAGCACTGTGTTCTCATGGCTTCCCAAATCCAGAATCACAATCATATCCTGCTTCATTCTTCTATATTGTTTTTAAGTTAATAATTTCAGTAGGTCTTATTCCCATTCTATTGTGCTGGGTGGTTTTGAAGAGATGTCATAGGTCACGCGGTTCACACCTTTCACCTTATTTATAATGTCGTTGGACACCTTACCCAGGAATTCGTAGGGCAGATGCGCCCAGTCGGCTGTCATGGCATCGGTGGAAGTGACGGCACGCAAGGCCACTGCACGTTCATAGGTGCGTTCGTCGCCCATCACGCCCACACTCTGTACGGGCAGAAGAATGACGCCCGCCTGCCAGACCTGATGGTAGAGCGATGTCTCGTTGCCGTCGGCATCCTGCACTTTCCAGTCACGCAAGCCCTGAATGAAAATATCGTCGGCTTCCTGCAAAGTATGCACCTTCTCCGGTGTTATATCCCCCAGGATGCGGACAGCCAGTCCCGGACCGGGGAAAGGATGACGGGTAATCAAATGTTCGGGCATTCCCAATTCGCGTCCCACGCGGCGTACCTCGTCCTTGAACAGCCACTGCAACGGTTCGCACAGACGGAGGTTCATCTCCTCGGGCAGACCGCCTACGTTGTGATGGCTCTTGATGGTCTTGCCCGTAATGTTTAGGCTCTCGATGCGGTCGGGATAAATGGTGCCTTGTGCCAACCAACGGGCATCGGTTATCTTGTGCGCTTCGGCATCGAAGACCTCGATAAAATCGCGGCCGATAATCTTACGCTTCTGCTCCGGATCGGTCACTCCCTCCAAATCCTTGAAGAACTTCGCACTGGCGTCCACGCCAATCACGTTCAGTCCCAGGCATTCGTAGTCGTGCATCACATTCTTGAACTCATTCTTGCGAAGCAGTCCGTGGTCCACAAAGATACAGGTCAAGTTCTTGCCAATGGCACGATGCAGCAACACGGCGGCTACCGAAGAATCCACACCGCCACTCAGTCCCAGGATAACTCGGTCGTTGCCAAGCTGCTCCTTCAGTTCGGCCACAGTAGTATCTACAAACGATGCGGCGCTCCAGCTCTGGCTGCAACCGCAAACGTCCACCACGAAGTTGCGCAGCATCTGCGTACCGTCCTCGCTATGAAATACTTCCGGATGGAACTGCACTCCCCACATCTCCTCGCCGGACACCTGGTAAGCGGCAATCGCTACCTTGTCCGTAGAAGCTATAATCTTGAAGTTGTCGGGAATGGCTGTAATCGTGTCTCCATGGCTCATCCATACTTGGGTATTCTTCCTTACCCCTTTGAAAAGGACATTCTCCGAATCGAAAGAACCGAGATGGGCACGTCCGTACTCGCGGGTTCCTGCCGGCTCCACCCGTCCACCGTTGCTGTAGGAGATAAACTGCGCACCGTAGCAGATACCCAGAATGGGGTATTTCCCACGAATCCCGCTCAAATCTACCTTGAATGCACTCTTATCATAAACAGAAAAGGGGCTACCCGAAAGGATAACTCCTTTTACACTCTCATCTCCGTATGGAAATTTGTTGTAAGGTACAATCTCGCAATAGACATTCAATTCGCGCAGCCGGCGGCCGATGAGCTGCGTGGTTTGCGAACCGAAATCAAGAATAATAATCTTCTCTTGCATATAAATCCGTATAGACTTTAATAAATGATTTGCAAAAGTAGAAAAAGTAAAGGAATTATCAGGGATAATGTGACAGAAAAACGTTTTTTTACTAAAAACAGCTTTAATTTCAGGCTAGAACTATCCACAAGGATACTAAAAGCTATTCTTACTACAACCGTGCTGTTTTCTTACCACAGCTATGCAACTTGCTTACCACAGCAATGTTATTTTCTTACCACGGCTGTGGTAAGATTACTGCTTAGTATAAAAAGGGACAGTTTCCGGCGGTACCGGGGAGAGTTAAATGCATTAGGGAATGTATCAAAAGCCATGAACGCTTTCATCATGTTATAATATTAGGCGCGGAATTCTAAGACCTACGCAAGTTTCCTGTGCAAAAACTTGTGTAGGTCTTAGAATTCCGCGCCTAAAAAAAGCGTCAAGAGGGTTTTGACATCCCTATGAAGTTCCGCTTCGATATTACTTTTCTTTCAGCAAATCACGGATTTCGGTCAGCAGCACCTCTTCCTTGCTCGGGGCAGGGGGAGCCGGAGGAGCGGCAGGCGCCTCTTCTTTCTTCTTTTCAGTCAGCTTGGTCAACAACTTTATGAACATGAAGATAGAGAATGCTATAATCAGGAAGTCGAAGGTGACCTGCAAGAAATTACCGTAATTCAGGGTCACGGCAGCAATTTCTTTTCCGTCCACCATTTCGGCAGGTTTCAGCACCCACTTCAAGTCTGTAAAGTTGACACCGCCCACCAGCAGCCCGATAGGAGGCATAATCACATCTGCCACAATGGAGGAGACGATTTTTCCGAATGCCCCACCGATAATCACACCGACGGCCATGTCTATCACATTGCCCTTCATGGCAAAAGCCTTAAATTCCTGTAAAAATGAACTTTTTCCCATCTTTTCAATTATTTAATTATGATTTTGGTTACGAATATAAAAACATTTTCTTACTTTTGCACCGCAAATCAGAAAGAATTGCAATTAGTAAGCGAAAGTTTATTTTTAAACATTATAAAACCCTTAAAAGTTTAAACAAAATGATTAAAGTAGGTATTAATGGATTCGGACGTATCGGACGTTTCGTATTCCGCGCTGCAATGAAGAGAAACGATATTCAGATCGTAGGTATCAACGACCTTTGCCCGGTAGATTACTTGGCTTACATGCTGAAGTATGACACTATGCACGGCCAGTTCGACGGTACTATCGAAGCTGATGTTGAAAACAGCAAGCTGATCGTTAACGGTCAGGCTATCCGCATCACTGCAGAAAGAAACCCGGCTGACTTGAAATGGAACGAAGTAGAGGCAGAATACGTTGTTGAATCTACTGGCTTGTTCTTGAGCAAAGACAAAGCTCAAGCTCACATCGAAGCCGGCGCAAAATATGTTGTAATGTCTGCTCCTTCTAAGGACGACACTCCGATGTTCGTTTGCGGTGTTAACGAAAAGACTTACGTTAAGGGTACTCAATTCGTATCTAACGCTTCTTGTACTACCAACTGCTTGGCTCCTATCGCTAAGGTATTGAACGACAAATGGGGTATCACTGACGGTTTGATGACTACTGTTCACTCTACAACTGCTACTCAGAAGACAGTTGACGGTCCTTCTATGAAAGACTGGAGAGGTGGTCGTGCTGCTTCCGGCAACATTATCCCGTCTTCTACCGGTGCTGCTAAGGCTGTAGGTAAAGTTATCCCGGCATTGAACGGCAAACTGACTGGTATGTCTATGCGTGTTCCGACTTTGGACGTATCTGTAGTTGACTTGACAGTTAACTTGGCTAAGCCCGCTACTTACGCTGAAATCTGCGCTGCCATGAAGGAAGCTTCTGAAGGCGAATTGAAGGGTGTTCTGGGTTACACTGAAGATGCAGTTGTTTCTTCTGACTTCTTGGGTGACACTCGCACTTCTATCTTCGACGCTAAGGCTGGTATCGCTTTGACTGATACTTTCGTTAAGGTTGTATCTTGGTATGATAACGAAATCGGTTATTCTAACAAGGTTCTTGACTTGATTGCTCACATGGCATCAGTTAACTGCTAATATACAGTTAGAAAATAATAAAAAATAGGTGACTTCTGCAGAAGTCGCCTATTTTTTTTGCAATTTTGCAGCTAGTTCGTTTTTTATCAGACCCTTTAAACATGATGAAGATTATACTAACTCTAATATTGCTTTGCTTTATGAACACTATATCGTCTCAAAATCCTTTTTTTGAAACATACTCCACGCTGCACGGCACTGTCCCGTTCGACAAGATTAAGACCGGAGATTACGTACCCGCCATCCGCGAAGGCATCCGCCGCCAAAATGCGGAAATAGAGGCCATCATCCGCAATCCGGAAGTCCCGACATTTGCCAACACAGTGTTGGCCTACGAGAAGTCCGGTGAGATGCTCCACCGTGTCAGCACTGTATTCGGCAATCTGCTCAGTGCCGAAACGGACGATGACCTACAGGAACTGGCCAAAGAAATCATGCCGATGATGAGCGAGCATGAAAACAACATCAGCCTGAACGAAGAGCTGTTTGCACGTATCAAAGCTGTTTACGAACAGCAAGACAAAGAAACATTGAGCCCGGAACAGCACAAACTGCTGGAAGACATTTATAACGGCTTTGTACGCAACGGTGCCAACCTCCTGGGAGAAGATAAGGAGAAATACCGGGCTTTATGCAAAGAGCTCAGCCTGCTGACGCTGCAGTTCAGCGAAAACAACCTGAAAGAAACGAACGACTACAAGCTTGTCATCACCGACAAGTCACAACTGGCCGGGCTGCCCGAGAGCGCGGTAGAAGCCGCTGCAGAGACAGCCGGGGAAAAAGGCGTCGAAGGCTGGGTATTCACCCTGCAGGCTCCCAGCTATGGCCCTTTTCTGACCTACGCAGACAGCCGTGACCTGCGCCGTGAGCTATATATGGCCTACAATACGAAGTGTACGCATGACAACGCCAGCAATAACCTGGAAATTGTAAAGAAACTGGCCAATGTCCGTATGGAGATTGCCCAACTCCTAGGCTATGACAACTTCGCCGAATACAACCTCCAGGAGCGCATGGCACAAAACAGTGAGTCCGTGTATAAGCTGCTGGACCAACTGCTGGAGGCTTACACGCCTACCGCCAAACAAGAATATGCAGAAGTGCAAGCCCTGGCACGCCAAGCGGAAGGAGAAGACTTCGTCCTGATGCCGTGGGACTGGGCGTACTATTCCCATAAACTGAAAGACCGGAAGTTCAATATCGACGATGAGCTGCTCCGTCCTTACTTTGAGCTGAACAACGTGAAGCAAGGCGTATTCGGCCTGGCAACCAGGCTGTATGGCATCACCTTCAAGAAGAATCCGGATATTCCCGTTTATCATAAGGATGTGGATGCCTACGAAGTCTTCGACAAAGACGGGAAATTCCTTGCCGTGTTCTATACCGACTTCCACCCCAGAGCAGGCAAGCGCTCGGGAGCCTGGATGACCAGCTACAAGGAACAGTGGATTGACGAAAAGACCGGTGAGAACAGCCGTCCCCACATATCCATTGTGATGAACTTCACCAAACCGACACAGGACAAACCTGCTTTGTTGACCTTCGGCGAGGTAGAAACCTTCCTGCACGAATTCGGACACAGCCTGCATGGTATGTTTGCCAATTCCACCTACGGAAGCCTAAGCGGGACCAATGTGTATTGGGACTTTGTGGAACTCCCCTCCCAATTCATGGAGAACTTTGCCATCGAAAAGGAATTCCTGCATACGTTTGCCCGCCATTACCAAACCGGAGAACTGATACCGGACGAACTGGTACAGCGCATTGTGGATTCCTCCAACTTCAACGCGGCATACGCCTGCCTCCGCCAGGTTAGCTTCGGCCTGCTCGATATGGCTTGGTACACACGTAACACCCCGTTTGAAGGTGACGTGAAAGCCTATGAAAAGAAGGCTTGGGAAAAAGCACAGATTCTGCCTTCTGTGGCAGAAACCTGCATGAGCACACAATTCTCCCATATCTTTGCCGGAGGATATTCTGCCGGATACTATAGTTATAAATGGGCAGAGGTGCTGGATGCAGATGCTTTCTCGCTATTCAAGCAGACGGGCATCTTCAACCCGGAGACTGCCGCCTCCTTCCGAGAGAATATCCTTTCCAAAGGCGGAACGGAACATCCGATGACGCTCTATAAACGCTTCCGCGGACAAGAGCCTACAATCGACGCATTATTAATCAGAAATGGAATAAAGAAATGAAGAGACTTATAAGGAACATCTTTTGCATGTTGCTCATGTTTTCGCTGCTCCCCCTGCTAAGCGGTTGCGACAACGAGGACGATGTTATCGGAATATTCACCGGGAAGACATGGAAGCTCAGCCGACTCACCAATAAAGGCAGCAATGCCCAATTCTATCCAAACCTTTGGAACAACAATGAGGAAGAGATGAAGAAGAGTCTGGACAAGCTATATAATCAGAAAAGCACCTTCACCCTCAATTTTGAAGGTACTGAACTGGATGGAGAACTGATGGGCACCACCGTCAACGGACAAGGCATCAACTCAAGCGTCAACGGCACTTGGAAAGCCGACGGAGCTTCAGGCTCGCTCAGCATCAGTGTGAAGGTTACGGGGGCTGCAGAAAGCGATGCACTGGCCAAGACATTCATCTCCGGATTGCAAAACGTGTACAAGTATGAAGGGGATGCCAATTCACTGACCCTCTATTTTAAAGACGGACCGACAACCAGAGTCATGGGATTCACCCCGCAACGATAAAGCATAAATATGATGGACGATTCTACAAAAGACAAACAAGAAGCATTGGATAGGCGTTATATACGTATGGCAAGCATTTGGGCCGAAAATTCGTATTGCCAACGCCGCCAGGTCGGTGCACTGATTGTAAAAGACAAGATGATTATCTCTGACGGCTACAACGGTACCCCTTCCGGTTTTGAGAATGTATGCGAAGATGAGAATAACGTCACCAAACCATACGTGCTCCATGCCGAAGCAAACGCCATTACCAAAATAGCCCGTTCAAACAACAGCAGTAACGGTGCCACCATGTACGTCACTGCCTCCCCCTGCATAGAATGCTCCAAACTGATTATCCAGGCAGGCATCAAACGGGTAGTCTACTCCGAGAAATACCGCCTGGAAGATGGTATCGAACTTTTGAAACGGGCAGGCATCGAGGTAGTGTTTATTTCAATGGATAATGAAAAGTTGAAAATGGAAAGTTGAAAGTTGCATGCGCAGCCAAATAGTAAATTGTAAATAGTCTAATAGTAAATAAACATCATGAGTACAAAAAATACTTCCCGCTTTATGCCGCTCATCATCGCAATCAGCGTAGTCGCGGGAATCCTTATCGGAACGTTTTATGCCAGGCATTTTGCCGGTAATAAACTGGGAATCATCAATAGCTCGTCCAACAAGCTGAATGCCTTGCTGCGTGTTATTGATGACCAGTATGTGGATACCGTCAACATGACCGATTTGGTAGAGAAGGCCATGCCACAGATATTGGCGGAACTCGACCCCCACTCCACCTACATCCCCGCACAGAAGCTGGAAGAGGTAAACTCCGAACTTGAAGGCAGCTTCAGCGGTATAGGTATCCAGTTCACCATTCAAGAAGACACGATACACGTAAACAGCGTGATTCCCGGCGGACCGTCCGAGAAAGTGGGCCTGATGGCAGGCGACCGCATTGTAATGGTCAACGACAGTCTGTTTGCAGGCAAAGGCCTGACAAACGAAAAGGCCATGCGCAACCTGAAAGGTCCGAAAGGAAGCCAAGTGAAGTTAGGCGTCAAGCGTGCCACGGAAAAGGAGTTGCTCGACTTCACCATCACACGCGGTGACATCCCACAAAACACCATTGATGCAGCCTATATGCTCGACGATGACTACGGATATATACAAATCAGCAAATTCGGACGTACCACACACGTGGAGCTGCTGAATGCGATTGCCCAACTGAGCCACGAGAAGTGCAAAGGCCTGATTATCGACCTGCGCGACAATACCGGAGGATACATGGAAGCCGCCACACGCATGGTGAACGAATTCCTGCCGGAAGGGAAGTTGATTGTATATACCCACGGCCGCAAATATCCCCGCATGGAGGAATATGCCAACGGTACCGGCAGTTGCCAGAAGCTGCCGCTAGTGGTATTGGTAAACGAGAGTTCCGCTTCGGCCAGCGAAATCTTTGCGGGCGCCATTCAGGACAATGACCGCGGAACCATTGTAGGACGCCGTTCCTTCGGCAAGGGACTCGTACAGCAACCCATCGACTTCAGTGACGGTTCCGCCATCCGCCTGACCATTGCCCGTTATTACACCCCATCGGGCCGTTGCATCCAGCGCCCCTACGAGAACGGCAAGGACAGCAAATACGAAATGGACTGGATTACCCGTTACGAACACGGCGAGTTCTTCTCCAAAGACAGCATCAAACTGGACGAAAACCTGCGTTACTCTACCGGTTTGGGCAGACCCGTATACGGCGGCGGTGGCATTATGCCGGACGTATTCGTTCCGCAAGACACAACCGGAGTATCTTCTTACCTGATAGAAGTAAGCAACAAGGGACTGATTCTGCAATTCAGCTTCCAGTATACCGACCGCAACCGCGCGAAATTGAGTGAATACGACAATGAAGAAGACTTGTTGAAGTACCTTCGCCACCAGAGTATTGTGGAGCAGTTTGTACGTTTTGCAGACTCCAAGGGAGTAAAACGGCGCAACCTGCTTATCCACAAGTCCTACAAGCTACTGGAAAGAAGTCTTTACGGCAACATTATCTATAACATACTGGGAAGGGAGCAATACATCCGCTACATCAACCAGAGCGATGCTACCGTCAAGAAAGCATTGGATATTCTGGAACGTGGCGAGGCATTCCCCAAAGCTCCGGAAGCAACACCAATCATAGAGGATAAAAAAGATGATGGAAAGGAAAAAAGAACTGCGCAGGCAGGTAGCTTTGTTGAAGACCCGACACAGCTCTTCCGCTACGCGTCAGTCTGCTGAAATACTTGCCGCCCTCGAGGCACACCCCGCTTTCAGGGCGGCAACAACCGTACTGCTCTACCACTCTCTCAAAGACGAAGTGGACACACACGAATTTATCCGGAAGTGGAGCCGCGAAAAGCGGATACTGCTTCCGGTAGTTGTAGGTGACGACCTGGAACTGCGGCTGTACACCGGACCCGAAGACTTGAAACCTGGCGCATACGGCATCGAAGAACCAACCGGCGAGCTATTTACCGACTATGCAGACATAGACTTCATAGTGGTTCCCGGCGTGGCATTCGACCGTAACGGCAACCGCCTGGGGCGCGGTAAAGGTTACTATGACCGGCTTCTGCCCCGCATCCCATCAGCCCACAAAGCCGGCATCTGCTTCCCGTTTCAACTCGTAGAAGAAGTTCCTGCGGAACCGTTTGATATATGCATGGATGAAATCATTACGCAATGAAAACTAATTATCATACACACACCACACGCTGCATGCATGCCACCGGAGATGACGAAGACTATGTGCTCAGTGCCATCAAAGGCGGTTACCGGATACTCGGGTTTTCAGACCATACTCCCTGGAAATACCGAACCGACTACGTAGCCGACATGCGGATGCTCCCCGAGGAGCTCCCCGGCTACGTGGAGAGTCTCAAGACGCTCCGTGAGAAATACCACGACCGGATAGACATCAGAATAGGACTTGAATGTGAATACTTCCCCCAATATATCCATTGGCTGAAAGAGCAAACCAAGAAGTACCAACTGGACTATATCATCTTCGGAAACCATCACTACCACACCGATGAAAAGTTCCCCTACTTCGGCCATCATACAGACAGCCGCGACATGCTCGAACTTTACGAAGAGAGCGCCATCGAAGGTATGGAAAGCGGATTATTCTCCTGCCTTGCCCATCCGGACTTGTTCATGCGCTCCTATCCGAAGTTCGACCACCATTGCACTACCATCAGCCGGCACATCTGCCGTACTGCTGCACGCCTGAATGTCCCGTTGGAATACAATATAGGCTATGTAGCCTACAATGAAGCGCACGGCTTATCCACCTACCCGTGCCCGGAGTTCTGGCGAATCGCTGCCAATGAAGGCTGTACAGCTATCATCGGACTGGATGCGCATGACAACAAGGATTTGGAAACTCCGATGTATTATGACCGGGCAGTCCGGGAATTAAAGGAACTGAAGATTGAAAGAATAGATGAGCTGAGGATGCTCATCTGAATATGATATTCGTTATGACCTGGGCCCCCACATGACGATTCAAGTTGCGCACCAGCAACTCGCGCCCCATCATCAGTTCCTGGCGCAAAGCAGCAGAAGTGAGGTGCACATAAAGCACCTGGTTCTTTATATAAAGTTCACGGGTGTAGGAGGCAATGGTAGGCCCCAGCACTTCGGGCCACGCACTGATAAGCCGCCGTTCATTCAGCGGAGACTCCAGACTTTCCTGCCTGAGGTAATGACGGATAAGTTCACCTATCTGTTCGGCATTATTGCGCTTCATGCCTCTTCCTCCTTCATTTCGGCAACCGTTCCCTGCTCCACACGGAACATCTTATAATCACTGCCCACTTTATGCAGAATACGGTCCAGGTGTTCGCGGTTGGTATCGGTTATAAAAATCTGTCCAAAACTGTCGCCTGCCACCAACTTGATGATTTGCTCCACACGCGAGGCATCCAGCTTGTCAAAGATATCGTCCAACAACAACAAGGGAACAGTGGTCCCGGTACGTTTCAGGAAATCAAACTGTGCCAGCTTCAACGCTACCAGATAAGTCTTGTTCTGTCCCTGCGACCCTTCACGCTTGATGGGGAAATCTCCCAAAAGCATATTCAGCTCGTCCTTGTGCACACCGCGCAACGAATAGCCCATAATCTGGTCGCGAGCACGGCTTTCCTTCAGCACTTCCAGCAAAGAGGCATCGCGGGCATGAGAGTCATAGCTTAATCCCACCTTCTCCCTATCTTGCGAAATGAATGAATAGAAAGACTGGAAAATAGGAATAAACTCACGGATAAAGGCCTCACGTTTGCGGAACACCACTTCACCGGCTTGTGCCATCATCTCCTCCCAGACCAGAAAGAGCTCTTCCTCCACCGGCTGTTCACTCTTCAGTAAGGTATTCCGCTGCACCAAAGCTTTATTGTATCGTATCAAAGCATCCAGATACTCTTTGTCGTACTGCGAGATAACCACATCCATAAAACGTCGGCGTTCATCACTGCCTCCTGCTATCAACTCCGAATCGGCAGGCGAGACCATGACCAAAGGCAGGAAGCCGATATGGTCCGACAAACGCGTATACTCCTTCTTGTTTCGCTTGAACTGTTTCTTCTGGCGCCTCTTCATACCACAGTAGATTTCCTCAGGAGTCCCATCGGCAGCCTCATAAAACCCTTGAATAACAAAGAAGTCGGCATCATGGCAGATATTCTGGGAATCAATGGGATTACCGGCACTTTTACAGAAAGACAAAAAATACACCGCATCCAGCAGGTTCGTTTTCCCCATGCCGTTCTGTCCGAAAAAGCAGTTTAACTTGGGCGAGAATGAAAGCTCCACCTGCTCCAAGTTCTTATAATTGAGTATAGATATACGTTTCAGTATCATTATAGTAACGATGAGTTCGGTTACAAAGATAATGCAAAACCGAAAGCAGTACAAAATAAGCCTGCTTATTTTTAATACAGAGGTGAAGCCCGGCTTATTGAAAAGTAGAAATAATTTCGGTGTTTTCTGATACAAAACAAAAAAAGATGCCGCTAAATTTCGTTGATAGCTATAAAAAACTTACTTTTGCGGGTCGAAATAGATAAATAAGAATAATAACAAAAAAGATTATATAAAAATGGCAGAACAAAAAAAGACGAATGAAGCCTTAAACGTGGAGGACGCACTGACACAATCGGAGGCCTTTTTCATTAAGAACAAAAAAGCAATCATCGGCGCTGTAGTAACAGTAATCATCATCATTGCCGGTGTAGTGATGTACAAGAACCTTTATGCAGACCCCCGTGAAGAAAAAGCACAAGCTGCCTTATTCAAAGGACAAGAATACTTCGAAGCAGACGCTTATGCACAAGCACTGAACGGTGATAGCATCGGTTTTGCCGGATTTGTAAAAGTGGCAGACGAATACAGCGGCACAAAAGCAGCCAATCTTGCAAAAGCCTATATGGGTCTCTGCTATGCACACCTCGGTAAATATGACGAAGCAGTGAAAGCATTGGACAGCTTTGACGGAGACGACCAAATGGTAGCTCCTGCCATGAAAGGTGCTATGGGTAACTGCTATGCGCAGCTCGGCCAACTGGACAAAGCCGCTTCCATGCTGCTGAAAGCCGCCAACGAAGCCGACAACAACTCCCTCAGCCCCATCTACCTGCTGCAAGCTGGAGAAATCCTGGTAAAGCAAGGTAAGTATGACGATGCAATCCAGGCGTATACCACTATCAAGGATAAATACTTCCGTTCATACCAGGCAATGGATATCGACAAGTATATCGAACAAGCCAAACTATTGAAGAAGTAATATACCTTATTATAAAAATATCTCAGGCACGGATTACACGGAAAACACGGAAAGACACAATAGCCGTGAATCCGTGTAGTCCGTGCCTCTTTTATCTCTCCTCTCCCTTTAATTTTCAATTATTAATTCTTAATTCCTTATTTATGGCAACAGCTTATCACAATCTTTCAGACTACGATTTCAGTTCTGTACCCAGCGCGGAAAAAATGAAATTCGGCATCGTTGTATCTGAGTGGAATTATAATATTACCGGCGCTCTCCTAAAAGGTGCCATAGACACCTTAAAAAAAACATGGAGCCAAAGATGAAAATATTCTGGTAAAAACAGTACCCGGCAGTTTTGAACTGACTTTCGGCGCCAACCAACTTATCGAATACAGCGAAGTCGATGCAGTTATTGCAATTGGTTGTGTAGTCAGAGGAGATACTCCACATTTTGACTATGTTTGCATGGGTGCTACCCAAGGAATTACCCAATTAAACGCAAGTGGCGATGTACCAGTAATTTACGGATTAATTACTACCAATACAATGGAGCAAGCAGAAGACCGCGCCGGTGGCAAGCTGGGTAATAAAGGAGACGAATGTGCAATTACTGCAATAAAAATGATAGATTTTGCTTGGAGTTTACAAAAATAGTCGTATCTTTGCATCGCAATTGAGAAACAAACCTACTCAATGAGAGAATTGAGATAGACTCTTAAAAGCGAATGGGCAAATACCAGAGTGGCCAAATGGGGCAGACTGTAAATCTGCTGGCTTACGCCTTCGGTGGTTCGAATCCATCTTTGCCCACAAAAAATTGCGGAAGTAGCTCAGTTGATAGAGCATTAGCCTTCCAAGCTGAGGGTCGCGGGTTTGAGCCCCGTCTTCCGCTCTTCTGAAAATCAGATAGTTATCGCAAGATTTCTATCTGATTTTTGTTTTTAGAGAATGCTGAATTTAGTGTGGTTTAACCGAGTGAGTTAAACCAGGAAGTCAACCGAATGACGCAAAGCACAAATTCATGGTTATTTAAATAAGATATTTCTGAGAATATCATCTAACCACGGCTCTTTCATCTTTTCCACAAAAACATCATTCTTTAGTTGAAAAGCCTTTTTGTAAACACTCTGCATTTTCAAATTATAGCGCACCGTATCATAGCGGACTACTGACTGGTAAAATCCGGTATCAACAGCGACAATTTCATTTTCTATTCTCAATGTATCCTCAGCTGTATCGGAAACTCTTCCAGTCTCCATCTGTGCGAATGAAATGCAGCTACCTCCGATTAGAGCCAATAATGTTACCAATATTTTATTCATACGCTACTGTTTTCTACAAAGATACAATATTCAAAGAACAAACATCTCTTTTACAAAAAAAATTCCATTATACCATAAACGCTTATAAGGCAACGCACACATTTGTATATCAAAGTTCAGTTTTAGTTAATAAAATTATGTAAGTTTGTAAACGAATAAAAAGCTCCCCTCCAATGAACAACATCATTCACAAAATCAGGCAGATTTATCCGGTTTCCGAAGAAGCTCTTCAGGCATTGCTGATGAATATGCAGGTAAGACACTACCCTAAAGGAACTTATATAGTACAAGCAGGAGTGACAGACCGTTTGGTTTATTTCATTGAGGAAGGGGTCACCCGTTCCGTATTTCATCACGACGGACAAGATACCACCACTTGGTTCAGCCAGGAAGGTGATGTAACCTTCGGAATGGATTCACTGTACTATCAGCAGCCGTCAGTAGAAAGCATTGAAACTCTTTCGGACTGCAAAATCTACGTCATCCACATAGACAAGTTAAATGCTCTCTACGAAACATATATTGATATAGCCAACTGGGGCAGAATACTGCATCAGAACGTAAACAAAGAGCTCAGTCATATGTTTGTGGAAAGGCTCCAACTGCCTCCCAAAGAGCGGTATGAACAATTTAACCGCCGTTACCCCAGACTGATAAATCGGGTGAAGCTAAAATATGTGGCAGCCTTCCTGGGTATTTCCATCTATACTCTCAGCCGGGTACGCGCAAAAAAATAGAAGATTGCCGTTCTTTTTTGCTTTTAAGCAAAAGAACTTCGCTTCGCATGGCGTATCTTTGAGATCCGAAAACATTAACCAAACAACAGAAAAAAAACAGATGTCGCACATTTCATCTTCTGCCTTTTCAGACACCAAAGCACATTATGACCTTCTCGACGGGCTCCGTGGCGTAGCAGCCTTGATGGTTATATGGTATCATATATTCGAAGGCTATGCTTTTGCCGGTGGTAGCATTATCGAAACCTTCAACCACGGCTATTTAGCTGTAGATTTCTTCTTTATACTATCGGGATTCGTTATCGGGTATGCTTATGACGACCGTTGGGGCAGGAACCTCACAATGAAGAGTTTTTTCAAGCGACGTCTGATACGTCTTCATCCGATGGTAATTATGGGCGCTGTTTTGGGCGCCATCACCTTCTGCATTCAAGGATGCATACAATGGGACGGAACACATATTGCCCTATCAATGATTATGCTGTCCCTTCTCTGCTCCATATTCTTTATTCCCGCAATGCCGGGAGCAGGCTATGAAGTCCGTGGTAATGGCGAAATGTTTCCCTTGAATGGTCCTTGCTGGTCATTGTTCTTTGAGTATATAGGCAACATCCTTTATGCCTTGTTCATCCGACGATTGTCAAACAAAGCACTGACCGTACTGACAATATTGCTGGGAATAGCATTGGCATCATTCGCCATCTTCGATGTCTCCGGATATGGCAATATGGGAGTAGGTTGGACACTGGACGGAATAAACTTTATCGGAGGATTATTGAGGATGCTTTTCCCTTTCTCCATGGGTATGCTTTTATCGCGCAACTTCAAGCCCATTAAGGTGAAAGGCGCTTTCTGGATATGCACCATTGCATTGATTACCTTGTTCTCAGTGCCCTATCTGGAAGGTACGGCGCCGGTTTGTACAAATGGCATTTATGAAGCGTTCTGTGTAATCATCGCTTTTCCGGTTCTCGTCTGGTTAGGAGCTTCCGGTACCACAACGGATAAAAAATCGACCCAGATATGCAAGTTCCTGGGAGATATATCCTATCCAGCCTATGTGATACATTATCCATTTATGTACTTGTTCTATGCATGGCTCATCAAGAACCAGCTCTTCACGTTGGAGCAGACTTGGCAGGTTGCCTTATGCGTTTATGCATGGAATATATTGTTAGCCTATCTATGCCTGAAATTCTATGATGAACCGGTACGGAAATATCTGGCCAGACGCTTCTTGAGCAAGAAACGGTAAAGGGACCACCACAGATTACACAGATTTATTATCTCAAGGATTTTTATCTGTGCAAATCTGTGTAATCTGTGGTGCATTATCATTCCAGATAAAGTGGCTCCACCACCTCCGTCACATTCTCATGGAACCACTCATCCAATTTAGCTTCAACCTTGTCTTTTATCTGTGGAGTGATGTATTTCTTCACTTTCTTATAAGCATAAACTGCGGCAAATCCCTTCCCTACCATAAAGACTTGTCCCAAAAGGTCTTCTATACTGGTAGGAAATACAATGGCCACCAAAGCAATCATGATATTTGTCCTTTCACTCTCCGGAGTAGAGTCTGCAGTCATCACATAATAAGCCGTCAGTACTGGACGACCGGCTGCCCGACCACCTTTCTTTATATACTCTTCTACTTTAAGACGAATCTCGTCCATGGAAAAATTCATTTTCATATTCATAATCTCCTCTTTTTATTTATTAGACGCAGAAAGATGAAGTTTGGTTGCAAAAATCTGCATTTTTTTTTCAACATTATATCCCAAATAAGCAGTATCTTTGTCCCCGCATTTTCACAACCACATAAAATTATAATGAAAACAATAGTAAATATTCCCTCCCGACAGAACACCATGCGCGAACTGCGGGATTATCTGATGATTGCCCTGGGTATGGTCTTATATGGTATCGGCTGGACAGTCTTCCTGCTTCCCAACGATATTACTACCGGTGGCGTACCGGGCATTGCATCCATCGTATATTTTGCCACTGGATTTCCCGTCCAATATACGTACTTCGCCATCAATTTTCTGCTTCTATTGCTTGCCCTACGTGTGTTGGGATGGAAGTTCAGCGTAAAGACAATCTTTGCCGTATTCACCCTGACCTTTTTCCTTTCCATTATCCAGAAACTGACCGAGGGTGTTGTCCTCCTGCACGACCAGCCTTTCATGGCTTGTGTCATCGGTGCCTCCTTCTGCGGTAGCGGCATCGGCATCGCCTTTTCCAACAACGGCAGTACTGGCGGCACGGACATCATTGCCGCCGTAATCAACAAATACCGTGACATCACGCTGGGCAGAGTCATGTTGATATGTGACCTTATCATCATCTCGTCCAGTTACTTTGTTCTAAAAGATTGGGAAAAGGTGGTGTATGGCTACGTTACTCTATACATATGCAGCTTCGTGCTCGACCAAGTGGTGAACAGTGCCCGCCAGTCCGTACAATTCTTTATTATCAGCGATAAATATGAGGAGATAGCCAAGCACATCCAGGTATATCCCCACAGAGGTGCAACAGTCATCAACGCCTCGGGCTTCTATACGGGAAAAGAGATAAAAATGCTGTTCGTGCTGGCCAAGAAGCGGGAGTCCACCATCATTTTCCGGCTCATAAAAGACATAGACCCCAATGCCTTTGTATCACAAAGTGCAGTCATCGGAGTCTATGGAGAGGGATTCGACAGAATCAAAGTGAAGTAGAGGATTTCTCGAACTTCCCTTGATTCCAAGTATAAACAATAGGACGGCGGACAAACGGTTTCAGTTTCTCCGCCGCTTCTTTACCCATGTAATCGGTCGTGGTAAAAGTGAATGCCAACGTGGCGTCCTTCGCAGAAAGGTCCGCTTTCATCAGCAGCATGTCGGCCTGGCGACGGGCATCCTGATACTCATAGACATCCACTGTATCCGAGGCCTCAGCGATAAAATCATCCAGAACGGGCAATGCCGGCAGGTAGGACGAAGCAACCAGCTCCTTCCAGTCTGTCGTATAGAACTTGACATGGCTGTCGCAAGCCGGAGCACAAACCGTAGCAACCACACAAATCACCTTCGTACTGTCGTTAATAGGCAAGAGCTTCATCTGCCATGAACTCTGGGGCGTCATCTTCACATGTATATAGTCTGGAGAAAGCTCCGTCATTTCCGATTTACCACCAAAGCTGTTGGTCACCTCAGCTTTCATCTTACTTTCCAGAAAGTCTATAAAATCCGCACGGTTCACGGCGCTAAGCAACGGACATATAGAATCCGGCATATTCTTAAAACACGTCTTGGCTTCCTGGGCCTGCAAATACCCCCATCCGATGAAAGCCAAAATCAAAAAAGCACTCAGTTTTCTTATCATAACATTTTAATCATTTCTTCAAGGAAACGGGCATCTGTTTCATCAAAACCGCCCAAATCGTCACTGTCAATATCCAATACTCCCCACACTTCACCGTCCTCACGCTTCAGCGGAACCACGATCTCCGAACGCGACAGCGAGCTGCAGGCTATATGTCCGGGAAATGCATCCACATCGGGCACAACCAACGTCTCGTCTTTATCCCATGCCGTGCCGCAAACACCACGGCCTTTCCTGATGCGCGTACAAGCTATCGGTCCCTGGAAAGGTCCTAACACCAATTCTTCACCCTTCACCAAATAGAAGCCTACCCAAAAGAAATGGAAAGTCTCTTTCAGCGCCGCCGAAACATTCGCCAGATTGGCTATCAAGTCATCTTCACCTGCCAGCAGATTTTTCAGTTGAGGAAGCAAAGCGCGATATTTCTCTGTCTTGCTACCAGCATTTATATATAGGTCTTCTGCCATATATCTCTTGTCTATTTACTCCCCAAATATAGGAAGAACATTCCAATCAACACCAAAATGAGGTCGACAGCCTTGCTTTTTAAATTCTTTTCACGGAAGAAAAGCGCACCGAAAAGGAAGGAAACAACAACGCTTCCACGACGCACCATCGAAACGATGGAAATCATGGAGTCCTCATAGCTCAGGGCATAAAAATAGACAAAGTCTGCCGCACAAAGGAAAATGGAGATACAGATAATGGTCCAGTCCCAACGAAACGGGGTACTTTCTTTTCGCTTGGGGTACCACAACAGCAAGATAATGGGGCACATGATAAAGACTTGGTAGACATTATACCACGACTGCACCAGCATCGGATTGAGCTGCTTCATCAGATATTTGTCATACAGCCCACTGACAGCTCCAGCAACGGCAGCCAGCACGATGAAAAAAATCCATTTGTTATGCTTGAAGTCGATTCCCTCCTTCTTGCCCGAACGGCTCAGCATGAAAAAGGATACTATGGCAAGCATCACGCCAATCCATTGATAAAGGTTCAAGCGTTCGCCAAACACAAGCATGGCACCTACAAGCACCATCACGGGGCGCGTCGCATTAATCGGTCCCACGATGGTCAGCGGCAGATGCTTCATGCCGAAATAACCGAATATCCAGGAAGAGAGCACGATAAACGACTTGACAACAATAAACTTATGCACCTCCCACCCCACCACGGGAACATCAAACATCGTACCTCCCAACACCGACGGCGCAAAGGCAGATACCAGAATGAAAGGAAGAAATATCAGGCTCGAGAACAGCGTGTTCAGGAAAAGTACCGGCAGTACGGCATTGTCACGAAGCGACTTCTTCTTGAAGACATCGTAAAATCCCAATAAGGCAGCAGAGAGGAAAGCAAGTAATAACCACATAGAGTTAATTAAAAATTAAGAATTAAAAATTAAAAGGAGGGGGGTACGTTTTTGTAGTGCATCCCTCTTTTATTCTAAAAAAGTAGTTTCCGGATAGGCTACATCCACTAGAAACAATGCATTTCCGGGAACGGAGGTTCCTGCCTGACAACGGTCCTTCTGTTCGATGACGCGTCGGAAACCCTCAACAGAAAGTTTTCCGCGACCCACTTCGAGCAAAGTACCGACAATGGCGCGTACCATGTTCCGCAGGAACCGGTCGGCCTGGATGGTGAACACCCAGGTCACATCGTCTACCCGGGTCCAGGCGGCATGCATAATCTTGCAATTATTGGTTTTGACATCCGTATGAAGTTTGCTGAAGCTGGTAAAGTCCGTATAGTCAAACAAGGTTTGGGCAGCCTCATTCATCCGTTCAAAGTCCGGTGTTTGGAACAGACGGCAACGGTATTGACGATTGAAAGGCATCTTGGCAGTAGTGACGTAATACTTATACATCCGCGCCGTAGCATCAAAGCGGGCATGTGCATCGGGCTTCACGGCCCGCAAGCGGTATACGGAAATATCGGGAGGAAGCAGACGATTCAGCTTATCCGTCATAAAAACAGTGTCCAGAGGAGAATCACTGTCAAAGTGAGCTACCATCAGTGAGGCATGCACCCCGGCATCGGTACGCCCCGCTCCCACGACTTCCACCTCGCGACGCAGCAAGGTACTCAGCGCCTTCATCAAACACTCCTGCACACTCGCTCCATTCGGCTGGATTTGCCAGCCGTGATAAGCGGTGCCATCATAAGCCAGGTATATAAAATATCGTTGCACGGTCTTTTTTGTGTGCAAAGATAGTGCAAACTTAAGAAGGTTTGAATTATCTTTGCAAGGTTTTCACCACAGATTACACAGATTAACGCAGATTTTTCACAGACATAGTACATTTATAAGATGAGATATTCTTCCAGAATCCTACCTATACTGATAATTGTCGCAGCTGCCGCAACATTCACCTTTGCCGGCTGTAAGAAGAAGGACATGTCGCTCAAGTTGAACGAACCGCGCAACATTCGGGGTGTTGTCAGCTACAAGCGCTCGTTCGGAGACTTGAATGAGAAACATCTCAATGTAGCCCAAGCCATCGGCATACGTGTACTTTCATCCCGCGAGGAAGCAGAAAAGATGAGAGAGCAACTGCAACCTATCACGACAAACGAGCTCTATGCCGTGGATTCACTGACGCATTCTATCCCTTATCTCATTCCGGGCGCCGCCAGCCTGCTGGACACCATCGGACACAACTTCCTTGATTCACTGACCGCCAAGGGGCTGAATCCAAACAAGATAATTGTGACTTCCGTACTCCGCACCCAAGACGACGTAAAACGCCTGCGCCGCCGTAACGGCAATGCTTCTCCAAACTCGGCACATTTTTACGGAACGACATTCGATGTCAGTTGGAAGCGCTTTCAGAAAATAGAAGACGAGGATGGACGTCCTTTGCAGGATGTCAGCGCAGATACCTTAAAACTGGTTCTTTCGGAAGTGCTCCGTGACCTGCGGAAAGCCGATAAATGCTACATCAAGTACGAGTTGAAGCAAGGATGCTTCCACATTACGACAAGAGAGAAATAAGCGGAAAAGAATTAGCGTTAATAGTATTTTTCAATCCCGCCAAACCCTATTATTATTTTGTTCTCTTTCGTTTTACAGATAAAGTTATTTAATCGCCTTTCAAATTCTTCCGGTCGTTTCCTCGCCGCTTCAATGTATGCGATTCGGATACGTTTATAGGGGTCAGAGAAACTCTGATAATTCTTCCATATTCTTTCATCCTCTTTCAATCTGTCGATTATATCATTTGGAAAAACAAAAGGAACCGACAAGACAGTTCGTATTTTATCCTCAAATTCAAGATGTATCATTTTATGCTCCAGCAACCATTTCAACCTTTCTTTGTTGGCTTGCGAATAGGTACTTTTAGGATTCCTGGGCGTGAAACGCTGAATTTTATGTTCTTTGTCAAGTGACTTTATCGTGCTGTCAATCCACCCGAAACAAAGGGCCTCTTCAACAGCGTCATTATATACAATACTTTTCTCGCTTGAAGATTTAGTAGGAAACACAAACCAGACTCCATCGGCAGTATCAAAATTGTCAGCCAGCCACTTCCGCCAATCTTTTCTGTTTTCAAAATATCTTATTTCTGTTGACATGACAAGCCATCCAAATTACACTTCTCTCCTTATTCTTCCAGCATCTTCCACGCTAGCGGCAGGCAGGCAACTATATCCCCCACCGTCATCCCCACTGCCCCCTGCTTCTTGCAGGCAACATCTCCCGCCAGTCCGTGCACATACGTGGCCAGGCAGGCAGCCTTCTCCGGCTCATAGCCTTGGGCAAGCAAGGCAAGCACCACTCCCGTCAGCACATCACCGCTGCCTCCCGTTGCCATACCCGGATTGCCGGTAGGGTTGAAAAAACATTTCCCGGCAGGAGTGACAATGGCAGAATAAGCGCCTTTCAAGATGATATGCACTCCGGCGCTCTTCGCCAGCTCGCGAGCCTTCATCAGGCGTTCGTACGAATTCTGGCATTTGCCTACAAGACGCTCCAGTTCCTTGGGGTGCGGAGTCAGAATACTCCCTTTGGGCAGACGCCCTATATAGTTACGCTTCTCGCCCAGCAAGTTCAGGGCATCAGCATCCACCACCATCGGAGTCTGGCATATCTCTATCTGCTCCAGCAGAGCCGCCTCGGTCTCTGCCGCCTTTCCCAGTCCCGGACCTATCGCCACGGCCTGGTAATCGTCCGTATCAGTAGCGGCGGCAAAGCAGGTGTCGCTGATGTCCAGCTCCGTCATGGCTTCGGGCACGGAAGTCTGCACAATGAAGTTGTTGCAGAACGGCACATGCACCGTCAGCAGCCCCACCCCCGAACGCAGACAAGCACGCGCAGCCAGCACCGAAGCTCCCGCCATTCCCTGCGAACCGGCTATCAGCAGTGCACGGCCGAAGTTCCCCTTATGGGCAAACCGGCTGCGCGGCTTCAGCAGGGCAGACACATCTTCATGCTCCAGCAGGCAGAAGTCCGTTTCCATGTCATGGATGACATCCTCGCTGAGTCCGATGTCCAGTAACTGCCATTCGCCCACATACGGCTCGTTCTCGGCAAAGAGAAATGCCAGTTTCGGCAATTGCAGGCTCAGCGTCAGATGGGCACGGACGATATTCGTATGTACGTTGTAGGTATTGTCCTCACCCATCAGTCCCGATGGGATATCGATGGACACCACCGTGGCGGGCGAAGCGTTGATGTACTTCACTACGGCTGCAAAACCGCCGCTCAGAGCCTTGTTCAAACCGCTGCCGAAGAGACCGTCTATCACCACATGGTCTGCCGTCAGCACGGGAGGTACAAACTGGGTGGTCACTTCGTGGAAGTCCACACCCGGCACGTCGGCCAGCCGCTCCTTGTTCGTCTCGCAGTCCGGCGAAAGCGTCCCTTTCGTATTGAAGAGATACACCTCGAGCCGGTAGCCCTTCCCGGCCAGCAGTCGCGCCAGGGCAAGCGCATCGCCACCGTTGTTCCCCGGTCCGGCAAAAACGGTGAGCGGCGTGTCCGGCTCCCAACGCTCGGCAATGGCACGGGCCAATGCGCGTGAGGCACGTTCCATCAAGTCGATGGAGGCAATCGGTTCATTCTCTATGGTATCTGCATCCAGTTGCTTGATGCTTGTAGTAGGAAATATCTTCATAATAGGATTATCTTAAAATCGTAGAGCAAAGATAGGGCTTTGATTTCAACTGTACAAAGAGAAGACGTTTTTTATCAAGTTGCTTTGCCCCCCGGGAAAAAATATCTGCTCCGTAAGGAAAAGTTGTCTTCAATGCAAAGGATTCTTAGAACAAAGCCTTTATTCTTAGAAACAAAAGCTCTATTTCTATAAACAAAAGCTTTATTTACAGAAACAGAAATTCTGTTTTAAGTTTGCGTAGGCTTACGGATAAGTTTGCACAAGCTTGTCGGCAAGTTCCCGCAGGCTTGTCGGCAAGTTTCTAATTATACCCATTAACTTACGCAAAATAATGACTAATTTTGTACCCTCAACATATAATAAAAGCCAAAACAATAAAAGCATATTCAATGAGTACATCCCGACACCCGAAAGGTCTTTACCTTATCTTCGCCACCAGCACGGCAGAGCGTTTCAGCTACTACGGCATGCGTGCCATCTTCATTCTGTTCCTCACCCAGGCACTCCTTTTCGACAAGGAGCACGCCGCCTCCATCTACGGCAGCTACACCGGACTGGTGTACCTGACACCCTTAATCGGCGGCTACATCGCCGACAAATACTGGGGCATCCGCCGTTCCGTCTTCTGGGGGGCCATGATGATGGCAGTCGGCCAGTTCCTGATGTTTGCCAGTGCCTCGATGCTGGAGGCGCGTGAGCTTTCGCATTGGCTGATGTACGGCGGACTGACTTTCCTGATATTGGGCAACGGCTGCTTCAAGCCCACCGTCTCCTCCCTGGTGGGGCAGCTCTACGAGCCGGGTGACAAACGGCTGGATTCCGCCTACACCATCTTCTATATGGGTGTCAACGTGGGTTCCTTCCTCGCCCCGCTGGTCTGCGGCTATTTTGGCGAGACGGGCAACCCTCACGACTTCCGATGGGGCTTCCTCATTGCCGCCATCGTCACCGTGCTGACGGTCGTCCTCTTCGAAACCCAGAAAAACAAGTACCTCATCGGCCCCGATGGCAAGCCCCTCGGCATTATCCCCGACGCCCGCAAGGAGCGGCCCCAGGCAGACAACACCGCCCGGAAGAGTGCCCACGCCAACGGACGGCCCATGCGCAACTACCTGCTGCTCGCCCTGCTTGCCATCGCGCTTGCCGGTTTCTTCTACTGGTGTTTCGGGAGCGATTGGATAAGCATCGGCATCTTCACCGCCTGCATCGTGTTTCCCGTCAGCATCCTGCTGGAAGGCTCACTCACCAAGACGGAGCGCGACCGCATCTTCGTCATCTACATCATCGCCTTCTTCGTCATTTTCTTCTGGGCGGCCTACGAGCAGGCAGGCGCCTCGCTCACGCTTTTCGCCTCCGAGCAGACCGACCGCGTCATCCTGGGGTGGGAAATGCCCGCCTCCTGGATTCAGTCCTTCAACCCCTTCTTTGTGGTGATACTTGCCGCCATCATGCCGGGCGTATGGGGCGCCCTGGGCAAACGGGGCATGGAGCCCGCCTCGCCCACCAAGCAAGCCATCGGCCTGCTACTGCTTTCACTGGGCTATCTCGTCATCTGCTTTGGGGTGAAAGATGTTCAGCCGGGCATCAAGGTGAGTCTCATCTGGCTGACGGGGCTCTACTTCATCCATACCATGGGCGAAATCTGCCTCTCGCCCATCGGACTCTCCATGGTGAACAAGCTCACGCCCATCCGCTTCGCCTCGCTGATGATGGGGATATGGTACCTCTCCACCGCCACTGCCAATAAGTTTGCAGGCACGCTGAGCGGGCTCTACCCCGAAGCCGGAAAGGTAAAGACGCTGCTGGGTTATCGCATCGAGACAATGTACGATTTCTTCATGGTGTTCGTCGTCATGTCTGCCACGGCATCGCTTATCCTCTTCCTGCTTTCAAAGAAATTACAGAAGATGATGCATGGAGTGGAATAAAAATCGCATGTTTAAAGTAGAACCCAACGAAGTACAACTCTTTTTTCACATTAAAAACAACATTACATGGCCACACACCGCCAATAACCCCATAAGAGGAACAACAGCAATTCCACACAAAATTCTGTTTATATCCAGAACAGACACTGTTTTGCCACGACGCAATTCTATGAACAATGCAAAGTCCATCATAAGTGGTACCACATTGACCGGATATGAAAACATGGCGAATATCAGCCAAGCAGCCAATGCGGCTTTCAATGTCCTTTCATCAGAAAAGACAAACGGTGACACCACCAGCAGGAACAATACAAGCCCGCACATTCCGGTTTCCACTGCAATATGCAACAGTTCATTATAGGGATAAGTCACGTTGTCAGCTACATCCAGAAAAGCGAATTGAGGATGATTTCTGAAATAATCCGCCTGATAGAACATGTATTCCTTTTCAAAAGAGAAAGCATACAATAAAACAGCAACAACCAGTCCCACAACAAGATACCCGCCCAGCGGTCCCGGATTATTGAAAGTGCCCGTCACATCAAACAGAGGATGGCAACTCGACAAAAAGCGTTCCTTTATGATTCACCTTTCGCGCCAAAATAGCAAGAGGACTAACAGTATCTTCTGTTTCAGTGTTTTCAGAGGCATTCTTGTTTTAGCAATGATAAAAAATGGTATCTAACAATCAACTTATTTCCATTTCTTCACTCCTTCCATATTTTCCGGTGTAGCTTCTATCAGGCTCAAGGCAAATCCACCGCTACGTGCCAGCTTCACATTCATCTTGTTCTTGCTCGTCACGATGCCCTTCTTAATCTGATAAGCGGTAGCATTTTTTTCAAAATCAGCATCTTTGGCATCGGCATAAAGCGTGGCTATGTACTGCTTGCCCGGCTCCAGGAAGTCGAGAACAAAAGCTGAAGTGCGTGCATGCTCATCGGTGATGCCTCCCACAAACCAATTCTCCGTACCCTTGGCTTTACGGGCCACGGTAATGTAATCACCCGGTTCTGCTTCAATGTACTTGCTGTCGTCCCAGTCTACTGCCACATCCTTGATGAATTGGAAAGCATCCAAATGGGGTTCATAATTCTCCGGCAAATCGGCAGCCATCTGCAGTGGGCTGTAGAGGGTGACGTATAATGCCAGTTGCTTTGCCAGCGTGGAATGAATCTGCCCGTGATTGTCATGATTCATAAAATTCAGATAAATGTCAAAGATGCCCGGGGTATAATCCATCGGACCACCTATCAAGCGAGTGAAGGGGAGCACAGTAGTGTGGGAAGGCTTGTTGCCGTCATAAGGCTCGAATTCCGTGCCACGGGCTGATTCATTGCCAATCAAGTTGGGATAGGTGCGGCACAAACCTGTAGGACGTACTGCCTCGTGCGCATTCACACAAATCTTATATTCGGCAGCTTTTTGTATGGCATAGAGGTAATGATTGTTCATCCATTGTCCATAGTGATGTTCTCCGCGAGGAATTATATCGCCCACATAACCACTCTTTACAGAGTTATAGCCATTATCCGCCATAAACTGATAGGCTTTGTCCAGATGACGTTCATAATTGCGTACCGAAGCAGAAGACTCATGATGCATCATCAGCCTGACCCCTTTACTGTGTGCATAGGCATTCAGCATCTTCACGTCAAAGTCGGGATAGGCAGTCACAAAGTCGAACACAAAATCGCGCGAACTTCCACCCCAGCTTTCCCATCCTTCATTCCAGCCTTCTACCAATACTTGGTCGAAACCATGTTCGGCGGCAAAATCTATATAGCGTTTCACTCTTTCATTAGTGGCTCCATGCCGACCGTTCGGCTTGATTTTCGTATAGTCGTTTTCTCCAAAACGCATGGCAATCAGTTCATCTGTATAACTCCACGACTTCTGACCGGTAATCATCTCCCACCATACGCCTACATACTTCACCGGTTTAATCCACGAAACATCTTCATAGGCACAAGGTTCGTTCAGGTTCAAGGTAAGTTTGGAGGCAAGCATATCACGGGCGTCATCGCTCACCATGATGGTACGCCACGGAGTCTTCCCGGGAGCTTGCATATATGCCTTGTTTCCCAAAACATCCGGGGTCAACCACGATTCAAAAACCAAGTTCTTTTCATCCAGATTGAGATGCATACAAGAATAGTCCACCAAAGCCGCTTCATGCAAGTTGATGTATAGACCATCGTCCGTCCTCATCTGCAAGGAGGTTTGCACACCCGTGGGCGAGAAAACGAACTGGGAAGCATTCACCGTCACCGCCTTATCCATTAAACCGCGAATTTCGGACAAACGGGACTCTGTATAGTCATACTCCTGCGTGTCATAGTCACCGGGAATCCAGAAAGCGGTATGGTCTCCGGTCATGGCAAACTGGGTATACTCCTCTTTTACCGTAAAATAGTGCAGAGTTCTTTGTAAAGGAAACTCATAACGGAATCCCAAACCGTCATCGTAAAGACGGAAACGGATAACGATATGGCGGTTCTGCTCCTTCTGGTCCAACGTCACAGCCAGCTCATTGTAATGATTCCGTATCTGCGACACTTCTCCCCACACAGGTTTCCATGTTTCATCGAAAGTTGAAGCCCCGGCTTCCACAAGTGTAAAACCATTCATCAAGCCCGGGTCACCCACCAATTCCAAGCCCAGTTTCGATGGATTAACCACGGCTTTCTCTTTGTAAAACAACTGATAGACCGGCTCTCCCAAAGCATTTACGGTAAACTCAAGACGGAGATTTCCATCAGGCGAAGTGATACCTTCGGCCATCGCCACCTTTCCTACTACCACGAAAAGCAGAAAGCAAATCCACTTCACAGATGCATAATGCATGTTCTTCATATTTTTTTATTAATGGTTTCTAAATCTATCATTACTGTTTAGGAGTCAACTTCAGCAACACGACACCGTGTGCAGGAATATCAAACTGCATCTTATCCTTGGTACTTCCGATGTCCTTATGTTTCCATAAGTCGCGTACTTTGTATTCTTTCTCCCAGAAGCGGACATCTGCAAAAGAGAGGTTTTCTTTCTGCAAAACGGTTTCCACATTCCAGGGTTGTTCATCGCGGTTAAAGAAACATACTGCGGCTTCACCATTGGACAACTGCTTCACCCAAATTTCATGCTCACCCACTTTCATGTATCGTCCACCTTGTTTGCCAAGCTTGTCCTGATTTACTGCAATCACTTCTTTATTTGTCAAAATTCCAAGTGTCTCCTTGTCCATTTTACGAATATCATTACCCGCGAGCAAAGGGGCAGCAAGCATACACCACATCGTGAAATGAGAGCGATTCTCTTCCATCGTCAGCACACCATTACCCACCTGAAGCATGTCCGGGTCGTTCCAATGTCCCGGTCCGGCGTATTTGTGCAAGTCGGCATTCTTGTCAATGATTTCTACGACACCGCATCCTCCCCAATAATTAATACCTTTAAAAGCATTGATAATGTCACCGGTAGTCCTCCAAAGATGTCCGATGCCTTTTGCCCATGTCCAAGGCTGGCTGTTTCCCCACTCGCAAATAGAGAATACGATAGGACGCCCGGAAGCCTTCAGGGCATCACTCATTGTTTTGTAGGCAGCTTGAGGATTCTGGCCTTCATCAAAACACCAGTCATACTTCAAATAATCCACTCCCCATTCCGCATAAGTGCGTGCATCCTGAAACTGATAGCCACGGCTTCCCGGTCGTCCGGCACAAGTCAGCGTTCCCGCACATGAATAAATACCGAATTTAAGTCCTTTGGAGTGTATGTAATCTGCCAAAGCCTTGATGCCGGAAGGAAAATTCTTTTCATCAACCAGAATGTTTCCTTCATTATCCCGGCCTACCTGCCAACAATCATCTATATTGAGATACTCATATCCTGCATCCTTCATGCCGGTAGACACCATCAAGTCTGCAATCTCACGAATCTGTTTTTCATTAATGTTACAACTGAAGCAATTCCAACTATTCCACCCCATAGGAGGAGTCAAAGCCAAAGAATCGGTACTGTTTGCACGGGCAGAAATGACAGTGCAAACTACAAATAATAAACATAAAAATCTGTTTTTCATAATACAATTGTTTTTCAAGGAATAATTAAATATTTCAAGTTTCGCAAGTTACCTTTGCGCTTTCAAAACAATCTCAACGCTCTTCCTCCGAGAGAGAGCATTAAGATACAACAGTTCATCAACAATCTGAAAAATTTGAGAAACTTCAGTTATTATAAAACACAAAATCAATGGTTCCTTAAATATCAGATTATCGGTCTTATAAAACCACTATCGCAATGATGCTATATCAATCACCAACCGGCTATCATCCGTGATGTGTGTAGTAGTAAACTTTACTTTATCATCCAGCCTTACCTTAATCTCTACTGTAGCATTGCCAAGGATAGTACCAGCCTTGTTGTCCAGTAGAATTTCAAAGTTCAATGTCGACTTGTTCGTCACTTTCACCAGAGCCTGATTGCCTTTCACCTCCTTCACTTCATAAGAGAGGCACGCCTTGACCAGAGATAGCAGGTTCTTCTCAGAGCCTATCAGTATATCCCCGAACTTCACTACCGAACGCCCGGCAAGGAGAGCTTCTTTCACTCCTTCCTGAGAACGTTCTTTGGCAAATACAATCGTCATCGGTCCACTTTGTTTGTCCGTACGATACGTTTGCTTATAAACGCCATGTATATCGGTATTTCCCATATATGTCAGGCCGTATTCCTTACAGTAATTAAAAGCTTTCGGATAGTACTCAAAGCCGTTCACCACCTCTATTCCATGTATCTTTTTTTGCTTAATCAAATCTTTATGGACATTATATAAAGTGCTTGTGTCGTTAGGCCACCCCGGATGATTCCACATAATGAAGGCCCCTTGCTCCAAAGCGTTGTCAACAGCTCTCAGAGGATCTTCCACGTCCAGCGCATTGGCATCCGTCAAGAAGAGAGCATTGATGTGCCCTATCGGCTTGGAACGGGTTATCTCGGCTCCCTGAATTACTATCAGATTGGAAGCTTTCTCTACAGTCTTTGCCCTTTTGTAAGATTCGTTATGGTCGGCCTTGATATAGTCTTTATTGGGGCGATATTCTATATGGTCGGTAATGGCTATCACATCCAGCCCGCGAATAGCAGCTTCCCACACCCGATTTTCAGGTTTTATATCTCCATCGGAGAAGATGGTGTGGGTATGAAAATCACACTTCAGAGTTTTATATCCTTCCACATCGGGGATATAAATATATTCGCCCGAATAAGGCTGCTGTGCTTCCGGTACCTTCACTACTTCCAGGCCCTGCAACTGTGCAGAACCCCGAAGTGTGAAAGCCGATAAAAAAAACAAAGATAAAATTAACTTTTTCATTCGTCTCTCTATTTTATAGTTTGCTATTTTGCAGGAGTAATCTTCACGAAGGTGACACCGTGATAGGGAACTTCCGTCCGGAAGATGCCGTTCACCTCTCCCAAGTCTTTCTGTCGCCACAAGTCACGAACCATTGCTTTTCCTTCAATGCCAAGCTGTTTCAAATCAAAATCAAAAGCATACTCTCTCATCTGCATAGCTTCAGCATCCTCCTGATCCCAAAGAATGAAATAAGGGTCTACATGGAAGAAGCCCACCGCATAAGAACCGTCGTACAGTTTTTTACTCCATACTTGGCCGTTCTCTACCATCATCTTCTTGGCGGGAGCCACCATGGGGTCTTGGCTGACTGCTATCACTTCGTTGTTGGTCAGCAGATTCAGCGTAAAATCGTCCATATTTGCCATGTCGCAACCTATGAGCAAAGGAGAAGAAAGAAGGCACCACAAAGAAATATGAGAGTACTGTTCGTCTGCCGTAAGATATGAATCGTGCACTTTGCTTCCCCAGCCTTGACCAAGCTTGCCAACAACCAGCATGTCGGGGTCATTGTTTCTGCCCGGAGCCGTAGCATCCGCACAAACATCCTGGAAAGTACCTATAGCTGTCACAACATTCCATTCGTCCGTGATGTCGCGAGTAGTGCGCCATTGGTTTCCTCCTGCTTCCGGTGCCCAGTTCCACACATTGGGAGCGCCATAACCCACACAGTAAACAATGTCACGGTTCACCTTATCCAATGCCTTGCGCATCACGATATAGGGTTCCCGAATAGTCTTCTCTTCCGAATCTTTTTCTATCTCCAAATATCCGCAATAGTCATATTTCAAATAATCCACTCCCCAGCGTTCCCATGTCTTGGCATCAATTTCTTCGTGCTGGTAGCTGCCCACATGTCCGCCACAAGTGATATGTCCCGGTGAGGAATAAATACCGAACTTCAAGCCCAATCCATGAATATAGTCTGTCAATGCCTTGAAATCGGGGAATTTATCGTTTGAAAGTATCTCGCCCTGCTTGGTACGCGACGCAGCTTCCCAACCATCATCTATATTCACGTATTCCCATCCGTAGGCATGCAGTTTTTCGTTCATCATGCGGGCTGCGTCACGCACTTTCTCGTCGTTCACAGAAAGCCCCCAACAGTTCCAACTGTTCCATCCCATAGAAGGAGTCAAGGCTATGGCATCTCCTATTTTAACAGTTACCTCTTTCTGGGCCGTACCTTTGTCATTGGTGGCTTTGAGCGTTACCTTATACTCTCCCTCTACTGTGGCTTTACCCGTAATGCGACCGGTAACAGCATCCAATTTCACACCAGCCGGAAGCCCTTCGGCCTCAAACTTCATGGGGCGGTTGCCGGTAGCCATCACAGACCATAGGAACGGATTACCCGGACGTGCGCCATAGACCAGCGGATTGTTGATGACCGGACTTTCGGGAGCAGGAGGCGTAAGGATATACTTCTCCTTTGCCACCGGTTTTGCCCACGCAGGAACAGGTTTCACATCGCCACGAGTCGTTATCTTCACATTGAGCCAGTCGGCATGGTCGTACATAATGCCGTCACCACATTCTTCTACCAATAGCAGCACTTTGTCCACCCCTTTCAGGTTTACATTAAACTCTTTTACTGGGTCTCCTTTCTGCATCACTCCACTCTTCCAGAGTTCCTTCTTGTCACCGAGAATCTTGAACTGAAGTTTGCCTGCAAACAAGTTCTTGTCATCAGCTCCTGCCAAACCGGAGATCGAAACGGCCTTTCCATCCAAATCGTACAGCAGGCGGCTGATGGAATGGGCACCAAGTCCACGTTCATAAACAACTCCATTCACTGTAAGCGGAGTATGTACTACGGAACGGTTGACTTCAAGCATTCCCCAGTCCTGAACATAACAGGAATCTTGACCGAATTCATCCAGCCACACTTCTTTAGTAGGCCCGTTGTCGCAAGACTGCAAGCTCCAAGCGCCCATCAACATTGCAGCCATAAGTGCTGCACATTTTTTAATTTTCATTTCTTTGTGTTTTTTGTAAAATCAAGTGAGATTATACTCGCCTGCAAGATCCAATTTATTGTAAATAATCCCTACCAGCATGCGATGTTTTTAAAAAGCCCCTCCAGGGCACACTCTGAGAGGGGCTATAATCAGTATACGACTGAATAGCGTTCACTTCGGAACACAATTCGCGAATCCCCAAAAGCGGCCATTATCCGTAATGATCAATTACCACATCAATCAATCGCCTTTTCTACAAATACGAATATTATCGAATGCAAAATTACGGGCTATCTCAGGATCTATCTCCAAACGCATATTGAAGCTTGTGTACGAACCTGGATGGTAGTCCGGATAATCCTCTGACAAATATACATTAAACGGCAACGTAATTGTCTCCCAACGGTTGAAGTTCTGTATATTAAAGTCTGTAGCAACCCAATCGCATGTGGGAGCAGCCCAATAAAGATAATTACAGAACCTTATTCTGTCCTTGATGAATTGATTGGATGTGCGGAATTCACATTTCACCACATAATTCTTACATGATTCAAGTCCTAACATATCATCAGTATAAGGTATATCGCCTCTTTCTGCAATATACCACCAAGAGCTATATTCAGATTTATCATCTATTCTCAAGAAGTTACCGCTCAACCGTTGTGGATCTTTCTCATCAGTCACCACATTTGTCATAGAACTGGGCAAATATTCGTCAAAGTCCATAATCATAAAATCACAATCGTAGTAACGTCCGGGGCATACCGCCTCAACATTATACTTCACCCCTTTCACTTTAATTTTTATGTTCTTATCTACATCAACCGGTACTTTAGCAGTCAGATAATTATTAGCCGATTTAATGACCGGAGATACCTTTCCATTGAAATCGACAACAGCATTGAGCGAATCTATTTCATAGAGGTTGAAGAAATCTCCATAAATCATAATCGTATCACCCGGTGCCGTATATTCATTGAACATGCGGGAAAGCTTTAAATTGGGCGCTACCGTTTTAAAAGGAATTTCAAAACAACCGGCCGTATTATAAATACTTATTTTATCGGTTTTCTTGGTTGCCAGCTTTACCGGTATCTTTATAAACAGAATATCATCTTCTGTATATACCTCTTGCATATCCAGCTTAATGTCATCAATCAAAATAGAATCGATATTATGAACATCCAAACCGGTTCCATGAACAGCTATAAAATCCCCCAAAGCAGCTTCTTCAATGGTGGTATTCATATCAGCAATGGTGGTCACATTGGTCAGTTCAATAGGAAGTGCAACTCCGTTATCGTCAGAGCAAGATGTCCAAGAAATTCCCATAAGAAGAGCACCGACGAGATACATCTTCCTAAAACTCAATATCTTTTTCATTGTATTTTTCATCATATAGTTAATAAATAGGATTACCATCCGGGATTATTTTTCTCAATATAAGGGTTACCGTTAATTTCATCGGGCGGAAGGGGCATCAGCCAATGCTTCTCCTCACGTCTCTTCAAATTACCGTTTTCATCCATACCGATAGCATTCATTACCGATAAATAAATACCCCAACGAATCAAATCGGTACGACGATTCCCCTCAACTGCAAACTCTTTAGCACGCTCTTCCAAGATAAACGAACGGAAAGTTTCTTTCGTAAACGGAATCTTCTCATGACGCTTGCTTACCAGCGTACTATTGTTACGCTTATTCAACAATTCAATCTTAGAGAATGCATCTTGGGTAGGTCCATTCAATTCATTATCAGCTTCCGCATACAGTAACAGCACTTCTGCGTAACGCATAAAAGGCCAGTTAAAGTCTTTACGATTACCGTCAATTTCACCCGTCACTGCCGTAAACTTAGTAAAACGAGAACCGTAATAAGCACCATACGTAGGCTGGTCGGTCTTCTGATAAGCTCCAATACCCTGGTCGGCATACGGAGCCTCTTCACGGTTCACGTATACACTGTCACGCAACGGGTAGTAACGCCAGGTATAAATGCCCAGTTCTTCGTTATAAGAATCGGGGTAACGGTGCAGAATGCCCCATGTAATACGTTCATCTTTCCAATCATCGAACATCTGTAGCCAGTGATCGCGATAAGTATAATAACCAGAACCCAGAGTTCTATCCTCTTTCCAATAGCCGTAATACGATTCGCTGATATAGTTTCCGGCAAGATTATCCCCTTCGGGATAAGTCTGTAATGTAAACAGGAATTCCGGCCCGTTCTTATTGTCGATTTTCCATAATTCTTTCTGACTAGAAGCCAACACACACTCTCCTTCTGCAATCACTTCGGCTGCTTTCTCTTTGGCCAGTTTGTAATACTCCTGAGAATTGAACTCTTCATATCCCGGAAGACGAATCTTGTTATGCCAGATTTCCTGAGGCATCAATGCCGATTCTGTTCCATCCGGATTCGTAACCTTGCCGGGACCACCCTTTACCATGACTTTGCCACTCTCCATCGAAGCAGAACCAATCGTAGCATAGACTAAAGCCAACAGCGACTTGGCTGACGCACGAAATACATGCCCTTTCTTATAATCCGAGTCTGTACGAGGCATCAGCAACGTTTCAGCCTCCTTTAAATTGGCTATAATGTCCTCATACACTTCCTTGACGGAAGCTCTGGGCTGGTAACTGCTGTTACCTTCACCAATAGAAGTTTTAAACAAAGGAATACCACCAAAACGACGTACTAATTCAAACTCCGACCATGCCTTGAGAAAACGAAGTTCACCCAACGCATTATTCTTGGCTTTCTCAGGTACATTGGTCATCTTGTCAATCAGATAATAGTGGTAATTGGCACGATGAATGGCGGTTGAATAATATGCAAACACATTATTTATACTACCATTGTTATAAAAGTTACCGGTACCGGTTTCTTTAAAAGCCCAACCCGGCCCTGTCTGATAGTCATTATCATAATTAGTAGCAGAATCATAACTACCCCATTCAAACATCCAGGCCAACGGTTGGTAAGCGCCATTTACCAACAGTTCATACTCACCATCAGCAGACAAGTCTTCACCTGAAATAAATGTATATACTTCTTCATCCAACGTACAAGAAGTCATCAACATGGAGCCTAAGCCCAATGCCATTAATATATTCTTAAATTTCATAGTCATCATTATTTAAAATCCAATTTGAACACCAAAATTAAATGTACGGGCACTTGGATAAGAAGCCATATCCACACCTCTGCGTTTAGGGTCACTACCAAATGAATTCACATCAGGGTCCATCCAACTATAACCGGAAATTGTAAATAGATTGGAAACGCTGGCAACCAAATTAATACTCTCCACAAACTTCATCGGATGGCGGAAACGGTAGCTCAAGCTGACATTCTTGCAACGCAAGTAAGATCCATCCTCAATGTAACGGTCAGATGCCCTCATAAAACGTGTACTGGTTCTATTGGCACGCGGCCATTTGGCATTTGCCCTATTTTCGGCAGTCCAACGATTGTTATAAATAAAATAAGGCATATTATCCACGCTGGCCATATCAAATTTCTTAAGATTGACATTCAACACGTCATTACCTTGTGTACCCTGCAAGAAGAAACTGAATGTCCAGTTCTTCCATTCCAATGTATTGGTTATACCATATTGGTAATCCGGGTTGGTATTACCTATAATCTGACGGTCTCGATTATCAATTACAGGATCGTCATCAAGATTCTTGTATTTCACTTCACCTACCATGCTTTTAACCTTAGAGTCCGTCTCATTTCTATACAACGGATCTGCACGGACTTCGGCCTCATTGTCATAAAAGCCATCTTCCACATACCCATATAGAGTACCGATAGGCTCACCATTACGTACCAAGAACATGTTCTCAATACCCCAAGCCACATCAGAATATTGGTCGGCATCCAAACCACCCACCTTATTACGGTTGAATGAAATATTGGCATCTATAGACCACAAGAAATTACGTGCCTTTACAGGAATGAAATGACCGGAAATTTCCAACCCTTTATTTGTTACATTACCATAGTTTGCCTGAATACGGCTAAAACCGGAACTCATAGGAATAAGCTTATCCAACAATAGGTCTTTTGTCTTCTTATAATAGGCATCTACTGTCAAATTAACACGGTTATTCAAGAAAGCAATGTCCAAACCTATGTCAAACTGATTGGTTGTCTCCCATTTCAGAAGAGCTGCTGCAGGTCCTCCCCAGCGGGATTCTGCCATACCACTCTGCAATGAACCACCCATACCGTAGTTAGAAACAACAAAACGGGAACGGGTAGCATAGGCACTGACCCCCTGACCTCCGGTCTGTCCGGCACTGACACGCAATTTCAAGTCATCGAAGAAATTCAGCTGCTTTACAAAAGACTCATCAGACAAACGCCAAGCAACGGCTCCCGAATAGAAGTTATTCCAACGATTTAACTCTGACAATTTACTGGAACCGTCACGACGCATAGAAAAAGTGAATAAATAACGGTCCAGCAAATTATAATTGGCTCTGAACAGATAGGACATCAGCTGAGACTTTCCACGACTACTTTCCATACGACGGTCCTTAGTTCCTGCTTCAATGACGTTGTCTTCAGTCATATCGTTCGGGAAATTAGATGCAGCCATCCACTTACTATGCCACATGCTGTTTTCATAAGTCATACCAAGCACAGCATTAATGCCATGAACTCCAAACTTCTTGTTGAAAGTCAACAAAGACTCTGTCGAAATGCTTTCATAAGCATCATCTGACTTCGTTGCATAACCATTTGTAGGAGCTATACCCGCACCGGTCCAACGGTTATTATAGGTATTACGTTCATAATAGCTATAACCGTAACCAAAATTCTGACGGAATTTCAACCAGTCGGTAAACTTCAATTCACCAAAGCTTGAGATAAATACATTCAACGTCTCTTGGATATTCTTCTCCGTATGTACAGTCAAATAAGGATTAGCCAAACCGGTAGAGAAATCTTCCGAAAAGCCAGAGTCTTTATTGGGATCGAATACCGGACGAGTAGGATTAAACGAAATAGCTGCAGGAATTACACCATACGTTTCACTATTGGTACGTGCCAAACGATTATCGGAAGTTGCAAAACTGATGTTAGTACCTAACTCTAAAAAATCATTGATTTTACGGCTGTTGTTAGCTCTCGCTGTATAACGTCTATAATAAGAATTAACAATCACACCCTGCTGGTCAGTATAACCACCGGAATACATATAGTTACCTTTCTTATCACCACCCGATACTGTAACATTATAATCTTGGCTTATTGCTGTCTGAAAAATTTCATCCTGCCAATTTGTTCCATAACGTACTGGTCCTCCTTCTTTTTCGACAAAACCCTTCCGGTAATCCCATGGACTTGGCTTATACTCCTGACCTACTACAACCATTTCTCCTGTAATAGGATCCGGAGCTTTCACCGGAGCCCAATATCCCACCAAAGGATATTCCAATTGGCTGTCTGCCTCAGAGTAACCGTCATACAAGAGACCATTCGTGATACGTTCATTACGGTACAAAGCGTAATCACAAGCATCGAGCACATCAATACGTTTTACCGGATTAGAGATGCTAAGGTTAGCAGAAAGCTGAACTTTTGCCTTTCCCTCAGCACCGGATTTAGTAGTAATAAGCACAACACCATTGGCAGCACGAGAACCATAAATAGCGGTAGCAGATGCATCTTTTAAAACTTCAATAGATAATATATCTTGTGGACTAATGGTACTCAATGGATTATTACTCTGTTTCATACCATAATCCGTTGTACGTCCTTCACCCATAGAATACGGCATACCGTCGACTACATACAAAGGCTCTGTACTGGTAGTAAACGAATTGGCACCACGAATTTGGATATTTATACCGGCACCCGGGGCTCCGTCAGACTGGGACACATTTACACCTGCCATTTTGCCTTGCAAACCTTGATTCACACTCACAGGGTTTGTTTTCAGCAAATCTTCGCTCTTTAAAGAAGATACAGATCCCGTTAAATCTCTTTTAGGAACAGCACCATAACCAATAACAACTGTTTCTTCCAACATTTGGCTGTCCTCTTTCAAAGTTACATTAACAGTAGTCCTACCCTTAACAGCTACCTCTTGTGTTCTATAGCCAATAAAAGAAAAAACCAATGTCGCATTTTTAGTAGCATTTACAGAGTAACGTCCATTAACATCTGTTACAGCGCCATTCTGTGCATTCTTCACACGAACAGTAGCACCGATTATCGGCTCGCCGAAATCGTCAATTACTACACCCGTAATTTTAGAAGTTTGAAGCATTTCTGCCGTCTCAGCTTTCAAACCACTTGGAACCATCATAAGTGCCATTAAAAGCACTCCGACAATTCGATTCATAGTTTTGTGTAATCTTTTCATAGATTCATTTTTGGATTAATAAATTAAGATTTTTTTCATTGTATTGTTTTTTATATCGCACTTTATTATATTAATGAAATGCGATAATTGACGTTTCTATTAGCCTGAAATCATACTTTTTCTACTTAGACATATCTGTTTAAGATGGCTGCATCTTCCATATCCGGGCGGCTTCATTCCCATATAATATCAATTCATCTCAAACTATATTTCATATTTTCCGGATGACCCTATTATTCCTTCATTATATTACCCGGTTAACGAATACTTGGATTTACAAAAATCTCATCCATATACACATTTTCCAAAGCGTCAAAAGCAACTTTCACATAACGTGTCTTTTCTTTTAAATTATCAATCAAGACTGCGTCAATCCAAGCATCATGCTTGTTGTTAGGAAAATACGGAGCATCCTTTATTGAAGCCAGATTATAAGTCTGACCATCCTGGGAAGTGTAAACATAAACCTTCAAAGGAGCGCCTATCTTTTCCTGATTATAGTTCAAAGTACGTACCAGCACCTTTTGAAGCGAAGTATTCTTTTGCAAATCAATCACTACCTCATGATGACCTTTTTCAAACCTTACCCAACGGCTGTCCCCACTATCCTCTTCGGCTACCCGGCCATCTGCCAGTGCCTTCATATCAACTTTACCAATCATTTCCGATTTGGCTGAATTGACCAACTTGTCAAGCAAAGTAGCTTCAAATAATTTCCAAAAACTGTCACCTTCTTTCCAAGCCATATAATTGTTGTATAAATTATTAGACCACACAGGTTGTCCCAATTGATAAGCAGACTTTGGGTCTTCGATAATTCCACCGAACATAAACGAAATTATTTTGTCGACACCAGCAACCGAAGCCGCTACCTGCTGTGACAGCAAACGGGAATAAGCAGCCGGAATCAAAGCAGATTGGCGGTCATTGGTTCCCTCTTCCCAAGTAAAGGTTTCGCAGTTCGCCCACATCTCAATATTCAGGCGATTGTGAATATCGCGCATCCTTTGCCAATTCTTTTTCAAGCGAGGAAGAGTAAATTTGTCACGTACACACCCCACCTCATCTTGATAAGCAATAATATCGACTTTCAATTTTGCCATCTGCTTCTCAAAATCAGGATGATCAAATTCGGACAGACCAATACCATACGGAGAAATCAAGGTCTTCTTTCCGGGAGTCAAAGAATGAGCCTTCTCTGTCAATGCATTTACTGACTGAACAGCATGCTCGGCAAAGATAGGGCAAAGACAATCTTCAACCGGAAGATACCAGCCATAGAAAGCTTTATGATTTTTATAGAGAGATGCCAATTCCTCCATAATCTGAAGCTGACGCTCCTTAATCACTGGATCAAGCAGATTATCATCCTGATCTTTTGCCCAACCGGTACTCATAAAAACCTTCATGCCATGTTTGGCAGCTTCGTCAAGAATCGCATCAACGGGGCTTTGCAATTTATCATTATATAACCACGGCATCAACTTTGACGGATAATATGCTTTCCCTTCATTAGCAACCTCCATGAACACCAAATATTCAATCCCCATGTTAGCCAATTCACGCACTTTAGCAGTCCATAATTTAGGATCCATATTATCGAAATGTTGTGGATTAGTATACTTATTCCGCACATCCTTGTAGGCTAAATTAATCCATGTACCCGTAATAGGCTGTACCACAGAAACCGATTGGACCATTTTTTCTTTTCGAGATTCGTCAGAACCCTTATTTCCCGCACATGCAGAAATTATCGGTAATGCAGCCAACAATCCCAATAGTCCCAACATTTTCATTTGTTTTTTTTGTCTCATAGTATATTATTTAAAATAAAGAATTTAATTACCACCAGATATAATTATCAACCCCAAGCCTGAAAGGAAAAGTATCAGCATAAATACAAGCAGCATATTTATTGACTTAGATGCGCCCTTGAATTCTTTCCAGATAAATATTCCCCATAAGGCAGCAACCATAGTGGCACCTTGTCCCAAAGCATAGGAGATAGCTGCACCAGCTTTCCCTGCAGCAATATAACTACAAGCAGTCCCCAATGCCCAGATGGTTCCTCCCAGAATTCCAACAAGATGTGTCTTCATATTTCCACTGAAATAGTCACTATACGCTATCGGCTTGCCGACAAAGGGTTTCTTCATGACCAATGTATTGAAGAAAAAGTTGCTGACAAAAATACCCACTGCAAACACAAACAATGCTGAATAAGGAGTCATCATACCCGCAGTCGGCGTTTCCAGATTCTCTAAATCCATAGCAGCCGCTACAAAACGATAGAAAAATGCCATCAATATACCTGCACACACAGCTATAATAATCCCTTTTTTCCTCATTGCCTGGTATGTTCCTCCTTTAGCAACTTTCCCAGAAGCTATACCATTAAAAATAATAGCAAGTACAATCAGAAATACTCCAGAAAACAAAACAGTTGCATCACCTTGAGGAGCACTAAAGTAATTTATAAATACACCCAATACCAGAGCTAACCCAACGCCTACGGGGAAAGCGACAGACATACCAGCCAATGACATGGAAGAAGATAACAAAATGTTGGATGCATTAAAAATGACACCTCCCAAAAACGCACTCACCAAATTAGAGATATCAACCTGAAGCAAATCATCGACAAAGCCTCTACCTGCTTCGCCCGTACTTCCTAAAGTAAATCCCCATATCAAAGAGAAGAGAAGAATTCCAACGACATAATCCCAATAAAAAAGTTCATATCGCCAAGTTTTCGCTGCCAGCTTTTGAGTATTCCCCCAAGAGCCCCAGCAAAGCATGGTAACCCAACAAAGAGCTACTGCCAATCCATAATTTTCAACTATATACATTACAATTAATTATTTATAGGTTAATTGATTGGGCTGGCTGGAATAAATAACCGCCTCACCTAAATAAACTTGTGCATCCGTACGAGGATTCAACCATTTCAAAACAACCGTGTGCGCTGCATCAGGCAACTGGTATTTATGAAACGAATCAACCCTTCTGTCATCTATAGAAGTAGATTTAGCAACGGGAAGATTGGCAGTTTCTGCTAAAGCGCCATCTATATACATCGCAACACTCGCAACATACGATTCATCAGCACACTTCACATATCCTTTCAAAACAAATCCGTTACCATCAAACATAAACTCTGTAGCATCCTGTAACAAAAGGTTAACAGCTTTCTTCTCTGCCGGATAATGACCTTCAAAAGCTTTCTCATACTTTACAGCAACCGGCTGTTGCGTTTTAATAACAACCTGCTCTCCCTGAACAGAACCTCCTTCTTGCTCTATCACCTGCAAAGCTTGTTTCAGACTTAACTCATAAAGCTTATTCAGCGAAACTTCCGTATAGGCAAATGGGATGTCCTCTACTTCGTAAAGACTTTCTTTCCATAATTCCGGAATATTACTATATCCAAGCATTGTACCCAATATACCGGCAGCAGTAGCCGCATTACAATCAGAATCTTGCCCACAACGTGCCGAAATATCAATAGTCTGATAAAAATCTTTCTTGCCATATAACAGACCTATAGCCACATAGGCACTATTTATCTTGGCATCAATATTAAACGGAACAAAAACGCCATCGGGACACCCCACTTCCGAAGTCCACTTCTTCTGGCATTCAAACCAAGTCTGTTTCCAGTCATCTGGATATTGCCGATACCAACCAATCACATCTTTTATGCAAGCATAAAAATCACTTTGCTCGGGAATTGTATTCAATGCCTCTTCTACCACATACTCCATATCATCTGAAACAAAAGCCATGGAATATAGAGCGCCCACATACACACCACCATACCAGCCGTCGCCATACGTAAAGATGTGACCGATTTTATCTGAAATTTCAGAAGCAGTATTAGGCATGCCCGGTGACATTAGACCTGCAAAATCTGCTTCTATCTGATAGTCAATATCATCTGCATGAGGATTATTCAACCAATGTCCGGACATGGGGGGCATAATGCCTTGCTTAATATTATATTTTGCAACTTGGTTGGCATGCCACAAAGGAAATCCGGCATCAGCAAACGAAACAGCAAAAGAATCGGCCGGTGCCTCTAAACCCAAACGGTCGAACACATTCACAAATACAATATCCACATATATATCATCATACAATCCGGGAAATGTATCATAATAATATTTCACTCTATCTTTGGACCATTTTATGGGAGTATAGTCTTGAATCATAGTACCATTATGCAGAAATTCAACCGGTCCTCCATAGGTACAACCAATGGTTTTCGCTGCCCAACCACCTTTCACTTTATCAGCCAATTGTTTTTTAGTCATAGAGACTTCATCTTGCACAACTGAAGTGGAAGAACTGCATCCTGCACACAGTACAACAAAAGCCCAAATAATAAAAGTTACATTCTTCATATTTATCAATTTTACAATTGTTATTCAGCTTTTACTTTAGCAGATTCTTTACCAATCACATTATAAACAGCTACTTCATAAACATTATCTACTGTACCTTCTGCATCAACAAAAGTTCTCGGAAGTTGTCCGTCACGTATTTGTAATTTCATAATCAACTGCCCATCACGATAGATACTATATCCGTCAACTGCTTTCATTTCATTCGGTATCCAAGAAACTTCAATTCCCTTAGCCACCTTTCGTACAGCAGCATTCTTCACTTTTTCAGGAATATCCATTATAGGCAAACATCCCGTCCGGCAATATTGAAGATATGCCTGATGATACGCCGGATTAACTACAAACGGGCTATTGTAATGATTGTATGCAAAACAAATCAAATTGCCAACATAGCCATTTACAATCTCTAACTGTTTTTGAACCCTTTCTAAAGGAGCGCTAGTCCAAAAGCGCTGATCGAATGTCTCTACATTTCCCCAAAACTTCAGCCCAGGTTTAGTATTGACAGCCTTCTTCAAATTAGAAAACCATTCCCACAAATTATCCAAATTCAGTCCACCTGCACCGACACAATCCTGAGGAGCGAATATATCTCCCGGACGGAAGTCGGTTTGCGCAAAGACGTTCGTCCACATCTTGCCACATTCTTCAGCATTTCCACCTACCTTGTAATTCATAAACGGAGACAACATAAGGGGCATTTCCGGAGCAATCTCAGAAAGATGATTCAAATTCGTATTCAATGCCTCTGCCAAAATTGATTGACGCTCAGAAGTCATACAGTTCAAGTTGTCTACCTCCCAAACCCAATACCAACCATACATGGCATCCGGATACTTTTCTTTATACAAAACAACAAGCTCATCTGCCACCTTATTACCCATTTCCATTTGCTCCAGTAACCAGCGAGCATCATAATCCACTTTCCACCAACGTTCATTAAAGTTTAATCCTACAAATACTTTAATGCCATTTTTTTGCGCACTTTGCAAACACTTTTCAAGCGTTCTATTGCCTTGCTTCTTCTTCGTCAGAGCAGACGGATAATTTGTAGTTGTTTTCCCCTTTTCATCTACCAGCAATGCAGGTGCATAGATCAAGTACTTCATGCCAGCTTCTTTCAGCATATCCATTTCCTGATTCCAACGTTCGTTGTCCCAATTTGCTACCAAAAACTCTTGCACAAAGGAACCACTGAAACGAGGAATATTACTGCCCTTATTTTTCTGTTCAAATTGATAATGAAAATAAGTTCCTTTCAAATCTCTTATATAAGTATCAAAAACCGATTCGTCTTCATGCAGATTAATGACACGTACCCCTCGGCTAAGCGTTTCATTATAGGCAGAAGGATAACCCGTCTTCCGACCATAGGCCAAAGTTATGTTACCGTCTAAATCAACCATATAGTCATTATTATGGTCATGACCTACAAACACCCCAATAACATCCCTCTTTTCTATAAACGAGGAGTACAATCCGGTATTTACACTTGGAGCACAAACACCCTCCTGCTTCTCGCCAAACTCCCGGCATGTCCACCTTGCCGTTTCATGCTCTGGCAGAGGAATATGGAAGAAAGCCAAGGAAGGCAATATGCGCTTGTTGCGAGCGGTAACCCGACTGCTACTTTTCCTATACCACTCTATCTGATTATGCTTAATCCAATCATAATAACCAAAAGAACGGTCTTTGGTATTATTGTGAGAATCGAAGAAATAGAGTACCCATTTTTCAGATGTAGCATCAGAAGAACGGACGGTCAACATGCAATTGCCCGAGCCCGAAAGTCCTTTTTCAGCATCATAAGTCAGGTTATAAGGTCGTGTACACAGATAGTCCAATATCTGAGCATTGTTCATATCCGTTTCTTCATCATGATTACCAAAGGTCACAACAAAAGGAGTTTTGGTTTCCCCAAATATTTTGGTCAATTTCTCCCATCCTTTCTTAGCATTCCAGGAAACTACTACATCACCTGTAAGAACAACCAAATCGGGATCTTCTATACGAATAACTTCACGAATCAAATGACAAGTGCTGTCATTCTTCAATTTATAAGAATCACTCTCTACCCAATGCAGGTCTGTCAACTGAACAATCTTGAACTTCCCGTCACGAAACTTCAAATCAGAAGCTTGAGAAAAAGCAGAGAAGCAAATAAAACAACAAATTAAATATAATAAAGACTTTTTCATTTTTTACGATCTGTTCTAAATGGAGCCAAAGGTAATCCGTTACTATCAAATAAATTAGGCATAGCATCATTGGAAAAACAATAACGTACTCCTACCGGTTCCTTCACCTTATCGGCAATGACACTGATATCTCCATTCTTTAATATAGAAGCCTTAGCCGGATGCAAATTACCCTCTTTATCCACGACCTCAAAGTGACGAATGACCTTATCCTTGCAAGCAAGTTTGCCAATAGCGGTAGTTGTTACTATTACTTTACGACCATCTACTCTAAAGGATTTTAGCATAGGCGAATACGGTTGTATATCCTCTTTATGATAACTATTTTTCAAAGCCATATTAGCTAATCGTTCTCCTACTTGTCTCTTCAGACTCGGATGAATATCTGTTAGGTCGTTTACTAAGTCTCCCGCCACAACCATACCAGTATTTCTCAATGTAGCAGCCACATCGGCTTGTTGTTCACGCAAATATGCAGCATTTTTATCCGCATAACCACTCCAAGGAGTTATCTGGACAAAATAGAAAGGCAAATAATGATGAAAAGCATTACGCCAACCTCTAATCATAGCATCAAACATAACTCCATAATCCTGATGCCTTTCATTATTGGCTTCTCCTTGATACCAGACAACCCCGGCAATAGTGTAGTTTATAATGGGATGAATCATTGCATTGTAAAGAGAAGAATTTGCAGTCGGTGCCCATCCGGCAGTCAATGCTTTAGTCTTTTCTTCCAATTTCTCATGACGCAATGTAAATTCGTCCATCCAAGGCTCAATGGCTGTACCTCCCCAATAAGAGCCTATCAACCCGATAGGAAGATTACCCAATTCTTCATTCAGCCTTTTTCCAAAGCAAAAAGCCACTACGCTAAAATCTTCTGCAGTTTCGGGAGAACAAATTTCCCACTTTCCCTGAATTCTTTCAACCGGATACGCGGAGGATGACTTAGCCACCTTGAAAAAACGAATCTTTTTATTGTCAAACAGTGTACTTCTATCGGTGATGTCATCTACACGCCACTTAAAGCAATACTCCATATTTGACTGACCGGAACAAAGCCAAGTTTCTCCCATCAGAATGTCTTTCACTTCTGCGCAAAGTTTACCTTCCCAACCATAAAACCGAATGGCGTGCGGTCCTTCGGCCTTGGGAGTGTTTATATAAGTTTCCCAATACTTATATTTATCAGAAGATACATGAACCGTATCATTGGGAGCCCAACTACATACAATCTTCAAATCCCAAACACTGGGACACCATCCCCAAAGCTTTACTTCGGCATCACGTTGCATCACTGCATGATCACTTATAATAGATGGAAGAACAAAATCAGCAGGATCTTGTGCTGCCAGTTTGGTAAATCCCAACAGAGAAACTAAAAAGTATACAATTCTTTTCATATCATTCCTATTCATTTAAAATTTTGTTTGTTATACCAATCCATATATTGATTATATAACCTTACCGTCTCTCCTCTTAATCCGGCATGAGCCTTAGATTGGGGTTTGTTCATGATTCCAAGATATTGGTAAACCAAAATTTTGTCCACGAAAGGTGAAATAGCTTCCATTTGATGAATTATTCTATTGTTAAAGTCCGCTGGAAGTAAACTGCCATGAGTGGTCTGTTCAAAGTAAAACAACTCCATATCAGCCCATATTCTGGAACGCCCTGCCTTTTGATGCGCTTTTGACAAATTCTCATAATAACGGGCAGAATCTTCCAATCTGGTTGCACCTACTCCCACTCCATCCTGATAGGCCACGATTTCCACATTGAGTTGTTCAAGCTGTCTCACAAAATAATCATCACATTTTTCTTTCTTTATATTGTATGGAGCTATTATATTCACACAGTTAGTATTCAACGACTTAGCCACTTGCGCACACTCATTGACATAAGGTATCACAAAATCACAAAAATAAGGATCTAACCACGATTCATTAGGGAAATACCACCCATAAAAGCTCTTGTGATGCCCATATTTCTTATAGATTTCTTCCATTGATTGATTCCTTTTCTTACCCAGTTCCCTATCTGTCATCATCCGATGAGCATCAAGATCCGGTCCCCAATAATCATTGCTCACAAAGAACTTCACACCAAACTCATCTGCCGCAGAAAGGACTGTTTCAATAGGATCTTCACAACCCATTTCAAATTTAGGAGCCAATTTCGTATCAAAAAAAGCTTTGCCGTGAGCAGCCACATTCATCATCACCAAATATTCCATACCGGTCTCACTGATTTCACGAATTTTTTCTCTCCACTGGGCAGCAGTAAACTGTCTTAAGTCTTTGTCCCAATATACTCCTTCTTTACCTCCCGGATGCTGAAATTCAAACCAAGAACCGGAAATAGGTTTTATATTCGGATTGGCAGCTGCTTGCTTTAAAATATCTGCTTGAGCTACTCCCGGCAGAGTCAAACCAACTGCTCCCAGACCTAACATTGATAAAAAATGACGTCTATCCACAATATTCTTCTTTTAACAGATTAAACTAAATTATTCATATCCAACTCTTTCCGATAAGGAATAGATGATTGAGCCCCCATTCTTGTAACAGAAATAGAAGAAGCTTTAGATGCAAACAATACTGCTTGTTCCAAGCTCATCCCTTCGGAAACACCCACGCAAACAGCTCCATTGAAAGTATCTCCTGCGGCCGTAGTATCAACCGGAACCACTTTGTAGGCATCTACATAATAAGTTTTTTCTCCTTCTCTTACAAAGCTTCCTTCGCTACCCAAAGTTATTATTATATTTTTCACACCTTTCCGATACAAGACACCAGCCGCCATAGCCACGTCTTCTTTGCTGTTTATCTTAACTCCGGTCAGCATTTCAGCCTCTATCCGATTGGGAGTTATCATATATAAATATTGGAACAAAGATTCCGGCAAAGAACAGGCAGGAGCAGGATTCAATACAACTTTCACTCCCTTTTCATAAGCCTTCCGTGCAGCATATTCTACAGTTGAAAGAGGAATTTCCAGTTGCATCAATAATATATCTCCAACCAACATCTCTTTTTCCATACTGTCAATATCCTCTTGTCCAAGTAACATATTAGCCCCCGAAGCCACAACAATACAATTTTCAGCATATTGGTCCACGCTTATCAACGCAACTCCGGATGGAGTTTCATTATCTAAAGCAATATAGCTTGTTTCTATGCCTTCATTTTGAAAAACACGCAAGGTCTGCTGTCCCAAAACATCATTGCCCACTCTCGCCACAAATAACAAGTCACCCCCCAATCGCTTCACTGCAACTGCCTGATTTGCTCCTTTACCACCCTGATTCATAAGAAACTTACCACCAAGGATTGTCTCTCCCGGTGCTGGTAAATGGGAGGTATGCACTACCATATCCGTATTTGAACTGCCTACTACTATGATTTTGCTCATACAGATTCTATTTATGAATTTGCTATTTCCTCCAAAACAGTCCAACACTGATACAATCCTCTGGGAACATGGAAACATCCTTTCCATTTTCCACCTTTCAGCGGAAGCAAAACTTCACCTCTTCTATTCAGGTATCCAAACCATTCAGGATGTTCTGTATCTTTAAAATGAGTCCATGTATAATCATGCACTTTATTAAACCACTCCAAACATTGCTGGTCGCCAGTCAAATGATACCCTTTCAATAGAGAAATCAGAGTCTCGATATGTACCCACCAAAGCTTCTGATCCCACTCCAATTGTTGAGGAGGACAACCTTTACGATCCATAAAATAATAAATACCTCCGAACTCTTTATCCCAGCCGTAATCGAGCATAGTCAAAGTGGTATTTTTCGCCTTTTCTATCAAGTCCAAACGCCCCAAACGTTTCCCTAAGTCCATGATAAACCACATGGCTTCAATTGCATGTCCGGGAGTAATTTGTCTTCCCTCGAACGAATCGGAAAGCTGTCCGTCCATTTGTATGTTTTCAACAATAATACCTCCTAATTCCGGACGATAAAATTCTTCCATAACCTCATGGATACAGACTTCCATGGTCTTTTCCAGATAATCCTCATCCAGCAAATGTTCTATCTCCAAAGCCAAATTGCATAAAATCATTGGCAATGCAAAGTTCTTCAAATCACGTGTACCTGCATGCAACTTATTCCAATGCCCTTTGGGATTATCAACCTTCGACAAGATTATATCAAACGTTTTCTTGGCAATTTCTGCATACTCTTCATTCCCTGTGGCTAAGCTTAACTGCCCAAATGCCATCGTAGCAAACGTATATGAAAAAATATTATAAGGCTCAACTAATGGATTTCCTTGTCTGTCCAATGAGAAATACCAGTTATAGTTACCATCGTGACCATACTTTTTCAAGAATTCTCCTCCTTGAATGGCACAATCTAACCACTCTTGACGCTTCTCTACCTTATTATAAAGCATCGAAAACATCCATACCTCACGTCCCTGCAACCAAATAAATTTATCCGTATCAAATACATTGCCTTGACGATCCAAGCATGTAAAATATCCACCATATTCATGATCTTGAGAACATTCAAGCCAAAAAGGAAGAATATGATTCATCAGTTCATCCTTATACTGTGTTGCTAATTTTTTAAAGTCCATATTTTTTTTATATTTTAGTTCATAAGGTCAATTTATTTCATACGTGTCCAATACCGTTCTATCTCTTCCAAAGATTTGCCAGTCGTTTCCGGTACAAGTTTCCATACAATGAGCATATAAGGCACACACATTGCAGCAAACAAGAAGAATGTTCCGGCGGGGGTAAGATTCTGGAGCATCCAAGGAGTCAACTGCCCAATTAAATATGTTCCAATCCAAAGAGAAAATCCTGCTATAGACATAGCCAAACCACGTACTTTGGTAGGATACATTTCTGAAAGAAGCACAAATACCACTGCACAAATAGATACAGCACAACAAAACACATAAGACAAGAAGCAAACCAACAAGAAAAGACTTGACAACCCCAAACTCTCTTCCCACAAAAAGTAAATACCGATAAGCAACAAAGAAAGAACCATCCCTGAAACGCCATAATATACCAACTTCTTACGTCCCACTCTATCAATAATAGCAAGTGCCAAGACAGTAGTCAACGTATTAACCAAGCCAACCAACACTTGATAAAACAAAGAATCACCACCGGAAAGCCCAGCTTTTTCAAAAATAGAAGGACCATAATACAATACGGCATTCACACCCATGAACTGTCCCAATATGGCAATGGCAACACCGATTATCACAGCTTTCAGAATGCCAGGCTGCAACAATAATGCCCACTCGGATTTAGTTTCTGATACAACAGATTTGGTTTCGTTCATCTGGTTCATAGCCTCCTCAGCCGAGTTGTAAATTCGTTGCAAAACATTAAGACCACGTTCTTCTCTACCTTTCAAAATCAACCAACGAGGGCTTTCGGGAATAAAAAAGATAATGGTAAAAAACAAAAGAGCTGGTAGTGTTTCCATCCCCAACATGCCACGCCATACTTCAGCTACAAAGATTTTTTCAAATAAACCTATACCAGAAACGACATGACTTTCTGAATATCCAAGCAACTGGAAATTTACCAAATAAGCGCCCAAAAATCCTACTGTAACGGCCAATTGGTACAAAGAGACTAAACGTCCTCTGTATTGGGCCACAGAAACTTCTGAGATATACAAAGGAGATATAATAGAAACAACACCAATACCCACACCACCAATAATACGATATACAACCAACTCATCGAAATTAGCACAAATGGCACAGCCTATGGCCGAAGTGGAAAACAACACAGCAGAAAGAACCATCGTCAGTTTACGACCGAACTTATCGCTCAACACGCCAGCAAAAAGTACACCCACAATAGAGCCTATCAGCGCACAACCCACATACCATCCCTGCTGCAAGGTATCCAAATGAAAAAGTACAGTCACTTGGGCAATGGTACCAGAAATCACAGCAGTATCATAGCCAAAGAGAAAACCTCCTAAGGCTGCAACAAAGGACAGAAATACTAAATATCCGATATTTACATTTTTCTTCATCATTGTTTATAGTTTAACTTTATATACATTACCAAAACGGTCTGTCACACACACCTCCATTGAAGCACTACCATTTTTAGGTAAAGCACGAAACATGTGTTCTGTTTTTATCGGAGAAATCCAATCATACTCTACGCGCTTTTTATCCGAGCAAATGGCTTTTGCTTCCGGATCAAAGCCCGTGAAATGCTCCATTTCACCCATACATTTCCCATTCTCATACCACTCTACCTTCCAGTTTTCATCCCAATTCCATACATTCGCAAGAATATACTCAGGGTAATCCTCTGAAACTCCTACCGGATAAGCCCTGAATTGATGTTCAATGGGATACCCCGCACTCTTATAACGCCAAGTCAGCTTGTTTCCATCAACTTCATATACACCATAACCAGCGGGAGTGCCATCGGTGCAAATATCAGCCTTCCAAAAAGTACCGCATACAGCTGCTGTGTTATGTTCCATCAAGCTATCATTGAATACAACATTACCGTTGTTATGGGTATGACCAGTCAGCAAATGTGCCTCGTACCCTTTCAAGAGGTCATACAAGCTTGAAGCATTACTGGTCTCATCAGGAAGTAGCGCATTAAATTCCAGCTCCTTAGTAGAACTGGAAGGGATATGCATGGAAACAAACACCAAATGGTCCTTCGGCACAAAGGCCAAATCCTTCTCAATCCATTGCAAAGTACGCTCATCAATATAACCGATGTAGCGGTAATGCCTATTGATATAGTAACAGTTATCAAGCACGATATAATGAGCCTTTCCACGGTTAAAGGAATAATAAATAGGGCCGAAATTCTCTTCATAGGATTTATACGAATGCTCGTAAGAACGTACTCCATATTCCATATCATGATTTCCAATCACTCGATACATAGGGACATCCAACACGTCCGATGCTTTTTTATATGAGGAAAAAAGCGACAAGGCATTACCTACAATATCACCACAATCCAGCATAAATAAATCATATTTCGAACATTTGTCGACAAATTCCTTCACATCCCTCAGATATTCTGAATAAGCAGTAACATCTTCGTCTTTTCCAAGCTGAACATCGGCCTGAACCAAGAAAAGATGCTTGTCATCATTCTTAGAATTTTTGACTAAAGAAAAATCATATACAGAAGTCCCTTTAGTAATGCGTTGATAAAACAAAGGGAGGCTACCATCCCGTTGGGGCAAATAACCTGCTGGAGTAGTAACATATACAAAACGGGCATCACGATGATAAGGAATAGTATATTTGCCGGCAACATCGGTCGAAACACAATCGAAACCATTTGTAACCACTACATTCGCAACTCCACGTCCCTGACATTTAACCTGTCCCGTTATAACAGGTAGAGTTTGTGCCGCCAAATTTAAGCTGACGACAAAAACAAAAAATACCAATAACTGTCTTATTATGTTTTTCATGTCATCTTATATTAAAATATTCTTTATACCTATTATATAAATGCCCTGCCTGCAAATACGCCGATTGCGGACTCATAAAATGAGAAAATTCAAAAGTGATAGCTTTGTCATAACCTGCCCGTTTGGCAGCTTCCAATTTCATACGCAACTTATCAAACTTAATAGGCAAGAAATCAATGGGCATATCACGGTCAAAAGTTTCGGCATTTGTCCAGCACTGCATACCATATTTATCAGCCAATTTCTTATTTACAGCAAAAAAAGCATCCAGTTCATCATAATCAATATGTCCATCTTGGAAGGCACAAGCGTCAACCACATCATGAACGCCATCGAAAATTTCATTCCATTCCCTTTCATGTTCCTGAACAGAGACAGCATCTTCTTTTGTTAGCTTGCCTGTTCCCATAACAGCCTTTTTCCCATCAATCCATGGAGAAATAAAAGTCGGTAAACCTCCGGATACATCTTTGCATTGTTTACCCATTGTACGAAAGGCATCAATAGCGCCTTTCGTCTTACGGCTTATTTCACCACTAATATACCAGCCACCAAAACTCTTATATTTTTCACCGTATTTATCCCACACTTCATCAATAACATACTTATTATCCTCAATCTCCCACGACAAATCACCGGTATCCCAATACTTACCAGAGTCATATAAACCAAAATAAAACTTCATGTGATATTTTTCTGCCAGTCGAAGAAACATATCCAACAAATCAACAGAAGGCATATAACAACCCTTGCTTAACAAGTGCTTCGAAGGGTAAGTAATGAATTTACGATAACCGGAACGAATCATAATAACCGTATCAATCCCAACATCCCGCATATACCGGAAATCCCGATCCCATTCTATTTCTCCCCAATTCTGATGGGGAATATCATGAGATATCTCATCTAAAAATGTACCGGTAATTTTAAGTGCATCACCCATGGGAACCAGCATGGAAGAGGTAGTCTCCCGAGAAAAAGAACAATTCCCATCACTCTCTTGCCCCAACAATGAAGGGGGCATGAATGCAGATGCACCAAACAAAGCGGTCTTTTTTAAAAAATCCCTGCGTGTTTTCATCATTAATAAAATTAAGATCAACCATTATATATTAAAAGCCCTATTGAATGCATATTTTAGAAAAAAATCCAATTATGTTTTTCATCGTTATGGACATTAACCATTATTATTCAATTATCACGTCACAAATATAGATATATTTATTATCTTTGCAATACTTAATAAAGTATTTAATTAATATATACCATATATTTAACATATATTAACCGGTTATTACTAAATAAATTGCAAAACAATAGACAGAATACAATAATATTAACCCATATACTTTAGCATACCAATATATAAAATAAAAATAAGGCGAATAATTTAAAAATATACACTAATGAAGCAGGATTTATTAAAAGAAATGGAAACCGGGAGCAAGAATGCACTCTTAAAAAAAAGGATCATCACACATTATATATATAATGGAAGCTCCACTATTACTGATTTGGCCAAGGAACTTGACCTAAGTGTGCCCACAATTACCAAATTTATCAATGAAATGTGTGAGGACAACTATATAAATGACTATGGAAAACTGGAGACTAGTAGCGGCCGTCACCCAAGCCTATACGGGCTCAACCCAGAATCAGGATACTTCATTGGGGTGGACATTAAAAAATTTGCCATAAACATAGGACTAATCAATTTCAAGGGAGATATGGTGGAAATCAGGATGAACATACCGTACAAGTTCGAAAATACACAAGAGGCTTTGGAAGAACTATGTGCACTCATTCGAGGCTTCATAAAGGAAACAGAAATCAATGACAAGAAGATAATGAACATCTGCATCAACATCTCTGGAAGAGTAAATCCGGAATCAGGATACAGTTTCAGTATGTTCAACTTTTCAGAGCGTCCTTTGGCAGATGTGCTGAATGAAAAAATAGGGTACCCAGTCTGTATAGACAACGACACAAGGGCCATGACCTATGGAGAACATATGCAAGGATGCGTCAAAGGGGAAAAAGACATCATCTTTGTCAATATAAGCTGGGGACTTGGAATTGGCATCATCATAGACGGGAAGGTATACACGGGAAAATCCGGATTTTCCGGAGAATTCGGGCACGTCAATGTATTCGACAATGAAATACTGTGCCATTGCGGCAAAAAAGGATGCCTGGAAACGGAAGCCTCAGGTTCGGCACTGCACCGCATCCTATTGGAAAGAATCGGTAAAGGAGAAAGTTCCATACTGTCAAAACGAACTATAGAAAATCCACCCACATTGGACGAAATCATCACTGCAGTCAATAAAGAGGATTTGCTATGTATTGAGATAGTGGAAGAAATAGGCCAAAAGTTGGGAAGGCAAATAGCAGGACTGATCAGCATATTCAATCCGGAACTGGTAATAATCGGAGGCACATTATCATCGACGGGAGACTATATAGTACAGCCAATCAAAACGGCAATAAGGAAATACTCATTGAATCTGGTCAACAAAGACGCCACGGTGACTGTTTCCAAGTTAAAAGACAAGGCTGGTGTAGTTGGAGCCTGCATGCTGGCACGGAGCAGAATGTTCGAAATTTAAGACGACCGTTGCCATCATAATGGAAATGACAAGACTTACACCAAAAACACAATTATTATATATAAAAAAGCGAATCTGTAATTGGTTACTGATAAAAAGACAGAATAAATTAGTATCATGATAACCGATTTCCAGTATTGCCCTACATTGAATTCAAGAATGCAAATAATTAAACTATCAATTAAAGAGAAGATGGAATCTATAGGGTATACTCGGAGATATTACGAGCATAACGAAGATTAGGAAAGTTACACTTCTAGAGTAGGAACAGAAAAGCAGAAAGAAGAATCGGCTAATCCCGAATTCTCCAACATAAAAAATAAAAAGTCGAAAGAAAGCTGTCTCAAATAAAATGTACTCCAAAGGTTAGATAAAAAACTTTTGGAGTACATTTTTCAACATATTTCTCTTTGTTTTCTTACTCCTAAGCATTGTTTTTTTCTGTCATTAGTGCATCAACCATACATAACCAATCAGAAATAGCAGTATCGACACAAGATTCTGACAAAACCTAGTCAAGAAAGAAGTAACGACAGATGCTATCTTCAAGAGGTCTTCCGCTACCATTATCTGGCATAGCATCTTATCAATCAATGAAAATCAGTAATATTTTCACCATAAACACTGTTCCTTCGAAGGATATTGCAGATACATAATTTTCGGATCCGACATCTACAGAAGACCTATAGACAAGTTTACATGCAATGGGAGCTTGTACCGGAAGAAAAATCATAAGAAGCTGAAGAAATCGAAATTCTATAACCATAATCGGTGGGAGCACCGTCTTGGCTTAATAAAATTACAAGAAAGTCCAGCGTCGGGAACTATGGCATTACAAATATTCGAGCTGAATATCGTCTTACTCCGGAGTTACAATATCTCCAGAAACTGAGAAATAAGAGTTTCCTAAAGTTATTGACATAGCTGTCTGGTTCTGTCAGCCGACAACCGACACACACCACTTATTTTTTACATTTCACTATTCTAGACTGTTCTCTACTCCAGTGGAAAGTTTTATCTGTCTATTCCTGACGCGTACTACAAAAAAGTTCTGTCAGTTTCTCGGATTTGAATTTTCCAAGGTTGAAATTGCATCCGATTCCGTTGATGAAAACCATGCATTCATAAACTGGTTTTTAGTAACGGATCCAACTAATTCATAGCCCTTTGAGAATATACTAGAACAAAACTTTTCACTTTCAAACAAATATCGTATTTTTGCCCCAACTTTCTAAAAACATCCCATCTATGGATACCATACAAATAAAAGACAAGATGTTCACAGTCTCCATCAAGGAGCAGGACATACTGAAAGAAGTAACCCGTGTAGCGAACGAAATCAACCGCGACCTGGCAGGAAAGAATCCTCTATTCCTCAGCGTACTGAACGGTTCGTTCATGTTTACCTCCGATTTGCTGAAACGAATCACGATTCCCTGCGAAATTTCGTTTGTCAAATTGGCATCTTATCAAGGAGTATCCTCTACCGGGGTAATCAAGGAAGTAATAGGCATCAATGAAGACCTCACAGACCGTACAGTGGTCATTGTAGAGGATATCGTAGATACGGGACTCACCATGCAACGCTTACTGGACACCCTCGGCACTCGCGGTCCCAGGGAGATTCATATTGCCTCTCTACTGGTGAAACCCGATAAGCTGAAAGTTGATTTGAACATAGAATATGTGGCCATGAATATTCCGAACGATTTCATCGTGGGCTACGGGTTGGATTATGACGGCTTCGGGCGCAACTATCCCGACATTTATACTGTAGTAGACTGATACAGACATAATATAGTAAATCATTAAATAATAACTAAGCAAATGTTGAACATTGTAATTTTTGGTGCTCCCGGTTCAGGTAAGGGAACACAAAGTGAAAAGATTGTAGAAAAGTATGGCATCAACCACATCTCTACCGGAGACGTGCTCCGTGCTGAAATGAAAAACGGTACAGAACTGGGCAAGACTGCTAAAGGTTATATCGACCAGGGCCAGTTGATTCCCGATGAGTTGATGATTGATATTCTGGCAAGCGTATTCGACAGCTTCAAGGATAGCAAAGGCGTGATTTTCGACGGCTTCCCCAGAACAATCGCCCAGGCTGAAGCATTAAAGAAGATGCTCGCCGAACGCGGACAGGAAGTCAGCGTAATGCTCGACCTCGACGTGCCCGAAGAAGAACTGATGAAGCGCCTCATCAAGCGCGGACAAGAATCAGGACGTGCAGACGACAATGAAGAGACAATCAAGAAGCGTCTGGTGGTTTACCACTCACAGACAGCTCCGCTGATTGACTGGTACAAGCAGGACGGCAAATACCAACACATCCAGGGCTTCGGCGTATTGGAAGAAATCTTTGCCGATGTTTGCAAGGCTATTGACGCAGTGAAATAACAATAAAACAGAATATGGCTGAATCGAATTTTGTTGACTACGTAAAAATATATTGCCGCTCCGGAAAGGGCGGACGAGGTTCTACGCATATGCGGCGTGAGAAATACATACCCAACGGAGGCCCCGACGGAGGTGACGGAGGACGAGGAGGCCATGTCATCCTGCGGGGTAACCGCAACTACTGGACGCTACTCCATCTGAAGTACGATCGCCACATCCTGGCAGGTCACGGAGAATCCGGTTCCAAAAACCGCAGTTTCGGAAAAGACGGAGCGGACAAGGTGATTGAAGTGCCCTGCGGCACGGTGGTGTACAACGCCGAAACGGGTGAATATATCTGCGACGTCACCGAGCACGAACAAGAAGTCATCTTGCTGAAAGGCGGACGCGGAGGTCTGGGTAACTGGCACTTCAAAACCGCCACACGCCAGGCTCCCCGCTTTGCACAACCGGGCGAACCGATGCAGGAGTTGACGGTAATCATGGAACTGAAGCTGCTGGCAGACGTCGGTCTGGTAGGTTTCCCCAATGCAGGAAAATCCACTTTACTGGCATCCGTTTCTGCGGCGAAGCCCAAAATCGCCAATTATCCGTTTACAACGCTGGAACCCAATCTGGGCATCGTGTCCTATCGCGACAGCAAATCGTTTGTGATGGCGGACATTCCCGGCATCATCGAAGGAGCCAGTGCCGGCAAAGGCTTAGGATTGCGTTTCCTGCGCCACATCGAGCGCAACTCATTGTTGCTGTTCATGGTGCCTGCCGACAGTGACGACATCCGTAAGGAATACGAAATCCTGTTGAACGAGCTTCGCACTTTCAACCCCGAAATGCTGGACAAACAGAGAGTGCTTGCCGTCACCAAATGCGACATGCTCGACCAGGAACTGATGGACGAGATAGAGCCGACACTGCCCGAAGGGATTCCGCATATATTCATCTCTGCTGTCTCCGGCATGGGCATCTCTACGCTGAAAGACATCCTTTGGGAAGAGCTGAACAAGGAAAGTAATAAGATAGAAGGCAAAGTGGACAGCATTGCCCATCGCGCCAAAGACCTCAGCCACCTGCAGGAAGAATTGAAAGAAGAGGGTGAGGACGAGGACCTCAGCTATGAATACGTCAATGACGACGAGGACATAGAGGACCTCGAGGACTTTGAATACGAAGGAGATTGGGAGGAAGATAAAAAATGATTCCTCTTACAGAAGATAGGAAAATGTTGGGATATGAGCTGCTTGCCTCATATCTCGGCATTTCTTGTTTTGTAACCACCCGCCACGGTGGATGCAGCCAAGGTAACTATGCCTCCCTCAACTGTACACCTTACACGGGAGACGAAGCCGAAGCTGTACGCCGCAACCAGGAAATAGTATGTTCTTCCCTGCCCCAACGCCCCCAAGAACTGGTCATCCCGTTTCAGACCCACGGGACAAAGGCACTTGTCATTGACGGAACTTATCTGCATGCAACAGCAGAAGAACGCCACTCCATGTTGCAGGGCATTGATGCACTGATAACCCGTGAACCGGGCTGCTGCATCTGCATCTCTACGGCAGACTGCATTCCCATCCTGCTCTACGACCGGAAGAATGCCGTGATAGCCGCTGTTCATGCCGGATGGCGCGGCACTGTGAATTACATCCTCGGCCACACACTCGACAAGATGCGTGCCCGCTATGGCACAGAGGGCAAAGAAGTGATAGCCTGCATCGGCCCCGGCATCTCCCTTTCCGCCTTCGAGGTAGGCGACGAAGTCTATGAAGCATTCCGCAAGAACGGTTTCCAGATGGATTACATCTCCGAATGGAAACCCGCCACCCACAAATACCATATCGACCTATGGGCTGCCAACCGACTGCAACTACTGGACTTCGGAGTACCTTCCGCACAAGTGGAGACAGCCAATATATGTACTTTTACCCAATATGAAGAGTTTTTCTCGGCACGCCGGATGGGTATCAAATCCGGAAGGATATTGTCGGGAATCATGTTAACCCATTCAAACGGATTGCATTAATGTATCATATCACACTTTCTAAAGAAATCAAGCAGAATTGCCCCGAATTCCGCGGTGCAGCCGTATTTGCCGAAGTGACAAATACCCCATATTGCGAAGGGTTGTGGCAAGAAATCGCAACTTTCACCCAAGAGCTAAGAGCCCGTGAAACCACGGACAGCATCAAGTACCAACCCGTCATTGCCGCCACCCGCGAAGCCTACAAACGTTGCGGCAAGGACCCCAGCCGCTACCGTCCCTCGGCCGAAGCACTGAGACGGCGACTGCTGCGCGGATTGGAACTCTATCAGATAGATACGTTGGTAGACCTTATCAACCTTGTCTCCCTACATACGGGCCACTCTATCGGCGGATTTGATGCCGACGAGATACAAGGGACCGACCTTGAGCTGGGCATAGGACGTGCCGAGGAATTGTTCGAGGGTATAGGCCGCGGCATGCTGAACATAGAAGGGCTGCCCGTCTACCGCGACCGTATAGGCGGTATCGGTACCCCGACCAGCGACCACGAACGCACCAAGATGAAACTTGAAACCCGCCATATCCTTGCCATTGTCAACGGCTACAACGGGCAGGAAGGTCTGAAAGAAGCAGCCGAAATGATATTGGAACTGTTGGAGAAATATGCTTCCTCTACCAGTGGGACTATACAATATTTTGAATAAATGAGAATCCGTATTCTTGTCCCTCTCCTGCTCATAGCCCTTGGTGCCACGGCACAAGGGAAGAAAACGGTCTTTTCCACCATGGAAACCAACCATATCCGCGTTGCCACTCCGGGACTGTTTTCGCAAAGAGAACTGATAGAGCTACCTTTGGAGGACATTCCGGACACGGAATACTCCTTTCCCCTGCCTGGAGGAAAAGTCATCTCCCCTTACGGACGGGGGCGGGGACGCCACAGTGGCATAGACATCAAGACCTACGCCAAAGACACCATACGGAGTGCCTTCAACGGCGTAGTACGGATGTCCAAGCCTTATAGCGCCTACGGCAATGTCGTCGTCGTACGCCATGACTTCGGACTGGAAACGATATACAGCCACAACTTCAAAAACCTTGTACATTGTGGCGACACAGTCAAAGCCGGACAGCCCATCGCACTGACCGGACGCACCGGACGCGCCTCTACTGAGCATCTGCACTTCGAGACACGCGTCAACGGACAGCACTTCGACCCCAATATTATCTTCAACATGAAGGAACAGACGCTGAACCGACAACGTATCGGATGCTCAAAAAAAGGAAACGGCATCGTCGTGCAACAATTACCGACAATCTACCCGAAGCCACTGCAAAAAAAATACCCAATGGAACTGTTTAAGTATCCAAACGTTTCACTACATTTGCAGAACGTTTCACTAAAAGAACGAATTGAACTTTAAAACATATCAATGATAGAAAAACTGATTGTTCTTGAAGATATTGACCCGGTAATATTTTATGGCGTAAACAACGCCAACATGCAGCTGATAAAGGCCTTGTATCCCAAGCTTCGCATCGTTGCCCGCGGCAATGTCATCAAAGTATTGGGTGATGAGGAGGAAATGTGTGCATTCGAGGAGAACATCACCAAGCTGGAGAAATACTGTGCCGAATACAACTCTTTGAAAGAAGAGGTCATTATAGACATCATCAAAGGCAATGCCCCGCAAGCGGAAAAATCGGGCAATGTCATTGTATTCAGCGTAACCGGAAAGCCGATTATCCCGCGCAGCGAGAACCAGCTGAAGCTGGTAGAGGCATTTGCCAAGAATGACATGCTGTTTGCCATCGGTCCCGCCGGTTCAGGAAAGACCTATACAGCCATCGCGCTTGCCGTGCGGGCACTAAAGAATAAGGAGATAAAGAAAATCATCCTCAGCCGCCCTGCCGTAGAAGCCGGAGAAAAGCTCGGTTTCCTGCCCGGCGACATGAAGGACAAGATAGACCCGTATCTGCAACCACTCTATGACGCCCTGCAGGACATGATACCTGCCGCCAAGCTGAAAGAGAGTATATGGAGCTGAACATCATCCAGATTGCCCCCCTCGCCTTTATGCGCGGACGCACGCTGAACGATGCCGTCGTCATTCTGGATGAAGCGCAGAACACCACCACCCAGCAGATCAAGATGTTCCTCACCCGCATGGGAATGAACACCAAGATGATTGTCACGGGAGACATGACGCAGATTGACTTGCCTTCCTCCCAGACATCCGGTCTGGTGCAGGCACTCCGTATTCTGAAAGGAGTGAAAGGCATCAGCTTCGTGGAACTGAACAAGAAAGACATCGTAAGGCATAAGCTTGTCACCCAAATTGTGGAGGCCTACGAAAAGTTTGACAAAGAAGCGAAAGCGGAGCGCGAAAGACGCAAGGCCGAACAAGCCGATAGCAAGATTGAACAGAAACAGTAAATTCTCAAATCGTAAATATTACAAAGATGAAAGCATTAACAAAAACAGATTTCAACTTTCCCGGACAGAAAAGTGTCTATCATGGGAAGGTTCGTGATGTGTACAACATCAATGGCGAGAAGTTGGTCATGGTAGCTACCGACCGTATCTCAGCCTTCGACGTAGTATTGCCTAAAGGCATTCCTTTCAAAGGACAAATGCTGAACCAGATTGCAGCCAAGTTCCTCGATGCCACCACCGACATCTGCCCCAACTGGAAAATGGCTACTCCCGACCCGATGGTGACGGTAGGCGTGATGTGTGAAGGCTTCCCGGTTGAGATGATTGTACGCGGTTACCTCTGCGGCAGTGCATGGCGCGCTTACAAAAGCGGTGTCCGCGAAATCTGCGGCGTGAAGCTGCCCGAAGGCATGAAGGAGAACCAGAAGTTCCCCGAACCCATCATCACCCCGACTACCAAAGCCGAAATCGGCGAACACGATGCCGACATCTCCAAAGAAGAAATCCTGGCACAAGGTCTTGCCACACCCGAAGAATATGCCGTATTGGAGCAATACACCATGGCCCTCTTCAAACGCGGTACCGAGATTGCAGCGGAACGCGGATTGATTCTGGTAGACACCAAATACGAATTCGGCAAGCACGACGGCAAGATTTACCTGATGGACGAAATCCATACGCCCGACTCCAGCCGCTATTTCTACTCCGAAGGCTACGAAGAACGTTTTGCCAACGGCGAACCGCAAAAGCAACTTTCCAAGGAATTTGTACGCGAATGGCTGATGGACAACGGTTTCCAGGGCAAGGAAGGACAGCAGGTACCGGAAATGACCGACGAAATCGTTACTTCAATCAGCGAACGTTACATCGAACTGTACGAACACATCACCGGCGAGAAGTTTGTAAAGGAAGATACCAGCAACATTGCCGAACGCATTGAAAAGAATGTAACCGAATATTTAAAGTAAATGGACTATCCCCAAGAACACATCAAGCCCTACGGTAATGACGACAAGAAGAGCGAACAAGTGGAAGAAATGTTCGACAACATCGCTCCTGCCTACGACAAGCTGAATCACACCCTATCCATGGGCATCGACCGCAGCTGGCGTAGGAAAGCAATCAAGTATCTACGTCCTTTCCGCCCCCGGCGTATTATGGACGTAGCTACCGGCACCGGCGATTTCGCCATCCTTGCATGCCGCGAATTGCAACCCGATAGCCTGATTGGCACCGACATCTCGGAAGGCATGATGAACGTGGGACGTGAAAAAGTAAAGCAGGCGCACCTCTCGAACAAGATTTCATTTGTCCGGGAGGACTGCACCTCCCTCTCGTTTGCCGACGAAAGCTTCGACGCCGTGACCGTAGCGTTCGGCATCCGCAACTTCGAAGGGCTGGATAAGGGACTGTCCGAGATGTGCCGCGTACTAAAGACCGGCGGACATCTCGTCATACTGGAGCTCTCCACACCAGACCGCTTCCCGATGAAACAGTTGTTCACCATCTACTCCAAAGTTGTCATCCCCCTGCTCGGTAAATGTATTTCGAAAGACAACAGCGCCTACACCTATCTACCGGAAAGTATTCGCGCCTTCCCGCAGGGAGAAGTGATGCAGGAGGTAATCCGCAAGGCAGGCTTCAGCGAAGTGCACTTCAAGCGGCTGACTTTCGGGATATGTACACTTTATGTGGCAACTAAATAAAAAGAAGAAACTTATATAAAAAAGAGACCTTATGAAAGCTACACACACCCTCTATTTATTATTTATTTCCCTCCTTTGCGTTGCCGGTTTCACAGCTTGCGATGATTCGGGAAGTGATGATATAATATGGGATTTTGCTCCTATCGAACTGCATATCGCAGTACAAGATGCTCAAGGTAATGATTTGTTGAATCCTGAAACTCCCGGCAACATTGCCAAGCAAGGAATCAAGGCAATCTATAATGGAAAAATATATGAAAAGGACGTTCCAATAAGCCAAACCAAAGCTTACCTTGCACACTTCAACGGTCTGCAAACAATGAAATTTGAAACTGGCAAATACTTTCTCACTTTTGGAGAATTCAATGGCGACGATACATTCGATAACGAAAAAGTGATAATAGACTGGAACGATGGTACTCAAGACGTCATCACCTTCTCTAGCAAACTAATCTGGAAATCAAAAAATAAACCCGTATTCGACAGAAAGTTCTGTTTGAACGGAAAAGACAACGGATTGCAATTCGGAGGTTTTGTTATCATCAAAGAACCGGTAATCACCTCCTCAACTACTTCCGACCAATAATGTACTCCATAAACAAACGAATATAGTTCAATCAATAACTAAAATATTATGCAGAAATACGGTTTAATAGGTTACCCGTTGAAACATTCCTTTTCCATCGGATATTTCAATGAGAAATTCACGGCAGAAAACATTGATGCAGAATATGTAAACTTCGAAATTCCACGTATCGAGGATTTCATGGAAGTTATCGAGGAAAACCCTAACCTCTGTGGACTGAATGTGACCATCCCCTACAAGGAGCAAGTCATCCCCTACCTAGACGAACTGGACAAAGACACGGCCAAGATAGGCGCCGTCAATGTCATTAAGATTATCCGCCTTCCCAAAGGCAAGGTAAAGCTGGTTGGCTACAATTCCGACATCATAGGATTCACACAATCCATAGAACCGCTTTTGCAACCACATCACAAGAAAGCCCTGATTCTGGGCACCGGCGGCGCATCGAAAGCCGTATATCGCGGGCTGGAGAACCTGGGGATAAAAAGCACCTTCGTATCGCGCACCAAGAAAGAGGACAAATACCTCACTTACGAAGAGCTGACACCGGAAATCATGCAGGAGTACACGGTGATTGTCAACTGTACCCCCGTAGGCATGTACCCCAAAGTGGACTTCTGTCCCAACATTCCTTACGAGCTACTGACCCCCAACCATTTGCTCTACGATTTGTTATATAATCCAAACGAAACCCTCTTCATGAAGAAAGGCCAGGCACAAGGAGCCGTCACCAAGAACGGACTGGAGATGCTGCTGTTGCAGGCCTTTGCCGCATGGGAAATTTGGAATAAATAATGAAAAAAGCCATAAAATATTCGATTCTCGGTCTGGCTGCCCTCTGCACCGTACTGTTGTGCGGAGGGTACTATATGCTGGGCTATTCCCTGAAACCGGACGACCTCGTTTCACGCAGCCGCAACATAGCCGCATCCTACGATTTCATGTACGAGCGCTATCCCGAACTGCACCCCTGGGTGGATAGCCTGATGACCGCAGGAGCACTGAAGGACTTCTACATCGAGAACGACCGCGGAGAGACGCTGCATGCACTCTACGTTGCCGCCGCCCACCCCACCCTCAAAACAGCAGTCATCGTACACGGATATACGGATAATGCCGTGCGCATGCTGATGATAGGCTATCTGTACAGCAAGGAGATGGGGTTCAACATCCTGCTGCCCGACCTTTACGGACACGGGATGAGCGAAGGGAACCATGTACAGATGGGCTGGAAAGACCGGCTCGACGTGTTGCAATGGACCGAGACCGCCGATGAGCTTTTCGGACGCAACCATGCGGACAGCATAGCGTCCCGCAGTACAAAGATGGTAGTACACGGCATCTCCATGGGAGCCGCCACCACCATGATGGTATCCGGCGAAGTGGAACACGGACAATACCAACAGCCATTCATCAAGTGTTTTGTGGAAGACTGCGGTTATACAAGCGTATGGGATGAGTTTCGCGGAGAGTTGAAAGAACTGTTCGGACTGCCCGCTTTCCCCCTACTGCATACTGCAAGCTGGCTCTGCCGGCAGGAGTACGGATGGGACTTCCGTGAAGCTTCTGCCCTGGAGCAAGTAAAGAAATGTACTTTGCCGATGCTCTTCATCCACGGTGATGCCGACACCTTTGTACCGACGTGGATGGCTTATCCCCTCTATGAAGCCAAGCCCGAACCCAAAGAATTATGGATTGTACCCGGTGCCACACATGCCATGTCTTACAAGGATTATCCGCAGGAATACACCGAGCATGTAAAGAAATTCGTAGGGAAATACATACATTGACGTGATTTTTCCTATCTTCGCCGCAACAAACATTGGTAATATGAAACGATTTATTTCCATAGCATTCTTCCTGTGCTTGTTCATATCCTTGCAGGCACAAGAAGTCTACACCACTAAGAACATTCCTAAAGTACACCTTCAGGACAAGACGCGTTATGTCTGCAACCCTGCCGACATCTTATCCAAAGAGGCATGTGCCGACATAGACCGCATGCTCTACGCATTGGAGCAGCAGACTGGTATTGAAACGGTAGTTGCCGTTGTTCCCTCCATCGGACAAGAAGACTGTTTTGATTTCTCACACCAGCTGCTCAATGAATGGGGAGTAGGGAAAAAAGAAAAAAACAACGGTTTGGTCATTCTGCTGGTAACCGACCAACGCTGCATCCAGTTTTATACGGGATACGGTTTGGAAGGGGACCTTCCTGATGCCATCTGCAAACGTATACAGACCAAATACATGATTCCCTATCTGAAAGACGGTAATTGGGATGCCGGAATGGTAGCGGGTGTAAAGGCAGTCTGTTCACGTCTTGACGGCACTATGGTGAATGACACGGAAGAGGAGGATGACCTCTCCGTAGGAGGTATCCTACTGGGGCTTATCGGTTTCCTCGCAGTGGCATCTATTATAGGTATCCTTGCCCAACGCGCTGCCAACAAATGCCCCAACTGCGGACAACATAAATTGCAACGAAGCGGAAGCGTACTCATCTCACGCCGCAATGGAGTGAAAACGGAAGATGTGACCTACACCTGCCGCAATTGCGGACATAAAGTAGTGCGCCGCCAGCAGTCATACGATGAAAATTACCGGGGAGGAGGCGGAGGTGGTCCGGTCATCTTCGGTGGTGGAGGTCTCTTCGGCGGAGGTGGCGGAGGAGGCTTCAGCGGTGGTAGCTTCGGAGGCGGTATGGGAGGTGGCGGTGGAGCCGGTTCCCGGTTCTAACGCCGAGGATGTGTCATCTGTGTGCCATCAACCGTTTTGACACACCTTCGAGGATACTGGAAGAAAATAAAACGTTTACATAGAATATAATTAAATGATTAATAACTGCCTTCCCCTCCTCCCCTCTCTCTATCGGAGAGGAATCGGAGGTGAGGCCTAAAAATGAAAAGTATGAAGAAATCAACCATTATCATTATCGTTGTTATAGCTCTTCTCGCCATTTGGGGGGTAACTGGCTATAACGGACTCGTAACCATGGACGAAAATGTCAGCGGACAATGGTCGAACGTAGAAACCCAATACCAACGCCGTGCCGACCTGATTCCGAACTTGGTGAATACCGTGAAAGGATATGCCACGCACGAGAAGGAAACACTGGAAGGTGTAGTAGAAGCCCGCAGCAAAGCCACTCAAATCAAAGTGGATGCGGCAGACCTTACTCCGGAAAAGCTGGCTGAATATCAGAAAGCACAAGGTGCGGTGACTTCCGCCCTCGGTAAATTGCTTGCCATCACAGAAAACTATCCGGACTTGAAAGCAAATCAGAATTTCCTGGAACTGCAGGCACAGCTGGAAGGTACGGAAAACCGTATCAACGTAGCACGTACCAACTTCAACAATGCAGCCAAGAACTTCAATACAGCCATTCGCCGTTTCCCCAAGAATATCCTTGCCGGTCTCTTCGGTTTTGAGAAACGAGCTTATTTCGAAGCGGCAGAAGGAGCGGAACAAGCTCCCCAGGTACAATTCTGATAAATACACAACTCTATAGCGAGGCACAAAGGCGAGAAACTTTGTGCCTCGCTTTGTGTTGTAGAAGATTAGATGTATCTTTGCACATTCAATTGAACAAACCTATTATCTCATGAGTAATCAACGATACATGATGCGAGGCGTCAGCGCATCCAAAGAAGATGTGCACAACGCCATCAAGAACATCGACAAAGGTATTTTCCCGCAGGCTTTCTGCAAAATCATCCCCGACATTTTGGGCGGTGACCCGGAGTATTGCAACATTATGCATGCCGATGGAGCAGGCACCAAGTCCAGTCTTGCCTATATGTACTGGAAGGAAACCGGCGACCTGGGTGTGTGGAAAGGCATTGCACAAGATGCACTGATTATGAACATCGACGACCTGCTTTGTGTGGGTGCGGTAGACAACATTCTGGTATCCTCTACCATCGGACGTAATAAACTGCTCATCCCCGGCGAAGTAATCTCAGCCATCATCAACGGTACGGACGAACTGCTTGCCGAACTCCGCGAAATGGGTGTAGGCGTATATGCCACCGGTGGCGAAACCGCCGATGTGGGCGACCTGGTGCGTACCATCATCGTTGACTCTACGGTGACCTGCCGCATGAAGCGTTCGGATGTTATCGACAATGCCAATATCCGTCCGGGCGATGTGATTGTAGGTCTGGCATCTTACGGAAAGGCTACTTATGAGAAAGAATACAATGGCGGTATGGGCAGTAACGGACTGACCAGCGCACGCCACGATGTATTCTCCAAATACCTGGCAGAGAAATACCCTGAAAGCTATGACAAGGCTGTACCCGAAGAACTGGTATACAGTGGCAAGCTAAAACTGACAGACAGTGTCGAAGACAGTCCGCTGGATGCAGGAAAGCTGGTACTTTCTCCCACCCGCACCTATGCGCCGGTGGTTAAGAAGCTGCTCGATGCGCTCCGTCCCCAAATTCACGGAATGGTACACTGCTCGGGCGGCGCGCAGACCAAGGTGCTGCACTTTGTGGGAGACAACTGCCGTGTCATCAAAGACAATCTCTTCCCCGTTCCACCGTTGTTCAAGACCATCAAGGAGCAGAGCGATACGGACTGGAGCGAAATGTACAAGGTGTTCAATATGGGGCATCGCCTGGAAGTGTACCTCTCTCCCGAACATGCAGAAGAGGTGATTGCTATTTCGAAGAGTTTCAACATCGATGCACAGATTGTAGGCCGCGTGGAAGAAAGCGACAAGAAAGAACTGATTATCAAGAGCGAATTCGGAGAGTTCAAGTATTAAATATATGGCAGACAACAATACCATACTCGAAAAGCTGGAAGGGCTTGTCGCCCGCTTCGAAGAAGTGTCGACCTTGATTACAGACCCGGCAGTGATTGCGGACCAGAAGCGTTACGTCAAGCTCACCAAGAGTATAAAGAACTGGGCGACCTGATGAATGCCCGCAAAGAGTACATGCAAGTACTGAGCGGCATAGAAGAAGCCAAAGAAATCATCGCCAACGAAACAGACCAGGAGATGCGGGAAATGGCACGCGAAGAGCTGGATGCCTGCCAAACCCGCCAACCGGAACTGGAAGAGCAGATAAAGCTGCTGCTCGTCCCCGCCGACCCGCAGGATGGCCGTAATGCCATCCTCGAAATTCGTGGCGGCACGGGTGGTGACGAAGCGGCAATCTTTGCCGGCGACCTCTTCCGCATGTACACCAAGTACTGCGAATCCAAGGGATGGAAAATGGAGATATCCAGCGCCAACGAAGGTGCAGCCGGCGGTTTCAAGGAAATTGTCTGCTCCGTGACGGGCGACAATGTATACGGCACACTGAAATATGAATCGGGCGTGCACCGCGTGCAGCGCGTACCGGCCACAGAAACGCAAGGACGGGTACACACCTCAGCCGCCAGCGTAGCCGTGCTTCCCGAAGCCGAAGAGTTCGACGTAGTTATCAACGAAGGTGAAATCAAGTGGGACACCTTCCGAAGCGGTGGTGCCGGCGGTCAGAACGTGAACAAGGTGGAATCGGGCGTGCGCCTGCGCTACAACTGGAAGAATCCCAACACAGGCATAGTCGAAGAAATCCTCATCGAATGTACCGAGACGCGCGACCAGCCGAAGAACAAGGAACGCGCCCTCTCGCGCTTGCGTACCTTCATCTACGACAAGGAACACCAGAAGTACATCGACGACATCGCCTCCAAGCGTAAGACGATGGTCAGTACTGGCGACCGCTCCGCCAAGATACGCACCTACAACTATCCGCAAGGACGCATCACGGACCACCGCATCAACTACACCATCTACAATCTCGCCGCCTTCATGGACGGAGACATCCAAGACTGCATCGACCACCTGATTGTGGCGGAAAATGCAGAAAGACTGAAAGAGAGCGAACTGTAAGGCAGTGATAAGTAACCCGTAACTAAAAAATAATATGAACAAACAGCAATTATTCGAGAACATCAAGCGCAAGAAGTCATTCCTTTGCGTAGGTCTTGACACCGACATCAAGAAAATACCCGAACATCTTCTGAAAGAGGAAGACCCTATATTCGCTTTCAACAAAGCCATCATCGACGCTACTGCCGACCTCTGCATCGCCTACAAGCCCAATCTGGCATTTTATGAGAGCATGGGCGTGAAAGGCTGGATAGCTTTCGAGAAAACCGTAAACTACATCAAGCAGAACTATCCCGACCAATTCATCATCGCCGACGCCAAACGCGGTGACATCGGGAACACCTCTGCCATGTATGCGCGCACCTTCTTCGAGGAACTCGACATCGACTCCGTAACCGTTGCCCCCTACATGGGCGAAGACAGCGTAACCCCGTTCCTCACCTACAAAGGCAAATGGGTAATCCTGCTTGCGTTGACCAGCAACAAAGGCTCGCACGACTTCCAGCTGACGGAAGACACCAACGGCGAACGCCTCTTCGAAAAAGTGCTCCGCAAATCCCAGGAGTGGGCCAGTGACGAACAGATGATGTACGTAGTAGGCGCCACACAAGGCCGCGCCTTCGAAGATATCCGCAAGATTGTTCCCGAACACTTCCTTTTAGTGCCCGGCGTAGGCGCACAAGGCGGTTCATTGGAAGAGGTCTGCAAGTACGGCATGAACAAGACTTGCGGGCTGATTGTTAACTCCAGCCGTGGCATCATCTACGTGGACAAGACAGAGAACTTCGCCGCCGCCAGCCGAAAAGCAGCCCAAGAAGTGCAGGCACAGATGGCGGAAGAGTTGAAAAAAGTGATTAACGACTAACGCTTAATGTTCGAAAGAAAGATTATCAACGACCCTGTCTTCGGGTTCATCAACATACCAAAGGGGTTGTTGTACGATGTTGTACGACATCCCCTTTTGCAACGTCTAAACCGTATCAAGCAACTGGGGTTGTCCTCTGTCGTATATCCCGGTGCGCAGCATACACGGTTCCAACACTCTTTGGGAGCCTTCTACCTGATGAGTGAGGCCATCCAGCAACTTGCCACCAAAGGAAACTTTATCTTCGACAGCGAAGCCGAAGCTGTGGAAGCCGCTATCCTGATGCACGACATCGGCCACGGACCCTTCTCCCACGTACTGGAAAATACCATCGTGCAGGGCGTCTCCCACGAAGACATCTCCTTGATGCTGATGGAACGCATCAACAAAGAAATGAACGGGCAACTGACACTTGCCATCCAAATATTCAAGGATGAATACCCCAAGCGTTTCCTCCACCAGCTGGTAAGCGGGCAACTGGATATGGACCGCCTGGACTACCTGCGCCGCGACAGCTTCTATACCGGAGTGACCGAAGGCAACATTGGCTCCGCCCGCATTATCAAGATGCTGGATGTAAAGGATGACCACCTGGTAGTAGAGTCCAAAGGCATCTATTCTATTGAGAACTTCCTCACCGCCCGCCGCCTGATGTACTGGCAAGTCTATCTGCACAAAACCTCCGTTGCCTACGAGAAAATGCTGATTAGCACCCTGCTCCGCGCCAAGGAACTGGCAAGCCGCGGCATAGACCTCTTTGCCTCACCCGCCTTGAAATTCTTTCTATACAACGACATCAGCCGGGAGGCATTCTACAACAATCCCGAATGTTTGGAGAATTTCATTCAGTTGGACGATAATGACATCTGGACTGCCCTCAAGGTATGGAGCCGCCATTCGGATAAGGTTTTGTCCACCCTGAGCGCCGGCATGATTAACCGAAACATCTTCAAAGTCGAGATTTCTACCGAACCTATTAGTGAGGAACGGAAAAAAGAACTAACTTTGCAAATCAGTGAACAACTGAACATCCCTCTCTCCGAAGCGAGATATTTCATCTCTACCCCCAGCATCGAGAAGAATATGTACGACGAGGCAGATGACAGTATTGACATCCTCTACAACGACGGCAGCATCAAGAATATTGCCGAAGCATCGGATATGCTCAATATCTCTCTTCTGTCCAAGAAAGTAAAAAAGTACTACTTATGCTACCAACGTTTGCATAGATAAGTATAAAATATTCACCTCAGGACAAGGAAATATAAAAAAAAAGTCCGTTATTTGCGTTTTGAAACCATCTAACAAGAATAAGACATGGAGTTCTCTGCTAAACAAATTGCAACATTTATCCAAGGAGAAATTGTTGGAGACGAGAATGCTACCGTTCACACCTTTGCGAAAATCGAAGAGGGAATACCGGGAGCCATCTCCTTTCTATCCAACCCCAAATATACCCCCTACATATACGAAACCCAATCAAGCATTGTTCTGGTAAACAAGGACTTTGTTCCGGAACAAGAAGTGAAAGCCACCCTGATTAAAGTGGACAATGCGTATGAAAGTCTTGCTAAATTGCTAAATCTTTATGAGCAAAGCAAGCCAAAGCGGGTGGGAATTGACTCTCTGGCCTTTGTTGCCGAGACAGCTAAAATTGGCAAGGATGTTTACATTGCGCCTTTTGCCTGCATTGGCGAATACGCAGAGGTGGGAGACAATACGGTCATTCATCCGCACGTCACGATTGGCAGCGGTGCCAAAGTGGGCAATGACTGTATTATTTACGCTAACTCCACCATCTACCACGATTGCCGGGTAGGAAACCACTGCATCCTGCACTCTGGTTGCGTTATCGGTGCAGACGGTTTCGGCTTCGCCCCCACTTCCGAGGGCTATGAAAAAATACCGCAAATAGGTATCACTATCCTGGAAGACCATGTGGAAATCGGTGCCAACACGTGTGTGGACCGTGCTACTATGGGAGCCACCATCGTACATAGCGGTGTGAAACTGGATAATTTGATTCAGGTGGCACACAATGATGAAATAGGCTCCCACACCGTAATGGCGGCGCAAGTAGGTGTAGCAGGTTCTACCAAGATAGGAGAATGGTGCATGTTCGGCGGGCAGGTAGGCATTGCAGGTCATATTCATATTGGCAACAAAGTGAACCTTGGCGCACAGTCTGGTGTTCCCAGTAGCATAAAGGACGGTAGCCAGCTTATCGGTACCCCTCCTATGGAGCTGAAACAATATTTCAAGGCATCCATCGCACAAAGAAGTTTGCCGGAAATGCAAGTGGAACTGCGCCAGCTCCGCAAAGAATTGAATGAACTTAAACAACAATTAAATAAGTAACCAATGTTAAAACAAAAGACTCTAAAAGATAGCTTTTCGCTTAGTGGAAAAGGTCTTCATACGGGACTTGACCTAACCGTTACTTTCAATCCTGCTCCGGATAACCATGGCTACAAAATCCAACGTATCGACTTGGAAGGACAGCCTACCTTCGATGCCGTTGCAGACAACGTATCCGAAACTACCCGTGGAACTGTAATCTCCAAAAACGGAGTAAAGGTGAGCACAGTGGAGCATGGTATGGCAGCCCTCTATGCATTGGGTATCGATAACTGCTTGATACAGGTAAACGGACCGGAATTTCCCATTCTGGACGGAAGCGCCCAATATTATGTCAACGAAATAGAGCGCGTAGGCACTGTAGAACAAAATGCCGTAAAAGATTTCTATATCATCAAGTCCAAAATTGAATTCCGTGACGAAACAACCGGCTCTTCCATCATCGTGTTGCCGGACGAGAACTTCAGCTTGAATGTATTGGTATCATACGATTCCAACATCCTCCCCAACCAGTTTGCAACGCTGGAGGACATGACGAAGTTCAAGGATGAAATCGCCGCAAGCCGTACTTTCGTGTTTGTACGCGAAATTGAGCCGTTGCTGCAAGCCGGTCTTATCAAGGGCGGCGACCTTGACAATGCGATTGTTATTTACGAACGCGAAATGTCCCAGGAGAACTATGACAAGCTGGCCGACGTGATGGGTGTTCCTCATATGGACGCCAAACAATTGGGATATATCAACCACAAACCTTTGGTGTGGCCCAATGAATGCGCCCGCCACAAGTTACTTGATGTCATCGGTGACCTGGCCTTGATAGGCAAGCCCATCAAGGGCCGTATCATCGCTACCCGCCCGGGACACACTATCAACAATAAGTTCGCCCGCCAGATGCGCAAGGAAATCCGTTTGCACGAAATACAAGCCCCTACCTACGACTGCAACCGCGAACCGATTATGGATGTAAACCGCATCCGCGAACTTCTGCCTCACCGTTACCCGATGCAATTGGTGGACAAAGTCATAGAAATAGGTGCCAACTACATCGTAGGCGTCAAGAACGTAACTTCCAACGAACCTTTCTTCCAGGGACACTTCCCGCAGGAACCCGTAATGCCCGGTGTGTTGCAGATAGAGGCAATGGCACAGACGGGAGGTTTGCTTGTACTGAATTCAGTGGATGAACCGGAACGTTACTCCACCTACTTCATGAAGATTGACGGTGTGAAATTCCGCCAGAAAGTGGTACCTGGAGATACCCTCATCTTCCGTGTAGAGCTGATGGCCCCCATACGCCGCGGCATCTCTACCATGAAAGGCTATGTGTTTGTAGGCGAAAAAGTTGTCTGCGAAGCAGAGTTTATGGCGCAAATAGTTAAGAACAAATAATAAAATTTACGATTAGACTATTTACGATTTACGATTCAAATTATTCGTGAGAATTATCACATTCGGATAAAATCGTATATACAGTAAATCGCAAGTATTCTCAATCGTAAATCGTAAATAGCTAAATCGTAAATAATATGATAAGTCCCTTAGCGTATATTCATCCCGAAGCCAAAATCGGGGAAAACGTAGAGATTGCTCCTTTTGTTTTCATTGACAAGAATGTGGTAATCGGTGATAACAACAAGATTATGGCAAATGTCAACATTCTGTACGGTGCACGCATCGGCAATGGAAACACCATTTTCCCGGGAGCCGTTATCGGTGCTATTCCCCAGGATTTAAAGTTCAGAGGGGAGGAAAGCACTGCTGAAATCGGAGACAACAATATCATACGTGAAAACGTAACTGTCAACCGCGGTACAGCTGCCAAAGGCAGAACCATCGTCGGTAACAACAATCTCCTGATGGAAAGTGTACACGTGGCCCACGATGCTCTGATAGGCAACAGCTGTATCATTGGCAACTCTACAAAAATGGCGGGTGAAATTGTCATCGACGATTATTCCATCATCAGTGCCAATGTACTGATGCACCAATTCTGCCATGTGGGCGGTTATGGAATGATACAAGGCGGCTGCCGTTTCAGCAAGGACATCCCACCGTACATCATTGCCGGACGCGAGCCTATCTGCTATGCGGGAATCAATGTGGTAGGGTTACGCCGCCGTGGCTTCTCCAACGAGACCATTGAGAAAATCCATGATGCCTATCGTATTATCTATCAAGGCGGTCTGAACAATACGGATGCCTTGAAGAAAATCGAGGATGAAATGGAAATGACACCGGAAATAAGCTATATCGTAAACTTTATACGTGAATCAGCCCGTGGCATTATCCCCGCAGGAAAATGAAAAACGTATGATTTACACAAAGTCAGAAATCATAAATTATAAATCATCATGATCTACAGATTTACAATCATCTCTGATGAGGTGGACGATTTTGTCAGAGAAATACAGATAGACCCGGAAGCTACCTTTTATGACTTCCATGAAGCGATTCTAAAGTCGGCAGGCTACACTAACGACCAGATGACTTCTTTCTTCATTTGCGATGATGACTGGGAGAAAGAGAAAGAAATTACGCTGGAAGAAATGGATGACAATCCGGAAATGGACAGTTGGGTGATGAAAGAGACCCAGTTGAGCGAACTGGTTGAAGACGAGAAGCAGAAACTTCTCTATGTATTCGATTATATGACTGAGCGCTGCTTCTTCATCGAGCTTTCTGAAATCATTACCGGAAAGGAAATGAAAGGAGCCAAATGCACCAAGAAGGCAGGTGAAGCTCCCAAGCAGACCATTGATTTTGAAGAGATGGCAGCTGCTGGCGGTTCCCTTGATTTGGACGAAAACTTTTACGGCGACCAGGACTTCGATATGGAAGATTTCGACAAAGAGGGTTTCGGCGGTTTGGACGAAGCCGGAAACTCCTTTGAAGAAGAGAAATATTAAACAGACATACCATACAGATTTCTTTTAGGCACGGATTACACGGAAACACACGGTTGTTATTGAATATTCCGTGTAATCCGCGTAATCCGTGCCTATTTTTTTACCCACATGCACACCCTAATCGTACTTATCGGTCCCACCGGAGTAGGCAAAACAGAGCTCAGCCTCCGATTGGCAGAACATTTCCATACTTGTATCGTCTCGGCCGATTCGAGACAACTCTATGCAGATTTAAAGATAGGCACGGCTGCCCCTACACCGGAGCAACTGCAACGGGTACAGCATCACTTCGTCGGTACCCTGAAGCTGACAGACTATTACAGTGCCGCCCAATACGAAGCGGAAGTGATGAAGCTGCTGGAAGACCTGTTTACAAAGCATAACACCGTACTGCTGACCGGAGGCTCAATGATGTATGTAGATGCAGTCTGTAAAGGAATTGACGACATTCCGACCGTAGATGCCGATACACGCCAGCTCATGCTGCACAAATACGAAACAGAAGGTCTGGAAAGACTTTGTGCGGAACTTAAGCTGTTGGATCCAGAATATTACAAAATAGTAGATTTGAAGAATCCCAAACGCGTAGTCCATGCTTTGGAAATCTGCTACATGACGGGAAAGGCCTACACTTCCTTCCGCACTCAACAAAAGAAAGAACGCCCCTTCCGTATCATCAAAATAGGATTAACACGTAACCGGGAAGAGCTTTATGAACGCATCAACTGCCGGGTGGACCAAATGGTGGAAGAGGGTTTAGTGGAAGAAGCGCGCATGGTCTACCCGCATAAAAGTCTAAATTCCCTAAATACAGTAGGCTACAAAGAAATATTCAAGTACCTGGATGGTGAATGGACATTACCCTTTGCCATCGAAAAGATAAAGCAGAACTCACGCATCTATTCCCGTAAGCAAATGACCTGGTTCAAACGAGACGAGGAAATCCACTGGTTCCACCCGGAGCAGGAAGGGGAAATACTGGAATACTGTCATTGTTCCATCAAAGGCGTATAAGCCTTTCGGACAAGTGCTTCCACATCTTGATAAAGCTTCTGCATTTCTTGAGAATCAATGCTTCCTTGCTGTCTCCAGCTGTCCAACAATAGGCATGTACGGCGAAACACCTCTGCCTCTACCGTAACAAGCTGCTGCATATAGCCATTATTCTCCATATTGTACAGTTTTTCCCAATTCAGATAACGATTGGTTCCCATCCCCTGATTATAACAAAAGACATTGTTGGAAAGCCGGAGTGACCAATCACTGAGCGGAGCGGCGGCACACGCCTTGTCCCAACATACCATCGGAGGCAGAAGTCTATCCGCATCCTTCACCCAAAGCGGCACGGCAATACCCGTAGGAGGATATCCCAGCATTGTCCACATCGTAGTAAGTTCCACCTTCTCACCCGGTTTTACGCCCTGCACCACAATGGAACAAGAAGTACTGTTACGGGGAATAAAATCCTGGTCGACAAACCAACCGGAACCTTGCGGGCGATTAAATTTCCCGTTCTTCAAATCAATATCAAGCATGCCATTGCGAAACGAACGTGAAAGATCATTGAATATACCCTGCGGTGTGATCCCTCCCGTTGCAGAAGCCCTCATCAGTACCCTGTCTGCCTCCATATAGCGTACATAACCTGCCCCCCGATTTGCTTCACCGGCAAAAGAGAAGTTGGTACGGGCAATGTAGCCGTAAGGAGCATCTTTGGGATTATTGGCATCATACATCGTATATTTATAATAATCCACCTCAAACATGGCGGCAGCGCCTTGAGCGTCGATTACGCCAAAATTGGCCTCTATCAAGCTGGGCTTGGAAATGGTATCGAGGAAATGGCAGAAATCCTCCACCGTGGCACAAACCTCCAAGGCACGGTAGATAATCCTCCCGTTGGCTGCCCCCCGTTCTTCCCCATCTTTCACTTCCACCAGATTGTAGGATTGGGTGTTCATCAAGGCAAAACCAACGGAGTTTGTACCCATCCATGCCTCTTTCAAGGCAGGAAAGTTAGCACTATTCACATCGGCAATGAAGTTATACTTCTCCCCTTTTATATAAGCAACATGATTTCGCAGATAGTCCGTATCACGGTTTTTCCATAGCAACGGACGGCCGTCAGGAGTAACCTTTCCAGAAACGACGGCAGATGTACAAGCCAGAACCGGCTCAGCAGTGAGTGCCGCAAGCAGTCCCCATATTAAAAAAAGATGTTTTATCATAACCTTGCCTTCCTTAGATTTATATTCGCAAAGGTATGATAATCTGTGAAAGGGCAAAAGAAATCCTCTGAAATCCTTATCCCCTATTCATCAGGAAAGAATTATTCGCTGACAAGTTTCTGCAACTTATCCTGCATATACCGAAGTTTCGCAGTTCCAGTACCTTGTTCTATATGACGGATAATGCCTTTCTTATCCACCAGTATAGTGACCGGCATACCACTCACATGAAAGGTCTCGAAGAAAAACAAGTCATCGGCTATCTGGGTAAAGAGGAAAGGACGGCTCTCTACAATTTTCTTTATTTGTGCAGCACTGTCAAAAGTCGTAGCAAGATAGGTTACATCAGGATAGACTTCTATCCATTTGTTCAGCTCCGGCATTTCACGGATACAAGGACCACAGCCGGTATACCAGAAGTTCAAGACCATAGGACGTCCCGTCACATCGGCCTTGCTCCACTCCTGTCCTTCTATGTCTTTCACTTTGAATTCCGGAAAAGCCTTTCCTATCCATTCTTCCTTCTTCAAAGTCTGTACGGCACCGCCTATCGGCAACTTCTTCCCCGTTCCTCCACGGTAACTCATCAAGAAAGCTTCCGCACCAGGCACCTCGTCGGCAGGAGTAGCATATTCTCTCACCTCCTCAGACAGCACAATGCCCTTGCGCAAGCGGAGTTCCGTAACCTCGTGTCTCGCGCCGTCCTCATGTATTATGAAAGCCGCCACGTTGTCCGAACCCACACCAGGCGGCATGCCTTCGAAGAAAAGCCCGCCCACCAAATAATATTTCTTACCGGCTGTCTGGGCAGAGCAAAGCCCTGCCCCCACAGCTACCAGAATCAGAAACAAAGAGAGAATTTTCCTTATCATAGTTGTTAGAGACTATTCACTTTTCAGCGTAATCGTAAGCTTGGGCTGCACCTTCACTTTGCCGGTAGCCATGCCTATATACGAAACAACCAATACAGCATCCTTAGAAGGTACAGAAAGGACAAAATTGCCATTGACATCGGTAACGCTTCCCGTAGTGGTACCTTCTATCAGAACAGCCGCACCGATAACAGGCTCACCCTGCTCATCCACCACTTTGCCTTCCACTTTCATATTGCCTTTGGCAATGGTCTTTTCTACAGCTTTAGTTTTTTTAGTAGTGATGTAAATCTCACCTTTTCCACCTGCCTCTTTCTTCACCTCAATACCCTCAATATTCTCGGCAGGTATTAAATCATCGATAGTTTTAGTACCCAAGTCAACCTTTTCTCCATCAATATAGACAGTCTTTATTAAATCAAGACTACTCTTATGCTGTACTTTAGCATTCTCTGCCACCTCATTACCCCGGCGGATAACCATACCCGGAGTTCCTTGTTTCAGGGTTATCAGAACAACGCCATTCTGTCCCTCTTCTCCATATAAATCCGTGGCAGATTTATCTTTCAAAACCGTTACACGTTCTATCTTATCAGGATTCAATGCACTCATGACAGATGGCGTCACCTCTTTTCCATCCACAATATACAATGGCTCTTTCCCATTACCTGCATATCCTTCAACTGTAATACCATTGGCAGAAGAAGTTTTTTCAAGTTTGTCGTCGTCCAGCCTGAACATCACCGGCACCGTAAATTTCACAGCCACCGGCTGCCCCTTCTGTCTCCCCGGCTTCCACTTCGGCATAGTGTTTATCAATCGCAGCGCCTCGGCATCCATATCCTTATCCACAGAACGGAGCACCTTGGAGTCCTTGATGCTTCCATCTTCATCCACCACAAACTGGACAGTGACCCGTCCCTGCGTACCGTTCTCTTTGGCAGATGCCGGATAACGCATATTCGTCTTGATATAATCCATGAAAGCACTCATTCCGCCGCCGGGAAATTCCGGCATCTCCTCTGCCACCTCGAAGACCAGAGTTCCCTTCAACCGCTTGCGGACTTCCGCCGGTACATACTTCACATCGGCAGGCTTCGTAGTGTCACCTGCACTTTCCGCCACTTTTGTTTCTACAATTGCAGCCAAATCGTTAACTTTGACGCTTGAAATCTTCTCCACTTTATCGGAGACTTCGGGACGGGCAAAAGCTGTCACTGCAATGGCAGCTACCGGAAGTACATAAAGATACTTCAAACGTGCCCACGGGCTTGATTTTTCTTTTAACATCATAGTGATACGTTTTTTAAGTTTACTGTGATTAAAGCTGTTGGCCATAGAGTAGAGCCTTGTGCCGACAGCTTTTTTTATTAATAATAGTTGATACTGTTTTGCATCCACACCCTCCTTTATCACCGTTTCATCCGCTTCAAACTCATGGATATTCTGCAATTCCTGCTTCAGGAGCCATGATGCCGGATTGAACCACTGAAAGAAAATGCAGACATCAGCCACCAGCAAGTCCCAGGAATGGCGGTTATGGATATGGGCAAGCTCGTGGATAAGGATTTCCCGTCCGTTCTCCTCCAAGTCTTTCCGTGAAATGACAATATATCCCATCCAACTGAACGGAGCGATGTCACAGTTGTGTACAATCAAAGTAACGCGCTCTTTCCTGCCCGGTAAGTAGCTGCCGATATCCTCTTTTTTACCCGATTTCAGCAACATCAGTAACCGTACCAACGAATATACGTTGCGGAAGGCAAAGAAAACGATTCCTGCCAGATAGACAAGCAGCGCCACTTGTATCCAGGTGACTGTTGCCGTTTCAGTCCTTGCTCCGGCCTCAGTGGCATTCACTGCATCCGCCATCATCAGCAACTGCTCCAATGTCAGCATCGTCTGGTGCACTTCCGTCTCCTGCTTCACACTTACCTCTACCAAAGGCAATAGGCAGGACAACAGCAAAATGCCCAACAATGAAAAACGGTTGAAACGATGAAACGTCTCGCGTGCCAGCAACAAGCGATAAAACAAATAGAATATCGCCAGGCAAACAGAAGATTTGAGTATATAAACAAAAAACAGACCCATGGTATTATTTACTATTTAGGGATTTACGATTTACTATTTACAGTTACTTGGTCAGTTCATTCCGTAGCATCTCCACTCCGGGAAATCCGGTTGCTTTGTAGGAAATATCTCCTTCACGGTTCACGACGAAATAGGTCGGGATACCCGGATATTCGTACAGCTTTGCCAATGCCGTACTTTGCTCATTGCTAATGCGACAGTGAATACCGGGTATATCCGGTATCATTACTTTCCATTTTCCTTCAGGAGATGTTTCGTCGACAATATATAGATAAACCACCTCTTTCAGCTCCTCTTTCAACGGTTTCAGGCTTTTCATGGCCCGCATACAAGGACCACACCAGGTGTTCCACATATCCACCAGTACCATCTTGCCACGATAAGGACGAGTAATGACCTGCAACAAACTGTCTGCCGCTACCTCCTTTTCCACCTCAACAATCTTATATCCGGTCTTTCCCTTAGTAGCTTCCAACTCTGATTTCAGTTCGGCTTCAATCCTCCCGTTTCTCATCAGGAACAATTGCCTGAGGTCGGGAGAAGCGATGCTGTCCACCGTCCGACGCTCTTCCTCAGTCAAAGGCATGTACTTGCTCAGATTACGGGAAGCACGCCCGGCAAGAAGCATGTCCGGCCAAAGAGGGTCTTGCACAAACTTATCCCGGAAATTTCCGGTAGCGGTCTTCACAAAGTCCGTATAATAATTGTAATATTTCTGTTCGGGGGTATGCAGAATATCCAGTTGCAGTATTTCCTTGAAGTATGAGGTACTGTCCACCGTCATGTCCGCCCTTTTCACCCCCTTCCTGCCCGAAAACATCGGGGCATAACTAAGGTTACTCTTGTAATTATAGATAAGGCTGAACAGATTCATATCCAGATTTGCCCGGATATAAGTACGGCAAGCCTGGCTCATATCCTTGTTTTTTACAAGTTTCTTTTGCACATCTTCATAATGCCTGAACAGATACTTTTTATATGCCTGCGGAGTCATCCCACAAATATCTGCATAAAAATCATCAGCTCCCGATAAGCTTTTCATTTCACCGAACCGCAGCAACTCGGTATTCAGACCGGCATAGTCTCCTTCAAACCAAACACAGTTGTCCGTTACACCATCCCTTTTCCGGCTTAAAAGACGGCTTTGCGAATAGAATATTTCAGGCAGATTGATTGTGACATCCAGTTCTCCACCCGGAACGAGAAACAATTCTATTTTCGAACGGGATATCCACAGCGTAGCACCGCTCGGCAACAGCACCTCCGTCTCATAGCGGAACGTGCCATCCTCCGCTATCTTCAAGTCCTTACCGGTGAAATACATGAAGAACCAAGGCGAGTCATAGTAGCGTAACGTCACTCCATACTCTGGTTTATACCCCAATATCCGCCCCTTTATGACAGTCTTTCCCATATTCAGTTCCGGTCCGGGCAATGGCAAAACCTCATCCGGTTTCTTATTCCGCAAACGTTCGGGAATATCCACCCGAGGTTTCTCTCCGTTGAGCTGTATACCATAAATTATCCATCCTTCATCACTACCCGGCATCTCTACGAAATCAAAGCTCTCAGTATCCATCGGAAGCGGACTAAACTTCAAAACAGCAGCCATTTCACCGGAAGCGGGAATATGCGTCCACTCATCCCTGGCAAAACCGGTATTTCCCAAATATCCGTAATCCTTTCCGGATGCCCGCAACACAGCTGTCGAATCAATCCTGACCTTATCGCCCTGCATACCATAAAGCCTTACCGCCAGCCAGGTCGTATCTTTTCCAAGCGTCACTTGCTCCACTTCAATGCTACGCGTATTGCATGCCATGAAATAGGGTACCTCTACGATTTTCTTTGCCTGCAATCCGCAGCAAATACTTACCAGCAGCAAACAAACCAATCCGATATTTTTCATAAGCCAGAGTTATTAGAGTCTCAACAATCTCAGTCCCTTCCCTTTTCCACGTCTTGTATCAACTGCTTCAATTCTTCCAAGGATATATCCTCTTCCTTCACCAAAGACGACACTGCGCTGAGGTAGGAATTATTGAAATATTTACTGATAACGTTCTTCAGTGTCCGCTTGCGAAAATCCTCCTCGCTGACCACCGCATAATACTGATAGGTGTTACCATATGTATGATGGCTCAGGAATCCCTTATCCTCCAATCCCCTCACAATGGTGGACAAAGTATTGAAATGGGGTTTCGGCTCTTCATAGAATGCCAGCATTTCCTTCACAAACAAGGGTCCTTTTTCCCAGAAAAAGCCCATGATTTCTTCTTCTTTTGCAGTCAATCCTTTCATAACATTCTTTGTTTTCTGCAAATAACTAAATTATTTAGTTCAAAAACTAATTTCTCTCGTTAAATAAAACTAAAGCTTTTAGTTTATCCGGCAAACACCACTCTCTAACCATCTCCCGACAAGCAAAATACCTACTAATAGTGATTGCAGTTCTCGGATAAAAGCCGTTACTTTGCGCACGAATTAAAGAATTAAAAACAATAACATACAATGAATGAGCAACATAAGTACCGCTCCACGGACAAGATGAGTGACCTCATCTGTGACAATTACTCCTTATTAATGGTGATGAGCCGCTTCGGACTGTCATTAGGATTCGGAGACAAGAGCGTGAAGGACGTCTGCGAAGCGCAAGGCGTAGATTGCCCCACATTCCTCGCCGTAGCCAACTTTATCAGCGAAGAACAATACTCTTACAGCGGCAATGAAAGTGACTTTTCCATTCCCGCCCTTATGGATTATCTGAAGCGTGCCCACACGTATTTCCTCGACTTCAACCTGCCGGCCATCCGCCGCAAACTCATCGAAGCCATCGATTGTTCCAGTACAAACGATGTAGCCTACCTCATCCTGAAGTTCTTCGATGAATATGCCAAGGAGGTACGCCGCCACATGGAATATGAAAACCAGGCCGTATTCACCTATGTAGAGCAATTGCTCCAAGGCAGACTATCGGACGAATACAACATCGCCACTTTTGCCAGCAAACATAATCAGATAGACACCAAACTGAAAGAGCTGAAGAACATCATCATCAAATACTACCCGGAAAAGGAGAACAACAATCTCCTAAATGCGGTCTTGTTCGATATATTCAACTGCGAACAAGACCTTGCCACCCACTGCCAGGTAGAAGATTATATGTTTGTTCCCGCCGTAGCGCAAATAGAAAAAAGGCTGAAAAATGAACAATAATACTTCTTTGAAGATTGTCATTGCAGAAACTTCGGTCATCATCCGGAGTGGTCTGACGGCTGTTTTGAAGCGTATTCCCAACTTGAATGCACACCCTATTGAGGTTTCTTCTCCGGAATCGCTGCAAAACTATATTCACATGCATCCGGCAGACATTATCATCATCAACCCCACTTTCGGTGGCTGGTTCGACCTGCCCGCCTTCAAGGCAGAACACGGAAAATCCGGCATCAAGTACATTGCTATGGTATGCTCCGTCATTGACAACAACATATTGAAGGAATATGACGAGAACTTCGCCATGTGCGATGACATAGATGTCATCACCTCCAAAATCAACCACTTGCTGCACACCGAGGAGGAAGAGGAAAAAGACAGCGAACAAGAAACCCTGAGCCAGCGCGAAAAAGAAATCATCACCTGCGTTGTGAAGGGCATGACCAACAAAGCCATCGCCGACAAACTCTACCTCTCCATTCATACTGTCATTACCCATCGCCGTAACATTGCACGCAAACTGCAGATACATTCTCCGGCAGGGCTCACCATCTACGCTATTGTCAACAAGCTGGTAGAATTGAGCGACATCAAGGACTCTCTATAAGATTCTTCCGGCAACCGTTTCCCTACCCACTACGGCCTATAGGGAAAAAACGGATGAATCCCTTGCAAAAGTATTCTCCCCCATACGGGAAAAGGCCTCTGGCTATTGATTAAGGTTTATCTTGTGACTGGCGATATACATCTTTAGCGTAAAGATGTATATCTTCAGCATAGAGATGTGCATCTTCAGGCTGAAGACAAAGCTCATCCCCTATGTCAGCCCTCCCCATGCTATGGCTCAAGCAGTCTGACAAGTAGCCTTAACCAACCTTGCCCACAGTATCCGCCACGCCATACACAAATCCCCGCTTCACGATATCACATCGGGAAGCGGGGATCCTTTTATCTTCATAAAAGTGGTTACGTAATTATGACTAACTAATTCATTCAAATCTGATGTTGCAAAGATAAGGCATCGGCAGACAGTGCGCAATCACTCAAATTAGGTATAATGAAAAAAGCCAGTCATTATAAATAGGTAGAACCACCCGTAAATCAGGCATTGGCATAGCTGTGCATTCCTCCAAGGATGTAGTTCACCCCGAAATAGGTCATCAGGACTGTCAGAAAGGCAACAATCATATAGATATGGAAGAATAACGGACTGCGGAAAATGCGCAGGCTGCGCGCATGGAACGCCGCTCCATAAACCATAAAGGTAATCAGCGCCCATACTTCCTTCGGGTCCCAAGCCCAATAACGCCCCCAAGAAGCATTGGCCCAAACCGCACCCAGAAAAATACCGGCTCCCAAAAAGAAAACGGCGGGATAAAGCAGCAATCGGCTGAGCAGCATCAACATCCGGGCTGAACGGCGAAGACACAATGCCAGTATGCCGTTCAGCATCATAAAGGCAAACAAAGCATAAGACATCATTATCAACGACACATGCGTACTGAGCCATGGAGAAACAAGCACGGGCATCAAGGGAGTGATTTGGGGATTCATCTGTCCCAAATAAGACACTAGCAAGGCAAAACCGGACAGCAAAAAGCCGAAAGGCACCATAAACGGGAAGCGCCGCCGAAACAGACAAGCCAGGAACAGCGCACACAATGCCATGAACTGCATCGTTTCGTATCCGTTGCCCAACGGTATTCGCCCACCGATGTACCACCTCAGACCATACCCGAAGAGCTGAAAGAGAAACGCCGCATAAAGAGAAAACGGGAAAAAAGTATCTGCCAAACGCGAAGAGAAAGAGAGCGCTACAATCCTACCGGAAGAGTCTGACAATGCCGACGAACGACGCAGGCCGCGATACAGCAGACGGAAGAAAGCCAGCATCCCCACCGTAAGGTTGAACATGAACAGCAATTTACTGAAAGGAATACGGTTATACAGCAATTCGGCTTGTATTTTAGTATCGGAAACAGGCTCCACACTCCCGTCTTCCGGCAAAGGACGAATCAATGTACCATTTTGGAGCATCAAAATCAGTCCCACCTTTTCATCCGCCTCTACAATGGCCTTTTCCAGAGAAGTCATTTTCTGATGATGGTCTTGCTTCCCCTTCCAGAACTTCTGCAAGCGATACTTCTCACCGTCGAACAAATCAGCCAGACATGCATAGGGTGTCTCCAAATGAAGCAGGCGACGGAGTGCCTCGTTTTTGATATAAATCATCGGCTCATTCTGCCAAACTTCCGGACGCAGAAGCCATCCACCAATCACCTGCTCCGGCGTCATGCCTCCATAAGACGGTTTTCCCGTCAGTTTCAGTACAAAATCGCGCGCAAGGGTATTGAAAGGAACCACACGGTCATTATAAATCACCTGCTTACGGGCGAGACTATCCGCCTGCTTGCGTGCCAGTGCCGGAAGGCTTCTCTTCTGCGCATGTACCCCACTTCCCAGACACAGCAACAATAGAACAAACATTCCTCCCTTCTTCAACAACGGATGCCTCAGCAGCCTGCGGAACTCTCCACCCCGGCTGACCAGCATCCAGAGCATGGAGACACCTAACAAGAGGTATCCACTATAGGTAACCCCTATCCCCCACGGGTCATAATTCACTGTCAGCCAGCTCCCCTGCATATCCTCATCAAAGGAAGACTGATAAAAGCGGAACCCCTGCCGTGAAAGAATACGGTTCATGGAGACGGGCGTCTCACCGTGAATATAGCTGATATAATCTGCAGGAGCATCCGTACCCGGATAGTACTCAATCCGGAAACTGTCCAGACGTAAGGTGAACGGTAACTCTACAACCTGCCTGCCGTCTTGTTCCAAAAAGCAGTTCACCTCACTGCCGACAGTAAGATGCACATATCCTTTTCGGCCACAAAGAAACGTAGTCATGGCTCCCGCCAAAATCACGAGGAAGGAGCCATGCAACAACAACGTCGGGAGACGCCGCCACAACCGCTGTCTTACAAGCACAACAACAGTCATCGCAGCAAGGGCTCCCCACAAACAACAGAACCAAATCGTATGATAAACATGCTTTTCTACAAAATCCGTACTGTATGTCTGCTCTACAAACGTAGTTGCAGCAAGTAAGAGCAGCAAACAACCATAAACAGCTATGAGAAACTTTTTCAATTAAGAGCTATCAATTAAAAGTAAAAAATCAATATGGAGCAAACTCCTTGTTTTCTAAAGACTTGACTCCCATACATTCCATCTCTATCAGCCAACCCGGACGACATACGGGAGCATATACAAACACTCTCGGAGTATCCGGAAAACGCTCGTCATACATTCCTTTGACCACGGTATAGTCTGCAACATCCCGCAGATAAACAATCATCTGTCCTAAATCATCAAACGTACAGCCAGCCTCTTTCAACAAAGCCTCCACATTCTCCCACATACGTTCCGTCTGCTTGCGAATGTCTCCGGGACATACCACCTCACCTTTATTATTGATGCTCGCAGTACCCGAAATAAACACCTGGCGACGGTCGCCATAATCCACATACGTACCTCGCTCGAAACTCACACCGTATTCGTATGTGGGATTCAGATGTGTCGGTGCGTAAAGGTAGTGAATTTGTTCAGATTTCAAACCATCTACAGCATAAGTATCCATCTGAACCGTCACTTTGGGGTCGGCATGACGGCCACCGATACCGGTACTGGAAATATAATGAGTCTTCTCCGTCAAGTCCTGGGTAACAAACACCTCATTACGCGCCTTCACCACTCCGGCATAATTCACATCCACGTTCTGTACAAAGAACCAGGTACGTATGCAATTATCAGCCAGCTTGCAGCCCTGTTCCATCAGCTGCATCACATAGTCATTCAACAGCAGACGGGTCTGGTATTCCGAATTGGCAGCACGATTGAAAGAGCCGCCTCCCCAAAGGTGACGGTAGGCGCCATGTCTCACTTCGAACAATCCGTTATGAAGCACCTGTGTTTCTACACCTTTCTGCAGATAGACCCACAGTGCAATCTTTGTACCGTTCAACGGCGGCTGCTCTACCACGGAGAGTGCACAATCCGAACATTCTGCCGAAAGCGCCAGTAGCATATCTGCTTGATTGGCGGCGTCACTTAGAAAGTAGCGTTTAAAGATGGCAACAGCACCTTGTAGTTCACTTTCACGCAGTTGGCAGTAAGTGTCGACCACCGCATTCAGCTGTTCTTCATAAGTCGCTTCCGGTCTGGTGGCATGAATCATTACATGATATTCTGAAACACCCGCTTCTACCTCATATTTAAAGATTTCGGTTAAGGTATTCTCCAATTGATTAGTTTGTTGTTGTTTATTTTTCATATTAAATATCAATTAGTCGTTGTTGTTCAAAAAAGTACCGGTATTACCAGTAAGGCCCATCATTATTACTGCTGTGCACCATCGTCAATCCAGTTGCCAATCAAAGACTGCATATCAGATGAGGTTATCATCTGAGAATGGTCTATACGCCAATCCGAGCTGATGTCCGTACCCAATATGAGATGCAAGACACTTTCTGACGCATTACCGGGCATAACCCTCATTTTACCGTCCACCGTCGTTGAAGCCCGGTTGACCAGATCAGCATGGCTATGTCCTTCCAGCAGATTCAAGCCACCACCCGGAGTGGTGCTAAGACCATGGCAAGCCGTACAAGTGGCATTGAATATTTTTTGTTGAATGGCATTGTACATACTTGCATCAACTGTTCCTGCATCCATAAGTATAGTATCAGCGATTTCAGTACATTCCATTGCCACCAAACTGACAATGCGCTTCCTCAACTTATTGATTACACATAGCTCGACAGTTGTCACCTCATCCGTTATGCCGGACATTGTCAACTGGATTTCATCATTATCCGATTCGGATGCCGGAACAACCTTTGAAACAATGGCATAATCGCTTTCATCATCAAATCCTGCCACTACCACACTATAGTCGCCCGACCACTTATCCACACCACTAATCCGGCCTGTCATCTTCACTGTGCGTCCTTCACCCGTGGCCACTACGGCATTCTCATAAATTCTCCCCTCATCGCATGCATGCAGACCTATAAGAAGCACGGGCAGAAAAAAGAAAAGAATGTATTTTTTCATAGACGAATCCTTTCCTGACTTCATTTAGAATGTATATTGAAGCATCACCGTGGCAGAGTGAGTGGCCAGACCTAAATTATCATTATCACGGTCGAGCTGCGTGTCGTGTCCCCAACGGGCTACATACTGATACATTGCCTGCAATTTCAAGTTGCATCCTCTGAAAAAGTAGTTCATACCTACAGCAGGCATATTCAGGAAACCGTCGTCATCCGTACCGTTACGATTGAAGATATCGTAGCGTGCGGCAAGCTGTAGGCGGGGAGCGACAAAGTAACCACCTTGCACATAACCGCCTAAAAAGCTATACGATTCATTTATCTTTTGCCGTTTGGTGAAACCTACATTCATATAATAAGCTTCAGCCGCCAGATAGAGCTTGTTCTTCAACATGGCAAATTCCAACCCCACACGGGTATCATTGGTACTCTCATTTTCACTCTCCACATTGATAGAACCCGAAAGACCGAATAATATCTTATCCTCGTTCAAACGGTTAGGATTACCTTGTGTGGAAGGCATCACCCCCTTGGGCATATAAGTCAGACGTCCGGCATACAGCAATGAAGGGATATGCCAGTCATCACTCATCGTCTTTGAAGCTGTATTCACGGAAGCTCCGGTTCCATTGAACAAGCCGACTTCATAACCGAACTTATCTGCCACCAGACCGTGAATTTCAACACCCAGGTCAAATCCCGTACCGATATTAGGCGTCACGGCATTCAACGAATAAGGCAAAATTACAGAAGACGTCAGAGAAACCGGCAACTGGGGAAGCAGTGTTTCGCCAAGAGTTGTCAGATAGGCATGCGAGAATGGAGTCTTGAACTTTCCGACACGAATCGCAAATTGTTTTTTCAGCTGTACATCAAACCACGCCTGCTGTAACAGCGCTCCTCCACTTGCAGCAGCATTGATGGACAGATTGAAAGCTACTTTTCCAAAAGCCTTGCCAGTAAAGCCAAGTACGGCATAAGGAATGGAAAAACCCGAATTGGCAATATTATCTTGGTTATAAGCCTTATCCAAGCCTTCATCATCATACCAATTGAAATTAGCACTCGTTTGTACCAACAGATAAGGCTTGAAAACAAAGTCACCTTTCTTTGTTTCAATGGTAAAACCTTCTCTTCCGGCCAATGACACTACACCATTCTCCGTATCTTCCTCATGTTGCGCCATAGCGGTCAAAGGCAAAACAGCCAGCATGGCAACATATAAAAATTTCTTCATAATTACTTTTTATATAAAGCTTATTAGTTCTAAAGTGAATTTAAAAATGCAATCAGGGCATCACGGTCATCCTTGCTCATGTTCTTAAAGAGATTTTTCGATGCTTCTCCCTCTCCCCCATGCCACATTATGGCTTCAACAAGATTGCGGGCACGGCCATCGTGTAAGAAGTAGGTATGTCCGTTTACCTTTTCCTGAAGCCCGATACCCCAAAGCGGAGTAGTGCGCCATTCATTGCCACGCGCCAACCCACTTACATAGTTATCATTCAGACCGACTCCCATAATTTCGGAGCCCATATCATGCAGCAAAAAATCCGAATAGGGGTGAATTGTCTGACTTCCCAACCATGGCAAACGGGTACCGTTCAACAGCACGGAGCCCCGAGGCTTGGTATGCAACGTGGTGACATGGCAAAGATGGCACTTGGCTTTATAGAAATTCTGTTCTCCCCTTATCACCTGCGGGTCATTCACATTACGCCGTGCAGGAACACCAAGACTCTGCATATACAAGTCAACATCTTCCATATCTTCTGTAGAAACATCCAACTGGGCATAAGAAAGCCCCATCATGCTGCCTTGATTCACCTGGGCCTGCCCCTCGCATATCTCTTCCGGATAGCGGCTATTGGTAACACCCATATCACTTGAAAAACCAAGTTCAACAGTCAAATCCGCATGTTGAGCCTTATTTCCCGACAGCCCCAAGCTTCTCACACCACGTTCGGTAATGTAATTGCAACGGCCACTTATACCATACTCCGGATAATTACTTTTTGCAGCAAGCGCTTCAATCTCCGTAGGTTCCAAAGCCATCATTTGCCCCATACCGACATGTCTCAACGGGATACGCACCGTACAGAACATATCTTCAGGCTTTATACTGTCAGCATACCATTCGGATATGGAATAAGCCGGTCTGCAAAGTTCATACTTCTCTCCGTCGGGAAAGGTAAAAGTCTCATAAGTATACTCCACAGAAAGCTTTCCCTCCGGTTTCACTCCATAAATGGCCTGGTCATGGAGAACACGGCCATAATCCTGAAAAAACGCACCATTCTTGCGGCTTATATAAACCAGCATCGAGGAAAACCCGTAACTACCCGATCCGCCTTCACTCCACAGCGTCGGTTTGGTACGGCCGGCATTACGATGACAACTGCCACAAGAATACCCCGCATAGACCGGGCCAAGCCCCCCCTCCCATACCATTGCTACTCGTACGCACATCATCGTAAAGCCCGTCACCATCATTAAAGCGACTGTTGTAAACACCCGACACCCAATCTGCCGGTGAATCATAGGCCTTGGATGAATTCATGAAGATTGTGGACGTTCCGGCAGACAGAGCGTATCCTTCAGGAATCTCTATATCCAACACGTCAATCCCATCATCATCACAAGCAGTCAAACCTGCCGACAAACAAAGGAGAAGACATGAATATCTCATTAAATGATTCATCATCTTTATCTACTTTTTAATAATGGCATATCCAAACATGCCAAAGAAGTAAAGGCAGGATTCTCCAAATCCCCCCCTTTACTTCTTGAGTATTGTTTATAAATAATTCTTATTTAACTGTACGAGGCTTGCCATCCTTGAAAAGCAGGAATTCTAAAGTATGGAATCCGCGTACATTTTGGGCAGATTCAACTTTTGCATCATCATCACCCTCGCTCCATTCCAAATCGCCCCATTTCTGGGAATTCAGAATCTGGACAATGGCGTTCTGGTCCAAAGGCCAACTATCCATATTCGGGTCAAGCCCCAGCTCATCCACCGGCCCAAATAGGAACGCCTCACTTTCCTCCCAAGGTTCACGGGCTGTTATCCAAGCATTGCATGCCGTCTCAAAAGCACTGTTAGAGGGATTGTTGGCAAGAGCTACCACAGCGTCATACAGCGTACTATTCTTCTCCTTCAAATCCTTATAGGTAGGCAAAACCACAACATTGACATAATTTTCAACAATCGGGTCAAGTGCTTCATTGCTGTTAATGGTGCTATTGTCCCTGATATAAGGTTTCAACTCCTTATCCAATACACTTTCCAGTTCTTCACAAGCCTTGATAGCCGCTACCGTTTCCTGACTGTTGATATTATTACGGAAAGGTTGGGGAATAGCCTGAATAGCCGATGCTGCCGTAGTGATAGCTGCCGACACTTTCGTATCCAACTCCGCATTGGCTCCAGCCACCAATTTTGAAATTGACTTGTCGCTCACCTTACCGTCCAAAGAGCCGTAATAGGCATTGCGGATTGAGTAAATATTATTGGTATAATCATCACGGGAATGCCAGCTATACCATGACTCAACAGCATAGAGGGCCTCTGTAACATTGTTTGCCATATATTTATTATATGGATCACCAATCTTCGTCTCACCTACCTCATTGGAGATTTCAACACAACCGTCGATAACCTGCTCTATACAGTTCCAGGCACTTGAAAAGTTATAGGCACCATTATGAGCTTTGAAGGAAGTTGCAAAACTTGCCCCACCCTTATAACTCGTATTCCAAGAATCATAAAGATTGGTGGCATCTGTCTTCAACAAAGCCGCCACATTTCTCATGTAGTTGTGCCAACTTGCCGCATTCTCCGAATTATACTCAATGTCAGCAGGATTAACTGTACTGTTGTCATCATCATCGCTACAAGCAGTAGCCGTAAATGCCAGCCCTAATACCAAAGCTGTCGCATAAAAGAAATTTTTCTTCATTTGTATAAAATTAATTGATTACTATTCATCTACTTCTTGACAAACCAACCGATATAGGCAATACCGATCGAGAACTCATTTTCACTATTATACTTACCAGTTCCGAAAACCTTGTTTGTTCCGATTTGGCGGGTGGTGTAATCAGCCTTTACCACCAGATTAGGCAAGGCATACCAATTCAATCCAGCAGTCCACATGCTTACTTGACAACGTTTCTCCATTATCTGGCTAGCCTCTCCCTTTTCTTGCGGATTGTAATATTCATAACGTGCAAAGGGGTAGATAACCGGAACTTTCTTGTTTCCTTTGAAGAAAGCGCTGATATTCAAACCGGCCTCGGCTGCATAACTGACTACATTCTTTGCAATGGGGGTTATACGGCTGTAAGGAGATTTATTCGACAATTTGGTATTTGCCTCACTAAGCTTCGCTGAATTGCCCAAATTTCCGTATACCATATTGGCACGGGCAATCACATATTTATTACGGTATTGGGCATCTGCCGTATAGATTCTTACCGGAATCTTACCGGTAGACGAATAAGTATCCGCTTTGTCAGAATTGGAACCGGCATCAGCGCAGTAATAAAACGAAGCGCCTATACGCAACCCCGGAACCCCCTTGTAGTCCAGACGAGCCACATAGCCCGGTGAAGTAAAGTTGTCTTCTTCAAAGATGCCTTGTTTGCCACTTGCTATCCAGGTGTTACGGTCAAAACCATTGGCATTCAGACCGGCCACTATCATGGCTTGATAATCAAAGCTGGCATATCCTTTTCCAAAAGAACCAAAAAACTCGAGTCCGTTTTCATGCCACGTAGAAGGAAGGATGGTTGTCTCTCCTTCCGGCCGATAAGTTCCAAAGAAATTGATTGGTTCATGATGGGCGTTGGTCAATCCTACCGGGACAATGACGTGACCGGCACGTATGTTGAATTGTGGAACAATTAAACGGGTAATGTGGAATTGCTCGATAGCCACTTCGCCACCCTTTTCCACCTCCGTTTCATACTCACCGTTTTCCGTATTCTCAAGTTCATAAGCAGTACCCGTACCACCGGATTCAAACTCGATTTCAGCACCGAGTATCCATTTGGAATTGAACTTGTAATCCAGAGCCAACACGAAACGGGGTATAGAAATTGTATTCCTATGTTTGTCTGGATTGCCTTCAGGCGCACCATAGAAACGGTTAATACCATAATCCTTAAAACTTGCAACCATTTCTCCGTATCCACCGAAACGGAATTTCTTGTAGTTGTCGCCATCATTCGCTACTTTTTCCTTTTTCTCTTTGTCTGTTGAAATTTCCGTACTCTCTGCTGCAGAAGTAACTTTTTCAGGTTCAGCAGCCTGCAAAGCATTGGCAGAAAGCAGAAAACATAAAACGAATAAGCCTGTTAATTTTCTCATCTTTTATCTTAAATTTTATTGGGGCAAAGGTAGAGGTAGTTAAAAAGGAGAACAATACCTAAAAATTACGAAAAGAAGAGAAAAAGTAACCATTAGTAGGTAATGGCAGATTTATAACAACAAATAAAGATGAAAAAGGAGGATAAATGGTAAAAGAACTATTAAAATGCTAATCCACGTAACGAGCACGATAAGCAGGGCCGTACCTTCCAGAATACGGTCAATCACAGTGGGTTGGAAACGGACATTAGGGCATTTCTTGCCGGAATAAGGACCAAGATTAATCATACTATCTGCGATTTAGAATCTGTTATTACGAATCCTCCTCTGCTTTCTCTTCAGACGGAGGAGGATTCTTGGACTTCTTCATCCGCCCACTCTTCCGCAATGCTTCAGCGATAATCCACTGAAGCTGTCCATTGGTACTACGGAACTCGTCGGCTGCCCATTTTTCAATGGCATCCATCGTTGCAGCATCCACACGGAGGACAAAGCTTTTGGTTGAAGTTTCTTTTTTAGCCACTATTTATTTACTATTTAACAATTTACGATTTACGATTGAAGTTACTTTGATATAACCAAGTACCAATCAAAGAGTATTCTGCTTGCCCCGCACGAAGGAGGCAATGTCATCCATAACATATGCCGGGACGGGCGAAGCATGGCTATACTCAAACGGAGTCGCCTTGCCGCTGCCTTCCTGCAACAAGTGATTCAATTTCGGATAAGATTTGAAATATGCATTCTTGCAGCGCAACAAACCGGAACGCCATAAACCGAAGTCTTCCATAGTCACCTGATAATCTCTCTCCCCTTGAAGAACAAATATAGGCAGCTTTAGTTTAGCGGCAACTTCCACCGGTTTGTAAGCATTGGCAAACAGCCAATATGAGCGGGGCTGCCCCAATGGCAAGGAAATCGTTTCATCAAACTCTTCCGTACCAAGCTTTTTGACATTAGCCAACTGTTGTTTCAGCTCATCAAGTTGAACCTTTACATTGACTGAAGAATCCGTCAAAGAAGAGGTATAATAAAACTGTTCCTCAAGAGCATCTTCAAGCGATCTTGCCAGTCCGGCAAGGATAATGATACCTGCCAAACCTTTCGAACGCCCGGCAATACGAGGAGCCAATGTACCTCCCAGGCTGTGCCCCAACACATACACACTGTCAGGAGCCAGCTCGGGCAAAGCCCTTACCTGCTCCACTATGGCAACGGCATCGTCCACGGCCTCAGTATCATAATCGAGTTCGCGACCGGCAGGAACGCAAGCCGCACCATATGCCTTTGTCCGTTTTTCATAGCGGACGACAGCAATGCCGCGTTTCGCCAATCCCCAGGCAAGGTCACGGAAAGGCTTGTTGGGACCTATCGTCTCGTCACGGTCGTGAGGACCGGAACCATGTACCAAAATAACACAAGGAACCCTGCATGCATCCGGACCGACTGCCCGCTTGGGCAAAGTCAACGTTCCGGGAAGCTTGTAGCCGTCGGCTCCCAGCGTAATATCCCTTTCATCCATTTTTGTCTTATCATAGGCTACCGGTTGGGCAGTGCTAACAGCAGGTGCAGGGACCAGCCGGATTGTATTCAGTGCCCCGTCAGCATCAAAAGCCACCAGAAAACGGAGATTATAACGTTCAAATTCCACATCGGAATAATAGATAGTAATTCCCTGGGCAGAATCGGTCTTCCATTCTCCTTTTGATATGGATTTACCAAACATTTTCTCTGCTTGCCGGAAAGAATCATTGAAGAGTGCCGGAGCTAGTTTCTTCTGCAACTCCCGGTTCAATGCCGCATGGATACTGTCACCTTGCCCTGCCACAAACAATTCATAAATGTGCTGCGCGCGCGCAGTATTCGCATCTTGTGCAAAGCCCCCATATACATTGCCCAGCAAGAGCAGTATAAGAGCCCATCGTCCTATAACCCCCATCTCTTTCATCCGTATCCTTTATCAATGGTTCAACGTTCCCGTATTGACTACCGGTTGTGCAGCCTCGTCCGCACAAAGCACTACCAACAGATTGCTGACCATTGCTGCTTTCTTGTCTTCGTCCAGTTCAACAATTTCTTCTTCAGAAAGTTTATGGAGCGCCATTTTTACCATAGAGACTGCCCCTTCCACAATCTTCTCGCGTGCCGTAATGATGGCGGATGCTTGCTGGCGACGCAGCATCACAGCAGCAATTTCGGGTGCATACGCCAGATAGTTGATGCGGGCTTCCACCACTTCCATACCTGCCATGGCCAGGCGTTCATTCAATTTCTGCTCCAGCTGTTCATTGATTTCCTCGCCACCGGAGCGAAGCGTCAGTTCCTCCGTATCAGCCTCATTATCATCATAGGCATACTGACCGGCAACTTGACGAAGGGCGGCATCACTCTGTATCTTCACAAAGTTCTCGAACGCATTCATACGGTTGGCCACCGCATTACCAAGGCTCACCTGGTTGGCATTGCCTGCTGTGGGAGTGGATGCAGCCATTGTTTGTGAATCAATCTCAAACATGGCTTTATAAGTGTCCTTCAACTTCCACACCAATACCAATCCTATAAGAATAGGATTACCAATCTTATCGTTCACCTTTATCGGCTCCACATCCAGGTTGCGTGCACGAAGCGAAAGCTTCTTCTTATTAAGAAAAGGGTTTACCCAGAAAAAGCCGGTCTCCTTGAACGTCCCTTTATATTTGCCAAAGAACACCATGGCACGCGCCTCGTTCGGCTCCAGCTCCATATAGCCGGCAAACAGAATGAACCATACCAAACACAAACACACCGAAAGGATCAAGGTAGGCACAGAAATGAGAAATCCAAAGATTATCACCGCCGTAAGCACTACCAAATGAAGGAACAAGGCCAGAAAGCCATTCATCTTGAAACCACTGAAACCACACTCTTTTGTTTCCATATTCTATAAATTTAATTGATATCATAATGATATCACAAATATATCAATTAAAATTAGAGAAGTACAAAGAAACAAGGGAGTTAACATATAGTATTAAGGATTATTAAGAACATGTATTCCCAGTATATAAAAATTCCGCTTGAGGGTCATAACTCACCCTCAAGCGGAAAACTTTTTTTGACTCTGTCAGTGATGTATCAAGGCTGAATGACAAAAGACCGGCGCAGCAAATCAGCAGTTTGCGAGCTACCGCCCACCATCAGTTCATAACTGCCTTCGGAAACGCACATGGTATTGCTTTGCGGATTCCACCACACCAACTCTTTATCACCCAAATCAAACTCTACATCGACCGTCTTTCCTGCCGGGATATGTACCCGCTTGAAAGCACGCAATGCCTTGCTCGGTCCTTCTACATCATCGTTTTTCTTCAAATAGACCTGCACAACCTCTTCACCGTCACATTTGCCGGTATTGGTTACGGGGACACTCAATCTCAATTTCTCACCGGACTTTATATTATCCGAACCAAGCACCACAGCGCCATAGCTGAAAGAGGTATAGCTCAATCCATGACCGAAGGGGAAAAGCGGTTCCTGGGTCATGTAACGGTAAGTCCGGCCGGTCATGTTATAATCCTCAAAATCCGGGAGCTGAGACACATTGCGGTAGAAGGTCACTGGCAAGCGTCCTGCCGGATTGTAATCGCCGAACAATACTTCGGCTACAGCCGTACCGCCTGCCTGACCGGGATACCATGCCTGCAGAATGGCTCCACACCTCCCGGTTTCCGGCTCCAGACCGATGGGAGAACCCGAACAGTTCACCAACACCACCTTTTTGCCGGCACGGTGCAAGGCGGCAATCAGTTCCCGTTGGACAGCAGGCAACTCGATATCGGTACGGTCACCTCCTCTGAATCCGGGAAGCTCAACACCCATCTCCTCGCCTTCGAGGTTCGGAGAGACTCCTCCCACAAAGACCACGATATCAGCATCCTTTACACGCTCCACAGATTTCCTCACATCCACTTCATTCTTAAATCCAAGGTCGAAGTTCAGCAGTGCATCGCTACGGAAATATTCAAAATCCAATTCAACGTCATACATTTTTCCTGCTTGTACCTGCAAAGTATAAGCACTCTTCTGCCCACCGTGCTGATTGGAGAATCCTCTCACTTCCTCCCCATTTATCCGCAATCTCCCTGAGCCATAAGCATAGATGTCAAAGACCACCTCTCCCGACTGGTCGGGAGTGAATACGCTGTTGTAGGTAGCCGAGAAGTCGGTAAGGTTCACACCCGGAGCAAAAACCGTGGCACCGGATGTACAGAAATGGAAAGGAGTGGTCACTTGGGCAGTAGTGACTGGCTCACCGTCACGAGTCACGTTATTCCAGTAGCGTGCACTGAATCCGGGTTTCCCGTCGGCAGTCTTGCAACGGTTGAAGACGCTCTGTATCTGAGCTCTCTCCACCCATCCGCAGCCTTGTTCATAAATAAGCCGGTCATCACTCCCCAAAGCTTTTCTAATTCCGTCCAGAATGGTAACTGTGTGCGGAGGCATACCGTTATAATTTCCCCATTGCATCACAGAATCATTGGCATTCGGACCCATCACGGCTATAGTCAGACCTCCACGCTTCAACGGCAAGGTATTATCCTTGTTCATAAGCAGTGTCATTGACTTGCGCGCCATGTCGAGCGCCAGAGAATCGTGTCCGGCAGAAGCCACCACAGAAAAAGGAATGCCGGTCCAGGACACCTTCTCCGGCTCGTCCATTTCACCCAAGGCAAAGCGGGCCGTCAAAAGGCGCTTGACTGCTACATCCACTGCTTTTTCATCAATCTTTCCCTGCTTCACCGCTTCTACCAGGGCCTCGTAACTCGAACCGCATTCCAAGTCAGTCCCACTCAACACCGCAGCCGCCGAAGCGGACTCTGCATCAAGATGCGTCTTATGACCATAATCTCTGTAAAAATCGGCAATAGCTCCACAGTCCGAAAGGACAATACCGTCAAATCCCCACTCATCGCGCAAAATCTGCATCAGCAGGCGGTCGCTACCGCAACAAGGATCGCCCTCAAAACGGTTGTAGGCACACATCACCTCCTTCACTTTTCCTTCTTTCACCAAAGCTTCGAAAGGAGGAAGATAAGTTTCATACAAATCACGGGGCTTGATATTTTCCGCATTAAACTCATGGCGGTTCCATTCCGGACCTGAGTGTACGGCAAAGTGCTTGGCACAAGCATGCAGCTTGTCATATTTTCCATCGTTCGTACCCTGCAACCCCTTTACAACCATCACTCCCATACGGCTGGTCAGATAAGGGTCTTCCCCATAAGTCTCTATACCCCTTCCCCAACGGGGGTCGCGGTAGATGTTCACCGTAGGCGTCCACATCGTCAATCCTTGATAGCGTTCACGACTTCCCTGAGATGCATAGTAGGCATTCTTGGCACGGGCCTCATCGGATACGGCAGTAAATACCTCGTATACAGTCTCCGGTGAGAAAGATGCCGCCATACCAATCGGTTGGGGAAACACTGTGGCCAACCCGGCACGCGCCACTCCATGCAACGCTTCATTCCACCAGTTATAGGGCTTGATACCCAGACGTTCCACCGGTTTGGAGCTGTCCATCATCAAGGACACCTTCTCTTCGAGCGTCAGTTCCTTCAGCAAAAGTCCAGCACGCTCTTCTGCCGGCAGAGATGCATTCTTGTAAGTAGCCTGCCCGCATCCCGACAATAGGAAGAGTGGCAATAGGTAAAGAAGTTTCTGTTTCATCATGGTTTTATATTAATCGTTGTTACAATCGCTTGTATCACAAAGATAAGTATTTTCTCCCAATTGCCAACACGCAATAAACTTCTTATTATAATCTTCTCTGAATATCCTCGTTACTGTTCCGCTGCCCCTTGCTACGTATATCTCCACCGAAAGTATAGGATACACCGATACGGAAACTGGTAAAGGAGAACTGGTTATCTGCAATTATCTTCAGCCCGTTGGACATGGTTTCCAATTTGGAATGGCTGACAAACAGATTGTTGACATTCAGGCTGAGGTTGAGCTTATTGTCCAACAACCGGTAAAGCATACCTGCACTGACGCTGTAAGTGGGACTCATCAGATAGATGCCCTGATACTGACGGGAAGAATAGGAACCGGACAACGTGGCCAGAAGAGTCTTCTTTTCATTGAAGAAGAAAGTGTTGCGCAGACTGGCGTCATAAGCCCATCCTTTCTCCTCGGGAGAGGTGGTGACAGCGCTGGAGGTAGTCCGGCGATAGCTCACTCCATGCTGGGCGTAAGCTTGCAGCCATTTGGTACGGAAAGTGTACGAATTGTTAAGCCCGAAAGCATGCGTCTTCATGAAATTCTCCCAAAGGAAAGAAGTCACATTCGTTTCGGCATCCAAGTCCACAACCTGGAAGAATACATCGTCCGAATAAGAATAATAAGCGGAAACATTGAAGTTGTTCTTCAACGTATATCCCAGTTCTGCATTGTAAGTGTAGCTGGGTTTCAAGTCCTCACGTCCGCAGGCATATGTATATTTGTTCTGATAGAACGGAAAAGGATTGACCATATTCTGCGACGGACGGGAGATGCGGTTGGAGAAACTGAAGTTCAGCGCATGCCCGTCTGTAGGCGAATAAAGCAGATAGACAGTAGGGAACAAGCGCGTATAGTCGTGCTTGTCCTCCGTATCCTTCGCTTCGGAAATACCGGTAGTGCGGGTGTGCTCCATACGCAAGCCCAACTGCATGGAAAAACGTTCGGAAAATTCACGGCTATAATCAGCATATAAGGCATAGATTTGCTCCTTGTAACGGAAATAATCATCCTGCACCAGCGTAGGGTCCGATGTATCGTAATTGATACCGTTGCGAGTGTTGGTAAAGGAGACCTTGGCACCTGCCGTTATCTTGTACTTTTCAAAAGGAAGGATGAAATCAAGAGCGGAGGAGACTACATCTACCTTGCGATGTTGCAGATAGTTGTAATCGAAGTTTGTGCCCGGAATCTCCGTACCGTCAGGCAGGAGGGTTTTCGAGAGAAAGCCCATATTTTCGTCCCGGTTGTCACGCAGGTAATCCACATCCCAAGTCATTTTCTTGCCTTTGTCATCCCAGACCTTATCGGTATGAAAATTCAGATTGAGGCGGTCGGAACTGGTATCCTTGTCACTGTTGGAGTACAGCAAAGAATCCAATACGGCGGTAGAGGCATCGTAAACTTCCGTCCATGAAAGGGCGTTGCCCGGTTTGGGAGCACTGTGATTATAGATGGCCTGCATACCTACAGTCCAGTCCCGTTCCAACGATACGTCCACACCTCCCTGAAGGTAGAAGCTATTCATGTAATTGGTGTAGTCGGCACGGCTGTTCCAGGTGTTCTGCGGAAAATAGCGGTAATTCTTCTCACGCGTCTCATAGTTGCCCTGCGTAGTACCCCCGTTGAGGAAGGATGACACGCGCCCCTTGCTGAGGTTCAGGCTTACCCCGCCATATCCGTAATTGTCCTTTTCACCAGCGCTGTAGGAAGCGGAAGCCGTACCACCCACGTAATCTTTGGGACGTGACTTCAAGCGAATATTGATGATGCCTGCATTTCCGGCGGCATCATATTTGGACGGAGGCGTGGTAATCACCTCCACCTTCAGTATCTGGGAGGCGTCATAGGAACGGAGGTAATCTATCAGTTCATCTCCCGACAGCTTCGTCTCACGGTCGTTGATATAAACCTTGATACCCCCTTTACCTATAATACCAATACTGTTTTGTCCAACCTGCAGACCGGGCACTTCACGCAGAAGGTCGAGTGCACTGCCTCCGGCAGAGGCTATGGTATTATGTGCATCGAACACTACCCTATCCACCAGACGCTTGATAACGGGACGCGCGGCCGTAACGGTCACTTCGTCCAGCAAGGCGGAAGAAGATTTCAATGTCAATTCGCCAACGTTTTTGTTTCCTTGCAGCACAACGGGAACGTAGAGGTCTTCGCTGCCGATAAGGGTAATATGCAACAAGTATTCTCCCAGTGGCTGGTCAAAGGAAAAACAACCTTGTGTGTCGGTCAGCATACCGGTAATATAGGTACTGTCTTTTGCCTGCTTCAGCAGCACATTCGCCACCTCTACCGGTTGGCGGTTCTCGTCCTGCACACAACCGGAAAGCCGGTAAGTCTGAGCAGGAAGCAGAGTTGCCATACTTGCCAAGGCCACCCATACCATCACTCTTTTTCTAACGTTGTTCAGTAGTTTTTCTTTCATCATGCGTTTGATTTCAATATTTCACACCTTGTATTTCGCTGATACAAAGATAGGGGTAAAACATGCCTCAAACGGTCTATACCAAGGAATAAAAAGTCTATATCCCAAAACTACAAATCACTACATATCAACACTTTAACCTTACAAAACTCTATATTATGCCTTTTCCGGTCTATATGCTGCCTATAAACTCTACGATGCCTTCCTTCTCCCCCATCCCCAGTTTCTTGCGGATATTCGTCTTTCGCTGGTAAATGGTAGGAATGCTCTGTTGTGTCACCACACTAATCTCCTTCGTCGAGAAGTCCGCACAGAGCAGGCAGCAAAGCTGCTTTTCTTTGTCAATGAGCACATCGCCAAAACAGCTGTCCATCTTTGTGTAGAAGTTATCATAAATCCGGTCTATGATAGGATACAAGTCCTCCCATACCAGCAAACTCTCTACCGGCAGTTCATGGCTGGTAATACCCGAAATGCGGCGAAGCAGCTCCTGATTCTGTGAGGTAGGTTGTTTAGCCACCAGCCGTATCATGCCTAATTGCTGCAACAGTATTTTCCGAAAAAACTGCCCGTCTTCCCCTTTCGACTGGTTCCTGGTCGCATCTTCCAGCAACCGGGTCAGTGTTTCCGCCCGTTCTTCCGCTTCAATCAGCCGGTTGCGCCGGTTACGGATATAAAGGGACACACCACCACCTGCAAGCACCAGTACCAACAGTGCCAGCAACAAATTCAGTTGTGCCTGCTTCCGTTCCACCGTCAGAATCAAGTTGGCTTGCGAAAGCGTCTCCTTCGACTCGTCCTTACGCCGGACAGTACTCTGCAACGCAGTAAGAGCATTGGCTACAGAATCATTATAGCGCGCCACGTCCAGCACATCAAACGTACGGTGACGTGTATAATCTATCAATGCCCTATATACCGCCACCATATTCTCTTCCGTCAAAAACCGGTTCCGGCCCTCGCCACGTTTCCTCTCCTTATTCAAATAGTATTCCGCCGAATCAAGCAGCCCTTCTTTCAAGAACACTTCCACTTTCACCAGATCTCCCATACGCAACTGCACCGGGTCGATGACATACTGCTCCATACGACGAATAGTAGCTATCGCACCGGAAGGTTCATCAAAAAGGTAAGCCTGCATCTGGGCATAGTTACGCAAATAATGCACTATCTTACTGGTATCTCCTGCCTGCACAGCCAGTTCTATGCTACGCTCCATGTAGTAAGGTGCAGAATCATTCTTATTCAGCCCCATGGCAATTCCCATAGAGAAGAAGCTTCCGGCTCTTGCGTCCAAAGCTATGGCGGTACGGAAAGTTTCTATCGCTTTCTCATAATCTTTCCAGACATACACATACCAGTATGCCTTATCAATCAGCATATCAGCCATTCTTCCCGTGTCCTGCAGCGCCTTGGCCAAAGCTACGCCGCTGTCAATGGCAGCTATACACCGTTCGTGCTCTTTCAGCCAATACCAGTACCAGGCTTTCAACTGATAGGAAAACAGATTCTTCGCCGTGTCGTTGCGGAAGACGTAATAATCGGAAGCAGGCAATATCAAGGAATCTTCCGCCATCGAGTTGTGCCGCTTATAGTGCACATAAGCATTCAGCCATCCATACAACAGCCTCTCCTCATCCGAAAGTTGCGATGGCCTCTCTATCTGTACCAGCAAGGCATACACGCTGTCCACATTCATATTCACCTGCTTTTCTGCCAGATGTAACAGATGTGCCTCATTCATCTGCCGGCAGGCAACAAGGCACAGCAACGCAAACAATAGTCCAAGGAAAGGTAATCTATTCATAATATAGGAGATATAGTTTTTTCTATCATTTGTCTGCAACCGCAGTTTCCAGTTGCTTCAGCGCCTGCTCCAACACCGAACGCGGGCAGCCGATATTCAGCCGCATAAATCCCTTACCCGGTTCACCGAACATGGTGCCGTCATTCAGTGCCAGGTGTGCCTTGTCCACAAATAGTCTCACCAGTTCCTCCTGAGTCAGCCCCAATCCCCGGCAGTCCAGATAAATCAGGTAAGAAGCCTGCGGACGTATCATGCCGATGCCCGGAATATGCTCGCGCAGGTAGTTCTCCGTGAAATCGATATTGCCCTTTATATAGTCCAGCAGCTGTTCCAACCATTCCTCACCATGCATATAGGCAGCAGCCGCACCGATATAGGCCAACATGTGCCCTTCGCTGAACTCGCCCGCTTCCATGAACTCCTGAAAACGGTGGCGGATGTCCTCATTGAGGATAATGGCGTACGAACTTCCCAATCCCGGCATATTGAATGTTTTGCTGGGTGCCATGAAGGTGAGGGAATTCTGCGCAGCAGCCCCCGAAACAGTAGCAAAAGGATGGTGTTTGTAAGGTGGCAGAGTCAAGTCGGCATGAATTTCATCGGAGATGACAAACGTATGGTTTTCCATACAAATATCAGCAATCCGGCGTAATTCGTCCATCGTCCATACACGCCCGCCCGGGTTATGGGGATTGCAGAGAATCAATACTTTGCATCCTTGTATATCCTTACGGAAACGCTCAAAGTCAATCTGGTACTGTCCGTCTTTCAGGTCGAGCGGAGAGTAAACCACTTCGCGCTTCATGCGTTGCGTCACCAGGAAGAAGGGATGATAAACGGGAGTCATCACCATTACCCGGTCGCCGGGATTGGTGAAGCATTGCAATGCGAAGGCTTGACCGCGGACAATGCCGGGTACAAAAGTCAGCATCTCGCGAGTGACGTCCCAGCCATGGCGACGACTGAGCCAGCTACAAATGGAAGTATACCATTCCTCACACGCAGACGTATAGCCCAGCACTTCATGTTCAAGACGCTTCCGCAAGGCTTCCATCACAAACGGGGGCGTGCGGAAATCCATATCCGCCACCCACATGGGGAGGAGGTCATCGCGTCCCCATACACTCTTCACACCGTCCCATTTCACGGAGTCGGTACCACGGCGCTCTATTACTTCATCAAAATTGTAAGTCATATGCTTGCTTTTTTATAATTCAACGCATCAATTTGTCTTGTTTTTATACGACCCATTACCGCCACCTTATTTTTGTAAACAATAATCATATCGGGAAAAATATAAATACCGCCACATCCCACACTGCATGAGACAAGATAATAGCGGCAAAGCGGTTCGGAAAGAAACGGTAAAGCGCCCCCCATGCCGCCCCCACCACCAGAGCCGCCATGACCAGCATGAAGTTGCAGGAACCGGCATGCACCAGTGCATAAATCAAAGTAGCCACCACAAAACCCGCATTCGGATTCCAGCGTTTGGAAAGCGTGCGTTGCACATAGCCGCGCCAGAAAATCTCTTCCGCCGGCCCTATCAGCAACAGCAGCAATGCTGCCAGCAGCCAAGGAGACTCTCCCTCTTTCATCCCATAAATGGAGTCCACCTGCGGACGGGCAAAATCGAACATCCAAGATGACACCTTGTCTCCCAACCAGAAAACGCCCCACAAAGCAACAGCAATGCCAATTCCCAGCAAGACATTCGGCAAGCTCCACTTCACCTCCCGCCACCAGCCGGGATTGAACAAGGTGGCAAACACGGACAGTGTGAGCGCAGAACCGGTCATCATCCACCAGAAATTCACGAAAGGAGCCGTCCAAGGCGAAAACATGACCGTCCACAGCACGGCAGCCAGCAGAATGGTAAAAATCAGCTTCTTCATGATAGCAAACCGGCTACAACGAACGACAACGTGAACAGCAGACTGAACAACAACTGGAGTTTTGCCGTCATCTCATCCAGACCGGCTATGGCACTTTCTCCCTTTCCGGGAAAACGGGACACCACCCGTACATTGCCTATGGCAGGAACCAGTGCCGGCATCACCAGCAGGGTCCATAGAGGAAGAGTTCCCGCAGCTATCAAGCCGGCTATCCAGCCAAAAGGGAAAAGGACTTCGGCACAATAAACGTACATCGACGCCTTTCCTCCCAGCTTCATGGCCAGTGTCTGAATCTCGGCACGGGCATCGGTACGCATATCCCGTGTATTATTGGCATGCAGAATGGCCACCGTAATCAGTCCCACCGGCAGAGCTATCCACAAGACATTCCAGTCAACTACTCCCGTAGCCACATAGCAGGTACCCAACGTCGGCAGCAAGGCATACGCCAAAAAGATGACGACATCGCCCAACGCACGATACTTGAGCGGCGGATAAAGCAACGAGCAAGCCGCGCCGCCTATACCGATGTACAGCAACGGCAACCCCGTACGCCATAGCAGGCCGACACCCGCAACAAGGGCAACTGCCAGCAATGCCATCGACAAGCCATATATCTCGCGCGGAGCAAACATCCCGTCGGTCAAGGTCTTGGCGCCAAAGGTATCCCTTGCATCGACCTTATGCTTATAGTCAAAATAATCGCTCCAGGTATTCCCGGCAGCGTGAAACACGACGATGTTCAGCAATGCCCAGATGCCGTTCACCCAGTTTATGTCCTGCCGCATCCAATACAGATATGCCAACGTCACCACCACCGGCATCGAAGAGGCGGGGAATGACCACGGACGCACCGCTATCATCCAATCTTTCAAAGAATGTTTCTTCATTTGTTATTTATCATTTATTTGTGCGCAAAAGTACGAAATATCTTCGCTTTTTTAAGTAATTTCGCGCACAAGATAAAAGAACCCCTTATGATAAAAGCTCTGTTTTTTGACATCGACGGAACCTTGGTCAGCTTCAAGACCCACGAAATTCCCGTTTCCACTATTGAAGCGTTGACTGCCGCCAAAGCCAAAGGCATACATATCTTCATTTCTACCGGACGTCCACGCGTCATCATCAACAACTTGTCTGCCTTGCAGGAACGGAATCTGATAGACGGCTACATCACGATGAACGGCGCCTATTGCTTTGTAGAAGACACCGTTATCTACAAAAGCCCCATACCGACAGCGGAAGTGGATGCCTTGACAGCTTTCTGCCACGAACGCAACATCCCATGCATTCTGGTGGGAGAGCACGACATCTGCGTGAACCAGCCCGGCGAAGTAGTGGAGGAAATCTTCCACCGCCAACTCAAAGTGGACCCCATCGAAGCAAAGCCCTACACCGACAGCCATGCCGACAAAGCCTTCTTCCAGCTGACTCCCTTTATCAACGCCGAGGAAGAAGCAATCATTCTGCCCGCCGTCCCCCACTGCGAGATGGGCCGCTGGCATCCCGCCTTCGTAGACGTGACAGCCAAAGGAAACACCAAGCAGAACGGTATCGACCAGATTATCCGCCACTTCGGCATCAAGCTGGAAGAAACCATGGCCTTCGGCGACGGAGGAAATGACATCAGCATGTTGCGCCATGCCGGTATCGGTGTAGCCATGGGCAATGCCAATGACGACGTAAAAGCTGCCAGTAACTACACAACCACTTCTGTTGATGAAGACGGCATCGCCAACGCCCTGAAATATTTCGGCATAGTCGGGAATCCATCATAAATCTGAAATCTTTTGAGCTTCGTTCCCGATACACAAAACAAAGAGTTTCAAGACGCCTTGAACCTCATCCAGTATACCCGTCAGTCCGTATTCCTGACGGGCAAAGCAGGTACGGGCAAATCGACTTTCCTGAAGTACATCTGCGCGAATACGAAGAAAAAGCATGTAGTGCTTGCACCGACCGGCATAGCCGCCATCAATGCCGGAGGCAGTACCCTGCACAGCTTCTTCAAACTGCCTTTCTACCCTCTGCTGCCCGATGACCCCAATTTCAGCCTGCAACGGGGACGCATCCACGAATTTTTCAAATACACCAAACCCCACCGCAAACTACTGGAAGAACTGGAACTGGTCATCATCGACGAGATTTCCATGGTACGCGCCGACATCATCGACGCCGTAGACCGCATCCTGCGCGTCTATTCCCGCAACCTGCGCGAACCCTTCGGTGGCAAACAGATATTATTGGTGGGCGATGTGTTCCAGTTGGAACCCGTCGTCAAAGGAGATGAACGGGAGATACTGAACCGTTTCTATCCTACCCCTTATTTCTTCTCTGCCAGGGTATTCGGCCAGATAGACCTTGTCTCCATCGAACTGCAGAAAGTATACCGTCAAACAGACAGCAAGTTCATCCATGTGCTGGACCACATCCGCAACAATACCGTCGGCTCTACCGAACTTCAGCTGCTCAACACCCGCTATGGCACCCAAATAGAGCAATCGGAAGCCGACATGTACATCACCCTCGCCACCCGCCGTGACAATGTGGACTACATCAACGACAAGAAACTGGCGGAACTTCCCGGTGACCCGGTCACCTTCTACGGCGAAATCATGGGAGACTTTCCCGAAAGCAGCCTCCCCACCTCGCAGGAACTGGTACTGAAACCGGGCGCACAAATCATCTTCATCAAGAATGACTTCGACCGCCGCTGGGTGAACGGCACCATCGGCGTCATCAGCGGCTTCGACCCTATTGAAGAGACCCTCTACGTCATCACCGACGACGGCAAGGAATGTGACGTCAAACGAGAGTCGTGGCGAAACATCCGCTACAAATACAACGAAGAAAAGAAACAGATTGAAGAGGAAGAACTGGGAACCTTTACACAATATCCCGTGCGCCTGGCATGGGCCATCACCGTCCACAAGAGCCAAGGGCTGACCTTCAGCCGGGTAGTCATCGACTTTACCGGCGGCGTGTTTGCCGGTGGGCAGGCATACGTAGCCCTCAGCCGCTGCACCTCGCTGGAAGGCATCCAGCTGAAAAAGCCCATCAGCCGTGCCGATGTATTCGTGCGTCCGGAGATTGTCAGCTTCTCCGAACGCTTCAACAACCGCACCGCCATCGACCGTGCCTTGAAGCAAGCACAGGCAGACGTTCAATACGTTGCCGCCGCCAAAGCCTTCGACAAAGGGGACTTCGGCACTTTCCTGGATGAGTTTTTCAAAGCCATCCATTCCCGCTACGACATCGAGAAGCCCAACGTGCAGCGCCTCATCCGCCGGAAGCTGAACATCATCAACCGTCTGAAAGAGGAAAACCGTGCACTGAAACAAGCAGCATTGGAGAAAGAGAAAGCCCTCGTGAAGTATGCCCGCGAATACATCCTTATGGGTGACGAATGCCTGAAGCATGACATGAAGGAGGCGGCCATGAAAAACTATGAGAAAGCCGTCACCCTCTGTCCCAAATTCAAAGAGGCCTGGAAGAAGATAAAGAAACTGGAGAAAGAGATGCTAAAAAGGTGAATTGCTTGTTTATAAGCCGATTATTATTTATTTTTGCATGTAATATAAAACTCAAATCCATTTCTGCCATGCTTCTGAAACTTTATGAAAAAAATAACAATCCCGCCGACCTGCAGCAGGTGGTCGACCTACTGAATGACGGAGGTATCCTTATCTACCCTACCGACACCATGTATGCCATCGGCTGCCACGGACTGAAGGAACGAGCCATCGAACGTATCTGCCGTCTTAAAAATATCGACCCCAAGAAGAACAATCTTTCCATCATCTGCTACGACTTGAGCAAGGTCAGCGAATACGCCAAAGTGGACAACAGCACCTTCAAGTTGATGAAGCGTAATCTGCCCGGAGCTTTCACCTTCATTCTGAACGGCACCACCCGCCTGCCCAAGATATTCCGTAACCGTAAGGAGGTCGGCATCCGTATGCCGGACAATTCCATCATTCAGGAAATAGCCCGCCTGCTGGATGCTCCCATCATGACAACTACATTGCCGCATGAGGACAATGAGGACATTGAATACTGCACAGACCCGGAACTGATTGACGAGAAATTCGGTGATATTGTCGATTTGGTCATAGACGGCGGTATCGGCGGTACGGAAGGCTCTACCGTAGTGGATTGCACCAATGGGGAGCCGGAAATCATACGCCAGGGGTTAGGCTGGCTGGACGAAGGATAAAATCTGACTTTTAAGCATCTTACCAACAAACCTTTTCTGCCACTTCAATGTTTTTAATTAAAACATTGAATCTCATGAGCACAAAAGAGCAATATTGGAAATATTCGCTGATAGCTATCATTATCGGGCTGGGAATCATTCTTTTCAGACAAATAGCCCCATTCATGGGCGGTCTGCTGGGAGCCTTGACTATCTATATCCTGGTGAGAAAGCAGATGATGTATCTTTCCGACAAGCGGAAAATGAAGCGCAGCATAGCTGCCACCCTCATTACGGCAGAGGCAATTCTCTGCTTTCTGGTTCCGCTTGGGCTGGTGGTATGGCTGGCTGTGGTCAATCTTCAAAACATCAATCTGGACCCGCAAGCCATTATAGCTCCTTTCGAAGAAGCGGCCAACATCATTAAAGCCAAAACCGGCTACTATATCTTGGGGAAAGACACGGTGGCATACGTCATTTCAATTCTTCCCCGCATCGGGCAAGCCATCATGGGAGGTATCAGCAGTTTTGCCGTCAACATCTTCGTACTGGTCTTTGTACTCTACTTCATGCTGATAGGGGGCAAAAAGATGGAACAGTACGTCAACGACCTACTGCCGTTCAATGATGACAATACACAAAACGTCATCCACGAAATCAACATGATTGTCCGCTCCAATGCCATCGGCATCCCCTTACTCGCCGTCATACAAGGAGGAGTAGCCATGATAGGCTACTGGATTTTCGGTGCTCCCAACATCTTGTTCGCCGGTTTCCTGACCTGCTTCGCCAGCATCATCCCAATGGTAGGAACAGCGCTGGTATGGTTTCCGATAGCTGTCTACATGGCATTGATAGGCAACTGGGTTCAAGCTATCGGGCTGGCCATCTATGGCGGTGCAGTCATTTCACAGCTCGACAACCTGATACGCTTCATCATCCAGAAGAAAATGGCAGACATTCATCCGCTTATCACTGTCTTCGGAGTTGTAATCGGCTTGTCCCTTTTCGGATTCATGGGTGTCATCTTCGGGCCACTGCTCTTGTCACTATTCTTTCTGTTCGTGGATATGTTTAAAAGAGGGTATTTGGATGCAAGGGGGAAGACGACGGAATAAGTACTTAATAAAGCATGACCATAATAGGGTTACCTTCCTCTTCTACTCCCATTCTCCGTTGATTATCATCACTGAGTTCATCCGGTTGTAACAAAGCAAAAAAATGTCCATCCGAAGTGACTCCCCTGATTTGGATATGCTGATTATTCATTTTATCAAATAAGCTATCACCCTTTTGGCAAACAACAGTTTTCTTTTCCTTATGGTAAAATCCACAATATGACTGGCTTTCTTCTAAATATAAGCTTGTATGAAAATGGAAATAGATGTATTCTGCATTCTCCAGAATATAGTCTATGGCTATTTTCTTATCACATCCTTCTACATCCAATTGCTGCTGCTCACTCCAGTGCCACTCACCCAGTTCAAAAACCAGATATGGAGTAAGTCCCTGCTCTGAAATAGTATAGATAGTATCATTAAAAGCTTGTTTCACTCGGATGGCATCCTTAGATTTCCATAACGAAGGGCTATTGATTGCCGTATAATATTTCCGGTCACCAACAAATTCTGCCATTGCCAAGTCACCTCCATAAGCAACATTGCCCCCCAACAAATTTGAAACCGACAAAACCTCATCCATGGGAAGCAGGGCTGAATTCCATGTAGCAATACCGGTCAATGACATCGTATTTCTATCCATATAAAAGACTGATGGCGTCTCCGGAGAGAGTTTCATTTTATTATGTCCCCAAATTCTGTCCGCATCCATCAAATAGTAATTTTGGGACAGAATACAATTGACTGTATCTTGCAATCGAATTCTATCCTTATATTTCCCATCAAATCCATATAGTAGGAAATCATTATTCCATCCCAATAGATAAACGGTTCTCCGAACCGCATCAGCCCAAAAGCTCACTTTCCCCCATGAATCCTTTGCATATCCTTCCGGATCAGTACCTACGTGTCCAATATCCCGAATATACTTCCCGTTAGTACGGTCAAAAAGTTTCAGATTCTGATGGACAGAAGATACCAATATCGCACTATCCATAATTATGCACTCCGGATATTTTCCTATAATAGCCTGCTCATTAGTCTCCAAAGGAATATAACTTATGCTGGAAAACAAATTTTGTACAGATTGTCCTTCTGACAATCTACTCATTGCTTCCGCAACATTAATTACATTGCCATCAATCTGCTTTTCGGAACACGAAGTTACAACCAACATCAATAATAAAAAGAATTTCCACATATATCTCATACCATTTCTATTCATTACTCTGAAAGTAGTAAAATATCACTTATCATCATTAATTACATTATTTAATCGATTCCGGCTCCATCACAAGGCGAAAACCTCCATACTCGTCACTATAATTCTCAATGTCGTAATCAATGTACGACACCCGACACCCCTTTGCTGTTCCTCCCCAACTTCCACCTCGCAATATTCGGCGGAAAAAAAGATAAGTACCCTCAAAAGGCCATCCCGGATGGATAGACTTACCACCTTGCTTGTATTCTTTAGTGTACAAATCACCACACCACTCCCAAACATTGCCACTCATATCATACAATCCCAATTCATTGCTTTTTTTCAGACCTACCGGACGGGTAGTTCCAGCTTCTCCATATTGTCCGCCAGAGGAATTCCCAACATGCCAAGCCACCTCACTTACCTGATTGCTGCCACTGTATTTATAGTGCTTACTTTTGTGTCCACCACGCGCTGCGTATTCCCATTCGGCCTCAGTCGGAAGACGAAATGTTTTACCGGTCATAGCATTTAATCTACCGATAAACTCCTGCGCATTTTTCCAGCTTACATTTTCCATCGGGCAATCTTCGCATCCCCCATTAAACGGCAAAATGGAATCAGTATCCATAACCGCCCTCCACAGCCTTTGAGTAACTTCATATTTTCCTATGTAAAAATCAGATACCGACTCCTTACGTGCTGGTTTCTCGTTATCCTCACAGTCACATCCCTGCTCATCTGTACATCCCATCATAAATGTACCTCCTTTCACAAAAACCATCTCAATAGAATCCCCATTCACAACAACTATAAGTTGCTGAATAGGAGTTTCATCCGACTGACATCGAATAAAAACAGTTATAAGACATATTGCCAAAACAACAGTCAATGCTTTAACTCTTCTTTTCATACTTTCATTAAGAACATTCTCTTCCTTAGTATTTCATACTATATATACGAATAGCACAAACATACTAAAAACAAATGAATTACGAAATTTACATAGAACTATTTTTCATTTTTCATATTCCACCACTTTCCTCAACGGAGCCAACAACCTTTCCAGTACATTCTTGTCAGCAAGGATAATGTCTGCCGTACCTTTCAACTCACGCGAAACAGGTAGCTGTTTGCCGTAGTTGGTCTGCATGCCGTCAGGCAAAGTTATTTCTACTATATACATTCCCTCTTCCGTTGGAGCAGGAGAGATACTTGCAACCTGCCCTTTTACATAGCCAAACTCCTGGTCGGGATAATTATTCAGACGTATATGCACCCGCTGTCCCACATGTACCTTACCCGAACCCTGCAAAGGAAGTAGAGCCTTACCTAACACCCTTGAACTGTCGGATGGCTGAATCGTGAAAACCGTCTCACCGGCTTTCACATTCTGGTTACGACTCCAAACCGTCATAAAAGTAACCTTCCCCCTGACCGGACTTTTCAATAAATAAGAGTGCTCCCATGCACTCAATTGCGCGGCTAACTGCCCTATGGCATTCTTTAAATCAGTCCGACGACTCTGTTCCTCATCGTATGCTTGCTTACGTATATCCAACATATTCTCCTCATGTTGCACCAACTGCATTTCTGCCTGAAGCAAACTCATACGTACCTCTTCTTTAGAACGCAAACTTTGCAAATATCTGCTTCCAGACTCCTCAAATTCCGCAGCAATCATCGCCTTGCGCACATATAAAATAGAATCACGGATATACATACTCTCGGCAAGCTTTATATCCTTATCAATCAACTCATATTCCCGCTCTGCCAACCGAAGATAGGAGCGTTGTCCACCCAGTTGTTTTTCCTGAAAACGAAGTTTCCGAGCGTAATAGTCCAACTCCATAAAACGTGCATATTCTGTAAGTGAAGTAATGAAAGCTGCAAAAGCCGATTGCAGTTCCCCCAACTGCCAGCGCCTGCCGATAAAAAGCTCCACTCCTTTCTGCCAATCATAATCCTGCGTTTCCCATGCCTTCATCCATTTCTTAAGGAGACGTACATCTTCAGAACATGCCGCATTACCAATCACACCCAAATCCGTATCTGCCTCCACCGAACTCCCGTTCTTCACATAAAGCGTATCGAGTTTCCCCGTAGCATGTGACAGCACAAAGGCGGGAGGTTCCTCCGTAGCCAGAGTCACCTCTGCCGCCAAGGTGTCCGGATACCTGAATATCCAACAACCAACCAGTACCATCAACAGAATCACTGCCAAGACAGTAATCCCACACCTCACCACCCAAGGAGAAATGTGGTTCATCACCTCCTGCACTTCTTCACTGCGAAGTTCTATATCCTTATATATCTTCTCTTCCTCCATTCATTAGCTACCCAATTCCAGCTGATTCTTAACCAGCCGATAATACATTCCTTTCCGCTCCGTCAGTTCCCGATGGGTACCTTCTTCCGCAATGCATCCCCTATCCAGCACCACAATCTTGTCGGCATCCTTCACCGTACTGAGCCTATGCGCCACTACCACTACGGTTTTCCCTTTATAGAATTCATGCAGATGTTCCATAATCTCCTTTTCATTATTCGCATCCAAGGCATTGGTGGCTTCGTCGAAGAAAAGAAATTCCGGATTTTTATACACGGCACGCGCTATCAGCAAACGTTGTTTCTGCCCCTGACTGATACCGTTTCCCCTCCATACCGATTTTGGTGTTATACCCCAATGGAAGCGAGTCTATGAAATCACGGATATTGGCTACCGCCACGGCATGGCGCAGCCGCTCCACATCAATCTGCTCCTCTCCCACAGCAATATTCTGCGCAATGGTTTCCGAAAAGATAAAGCCGTCCTGCATCACGGCTCCCGTCTTGGCACGCCACAAGTGGGGATTTATGTTCTCTAACGAAGCATCACCCACCTTCACAGCCCCCTTATTGGGCGAATAGAAACCAAGCATCAGTTTCACCAGAGTAGTCTTTCCACTCCCGCTCGCACCTACAATAGCTGTCACTTTATGTTCGGGAATCACTAAAGAGACATTATCCAGCACATAGTCTCTATCCGCTCCATCGTAACTGAAGCACACATTTTCCATCTTTATATCCCGTCTCTCAGGCAAAACGGACAATTTGGAAGCAATATCCTGCTCCTCATCCGGTTTCCCATGTACCTCATTCAGCCGTTCCAGACTTATCTTGGCGTCCTGAAACTGCTGCGCAAATCCTATAAAAGAAGAGACCGGCGCACTGAGCTGACCGATGATATAAGTCAGAGACATCATCATACCCAGTGTCATCTCCCCTTCCACCACCGCCTTTGCCGCAATAAACGAGATTATAATATTCGTGGTCTGATTGAAAAATACAGAACCTACTTGTTGTACTTGCCCCAAAGCCAACCCTTTTACGCTGATTTTAAACAGTTTCACCTGAATACGCTCCCACTGCCAGCGCTTCTGTGTCTCGCAGTTATTCAACTTTATTTCCTGCATAGCGGTCACCATCTGCACAAGGTTACTCTGCTCTCCGGCTGCTTGTGCAAACCGACGGATATCCAATTCACGGCGATATTTCATAAAAGCAAGTATCCAGGCAATATACAAGCTGTTACCTAAAAGAAAGATTCCCAATACCACCAAATTGTAGTAAGCAAGTACAATAGCAAAGATGAAAAAACTGACAAAGGAAAAGAGCGTACTAATAGAAGAACCTGTCAGAAAATTCTTTATACGGTCATGGTCACCAATGCGCTGTATAATGTCTCCCACCATCTTCGTATCAAAAAAATGAAGCGGCAACTTCATCAACTTTGCCAAAAAGTCCGAAATAAGGGAGATGGATATACGCGTATTCACATGCAACAATATCCAGCTACGGATAAACTCTACCGATAGTTGTGATACCGAGATTATAATCTGCGCAACCAGCACTAAGGTAATAAAGCTCAAATTTCCGTCACTGATACCCACATCCACCAAGGCTTGCGTAAGAAAAGGTAGGATAAGCTGAAGTAAGCTCACCACCAACATGCCCAATATCAGCTGAAACAACTCTTTCCTATAGGGAGTCAGATAACGGAAGAAAAAACGCAACCCTCTTTCTTTCAGTTCCGGTTCTCCCTCACCATTATAAAAGTCAGGAGTGGGTTCCAGTGCAAGTGCAGTCCCCTTCTCTTCTCCGTCCGATTTGGTAGCTAACCAGCATCGCTTCAATTCCAGTTCATTATACGTAACCAACTGAGTTGCAGGGTCTGCTATTCTAAACGAGTATTGCCCTTTCTTTTTCTTAACATCATAGCAAACCACAAAATGACTCTGATTCCAATGCAAAATGCAAGGCAGAGGAACATCTTCCGCCAATTGTTCAAAAGAGACACGAACTCCGGACGTTCTGAAACCAATAGACTCAGCGGCATCGCTGATGCCTAACATGGAAACACCATTGCGAGAAATAAAAGAACGGGCACGCAAAGTCTGCAAAGAATAGCTCTTACCATAAAACTTAGCTATCATACGTAGGCAAGTAGGACCACAATCCATGGCATCAAGCTGACGATAATATGGGAATACGTCCACTTATTCAATTGGTATATTACATAAATTGTTTTTTCCTATCACCAGCTCATAATTAGAGATAGAGGGACATAAATCCCTATTAACACATTGGTTACAAGGTTTTTCATTGCCTCTAATTCTAAGCCAAGCATTTCCTTCTGTTATTTCTTTATAGAGAAGTTCCTTTAAAGATGAATCTTGTATATTTCCTAATACACTGCAATTCACATTGGCATAGACTTCTCCCGAAGGATAAATTGTTAACTTACCGAAAAAATTATCATTCAAAGTCCGATGCCTAAATATCGTTTTTCTATCAATAGGGGCAGCCAATATATCTTGCATATCCAAGTAGACATACTCTCTAAAGAAATCTTTATTTTCCGCTGTATAAAAAGGTTTTATTTGAACTACCGTTTCTGCAGGTATCTCCATTTTTTCTATACGTTCCATATCAGATTCATTGGATACTATCAAATTCCACTTCACTCTATCGTACGGGAACTTCTGCATATCTTCAGTCAGCTGATTACCAAAACCTTCAGCATGGACTAAAACTTCTAAAACACATTTGGTCTGTTGCACCAATTCTTCATATTCACTACACAAGAATGTATTATCCAAATACAAATGCACATCTACCTTTGATTTTTCCATGTCAGGAAGCAATTGCCTAACATAGCTATTTTTATTCGGATTTCCTCCTGCAAATATATTAATCCGTTTAATGCCATTCATCAAGAATTGGCGTATTAATCGACGATAATCGTCTGTTTTCAGTCCATCACCGGAGTGAACAGTACAGTGATTTATTTGATGGAAGTAAGAAGTACAAGCCGGACACTCCAACTCACACGTTGCCGGTAAATACAGATTTACTTCATTAAGGTTTTCCATAACACGATTTCCCAAAGAGGCTTTTTTTTCCTCATCTTTGACACGTATATCTGAATTCAAGAACAAAGTTGGCTGAAAGATATAAGGCTTAGGAAATTTCCCGTCATATTCTATACAATCACCCGAAAACAATTCTCTTACAGCCTCAACAAAATGTCTTACAACTTCGTTTTCCATCATTTCCTTATCCAACAAAACACTATACCCATTCGTCGGATTTTGCCACTGTTCAATAATCAACTGTACAATCGGATAATCAGGACAAATCAAATAAGTTGCATTCAGAGTATTATAAACTACTGTTTTGTCATTACTACGCAACAAAAACGCATAAGGCTCCAAATAAAATAAATAATTCATTGCATTTACTCCTTTTTCAATTAATCGACTACAATAGAAGATAACAACTCCTCATAATGATTCGGATAATTCTCAGCATACGTTAAAAAAATCCCAAACTCCTCTTTCAACTTAGCATCCGTTTGTATGCCGGGACATATCAATTGCCCATTCTTTTCCTTCAACAAAAACAAGCACTGACCGCAGCTCCTTTTTAAATAACAGTGTCGACAGCTTTTTACTACCTTTTCGTACATCGAACTATAATATTTAGCTACAGCTGCACAGTCCAAATTCAGTTTTCCATCCTTCAGATATCCAATAGCATGTTCTTGTCCAATCTTTTCGCATGGAAGAATTTTTCCACGAACTGTCAAAAATAATTTGCGTTCAAAAGGGCGACAAGTGCCTGTGGGAATGTATCGGTCTTCCCACCCCGTATCAAACAAATCCAAATAAGTAGCATAACGATTACCACCATATCGCATCAACATCGAATGATAGCTCACGGAACGGCTGCCATCCTTAATGAAAGTATACTTCAAATCCTCGTGTTGCACTGCTTCATCAAAGCTCCTCACTCTATCATTAAACATTTTAGAAAACTCTTCAACACGTTCCGGAATAAGCCCAGTAGTATTTAGCTGCGCCATACGAGGATTCTTCCCAAACAGTTCTTTGATGGAATAATAACATTCTGCAACAGAATTCAAGTTATGCAATACAGAGTTGAAATTTACTTTCTTTTCAAAATAATCCGGATAGGTTTCTTGCAGTTTCTTTACGTTTCTGACTACACGTGAGAAAGACGAATTTCCATGCTTATCTACCCGATAAGCAGATTGCACCTCATTCCCGTCCAAACTAATCAGAATACTAAAATTCTTTTCCACCAAATAGTCCATATACCGGTCCAGTAGCATAGCATTCGTGGTTGTATTGTAATTAAAAATCAAAGAAGGCAAATTCAAACTCTCAATATAGGCAATTGTTTCCTTCACCAGTTTCATATTCAGCAGAGGTTCTCCGCCATAAAATCCAATTGTAATCTCATTTTTATGAGAAACATTATAATCAGAACACCATAGTTTAGTCAAATAATCTACCAATAGTTTTACGTTTTCAAAAGACTGGTCACCTGTTTCTCGCCGGTCATAATTAGAATAAAATTCACCATAACCACAATACTTACATTCCAAATTACACCTATCAGTTACTTCAATCAATAATTGCCGCAACCCTGCAAGGTTTCGTTTTACCAATTCTTCACTATAATCTGTTTGAAATGTTACCTCTCTCTTTTCAAAAAAACAATGTTCTTTCAGAAATTTCAGTTTACGTTCGTAATAATTTGTTCTATCAACAAGTGATGCATCCATATGTTCCATTACAGTTGCCATTTCTTCCGGCACATAAAGAAAATAGCACAAAGCATCCGAATATACATATTGATGCTGATTCCCAGTAGTTATCAAAAAAGACTTATCCATCATTTACTATTTTAATGTAGCAATTACCAATATCGGATTACTCTCTTCCTCTACATTCTCCAAAGTATGGATGAATTTTGCTTTTAGAGATTCATCCTTTACGTCAGAAGTTCTCATCTCGTCTATATCTATCCAGTTGTCTTCACTGTTCGGAATAAGTACATCTATCCAATACTTTCCTTGTGAACGATAATCTACATGGAACGACCCTCCACACAAATCATTATCCAAGATAAAGTACTTAGCACCTTCCAGCCTACGAAGGGTGTGATTACCCAGCATTCGTTCCGTAATCTCGGATTTTCGCTCTTTTACTTTCACTTTTCCAGTCTGTTTGCCATAACAATAAGTATAAATGGTTTCCCCCTTACTGCACAGCAGATAGATATTATCCTTACTCGGATAATAAGAATATATGGAAAAATAATCGAAAGCGCTTCTTTCCCTAAACCAAACATGAGTCGCCCCATAATCACCTTTTTCTTCATGGGTTGAAATGATATATTGAGGTACCAACTCATTCGCAGGGCTGTCATAACGATAAATCGTATCGGTATCCGGATATTTCAAGGTCAACTGATTGCCATAGGTATCTATACTGGTAAAAGGTTCTAACCAATAGTTAACAAACTGCTGGAAATTAATTCCGTTCTTCATAATTTCCTCTTCACGCCCGATATGTGCCGGATTTTTGAATATCTTTTTTTCTGGTAAGTACTATCAACCCATGCAAAAGACCATACCGAATCTTTTGGTGTCGGTTTATTGATAAATGCCAGATTTTGAGCTATAAAGAACTTGTTATCATACAATGCAAATTGGAAATACATTGTCATAAATACATCATCCGGAGATGTTTTTGCAGCTGTCCGCTTATAATTGCCTTCATAATCATAGACTTTAACTCCAACTATTGTCGTCTGGATATATACTTCTTTGGTGTTCTCGTCCACGAAGAAATCAGCCATTCTGATATATTCTTCCGGTCCTTGTCCAACTTTGCCTACCTTATTCAAGAACTTTCCGGAACGTGAAAATCGGAGGACATGATTGTCTTTATAATGTTTCACCCAGATGTCAGAATCAGTCACCTTCATTTTAGTAATTTCTCCTATTAGAGATTCGTCCGTCACCTCCAACGAAACAATCTCCACTTTCGCAGCAGCTTCGCTCAATGGTAGTAAAGCAACCTTAGACACATTGTCTGATGATAGATTAATAACTGGAGTACCCTCTTCATCTTGCAAAGTATTCTCCTTTTTATTGCCACTACATCCTAATAAGAATGAAGCAATAGCTATCAGTAAAAAACAATTTTTCATAAATACAATCATCAATATACCTCATTCTGAAAGTAGTAGAAAACACACATATCATGCACTTCCACTACTTCCAAAATAACGGTACAAATTACTTACTTCACAATTCAAACAGTTGCAAAATACAATTTTTATTCTCCTATAAACAAGGAAAGAATAAAAAACATCAAACTTGTATTATTTACTACTATTCCTACATGCTATGTGATCCATGAGTACCGCCAGTCCACGATGGAGAGTACAGACTACCTGCAACATTTGCATTAAAGTTGTCAACCGGTCCAGACGGTCCAGCGCAAGCACACAAACAACAGTTTTCTCCTCCCAAAAGGCGATTCAACTCCTTTTCACTGAGTTCAGCTTTATTAAGCTGATCCAATTTAATCTTACCTAACTTTTTCATTGTCATCAAAATTTTAATTAAACATTCAATTTATGTATAGCATAAAACTATCTCTATTATTTATCCACAAATATTATTTCACGATATTTCCAACGCAAAGTATTCTTTGGGAAATTACAATGTAACAAAAACTCCATTTCAGGTAAAGCATATAACTTAGCTAATACATTTTTTACCGACTCACATATACAAACTTTCTCCACACACAGTAACCATTCACCTAAATCTCGCCAAACATCAACTGGAAATAAAAACAATGGTTCAACAGACCTCACTCTATACTCAAACTGACAGAAAAGCCGTTCAACACCTAATACTATTTGCTCCAACATCCAAGAAGTCCGAGAGCGAAACAAAGAATTCTCGTCATAGAAACGAAATAGAAAATAATCTCCTACCCACAATAAGAACTGAAATGTACCCATATAAGGCACTTTCATCTCTTGCCACAAAGCTATCAAGAATTCATCCACATCTGTAAGTTGTTCATCCACATCCATCTCTATCAAAGACTTTTGAGCTAAACATTCTATCAAACATCCCCATTTGGCAAGCCTAATCCCATTTTGTTCTGTAAACACTTTTTGTTGTATTTGCTCCAGCAAATTAAAGTTCTCTCCCTCCATTTGCTTTTTGCCTCCCACATAAGTATCACTCAAAAATCCGGAAAGGCAAAGTGTAAATTGTTTATCCAGCAATAAATCTAAATCCGGATATTGTATCTTATACTGATTCCAGACCAAAGAATTGTTAGGATAAAAGCACCACAAATCTTCTCCGAAAGGGAACTGTTTAGGATGGACTGACGGATTTTGATTCAAGAAAAGTAAAAAATGAGTATCGACCCTTTCCTGTATTTCAACCATATTCTCAATATCAAACGAAAAAGTGACTTTGATATGTTCTCCTTGTTGTTCAGAGAAATAAGCCACAAAATAATGAAACAAACTTTGGAACTCACGATAGAATGAGACAACCTCAGTCAAGAGGCTTCCCCACGCTTTTCGAGAATAAAAAACAGAAAAACAACACCACGCTTTTCCTCCCATCAACGTATAATTCTGTTTCATATTATGCCAAGAGTATTTTATTAGTATAATCAAAATTCCGATATACAATCCCTTGTCCGAACCCATTCGGATTTACCGTTTTACAATCATTATCCATTTTTTTCATCTTCAGATAGTTTATAGCCTCTGTTACACCCATGACAATTACCACTATCAGATTCGCATCTTTAACTTTATAATATTGATGATTAAAATCATACAAACAATTAGATTTGTTTCTAAGTATCATTTCCTCATCTTTAAAATTCAGTCGAATTCCGTTCTCCATCTCATCCCATATTCCTTCTTTCCATTCTCCTTTTATCACAAGTCGATATTTATCCCCTATACATTGTTTTAGCATGTCTGATTCATCCGGATGATTATAATTCATTGCAATATTGTTCTGTATCACTCCTATGCCAAAACGTTGTCCTTTATACAACATCAATACTCTCGTAGAGTAGGGATTTATATAATCCAGATAGACACTCTGCAACTTCTTCAACAAAAACTCTTGTGCTATCCGCTCTTCATCTGCATGCATCAAAACATTATAAAATTCCTTCTGATTAAAAATTTCCTGCACAAGCCCTCTACACAACAAACGATTGAAAAATTCAACATCTTCCAAACCATATCCTACAAACACTTCATTGTATCCTCTCGCCTCAACGAACTCCTTTCTTTCCAAGCAGACCCTTCCGAAAACATCACGATAACAAAGATTACTCGTATAAAATAGACGCTCTTTATTGTTAAATTCTTTTAACATAAACTCTGCAAACCCTCTACCTAAGTAATTATCTGCATCCAAATTGCATACTACTTCTCCTTCTGCCAATCTGAAAACCATATTCCTGCTATGGCTGCGTCGATAATAAGCTGGTTCAGTAGTCCTATAATAGACAAGAATACCCATCTCAATATATTTCATCATAGATTGAGCAATCCATTCTTCTAATCCATCTTGCGAATTATAATCCAGCACAACAAACTCGACCTCATCTACTAAGAAATTATCAAGAATATTCTTCTCCAAAGTTTCTTGTAAATGTTTAAGCCGATTCATACAAGTGATGCAAAATGAGATTTGTTTCATAGTGCTATATAGCCATTATTAATGAATAGTAAATCTACCGAATGCATAAGCTCCATCCAAACCTTTTATCTCAAGTAAAAAATCACCAACTAAGCCTTTCTGTAATTGTACTTTTCTCAATATTGGAGAGTCAATATTCTCAGTAGAAGAGTAAACAACATCCCCATTCTGAGAAATTACAATTTCAATCTCACCTATAGATTGATAGAACTCCAAGTCAATGGAGTGGTCATCATTCAAAAATGCTAAAAAAGGAGTCACTGGAGGAATAGAACGGTGACCATTCCCCGGACCATCCGGTAAATCAAAATCCTCATCCATGATGATTTCTACTCTTGAAGGAAAAGTTACTGACTTTCCATTCACTACATTTACCACAAAGAAGCAGTATAAACTTAACAAAATAAAAAATGATTTCATAGTATCTTTAGTTTTGAATGTAACAAAGATAGCCATTTAATCACTTCTTAGGGAAAGTACAAGTGGACAACACAAAAGAGAATAACAAACTATATATCAAGAAAATACTAAAAAAAAAGCTACTAAGTTAATGGACGAAAAGCAAGAAGTTCTTCTAATAAAGAGTTATAAATTCTTCCAATTTATCAGTAGTATCCAAATTTAAGCTCTCCCTCAATCTCCGTTTTTTCGTAAAAATAGAATTCATCTCGCAGTCAAAAGTAAACATCAACTCAGTGGTAGTGAAACCAACTTTAAGCAAAGCTATCAATATCAGGTTACCACTCGTTAATTTAAAATCTTTCTTTAACCGAGAAATCAAATTACCATATATCAAATCCATGTATTCAAGGAGCTGTTCTTTCTCTTGTTTGGTCATATTCTTCACAATCAGCTTTTCCTTCTTCAATTGATCCAAGAGATAAACACCATTTACACATACATTTTCACGTATTTTTTTATTCTCACTCTCCAACAGCAAAATCTTTTGATTCAATTTACCAACCTTCTCTCTATTTGTTTCCGCTGTTTCACCTGCTTTTTGTTTCAACACATCAAGTTCATAAACATATCGTTTAATCATGCACTCATTCTCCTTTATTACTTGCATATTTTTCCGGAACATCTCTTTGTATCTTTTTCTTAAAAGAAAATACAAAACAAGACATAATAGGATAATAAATAAAACGATTACCATCCCAAAATAAAACTGTATTTTCTTTTCGTGTTCAACTTGTTGCTTTTCTAAAAAAGAAGCTTTCCTTTTTCATATTTACGTTGCAAAGTCAAAATTTGAGATGCTTGTTTAGCATCCAGGTCAACGGACAACAACGAATCAGACTTCTCTTTGAAATAGAGAGCCATTGCATACTTTTTCTGCCTCTTTTCCAACAGATACAAATAGTGGTATGCCCCTGCCAGAGTACGAGGCCTTTCTGATTTCAAAGCTAAAGTAAAATATCTTTTTGCCTCATCCAACTTATTTTGATTTAAATAAATGTTCCCCAATGACATTGAACAGTGATGCATAGAATGCCTATCTTGTTCAGTCTCTACCGCAGTTTTCAACAAGATTATTGCATTTTCCAAATCTCCCTCATTTCTTTTTGCAATTCCTTTTACTTGTAACAAAGAAGGAGTTACTCGTTCAAAATCGATACATCCTTTCTTTTCTTCACACAAGGACAAAGCCCTATTGATGTAGTTATAAACACTGTCATATTGTTGTTCTACATAATAAATACGAGCAATATCCCGATAAGCATATATAACCCCTAAAGTATCGGCTGCCTTTTGAAAACAATATACCGAACTTTGATAATTATCAAGAGCATCTTTGTGTAGCTTTCTATCTGCATTCAAAATACCGATATACTCATATGCCAAGCCTTGTAGCTTATACTCTTCCGTTTTCTCCAATTTAGCCAAAGCATTCAAATAGGCTTGCATAGCCAGCGTATCATTCCCCTGCAAATCCATCACTTTGCCATAATAAAACAATGCCTTCCCCGCTTTCACGTTATCACCCCCATTCTTATAATAATCTACCGCCAACTTTATCAACGAATCCGACTGCATGCTATCCAGATAGTTCTTATCACGGGCTTGTGTCAACAGCAGCACATAGTCTGCCCGCTGCTTTCCACGAAGCTTCTCCGGATGAGGAATTTGCTCCAACAGCAGCAATGCACTGTCAGAATATACATCCATATACCTCTCTACCTTATCAAAAGCATTGAATACGTTCTTCTCTACGCAAGAACCTAACAGTACGCAAACGGACAAAAGTCCAAGATATAGCAGTTTTTTCATATGAACATGTTCTTTACCAGATTATCATTACGTATAACTCCTATGCCCACAGAATCCTTTTGGAGATAAATATTCACACCAGCCAACGGCAATCCTTTTTCCCCATCAGTCACAATGCCATTTGTCTGCGCATTAGAAACAACTGCACAGCAGAATGTTATGAACAGCACTATACATCGCTTCATAATTCATGTATATATAATTAAACTTTGGATGAGAACAAGCTTTTTACAGCCCCTCCCTTCAAAGATACAAAAAACCGCTTCAATAATGTACAAAAACAAGATAAATGTGGCAAACAAAACAAATAGCTCAGAGCTTGTTTCCCCTTACATAGGCTTCCTTTCCATTTTCTGTACGGAGTTATCAGCGCCTATCGGCCGTGATGCGCTCTGCCAACGGCCGTCAACCACTCGACTAACGACCGTCAACAAGGTGCTTCATAACCGTTGAACACCTATTATACTCATAGTTTCCCCATACTGTGCACCTATCTTATTCCTATTATGAGCCCAGCTGCAGTCTATCGGTAAACGGTCTTTTACGAAGTTAATACCGTGTTTACACGAAACGCATATCGTGTAAACAAGATATTTGCAAAATGCTGTACATTCTATTAATACACTAACAAACAAGATATTAACTTACTTTTCGGCGTATTTCCGCTGTGGAAGCAAAAGTTGCTTCCACCTTTTTGAGTTGCTTCCACAGCACTTGTAATGCCGATGAATAAAGGGATGCAGGAAGTAGGTGGAAGTGTGGAAGCAGAAATGATAAAACTAAGCAGAGATAATTTTCCCTTAAAAGCAATAAAACTCCAGAATCTGCTGGAGCAAAGCATCCTGCTTTCCCGGACCTTTTTCCAACTCCACACTTTTCAGGTTATAGAGTTGTGCCAGCAAAGCTGACGACTGCTTCTCGCAAAGACGGGAATCATGTACCTGCTCCATCCAGCAGACGGTCTCTCCCCAAACATCTACCGAAAGATGTGACAAGACTTCTGTCGGGGCTCCCCCCTTCTCCACCTTACGGAAGATTTCGACCAAAGCACACAACAAGCTGGACATTATCTGTTTACAACGGGAATGGGAACGGGATTCCCGGTTTCTGAAACGTAGCAGGAAATAGTACCCCAGCCATAAATAAACGGTGGTGACTTCTGCATGGATTTTCTCTATCCTCTTCCAATGCGCAACCAAGGCAGCATCAATTTCTTCCAGAATCGCATCCGTATCATCTTCTATGTAGTATTTCTGCGCAAGACACTCTATCACGCACCCCCATTTCGCCATATCCACACACTCTTGCGTACGCCCCATCCATACATGGGCTTCCTCCAATATCCGGAATGCCTTTTCTCCACATTCTGGAGCATCATAAAACCGATACTGACGAAACAACAGAAGAGACTGACATAATAACTCATCCAAAGAGTACTCCGCACTTTCCATATTTAAAATTCAAGTATCCATTCAGGTAACAAAATCGAGCAAAAGTAATCATTTCCTAAGAAAATCACGCTGTTTCAACACAAAAACCGGCAGGAAAAAGAAGATACCGATGACGGACATCACCAGTCCGCCAATGGTACCCGCCGCCAATGGAAACCAGAAAGCCTCCTTGTCCTCACCTATCATGAAAGGGATAAATCCCAGAATGGTAGAAACTACCGTGAGGAAAATAGGAACGACCTTCGCATTCCACGCCTTGACGTAGGCACGAAGAGCGGAAAGACGGGGGGAAACGACGTCGGATGCTGTTGTACTCGTTCAGGACATAGATGCTGGCATTCACCGTGATGCCGCACAGCAGGACGAACGAGGCAAAACCGCCCTGGTCGAAGTTCAGCCGGAACCAATAGAAAGTAAGAAATACCCCGATATAAGAAACCGGAATCACAAAGATGATGGCAAGCGGCTGCTTCAGGGAGTTGAACAGAACGCTGGTCGTAAAGAAGATGATGGCTATCACCACCAGCAGAAGCAGGTATTGGCGGTTGTCCTTCTCGCCCCATGACCAACTGTTGCTGTCCGACTCGGCTGTATAACCCATCGGCAACAGTTTGTTGAACTCCTCCAGGTCACGTTTCTGTATCTTGTTGCCCATCTCATTGGAGCCGATATATTCGTATTGCAGGCAGAGGCGGTACTGCTGGTTTTCTTTGGCAATCTCCTGCGGCATCTGTCCCTTTTCCACAGTAGTCAGTTCGGAAAGTTTGTAATGCTTGCCGTTTCCTACTCCATAGGGAAAGAACTGCATTGCCCAGATGTCATATTCGGCAGACTGGCGGGAAGAGAGCTTGATTTTCTCCGTTCCCTGCTCGGCCGCTACCGAGCCAATCTCCAGATTCTTGCCGAAGATGGGGCGCACCGCAGAGAAAAGCACTTGCGCGTCGATGCCCTCTTGCGCCATGCGCTCCTTGTTCAGGTTGAAGTAGAATTCCTGATAGTCATCCTTCCACCAGGAGAACTCCGAATTGATGAGCACTTCCTTGATACGCCGGTGCGTCAGCAGCTTGGCCTTCAGCTTCTCCGCCCACTCATAGAGTTCGTCGTAGTTGTAGCCGTACATCCTGATGCGGTAGGAGCCGGCACTCTCGCGGACGTCATTACTGAACCCCTGGTCCTGCAATCCGTAGATGCCCCAGCTGCCGCCTCCCAGTTCCAGTGCCTTGCTTATCATATTGGCTTTCAGTGTATAGGGAAAACCGCTGTTCCGGGCTTCCTTCTTAAAATAAATCTGCATACTGGCACGCCGGGGGCTGTAAATGGAAGTATGAAACTGCCTGATTTCCTTGAACCGGCTGAGGTAGGTCTCCATACGTTTCATCAAAGTGTTCATCTGCTCGAGGGTGCTGCCATTGGGAAGGTTGGCGTTGGCATAGAGCACCACCTCCTCATTACGGGTGAAGTAACTGCCTTCGTACACCTTCTGTATGAAAAGCCGCAAGCTGCCGCCCAGCGCCTTGTCCACAACGGGTTTCACCGACTCCTTATAGGTATCCGAACCGAATACCTTATTGTAAGCAGCTTCCCATTTTCCCCCTCCTTCCAGTTTGCCGGGCAACAGAAAAACGGGCAGACCGAAACCCAACAGTAACAGCAGGCATACAGCCCAGCGCCAACGGCACAGAAAACGGATGAGAGCAGAGTAACAGCAGGAGAAATAAACGGGGAAACGTCTGAAAATCCGTCCCAACCTTGTTTTGAATGTTTGCGTCAGCCCCGGCAAGACAAGACGCCTCTTCTTCCCCGTAATCCGCCTCACCAGTCCTATCTTCTCAATCATCGACGGAACAAAGAACAATGCCACCATCAAGGAAACAGCCAGATTGATGATCACTACCGCTGCAAAGTCCTGCAGGTTGAGCCGTATCTTCTCGTCAAGGAAGAAAATGATAACAAGCGCACCCATCGTAGTGAGGGTTGCCGCCAACACCGACAGGAAGGCCTTGAGATTACGCCGATGCAGAATGTGGTCGGTCATGACAATGGTGCTGTCTATCACCAGATTCAGCGAGACAGTGATACCCGCCAGCGAATAAAGCTGCATCTCAAGTCCGAAGAGGTAGTAGAAGATAAGTGCCACCGCTATATTTACAGCCAGGCTGGTAACTATCAGAAAAAGATATTTCAACTTACGAGTAATGAGCCATACGAATACAAGCAGGATGAGTACCGTCAAACCGGTACGGAAGTAAATCTTGTCCAGTTCTTCCCGTATGTACTCGGTCGCATCATAGCTGGTATGCACTTCATATCCGACAGGAAGTACCTGCCGAACAGCTTCCATCTCGTCCATCACGGCACGGTTCAGTTGCAACTGGTTGGCAGTTTCTTCCGCAGTAATGGATAGATAGACGGAATTCAGCCCATTGATGCGGTAATAGCTTTGCGGCTCCTCCTCCATACGGACAGCCGACACCAGTTCGTCCAAGCGGAGCAGTTTCCCGTCGGTAGCCGTCACGGTGATGGCAGCAGGATTAAAACCAAGGGAGTTGCTCTCCGGCACCAGTGCCAGGCGTATCCATTCCCGGCTACCGTTACCTGTATCCACATTGTGCGTACCCAGAAATTCCTTCCGGTAATGCCGCTGTACTGCCTCGCTGATGTCCGACAGTGCCACACCCAGCAAGCGCAACTGTTCACTGTCATATTCCAGTCTCCACTCCATGGGCGTGGCACCGCTGAGTTCCACCTTATAGATACCCGGAATATTTGCCAGCCGCGGCTTGATATGCTCCTCGGCATACTGCTGAATCAATATCGGGGTGGAGGGGGCGTTCAGGGTGAAGGACATGAAGGGGCGTGAGGCGTTCTCGTCGGGCACTTTCATGTGAATGGTGGGATAGCTGACACCTTCGGGCAATTGGGGCCACGTCTGCCGGATGATGGTGGAAGCTTCGAAGCGGACTGCCTCGACATCGGCATGCTTGTCCAGCTCCACAGTAATGTTGCCGTAGCCGTTGCCCGAGGTGGAGTTCAGCCGCTTCACTCCGCGGATACGCGCCAGCATGGATTCCAGCTTGCTGGTCACTTCCATCTCCACCACCCGCGACGAAGTGCCAGGCATGCTGAAACCCACCGTGAAGCCGGGCAGGCTGCGTGACGGATTCAGCTTGACGGGGAGCAGCGGTATCAACGCCACCCCTACCAAAGCAAGGCAGACAAACGCCACTATGACGGTGAAGGAAGAAACTCGTTTCATCAGTTATTATAATCAAATTTTTCCGACAGCGAAAATCCGCTGGCAAAGTCGTGCAACGTCAGTTTCCGTATCTTGTAATAATTCAGCCAGTAGTCCTGCAAGGCGGAGATGTAATTGCGTTGCGCTTCCTGCTGGCGGTTCAGCGAGAGGGTCAGGCTGTTGATGTCTGCCTTGCCGATAATGAAGCGCTGGCGGGTTTCGTTATACGCCAGGATGGCAAGGTCGAGGGCCTCTTCGGCACTGGCGACGAGGGCTTGCTGGACGTTGAAGTCACTGACGGTCATGATAACCTCCTCCTCAATGCTGATTTCACTCTGCCGGGCAGAAGTCTTCACCACGTTCAGATTGTTCCTCGCCATGTTGTATTTGCCTTTCCTCACGCCCCAATCCACCAGTGGAATGGAGACACTGACCGACACCATCTCCTGCTGCATGGGATGCCTGTATGCTTCACCGAATTTCTCTGCCACCTGGTTGAAGCCGACGCTGGCGTTGATGCTGGCGTTGAAGCGCGATTCCTTCTTCGTCTTGTCTACTGTCTGCTCGGCTTCCAGCACTTCCTGACGAAGCCCCAGAAATTCCGGATTGTTGGCTTGAGCGGCCAGCAAAGCCTCATCAACCGGTATGGTCAGCGCCCTCGGACGTCCCGGAAGCGACACCCTGATATCCGTGTTCTTCTCCATATTCAGGAAAGATGCCAACGAAAACATGGCGCGCTTCAAGGCACTGGCGGCATTCTGCAAAGTATTGCGGGCGTTCACCACGTCGAGTTTCAGCGTCAGCAGGTCGGCACGGCTGATGGCGGCTATTTTCAAGCGCTGCATGCCGATGCGGTAGAGGGTATCGGTGGAGACGGCATTGTCCTTGGCCAAGTCATATTCCGCCTGTGCCATGGCAAGCGCAAAGAAATAGGTCGTGGCCTGCTCGGATACTCGCTCTGCATTGTAAATATACTCCTTCTTCACCTTTTCGTACTTCAGCGGCTCAATCCTGCGTTCCCAACGGAAAGGATTGTAACCGACCAGACTCTGCGAGTAGCCCAAACGAACCGGAACACTGGTGAACTGGGTATACTTGTTTCCACCGAAGCTCCGCATATAGCCCAGCTCCGTATCCAGATAGAACGTACCGCCCGTCAAGTCGAAATTCTGTCTGACGGCAAGATTGCCGTATGCATAGAAGGATTGCTGGCTGCGATAGATGTCAAGGTCCTGTTCGGAGTCGTAACGCTTGGTGATATCGCGGTTGTACTGTGCCGGAGTCATGTTCAGCGTCAGGCTGGGAAGGCGGTTTGCCTTATAGGTGCGGTATTCCCAATAACCGGCCAGATACATGTTCTTGGTGCGGAAGGCTTCCAGCGAACTGTCATTCGCCAGGGCAATGGTCTGCTGCAAATCGAGCGTTATCCGCTGTTGGGCAAAAGCGGAAAAGGCTCCCAGACTGAACAAAAGTATAAGACTTAATTTCTTCATGCTCTTTCTTTTCTATAAATAAACCAATATATCAACGGGATGATGAACAGACTGACCAGTGTCCCCACGAACATCGCCCCAATCATCGCTATGGAAAGCGGCTTTTGCAACTCAGACCCCATATCGAACGAGAACAGCAGCGGAACCATGGCAAATATCGTGGTGAGCGATGTCATGATGATGGGCCGGAGCCTTCTCCGTCCCGCCTCGTGGATGGCCTCGAGCAACGGCATCCCCTCTTTCCGTAATTCATTAATGGCATCCAGCTTCAGGATGGAGTCGTTGATGATGATACCGCACGTCACAATCAGTCCGATGGCAGACATCAGGTTCAGGGTATGCCCGCATATCCACAACAGAAGCAGGGCAAACGCCACATCTATCGGAATTTCCAGCAGCACGATGAGCGGCTGCACGAAGCTTTCGAACTGGGCGGCAAGAATGAAATACATCAGCAAGATAGAGATGAAAAGAATCACCACCAACTCGTCCAGCATTTGGCGGTTGGAGAAGAAACTGCCGGAAAAGGCCGTATCCCAGTCACCCGTGGCATCTGCCTCCCGCTTCACCTTTTCCATCAACTCCGGAGCATTGTCCACTTCATAGAAACGGAACGGTATATATTCACCGTTGCGTCCTGCCGTAATCGTCTTCAAGTCCTCAGCCGGACGCACCTTTACCAGCTCCCGAAGCGGAATATGCTCCACTTCGCCCTTACTGTCCGGACGGGTCTGTATCAATGTCTGCTGCAGCACCTCGTTCACTGTCCGCTCCTCGCCCACAATGCTGATAGGCAGGTATTGCTGGTAGGAATGGAGCATAGCTACGCTGTTCTCCTTGAATGCCGTCCGCAGCGTACGGTAAAGCTCGTCATACGAAACGTCATAGAGCAACAGCTTTTCCTGCAGGATGCTTATGTCAAGCTGGTTCTCGAAAGCGATACCTACGGGCGCTGTCCCCGTAAGCTCCGCAAACTGTTGTTCCAGTCCGCGCAATTCTTCCGCCGCCGGCGCCTTCTCCTTATTGCGGGCATAAAGTTCCGCCACCACATCGGCCTCCCCGGTCACGAAAAGCTTCTCGAACACGGTTTCGGGTGGAGAAAAGGAGACTGTCGCCAACGGATATTCCCGTGTCAGCCACTCGCCCGCCTGCTTCTGCAAGGGAGCAATCCCGTCAGGCGAGGAAGTCTTGAAATACAATTCTGCCTCCGAAGAAGAGAGAGCCTGCTCACGGTTCAGCAGATAGTCCTGCTGGCCTATGGCAGCCGTCTGTTCCACAGTCTCGTCCAGCAACTGTCCGAACAGCACATTCACACGATGCCGGTTCTCGTCCACATGTATGTTTTCGTTCCATTCCACGTGGACTATCAGTTCATTCTGGTCTATCTGCGGCATACGCTCCTTGCCGACGGAATAGAACAGAAAGACACAAAGAGGTATAGAAACCACACAGAATACGCTACTTACCGTCTTGTGGGAGAATACCCAGTCGATGCCCGCATCATAAAAACGGTCCAGCGTATGTTCCTTCAACGGATTGTTGATACGGATGCGGGAGAACCACGACCTGCCGCGCAACCCCGTCCGGTAGACCAGCATATAGAGGACCGGCAGCAGCATGATACCCGTGAAGTAGGAAACCAGCAACCCTACCGTAACAGAGAATGCCTGGTCGTAGAACAACGCCCCTGCAATGCCGCTCATGAATATCAGCGGCACAAATACGGCAATAGTGGTCAGCGACGAACTCAGCATGGGCGTAATCACCTCACTCGTTCCCGTCACGCAAGCCCGCCGCAACGAATAGCCCCGTTCGCGATACTGCGAAATGTTCTCCGTCACAATGATGCTGCTGTCAATCATCATACCCAACGCCAGGATTAATCCCGACAAAGAAATGATATTGAGTGACATCTTGAACAAGTAGAAGAACAGGAAGCAGATGACAATAGATACCACCATACTCAACCCGATGATGAACGGTGATTTGATGTCACCCAAGAAGAGTACCGCCACAATGCAGATGAACAGGAAACCCAACGACAAATTTTGCTGAAGATTGGAGATGGTATAGTCCAGCAACTCCGTCTGGTTACGGCTGATGCTAAAATCAATGTCGGGATATACTTTCTTGAAGTAGTCCATCGTGCTGTTGATGGCAAGCTTCATGTCTTCCATATTCTCGTCCGCCTGCTTGATGACGGCAAGGGTAACGGCACGCTTGCCATTGCTCATGGAGACACCTTTCTCCTTGGCAGGAACAATCTCTACCCGGCAGAAGTCTCCCAAGCGGATGATACGTCCTTCCTTTCGCAGCAGGATGCCCTTCACGTCCTCCTCTGTCCGCAGCAGGGTGGAGAACTTAATGTTGTATTCGTAGTAGCCGTCGCGCACGGTCATGCTGCCCGGCTCCACGTTGTTTTGCGCCAGCACGTTTTCTATGTCTTCAATGGAGAGCCCCAACACAGCAAGCTTACCCGGGTCGGGCACAATCTGTAACTGGCGTTCGACCAAACCCGTGACATCCACCATTGCCACTTCTGCCAACTGCTCGATGCGACGCTTTATGACATTTTCGGCAAACTCGCACAAATCAAGAAACGCGCGTTCGTCCACCTTGCCGTATGCACTGTCGTTTTTTAGGGTCAGATTGAGGTAGAAGACAGGAATGTCCGTCGCACTTGCCTTTATCACCTTCGGGCGTTCGGCATCCTTGGGCAGATAGTTCATGGCGGCGTCAATCTTCTCGTTCACTTCTATGAAGGCAAGGTCGGTATTCGTACCGAAGTCGAAGCCCAGGCGGATGATGCCTGCACCATCGCGCGTCTCGCTGTCCATGTCCTTCAGTTTCGCCACCTGGATGAGCTGCTGCCGCAGAGGTTTCACCACCGTATTCTCTAATTCACGCGCCGAGGTATTCTGCGCCGACACCTGCACTGTAATTTCCGGGATGGCAATATCGGGCAGCAAGGATACCGGCAAGGTGAAGTAAGTCACCAGCCCGACAATGAAGCATGCTGTAAATGCCATCAGTACGGCAATAGGCCGCTGTATCAAAAACTTTATCAATTTTCAATTATGAATTTAAATTGTGAATTATGAATTTTCAACTTTCAATTTTCATCTTTCAATTTTCCACCACCTTCACCGGCGCCTCATGTGCCAAATTCACATTTCCCGTCACGATGACCGTATCGCCTTCTTTCAGGGCATCGTCGGCCATGCTGTAGCTTTCCGCATTCTCCAGTCCGGTCTGCACATAGTTCCACTGCGCCTTTTCGTCTTTCAGGGTAAACACCACCTGCTTGCCCGAACGCAACACCACGGCACTCTTCGGGATTACAAGCTGTCCGCCCAGAGAGCGGTGCACGTTCACCCTCACGTTCATCCCACTGAACAGCCGTCCCTTGCCATTGACGGCAGCCTTCACCTTAACCATCCCCTTGTCATCCACCAGAGGATTGATTTGGGTGATGCGCCCCTCCTGCCTAAAGCCGGCATCCGAATAAGGGGTAACAATCACCTTGTCGCCACTCTTTATCAACGGCAGTTCGCTTTCCAGCACCGTGAAGTCCACCTCCATACCTTGAGTGCCGATAATGGAGCAGAAGGCTTCCGAGGTACTTGCCTCGTTGAACGGTTTGGAGAACAGGTTCGCCACTACCCCGTCAAAAGGCGCAACCAGCGTGGCGTGTTCCTCTTCATACGCGGCAAGCTCATACTGGGCGAGGCTCTGGTCGTAACCGCTCCTCACGCGGGCCAGCTTCATGATGTCAGCAGGTACTTTGGAGGCATCACCCACCGGATAGCCTTGCCCTATCAATACGTCCTGCAGCTCAAGTTCCGCTTTGTCCAGAGCATCCTTGGCTTGCGCGGTCTTGTTCTTCAGACGGAACTTATCCAGTTCGGCAAGTTTCTGCCCTTTGCGCACCGGGTCACCGTTCTTCACGTAGATGTGTGCCACTACACCGGTGGTCTCAAAACGCAAATCCGCCATGGCACCGGCGGTTACTTTTCCGTTGCTCACCAGTTCATGCTCAAAGGTCGCCCGCTTCAGGACTTTCACGGTCACTTCATTGCTTTCACTTGGCAGGACGGTTGCCACCCCTTCCTCGGACTCTTTTCCCTTTCCGGCATCGGAGCAGGCGGCAAGCAGGGCAACGGCCATGCATAGCAGGTATCGATAGTTCTGTGTCTTCATATTCATACTCAATTATAAATTGATAAAATTAATCGTTTCAAAAAAACGAACCGATATTTGCATGTGGACACTTTTTTCATAGCACTTTAGCAATTAGTTCGCTCATTATTAACACTTTCCGTTTTTATTCATCTTTTTTAATATGGACAAAAATAAGCTGAATCTTTTTTATTTCCTCCCTCATCTGTCGTATTGCCGTAGAATGCACTTTCGGCTCTTTCGTCAATACCATCCACTTCATTTTTTCAAACTTGTCCGGTTGCCTGAAGCTTGGTTCCGCATAAAGTTTCGCAAGCAGGTAATAAGGGTAAATACGTCCCGGCAACCGATGGGTGGAACGGATAAACCAGTCTTCCGCTGACAAGCAGTCACCCATCTGCTGATAGTTCTTGCCTATCACATTCAGTATCATGGGGTCACAACTACGCTGTAAAGCTTCTTTCAAAATACGGTTGGATTTACTGAACTGCTGCTGCTTGTGCAATCCATGCCCATATTCGAACAAGAAAGATGCCCGGTCCCTCAACAGAGGATAAAGACGTCCATACTCTTTCTCTGCCGATTGATACGCACCTGCATTATACAGCACCCGAGCATTCATCCACTCCCGGCAGGCCTGCTCCACTTGCAAGTCATTCTTCAGGCGAAAACCGCCAATGATGCCTACTAATACAGCCACCCCCAACCATTGCCAACGGTCGGCACCGGACAAGCATGCCACAAGCAATCCTCCAAATGTAACGATAAATACCGGAAGTTGTAGCGGATAGGAGGAAAAAGAGAATATCATCAAGGAAAGAATAGCCCCACAGATACCATAACGTCCTTTACGGACTCCCCTATACAAACACAGCACGACCACAACCAATAGACATACAGCCAAAGGAATGCCCAGTTCGACCGCAGCCTGCAGATATTCATTGAATGCATATTCCGGACTTCCCGCCACACGTTCCTCCCACAGTTCATAATCACCTGCTGCAAAATAAGTTTCCTGCGCATTTCCGTAGGCTGCTGCGAAATTATGAATCCCATATCCGGTCAACGGCTTTTCTGCAATGGCACGACAAGTTATCTTCCACATGAAAAGACGGCCACGTGCAGAATCGGGTTTCAAGACAAACAGTAAATAGCCTGCCAATAGCAAGACACAGAATCCACCGACCACTACCATCACCACACGCTGCCTTTGCTGCTGCCATAATAATCTGAACTTATCCGTCCAATCCATATGCCAAGCATATACACACAGACAGGAAACTCCTGCCGCCAACCATGCCGAACGGCTCATTCCTGCCGGAAGCACACAAAGGATAAGCAGCATCACACCACCAGCGACCATAGTTCCAGCCTTATCCATCACCTTTTCCCATCTTCTTCCATCATTCCGGTCAGAGCAGAGAATCTCCCCCCTCTTGGTCAGCCATTGATACAGACAGACCGGAAGTATCATGGCCAAATAGCCGGAATAAGGCCCCGGATTGAAGAAAGAACCTGTCAATACATACAAGGAATGGTTGGACACAGCATAACCATAAAGCTGCCTCAATCCCCAAACAGCCTCAATGCCCCCCAGCATTACCAATACCCACGAAACCGGTATAAAAAGAAAATACCTTTTTTCCATCATCAATCCAGCCATCAACAGACATCCTGCAACTACCAATGCACTTTTATCGAAATAGAGCCATTGCCCTATAACATCAGCTACAGGAAGTCCGGAAGAAACGTTACATGCCAAAGACAATAAAACTATACAAGCAATGTAGACCAAACTTCCAGCCAATAGATTACGTACATTATTCATTCTATCTATCAAATATTCAATAGTATTCTATAATTCACCAAAAGATTTGTTTCCCGTCTTTATATTCAAAAATCCGTTCATCTTTACCGGCTGTGTGATTCTTCAGATAAAATAAAGCACCTTGAAACCCTGAATAGACAATAGAATCTGACACAGCCATTTGCCGCCCGACAGAATTCCATTTTCCTCCACCCCAATAAAACAATTCATACAAATTACCTTTATAAATAAAATTCACCTCATTACGAGGAGTATACACCACCTTCTCCACACGATGGGGACTTCCAAAGTCCATCCCGGTCCATCCTCCATCCGGATGTATATAATCAAATGAAGTATCCGGATTACCGTCAAATGCGTTCAAATATTCATGTGTATTGTCTTCAAAACTTCCCGGAGTACCTATGATTTCCCCATATAGAGGTATGGTATCTTCCGTATTCTCATAAAAAGCCAGTTCCGAGATATTACAGAAACATCCGTCAGCACCCTTATAGCGCATATACCGATACGGTTTATCAGACTTCAACCGGGCCACAGTATATAGCCGATACGGAGCCTCCTTTATCAAAAGTAGAGTATCCTTCCACCCAAAGTCTGCCCGGTCGCTTCCTTCCACTACTCCCCCAATCATCCGGTCATTGAAAAGAACACTCAAAGTAAGATGGCACTTCCTATACAAGACCAATTCCTGCTTTTCAGCTTCCGGAACAATGAACCGTATCTTTCCGGTTTCACGCTCCAGAAGAAAAGGAGAAGATACTGCAGCGTATTCCTTTCCGTTCCAGGCAGCCAGCGTAAAGACCGCCCCGCCTCCCACATCCTCAAAACGAGCCTCCCCCTTCTTAAAGAAAGTATATCCTATAGGTTGCCATTGTAGTCTGTTGGCAAGGCACAAATACACCATATCCCCCTCACGAAACTGTCCGGAAAGCAAAGAATCCGGAAGAGCTACAGTCCAATTCCTGTTACCGGTATAAAGTGCAGTGACATCGCGGAAGAACGGACGTCGGAATGCCGGGTAAACATCGGAATATTTCCCCAGTTTCCGTACCGCCTCCTTATCAATACTATAGGTTGCCCGGTACATTTTTCCCCTCGAAATGCTATATTCTTCCGCTTTGCTCCATACTTCTTCATAAGGAAGATTTGCAATGTATGTCTTTCCTTCCTTATCCAAAACAAAATTCCAGAAATGAGAGGCATTGTTGTCTCCTAATACCATCACCCTATCTACTCCGCACGGAATGCCCAATGCCCGCAACACATATATCATGGCATCCGTAAACTCTCGGCAACTGCCCGTATGCCATTTCAGTACATCCGGTCCCAAATGAGGTCCCACCGGAAAAAGAGCCGTATTCCGGTAGTTCGCTTTCCGCAACGTATCCATCAACAACTGGGCGGCAACCTTAGGATTATCAGCCTCATCTGTCTTCCTGAATTCATCCAAAATCGGGCTATAGCACTCATAAATTTCTTTGCGCCAGAGAGAAAGCGGCTCATCCCCTATTCTATAAGGCAATATATATTCGCAGAAAGTATCAAAATCAACATGCTTTCCCCAAGGTTGCTCCCGCCAGACTTTGAATGCCCATTCTATATGATTGACCAAAAAAGCGGAATCCACCGTCATAATGTCCCTCTTATAAGTCAATTGATTTATAGAAAATTCTCCATCTGCTCTTTTCAAGGAATCAATCAACTCTTGCACATGCCTGGAATAAGGAAATGAAACGTATTCACTGAAATACTTCCTGTAATTCTCCAAGGCCTTTCCCTCGTAAGCACCATGAAAAGGCATATTCTCTATCAGAAAACAAGCAGCACGATATTTGTCACCGTCCTCTTCCTTGTAACGGTCCAGTACCTTTTGCAACTCCGCACGGTTATCACCGGCAAGATTCAAAGCTGTGTCCAACCACTGATTTTCCGAAGAACAAGCCACAAACAGACCTGCTGTAAACCATACCCATACACACCAATGTTTCATATCACTATTCCATTTTTTCTATTCCAATCTGAAAGGCAGTCCAATCAATCCTTACAATCCGATACAAATACCTGCTTACCAGCTTCCATATGAAATATCAGTTCTTCTTCTCCACGGGTACTGTCATGCAAATAGAGCAAAGCTCCCGATGGTATCCCGTCATATGGTAGAAAAGGTTTTTCGGCAATTTTCTTCCCCAATGAGTTCCAACAGCCCTCTCCCCAATAGAAGAGTTCATAATAATCCCCTATCCTGACAAAGTTATCATCGTTACGGGGCATATACATAAAATTGTCTATAGTAACAACCTTTCCAAAATCCACCGTTACACTTGCACCGGGTTTTGATGAAATGAAATACGACAACGGTTCATTATCATAGACCTGATAGGCAAAAGTATTTGCTGTGGCTGGAGCATCTCCCCAACTGTCTATAGGGACAATCTCTTCCTCTCCTTTATAAAAATGCATTTCGGCAACTTCCGCATATCCCTCTGCCGAAGAACAAAAACGGGCATAGCGACCCCTTACCGGTTTCTCAAGAATAACGTGATTATAATTGATACCGGGCGTATCTTTCACAGTACACAACAACTCCGCATTTTTAAAATCCTTATCACAAGCCGCCTCAAAATGCCCGTCTTTTATCCCTCCCATATAATTCCTGATACGTTCCGAAAGAGGGTATTTCCGATACAATTCAGCAGAATAGCACTTGGAGGTATCTGCAACATAAGGATGTATATCCTTGCCATCAAAATAAAAAGGATTTCCAATAGGGCGATACTGCCCGTTTGCGAATGCCAACAATATATAAACCTGCCTCGAAGCCAAATTCCTGAAAAGCGCTTTTCCACTTTCTACCTTAGTAAAATCTATTCCCCGCCACCCATAAGCACTGAACAACCCCACATAAACATAATTCCCGTCCATCCCTTCTACCGGCAGTTCCAGATTCGAATCAAAATAATTATCCGACACTTTTCTTGCAAACACATCCTTAAAAGCAGCCGGTACGGACCGGTTCCGCATAAAATCGCCATCCATGTCCCATTGTCTGCCAAAACACCGGCGGTAAACCACGCTCGGGCGCCGACTGTCAATATAGAAACTTCCCCGTTCCGGCTTCCGGGAAGGGAAAGTAAAAGGAAGGCAGACACCCGTTACATCCCTCACCACATTCCACACATGCCCTTTCCGTGTTTCCGCATTGAAAGTATAGAAATCATAGGCTACCGGGACGCCGATGGCCCGCATCACATAAATCATAAAATCACAAGCATCCTGACACTTGCCGATACGATTATGCAGCAGGTACTCTCCTCCCAAATGCGGATAGTTAAAGACCCATGTAAACCGGTAAGGGTCTTCCTTCTGCAAATACTCCCAAACTACGCTAATCGCCTCCACTACATCGATACCCGTATAAACCTCGTCCAGCAAAAAGGAATAACGGTCATGGTATATCTGCCGCCAGTTGTCCGGAGTCTCATTTCCGATACGATAGGGAAGCAGCCATTCACAGAAATCTGCAAAAGAAAGGGAAGCATTCCACGGACGCTTTTTCCAACCATCAAAAGCCAAATCAATGTTATTTATCAAGAATTCAGCCCTTATATTCAGTACATCCGGTTTTCTCTGCAATCCGGAAGGGGTATAATAATCCCAATCCGGTACGGCAGTATCCTTCAGCATCACCCCATAAGCATCTGCCGAAGCCAGCACTGTTTTCAAAGAATCCAGTTCTTCACCTTCAAGGGCATAGTGATAAGGCATATTTTCTATCAAGAAACAAGCGGCTTTATATTTTTCAGGCTCATCTTTATAATATTCCAGTACCTTTTCCAGTTCGCCTTTGTTGGTTGCAGCACACTCCAGTGCGTACTCCAATCTGCCGGAAGCATTGCAAGCCTCCAATATCCCGGCAATCAATAATATCCAGAGCAATTTAAACAGAACTTTCATCTTAGTCTATTCTTTTAAAGATACGTTTCCATCTCATTTTTCCAGTATTCGGGCTGACGGACTTCCATACCAGCCATGCCCTTCCCACTATAAATGGTTCCGGCAGTAATCCCCAGTAGCGGGAATCTTTTGAATTCACCATCTTGTCACCCGAAACGAAATAATAGTTCTCACAGAAGCGGTAATTGTGTATCACACTGTCCCCCAGCAGAACCGAATCTCCATGCAATGTCAGTTTCTTTTTCTGTTCCCACTCTATCACGTTCCGATACAGCAACCGTGTTTCCGGATTCATTCCTACCACGCTGCCTTTGGCCGGTATATAAAGAGGCCCAAACTCGCTGATAGTCCACCCATTACAGCCACCATCGGGAAAGCTCTTAAGAACAAGGCCCCGCTCCTCCGTCATTCCCGAAGATATCAATTCATCCAATTCCTCCTGCGCCTGCACATTTCCTGCGATACCATCAAATCCGGACACACGATAATGCGTATTCCTTATCTCCAACGTATCCCCCGGCATGGCGATACAGCGCTTCACGTAATACAACATCACGTCCAGCGCAATGCTGTCCCACCTGCCCGGATAAGGAAAATTGAACACCAACACATCATTCCGCTGATAATTTCTCCATCCGGACATACGTTGTATCTTCACCTCCTTTTTCTCCACGGCATCAAGCACATTGAATAGGCGTGCTCCACCCGAACATTTATCCACCAGAATACAATCACCCGCCAGCAACGACGGTTCCATCGAGTCCGACGGTATCTTGAAGGAGGTCACCACAAACACCTGCAATACTATCAGTATCACAACAAGCAGGCACAGACAGAATAATACGTTTGTTATTCCATTCAACCATTTTTTCAATTGCAGCCGCTCCTTCATCCCATCAATCAGTTATTTTGCATCCCCACTAATCTTCAAAACCAACGGAGAATTTTCTGTATTGCAATATACCGTTATCGTCTTGTCGAAGTGCTCCGGATGTTCGGCTTTATAAACCACTTCCAAAGCTATTTCCTTACCCGGTAATGCCGGTTCCTTTGAATAAGCTACGGTAGTACAACCACAAGAAGTGGCAACATCTTGTATAACCAATGGTTTGTCACCCACATTCTTCAATATAAAAGTTGCTTTTTGTTCCTCCTGCCAATCAAAACGACCCAGCGAAACAGATATATTGCTGGCATCCACTTCTGTTTTTATCACTTTACTTTCATCTCTTCGTTCTATCTTCTCACCTTTAATAATCTTCAGATAGAGTTCTTTCACTTTAGGATTATAAATTGGATTACCAATAGCAATAACCCTATTATTTCTATCTAACAAAAAAGTTTGAAAATTCATATTAGAAGGAAATTTATTCAATTTATTAAACTTATTATTTTTATCTATATATACCGAATGATTAAACCGTTCTCTCTTTAACAAAAGCCGTATTTCATTAAGCTTATATGGCTGAAAAACAAACTGAAAATGCACAGTATTCGGAAATATAGAATCAACATTTACTGCAAAATCTTGCCATTGTGATAAACCCAATTTACAACTCATACAACCTATCGAATCTATATAGGTTATTATCTTATACATACATATGAAATCTGCATTCAAAGTATCTCGACCTTGCATAAAAAAATGCATATCATTAGGATACAATATTTCACGTCCTTTCCACTCTTGCATTAACTTTACGAGTATTTCTCGATCCTTATTTCCACAAGAAATAAATAGTATAACTGACAGAGAAATATATAAAATACGATTCATAACTACAAATTCAACGAATATTTAACCAATTCTACTTCCTCTTTATCCATTAAAGCATATATTGTATCATCTGAATCTGATACACAAAAATTCATAATTGGAAAATCTAAGACAAACTTACATATAGGAGTGGCATCCCAAGCTAGCTGATAAATAATTTTTCCATTAAAAGCCTTTACACCAACTTCCTTATAACTATTTCCTGAATACAGTAGATAAACATACTTCTCTGTAGCATAAGCTTTAATAAAAGCCATTTTATTAGCTACACTCATTGGGGCCGACCTAGTTGTACCTGTATCTTCTGTTTTATATTCAGGGTATCCTCCTACAAATTCAAATGATTTATCTATATTATCTTTATTTACAGAATACAATGAAAATATAGGTGCTGACCCTATAGCAAAGACAAATCGATTCAATGATTTATTAGAAGATAACGTTCCTTGATAAGCCATTCCTCTTAAACGATTTTTAACTTCTTTTTTCTTGTTTATCACGATAAGGATACTCGTAGTAATACCTACTTCCAATATGCTTACCAGTAAGACTAAACATATTATTTTCATAAAACCCTAATCCTAAATATGTATCATATTGAGTTGGGCATATATTTAAGCTCATCAGACTATCCTGCATCAACACTGGAAATTGAATGTTTCCTTGTTTAATTTGCCGTAGATTCATTTCCACTAGGTTCCGCTTATAAACATCATATACCCCAATTAACGAATCTCCATACAAAGAGCACAAAGAAAAAACCTGAAGGAATTCATTATTACCTTCCCCTCTTTTTCCAAAATGATATACAGAATTATTATCTCTTAAATCTATTAATGTAAATATACTATCATTTATATCATCATAGATAACAACCGATGAATCAGCATAATGAATAATATATGGTCTCCCTAAAATTAATTCATGATTTAAGACATTCGCAGAAGTAATTTTACGCATCTTTGTAAATGAAGCATCAAATTTTCTCATTTTTTCATCATAATTTGTACATGATGAAAATGAAACTACTAAAATTAGAACCAATAAATATTTCATAATAAAGAATAAAAAAAAAATATTAGTATATTAACATATAATCAAGAGAATTCTCTTCTTCGTTGTCTTTTATTTTGAATAACAAAGAAGAGTTCTCCTGAATTACTTTCTGTATTTATCCAATAAAATGAATTACTAGAAATACTGACGATACCCTCTTACAAAAAAGCCATCATAATCTACAAAACATGTACGATCTGTTTGAATACAAAATGGACCTATTATAATCTCTGCACCAGACGCCATAGCATCTACATTCTTTAACAGCAACTCACATATCCGCTCAGTATCTTCTACAGTATGCAATCTTTCTACACTGATTAAAGAAAACAGAACAACAAACAATATTAATATTTTTTTCATACTATTTCTTGATTTATATTTATTAATTAAACATAGTGTATAAGCGATTGTCCTTTACATCCACCCCATCCCCAATCTTTACAGATACCAATTGCATATATAGCACAACCATAACAATCACCAGAACCTTCACCACCATCTGCTAATGCTTCTATATTAGCCAATGCCAAATCAGACATAACATCTGTTTTCTGATTTGCATAAACTCCATATCCTGCAATCGCTGCAAATGCTGCAACAAAAGCTATCTTAATCATTTTCTTCATACTACTCTTCAGTTTTATTAGTATAAGATTATTCTTTTTTTATCATTTACCACAAGCATAATGCTTGCGTACCAGAATCAAGATATAAAAATCTTGGAGAACTCTTTTCTTGCCATACCTATCGAAATGGCAGAAAACACACTCTGTTTTCAATTCAAATTACTATCTTTGCCTCGACCTCCTTTCTTGGTGGGTTATGGAACGGACGGTACGAGATGCACCAACCAAACGTGAACCGTCCGTTCCTCTCCATCCATATTATAGTTTACTTTATTTCATACTATACTCTATTATCGGATCATCTTTATTCACATCCGTTGCCAAGATTATTCCTTTTTGTTCATCTACCGATATGCCATAAACATAATGATCTAACACATACCTGCAGAGAGGTTCGCCGGTCAGACTAAAAACATAGATATACCGTCCTCCATCCGGCAAATAGACACCTTGCTGTACATTTTGCGCAATTTCCTTAAAAGAGCGCCCATGAAAAACCGCATAGATAGCACTGTCTGCCACTTGGACATCGCTAAATCCCATGATACCCGTAGGAATACCATAACCCTGAGAAATCTTAAACTCCGGTTCACCGTGCGGACCAATGCGTACCACATGCGTACTATCTTTCAAATTAAAGACTTCAAGTACTTCGCCCAACTGGGTAACTGCTGCCAGCACTCCATTTCGGGGATTATAGTCGATAAAGCTACGCCATGCCTGAGCCAATGCAGGACGGGCATTCTGTAAAGCCTCCGCATTGGCTGACGGTATTTGACCGGTTCTGCGCAATAATTTCCCTTGATAGTTTACCCAGCAAAAGCGGCTGCTGCCAGATCCGTCCGGAACAATGAAGGTAAAGTCGTCAACCATCACAAAGTCTAAAACGCGAAGCATGTCAGCATCCATATTTATCACTTTCTGAGGAACGATTGAGCAACCCGACGAAGTAAAATCATACTTGGTCAATACGGACTTACCAGCATCAAGTCCCCACAGAGATTGACCATGCCATCGGATATTTTCAGCAGAAAGCATCTCTTCGGGAGCCTCGCCCCGCTTGCCGAACGAAGCCAAATAGCGGAAACCCGGATAGTGGAAAACATGGCAAAAGTAGTCCGTGCCATGCAAATCCATTACCACAGCCTTATCACCCTGCACCCGAACGCGGAACGGATAACGGAACAAAGCGGTGTCCAATGGCTGCACCCTCGCTTTCAGCTCGATTGTTTGCGGAAAATCCATGTAGGCAACAGAAGTTGCTACTTTTTTCTGTGTACAAGAGGAAAAGGACAGTGCGGATAGGCTAATGAGGCAGGCTATAATAAATTTGCACATGAGCTACTCCTTGATTTGTTAAAGGACAAACTATTGAACCACTCCCAAAACATTTGCTATCATCCCCACTCTCACCAGCAGCCAATGCCTCTATATTTTCCAATAGCAAATCATCTAGCTTTTCCGAATGACTAATTTGAACATAGCTTAAAAACGAAATGGCACTAATTGCCAAAGTTCCTAATAGCTTCACCTTGCTTTTCATAGTGTTTTTGTTTTTTGTTACACAAGCAAAGATAAAAGGATTATTTTGGCTTTTGCAAGTCTTTATTCGGAAAACGCCCAAAGTTGGGGCGTGAAAAAAAGTTCACACCCGACACACCAATATGGGTTAACATTTCATCTACTTGGAGATAACAATTTGATACCCCTTCCTTTCCGGCAGAAGAAGAATCTGAACGGAATCGTCCGCCTCAAAGAGTTTACCCAATAAACTTATTGCTTTTCTGCGGCGGCTGCCTAAATTCAAATCACTCAATGGCCAACCGCAAATTTCCGCTATTTCATCGTTCGTCAGGAAAAGTTCGGACGACTTGGCAAAACCAAGTAATAACTTCGCAGCTTGTGGCGTACAAGATATTTTTTCACCTTCATAAGTCAGTGTATGGTTGACGGAATCAAATATATACTTCCCGAACCGGTAAGTGCTCTTTGTCAACGTATCAGCCGTTTTTCTCTTTCTATACTGTTGCCCTCCTATATAAACCGCCAGTCCCAATAACAGAATGCACAAAATACAGGATAGTATCTGCAGCACATGGTCTGCCCAATCCACACAGTGCCAAAAATCAAGCAGCATATAAGCTGTCAACCTCATTGTGTACATATCGTCCAAATAGTAAGTGCCTAAATCATTCTGTGAAGCAATTATAGTTTCATCTCCAGTAGATAATTCTTGCACAATGCCCTTTCCCATCGGATTAACCTTCAGAAAAAGAGCACACATGACTCCGCCATACCTATCATTCATCTCAGCTTTCCACTCAAGACAAATCTCTTCCAATGGAAATTTTCCATAATAATTCAACATATCGGCTTTAAACCCTACGACATCCAACGGGAATAGTCCTTGTGCCTCTTTCAATGAATCTATTATCACTTCAAATTCACCATTTTCTGATATCGCTTTCCTTTTGGTATGCTTCTTACCACTATCAGACCCAAATGCATAGAACATCCCCAGCCCATCAAATTCCCGATTCACGACCCGTTCCGCAACCTTCCGCAGAGTTTCTACAGCAACCTCCTTAGCCACGTCTTGTCCCTGGTTGGCATTATCATATAATGCTACTATCACAGACACTGCCACCACTACAATGGCACATATCCATATCATAAGAATCTTCTTATAGCGTTTCATCTACTCCTTCCTTTCTGTTGCTTATTCATTTCTACCCATGCACTCGAAGAGGCATCCGCTTAATAGCGCCAAAGTTAAACAATAATATAAAGAAAAAAGGAAAATGACTTGAGAAAGAAGGATATAAAATCAAAACAGTTTCTTCTTCTAATCTGCTTTAGCTATTTTCCACCCGCCAATCGTCCGCGTGGAACTGTCAAAAATCACGCCAATCTTTACCACACGCCTGCCGTCTGCCCGGTAAGGGATGGCATACTGCTTGCTGTCAATCTGAGCCAACGCCTCTTCCGGGGTACCGTCGTATTTGAACTCGAAGACATAAACGACATCCTGCAACTGCACCACCACATCCGCACGGCCTACGGAACTCTTCACTTCCGACTCCACATATTGCCCCATCAACCGGAACAACAAATAAAAGATGGTCTGGTAATGCTTCTCCGTCTTGTTCTCCAAATCATTGGGAATGGAAGCAAAGAAAGAACGGGTACGCTCCAGGCAGCTCTCCACATCACCCTTCATCAAGTCGCGAAGGAAAGAGACGACGTAGAAGGTGTTGTTCTGGGCAGGCAAGTGCACGTAAGAGGGAAGCAGGGATTCAATGAACCCTTTACGGACCTCACCGTTGGGATAGGCCAAACGATAGATTTGGAAATTACGGTCATAGCCCTTAATGGTCAGATAACCGCTCTGGTAGAGCACCGGGATGGGACTCGTTATCTGTTCCGTAGGCGCATCAAACTGCTCATCGGTAGCCTCAACACCTTCCAGCGCACGCACATCGAAGTCTGCATGGCGCAGAATATCTATCAGGAAAGTAGGCGTGCCCGTGGAGAACCAATAGTTCTTGTATTCTTTGGAATTGAAAGCATTGAACAGGCTGAACGGGTTGTAAATATCCGCACAAGCCTTACTGAAATGATAACCGTCATAATGCCGCTTCAAATGCAAGCATGCCTCCTCGTAAGTCTCATCATTAGCCTCGGCCATCCGCTCAATATCGGGTTTCAACTGCGTCAGCAGTTCCTCCTCGGTGATGCCGCAGAGGGCACTGAAGTCATCGCGCATACTGATATTTTGCAAATTGTTCAGTTCGCTGAAGATGCTCAGCTGGCTGAACTTGCTGATACCCGTGATAAAAAGAAAACGGAGATATTGCCCCAGCCCCTTGAGAGGACTGAAGAACTTGCGCATCTCGTTGCGAAGCTGTTGTTGCAAAAGGGCATCGGAATTACTGTCAAGCAGAGGAGCATCGTACTCGTCAATCAGCACTACAACCGGCTTTCCGGTCTTGGCGTAGGCACGCAGGATGATGCCTTGCAGACGCTCTGCCGCCCCCTCTTCCTCTTCCTTTTTTCCGTAAATTTCTTCCCAACGAGATAAAAACAAATTCAATTGCCCCGTCAAGTCACGCAGCTCAGTATATTTCGTCAAGCTGAAATCAACGTGCAGCACCGGGCAAACCTCCCATTCCTGCTCCAGACGTTCCATAGCCAGCCCTTCGAAAAGTTCCTTTTTCCCCTGGAAATAGGCCTCCAGCGTAGACACGAGCAAGCTTTTGCCAAACCGACGGGGGCGGCTGAAGAAATAAATTTGGTCTGTATTCACCAATTTGTACACCAGCTCCGTCTTATCCACATACACACAATTCCGCGTACGCAGTTGCTCAAAATTCTGTATCCCTATCGGATAGCGTCTGCCACTCAATTCCATAGCTGCTACTGTTTAAATTACAAGTATGACAAAGATAGCACATATTCCGCAAAAAAGAAAGCACGCCCATGGCTTTTTCATCACAAGCCCTCACTGCAAACCTACTGCACATCTTTTGCAGTAACACTGCAAAGGCGTTGCAGTAGCACTGCAAAACAGTTGCAGTGGCACTGCATCTATGTTGCAGCGGCACTGCAAAAACGATGCACTGGTTTTGCAGTGAGTATTTGGTATCTTTAACATTGGCACCCAAAGCCTTACAGCGGAGCAGAGCCCGTTTTCATCACATAACGCCCTGTCCTGAAAACAGTCAACCAAAATCAGGAGAACAAAAAGGGTGAGGGCAAAATTTGCCCTCACCCTTTTAAATTGCTCTCACTCACCCCTGAAACACCGATGAACAAGCAGATGCAGACAAGCGGTGAGGGTGGTGAGGGTGGAATTGCAAAACTTTTATTAGTTTGCTTATTTCAGCAAGCTTTCCGCATCCAGGTGCTCTGCCTCAATATCCTTGAAGTAGCGGTAAGTACCCACCTTCAATTCTTCGGTGGCCGCATCGTCACAAACGATGATACCCTTTTCGTGCATCTGCAAGGCGCTGATAGTCCACATCTGCATCACGGGACCCTCGACTGCATGATAGAGGGCACGTGCCTTGTTGTGTCCGTTTACGATAATCATTACCTCGCGGGCGCTAAGCACAGTACCGACACCGACGGTCAGGGCAGTCTTGGGCACCTTGTTCACGTCGTTGTCAAAGAAACGGGAGTTGGCAATGATGGTATCGGTAGTCAATGTCTTCTGGCGGGTGCGTGACGAAAGGGAAGAACCCGGCTCGTTGAAAGCGATATGTCCGTCGGGGCCGATACCGCCCATGAAGAGGTCGATGCCACCGTAGGACTTGATTTTCTCTTCATAGCGTGCACACTCGGCATCCAGGTCGGCAGCGTTGCCGTTCAGGATATTGGTGTTCTCCGGCTTGATGTCTATATGGCTGAAGAAGTTGTTCCACATAAAGGAATAGTAGCTTTCGGGATGTTCCTTGGGCAAACCTACATACTCGTCCATATTGAAAGTCACTACGTTCTGAAAAGACACGATGCCTTTCTTGTTCAGGTCGATAAGTTCCTTGTACATGCCCAACGGAGAAGAACCGGTGGGGCATCCCAATACAAAAGGTTTTTCAGGTGTCGGATTAGCGGCCTTGATTTTGGCAGCCACATAATGTGCAGCCCACTTTGACACGGATTGATAATCCGGTTGAATGATTAGTCTCATTGTGATTGTTTTATTAGGTTAATAAATTAGGGGTAATTTTCAACTACTTCCTATCCTTCTTCAAACGCTCTGCCATGGCACGTGCCAGGTTTTCGCATTGTTCGTAAGTAATGTCCTTCATGGCCTGCTTCATCTCTACCGGGTCGCCCACAATCTCGAACTTGCTCTTTTCGGCAAACTCGCCCATGCGCTTCACGGCGGCACCCGCCCAGCAGAAGGAGCCGAAGTATCCCAGATAGCGTCCCTTCACTTCGCGTACCAGAATCTTGGAGAGCAAGGATTCTATCTCAGGATAAATCTGGTTGCTGTAGGTGGGACTGCCAATGATGAGTCCGCGATACTTGAAGATATCGGCAATGATATAAGAAGGATTGCTCTTGCTCACATTGTGCATCACGATGTTCTTGATGCCTTGTGCAGAAAGTTCTGCCGCAATGGCTTCCGCCATCTGCTCCGTGTTGCCGTACATGGAACCGTATGCAATGACCACGCCCTCGTCGGCGGCATAACGGCTCAGCTTGTCGTAGATGCCGATAACCTTGGCTATATTCTCCGTCCACACCGGCCCGTGCGTGGAGCAGATGGTGGAAATGGGCAGACCGCCCAGCTTGGCAAGTGCCTTCTGCACCGGAGAGCCGTACTTGCCCACGATGTTGGAATAGTAACGCACCATCTCGTCCCAGTATCTGTCCAGATTGATGCGCGTATCCAGGAACCCGCCGTCCAACGTACCGAAACAGCCGAAGCCGTCACCGGCGAAAAGGACTCCTTCCGTTTCGTCAAAAGTCATCATCGTCTCGGGCCAGTGCACCATCGGGGTCATATAGAAACGGAGCTTATGATGCCCCAAAGCCAGAAAATCCTCGTCCTTCACCATGTACTGTTCGCCCGTCACGCCATAAAAGCCCTCTATCATGCCGAAGGTCTGCTTGTTGCCCACGATGATGATGTCGGGATAATGCTGCTTTATCAGGCGGATAGAGCCCGAATGGTCCGGCTCCATATGGTTGATGATGAGATACTGGATGGGGCGCTCGCCGATAATGCTCTTTATCTTGCGCAGATACACCTCGAAGTAGCAGATGTCTACCGTATCGACCAAAGCGACCGTCTCATCATCTATCAGGTAAGAGTTGTAGGAAACCCCATACGGCAACGGCCACATACCTTCAAACAAATGCTTATTGCGGTCATTCACTCCCACGTAGTGGATTTTTCCTTTTATCACTGTTTTTGGGTTCATAATTATTCTTTATTTAGATTGATTCCATATTTAAAGTTGCGGCAAAAATAATTCTTTTTTCTCACATTTCATACTTCTTTCCCTGATATGCACCGAGTTCTTTCATTCTTTTTTGAACCCGATGATTAAATTCATAATTTTTCAGTCCCCAGTCAGGTGCAATGAGCAGTTCCTTAGGAGACTGGGAGACGAAACGCTCCAGCACCAAGTCCGGCCGCAGATGCTCGATATAGTCTATCACGAGGTCGATATATTCGTCCACACCGAACAGATGGAAATCTTCGGGATGCTGCCGGTACTCTAAAGCCATGCGGGTGCCCCTTATCAGTTGCAGCTGATGCATCTTCAGGGTAGTGAGCGGCAGACGGGACAGTACGCCGGCTTGTACCACGATACTTTCGTGCGTCTCGCCCGGCAGTCCGAGGATGACATGCCCACCGGTCAGGATTCCGCGTGAAGCGGTTCTTTCCACCGCATCGGCGGCGGCATGGAAAGTATGCCCGCGGTTGATGCGGCAAAGTGTCTTGTCGTCGGTACTCTCTATGCCGTACTCCACTAAAAGGAATGTATGCCGGTTCATCTCCTCCAGATAGTCCAGCAGGCTGTCGGGCATACAGTCAGGACGGGTGCCGATGACCAGGCCCACCACCCCGTCTGCCGACAAGGCTTCCTCGTATTTCCGCTTCAGGTCTTCCAGTTCGCCATACGTATTGGTATAGGCCTGGAAATAGGCGAGATACTTCATCTCCGGATATTTGTGTGCAAAGAACTGCTTGCCCTCTTCCAGCTGGCGGGTAATGGATTTCTCCGTACGGCAATAATCGGGGTTGAAGGTCTGGTTGTTGCAATAGGTGCAACCGCCGACTCCTTTGTTTCCATCCCGGTTGGGGCACGTAAAACCGGCATTCAGCGATATTTTCTGTACCTTATAGGGAAAATATCGCTTCAGAAAAAAAGGGAACTCATTATAGAGCGTAGATTTGGTTTCCATACATATTCCTTATGTAAGTGGCAAATATAGGATTTTTCCGTGGGATGAACCTGCAAAAACAAGAATACTTTCCACCCGATTTGTTAACGAACATAAAACAAAGAATTTCCACCTGCACTAAAAAATGTTTCATCCACTGATATATAACTAATTAGTTGAGAAAGAGTACATCCAAGCGTAATTACATTAAACACAATTTAGTGATTAGACACTCTTTTTACACACAATTTCCTCAGTTTATACACCTCAAGAATGAAATAAATTCATAGCTTTGCATACAACCTTAATGAATCAACCTATAAATACTATAACACCATGGCAACAATCGCATTGGACATAGGCGGCACAAAAATAGCCAGCGCCATTTTCTTTCCGGACGGAAGCATGATGTTTAACCGCAAACGGCTCCTGAAAGGAAGAACCGGTCACGAAGTGGGCAAGCTCGCCGCGGATATCCTCGCCAAACTTCTTACCGTAGCACGCAGAAGCCGTATACACGTCGACGGAATAGGTGTCTGCATCCCCGGTATCGTTTACTCCCAAACCAACCGGGTATGGGCCCCCAACATACCGGGCTGGGACAACTACCCCCTCTATGAGGAGCTGCGCAGTGTAACGCCTCCGGGCATCGAGATATACATCGACAGCGACCGTACCTGCTATATGTATGGAGAGATGTGGCAAGGTGCCGCCAAAGAATGTCACAGTGCCATATTCATTGCCGTGGGAACCGGTATCGGTGCCGGCATCATCATCGACGGGCACGTGTTGCACGGAGCCAACGACATTATCGGCGCCACCGGCTGGATGGCCCTGCAACCTCCCTACCGGGAAGAGTATGACGCATGCGGATGTTTCGAATATTACGCTTCCGGCAATGGTATCGGGGCACGGGTACGCGATGCCGTACGCGCCAACAAGGCATACAAAGGAAAACTGCGCCAGAAACCCATCTGCCGCATATCGGCCTATGATGTGTTCAGTGCCTATAATGAAAAAGACCCTATTGCCATCTCCGTATTGCACAAAGCTGTCGAGATGTGGGGCATGGCTTCCGCAAATCTGGTCAGCCTGCTCAACCCGCAGAAGATAATTTGGGGCGGAGGCGTATTCGGCCCTGCCGGTATCTTTATAGATGACATTTACAAGGAAGCCTGCAAATGGGCGCAACCGCTCAGCATCAAGCAGGTGGAATTTGTACCTTCTCAATTGTCCGGTAATGCCGGACTGATAGGAGCAGCGTTTCTTGCCATCAAAAATCACTTGTATGAGTAACAGTTATCACAAGAATCTCGTATTCACGGCAGCGTGCATCGGGATGTGTTTCTTCGGAGTCTCCATGATTACATTGGGAGCAGTGCTGCCATCCCTCATAGCCAAGCTGAATCTGAGCGGGTTGCAGACAACCTCACTGGTCACTTTCCTGCCTCTGGGCATGCTGGCCGGTTCCCTGATTTTCGGTCCCATCGTAGACCGGTTCGGACATAAAGCCCTGCTGGTGCCCAGCTGCATCATCGTACTGCTGGGGATGGAAGGACTTGCCTTCTTTGAAAGCGTGCCACTGCTGCAAGCTTCCATCGTCGGCATCGGCCTGGGCGGAGGCATCCTCAACGGAGAAACCAATGCATTGGTATCCGACATCTCAGGAGAATCCGAAAAAGGCTCACGCCTCAGTTTTCTGGGCATGTTCTACGGACTGGGCGCATTGGGCATACCAATGTTGCTGGGCTCCCTTTCCAGGCATTATTCATTCGAAACCATCTTGCTGGGAATTGGCGTAGTGATGCTTGCGGGCATTATATTCTGCATCCCCGTACGCTTCCCCGCCCCTAAGCAGGCGCAAGGTTTCCCGGTAAAAGAGGGATTGGGACTGCTGAAAGAAAGCAGCTTACTGCTACTCAGCTTCATTCTTTTTTTCCAAAGCGGCATCGAGGGTGTCTGCAACAACTGGTCCACGAGTTACTTTGGGCAGATGACGGATATTCCGGCCAATCAGGCATTGATTGCACTGACCTGCATGGTAACGGGACTGACCGTGGCACGTATGGTGCAGGTTGCGATATTCAAGAAGATAAAACCGGAAACCGTGCTGCCCTACAGCCTTACGCTCACTGCCATAGGCTTCTGTTTCCTTATGTTCTCGCCGGGGTTTGCACGCGCGGCAGTCGGCATGGTACTGGTAGGTATGGGGCTGTCGGCCACGTATCCCGTGATACTCAGCATTCTTGGAAGCCGGTACCCGTCCTTATCGGGAACAGCATTCAGCGTGGCGCTTGCCATAGCCCTCGTCGGCCAGACTGCAATGAACGGCCTGATGGGAATGGTTTCCCAATACACCAATGGCATCGGGCTTTATCCTTATCTGATGATTGCCTCACTTGCCGTCATGTTCCTTTTGTATAAACGCTCACTCAAATAAATTTATTAACTTCTTAAAAAACAAAAAAGTTATGTTAGCACTCGAATGGTTAAAGAATGCCCATGGCATTATGGAAAAACTGGAGGCTACCCAGTTGGAAAACATCAAAAAAGCAGCCACTGTTATGGCAGATTCCATCGAAGCCGGTCGTTGGGTCCACACGTTTGGTTGCGGCCACGCAACAATTCCCGTAGAAGAAATGTATCCGCGTATCGGCAGCTTTGTAGGATTCCACCCACTTTGCGAATTGCCTCTGACATTCTTCACACAGATTATCGGCCAGATGGGTATTCATCAGTTCCTCTTCCTGGAACGGGCAGAAGGCTACGGCCAGGAAATCATGAAGAACTATGATTTTGATTCCAAAGACTGTATGTGGATTTTCTCACATACCGGTATCAATGCCGTCAATATAGACATGGCATTGGAAGCCAAGAAGCGCGGCATGAAAGTTATCGTATACGGTTCGGCCAGCGAAACGGGCGACAAGGCCAGCCGTCACTCCAGCGGAAAGAACCTCTTCCAGTTGGCAGATATCGTAGTGGATTCCTGCGTTCCCCTGGTAGACGCCTCCGTACCTTTGAAGAACCACTTCGACAAGGTAGGTCCGTTGTCTACATTGAGTTTCGTCACCATGGTATGGATGACCATCACTACCGTTGCCGAAATCCTTGCCGACCGTGGCGTACACTTGTACATCCATCCGTCGCACAACGTTCCGGGTGACACAACCGCCCACGAACGACTGGATGCAGCCATTGCAGAATATCAAAGAAAAGTCAAGTGCTTGTAACGAAAGATATTCCAATCATCATCTCATCCAATCATCATCCATGAGTGACGGAGGCCCGTCCCTGCTTCGCCCCCAAGGAGCAGGACGGGCTTTTTCTGTTCAAAAAGAATAAAATCGGCCCACTGCTTCGATAAATCTTCCCTTTGTTGTATATTTGTTCCCCAGAAAAAATAGGGAAACAGATAAGCATAAAAGATAGATATGAAACAGATAAGCATCGCACTTCTCCTCTGCCTCTGTACGCTGGCAGGTTTCGCCCAAAATGGCAAGGCGCTCGATTTGAAAGAAATCGTATCGGGCAAGTTCACTCCGAAGAACATTTCCGGCGTTATCCCCATCCCGGGAGACGGGGAACATTATTCGCAGATGAATGCGGACAGGACACAAATCATCAAATACTCCTTCAAAACGGGAAAACCCGTGGAAGTGCTGTTTGATGCCGCTACCGCACGCGAATGCACGTTCAAGACATTCGACAGCTACAGCTTTGCTCCGGACGGCAGTAAGCTGCTCATTGCCACCGAAACAACTCCCATCTACCGTCATTCCTATACGGCTGTGCATTACATCTACAGCCTAAAGCGCAATCTGGACGGTAAAATCAACAACATTGTGGAAAAGCTTTCGGACGGCGGCCCGCAACAGGTGCCCGTATTTTCACCGGACGGCAATCAGGTGGCTTTCGTACGCGACAACAACATCTTCCTTGTAAAACTGCTCTACGGCAACAGCGAAAGCCAGGTGACGGAAGACGGGAAACAGAACGAGGTGCTGAACGGCATCCCCGACTGGGTTTACGAAGAGGAGTTCTCCTTCAACCGTGCGCTGGAATTCAGTGCCGACAGCCAGATGCTGGCTTTCATCCGCTTCGACGAGAAAGATGTTCCCTCCTACTCTTTCCCTCTTTTTGCCGGACAAGCCCCCCACTTCACCCCTTTCGAGAAGTATCCGGGAGAGTATACTTACAAATATCCTAAAACGGGAGAAGTAAATTCCAAAGTGTCCGTACACACCTTCGATATCAAGTCGAAAGTGACCCGCAAGATAAACGTGCCGGTAGATGCAGACGGCTATATTCCCCGCATCCGCTTTACCCAAGACCCCAACAAGCTTGCCGTCATGACACTGAACCGCCATCAGAACCGGTTCGACCTATACTTTGCCGACCCTCGCAGCACGGTAGCCAAACTGGCTCTGCGTGATGAAAGCGATACCTATATCCGCGAGAATGTATTCGACAACATCGTCTTCTATCCGGAAAATTTCAGCTTTGTCAGCGAAAAGAGCGGATACAACCATCTGTACTGGTATAGCATAGGTGGCAATCTGCTGAAACAAGTGACAGCCGGACCATATGAAGTGCAGGAGTTCCTGGGTTATGATCCCGAAGAAGGAAGCTTCTACTTCAGCAGCAACGAGGAAAGCCCCATGCGCAGTGCCATCTACAAGATTGACCGGAAAGGTAAAAAGACCAGGCTATCGTCACAAGCCGGAACAAACAGTGCGCAGTTCAGTGCGAACATGAAGTACTATATGAACCGTTATTCCAATCTGGACACTCCGACCGTCATTACGCTGAACGACAATACGGGCAAGACTCTTGCCACCTTGATGGACAATGCGGCATTGAAGCAGGATATCAGCGGCTATGACATGCCACGGAAGGAATTCTTCACTTTCCAGACTTCCGACGGAACCACATTGAATGGCTGGATGATGAAACCTGCCGACTTCTCTGCCGGCAAGAAATACCCGGTACTGATGTACCAGTACAGCGGCCCCGGTTCACAGCAAGTGCTTGACAAGTTCAGTGTAAGCTGGGAAACCTACATGGCATCACAAGGCTATATCGTGGTTTGCGTAGACGGGCGTGGCACCGGAGGACGTGGTGCCGAATTCGCCAAATGCACCTATCTGAACCTGGGTATCAAGGAAGCCAAAGACCAGGTGGAAACCGCCCTCTACATGGGCAACCAGCCTTATGTGGACAAAAAACGCATCGGAATCTGGGGATGGAGTTACGGTGGATACATGACCATTATGAGTATGAGTGAAGGAACACCGGTATTCAAGGCCGGAGTAGCCGTAGCTGCCGTTACCGACTGGAACTACTACGACACCGTTTATGGCGAACGCTTTATGCGCACACCGAAAGAAAACGCCGAAGGCTATAAGGCCAGTTCCACCTTTACCCGTGCCGACAAGCTTCACGGCAACCTGCTGCTGGTACACGGCATGGCAGACGACAATGTACACTTCCAGAACTGTGCCGAATATGCCGAACAACTGGTACAACTCGGCAAACAGTTCGATATGCAGGTTTACACCAACCGCAACCACAGTATCTACGGAGGAAATACCCGGTTACACCTATACACGCGGTTGACCAACTTCTTCAACAAAGAATTGAAATAATGCCCGAAAGAGTACGTAAGCCTGAGTGGCTCAAAATAAGCATCGGTGCCAACGAGCGCTATACCGAGACCAAACGCATTGTCGAATCGCATTGCCTACATACCATCTGTAGCAGCGGCCGTTGCCCCAATATGGGGGAATGTTGGGGGAAAGGCACCGCAACCTTCATGATTGGGGGAAATATCTGCACCCGGTGCTGTAAGTTCTGCAACACGGCAAGCGGGAAGCCCTTGCCACTGGATGCCGATGAGCCTACACATGTGGCAGAGTCCATTGCCTTGATGAAACTCTCCCATGCAGTCGTCACCTCCGTAGACCGTGACGACCTGCCCGACTTAGGCGCGTCGCACTGGGTACGTACCATCCGGGAAATCAAGCGGCTCAACCCTGACACCACCGTCGAAGTGCTGATTCCCGACTTCCAGGGAAGAAAGGAACTCGTGGCACAAGTCATCGATGCACAACCGGAAATCATTTCGCACAACATGGAGACTGTCCGTCGTATCAGCCCCCTCGTACGCAGTGCCGCCAAGTATGAAACAAGCCTGGAAGTGTTGCGGCAAATTGCAGAAAGCAATACTACCACCAAGTCCGGCATTATGGTGGGATTGGGCGAGACTCCGGAAGAAGTGGAAGAACTGATGGACGACCTTCGCCGGGTGGGCTGCCACATACTGACCATAGGGCAATACCTTCAACCCACACACAAACATTATCCGGTAGCAGCATATATTACTCCCAAACAATTTGCACTCTACAGAGAGAAAGGATTGGAAAAAGGGTTTCAGCAAGTGGAAAGCGCTCCATTGGTACGCTCCTCTTATCATGCGGAAAAACAGATTCATTTTATACAAAAAAGAAGTAAAATAGGAAACATTTAAATTTCCCAGTTGTTATGATGTAAACGACAAAATCATAATACGGATAATGAGCCATCAAAGAATTCTATCATCAAGATTCAATATGTCGCTGGGATTCATCCCCGTTATAATATCCATCATATTATGCGAGTTTATAACGCAGGACATGTCCATCTACATCGGTGCAGGTGTAGGACTCTTGTTTAGCATCTATTCGGTGAGGCATAGAGGAACGCATGTTCCGCAAATCATACTTTACTGTACTACCGGAATGTTACTGCTATTATCGGTAACAACCCTATTCCTCGTAAACTACTGTCCCCGTTTCATGCTTCCGTTCACGCTGGAAATCAGCGCCATCATCCCCCCGTTCATCATCTACCTCAATAGGAGAAGGTTTCTGGACTACCACATGTCTCAGACACAGAAATGCTGCAAGCAACTTTTTGCACAAGGGGCAGAAGCCGCCATCGTATCCTCACGCGTAATCCTTATCATAAGCCTGCTGCATTTTCTGATTATCTTCTTGGCGGTTCTGGTCAGTTACCCTTTGGGAGACACTACCCGCCACATTCTGTTTTATGTGGCGCCTCCCCTCGTCTTTATATCAGGCATTCTGTTCAATCAGTTCGGCATTTTCTATTTCAATATAGTGATGAACCACACGGTTTTCGTACCGATAGTCAACACCAAAGGAGATGTCATGGGGAAAGCCATCGCCTCAGAGGCCATCAACCGGAAAAACGACTATATCAATCCGGTCATCCGGATTGCCGTTGCCTCACACAGCATGCTGTTTCTCCTCCCCCGCCCCAAATGCAACGTTTTCGAGAAAGATAAAATCGACTTGCTGATGGAGGGTTACCTGATATATGGAGAAACATTGGAACAAGGCGCACACAGAATTTTACGACAAACGCTTCCCACCGCCCCATTAGACCATTTGCACTTCAACTTCATGTATCATTTTGAGAATGAAGCCACCAACCGCCTGGTCTATCTCTTCACGCTAGACCTGGACGATGACTCCATCCTATGCAATAAGAATTTCAAGGGGGGAAAGCTATGGACATTCCAGCAAATGGAACACAACCTGGGACGGAACTTCTTCAGCAGTTGCCTGGAATATGAATTCGAGCACCTGGAAGCTATTATTTATACAAGAGAAAAATACAAGGAATCTTAGAAAGGTCGGGAGTCTTGCCCTGCCACTCCCTCACGGTCTTGGTTTTGATATACTCCCCTTCACAAGTAATGTTCGCCGCAATGCAGAGCTTGGTCTGCGGACGGCAGTTATGAAGAATATCCTCTATCATCTTATTATTGCGATAAGGCGTTTCAATGAAAAGCTGAGTCTGATGTTCATTATAGACGCGTTGTTCCAGCATTTTCAGCTTCTTGGCACGCTCTGCCGGTTCTATGGGGAGATAACCGTGGAAGGCAAAGCTCTGTCCGTTGAAGCCGGAACCCATGACGGAAAGGATAATGGAAGAGGGTCCCACCAGGGGGACCACTCTCAAGTTTTTCCGTTGTGCAATAGCCACTACGTCCGCTCCCGGGTCGGCCACGGCCGGACAACCGGCTTCGGAGATTACGCCCATCGGCTGCCCCTCCACCAGCGGCTTCAGATAGCCGGAGATGTCTTCGGGCGACGTATGCTTGTTCAACGTATAGAATGTCAGCGCATCAATATCTATTCCCTTGTCCACCTTTTTCAGAAACCGGCGCGCCGAACGCACATCCTCCACGATGAAATGGCGGATTCCAAGTATTATCTCCTTGTTATAAGGAGGCAACACCGTTTCAATGGGCGTATCGCCCAAGGTGACTGGCAAAAGATAAAGTGCGAGTTCCATTAGCCGTAAATGATATTTCCGTTTTCGTCCTTATACTCATCCAGTCCCTTCTCGTAAGTAGCCATGGCGCGAAGGCTCATACCTACGCTGGAGAAACCTCCATCGTGGAACAAGTTCTGCATAGTGACCTTGCGGGTGAGGTCGGAAAACATCACGATACAGTAGTCTGCACACTCGTCGGCAGAAGCATTGCCCAGAGGAGACATGCGGTTGGCGAAGTCGAACAGCTTGTCCATACCCTTCACACCGGAACCGGCAGTGGTCATCGTAGGAGACTGGGAAATGGTGTTGACACGTACATGGTGTTCGCGTCCGTAGATGTAACCGAAACTGCGGGCGATGGATTCCAGCAGTGCCTTGGCATCTGCCATATCGTTGTAACCGTAGAACGTACGTTGCGCAGCCACATAACTCAGAGCCAGGATTGAACCGTAGTCGGCAATGGCGTTGAGCTTCTTGGCAGCTTGTATCATCTTGTGGAAAGAGACAGCGGAAATATCCAGCGTCTTTTCCAACATATCGTAATCCAAATCATCATATGTACGTTTCTTACGCACATTGGGAGACATGCCAATGGAGTGCAGCACGAAGTCAACCGGGCCACCCAATACTTCCATAGAGCGTTTGAATACATTTTCCAAATCTTCTACACTTGTAGCATCTGCGGGAATCACCTCGCAGTTCAGTTTCTCCGAAAGAGCGGACACTTCGCCCATACGGACGGCAACCGGCGTATTCGACAAAGTGATGGCTGCACCTTCTTCTACTGCTTTTTCTGCTACTTTCCAGGCAATGGACTGCTCATTCAGAGCACCGAAAATAATGCCTCTTTTTCCTTTCAACAAATTGTAACTCATACCTATTTTTAGTAAAATTCGGCTGCAAAGATAGGAAGTTTTTGCATAAAAAGCCCGAAAGTGTGCAAAGAAAAGGGAAGAACGGCAAAAAATACACCGATCACCCACTGCAAAACTACTGCAACGCTTGTGCAGTGCCACTGCAATACAGTTGCAGTATCACTGCAAACATATATGCAGTAACGCTGCACCCTATTTGCAGTACTACTGCAAAAAGCATGCAGCAGGAATGCAGTAATAATGCACTGATTATCAGTCCAGGGCTTCCTATTCTGCAAATACCTGATGAAACCCGAGACAGCATTTGAACATGAGCGCAAAAAGCCCTATATTTGCAGCAAACTAAAAAATAGAGAAAGCAATGAAGAAGTTGATTATATTTGACCTGGACGGAACTTTACTGAATACAATAGCCGATTTGGCACAAAGTACAAACCATGCCCTGCAAGCGCTCGGCTATCCCACTCACCCGGAATCGGACTATAACTTCATGGTTGGCAACGGAATCAACAAACTGTTCGAGCGCGCCCTCCCGAAAGGGGAAAAGAGAGCGAAGAAAACGTCCTGCGCATCCGCAAGGAGTTTGTGCCTTATTATGACGTGCACAATGCTGATAAAAGCCGCCCTTACCCCGGCATCCCCGAACTGCTGGAACAGTTGCAGGAGAAAGGGATGATATTGGCAGTGGCTTCCAACAAATATCAATCGGCTACCGTGAAACTGATTTCACACTATTTCCCCCACATACGTTTTACCGCCGTCTTCGGACAACGGGAAGGGGTCAACGTGAAGCCCGACCCGACAGTGGTGCATGACATTCTGGACATCACCCGGATATCCCGTGAAGACGTGCTATATGTGGGAGACTCCGGAGTGGATATGCAGACGGCCGCCAATGCCGGAGTCACTGCCTGCGGAGTCACCTGGGGATTCCGTCCCCGCACAGAACTGGAAGAGTTTCATCCGGCACATATCGTAGACAATGCTACGGACATTGCCGTTATCGCCGATCTTTGAGAGGGCACTCCCTCCCCCGGCTATCCGAGAGCGCATATTTACATTATGATATTTTTTAGGCGCGGATTACGCGAAAAACGCGGAGTTTTTCTTTGTCTCTCCGTGAAATCCACGTACTTCCACGCCTAAAAAATAATCAGAAAGAGAACAGCCTCAGAACAATTTCCGCATCGTTCCTTTATCTCCCACCACAAGATAGGTATTCCCGTCAATCAGTAAAGCGCGCCCACGTTTCTTCTTTCGGTTTTCCTCGTTATCCACATTCACTCCAATCACCCGTCCATCATAGAAAGTGGAAATATCCTTAAAGATAGTATGCCCCACAATGATATGTTCGACGTCATAACGTTTCAACATCAGTTGCAGGGAGTCTTGTGCCAATGGATGGTATTTTGCATCCGTCCGTACCAATCCACGATACCAGATAGGGCCGCTATTACCATATAGGAAAGCCGTGAGAGGCGATAGAGCCTTACGTTCCTTCTTGCTCATGAACAATGCACGGCTCATTTCCTCATTCACTGTGGGAATATTCAAGTCACTGTCATAAAACTCCTTTCCCAAACCTGCATGCACATACAGATTAGGTCCGATGGTCTGCATCGTATTACGGGTACCAAGCCATTTGCCAAGTTCTGTGTCCGGACCGAACAATGCCGGATAATCCATACCCAGTTTTCGGGCCAATGTCTTGTACTTTTCTTTGGTATAACGCAAATCATTTGCCGTCACAAGCGGTTCATGGTTACCCAACAGAAACGAAACATGACCACCTGCATCTGCCGCCTCCTTCTCCAATTTATAGAACAGCCAAAATATCTGCGGCACATCTTTGCCACGGTCAAATATATCACCGATAACCACCAGATGGTTGGTTCCAAAACTCCAATGGTAGTCTTTATCAATGACATTGTTGCCCCGCAGCAAGCTCATCACGCAATTCAGCTTGCCATGGGGGTCAGACATCACAAACACTTTATCCGGTTGTCTGTATTGCCATTCCGGACGTTTGACCGGATGCAGCTTCACATCAAACGGATAACGCCCTTTGTGGTCCGTGACATGAAGGGTGAAATCCTGAGGAAGTACTGTATAAGTCGTATCTTCTATCTGCCCTTGGGCTGTAACGCTTATGACGCGCACCTTTCCGTCCGGTTCATAAATCACATAAGGTCCGTCTGCCGACAATTCCTCCTTCTTCTCCTTATCCTTCTTCTTACCGTCTAAACCAAGAGTTCCGGCACTTAGGCCGGAACTGATGAAGGTTAGAATAAATACAGTAAAAAAAGACTTTACAATAGTAGTCTGATACTTCATATTCTCGCTTTTTTGGAATTAATCACCATAAGTCGGATTCTGCTGCATATTCGGATTGGAATTCATCTCTGCCTTAGGAATGGGCAATACTACACGATAATAGTTCCAATCAAAAGATACGCTCTCATCCACCATCTTCAGATGTGAAGTCTCGGCTATTTCCGGGAATTCCTTGGTCGACTCCTTGCGCACGATAGTCTGATGATTACGAAGGGCGTCGAAGAAACGGTGTCCTTCACCGAACAACTCTTTACGGCGTTCCAACAGAACATCATCCAACGTCACCGTCTTACCCTGCACGGTCTTTTCCGGATTGGCACGGCTGACAATAGCATCTAGATACTTTACAGCCTTGTCATTGTTATTGAGCTTTACAGCCGCTTCGGCAGCAATCAGATAAAGTTCGGACAGACGAAGTACTGGAATATTGGAATCTTCCACAGCCTTGCCGCTCTGCGGCTGATACTTGGCTATGTAAGCTCTCTTTGTCTTAGGAACAACCGTATATGCCTGATTTCTGACATCATCCGGATCTTCCTGCATCAGTTCATAGAAAGAACTGGTCAGGCAATAATCATCATAACCCGCCTGCCAGCAAAGGTAAGCCACACTTTCTTTGCCAACGCCGTCCACTGTCAGATTCACCAACTCAAACAAGACTTCTCCCGGATCGGAAGAGGCAAAATCAGTTCCCCATATCGTGCCATACTCATCATTGGTCCACAAACGGTACTTATTCTTTTCCGCTCCCGCAATGGCAGCTTCAGCCGTAATCAAGGCATTCTGATTATCTTCCATATACAAATAGGCTCTACTCAGCAACAGCATTGCCGCCCACTTATTAATCTTACCCTTGTTGAATTCTTCATCCAGCAGGTCAGCACCTTCCTTCAAATCCTTGATGATTGCCTCATAACACTGGGCAACGGTATTGCGCGACGGCTTGTTTTCCGTATTGGATACTTCGGTCACAATAGGCACTCCCAAAGAAGCTCCTCCATCCTTGGCATACGGATAGCCGAAGAAACGGGTCAGGTCGAACAAGGCAAATCCACGGAGAGCCAAGGTCTGGCCTTTCAGGTCGTTGAAGTATTCCGTATCATCCTCACTGACATCCAATCCGTCTATTTGAGACAAAATGATATTACAATTCTGGATAATCTTATAGGCATAAGACCAGTGGGAAGACGGACCGGAATCCTTTGTATAGTCCAGCATATAGTAGCTGGTGGTACGCTTTCCGGTCTTTATGGACTGCGTATCGTCACCCGTCACGTCTCCGTAATAAATCATACGGCCCGAGTAATAGTTGGTACTGCGCATCACGTCGTAGATACCGTTCAAGCTATATTCCACATCATCCAGATTCTGTATGGCGGTTTCAGTCGGAATCTTTGTACTGGATTCAACATCAAGCCAGTCATTGCCACAGGAGGCGGTCAGGCTGACCAACATCCCCATCATCATATATTTTAATGCTTTCATTGTGTTTCTTTATTATGAGGTTAGAAATTCAAATTAAGACCGAAAGTTACTGTTTTCAAAGGAGGTGTTCCCCAGCCGGCTGTACCTGCACTGACTGATTCCGGATCATAGAAATCGTAAGCCGCCCAAGTCCACAAGTTGTTGGCAGATGCGTAAAGGCGCAGGCTGTTTACGCCGATTTTCCGGGTCCATGTTTTAGGAACGGTCACACCGAAAGTCAACGTTTTCAGACGGATAAAGTCCGTGCTGTGCAAGCGGCGGGTAGTGGTAACGCCATTCATGGCTACCGCCGGCTTCTCTATAAACACTTCATATTTACTGATATCTCCCGGTTGCTTCCAATTGTCACGATAATAGGCCGGAATATTAAGAGTAAAGTCCTTGCCGCCATGTTCTGTTTTCTGTGCCCAGTTATCATATCCATAAGCACCGAACTGATAAGAGAACATGAAGCTCAAATCGAACCACTTGTAACGCAAAGTATTAGAGAGACCACCGGTCACATTGGGCTCGGCATGTTTCTTCAGAGGAATGGCTTTGGCATCCTTGTTATTCTCTGTGATTTCCTTAATATAGTTTCCATTCTCGTCCACGTCGTTGGTATAGAACTGAGGTGCACCGGTCTCGGGGTTGATTCCGGCAAATTCTATCATGTAGAATGTACGGTAGGACTTGCCAATCATGTGAATCTGCGAGCCGCTGATAATCTGGGTCTGTTCGCCGTCCAGTTTCACAATCTTATTCTTGTTGTGCGAAAGGGTGAAAGAGGTAGACCAGTCAAAGTCTTTGGACACAATGTTCTTGGAATTGATTTCCAATTCCACACCCTGGTTCTTCACCTCACCGATATTCATCAGATAGGAACTGAAACCGGTAGTCATAGATACGGGACAGTCTATCAAAAGGTTCTTAGTAGTACGGGTATAGTACTCCAAAGTGAAGTTCAAACGGTTGAAGAAGCCGAAGTCCAGACCGATATTCAAGTTGTAATTCGTTTCCCATTCCAAATCCCTATTTTCAATCTGCGACTGAATCAATGCGGGATTCTCCATATAGCCGCCACTAAGGCTCGTCAAGCCCATATAGCCGTATAAGTCGGAGGGCAACGTACCATTCACACCGTAGGATGCACGGAGTTTCAAATCGGTCAGCCATTTGGACGTGGGTTTCATGAAATCCTCTTCGATAATACGCCATGCTCCTGAAACAGACCAGAAACTTCCCCAGCGATTATCTCTGTGCAAACGTGAACTGCCATCCATACGATAGCTCCCACCCAGATAATACTTGTTCTTGTAGTCATAGTTGAGACGGGTGATGTAAGAAACCATTCTTGACCTCTTGGAAGAACCATCTATGCTCTCCAAAGTCTGCCCGTTGGCAATGTCATTCTTTATCGGAGTCAGGAAGTTAGTAGCATATCCCGACAAGAAATCATTGTACTTGGAATCGATTTCATATCCGACAAGGGCATCCAAATTGTGGTCCTTTTGGATAGTAGTCTTGTAAGTCAACTGGTTTGACCACACCAACTTGTTATATTCACTATATGCCTTTTCGGCTCCACCATTATTCTTCTCACCGTCGGAGGTACGGGAGTCTTTCCATTCTTTACCCTTACTGATGTTATAGTCATAGCTCAAAATAGACTTCAACTTCAAGTCCTTGATAAATTCATATTCGGCATTAATCGTATTGAACATACGGGTAACATACTCACGCTGGTAATTGTACTCCTGGGCAAGAACGGGATTTCTTCTTGACAACGAAATCAAGTCCTGGTTATAGCTTCCATCTTCATTGTAAACCGGATCTGAAGGCGTCAATTTGCTTACGCTGGAGTAGAAAGGAGCAGTATAACCGGTTCCTTCACTATATACATCCTGATTCAGATTGGTAAACATGATGTTGGCACCGAATTTCAATTTATCCGTAGCCTGAAAATCAACATTCAAACGTCCGGTAATTCTTTCCAGCCCCGATGTTTTTACAATACCTTCTTGGTTGAGATAGGACAATGAAGAATAGTATTTGAATTTGTCGGTTCCTCCGGATATGGAAGCCTCATAACTGGAATGGCTTCCTTTCTTGAACAGATAATCTCCCCAATCCGTATAGCCGCACCAGGGAACCGGAGCATATTTGTCGATATTCTTATCAGCATAAGCTATGGCATCCGCATCCGATTTGCCGCTGCGCTGTTGTCCAAGCACCATACCATTGTATATGTATTCGCGACGTTCTGCTCCGCTCAAAGTAGGACGATAATCCATAGCAAAGTCACTGAATCCCCAATCGGCTTTCAAACTGATAGAAGCCTTACCGGTTTTACCTTTCTTCGTCGTAATCAGAACCACACCATTCGCAGCGCGCGAACCGTAGAGTGATGCAGCAGCGGCATCCTTGATAATCGTAATATTCTCAATATCCGAAGTGTTGACGGTTGACATGGCATCCAGACCACCATCCGAACTGATGGAGTTTATCGAACCGGAAGTAACGGGCACTCCATCAATAACATACAGCGGAGAGTTGGAGGCATTGAAAGAGCCCATACCACGAATACTCAAAGAAGCTGAAGAACCCGGCTGGCCAGAAGCAGAAGTAAACTGTACACCCGTAGCATTTCCCTGCAACAAATCCTGGAAAGAAACGGAAGGCACATCGGCAATCTTTTCATTCTTCACACTGGCAGCCGAACCCGCATAAGCAGATTTCTTGAATGTACCGTAACCGGTTACAACCACCTCTTCCATCATATTTGCATCCGGCACCAATACAATCTTCAATATCTTACCCGAAGTAGCTTTCACTTCCTGACGAACATAGCCAACATAAGAGACAAGCAAGGTAGCCGATGCATGCTCCACCTTGATAGAGAAACCTCCATTCAAATCGGTAATCTGGCCGTTTGTAGTACCTTTGACCAAAACATTGGCTCCAATGACGGGCTCACCGGTCTCATCCACCACTGTTCCGGAAATAACATTAGCTTGTTCTACTGCCTTCACAGCATTCACTTCATTGGCTGGACGGATAGCAATGGCCCCGTCTTTTACGACATAAGCCAATCCGCTATTCTTAAGACATTCATCCAGCACTGCTGCGATTTTTCCATTCGTGACCCTCAAATTACGTACCTTGACATTCTTTACGTCATTTGTACTATAAATGAAAGTAAAATCCGTCTGGCGTTGAATTTCCCATAACACGTCACTTAAAGTGGCGTCCTGCACATTTACAGTAACTGTTGTCTGGGCAAACGCCGTATTGGCGGCCTGCACAAAGCCAATCATAATAAAACTGAAAAACAGGAATGTAATCCACATACGTTTACTACCTTCCCAAAACCTGGTGTAGCTCTGTTCCTTAGTCATAATTAAATTATTAAATGGTTATTTATAGAATATAATAGTTTTACCGTTGATTTTGACATGTATGTTTTCCGTCGCTTCCAGTAGCTCAAGGAAAGGAGCTATTTCCTCATAACGGTTCACATAGCAACCGAAACGCAGGTTCTTTAAAGCTTCGTCTGAATAGTCCACTTCAATATTATACCACCTTGAAAGGATTCTCATAATATCTTCCAGCCGTTGATCTTTAAAATTGATTTTTCCCTTCACCCATGATGTATAGAAGGCAGTATCTACTGTACGCACTTGTATATTCCCGCTCCCGGGAATTAATGATGCCTGCTGTGAAGGTTTTAAGACAAGACTCTGTCCCTCCCCGGTGTCCACCTTAACAGAACCACTGACAAGAGTCGCCTGATATTCTTCACCCGGATAGGCCGAAATATTGAAAGTTGTTCCCAACACCTCAATCTGCATACCTTGAGTCGATACAGTGAAGGGATGACCGGTCTTATTTACTTCAAAATAAGCTTCTCCCGCCAATTCCACTTCCCGCTTCCCAGCTTCGAAAGTAAGCGGAAAACGTAGACTGCTCATTGAATTCAGATGTACTTTTGTACCATCATTCAGAACAAGTGTATACTCACCGCCTTGAGGCACTTCAACTTTATTGTATACCAAAGCTGACTGCACAACCTGCCCGTCTGCAGCGCTGTAGTTCAAGGTCGTTGAATCTATCTGTATTTGTTTACCAGCCAACTGCAACTGCCGCCCATCGGCATTCTCATCCAGATAAACCGTTTCCCCATTATCCAATGTAAGAATAGCTTTGGCTCCACCCGGCAGTATTTGCTGGGCAGCCAATAATTGATTGCCATCCATGACATGGGGTACAGAAATATCCTGAAGTGCAAAAACCAATATCAGCACTGGTGCAATAAAAAGAGCAACGTACCGTAACAGTTTCAAATGTCTCCTTCTGAGCTCCATCCTCTTGATACGTGTTTCGACACCTTTCCATCCAGCTTGCGAATCAAACTCCATTTTACGAATTTCGTGCTGTGCATAATGTTCATCACTACAAATCTTTTGGAAAAGCTGCTCATGGCTTTTGCTCTCTTTGCGCCATTTATCCAAAAAACGGCTTTCTTCCGGTGTTACTTCACCGGATAGGTGCCTGGAAATAAGATGAGCTATATGAAAGTACTCTTTTATCATAATTTGGCATGTTTTAGTCTATCTTTAATGATAATACAAGCCAAAATAAAAACATGGTGAATCGATAAAGACTTTTTTTTGAAAAAATAGAAAAAAATGTGCTTTTAGATAAATAACAGAAGGCAATAATAATAATCGGTAAGGAATGCACGAAGCTTTTTATAAGCCACTTTTTTAAGAGTATGTACCGTTTCGGAAGAGACATTGAGACGCTCTGCTATTTCTGCATTCTTTTTGCCTTCCAAAGCCAACTGCATGATGGCTCTCATTTGGGTAGGAAGTTTCTCTATAGCTTCTGACAGAATCCGGAAAGTCTCTTCTTCCACAATCGCATCACGAAAAAAAGCATCTGCTTTTTTGGCTATAATCTTTTGCTCGTATTCATGAGCTACCTTCGAATGCTCAAGTTCGTTCAAGGCATGGTTACGTACGGCCGTATAAAGAAAAGCTTTCACCTGATGAAGATAAAAGAAATCGTCTCTTATCTGCCACAACTTGGCAAATACGTCTTGTACTATATCTGCTGACATATCCGCATCCTCCATGTATTGGAACGCGAAAGAACAAAGCGCCGCATAATATTCCTTAAAAATATTATGAAACTCTTGCTCATCCAGCTTAATGCTTACAACAGAGTGGGATTTATCCTTTTTTATCAGATTTAGCGCCATATTTATGCTTTTCGGGCGCTAATATAGTTAAATTTTCAGAATATAACCAATATAACTATCAATCCTCTAAATCTTTTCCCCATAAATCAATATCGGATGGAGCTTTCCATAAGCTCCATCCGACCAATAGTCCTATTGCCAATAAAAAAATCAAATATATCATTATAGTCCGGTTTGTTTCAATGTCTTATAATAACACAGTAAACTGGATTAAAGTTCACTCCACCCAAAATTGTTGTTTTTCCTATGTATACTTTTCAATGCAGAGAGTGTATTATTTGGTTTTCGTGTACGAAAACGAGCAATTTTGTGCACGATAACGACCAATTTCGTCCAAAATTGTCCCATTTACTAAATAATTATGCTTTTCGAGTTTGATTAATTGAGAAAAGGTCTTATTTTTGACCCGGTTTTTAATTCATACTATTGCAAAAACAAACTCAATTACCTAATTAAATCACAAGAGAATGGAACAAGTTTTCGGCTATATCATCGGCTTAGGAGCAGCAGTGATGATGCCTATAATCTTTACAATTTTGGGAGTATGCATCGGCATCAAATTCAGTAAGGCGCTAAAGAGCGGTCTGCTGGTAGGTGTCGGTTTCGTAGGTCTGTCAGTTGTCACTGCGCTGTTGACCAGCAGCCTCGGTCCTGCTCTGAGCCAAGTCGTTGAAATTTACGGTCTTCAGTTGAAAGTATTCGATATGGGATGGCCTGCAGCTGCGGCTGTAGCCTATAACACATCGGTGGGTGCATTCATCATTCCGGTATGTTTGGGAGTAAATCTTCTGATGTTATTAACGAAAACGACCCGTACGGTCAATATCGACCTTTGGAACTACTGGCATTTCGCATTTATCGGCGCAGTCGTTTATTTTGCCAGCGACAATATCTGGTGGGGTTTCTTCGCCGCTATTATCTGCTACATCATTACCCTGATTATGGCCGACTATACCGCCGACAAATTCCAGGGATTCTACGACAAGATGGAGGGTATCTCCATTCCCCAGCCTTTCTGCGCAGGTTTCGTTCCATTTGCCGTAGTCATCAATAAAGCATTGGACAAAATCCCCGGTTTTGACAAATTGAACATTGATGCGGAAGGCATGAAGAAGAAATTCGGCTTGCTGGGTGAGCCTCTGTTCCTGGGTATTCTGGTCGGTTGCGGTATCGGTGCCTTGTCTTGCAAGAACGGTCAGGAACTGGTAGACAAGATACCTTATATATTAGGTTTGGGTATCAAGATGGGCGCCGTAATGGAGCTGATTCCGCGTATCACCGCTTTGTTCATCGAAGGCTTGAAGCCTATTTCCGATGCTACCCGCGAGCTGATTGCCAAGAAATTCAAAGGTGCTGTCGGCTTGAACATCGGTATGAGCCCCGCATTGGTTATCGGCCATCCTGCAACGCTGGTGGTTTCCCTGCTGCTGATTCCCGTAACCATACTGCTGGCTGTCATCCTGCCGGGTAACCAGTTCCTGCCTCTGGCGTCGCTGGCCGGAATGTTCTACCTCTTCCCGCTGGTACTGCCCATCACGAAAGGAAATGTAGTAAAGACGTTCATCATCGGACTCGTTGTACTGACCATCGGTCTTTATTTCGTAACAGACCTCGCCCCCTATTTCACACAAGCAGCCCACGATGTATACGAGAAGACACAAGATGCTGCCGTGAATATCCCCGCCGGCTTTGAAGGCGGTGCACTGGACTTTGCATCCAGCCCCTTTGCTTGGGTCATTTTCCACCTGACCTACTCGTTGAAATGGATAGGCTCCGGTATCCTTGTATTATGCACATTGTTCCTGATGATTATGAACCGTCGTGCCATTATCAAATACCAGAAATCAATCAAAAATTAAAAGTTAAAAATTAAATAGTAACAAATTATGAAAAAGTTAGTACTTGCATTTATGATGGGAGCAGTTGCCATGGCAGCCAATGCCCAAGTGAATTACAAAGTGCAGACCGCCTGCCATCCGCAGGACGTGAAGCATTATGACACGGAACTTCTACGCAGCAGATTCATGATGGACAAAGTGATGGCTCCGGATGAAATCAACGTAACCTACACCCTCTACGACCGATTGATTTACGGTGGCGCCATGCCGGTGAACAAGACATTGAAGTTGGAAGTGTTCCGTGAACTGGGTCCGGAAATCACTTACTTCCTCGAACGCCGCGAACTGGGTGTCATCAATACCGGCGGTGACGGAGTGGTTACTGTAGACGGTAAGGAATACCCCATGAAGTATAAGGAAGCCCTTTACGTAGGCTGCGGAAATAAGGAAGTAACTTTCAAGAGCAACGACGCTACCAATCCCGCCAAGTTCTACATCAACTCGGCTCCGGCCTACAAGCCCTATGTTACTCAGCTGATTACCACCGATGCCAAGCTTCAGAAAGCCAACCCCAAGAAATATGCACTGGGCATCTCCGACCATTATGGAAAAATGGAAGACAGCAACGACCGTATCGTAAACCAGCTGATTGTGAAAGATGTACTGGAAAGAGTGAAAGACGGCGGTACCAACCAGTTGCAGATGGGACTCACGGAACTGGCTCCCGGCTCTGTATGGAATACCATGCCTGCCCACACGCACACTCGCCGCATGGAAGCTTACTACTACTTCAACCTGAAACCCGGCAACGCTATCTGTCACCTGATGGGCGAACCGCAGGAAGAACGTTTGATATGGCTGCACAACGAACAAGCCATCACTTCTCCCGAATGGTCCATCCACGCTGCTGCCGGAACCAGCAACTACAGCTTTATTTGGGGAATGGCCGGCGAGAACTTGAAATACAGCGACAAAGACGAAATCAAATACATCGATATGAAATAAAGTTGCCCTGCAACGTCCGATAGGCATGGACTTAAATAATCCATGCCTATTTTTGTCATTTTCTACATCCTTTTTACTCAATATTACACCTCGAACAACACACAAACCCCTACATTTGCATCAAAATATAAATCTATTATCATGAGTACATTTCAAAACACCGCAGGGCGGATGACCAATTACCGTTGGATTATCTGCGCCATGCTATTCTTCGCGACAACCGTCAACTACCTCGACCGCCAGGTTCTTTCATTGACCTGGAAAGATTTCATCTCCCCCGAATTCCACTGGACCGATACACACTACGGCTACATCACAGCTATCTTTTCCATTGTCTATGCCTTAGGCAATCTGTTTGCCGGACGTTTCATCGACTGGATGGGAACGAAAAAAGGGTATTTATGGGCCATTGCCGTATGGTCTATCGGCGCTTGTATGCACGCCCTCTGCGGACTTGCCACAGAAATGACCCTCGGCATTGAAAATGCCGCCAACATGATTAGCGCTACCGGTGCATTGGCCTCTACCATAGCCATCACCAGCGTTTACTACTTCATTGCCGCCCGTATCATACTGGGCATCGGTGAAGCAGGAAACTTTCCTGCCGCCATCAAGGTGACTGCCGAATATTTTCCAAAGAAAGACCGTGCCTTCTCCACTTCCATATTCAATGCCGGCTCTACCATCGGAGCACTGATAGCCCCATTGTGTATCCCCACCCTGGCCCGCTACTTCCAACGCATGGGCGTGGGCAACGGCTGGGAAATGGCTTTTATCGTTATCGGCGGATTGGGTTTCATCTGGATGGGACTGTGGATATTCATGTACAAGAAACCTGATGAAAATCCACACGTAAACGCAGCTGAGCTGGCATATATAGAACAAGACAAAGACAATGAGGAGGATAAAAAGGCGACTACTCCGACAACCAAGGATGAAAAGAGCATTTCTTTCCTGCAATGTTTCAAATATCCGCAAACCTGGGCTGTATTTTTCGGCAAATTCATGACTGACGGTGTATGGTGGTTCTTCCTCTTCTGGGCACCCGCATACATTTCGGACGTTTACGGATTCTCCTCAGATACTCCCACGGCACAGATGCTTATCTTTGTGCTCTATGCCATCACGATGTTGTCCGTCTATGGCGGGAAATTGCCCACTATCATTATCAACAAAACCGGTAAGAACCCCTACGCCGCACGCATGCAGGCCATGTTCATCTTTGCACTGTTCCCGCTATTGGCATTGTTTGCACAGCCATTGGGCAACAAGGAAGTATTTGGCGAACAAGCCTATTGGTTCCCGATTATCATCATAGGTATTGCAGGCGCTGCCCATCAGTCCTGGTCGGCCAACATCTATTCTGTGGTAGGTGATATGTTTCCCAAGAGCACCATTGCCACCATTGTGGGAATCGGAGGTATGGCGGGCGGTATCAGCTCATTCCTCATCAACATGAGTTCCGGTTTGCTGTTCGACTATGCCGACAAGACACAAATGGTATTTCTTGGATTCCAGGGCAAGCCTGCCGGATATTTCATCATCTTCTGTGTATGTGCAGTGTCCTACCTGATAGGCTGGTGCATCATGAAGGCACTGGTTCCGAAGTACAAACCGATTATAGTGGACTAATCAGAAGTCTCTTTATAGATATTCAGAATCATGCGGAGTTTGCAAACTGCATTACATGCCTTGCAAACTCCGCACAAAAAAAGCCTTTTCTCACGAAATGGCTTTTCTTCGTTCAATTACAGTCAAAAACAAAAAACTGTAAATGGAACACAATTTAAGATGAAAAAAAGGGAAGTCTCACGACTTCCACAATTCTTCTAACCTTAAATCTAAATCTCTATGAAAAAAACGTGATGCAAAGATAATGGTTTATCTCACACAGCGTTATTAATAAACTCTATAAAGAAGCAGAAAATATTTAAGATTTACTAAATAAGACGGTTACGAATGGCAAACTACAGACAAGAGCTCGGCATAAATAGGATTAAGTTTCAATAGTTGCGGCACTCCTGTCATAAACATCTGCTTGCGGGCACGAGTAAGGGCAACATTCAATTTCCGGTCAATCCGAGTACCGTTTTCCTCTGTCATATTTACCAGAAACTTCAACTGATAAGCCCGGTTCACACAGAAAGAGTAGATAATAACATCCCGTTCGCTACCTTGGAAGCGTTCCACGGTGTCTACCAATATATCCTCCAAAGGAGCAATACCCAAAGCAGCAATCTCTTTCTTAATCAAGGCTATCTGACTGCGATAAGGAGTGATGACACCTAAAGTGACAGCCGGGTTGAAACCGGAAACAGCTGCATACTGCCGATAGATAGCCGCTGCCAACCGTGCCACAATCCGCGCCTCCGAATGGTTCATCTTGGCCGACTGTGCCGGCGGTTCGACTGCGGCAGGCAGAAAAGCGACACGACGAGTCAGCAAGCCGGCAAACTCACAATCACACAGCTCAGGAGCAAGAGTCAGCTCTCCCTGCTGGTGCGGCAGACCAACCGGTTCCAACAGACCACCGTAAAAAGCCCGGTTAGGAAACAAAGCTACCTCGATATTCATACGACCCTGACGGCAGAGCATGTCGTAGGAGGGATGAGGGATAAAAGATGAAGAATGAGAGGTTGATGCCTGGCGATTGGCACTTTCCTTGGAGAGATTCCTATAAAGGCGTTCGAAAAGGGAATCTTTCAAATTATACAATCCGATGGCCTGCAAAGCTTCGTCACACACTTCCGACTGCTCGGACGACTGCAAGACCACTGCGGGTAGCTGCTTATGGTCACCTATCAAAATAAATTTGCCGATGGCATCCGCGCCTGCGGGATTGCGGGTACAGAGTAACCCCAGCAGTTGTGGTTCCAAAATTTGGGTAGCCTCATCCACAATCGCTACATCAAAAGTCTTCAACCGGAAAAGTTCGGTCTTGGAAGAAAGCGTGGCAACCGTACCGACAAAAACACGGCAACGGGCAATGCGCTCCTGCACCTGCCGCCGAGTGGCACAAGGTTCCAACACATTCTCAATCAGATACGGGCGGAATGAGTCATCGCAAGACAACTCACTGCCTAAACGGATAAAGTCTATTTCAGGCTCAATGGAAGCCAGCGCCTTACTGATTTCATCTACAGCACGATTGGTATACGAAAGCAGTAGAATCTGTTTCCCCTCCCGGTAAAAGGCTTCTACCATGCCCCGCAGCGCGCGAGAGGTCTTGCCGGTACCCGGCGGACCGATTAAAAGGAAATAGTCGCGGGCAGCCTGCGCTTTTAGAATAATCCGCGAAAAATCATCCGGAGCGGTCGCAATACCAGTATCCAAAGAAGCATCGAACTCGGGAGGGCGCTGCCCCAACAACAAATCACGCCGTCTTTGAGTGGCAGAAAGGAAAGCGGAAAGTCCCAGATACATGCTACGAAAGGAGGTGTCCATATAGTCGTGCTCTATGGCATAAAGGCTAGCAGCAGGCAATACACCCGCATTCTGCTGAGTGGCACGAAGACGGATACAGACCTCGTTATCGGATATGCGCTCTATATTACCTTTAAACACCATCTTGTTGGTAACGTTGTCGGTATCCGTATTCCGTTCGTAAAGAACCACCGCATCACCCTGACGGAAATTGGGCAGAACCCGCTCCTGCCGGGAAGCAACCATTTGCTTCGTTCTGAGTGACAAATACGGTTTATGCGCATCTGCCGCATGATTCTCGCAAATAGCCAAATCGTACAGAATTTCACCTGCCTCACATTTCTCAGCCAGTGTGGAAAGCCAGAGGGCGGCAGCACCGGTACGTCCTTCATAATCCACATCTCCAGATTTGGAGGTATAGAGTTCCTTGGTTATAAAGTTATAGAGCGTATAAAAATAGCTTTGTTCCAACGACGAAAGCGAACGGATGCGTTGCGCTACGGCATCGATGGAGGGGCAAAGGAAGCGTTTCCACAAGGTATTGTCCAAACCGCGCTCATTCAAGGTATCCGGATGGATGTCTTTCAGGCGCTCTGCCGTATACTGCGGGCTGTTCCGTAACTGGATGCCATATTCATTGGCTACAATCCGGTTACGCACATCCATCACACGGCGCACCATTGCCCACGAAGGACGCGCCGGATAAAGCAACGGATAACGGGTATAGAGCAGGTAGGCCTTTACACGTCGATGGTCCATTCCCATAGAATACTCCAACACAGCCTGATAGAGCAACATCTGTACCTTATTGTTTTCTTTAGGCTCCACCTTACCACGGATGGAATACTCGTCCGCCTTACCGGACTTCATTTCAATGAACGAGGTCATATCCCGCTGCATGTAGTCCAGACGCCCTTGCAAACCCAATGCTTCACAGATGTAAGAGGGTTCCAGCACGGCATCAGTCCTATCGAGCTCATAGCCGGATGCACGGAATGTTTCTGTCACCGTCCGGTGGATATTGTCGAAATGGCGCTTGCAATCGGAAAAGAATTCGGCTTCCTTCTCCCGGTCGCGCAGGTCGGCACATGCTGCCAGCTCGATGGGATAAGAACGGAAGGCCTTCTTCATGCATGCCAAATAATCGGGTGCCTCCTTGGCATGAATCCATTCGTCCAGAAAGAGGTTGGCAATATTACCCAACAGTAACGGACGGGTATTGTCTGGCGACTGGAGCCGTGCCAGGATATAGTTGGCAGGATGATGCCCGTAATCCTTGAAGCATTCGGCAAGCGAACTGATGTCTATCAAGTAATCGGGCTCAAGTATAATAAAGGAAGGGGTGAGTATGCCGACTTCGTCCACCGTAACATCCAGCAGATTGACCTGGGCATGCCGCCACAGAATCCGGCAAGTTTCTGCAAACTCTTCATTAATCTGAGGTACATTATAACGGACACGCAACGGCTCATCGGCCACAGTGTCTACGGGCAGTACATATAAATAAGTATCATCGGCATACTGAAAACAGACGCGCATGCGCTTTATCCGTTCTTTGGCGGGCGGCGCCACTATATAGGTGGCATCCGCACGGGGTAGCAGGCGATAAAGTTCGGCAGGTATCTCCTCCCCCGTCAAGCGCTTGACAAAGAATGCCAGTGTCTTGGCATCACGCAACAACTGTTCACGTTGCGGTTCCGCCTGGCGGTTCAGAATAGCATTGGAGGTCAGCCGGAAGGTATGCAGACGGTTCTGTTCCACGGTGGAAAGTCCGGCCTTCGAAGCCACGAAACTGATACGTGCAGAAAGGTCCGTCATCTGCAAGCTGCCGTCGGGCATCTGTGTACGGCACAAACGCTCCAGCAACTCGCGCAATTGCCGATAGGCCACGTCCAAGGAGATTTCCTCAACGTGGCAGGCTTCCAGCAATATACTAAAATATTCCTTTACTTCACAATCCATCATTCCTCTGTCTCCACTTCTTCCGCTTCATCATCAGTCTTTTTATCCTTTATCATCAGGATACTCAACTCATAGAGCAGATAAAGCGGCACCGCCACTACTGTCAAGGTAAACGGGTCACCGGTCGGAGTAATGATGGCCGAGGCAATAACAATGATGACAACAGCATGACGGCGGTATTTCCGCAAAAAGGTCTTGTGCACCAGTCCCAGCAGGGAAAGCAGCCATGTCACCAGCGGCAGTTCGAATGCCAGTCCCATGCAAAGCACCAGCATCATGAAATTGTCGATGTACGAGTTCAGGGAAATTTGATTCTCGATGGCTGCGCTCAATTGATAAGTGGAAAGGAAACGCAATGTCAGCGGATAGACCATAAAATACCCCAGCAACACACCGATGAAGAACATCACCGTACCTATACCCAGCGCTTTCCTCACCCCTTTACGCTCGTTTGGATAGAGTGCAGGGCTTACAAAGCGCCAGATTTCATAGAAAATATAAGGAGCAGCCGTTACCACCGACATCCAGAAAGCGGTAGACATGTGGACAAAGAACGGTGCGGCAAGATTGATATTGACGAGCTTCACATGAAACTCCTGGGTAAAGAATTCATCCTGCAAGTCCAGTCTCTGCCCTATCCAGCGCAGCAAGTCATAGAAAATGAAGTCGTTATGGCAAGGAGCCAATATCACATTGTCAAACAGATAAGGCATGGCAATAAAATAACCGATAGCCAATACAAACCACACACCGAGTACACGAAACAACACCCGGCGCAACTCGTCCAAGTGGTCCCAAAAGGTTAGTTCTTTTTCTGACATAAAGGGATTTACTATTTGACAATTTACTATTTACTATTTGGGCTGCGCTGTGGGGATTTACTATTTGACAATTTACTATTTGGGCTGCGCTGTGGAAAAGGCAACAAGCCTACCCATACTCCTGAACTTCTCAGAGTATCAAATAGTAAATAGTAAATTGTCAAATAGTAAATACCCTTGTTCCTTTATTTCTTTTCAGCCGGTTTATCCAAATCTTCCTGAGCCTTGTTTATCTCTTCTTTGGCTTCATTCACGCCATCCTTGAAGCTCTTCACTCCTTTGCCCAAACCACGCATCAATTCGGGAATTTTCTTACCACCAAACAACAGTAAGATGACCAATGCAATAATTATCCATTCGGAACCGCTGGGCAGAAAGCCTAATAAAAGTAAGTTTGTCATAGTTATATCTGATTAATTATAGTGCAAAGATAGGAAAATTAAGGATTAGGGATTAAGGATTAAGGATTAATTTTATCGCAATCCCTAATCCCTAATCCCTGCCCCCTATCTTCAGTCTTGATAATAAATACGTTTTACCCGCGTAGAAACGCTTGTCAACACCTCATAAGGAATAGTTTCGAGTACATCGGAAAGAACGGTTATAGGCAGATGGTCACCAAAAATTTCCACACTGTCACCCTCCTTGCAATCGATGTCCGTTACGTCAATCATACAGACATCCATGCAGATATTCCCTACATAGGCTGCCCGTTGGCCGTTTACAAGACAATAAGCATGTCCATTTCCAAGATGGCGGTTCAAGCCGTCGGCGTAACCGATGGGAAGAGCCGCTATACGCGACGGACGGGTGAGATGCCCTTTCCGGCTATACCCCACCGTATCCTCTTCGGGAACATCACGTATCTGGAGGATGGTAGTCTTCAACGTGCTCACATTATTCATAATGGAATTGTCTATGGGATTGACACCATAGAGGCCGATACCCAGGCGCACCATATCGAATTGCGCCCCGGGGAAACGCTCGATACCTGCGGAATTGCAGATATGGCGAAGTATCTTATGCGGAAAAGCCTCCTGCAATTCCATGGACGCTTTCTCGAACATTTCTATCTGCCGGCGTGTAAAACTGTCGAATTGTTGCGAATCGCTCCCTACCAAATGCGAGAAGACGGAACGGGCAATCACGGCATTCTGTCCCTTCAGCCGCTCTATCAGCCGGGGCATGTCCTCCGGAGCAAACCCCAGGCGGTGCATACCGGTATCCAGCTTTATGTGGATGGGGAAGTTTGTGATACCTTCCTTTTCCGCTTCTTTAATCAAAGCGTCCAGCAGATGGAAGCTATATACTTCGGGTTCCAGCTTGTAATCAAACATGGTCTTGAAAGCAGTCATCTCAGGATTCATGATAATGATGTTCGCAGTGATGCCCGCTTTACGGAGTTCGGAGCCTTCGTCGGCAACCGCCACGGCAAGATAATCGACATGATGTTCCTGCAAGGTCTTGGCTATCTCGTAAGAACCTGCACCGTAAGCGGAGGCTTTCACCATGCAGACCATCTTTGTTTCCGGCTTCAGCTTGCCACGATAATAGTTCAGATTGGCAATCATCGCTCCAAGATTAACCTCCAGAATGGTTTCGTGCACCTTCTTCTCCAATACTTCCGTCAAGGAGTCAAAACCGAACTTACGTGCACCCTTAATCAGAATTATTTCGTTTTCAAGGCGAAGTTCCCCACGCTGAATGGCACGTATCAAGGCCGCTGTATCCGGATAAAAGGTCTTCTCTATATTAAAGCGTGCAGCGCAGGAAGATATTTCATTTCCTACACCTATGATGCGTTCAATGCCACGGCTGTTTACCAGCTGTGCCACTTGTCGGTAAAGTGTCGGCGTGTTCTGACCGGTCTCCAATATATCCGAAAGAACCAAAGTCCGCCTCAATCCCTTACTTTGCGAACGGCGGTAAAGAAAATCGAGTGCAATATCCAATGAGCCAAGGTCAGAATTATAACTGTCGTTAATCAACAGACAGTTGTTTTTTCCCTCCTTGACTTCCAGCCGCATGGCGATGGGTTCTAGCCTTGCCATACGTTCTGTAATCTGTTCGGCAGGAAGCATCAGATAGAGGCATGCGGCCAGGCAGTTCAGCGAATTCTCGATGGAAGCATCATCTATGAACGGTAGAGTAAACGTATTATCCATATCCAGATAGCGATAGGAAATGACAGTACAGTCATCCCGTTTCTCCACTTTACTTATATATAGAGGACGTTCCATATCTTTCCGGCTCCACGCAATCTCACGTGCAGACAGCATGGACTTCGCCACACAGTTGCTGACGAACTCATCGTCACCATTATAAATCACTACATCACAATTCTTGAAAAGCGTCAGCTTCTCCATGCATTTCTCCTGCAACGAGAAGAAATTTTCCTGGTGAGCCCCTCCTATATTGGTCAGGATACCTATGGTAGGCTTGATGATGTTCTGCAAAGCGCGCATTTCCCCCGGCTCGGAAATACCGGCTTCAAAAATAGCAAGTTCGGACTGTTCGTTCATCTGCCACACAGACAAAGGCACTCCAATCTGGGAGTTATAACTGCGGGGAGAACGGATAATGGCACGTTCCGGACTGAGCAACTGGTGCAGCCATTCCTTCACAACAGTTTTACCGTTGCTTCCCGTAATACCGATGACCGGTATCTGGAACCGGTTCCGATGCTGTTCCGCCAGTTTTTGCAAGGCTTTCAGCGGGTTGGGAACAATGAGATAATTGACAATTGACTGCGCATCATCACGCTGCATAGCATTGTCAATTGTCAATTGTCCATTGTCCATTAATCTAAAGCTTTCTTCGCTAAGCACAAAATTACGTACTCCACGGGCATATAAATCTGCAATATAGCGCGCACCGTCATTTCTCTTGGTGGTCAAGGCAAAGAATAATGTTTCCTCAGGAAAATTCAGGGAACGGCTGTCAGTGAGCAGCCAGTCTATGGTAGCCGGCGCGTTTCCCATACGCCGTGCGCCAATACTTTCGGTTATGCTTTCAATCGAATACGACATATTTCTCTCTCTTTTTGGAAATCTAAGTACGGGTATTTTCTGTTAAGTTGGTCTATTTTTAACACAATTTGTCCTAAAAAACGCTTATACTCTTCTGAAGCGGGATAAAATGGCTTATGTGACAACATCTTACGGATATTTTCACTTTCTTCCATAATCCGTAACGCATCGGCAGAGATACACGACCGGGTAAACCGTTCCCAGACATAGCGAATGGCCGTTTCGGAAGGATGCACCATGTCTTCTGCATAGAAGCGATAGTCACGAAGCTCGTCGAGCAGCAACTCATAAGCCGGAAAATAGAAAACATGTTCCGGGAAAGTGGCTTGCAACTGGTTCACGGCAAGCAGCAAGGTAGCTTTACTGAGCTGGTTGGCATGCATTCCGTCACGCACGTGGCGGATGGGGCTGACGGTGAACAATACTTTCAACCGGGGAATCCGCGCCAGCAAGCCGGAAAGCAAAGAGGTGTAGTCAGATACTATTTCACTGACAGAAAGCATACGGCGGGTAAAGCAGGACTCAGGTTGCTTATGACAGTTGGCAACTACAGTTCCCGTCTTTTCATTTTCATAAACCCAGGCAGAGCCGAAAGTCAGCAACAGACAATCCAACCGGTCCAGCCTTTCATGGGCGCTTTTCAAACGCCCGTTAATACCTGCCAATGTTTCCTCTGCAGAGACTGAGGAAAAGCTACCATGATGCATGGCACTGTGCCAAAGTTCATGAAAGAGGAAAATATCGTTTTCATTGTAGCATCTGCCCGCAATGATTTCACGCAATGCCGCAGAAATGGAAAACGGATTATAAAGCACACCATAAGGATTGACGTCACAACGGAACTTGGCATCCGCCAGCCTTTGCCCCATCTCGGACGCAAAACAAGAACCCATCAGCAACAGATTATTCTCTTGCGAAAGAAGGGGCATACTGGAAACTACTTCTACAGGCGTATAAAGATTCATAAGCTCGGAATAAATAAACCATTCACTTTCTCGAAAAAAATGATGTACCAACTGCTTGCTACGCCACAAAGATAGTAAATTTCAATATATAACGGTCGAAACATAAAAAGGCAGGTGATATAACCTTTCATTATATCATCTGCCTTAAATAAAAATACTATATATTCTATTAATACCAATTAGCCGTAGGATCAGCCACCCAATCTGCAAAACCTGGATATTTATCATTAATATCCTGACGTTCAGCAGTCCATTCATATCTTGTCTCTACACGTATCTTCTGCGGCGCTTTGCCTATCTCCGCTTTCAGTGTATATACTTCAGCATTTTGACCTTCCACTTTGATATTTACGGCACCGGTACCGTCAACTCTGTACATCACCGGAGCCTTAGTTGCCCCAGCACCTGTATTTACCATTGTAGTATTAGAAACGCCAAAGAGTCCATGAACTTCACGGCTATCACCGCCCACCTCAATATACAAAGGCAAAGTACCACCCGCAGCCTGCAGGGTAATGATAGTTGCTCCTCCATTGGTCGCTACATCAAACACGACATCGTTGAAGTCAAAATCATCACTGTCTCCAAGGTCTTCTGCTATGATTCTGTACGCATTCGTATATACGGCCGGAGAGATCTTCACAATCCAATCACTATAATACCCATCTGCAGCCACTTGTTGATTTGGGTTCTGTCCGGTAGCTTCAAAGTCAAATCCCACATAATAAGCACCCTCAATATATTGTATAGTATAATTATAGTGCATTTTACCATCCAGAGAAGCCCTATAGCCAAAAGAAGACGTTCCACTATTCTGCATTAGCATTATAGCCCCCTCAGTAGCATTAAAATTATTGATATGGTCATCTGATGCCGCAACCAAAAAATCCATATTAGAGTGTGAGCCACTTACATGTTGAACAAAAAAGTCGGTCCAATCCCCCCCAATGGATTGTGGATTCCGATATGTTTTAAACCATTCCGTAACCACTTCTTTTTCTGTAGCCGTAACACTCCCCGGTACTTCCGTAAAATCTTTCCATTGATTGCTATTAGTGTTAGCAACACGCGTTGTCGGTGTTACCCCAAATCCCCAATCCTGATCAACTGCAATTTCTCCATACCTCTGCACAAAAGCCGATGCATACTGTGCCTCTTTCTTAGCTGCCGCCTTTTCCGGGTTGAACAGATCGCTATCAGAACCGCAAGCGGAAAAAACCACTACGCCCATAATAGCCAAAACTTTAAAGTCAAGCTTTTTCTTCATATCATTCATTGTTTATTCATTTAACAATTCGTGACTACACCCCATTCCGACACATATTACAACCAAGAATACCATCACATACAATTCAGAATTGTATAACATATTGATAAACAGGACATATTCCACTTCGCAATATATATAATATTATATCAACAACAACCAAAGCTTCTAAAAAGTTGCAATAAATAATTTATAAAATTGCATTTTTCAACAAACATCAAGTGTAGAGCAGCTCTTATCACAGACGGTCACGTGCGAGAATAAAAGTCAATCTTTGGAAGGATTAATATCTTTGTCTACCAAAATTAAATCATTCCTATATGTAGAAAAAATCGTTCCACCATGGTGGAACGATTTTTCCCCAGGATGGAACAATATTTTCTCCATGGAGGAACGATTTACTATCAGGCATCTTTTCCCTTAACCATAGGCAGGCTGAACGAGAAATATGGCGTATGCAAAGAGAAAGTAAAAACAGAAGTGAACAAAAGAGGCTTTTTTTCCTTCTAAAACTTCCCGCCATCCGTTTTCTTTTGCTATTTTTGCATTTTGTAATCTTCAGATTAGAAATGAGAACAGAACCAACAACATATAACTTGCTTAACACCATTACATTTCCCAAGGATTTACGCCAACTCAGCGTAGAAGAGCTTCCTGAAGTCTGTAAAGAATTGAGGCAAGACATTATAAAAGAGGTTTCGTGCAACCCCGGACATTTCGCAGCCAGTCTGGGCACGGTAGAGCTGACCGTTGCCCTGCACTACGTATTCAATACTCCGTACGACCGCATAGTCTGGGATGTAGGCCATCAGGCGTACGGGCACAAGATACTGACCGGACGCCGTGAAGCATTCTCCACCAACCGTAAATTCAAGGGAGTTCGTCCTTTTCCCTCACCAGAGGAAAGCGATTATGACACATTCACCTGCGGACATGCGTCAAATTCAATCTCCGCCGCTCTTGGCATGGCTGTTGCCGCTGCCGAAAAAGGCGAGAAAGACCGCCATGTGGTCGCCGTCATCGGTGATGGAAGCATGAGCGGCGGCCTGGCTTTCGAAGGACTGAACAACGCTTCGTCCACCCCCAACAACCTTCTTATCATTCTCAACGACAATGACATGTCGATAGACAGAAGTGTAGGTGGCATGAAGCAGTACCTTTTCAACCTGACTACCAGCAACCGCTATAACCAGCTGCGCTTCAAGACATCCAGACTGCTGTTCAAAATGGGACTTTTGAACGAGGACCGCCGCAAAGCGCTGATTCGCTTCGCCAACAGCCTGAAATCAATGGCCGCCCAGCAGCAGAATATCTTTGAAGGGATGAACATCCGCTACTTCGGCCCTATCAATGGACACGATGTGAAAAACATAGCCCGTGTCCTGCGGGACATCAAAGATATGCAGGGACCGAAAATACTGCATCTGCACACTGTGAAAGGAAAAGGCTTCGAACCTGCCGAGAAGAATCCGGATATCTGGCATGCACCGGGCAAATTCGATCCGGAAACCGGAGAACGCCTCAAGGCGGATACCAGCAATTTGCCTCCGCTTTTCCAGGACGTGTTTGGGGAAACGCTGGTAGAACTGGCAAAGGAAAATCCGAAAATCGTCGGAGTAACCCCCGCCATGCCCACCGGCTGCTCTATGAACAAGCTGATGGACACCATGCCCGACCGTGCCTTCGATGTGGGTATTGCCGAAGGGCATGCAGCCACTTTCTCGGGCGGTATGGCTAAAGAAGGAATGCAGCCTTTCTGCAACATCTACTCCTCCTTCATGCAGCGGGCATACGATAATGTCATCCATGACATCGCCCTGCTCCGCCTCCCCGTCGTACTTTGCCTAAGACCGCGCCGGACTGGTAGGAGAAGACGGACCGACACACCATGGAGTTTTCGACCTGGCCTATTTCCGTCCGATTCCCAACCTGACCATATCTTCACCGATGGACGAACATGAATTGCGCCGCCTGATGTACACGGCACAGTTGCCGGACCAAGGTCCGTTCGTCATCCGCTATCCCGCGGACGCGGCGTATTGCTGGATTGGAAATGTCCGCTGGAAGAAATCCCCGTAGGCAAAGGGCGCAGACTGAAAGAAGGCAAAGACCTGGCAGTCATCACCCTCGGTCCCATAGGCAACGTGGCCGCACGTGCCATAGAGCGTGCGGAGAAGGACAAAGGAATCTCCATAGCCCACTACGACCTGCGTTTTCTCAAGCCGCTCGACGAAGCCCTGCTGCACGAGGTGGGACTCAACTTCCAGCATGTCGTCACCATAGAAGACGGTGTCAAAAAAGGAGGAATGGGCAGTGCCATACTGGAGTTCATGGCGGACAATGACTATATTCCCCATTTCAGACGTATCGGTGTACCCGATGCCTTCATAGAACACGGCACCATACAAGAGTTGCACCATCTGTGCGGAATGGACGAAGAAGGAATCTATAATCAATTGATAATTGATAGTTGAAAATTGACAGTTTGAGCATTTACCCCATAGGTCAACTATTAATTACCAACTATCAGCGAACTAAAAGTGAAAATAATTATTGCAGGTGCCGGCGCAGTAGGCACACACTTGGCCAAGTTGCTGTCCCGCGAGAAGCAGGACATCATTCTGATGGACGACAACGAAGAGAAGTTGAGCACACTGAACTCCAACTTTGACTTGATGACGGCTACAGCTTCCCCTACCTCCATAAAAGGCTTGAAAGAAGTGGGAGTGGGAGAAGCCGACCTGTTCATAGCCGTCACCCCCGATGAAAGCCGGAACATGACCGCATGCATGCTTGCCAACAATCTGGGAGCACAGAAGACCGTAGCCCGTATTGACAACTACGAATACCTGCTGCCCAAAAACAAGGAATTTTTCCAGAAGCTGGGCGTCGATTCACTCATCTACCCGGAAATGCTTGCCGCCAAGGAAATCGTGTCCTCCATCCGTATGAGCTGGGTACGCCAATGGTGGGAATTTTGCGGGGGCGCATTGATTCTGATAGGCGCCAAGATGCGCGAAAAAGCAGAAATCCTGAACATCCCCCTGCATCAGTTGGGCGGACCGGAATTGCCTTATCACGTGGTAGCCATCAAACGGGGAAGCGAAACACTGATTCCCCGTGGTGACGATACCATCAAGCTACATGACATCGTATACTTCACCACCACACGAAAATACGTCCCCTACATCCGCAAAATAGCCGGCAAGGAAGATTATGCCGATGTGCGCAACGTAATGATTATGGGTGGAAGCCGGATTGCCGTACGCACCGCCCAATATGTCCCGGACTACATGCAGGTGAAAATCGTGGACAACGACCTGAACCGCTGCAACCGCCTGACCGAGCTGCTTGACGACCGTACCATGATTATCAATGGCGACGGACGGGATATGGACCTGCTTGTGGAAGAGGGACTGAAAAATACGGAAGCCTTCGTTGCCTTGACCGGCAACTCGGAGACTAATATCCTGGCCTGCCTTGCCGCCAAACGCATGGGAGTCAGCAAAACCGTAGCGGAAGTGGAGAACATCGACTACATAGGCATGGCCGAAAGCCTTGACATCGGCACCGTCATCAACAAAAAGATGATTGCCGCCAGCCATATCTACCAGATGATGCTGGATGCGGACGTTAGCAACGTGAAATGCCTGACCTTTGCCAATGCCGATGTAGCGGAATTTACCGTTAAGGCCGGCTCGAAGATTACCAAACATCCGGTAAAAGACCTCGGCCTCCCGAAAGGAGCCACCATCGGCGGACTTATCCGCCAGGGGGAAGGCGTTGTGGTTATGGGTAACACCCTAATACAGCCCGGCGACCACGTGGTGGTATTCTGCCTGAACATGATGATTAAGAAAATCGAAAAATACTTTAACTAATTGAGAATGAGTAGTTGGTAAATGATTAACTTCAAGACAATCATACGGATTATCGGTATTCTGCTACTGCTGGAAACAGTCATGTTTCTGGTCTGTTCGGGCGTGTCCTTCTACTACAGAGAAAGCGATATGCTCGACTTCTGGAAAGCAGGAGGCATCACAGCAGGGGTAGGCTTATTGCTGGCGGCTCTCGGCAAGGGAGGTGAACGACAACTGACGCGCCGTGACGGATATGTACTGGTCAGCTTTGCCTGGGTGGCATTCTCTCTTTTCGGAATGCTACCTTTCTATATAGGCGGATACATACCCGACATTGCCAATGCATTCTTCGAAACCATGTCCGGTTTCAGCAGTACGGGTGCCACCATCTTGGACGACATCGAGTCACTTCCTCATGGAATACTGTTCTGGCGCAGTATGACACAGTGGATTGGCGGCTTGGGAATCATCATGTTCACCATTGCAGTGCTTCCCATCTTCGGAGTCAGTGGCCTGCAGGTGTTCGCCGCCGAGGCAAGCGGCCCTACACATGACAAGGTTCATCCCCGTATCGGTATCACCGCCAAATGGATTTGGAGTATCTATGCCGGCATAACCGCTCTGCTTGTCGGTCTGCTGATGCTTGGAGGTATGGACTGGTTCGACAGTATCTGCCATGCATTTGCCACTACCGGCACCGGTGGCTTCTCCACCAAGCAGGCAAGTGTGGCCTATTACAATTCTCCTTATATAGAATATGTCATCTCCATTTTCATGTTTATCTCCGGCATCAACTTCACCTTGCTATTATTGTTCGTCAACCGGAAATTCAAGAAGTTCATCGGCAATGCCGAGCTGAAATTCTATTTCGGTTCAGTTGTGCTCTTCACTGCCGTCATAGCCATCGTGCTTTACTATACCAGTCCCATGGGGATGGAAGAATCCTTCCGCAAATCCTTGTTCCAGGTAATCTCCCTCCAGACCTCCACCGGTTTTGCGACAGATGACTATATGCAATGGACACCCGTCTTGTGGGGGCTGCTTACCATCATCATGCTGATGGGAGCGTGTGCAGGCAGTACCACCGGAGGCTTGAAGTGTATACGTATGGTAATTCTTACCAAAGTCTCACGAAACGAGTTCAAACACATCCTACACCCCAATGCCATACTTCCGGTACGGATAAACAAGCAGGTAATCTCTCCCTCCATTGTCTCCACCGTACTGGCTTTTTGTTTTATTTATATCGCCATTATAGTCATCGGCACACTGCTCATGATGGCTATGGATGTCGGGGCTGAAGAATCAATGGGCTGCGTCATTTCCAGTATCGGTAATATGGGACCCGGATTGGGTGAAACCGGACCTGCCTATTCGTGGAATGCCCTGCCCGATGCAGCTAAATGGCTGTTATCCTTTTTAATGCTTCTGGGTCGTCTTGAGTTATTTACCGTACTGCTACTTTTCACACCGGATTTCTGGAAACGGAATTGATTTAGGATAAAAAGTGTAAAAATAATCATTTTTTGTTATGCGGGGATAGCAAATTGAACAATACTTATTATATCTTTGCGTCCTTGAAAGAGAGAATTGTGGTATGAAGCAATGCATTAAATACTGTTTAATCATAATCTTTGCAGCCCTATTGCACGACAGTGCAACCGGAGCTGCAGATATTTTGTGCGTTCCTGCCACCCGACAAGCAGAATGCTGTACGCTGTCACAAGCTCCTACCACCCAACAAGCAGTCCAGAAGTTCTACGACTTGTTTTCACCAAACTCCCTCTGCATAGAACATGTGGACCATACGCAAGTACCAACCAACAAAAGCGTACTCCTGCGCATGTACATCTACAAGATGCAGCAGCATGCCTATGCACCGGAATGCGACCGTTTGTTGAATCTGTCTCCTCATCCCGTACCCGACGCGAATTATTACGTGTTCGGGCTAAGAAAGATTATCATTTAGAAGGCCTGCAAGCGCAGACGCTTGCCCCTGACCTCGCCGGACAACAAATCAGAGGTTTTGTCCTCCGGTGCGATGTATCTATTATTATATATCTAAAATCTTATCAGGTTTATGAACTTTACTTTGTTAGTGGTCGTCTTATTGACGGCAATCGCTTTCGTGGGTATCGTCATCGCGCTCTCCAATGCGATAGCACCCCGTTCGTACAATGCACAGAAGATGGAGCCGTACGAGTGTGGTATTCCCACCCGCGGTAAATCGTGGATGCAATTCCGGGTAGGTTACTATCTGTTTGCCATCTTGTTCCTGATGTTCGAAGTGGAAACGGTATTTCTGTTCCCTTGGGCAGTCATCACCCGCGAACTTGGCGTGGCAGGACTTTTCAGTGTTTTATTTTTCCTGATTATATTGATTCTGGGCCTTGCTTATGCCTGGAGGAAAGGAGCTTTGGAATGGAAGTAACAAAGAAACCGAAAATTAAATCTATCCCTTATGAGGAGTTTACAGACAACGAAACGTTGGAGAAACTGGTTCGGGAACTTAATGCCGGAGGCGCCAATGTTGCCCTTGGCGTACTGGACGATTTCATCGATTGGGGACGCAGCAATTCGCTGTGGCCGCTTACGTTTGCAACCAGTTGTTGCGGTATCGAATTCATGGCCCTCGGTGCAGCCCGCTACGATATGGCGCGCTTCGGGTTCGAGGTAGCCCGTGCCAGTCCGCGCCAGGCAGACATGATTATGGTTTGCGGAACAATAACCAACAAGATGGCTCCCGTTCTGAAACGTCTTTACGACCAGATGGCCGATCCGAAATATGTAGTAGCCGTAGGCGGCTGTGCCGTCAGCGGAGGCCCGTTCAAGAAATCCTATCACGTGGTGAACGGTGTGGACAAGATTCTGCCGGTGGATGTCTACATTCCCGGTTGCCCTCCGCGTCCGGAAGCATTCTACTACGGCATGATGCAATTGCAGCGTAAAGTGAAAATAGAGAAATACTTCGGTGGAGTAAACAGAAAAGAAGAGAACCACTAATCAGTACTTAAAAATATGGAAATAAAATACATAGAGCCCTCAGTCCTGCACGACGAAATGCTGCGTCTGCGGAAAGAGAAACAAATGGACTTCCTGGAATGCCTCAGCGGTATGGATTGGGGAATACCCGACGAGAAAGACGCACCGGACACCCCCCGCGGACTCGGCGTAGTCTATCTGTTGGAATCTACTATTACCAGCGAACGGATAGCGGTACGCACCGCCACTCTAAACCGGGAACATCCCGAACTTCCTTCCGTCAGCGATATCTGGAAAGCTGCGGATTTCAACGAGCGCGAAGTCTACGACTTTTACGGCATCGTTTTCATCGGTCATCCGGATATGCGCCGACTCTATCTGCGCAATGACTGGGTAGGCTATCCCATGCGTAAAGACAATGAGCCGGAAAAAGATAATCCGTTGCGTATGGACAACGAAGAAACGGTGGACACCACCATGGAATTGGAGCTGAATCCCGACGGTAGCATCAAGAATAAGGAGATGCAACTTTTCGGTGATGAGGAATATGTGGTGAACATCGGTCCCCAACATCCGGCCACCCACGGCGTAATGCGCTTCCGTGTATCATTGGAGGGTGAAATCATCGACAAGATTGATGCCAACTGCGGCTACATCCACCGGGGTATCGAGAAGATGTGCGAAAGCCTGACCTATCCGCAGACCTTGGCTCTGACCGACCGTCTGGACTACCTGGGCGCACACCAGAACCGCCATGCCTTGTGCATGTGTATCGAAAAGGCAATGGGCGTGGAAGTAAGCGAACGCGTGCAGTACATACGTACCATCATGGACGAGTTGCAGCGAATAGACTCTCACCTGCTGTTCTATTCTTGTCTTGCTATGGACCTGGGTGCATTAACGGCCTTCTTCTACGGTTTCCGCGACCGCGAAAAGATACTCGACATCTTTGAGGAAACTTGCGGCGGACGCCTCATCATGAACTACAACACCATCGGTGGCGTGCAGGCAGACATTGCTCCCGGCTTCGTAAAGAAAGTGAAGGAGTTTATCCCCTACCTCCGCGGTATCCTACACGAATATCACGACGTATTCACCGGGAACATCATTGCCCAGCAACGTCTGAAAGGTGTGGGTATACTCTCACGGGAAGATGCCATCGCCTTTGGAGCTACCGGAGGCACCGGACGCGCCAGCGGATGGGCCTGCGACGTGCGTAAGCGTATGCCATATGCCGTATATGACAAGGTGGACTTTAAAGAAATCATCCGCACCGAAGGCGATTCATGGGCACGTTACCTTATCCGTATGGATGAAATTCTGGAGAGCCTGAAGATTATCGAGCAACTGATAGACAACATCCCGGAAGGAGCCTACCAGGAAAAGATGAAACCTATTATCCGCGTACCGGAAGGCACTTATTATGCAGCCGTAGAAGGTAGCCGCGGTGAGTTCGGCGTCTTCCTCGAAAGCCACGGCGACAAGATGCCTTACCGCCTGCATTTCCGCAGTACGGGCTTGCCATTGGTATCGACCGTAAATACGATTTGCCGCGGAGCTAAAATCGCCGACCTTATTGCCATTGGCGGAACATTGGATTATGTAGTACCAGATATTGACAGATAAAAGGATTTACGATTTGACAATTTACAATTTACCATGCGGAATTACAGCGCAGCCAAATTATAAATTGTACATTGTGAATTGTAAATCAAAAAGCGCCTCGTAAATTGTAAATAGTAAATTGTAAATAGTAAATGAACAACGTGTTTGACTTTAGTATAGTAACCAACTGGATACACCAGATGCTGACTTCCCTGATGCCGGAAGGTCTGGCAATATTCCTCGAATGCGTGGTGATTGGCGTATGCATCATCTTGATGTATGCCGTGCTTGCCATCACCCTGATTTACATGGAGCGTAAAATATGCGCCTTCTTCCAATGCCGCCTCGGTCCGATGCGCGTGGGGAAATGGGGATTGCTCCAAGTGCCCTGCGACGTCATCAAGATGTTGACAAAGGAAATCATTGATTTGAAATTCTCTGACCGGTTCCTCTACAATCTGGCACCGTTCATGGTAATCATCGCTTCTTTCCTGACATTTGCCTGCCTGCCCATCAACAAGGGATTGGAGGTATTGGACTTCAATGTAGGAGTGTTCTTCCTGCTGGCTGCATCGAGTATCGGCGTAGTGGGTATCCTGCTGGCAGGCTGGAGTTCCAACAATAAATTCTCGCTGATTGGAGCCATGCGAAGCGGTGCGCAGATTATCAGCTACGAGTTGTCCTGCGGATTGAGCATACTGACAATGGTAGTGTTGATGGGAACCATGCAGTTCTCCGAAATAGTAGAAGGACAAGCTGACGGCTGGTTCATCTTCAAGGGACATATCCCTGCATTGATAGCCTTCATCATCTACCTCATTGCCGGAAATGCGGAAACCAACCGCGGTCCCTTCGACTTGCCCGAAGCCGAAAGCGAGTTGACTGCCGGATACCATACGGAATACAGCGGTATGGGCTTCGGATTCTTCTATCTGGCAGAATATTTGAATCTGTTTATCGTAGCCTCTGTGGCAGCCACCATCTTCCTGGGAGGCTGGATGCCGCTACACATCGTAGGCCTGGACGGCTTCAACGCAGTGATGGATTACATTCCGGGATTTGTATGGTTCTTCGGAAAGGCCTTCTTCGTAGTCTTCCTGCTGATGTGGATAAAGTGGACCTTCCCCCGCCTGCGTATTGACCAGATTCTGAATCTGGAGTGGAAGTACCTGGTACCCATCTCTATGGTGAACTTGATTTTGATGGTATTAATTGTAGTATTTAAATTGCATTTCTAACCGGCGTAGCGCCGGAGCAAGATTTCCTTGCGGATAATTTTAATAAAGGCAAAAGTAATGAAAGAAAAGAACTCTTATATCGGCGGACTCATACACGGCGTCACTTCTCTGCTGACGGGTATGAAGACAACCATGACCGTATTCTGCCGACGAAAGACTACCGAACAATATCCGGAAAACCGCTCGACATTGAAACTCTCCGACCGTTTCCGTGGCACGCTGACCATGCCCCATAATGATAAAAATGAACATCGGTGTGTAGCTTGCGGTTTGTGCCAGATGGCTTGTCCCAACGACACTATCAAGGTGACCGGCGAGATGGTTGAAACGGAAGACGGCAAGAAAAAGAAGATATTGGTTAAGTACGAATACGACCTCGGTTCGTGCATGTTCTGCCAACTCTGTGTGAATGCCTGCCCTCACGATGCCATCACGTTCGACCAGGATTTTGAGCATGCAGTGTTTGACCGCACGAAACTGGTCATGACGCTGAACCGTCCGGGCAGCCATGTAGAAGAAAAAAAGAAACCCGCTGCTCCCAAAGAAGAGACAACAAAGTAATTCGTTAATAGTAACTTGTAATTAAACAACATGGAAATAACTCTTGAAACAGTAGTATTCTACTTCCTTGCGGCCTTTATCACCGTATTTTCCATCTTGACGGTAACGACCCACCGCATGGTGCGCTCGGCCACCTACCTGCTGTTCGTGCTTTTCGGTACGGCAGGCATCTACTTTCTGCTGGGTTACACCTTCCTCGGTTCCGTGCAGATTATGGTCTATGCCGGCGGTATCGTAGTGCTCTACGTCTTCTCCATACTGCTTACCAGTGGCGAAGGCGATGTCATCGAGAAGTTAAAGCGTAGCAGGTTCCTTGCCGGACTGGGTGCCACCGTGGGCGGTGCCATCATCGTAGTATTCATCACTTTGAAGCATAAGTTCATTGCCACCACCGACGTGGAGCCTTTGGAAGTCAACATCAAGACCATCGGTCACCACATGCTGAGCGGTGACAAGTATGGTTATCTGCTTCCCTTCGAAGCTGTCAGCATCTTGTTATTGGCATGTATCGTAGGTGGATTATTAATAGCACGTAAAAGATAAGAATTATGATACACATGGAATATTATCTGATAGTTTCGGCTATCATGTTCTTCGCAGGCATCTACGGGTTCTTCACCCGCCGCAACACGCTGGCGATACTTATCAGCATCGAGCTGATACTGAATGCCACGGACATCAACTTTGCTGTATTCAACCGTTTCCTATTCCCCGGAGGACTGGAAGGATATTTCTTCTCTTTATTCTCCATCGCCATCTCGGCGGCCGAAACGGCTGTAGCCATTGCCATCATGATTAACATCTACCGCAACATCCGCAGCATCCAGGTGAACAAACTGGATGAGATGAAGTGGTAAGAGCAAGAATCGCCAAGCGATGTTTCTTGAATAGTAATAATTGATAAACATAGTATATATGGAATATACAATATTAATCCTTCTACTCCCTTTCCTCTCTTTCCTCGCTCTGGGACTTGGAGGTAAATGGATGTCACACCGCACTGCCGGCCTTATCGGAACTGCGGCACTGAGTGTGGTCGCAGTGCTTTCCTATCTCACCGCAGGAATGTACTTCAGCGCTCCCCGCCTTGCCGATGGTACGTACGAGGCGCTAATGCCCTATAACTTCAAATGGCTGCCTTTCACAGAAAGCCTCAGTATCGACATGGGTATCCTACTCGACCCGATTTCGGTTATGATGCTCGTGGTCATCAGTACCGTTTCGCTGCTGGTACACATATACTCTTTCGGCTACATGAAGGGCGAACGCGGTTTCCAGCGTTACTACGCCTTCCTGTCGCTCTTCACCATGTCCATGCTCGGACTGGTAGTAGCAACGAATATCTTCCAGATGTATCTGTTCTGGGAGTTGGTGGGCGTGTCCTCCTATCTGCTGATTGGTTTCTATTATACGAAGCCGGCGGCTATTGCCGCTTCGAAGAAGGCTTTTATCGTGACCCGTTTTGCTGACCTGGGATTCCTTATAGGTATCCTCGTCTATGGGTATTATGCCGGTACATACACCTTCAGCCCTAATGAGATGGCGCTGGCAAAGGGCGGTGCGGCAATGATTCCGCTTGCCTTGGGACTGATGTTCATCGGTGGTGCCGGAAAGAGTGCCATGTTCCCGTTGCACATCTGGCTGCCCGATGCCATGGAAGGTCCTACGCCGGTCAGTGCACTGATTCATGCCGCCACGATGGTGGTTGCTGGTGTCTATCTGGTGGCACGCATGTTCCCGTTGTTCATAGAATATGCTCCCAGCGTGCTGCACATCGTGGCATACGTAGGAGCCTTCACGGCATTCTATGCCGCCAGTGTGGCATGTGTGCAGAGTGACATCAAGCGTGTACTGGCATTCTCCACCATCTCCCAAATCGGTTTCATGATGGTGGCGCTGGGTGTATGTACATCAGCCAACCCACACGAAGGGGGACTGGGCTACATGGCAGGCATGTTCCACTTGTTCACACACGCCATGTTCAAGGCATTGCTGTTCCTCGGAGCGGGTAGCATCATCCATGCCGTACACAGCAACGAGATGTCTGCCATGGGCGGACTGCGGAAGTATATGCCCATTACACATATCACGTTCCTCATCGCCTGCCTTGCCATTGCAGGTATTCCTCCGTTCTCCGGATTCTTCTCCAAAGATGAAATCCTGACGGCATGCTTCCAGTTCAGCCCCATCATGGGATGGATTATGACAGTGATTGCAGGTATGACAGCATTCTATATGTTCCGTCTTTATTATGGTATCTTTTGGGCCGGCTCTGAGCCGGGACAAGTCGGCAAGCGATGGGGGCGACAGCCACATGCCTCACCCCCACGAGAGTCCTCTGGCGATGACCCTGCCCCTGATGCTCCTTGCTGTGGTTACGATAGTTGCCGGTTTCATTCCTTTCGGACACTTCATCAGTTCCAACGGTGAAGCATATAACATCCATCTGGATTGGAGTGTGGCAGGTACAAGTATCGCCGTAGCGGTGGTTTCCATAGCCATTGCCACCTACATCTATGCAGGTAGCCGGCAACCCGTTGCCGATACATTGGCACACCGTTTCAAAGGCTTGTGGACAGCAGCTTACCACCGCTTCTATCTGGACGAGGTCTACCAGTTCATCACCCACCGCATCATCTTCGGCTGCATCTGCCACCCCATTGCATGGTGGGACCGCCACGTGGTCGACGGTTTCTTCAACTTCCTTGCCTGGGGGGCTGAAGCTACCAGTGAAGAGATACGCGGCCTGCAAAGCGGACGCATCCAGCAATATACATTTGTATTCCTGCTGGGCACGCTGGCACTGATACTGCTACTATTGCTATAACCCGAGATTTTTCAATCGTAAATCGTAAATCGTTAAATCGTAAATATAAAGATGAACTTTTTATCATTATTCGTACTCATCCCCTTGCTGATGTTGCTGGGTCTTTGGCTCAGCCGCAACATCGCACAAATACGCGCGGTGATGGTGACCGGTGCATCGGCTCTGCTGGTTCTTTCTGCAGCATTGACCGTGATGTACCTCAATGCACGCCACGCTGGTGCCACGGATGAAATGCTGTTCCGTGCCGACATGGTCTGGTATCCTGCACTCAACATCCACTATTCGGTAGGAGTAGACGGTATTTCGGTAGCCATGCTGCTGCTTTCGGCCATCATTGTCTTTACCGGAACATTCGCCTCCTGGAGGCTGCAACCGCTGACTAAAGAATATTTCCTTTGGTTCACCTTCCTCTCCATCGGTGTGTTCGGGTTCTTCATCTCGATAGACCTGTTCACCATGTTCATGTTCTACGAGGTTGCCCTCATTCCCATGTATCTGCTTATCGGTGTATGGGGGTCGGGACGCAAGGAGTACTCCGCCATGAAGCTGACACTGATGCTGATGGGCGGCTCCGCCTTCCTGCTTATCGGTATCCTGGGTATCTACTACGGTGCCGGAGCCACCTCTATGAACCTATTGGAAATAGCACAGATGCACAATATTCCCATCGAACAGCAACGTATCTGGTTCCCGCTCACCTTCCTCGGTTTCGGTGTGCTGGGCGCTCTGTTCCCGTTCCACACATGGAGCCCCGACGGTCACGCCTCCGCACCGACTGCCGTATCCATGCTCCATGCCGGTGTATTGATGAAACTGGGAGGTTACGGATGTTTCCGCATAGCCATGTACCTGATGCCCGAAGCTGCACAAGAACTGGGATGGATATTCCTGATTCTTACCGGAATCTCCGTGGTATACGGTGCATTCTCCGCTTGTGTACAAACCGACTTGAAGTATATCAATGCCTACTCTTCCGTCAGCCATTGCGGCCTGGTGTTGTTCGCCATCCTGATGATGAACCAGACAGCTTGCACGGGTGCTGTTCTGCAGATGCTCTCTCACGGACTGATGACAGCCTTGTTCTTCGCCCTTATCGGTATGATATACGGACGTACCCATACGCGTGACGTCCGCGAACTCTCCGGTCTGATGAAGATTATGCCTTTTCTGGCTGTCTGCTATGTAATCGCCGGTCTTGCCAATCTGGGACTGCCCGGACTCAGCGGTTTCATTGCCGAAATGACCATCTTCACCGGTTCGTTCCAGCATCCCGATACGTTCCACCGCGTGTGGACGGTCATTGCATGCAGCTCCATCGTGATTACGGCAGTCTATATCCTGCGACTGGTAGGAAAGATTCTCTATGGCACCTGCACTAACAAGCATCACCTCACCTTGAGAGATGCAACCTGGGACGAACGTACAGCGGTCATCATCCTCATCGCATGCGTTGCCGCCCTCGGTATGGCACCATGGTGGATTAGCGGCATGATTGGAGACAGCGTGCTGCCAATAACTGATTTATTTACGATTTGACGATTTACGATTGATAAATGACTTGTAAATCCCAAGAGTAACCTCAATCGTAAATCGTAAAATCGTAAATCCCAAGAGTAATTTCAATCGTAAAATCGTAAATCGTAAAATCGTAAATAGATATGGATTATTCCCAATTCCTCCTGCTCAAAGAAGAGCTTTCGCTGATATTGGTCATCGTCATCCTTTTTGTCGCCGACCTCTTCATGAGTCCGGATGCACACAAGAATGACGGCAAACCGGTGCTGAACACAATGCTGCCAGTTGTTCTGCTGACCATACATACACTTATCACCATCGTCCCCGGTCCTGTGGCCGATGCCTTTGGCGGCATGTATCACAACCAGCCGATACAGAGCATCGTGAAATCCATTCTCAGTATAGGTACACTGATTGTATTCCTGATGGCCCACGAATGGATGCGCCGTCCGGACACTGCCATCAAACAAGGTGAGTTCTACATTCTGACACTTTCCACCCTGCTGGGTATGTACTTCATGATTTCCGCCGGACACTTCCTGATGTTCTTCATCGGACTGGAGACGGCAAGTATCCCGATGGCAGCCCTGGTTGCCTTCGACAAATACCGCCACCACTCTGCCGAGGCAGGTGCCAAATATATTCTCACGGCACTGTTCTCCAGCGGATTGCTGCTATACGGATTATCTTTGATTTACGGTACGGTAGGCACTCTCTACTTTGCCGACATACCGGCACGCCTCACCGGCGACCCGTTGCAGATTATGGCATTCGTATTCTTCTTCTCCGGCATGGGATTCAAAATATCACTGGTGCCTTTCCATCTTTGGACAGCAGACGTTTACGAAGGTGCTCCAAGCACGGTGACAGCCTATCTGAGTGTCATCTCTAAAGGCTCTGCCGCTTTCGTGCTGATGGCTATTCTCATCAAGGTATTCGCTCCAATGGTGGAACAATGGCAGGAAGTGCTGTACTGGGTTATCATCGCCTCCATCACAATTGCCAACCTCTTCGCCCTACGCCAGCAGAACCTGAAGCGGTTGATGGCTTTCTCCAGTATCTCGCAAGCAGGTTACATCATGCTGGGTGTCATCAGCGGAAGCGCACAAGGTATGACGTCGCTGGTATACTACGTGCTGATATATATGTTTGCCAATCTTGCCGTATTTACCGTTATCACGATTGTGGCACTGCGGGCAGGCAAGTTCACACTTGAAGACTATAACGGGCTGTATACCACTAATCCGAAGTTGGCGTTCCTGATGACACTGGCACTGTTCTCTCTGGCAGGCATCCCGCCGTTTGCGGGCTTCTTCTCGAAGTTCTTCATCTTCGCGGCAGCTTTCGAAGGCGGCTTCCATCTGCTGGTATTCATTGCCCTTATCAATACAATCATCTCGCTTTATTACTATCTGAAGATTGTAAAGGCAATGTACATCAACAAGAGCGACGAGCCGATTGCAGCATTCCGCAGTGACAACTATACACGTGCCAGCCTGGCCATTTGCACGCTGGGTATTGTGGTACTGAGTATTGCAAGTGTGGTATATCAATCCATCGATAAGTTCTCATTCGGATTATAACCGGAGGGTATCATCACTTACCACAAATTACGCAGATTGGCACAAATTATCTTTAGAAGTCCTGATAATCAAGAGCTTTGAGTTGTGTTAATCTGCATAATTTGTGGTGAGTGTGTATTTTAGCACATTTCCATACTATACAATCGGCAGCACAAACCAAAAGCATGAGCCTTTCCCCGGTTCACTGTCCACACCGATTGTGCCACCCAACTGCTCTATAATGCTCTTGCTGATAGAAAGCCCCAGGCCGGTGCCATGCACAAACGTATTCAGCTTTATAAAACGGTCGAATATCTGAGCCTGCATTTCCGGCTCAATGCCAAGGCCCGTATCGGCCACATAAAAACGCAAATGAGTTTCATCCACCTTATCATATCCTACACGTATACTTCCCGCAGTGGTGAACTTGATGGCATTGTTGACAAAGTTGGCTATGACCTGATTCAAACGGTTACGGTCACTGACAATCCGGCATTCCGGCAGATGATGGTCGAAGAGAACTTCCACACCCGGTTTAGCCTTCATCTTCATGAAGCGCACAATGTCCTCACATAGTACGTTCACGTCCAGCTCTTTTTCCACAAAGTCAAATGTCCCGGCCTCTATCTTGGACAAATCCAGTATGTCGGAAATCAGCTGCAACAGCAGGTCATTGTTTTCTTCGATAATCGCCATATACTGCCTTTTTTCCTCCATGTCCCCGGTCTCTCCCATCAGACTGGAGAAACCGACAATCGCATTCAGGGGCGTACGTATCTCATGACTCATATTGGCAAGGAAGGCACTCTTCAGACGGTCGGCGGTTTCTGCCTTCTCCTTGGCTTCAATCAGCATAGCCTCCGTCTCCTTCAATTCCGTAATGTCATAGTTGACGCCTATCAGCTCTATTTGTCCGTTCTCCGGTTCGAACAGATTGACAACCACATTGGTACGTACCCAGTTCCATTTTCCCTTTTCGCCCGGACGCTCAATGCGCATCTCTCCCTGGAAATGTTTGGCTTCGCCCACACGGGCCTTACTGAAGAAATCAAGCATCCTCCTGCGGTCACTGGGGTACATCTTGCTGTATATTCCCACGACATCTGCCAATTGGGTATTCTCGTCCTCTCCCATATTCTTATACCATTGCTTGATGGCATAGCCTTTCCGGTCGAGCAGGTTCAGCTTGGCATAACCTACCTTCGCATAATCCGATATAAGCAGGAAGAAATTCTCGAAATCACAGATACGGCTCATGGCATCAATCCGTTCCGTATTGTCGATGTTAATCATGGCATAGCCGGTAAAGTTACCTTTACTGTCATACACCTTGCTCACTTTCGTATAAAGATGTATCACATCCTTCGGCTGTTTGGAAGTGGAGTAATACCCTTCAGTCCGGTCGAAAGCATAATTCAGGCGGAAGTCGACCATATCCTCGGTCTGTATACGTTCTGCCAATTGGGCGGACACATTCGGGTTCTCGAATAAGTTCACTCCAATGACATCCTGTTTGTCACGAACCCCGAATATCTCCATATCCTTATTGTTGATGTCTACCAGGAATCCGTCTTTGTCATAGATTTCCACCCCGGCCGGTATATTGGCAAAGATATTCTTGAACAGTTTTTCGCTATGGTCCAAAGCCAGATGAGTCTGTACCGAGTCTGTCGTATCGAGGAATAACGCCACCACTTCATTCTTTTCCGGAGAGTATATCACCACGTGGCAGTGCTTGTTGGTGAGCTCAAAACACATGTCCATTTCCTTATGTGTCCCGGTGTTCACTATCTCAAGCAGATATTCCAGTCTGGGGGCCGCCTCCCTTGAAAAAGACGAGGCAGTCTTGCCGATAAACGTCGACGCGGGTTTTCCCAGAAAATCGGCAAAGATAGAATTCGCATCTGTCACATAATACCCGTAGGGATTGTCCTTTTCATCACAGACAATGGACATCCGCACATACCCCAAAGGCATATAGCGGAACAAGTTGCTGAGGAAAGTACGTTCACGCACAGCCTCATCCTTCGTTTTGCGCAACTCTATGCAAATGCTGATGACATTTGCCAACGAACTAAACCATTGGTAATCCTCGTTAGTCCACATTCGGGTACGGTCCACCAAATCAATGCCCATATATCCCCACACCTGGTCATTGGCAACCAGCGGAGTTACCATCAAGGACTTTATATTCTGTCTCGCCAGAATTTCATATTCGGCGTAAGCGTGCTCCGGCAGTTGCCCCAGCGTTTCCAGCAGAACGGGCTTTTGTGCCATAATCTGTGACGTCCACCACGGCAGGCTGTCAGCCTGGACTCCCTGAAGCATTTCTTTCTCAGGAGCCACTCCCGGAGCCACCACCTCGTATGTGCAGCTCTGGTACCGGCACTTCTCATCGTATTGGAATATATAGACACGCCCGCCGCGAAAGAAATCGAGAATATCTTTCAGTATGTCGTAAATGCCCGCACTGATATCCTCGTCTTTCAGGAAACGGAATAAGGAATGGGATATTGAGGTCTGCCGATAAAGCAAATTGTTCACTCTTTGCAAAGCCTGCTTCGCAGCTTCCTCCTTCGGCATCTCTACGCGCTGCAACACTCCGAAAGCCTTCAACGTACCATCCGGCAAATGCTCCTTATACCCCACGCGCGAGTAGACCCAGACCACTCCTTCAGTAGAATAGATAGGAAACGTCTGTTCATAGACCTCCATATTCTGAATGGCAAGGAACTCCCGGCTGATACGCGTCCGATAGTCTTCGCGTATCATTTTACCGAAATCCTCAAAGCTCAGGTATTCCCCTTCCAAGCCTAACAACTTACAGACATATTCGGAGCAGAGATACTGCCTTGAAGAAAAATCAGCCTCCCACCAACCTATCCGGCCAAGAATGGAAAGGCGCCGGAAATGTTCACTATCGTCACGATGAACAGCCATATATTTATCAATATTGGTTTGAGATACAAAAATACCCATAAAACTCTAATAAGCAACCATTAGAAACCTTTTTCGTCCCAAGCAGCCTATATATAAGGATAACAAACAATCCGGAAGAATGTGCGGTAACCGAATCGTAATAGATTTGAAAATGAAACGTATGTGCCATGTATCACCGGTGTAATGTCATTGCCTCATCTTTGCAGCGGATTAAAAAACGTACAAAGAAAAGAGATGAGCATGAAATTAGACTTGGGAAAGATTTTCTTCCTTATTTTATTCCTCACACTTTCCGTCATGGCTGCCACGGCGGGAACCATCAAAGGGACAATCACCGACCGACAAACCAAAGAACCGCTGACGGGAGCCACCGTGCAAGTGAGCGGAACGGCACAAGGCGCCGTCGCCGATTTGGATGGTAACTATACACTGGAGCTGAAAAACGGAACCTATACCCTCACCGTCCGTTACATCGGCTACAAAGACATGACGATAAATGCCGTAGAGATAAAGGGCGAAACCGTGCTGAACTTCGACATGGAGCCGGACACGCAAACCCTGGGCGAAGTGCAGGTCACCGCCAAGAAGAACCTTGAGGGCGAACGCGCCTTGCAGATGGAACGGCAAAAAGCGACCCTCGCCATCGAGAACCTCGGTTCCAAAGAGATGTCCCTCAAAGGCATCGGCAATGTGGAAGAAGGAGTAAAGAAAATAACGGGCATCTCCATCGCCAGCGCCGGACAACTTATCGTCCGCGGACTGGGCGACCGCTACAGCACCACCACGCTGAACGGACTGCCCATCGCCTCGCCCAACCCGGACAACAAGCTGGTGCCGCTCGACCTGTTCCCCTCGTCCACCGTACAGAACATCACCGTCAGCAAGGTGTATGACGCAGCCGCCTTTGCCGACTACAGCGGTGCGCACATCAACATCAGCACCAAAGAAAACATACCGCAAGATTTCTTCCAACTGAGCCTCAACACGGGCGGGAAGTTCAACACCTTAGGCAAAGACCGCTATCAGATGGACCGCAGCGGCTCGCTCCTGAAGACACCCAGAGTGGACGCAGCCGCCCTCGGCATGCCCCTGATGGAGTTTGACAAATACGTGAAGACCTGCAATATCTTCGATACCTCCTTCACCGCCGGCAAGAAGAGTTCGTTACCCGAACTGGGCGGGAACCTCGGCTTCGGCAAGAACTTCGGTATAGGCAACCAGACACTCAGCCTGCTCGCCTCCTTCAGCGCCAGCAACGGCTACCAAAACATGGAAGATGCCTTCTACAAGACACTCGAGGCCACCGGCACCGTGCAGGACGACTTCTCCTACGACAGCTTTGCGCAGGAACTGAAGCTCGCCGCCCTCGGCTACCTGGGCTACACCCTGCGCCGGAGCGACCGCATAGGCTACACTTTCTTCTACGCCCGCAACGCCATCGACACCTACCAGCGCCGCGAAGGTACTGATGCCGAAGGACACGAGCTGACCGGCAGCAACAACATCATGCACATATACACCCTGCAAAACCATCAACTGAACGGAATCCATAACTTCGGCGAGGGCGACAGGTGGCAACTGACCTGGGGAGGCTCGTACAGCAAGACCGGCAGCGAAGAGCCCGACCGACGGCAAGTGATGTACGTCAAAGACAACGACGGCAGTCTCAGGCTCTTCAAACTGAACCGCCAAGAGACCATGCGCTACTTCGGCAGCCTGGACGAAGAAGAGTGGAATGCCAACCTCGCCATGCGCTGGAAGTGGAACGACACCAGCCACCTCAAGCTCGGCTTCAACTACAAGGACAAGAACCGCGACTACAACGCTACCCGCTTCTACTACAACCTGAACAAACTGAACCCCGTCATCACCGACATCTACAACACCGACGGCTTCCTCAACCAGCAGAACATTGCCGACGGACAAATCGTGGTACAGCGTGTGATGCAGCCCAAAGACAGCTACCGCGCCGGAAACGAAATCTACTCCGCCTACCTGCTGACCGACTTCTATCCCACCGAAGCCCTCTTGGTGAACCTCGGCCTGCGCTACGAAATGAGCAAGCAATGGGTGCGCTACGCCAGCGACGGCGGCGACTGGTACTCCCGTCGGCGCAATTTAGACAAGAACGACCTCTTCCCCGCCCTGAACCTGAAATATGCGGTGAACCCCACCAACAGCATCCGCTTCTCTGCCTCGCGCACCGTCACCCGTCCCTCGTTCATCGAGATGGCCCCCTTCCTCTATCAAGAGTCCTACGGTTCGGCACAAATCCGCGGTAACGAAGAGTTGCAGAACGGTTACAACTACAACTTCGACCTACGTTACGAACGCTTCGGCAAGGACGGCGACATGCTCTCCGTGACCGGCTACTTCAAATACCTCGACAGCCCCATCGAACGCATCCAAGACCTGCAAGGCGGCGCCACGCTGCACAGCTTCAAGAATGCCGACAACGGCATGGCTGCCGGCGTGGAGCTGGAGATGCGCAAACGGCTCGTCAAAGACCTGCGCCTAGGCGCCAACATCAGTTACATGTACACCAACGTGAAGCTGCCCCAAGGCGGTGCCTACACCAACAAGGAACGTTCGCTGCAAGGCGCATCGCCCATCCTTGCCAATGCCGACCTCACCTACTCGCCACGCTTCGGCGAAGACAGGCAGCTCAACCTCGCCCTACTCTACAACCTGCAAGGCAGCCGCATCCATGCGGTAGGCGTGTCGGGTCTGGGCGATGTCAGGCAACAGACGCTGCACACGTTGAACTTCAGCGCCGGATATAGCCTGAACAAGCACTTCAACCTGAAGCTGCAAGTGAACGACCTGCTGAACCGCGATGTCATCTTCAAGCAAGATGTGCCCACCACGGGGCAGGAGATGGAAGTGGAACGCTACCGCAAGGGAACGAACTTTGAGGTGGGAATAAGCTACAACCTATAAAGCCCCCGCCCTCCCCCTGAAGGGGGACGGAGAACACTCTTTGACAAACAAGCTCTAAAAGAATCAATCTGAATGGCAGACAGATGAATTGAATATAATAACTAAAACAATTGAATTATGAAAGCAATGAAATGGAAATTCTACTCTCTGGCCTTTGTAGCCGGAATGTCTATCCTCACCGCTTGCAGCAGCGACGACAACAACGACAATGACGGCAACGGCGGCAACGGAAACGGCAATGAAATCGAAAACGGTACGATACTGAAAGGTACCATCACCTCCGACGTGACCCTGGCTGCCGGAAACACCTACAAGCTGAGCGGCGAATACATCGTAGAAGAAGGTGCCACGCTCCACATAGAGGAAGGCGTGAAGATTATCGCCGTCTACGATGACATCGCAGACTACATCCTCGTGAAGCAGGGCGGTAAAATCAACGCCGTAGGCACGCCGGACAAACCCATCGTAATGACCAGCGAAAAAGAAGAGCCGGGCGCATGGGGAGGCATACACATCTGCGGACGCGCCCACACCAATGCCGAAGGCGGCAAGGGAAGTTCTGAAATAGGCGGCGCCGTTTACGGCGGCAACGATGATGCCGACAACTCGGGCACGCTGCAATACATTCGCCTGGAATACACCGGCTTTGCCTTCGATGAAGAGCACGAAGCCAACGGTATCTCTTTCTACGGCGTAGGCAACGGTACCATCGTGGACCACTGCCAAGCCTACAAAGGTTCCGACGACGGCTTTGAGTTCTTCGGCGGCTCGGTAAACGTGAGCAACCTCGTAGCCGTAAGCTGTAGCGACGACTCCTTCGACTGGACCGAAGGCTGGAACGGCAAAGGCACCAACCTCGTGGCTTACCAAGAGGACAAATCCACACTGGGCTACGACTGCGACTGCCTGATGGAGTGCGACAACAACGGCAGCAACAACGCCGCCACTCCCGTTGCCCACCCCGTATTGAAGAACCTCATCCTCGTCGGCAACGGCGGCAGCAAGCAAGGCATCCGTCTGCGTGCCGGCACGGAAGTGGAAATAGACAACGCCAAGGTATGCGGCAAAGGCCAGCCCCTGACCGTGGAAACCGCCCTTACCGAAAACGCCCTGAAGAACGGCACCTCCAAGCTGACCAACATCACCCTCACCTCCGAGCTGAGCAGCAAAGAAGGCATCTACACCCATGCCGACTTCATCGCCGTGACAAGCAACAAGGTGGACGCCAACCTGAGCTACAGCTCTTTCGAGGACATCAGGAAAGAATGCAGCTGGATGAACGGAAGCTGGGTGAAGTAAAAAAAAGAAGCACTCGCAAGGCTATAAAAAAACACACAACTTCTTCAACAGCGTGCCCCTCGAATGCCTTCCGGCTTCAAGGGGTACGCGCTGTTTCAAGAAAGAAACTAAAAGTACCGTTTACTTCTTCTTCAGCTCCTTCTTCAATTCCTGAACCTGAAAGCTGAACAAGTCCAGATGACGGCAAACGCGCTGCATGAAACTGCCTGCCGCCCTGAAGCAGATACGCGAAATGCGCACTTTATCTGCCGTACAGTCCTCTATCCGTTCCACCGGTTCGCTGGTGATGGAGGGAAAAAAGTTTCCAAGTCCCTTGATGTTCACCGTGCGTCCACTGGCCAGATAGTCCGCTATAATATCCGGCAGTTGCACCAGCACGGACTGGGCATCGCCCACCTGCAGGGAGCTGACAAAAGCCAGCCTCTTGGCCAGTTCGTCATTGCTCACCGGTTCCGGCTGAAGCACTTTTGACGCCGCGTAGTAGCGCACCACTTCCTTGTCTCCACTCTTGTCCACCTTCTTGCGGACCACATAATTCATTGACATACCAATCTTTCTTTATAATTAGGTTCGTAAAAAACGAAAGATATTCCCGCCCGACGCGAGGCACACCTACAACTTGCATACACAAAGCCTATACCTTACGGTAAAGACTCCGTGACCGAATACCTTTCACTATATGACTGAATACCTAAAACACCCGGATGTATTGCCCCAAAACATGGGGATGTTTTCACCCAAAACACCCGGATGTAATACCCCAAAACATGGGGATGTTTTGGGAGAAAAGATGGGGATGTTCTGACCTTTCAGTATAGGGTTCAAAGGTAATGACTCCCTATGAGAAATACAATAGATATAGGCCTTTTTGATGGTCGGAATCAAGCTCCTTTTTCTTCGGAAGCAGCAGGCAGTACCCGCTGGAAATCTCTGCCGGACGGAGACTGGAATACCTGCAAATCGAATTCGGGGATGATTGCCAGCACATGGTCGAACACATCCGCCTGCACCCCTTCATAGGGCACCCAATCCTTCAGCGCACAGAAGAAATAAAGTTCTATCGGGATACCGCGGTCGGTAGGCTGGAGTTGGCGCACCATGCAGGTCAGTTCCTGATTTACGTCGGGAAGACTTTTCAAATAAGCCGTCAGATACGCCCGGAACACCCCCAGATTGGTCTGGCGGCGTCCGTTGACGAGGATGGAGTTATCGATGCCGTTTTCCACATTGTACTTTTCAATCACTTCCTCCGTCTGCTCCACATAATCTTTCAGTAGCTGTATCTTGCGATATTTTGCCAGCATCTCCGGGGTACAGAAACGGACGCTGGTCATGTCGATATTGATGCTGCGCTTCACTCGCCGCCCACCGCTCTCGCGCATGCCGCGCCAGTTCTGGAAGGAGTCGCTGACAAGCAGATAAGGAGGGATGGTGGTAATGGTATTGTCCCAGTTGCGCACTTTCACGGTGTTCAGTGTCACTTCTATCACCGTGCCGTCGGCGCCATACTTGGGCATGGCAATCCAATCGCCCACCTTCAGCATGTCGTTGGCCGAAAGCTGCACACCGGAGACAAAGCCCATAATGGAATCCTTGAATACCAGCATCAGGATGGCTGCCGAAGCACCCAATCCGGCAAGCAGCGAAAGCGGGTCGCGGCCTATCAGTTCGCCCACGACCACAATGCCGCCCACCAGCCATAGGATGACTTGCATGGTTTGCAACATCCCCTTTAAAGGGCGGTCACGAAATTGCTCCTTCTCACTGTATACACTGTAAACAGCCTTCAGGAACGAGTTAACGAAACTCAGGAAAGTAATGATGATGTAAATAAGGCAGATACGCCGGATGAAATCCATTGCCGATGAACCGACTTCGACAAATGCCAATGGAACAAACAGATAGATGATAACGGGAGCCACCATGCGGCTGAGGTGCACCATCACTTTACGGTCGAATACGATGTCGTCCCACGTAGCCTTGGTCTTCTTCACCAGTTGTGCCACTACCTTCAGCAGGATTTTCCGGCATAGGGCATCCGCCAGAAAAGCAACGGCAAGTATCAGTGCAAAGGCTATGAACTGGTCGAACATGTCGGCACGGGAAGGGGATATGCCCCACCCGATTAAAAGGTCGTCTATCTTCTTCAATATCTCCATAATCGTATGTTTATCATAACGGCAATCTTATCTACGCGACTGCTCCTCCCGCTCAAGGAACTCCATGATATCTTCTTTCAACCACTGATAAAGATAAAGGTTCTTGTAGCCACTGTTTTTTTTCAGCATCACGGATACATTGACCTGACTGTTCTCATACCCCGTCAGTTCGTTGCGGAACTGTTCGTTATGCTCTGCCAGGCGCTTTATCTCCTGCTCGCGTTCACGACGCAGCACCGTACATACCGGGATAAGGATTTTCAGCACTACACAATCCATGATATGGTGTCCTTGGATATAAAGATAGGTATTGTCCGGAGTCAGTCCCAAACGTTCCAACTCCGTGCCCAGCTGCTCCACCCGGTCGATGTAGCGGGGGAAACGGGCTTGCAGTTCGGACAGCTTTGCCGACACCGTCTTTTGCATCTCGTCCAGACTACGGTAAGGATGACGCAGGTTTATCTCCTGCAGGCGCACGCAGGCGTTGAAGTCGTACATCGGGAAAGTGTGTGTGTCGTGCTGGCGGTAGAACCAGACATTCCACAGAAACAGCGGATAGGCAATCTGAGAATAACGCTTCAGAAAAGCGGGGAAGTCCAGGATATGCCGGTCGTTCAGCGTGGCCTGCACACAGACTTCATGCAGACTGTCGGCAAAGCAGTGGAAGTTCTCGATGGCATAGCCATAAGTCTGGAAGATATAGGGATTCTTGTTTATCTTATGCGACACCTTGGTGGCACCTTGCAGCAGGAAGTCGTAGTCGCTGTCTACACAAGCTATCAGGCTGCGGCCCAGCTCCGATGTGTTCAACGTATTCATCAGCACCATCTTCTTGCCCTTTGCCAGAGAGGTGGCCGAGGGAAGCATCACTTGAAAATAACGTTCCTCATTCTCGAACTCGGACAGCAGCGTCCGCCAGAAAGCGATGTCGTCATAGCTCTCCACATACGCCACTATGCGCCTGCGTGCTCTCTTGGGAGACAACTTGCGGGCGGCATCCAGATAGGCGGAAGTAAGGTTATGTTTTAAAGAAGTGGACACTTGGGCAGGGATTAAGGATTAGGGATTAGGGAGGAGATTTCGCTGACTTCGGTGACGGCATCCAGCCAGCCTTCCATGATGACGGCGGGCGAATGGGTGGTGAGGATAAGCTGCACATTGGGATTCAGGCTGCGTATCATGCCGATGAGCTTCTGCTGCCATTCGATGTGCAGGGAGGCTTCCGGCTCGTCCATGAAGAGTACGCAGTGGTCATCGTCACGCACCAGCACGGTCAGCAGGATGACCAGCATCTGCTTCTCGCCCGAAGACAGCTTGTAGGGCAGCAGGCGCTCACCGTTCTGATAGAAAACGATGTCGTTGCTTTTGCGGTCTATCGTCTTATGGGTATAGCTGAAAAGCTCGTCAATCATATCCTGAAACTTCCGCTTGGGGAGGGAAAGGGAGGGAGCCAGGCTACGCTGCTCTTCATCACCGCTGAGCAGTTCTATCATCTTGTTGCCGATGTTCACCTGGTAGTCCAGATAACGGCGCTGGAGCAGATAGAGCTGCCAGTCCAGTTCCGACTTCACGTTGGCATCGGCCATGCGTGCCGTAAAGTCGCCCATGATAAGGGGGCGGTCGTAGCTGCGGATTACATCATAGGGGATAAAGGTGGCTGCGGGGTTGTCGAAGTAGACGTGTACGCCGTTCTTCTCGTCACTCTTCACTTCACCCGATGTCTGTTCCAGATAGTTGACCGAACGGTTCAGGATAGTGGTCTTCCCCACTCCGTTGATGCCGGAAAGTATATTGACGTCAGGACGCAGGTCCCAGGCAATATCGTACCGATGCCACAATCCGTGTATTTCGATACGCTTGATGTAATTGGCTTGTACTTCCATGGTTTCTTGCTTTTAATTAGAAGCAAATATACACGATAATCTCTTATTTCTACGCCCATGAACCAGAAAAATCATATAATGAAAGATTTTCTCTTTTCAGAAAATAGTTGTTCTTTTGCACCCGCAAAGAACAAAAGAGTATGAACAAGAACATTCAAGGGCATCTGTTCGCCCTTACCGCAAATATCTTATGGGGGCTGATGGCACCTATCGGCAAGTCGGCCTTAGCGGAGTTTTCCGCGTTGTCAGTAACCACATTCCGCATGGTAGGCGCAGCCGCCTGCTTCTGGCTCCTCTCCTTGTTCTGCAAACGCGAGCAGGTGGACCACCGGGACATGCTGAAGATATTCTTCGCCGCACTCTTCGCGCTGGTATTCAATCAGGGTGTCTATATCTTCGGACTCTCCATGACTTCGCCCATAGACGCCTCCATCGTTACAACCACACTGCCCATCGTCACCATGATAGTGGCTGCAATCTATCTGAAAGAGCCGGTCACCAACAAGAAAGTGCTGGGCATCTTTGTAGGGGCTATGGGCGCATTCATACTCATCATGAGCAGCCAGACCACCGGTGCCGGCAATGGCAGCCTCATCGGAGACCTTCTCTGCCTGCTCGCCCAAATCAGCTTCTCCATTTATCTGACCGTATTCAAGGGGTTGTCGCAAAAATACTCTCCCATCACCCTGAACAAATGGATGTTTGTCTATGCCTCCATGTGCTACATCCCGTTCTCTTACCACGACGTGGCTGCCATACAGTGGAGCGAAATATCTACAGCCGCCCTGCTGCAAGCGGGATATGTGGTTGTGGGAGGAAGCTTCCTTGCCTATATCTTCATAATGAGTGCGCAGAGGCTGTTGCGCCCCACTGTGGTGAGCATGTACAACTACATGCAGCCCATCGTGGCCTCAACCGTTGCCATCATCTTAGGATTGGGAGTGTTCAATTTGGAAAAGGGAATAGCCATAGCCTTGGTATTCCTGGGAGTGTACATCGTGACACAAAGCAAGTCACGCAAGGATTTCGAGAAAGAAGGGAAAGCCGTATAAAACAGCCGTTCCACCGTCACAGTACTCCGGCACGTACCCGGCTCAGAGACTCGGGAGTCATTAACAGATAAGATGCTATGTGGTTGACTGAGGCACGCCGGGCTATCTCCGGATAATCCCTGACGAAGCGCGCATACCGCTCGCGTGAGGTTTCGAAACGCCAAGAGTCTGCTTTATATTGGGAAAGCATTAAAGACCCCTCCAATAAATGGCGAAGCAGACGGGCTATATGCAGATAACGCTCAGAGAGTTCGACCAGTCCTGCATACGAAATGCTCCAGATGACGCCTTCCTCCAGGGATTCCAGCTGAAGGCAATTACGGCGTCCGGTGAAAAGGCTGACGATACACATAGCGCCGTCACCGTCGCAGGCAAAGTTCTCTGTAATGTCCCGGCCTTCTTTGAAATAGAACTGGCGAAGCAGTCCTTTCTCTACGAAAACAATATCCCTGGCTATATCTTTCTCACTAATCAACAGTTCTCCTTTGTGCACCTCACGGCGTACAAACAAACCGGCAATGAGCTCCAGCTCCTCAGAAGGGAGTTCATGAAGGCGGCGGGTAAACCGCCGCGCCACTTCCATGTTGTTTTCCTTAGTCATCGATATAGGGAAAGGGATATGCCCTTATTTCTTCAGTTCTGCAAAATAGGTGTCCAGCAAGTTCTTGGCAGCCACAAAAGAAGTCAAGTTGCCCTGTAGCACTTGTTTTTCCTTGCCAGTCAGCATCGCTTCAATCTGCGGATTGTGGTAGAAGCTGTCGCGCAGCTGTTCGTTAATGGTCTCGTACATCCAGTATTTGCTTTGCTCATTGCGGCGGTATTCAAAATAGCCGTTATCTTTCACAAAGTCAATGTATTTGTAGACCATATCCCACACTTCTTTTACACCAAGATTATAGAAACCGGAATAAGTCAGCACTTGGGGTGTCCAACCGCTCTCCGGAGCCGGGAAGAGGTGCAGCGCATTACGGAACTGCGTTGCTGCCAGTCTGGCCCGCTCCAGATTGTCGCCATCAGCCTTATTAATAATAATGCCGTCGGCCATCTCCATGATACCGCGTTTGATGCCTTGCAACTCATCTCCCGTACCGGCCAACTGGATGAGCAGGAAGAAGTCTACCATGGAATGTACGGCCGTTTCGCTCTGTCCCACACCCACCGTCTCTACAAATATCTTGTCGAAACCGGCAGCCTCGCAAAGTACAATCGTTTCACGCGTCTTGCGTGCCACGCCACCCAGCGAACCGGCCGAGGGACTGGGACGGATAAAGGATTTGGGATGAACGGAGAGTTTCTCCATACGCGTCTTATCACCGAGAATACTGCCTTTGCTCCGCTCGCTGCTCGGGTCGATGGCAAGAACGGCCAACTTGCCGCCGTGTTCCTCCAGTACATGCAAGCCGAATACATCAATAGAGGTACTTTTACCGGCACCGGGCACACCACTGATACCCACACGGACGGAGTTGCCCGAATAGGGCAAACACTTCTCTATCACCTCCTGCGCCACAGCCTGGTGCTCCGGTTTCACACTTTCCACCAGTGTTACAGCCTGGCTGAGTACCGTAACATCACCTTTCACTATACCCTCCACATAGTCTGATACGGAAAGCTCGCGTTTCTTCCGCCTGGGACGGTTCTTCAAGTAAGGATTGACCGATGAAGGTTGCTCAATGCCTGCATTGACAACCAAGCCTTTATATGCTTCATTATTTTCGGGATGTTCCATGGCTATTTGTGAGTTATAAGTTATGAGTTATGAGTTATGAAGGACTTTACGACTTCTTATTGTTTTGCTTTAATGTTGATTTCAACTTTCGGCTGCATCGGGTCATTGGTAATCATCAGCAGACGCAGATGACGGCGCTTCTTGCCTATATTCTTCTTCACTACCGTTACCCGCAGGCGAGTGCTTTCACCGGGTTGCAATACACTCTTCTTGAGGTTAACTCCCACTGCCGGGTGGAATACCTGGAGCTTGTTTATCTGTAAAGGAGAACGCCCGGTATTGGTAATGGTAATATCTTGACGTGCTTTTGACTTCTTGGCCAATATCGCACTCATATCAACTTCTTTGGTAGAAAGGCTGATGACAGGAGCATTTGCCTTCTCCACTTCCGTCATTCCGGAGAAATCCGGTAAAAGAATGGCAGAAACGGGAATTTCGTTTTCATCGCCCACCTTGTCACCGGAGAAGCGAGAAAGATAGACCGACGCTTGAGTCAGTCCGAGGTCAGTCAGTCTTTCCGAATTCAATGTAAGTGTAATCACTCCTTTTTCTCCCTTTTGCAGCACGTTAGGTTCTACTTTTGTCTGCAAATAAGGGGGCAGATGCATCAGTACCGGTTCATAAGGACGGTCGGAAAGATTGACCACGCCGATATGAATCACCGGCTGCTCACCATGCTGAATATCGGGGAAGTCGAGGCTGTTCTTGTCAATACGTATCTGACCGATAAGATAGGGATGCGTCTTGGTAAAGTCCTTGATTTCCTGTACTACTTCACCATTGAACTTCAAATAGACCAGATTGGGTTGCGCATTGCTGTAAATAGCCACGGATTTCTGGAAATGTCCCAATGCCTTGGCGTCAAAAGTCACATTTACTGTTCCTTTTGCCCCCGGAGCAATAGGCGTTTTTGTCCACTGGGCCACAGAGCAGGCGCAATCCGGCTCTACTTCTGTAAGCACTAAAGGCTGGTCACCCGTATTGGTGATGGTATATTGCACAGTCACGGGATGCTTCCATTCTATCTGGCCGAAACTGTACATCTCTGTATTCGAGGTAAAACGAGCTTGCGCTACAGCAGTCAATACCACACTTGCAAGCACATATAAAGTTATCAATATCCGCTTCATCTATTTTTCTTAATATCAAGATTTCCTAATTCTGCCACTCTCATTCAATATTAGTCGGACAAAAATAGGTGTTTTTAGCGAGAGTACCTAAAATAGCGGAGCGCAATTTGTACAAATTGCGCTCCGCTCCATACTCTATTGTTACTTTATTACAATTATCCCTCCCGCCGAATGCGAAGCATACTCCGGAGCATACGCACACTGTATCGTGGCCAGCCCCGTTTCGTATGTTCCGCCACGGGCTATGCGATAACTGTGCTCTAAGACATAAACGCCTTTGCCCAAATGGTCGAAGAAGAAATTGGTTGCGGCATCTTCCACTTCTGCATAATAACCGGGGCCATTACTCCAACGATAACCGGAAAGCGAGCCTATAGGTTCAAAGCAGGCACCCCGCTGGTCTTTCAACTGAACAAAATCCATAGTACGGTCCAAGCGGATAGTCAAACGGGCCACTATTTTATCACCGACGGATAATACGGTCCCTTCCGTAACCGGTTGCAAGGACTTGCTACCACCGGCCGATATACGCTCTACATAAAGTTTCTTCTCTACATTCAATTCACCCCCCTGCTGCTTTACATCAGATATGGGTGACAGATACTGGGCATAAACAGCTCCCCAGGCAATGCCTGCATCCCGTTTCTCTACGGTGACGGTTTTAGCTTTCAGCTCCGGACTTCCTTGAGCGAAGGTTTCCTTGACATAACCCAAACCCGGGATTATGGTCTTTGTAGGCGACAATGTTTCCAAAACTTTGTTACCTAACGTGATACGTACGTCTCCCCGACTTTCCAGCAGATTAGTACCTTGACAAAGCAATGCATAAACAGCATCAGCCGTTGCAACCGGAGAATTCCAACTGGTAGTCTGCTTCTGTTTCAGCAGCCAGAGTTTCATTTCCTCCACCAAAGCATCGTTGCCACCTGCCATATGCAGGGCTTCCATTACTTCCACATGGGCAGGGATGGGCAGCATACCCCAGTTATACGGATTTGCTTGGAAAGCAAAGTATGCACCCAGTTCATCCGTCTGTACCAGATGTTCCTTGAGGGAAGCGATGAATTCATTCGCCTCGGCTGTACGCCCTACTGCTTTCAGGATGATGGCAGACTGCGCCTTGCTGCTCATGGTTCCATCTTTAAGATTGGCACCTACTTTTGATAGGAAATAGCGGTAAGCCGCTTGATTGTCTGCCGGCACTTGTTCGCCGCTAAGGGCTATCAGATACAGATATGTCATTGCCGATTCGGAGTTGGCAGTAATTCTGGCGCCATTTTTTTCGGCTTTACGGATATTGCGATACTCTTCCAAGGCCTGCCGATTCAAATAGCCGAAAGCTTTCTGCCGCATGGCGGCAACTTCTTCAGACAGTTCATTTTTCGTCAGCAGAGGAAGACGAACAAGTAATTCTGTAATATAGCCAGTTATATAGCGGCTACCGGACATTCCCTTATACCAGCTCCATCCACCGTCTTCACCCTGCAATTCTTTCAATTTGGTAAAAGCGGAAAGATTGCGGTTATTCAGTTGGTTGATATCAAACAGCGTGGCAATACGTGCCTGCTGTTCGGCTTCAGTAGTAGCTTCCAGTACCCACGGAGACTCGCTGAGCAGGATATTCTTCACATCCTGATTCTTCTCCAACTGGCTGAGGAAGGTTTCTTTCGTGCCACCGGCAGCCTTCCAACTGTCAAATACAGTCTTAATGCGGGGCTGGCTGTTGGCAATGAAGCCTGCCAGACTATTGGCATACCAAGCTGTAGCCCAAGAAATGGCATTATCATTGGCAGGCAGGCTCAATGCCGGCAACGCTTGTACAGCATACCAAGCCGGATTCCCGGTAAATTCTACAGTCAGACGACGGTCTGTCGCTGTACGGCTATTACGGTTGAAAAGGCTGTCTAATGAGAACGTACGGGTCTCCTCGCCACGGATAGGCATAGCAAGCGTTTCCGTAATATACTCCTTATTACTTAATACGGGCAACAGATGCTGCTCGCCATCGCTAAACGTACCTCCATCGGCAACCATACGAATACCAAGCAAATCATAGCGGTCGGACACTTCGAAATGGAAGTTGACAGCAGTATTTCTTCCTGCTTCTACCAAGAATTTCTGACGTTGAGTAGCAATAACTTTCTCCGTCATAGGGTCGAACAGTGTGAATACTGCTGTTCCTTTCACCGCTTTACCCGTCAGATTGGCTATTGTTCCGGCTATCTGTGTTTTATCTCCAACGCGGACAAACCGAGGCATATTCGGAGTCAGCATAAACTCCTTGGCAGTTACAACGGAAGCATCCAATATCCCAGTCAGCATATCCTTAGTATGTGAGTAACCACGGAAATTCCAACGAGTCAAGCTCTGCGGCATCGTAAAAGAAAACGCAAGCTCCCCTTGTTCGTTTGTACGAAGTTGAGGATAAAAAAAGGCTGTTTCGGCAAAGTTGGTGCGAAGCCCCTCAATAGGTTGCAAGGCCTCGCCAACCGGTATCGTTTCCGATTCAAAAACAACATCTTCCACCGCGTCTTCCGCTACTTGTGCAGGAACATATTTCACTTCAACGGCATTCCCGGATTCTGCTTTGGAAGCAAGCATCGGCTGGTTGGCACCACGTATTCTAAGATTACCGGTCAAAGAGCTATTCCGGGTAGTCCCATACCCCACAACACTTACTTCTTCCAAAAGCGCATTGTCTTCTACCATCACTATCCGCATCCTTCCATCCATATAAGGAGAACAGAAGTAGTCAAACGACCACACCGGAACCCTCCAAGCCTTCAACGGGAAATAAACGGAGAAGTAATTGCTATTATAACGGCTCGCACCACGGAATGCCCCATACAGATTATCCGGATAGAAAACCCGTAGTATCTGGTTACTCTTATAAATCTTATCCAGTGAAGCGTCGTACATCGTAGCCAACATCTCAGCCGCAGCAGGCATACCTTGAGGCGTCTTTATGACGAGCTTCCACTCTTCTTCCTGTCCGGGACGCAAACGGTCACGGAACACTTCCCATTTCATGTCGAGAGCACGTTCCGGCTCCCGCTTCTTCAGTTCAACCTGATGACTGTACATCTCGCCAGCTTTCACAAAACTGAAAAGAATGGTGATTCCCTTGCCATATGCTTCCTTATAAGGGAATTCCATACGAATAATAGTATCATTCAACTGCAACACACGGCTTTCAATGCGTTTTCTGTCACAAAAGACATCCATCAGCACATATGCATCCCGATAAGAAGTCCCCAAAAGAAAAGCGGCAGGGTACTGTACATCAAATTCCTCATTTTCTTTATAATAAAAGAAATCTGTAAACGCAGCCGGACGCTTGTCACTCTTTGAAAAGAGCATGAAACTGTCACTGCCATATGCCCCGTTATTCTCTTCACGTCCCAAACTATCACGTACAGAAAGTTTCAAGCGATAGTTACCTGAAGGAAGCTTGTTCCAAGCCGAAAAATCCTGGAGCCGATTGGCTGTGAAGGTACCCTCAATACAACATCATCCAAGGGTTCAGAACCTGCAATATTCCTTGCCCCATTTTGTTCTGCAAATGGATAAAGGCAATAGGAACCTTCAATGTGCTGAGGAATATTCATTACATTATTCACTCCAAAAGTGAAAGCATACTGTCTTCCTTACAAACATATTGAGGCAAGCGAATATCAAAGGAATAAGCCTTAGGACCTGCCAACAAGTTATACGAAGCGGATTGCGTTTCACCGGCCTCATCCGTCACCACCGCCTCCACATGATAAGTATACACACTCCCATACCCGTCTGTATCTACAGCCGGAGCTTCCAAAGTCAAGGGTATGGAAAAATCCCCGTTGGTATCCAATTGTATGGTGTCAGACAATAATGGTTTATCAGCATTGCTCCAATAACCAGGTCTCGGATTCCGGCGAGTCACCGTATATGCCAATGGCACATCCTGCACCATCATGCCATTGAAGGCCTTGACATTTCCTTTCAACACAACCTTGTCACCCAGCCGATAAGCTTCCGAAACCGGAGTGAAGGCAATCTCGAACGTAGGTCGCTTGTACTCCTCTACCCTAAAAGTGACGGTAGATTGAGGCTCTTTGGTTCGTATGCTGAACATGCCATTCAGGCAAGCTGCCGGAAGTACAAACTCCGTAGCAAAAGAGCCGAAATCATTGGTCCGCCCCTTCCTGGTGGCAAGTTCCTTGCGGTTGGCATCCAACAAGACAAGCTCATAATCAACTCCTTGTAGTACCTGGGCACTATCACTATTCTGCTTGTAAGCTATCCCTTTTACATGAACGGTCTGCCCGGGACGATAAAGCGAACGGTCTGTCAGCAATGCCATCTGCCTCCAATCTGTATCCTTAATACCGTAATAAGGATGATTCATATAAACGTTCTGCGGCATCATGGCTGTGTCTCTGCCTTTACGCGCCACATAACTTCGGATTTCACTCTGCCAGGGTAATACAGCTTTCCCCCCGGCATCAGTCAGTACCTCTGCCATCGCTTTTCTATTCTTCTCATCATAAGAAGAGTAGAAACTCACCTTGGCACCAGCAATCGGCTGTCCACTACGGGCATCCAATGTAGCCACTTCCATACGGTTGTCACCCAAATCCAATGTCAGCACCTTGAAGCGGGTAGATACCAGAAATTTATCATCTGTACGGGCCGTTTCAGTATCAGGTACTATTTGAAGAATATAGACTCCCGTTTCCCGAGGAATCATGAACTTAAATACAGTGTCCGAGGCAAGATAAGGGACATCTTCAGGCAATTTATCCTTGCCTGGCAACGGCTTTAAGCCAAAATGCGTGGAAGAAAACTTCCGGGCATACTTTCTATAAGTATCTTTATTTATACCATGGTCCATCCAAGGTACTTCACTTAAAGTAGTGGTATATAAGTTGAGAGTGAAGCCCTCGACATTACGATAATGCAGCCTCATATTCACCGAATCGCCGGGATAACCGCTTTCATTCATAGTCAGAATGAGTTCAGGCTGTAAAATCTGTTCACGGATATTTTTCAACTCATTGATACGCTTATACGCAGGATAGCGCTTCAAGCCTTCTTCACAGACTTTTAGAGCCTCATCAGCGCGTTTCGGTTCCAAACGGCGCAGGTGGTTGGCTTTATGAATGTAAACCTCGGCACAAACCTCTCGTGAACCGTATTCCTTTATCAATTTATCCAAAACCTCAAGATATTCCCGATTAGCCTTTTCCTGACGCATTCGGAAAGTAGGATAAGGCTGCTGGCTGATACCACCGGTCAACTTCCAGTTCCAATAATCAAGAGAACAGAGCAACATAGCATCTTCCGAACCGGCACGATGGCGATAAGCATTCATCATATCCAGATAAATCCTTTCGATACGGGTCTGTACCAAAGAATCCACGCTGAAACCATCCAGCTGCCGATAAGCATCAACAGCACGGCTTACCAATAGATGGTACATATCGTGCCCATAGAACCGGCTACCGTCTTCCAACACCACAAAAGGCACATATTGTTCTGCAGATGTATTGAGCAAGCGGATGGAATCCTGCAAGGATGCACGGTTACACCTATCTATTTTATCCACAAACTGGCTGATACTCCACTCACGGATATCTTCTGGAACCTCGTCAACAGTCAGTAAAGTACGTGACAGCAAGACACGGCGATTCTTCCGCATCAAGTCAGCATATTCATATGCCAACAAAGAATGTAGAATAGCCTTGTTCACCGGATTCCTCTCCGATTGTGCCCAAGATTCCATATATTTCAGACTGGAGTAAAGGCTGTCCGGAGTCAGCCCCTCTTGATAAGTCTCCCTACAAATGTAGGCTTTCAACATTTGCGGAGCATTCTGCTCTTGCCGACCTTTCCGATAGATTTCATCAGCCAGTTTTATCACTGTTTGAGGCAGGCTTTTCTTTTGAGCCTGCTCCACCTGCTTCCACAACTTATCGTACGTCTGCGCATACAATGCCGAAGCCCCAAATGTAACCAGCAGCAACAATATGCTACAAATTCTTTGAATTACTCTCATAATTATTCGTTTGTTAGTCTTTGTATTAATAACAAAGGAAGTGAATAAAGTTCAAACAAATGTACTTTTGGACATAAAAAATCTTATTCTACTCCTACAAAAAAACAAGGGATATGTTTGCAAACATATCCCTTGTGCTATACTTAAATGCTAGTGTACTCACATTTGGAGGCTATAATATCTCATTGCCTCCATCCAATTCTTACCAGCTGCGGTAAGAATGTGCTTAAATGAATTTGCAATCTTCTTTTTCATAATCTTAAAAAATTAAACTAATACCTGAAAACTAAAATTCAATACTTCACGAAAGGGGGGGAATGCTTAAAGCATTACGTAACCCCAAATGTTCTTATCGGCTTCGCCGACATGCTTAAAAAAACTCTTTAACATTTTCATTTTGTTATCCTCCTAAAATCAATCTTGTTATCCTTAAAAAATCTACTAGTTTTCTATTGTTTTCATGTTTTACAACACAAAAATAGAGCCTTTGTTCAAGATAACAAGCAAAAAACGGATAGAAAACATGTTTTATAACACATTTCTTGACTTAGGTCAATTTTTAGGGAGAAAGTGCAAGGATATTGACATACCATTGTAATAAGTCTGGGACATTCTGGCAGAAAGGGGACAAACTGTCACAGACAAAAAAGGCAGGATACTTAATAAAGCACCCTGCCCCTATTCATTACATAAAGTATTCTCTACTTTTCAGGAGTCTGCTCCAATGTAGCCACCAAGAAATCATAGAACTTGGAAACAGTAGGAATTAACGCACGCTCGTCCGGTGAATGCGGAGAACGCAAAGTGGGACCGAAAGAAATCATATCGAGTCCTGGACAATTGGCACCAATAATACCGCATTCCAGACCTGCGTGAATAACCTTCACGGCAGGTTCCACACCAAACTGCTGCTTATAGGACAGCTTCATGGCATGCAGTATAGGAGAATCCACATTAGGCTGCCATCCGGAATAGCCACCACTCAATTCCACCTTCATACCTGCCATAGCGAAACAAGCTGTCAGGCTGTCTGCCAGGAAATCCTTCATCGTATCGCAAGAACTACGCGCCAAAATACGAACTTCGGCCTTACCGTCTGCAATGATTACGATAGCCAAATTGGAGGAAGTTTCTACAGTATCGGGAACAGTAGGAATCATACGCATCACACCATTCTGGCAAGCCATCAACACGTTAATCATATTATCCTGGATTTCTGAAGGAACAACGGCAGTGGGTAGAGTTACCTCTTCTATACTCAGGGTAATACCACTTTCAATCGGAGCATATTCGTCATTCAGTTGTGCCTCGTATTCCTTCATATAATCTTCCAAACCGTCCATATCCTCAAGATTGAACACCAATACTGCATGTGCTTCGCGAGGGATAGCATTACGCATATTACCACCTTCAAAACTTGCCAGCTGGGAGTCAAACTCAATCAGCAAATCATGTACGATGCGTGCCAGCAATTTATTGGCATTACCGCGCCCTTCATTGATTTCCAAACCGGAGTGACCGCCACGCAAACCTTTCAGCGTAATCTTACGAGCAACGAAATCGGCCATAGGCGTCTCCTCCTTATATTCCAAAGTAGCAGTAATATCAAGACCACCGGCACAGCCGATATAGAGTTCGCCTTCGTCCTCAGAATCAAGGTTCAGCAGAATTTCCCCTTGCATAGTTCCGGGTTTCAAACCGAATGCACCATACATTCCCGTTTCTTCATCCTTGGTTATCAGAGCTTCCAATGGGCCATGCTTCAAGTTATTATCTTCGAGCACCGCCATAATGGCAGCTACTCCCAAACCATTATCTGCTCCCAGCGTGGTTCCTTTGGCTTTCACCCAATCACCCTCAACATAGGTTTCAATGGGATCTGTTGTAAAATCGTGAATAGTATCGTTGTTCTTCTGAGGCACCATGTCCATATGCGCCTGAAGGATGATGCCTTTGCGGTTTTCCATACCCGGAGTGGCAGGCTTACGAATAATAACATTGCCGACCTCGTCGACAAATGATTCCAACCCCAAGCCTTTTCCAAAATCAATAAGGAATTTGGTAATCTTCTCCATATGTCCTGACGGACGGGGAATCTGGGTCAGTGAATAAAAGTGCTTCCATACATTCTGTGGAGCTAACTGTAAGATTGTACTCATAATTCTAAAAAGTTAGTTTTCGCAAATATAACGGTTTATTCCCGGAAAGTACAATAAACCGGGATTTTTCTAAAGTACTAAATCATCAGCTATCTTAAACATGGCTTTTACATCTTCACATATTGCGATAGAACATCTGCACCTAATATAGCTACCATATTTAGGAATTTCTCCCACTTCTATATCCAAGCAACAATATCGTTTAAAGAAACCAATCTTCCAACAACCTTTAGGCTTCAGTACTTATAAGGAAGTACTGAAGTACTTGCAAAGAAGTATTACAGTACTTTTAAAGGAGTACTCTCTATAAGTACTGTCTCTGTCCTCTAACACAAGAAGTGACAATATAGGAACCCACCACAAGAAACGTCTATTTCTTTGCCCTATTCGCCAATGCCAGGTGCAACGACCCGTAGATGCCTAACACTATCACCAGCAACGTCTGTATGCCATGCACTATCAGAGCAAATATACCCGCATCCGTAGCATTTACCCCATAAAGCATCATCATAGTGATGACAGCAAAGTGCCAGGGTCCTGCCCCGTTGGGCGTGGGAACAATGACTGCAAACGTTCCGCCGACAAACATCACCAGCCCGGCAAGGAAACTAAGGTGCTCCGTAAACTGGAAGCAATAGAAAGTTATATAGAAATGATAGAAATAGCATAGCCAAATAAGTAAAGTGTAAAGAACAAACAAAGGCACATTCTTCACATTCTTAAGCGACATCACACCTTCCCATATATTCAAGACTACTCCCTTTACCTTTTCAAAAAAAGAAAGCATACGCAACAGAAAATAGAGAAGTACCAAAACACCAATAATAGAAAAAAGAGCCACATAAAACCAAGGGGAAGTCACAAGATGCACCAGCGAAGGAATCTTGGTGCCCGTCTCCTCGAAAAAACGGAAAAAGACAGGCATCTGCGCCAAAAAAGTAATCCCCGTAATCAGCAGAATGCAAAGCGTATCTACCAACCGCTCCGTCACCACCGTCCCCAGGGACTTTGCAAAGGAAACATTATCATATTTGGCAAGTACTCCACAACGCGAAACCTCTCCCACACGGGGCAGTACCAGATTGGTGGCATAAGATACAAAAATGGCATCAACGCAATCGCTTGTTTTGGGATGAGCATCCAGCGGCTCCAAAGTCTGCTTCCAACGCCAGCCTCGTAACACATGGCTCATCACACCGAAGAACAAGGACAACAACATCCACCACCAGTTCGTCTGATGAAGGAGAACTTCTTCTGCCTTTGAAAAGTCAAAATCACGATATACCCAATAGAGGATAAAACCACCCAATAAAATGGGTAAGATGATTTTCAACGTCTTTTTTAGCAGCTTATTCATACGATATTCCCAAATTCTTCATTCTTCATTCTTCATTCTTCATTGAAAAGAACTACCTTTGCTCCGTGTAAAGATAGGTTGTTGTTCACACGACAGCCTACGTTTACGGAGCAAAAGTAATGATTTAGTTGATACATGAGAGTAGTTAAACCTAAAAAGTTTCTCGGGCAACACTTCCTGAAAGACCTGAAAGTGGCACAAGACATTGCCGACACGGTAGATGTCTGTCCCGAAATTCCCATCCTCGAAGTTGGTCCGGGAATGGGAGTACTGACCCAGTTTCTTCTGCCCAAAGAACGCAACGTCAAAGTAGTAGAACTGGACTACGAGTCAGTGGCCTACCTACGGGAAGCCTATCCGCAACAGGAAGACAACATTATTGAGGACGACTTCCTCAAAATGAACCTGCAACGGTTGTTTGGCGGGCAACCTTTTGTGCTGACGGGAAACTATCCTTATAATATCTCCAGCCAGATATTCTTCAAAATGCTGGAATATAAGGATCTGATTCCCTGCTGTACGGGTATGATACAAAAGGAAGTAGCCGAGCGCATAGCCGCCGGGCCGGGCAGCAAGACATACGGAATCCTAAGTGTACTGATACAAGCATGGTACAAAGTGGAGTACTTGTTTACGGTACACGAACATGTCTTCAACCCGCCCCCAAAAGTTAAAAGTGCCGTCATCTGCATGATGCGCAATGAAACGCACGATTTAGGCTGCGACGAGAAATTGTTCAAGCAAGTAGTGAAAACCACGTTCAACCAACGACGCAAGACTCTGCGGAACTCCATAAAACCGATACTCGGCAAAGACTGTCCACTGACGGAGGACGTATTATTTAATAAACGCCCGGAACAACTGTCCGTACAGGAATTTATTCAGCTGACCAACCAAGTGGAACAGGCATTGAGAACGATTAATGATTAATGGCTAGTGATTAAACACGAACAATCATGGAAATAGACGAAGAATACATAGACAAAGTCAAAAGCCTGATAGAACAGAAAGACGCGGAAAACGTCAAAACACTTTTGACCGATCTTCACCCGGCGGATATTGCAGAACTGTGCAATGACCTCGGCTTGGAGGAAGCCCGCTTCGTTTACCGCCTCCTTGACAACGAAACGGCAGCGGACGTACTGGTTGAAATGGACGAAGACATCCGGAAAGAATTCCTGGAACTTCTGCCTTCGGAAACCATTGCCAAGCGGTTTGTGGATTATATGGACACGGACGATGCCGTAGACCTGATGCGCGAACTTGATGAAGACAAGCAGGAGGAAGTACTTTCGCACATCGAAGATATAGAACAAGCCGGTGACATCGTTGACCTGCTGAAATATGATGAAGACACTGCCGGTGGTTTGATGGGTACGGAAATGGTGACTGTCAATGAAAACTGGAGTATGCCGGAGTGCCTGAAGGAAATGCGCCTGCAAGCTGAAAAGCTGGATGAAATTTACTACGTATACGTCATCGACGACGAAGACCGTCTGCAAGGGGTATTCCCATTGAAGAAAATGATAACTTCCCCTTCTGTCTCCAAGGTAAAGCATGTGATGCGGAAAGATCCTATCTCCGTCCATGTAGATACCCCCATTGACGAAGTGGTACAAATCATCGAAAAGTATGACTTGGTGGCAGCTCCTGTTGTAGACAGTATCGGGCGTCTGGTAGGCCAGATTACCGTAGACGACGTCATGGACGAAGTCCGCGAACAGTCGGAACGTGATTACCAGTTGGCATCCGGTTTGTCCCAAGATGTAGAAACGGACGATAATGTCATGCGCCAGACTTCTGCCCGCCTTCCATGGTTACTTATCGGTATGTTAGGTGGTATAGGCAACTCCATGATATTGGGTAACTTCGACACGACTTTCGCCGCCCATCCGGAAATGGCCCTTTATATTCCGTTGATTGGTGGTACGGGGGGAAACGTGGGAACCCAGTCGTCTGCCATCATCGTGCAAGGCCTTGCCAACAGCTCACTGGATGCCAAAGACACCTTCAAGCAGGTAGCCAAGGAAGCAGTAGTGGCGGTCATCAATGCCACCATCATCTCCCTGCTGGTATACATCTATAATTTTATCCGGTTCGGAGCTACGGCTACGGTCACTTATTCCGTCTCCATCAGCCTCTTTGCAGTCGTCATGTTCGCCTCCATCTTCGGAACGCTAGTCCCCATGACTTTAGAGAAACTGAAGGTTGACCCGGCCATTGCCACCGGCCCGTTTATCTCCATTACCAATGACATTATAGGCATGATGCTGTACATGGGTATCACTGTCTTACTGTCATAAAAACAAGAAAATAGAAAAAAAATCAAGGCAAATTGTATGAAGTAATCATTTTATTTCATTAATTTGTAGCCTAATGTAACCCGAACGGGAGGAACCCGTTTCTAAAAAGTAAATACAAATGACGGACACTCATGACACTAATCTCCCCGAAAAGCCGGTGGAATTAGAAGAAGACAAAAAAACAGCAGAGGTTTCTGAGCCGGCAACAACAGAAACTCCCGCTGAAGAAATCGTTTCGGAAAAGCCGGTAGAGCCAGTTCAGAAGCTCACGAAAGAGGAAATACTTGCCAAACTCAAAGAGGTGGTTGCAGACGTAGAGAACGTGGCAAAACCTGAAATAGACGGTTTGAAGCAATCTTTCTACAAGCTGCACAATGCTGAGCAGGAAGCGGCCAGAAAACTGTTCATTGAAAACGGAGGCGCCGCGGAGAACTTTGTTCCACAAACAGACAGTGTGGAAGAAGAGTTCAAGAATATCATGTCCGTCATCAAAGAAAAAAGAAGCGCACTCACAGCCGAACTGGAGAAGCAGAAGGAAATGAACCTGCAGGTAAAGCTTTCCATCATCGAAGAGCTGAAGGAGCTGGTTGAATCTCCAGATGACGCCAACAAGAGCTATACGGAGTTCAAGAAACTACAGCAGCAATGGAACGAAGTTAAACTCGTTCCGCAAGCTAAGGTCAACGAGCTTTGGAAAAACTACCAATTGTATGTTGAGAAATTCTATGACCTTCTGAAACTGAACAATGAATTCCGCGAATACGATTTCAAGAAGAATTTGGAAATCAAGACACATCTCTGTGAAGCTGCCGAAAAGCTGGCGGATGAAGCGGATGTAGTTTCAGCTTTCCATCAGTTACAGAAGCTACATCAAGAATTTCGTGATACAGGGCCGGTAGCCAAGGAACTACGCGACGAAATCTGGGCACGTTTCAAAGCTGCCTCTACAACCGTAAATCGACGTCACCAGCAACATTTCGAAGCGTTGAAGGAAGTGGAACAACACAATCTTGACCAAAAGACCGTAATTTGCGAAATCATAGAAGCCATCGACTACAAAGAACTGACAAACTTTGCTTCTTGGGAGAGCAAAACGCAAGAAGTCATCGCACTTCAAAACAAATGGAAGACCATCGGTTTCGCTCCGCAAAAAATGAACGTGAAGATTTTCGAACGTTTCCGCAAAGCGTGCGACGAGTTCTTCCGTAAAAAGGGAGAGTTCTTCAAGACCCTGAAGGAAGGTATGAACGAAAACCTGGAAAAGAAGCGTGCCTTGTGCGAAAAAGCAGAAGCTCTTAAGGACAGTACCGACTGGAAAGTAACTGCCGATGAACTGACCAAACTTCAGAAAGAATGGAAAACCATCGGTCCGGTAGCAAAGAAATATTCGGATGCCGTATGGAAACGTTTCATCTCCGCTTGTGACTACTTCTTCGAACAAAAGAACAAAGCCACTTCTTCACAGCGCAGCGTAGAGCAGGAAAATCTGGAAAAGAAAAAAAACATCATCGAGAAACTGAATGCTATCGATGACCAAATGGATACGGAGGAAGCTACCCAACTGGTACGCGACCTCATGAAAGAATGGAACGGCGTAGGACATGTACCTTTCAAAGAGAAAGACCGAATCTATAAGCAATACCATAGTCAGATAGACAAATTGTTTGAACGCTTCAACATCAGTGCCTCCAACAAGAAGCTAAGCAATTTCAAGTCGACTATCAGCTCCATTCAGGAAGGTAGTCCACAAGCCCTTTACCGGGAACGTGAGAAGCTGGTACGTGCCTTCGACAATATGAAGAACGAGCTCCAGACATATGAAAACAATCTCGGCTTCCTGACCACTTCTTCCAAGAAGGGAAATAGTCTGCTGACAGAAATCAACCGCAAGGTGGAAAAGCTGAAAGCAGACATCGAGCTTGTGAAAGAAAAGATAAAAGTGGTGGACGAGAACATCAAAAACCAAGGATAACGTAACAAGATAAGACTTAATAAAAAAGGAACCCGCCCCTACAGCTATGCAGCCGTGGGGGCGGGCCTACTTTTATACCCCTTATCAATGATGGAACAGACGGATACCCGTGAACGACATGGCAATGCCATATTTATCGCAAGTTTCAATCACATGGTCATCGCGTACAGAACCACCCGCTTGGGCAATGTAATCTACTCCACTCTTATGGGCACGCTCAATATTGTCTCCAAAAGGGAAGAATGCATCCGAACCCAAAGAAACACCTTTCAATGTATCCAACCAAGCCCGTTTTTCTTCACGGGTCAGCACTTCAGGTTTCTCCGTAAAGAACTGCTGCCAAACACCGTTAGCCAGAACATCTTCATGATCGTCACTGATATAGACATCAATTGTATTATCACGATCTGCACGGCGGATTTTTTCTACCCACGGCAAATTCAACACCTTCGGATGCTGGCGTAAATACCAAATGTCGGCCTTGTTGCCCGCCAAGCGAGTACAGTGGATACGGCTCTGCTGGCCGGCACCAATACCGATAGCCTGACCGTCCTTCACATAGCATACAGAATTCGACTGCGTATATTTCAAAGTGATAAGGGCTATCATCAAATCACGTTTCGCTGCTTCCGGGAAATTCTTATTCCGAGTAGGAATATTCGCAAAGAGTTCATCTCCATTCAGCTTTATCTCATTACGTCCCTGCTCAAACGTGATACCAAAGACATCCTTATGTTCAATCGGGGCAGGCTTATAGCCGGGACTTATCTGAATCACATTGTAAGTTCCTTTACGCTTTTCCCTCAAGATAGCCAGTGCTTCGTCCGTATACCCCGGAGCAATAACGCCATCCGAGACCTCGCGGTTAATAAAACGTACAGTAGCCTCGTCGCACACATCACTCAAAGCGATAAAGTCACCATAGGAAGACATACGGTCGGCACCGCGGGCACGCACATATGCGCAAGCAAGCGGAGAGAGCGGAAGATTATCCACAAAATAAATCTTCTTCATTGTCTCGTTGAGTTCCAAGCCGATGGCGGCACCCGCCGGACTGACGTGTTTGAATGAAGTTGCAGCAGGCATACCGGTCGCCTCTTTCAGTTCCTTTACCAACTGCCATCCATTCAAGGCATCCATAAAATTAATATACCCCGGACGTCCATTCAAAACCTCAATAGGTAACTCCCCCTCCTGCATGAAAATGCGAGCCGGCTTCTGGTTAGGGTTACAGCCGTACTTCAGTGCTAATTCTTTTGCCATAAAATTCTGCTTTAATGTTGAAATGCTACAAATTTACAGAATATTTCCGGCTTACAGAAGCCTTGTCACTGAATTTGCCACCGAATGCCTACACTGAAATTTTCGTACATGGTCGAAAAGCAACAAAAAACCACTAAAACTTGCGATTTTAGTGGTTTTTTGACTTAAATAAGGTAAGTTCGTTGGGCTACCTGGATTCGAACCAGGAATGACAGGACCAGAATCTGTAGTGTTACCATTACACCATAGCCCAATTGTTATTATTTCCGTTTTGCGGTTGCAAAGATACAAAGATTTCTATAAATCAAAACAAAAACGAGTATTTTTTTCGCAAAAAACTGATAAGATACCGTAATCCAAAGGATTATATAACTAAAAAAAATCAAAAATTGAAAGAGTTTTCCTCTTTTGCGTGTTTGATATGAGAAATCAACGTATATTTGTCAACTGTTTTAATATAATAATGTATAATGAACGAAACGAAGAAACTGATTCAACAGATAACAGAAGGTATTCAAGATAAAAAAGGAAAAAAAATCGTCATCGCAGATCTGACAAAAATCGACGATACAATATGCAATTATTTCGTCATCTGCCAAGGAAACTCTCCCAGCCAAGTGACAGCCATTGTAGAATCCATCAGGGACTTCACACGCAAGGGTGCCGATACCAAGCCCTTTGCCGTAGACGGGCTGCGCAATGCCGAATGGGTAGCTATGGACTACTCGGACATATTGGTGCATGTCTTCCTGCCTGAAACAAGGGAATTCTACAATCTGGAGCACCTATGGGCAGACGCCAAATTAACTCAAATTCCTGACCTCGATTAATCAAAACGTATGGACAATAATACCAACAAGAAACCCAATAAAGTGAATATGCCCAAGTTCAACCTGAACTGGCTGTATATGATTATAGCGATGATGTTGCTGGGGTTGTACCTGACCAATGAAAGTGGTACGGCAACTAAAAACATCTCTTATGATGAATTCCAGCAATATGTACGAGACGGTTATATAAGCAAAGTCATCGGCTACGACGACAATTCCGTCGAAGCATACGTCAAACCCCAGCACGTAGGAAACGTATTTCGCCAGGACTCCAGCCGCGTAGGCAAGAATCCGCTTATTACGACCGAGGCCCCCTCACGCGAGAGCCTAGGTAATTTCCTGCAAAAGGAAAGAGACGACGCCCACTTTGACGGCTCCATTAACTACGAAAAAAAGCGGAACTACTTCGGTGCCATTTTGTGGCAGATTCTCCCCTTTGCATTCCTTATCGGTTTCTGGATTTTCATGTCCCGCCGCATGAGCGGTGGTGGAGGCATGGGCGGAGGTGGAGGCATCTTCAGCGTAGGAAAGTCCAAGGCCCAATTGTTTGAAAAAGGTTCCCCCATCAAGATTACATTCAAGGATGTGGCAGGACTTGCTGAAGCCAAGCAAGAGGTAGAAGAAATTGTCGAGTTCTTGAAAGAGCCCCAGAAATATACCGATTTGGGAGGTAAGATACCCAAGGGCGCCTTGCTGGTAGGCCCTCCGGGAACCGGAAAGACCCTGCTTGCAAAGGCCGTGGCCGGAGAAGCCAACGTACCTTTCTTCTCTTTGGCAGGTTCCGACTTTGTGGAAATGTTTGTCGGCGTGGGAGCTTCCCGTGTCCGCGATTTGTTCCGCCAAGCAAAGGAAAAAGCGCCTTGTATCGTGTTCATCGACGAGATTGACGCTGTAGGGCGTGCCCGTGCCAAAGCAGCCGCTATGGGTGGCAACGACGAGCGCGAGAACACATTGAACCAGTTACTGACCGAGATGGACGGTTTCGGCTCCAACAGTGGTGTTATCATCTTAGCCGCCACCAACCGTGTGGACGTTTTGGATAAGGCATTGCTGCGCGCCGGACGTTTTGACCGCCAGATACATGTAGACCTACCCGACCTTAATGAGCGTAAGGAAGTATTCGGTGTACACCTGCGCCCCATCAAGATAGACAATAGTGTGGATGTAGACCTTCTGGCACGCCAGACTCCCGGATTCTCGGGGGCAGACATTGCCAATGTATGTAACGAAGCAGCTTTGATAGCCGCCCGCCACGGCAAGAAGTTCGTCGGAAAGCAAGACTTCCTGGATGCCGTAGACCGTATTGTGGGGGGATTAGAAAAGAAAACCAAAATCACTACCGAAGCCGAACGCCGTTCCATTGCCATACACGAAGCCGGCCATGCCAGCATCTCCTGGTTACTGGAATACGCCAATCCACTGATTAAAGTAACCATTGTACCCCGTGGACGCGCTTTGGGCGCGGCTTGGTATCTGCCGGAAGAACGGCAAATCACCACTAAGGAACAGATGCTCGATGAGATGTGTGCCACCTTGGGAGGACGTGCCGCCGAAGACCTATTCTTAGGTAGAATATCCACCGGAGCCATGAATGACTTGGAACGCGTGACAAAGCAGGCGTACGGTATGATTGCCTATCTGGGTATGAGCGAAAAACTACCCAACCTCTGCTATTATAATAATGAGGAATATTCCTTCAACCGCCCGTATAGCGAAAAGACTGCGGAATTGATTGACGAAGAAGTGAAGCAGATGGTTAATGAACAGTACGAACGTGCCAAGAAAATATTGTCCGAAAACCAAGAAGGGCACAACCGGCTGGCACAACTGCTGATTGACAAAGAAGTAATCTTTGCCGAAGACGTTGAACACATCTTTGGGAAACGTCCATGGGCTTCCCGTTCGGAAGAAATCAGTGCAAACAAGACTGCTGCCGAACTGAAAAAAGCGGAGCAAGAAGAAGAGCAAAAAGCCATAGAAGCAGAAAAGGAAGTCAAGGAAGAAGAAAAGCATGAAAAATAACTTTATCCAACGTGCCGTTACCGGCGTGTTATTCGTCATAGTATTGGTGGGCTGTATTCTTTACAGCCCCCTTTCGTTCGGTATACTGTTCACCATTATCAACGCACTGAGCGTACATGAGTTTGCCCAATTAGTCAGCAAGAGCGGCGAAGTAAGCATAAACAAGACCATCACTGCATTGGGGGGAGCCTACCTTTTCCTTGCATTGATGAGTTTCTGTACCCAGCAGTCTGTAGGAGCACGAGTATTCCTTCCTTATTTGGGACTATTGCTCTACATGATGATTACGGAACTTTACCTCAAGAAAAAGAATCCGACGGGTAACTGGGCCTACTCCATGCTAAGCCAATTGTACGTGGCACTCCCCTTTGCCCTGCTGAACGTACTTGCTTTTCAGAATTCCCCGGAAACGGGCAGTGTGACCTACAACCCTATTCTACCGCTTTCCATTTTCGTTTTTATCTGGCTGAGCGATACAGGTGCCTATTGCGTAGGTTCGCTGATAGGCAAACACCGTCTGTTCGAACGCATCTCACCTAAAAAATCCTGGGAGGGCAGCATCGGCGGCGGAATATTCTCCATCGCTTCCTCTCTTGGCTTTGCACATTTCTTTCCTTTTATGCCAGGATGGCAATGGGTAGGTCTGGCAATCGTTGTCGTCATTTTCGGCACTTGGGGCGATCTGACCGAATCACTCATGAAACGCCAATTGGGCATCAAGGATTCCGGTAACATTCTGCCGGGGCATGGAGGGATGCTCGACCGTTTCGACAGTGCCCTGATGGCAATTCCTGCAGCAGTTGTTTATCTATATGCCTTGACGATGTTCTAACGACGGCTCACATGACCAAACTTACATAAAACAAATATAAAAAGAGCACCCGGGCAAGATGAATGACATCAAAATCCCGGGTGCTCTTTCTAACTATATACTCTCGCAAACTCTTTCTTACTTCAACTGCATATTGGACAAATCCACATTAGTAGTCAGCTTTTCATTACTCCCCGCAGTTTTCAAATCAAAGGTTACTTCCACCTCTCCATTCTCTTCTGAATTGAGTTTCAACTTGATGCCTTTGGTTTCAGAGGGGATGTCCAGACTGTTCAAGTTATAGGAGACAGCACCAGGACTACGACGTCCCGTCAGGTCATCATAATCGTTATAGCGGAGTTCCAAATGGACGTATCCATCTTCGCCATACAAAGCATCATCTTCTTGCGGACGCACCAGGCTGATGCGGTGTTTATTATCAGTCGAAGATGGCAGGTTCTGCATGAAAAAAATGTTCATATAGCCACCACTGATGGTGATATCACCTTTATATATAAACACGGGGTCATTACCAAATTCCTCTTCGGTTTCGGGAGTCAGCGTCTCCACCTCTTTCGTCAAGACGTTCTGCAGACGCAGCAGCTTCACAGCATGGTCATATCCTGCATAGTTGTCCCACAAAGGATTGAACACGGTAATCACACGCTGCCCATCCACAGCATCATACCACCCTATGTCCGTATTCACCGGCCAGAGCGTCCCCCAAACATCGCAGTTTAAATAAAAGGCATTTCCCGTAACACGCACAGTGGCCCACAAAGGCGGGGTAAAATCACCCAAAGAATATCCGTCGTTATCATCACATGATTGCAAAGCGGGCATCACTGCCAAACATATTGCCATAAATAACCAATGTAGCTTTTTCATAATCAAAGTCCTTTTCATTTGTTTCTATATAGAAAATACAAAAGCCGGGCATTTACTGCACCGGCTTTTCCCATTTTAACAAATTCTTAATTTTTCGATTATTCTTCCCTCCTCCTCAGTAATGCCACCATCTCGCGGGCAGCATGTTTGGGTGCCCCTGCCTCTCCCAGACAGGATGCCATATACTCATATCCCTCGAGCATCTGACGGCGGTATTCCTTATCGTACAAAATGCGGTTCAGCTCCGAGCGTACCTGCTCTACCGTCATGGTATCTGCAACCAGCTCTTTCACCACCTCCCGGTTGGCTATGAGATTGACCAGGGAAATGTACTTCACTTTCAGTATATGCCGTTTCAGGAAAGCGATAACCTTCCCTATCGGAGTATGGTAACATACCGCTTGCGGCACACGAAACAGAGCTGTTTCCAGCGTTGCCGTCCCCGAAGTGACCAGTGCAGCCTCTGCCTGCCTCAACAAAGGGAATGTCTTGTTGAAGATAATCTTCACGTCCACCCCACCCACATAACGTTTGTAATACTCGGGGGAAATACCCGGAGCACCGGCCAGCACCAGTTGATAATCGGGAAAAGAAGCTGCCGCACGAAGCATGTCGGGCAGATTGTCCTTGATTTCCTGCTTGCGGCTACCAGCCAGCAGAGCAATAACGGGTTTGGCCGAAAGTCCGTTTGCCCGGACAAAGTCGTCGAATGTCTCTGAGCTGGAAGCAAGAAAAGCCGTCACTTCATCCACTGTCGGATTGCCGACATAATGTATCGGATACCCGTGCTTCCCTTCAAAAAACTCCACCTCGAACGGTAGGATGGAGAACAGCTCATCCACATCCCGTTTAATATTCTTGATGCGGTATTCCTTCCATGCCCAAATCTTGGGAGAAATATAATAAAAGACAGGAATCCTTGTGTTGGCATGGACAAACTTGGCTATATCCAGATTAAAGCCCGGATAGTCCACCAAAATCAGCACATCCGGCTGCCACGTAACAATGTCCTCCTTGCAGCGCTTCATATTGGCAAAGATGGTGCGCAGATGCAGCAGTACGGGAATGAACCCCATATACGCCAACTCTTTGTAATGCTTCACCATCACACCGCCCACTGCAGCCATGAGGTCGCCTCCGAAGAAACGGAACTCCGCTTGCGAGTCCTCCTCCTTCAATGCAGCCATCAGATGGGAGGCATGCAGGTCGCCGGAAGCTTCACCGACAATCAAGTAATACTTCATATCAATTGATAATTGTCAATTAATTCAGAACCATGCTTTCAGTTCATCAATCAAGCCGTATGCCGTTGCATCCACCGTGGTCGGGGTGATTGCCACATAACCGTTATCAAGCGCCCAATGGTCATTCTTCTCATTTTCGGCATCGTTGTTCTCAAACTCGCCGGTCAGCCAGTAGTAATGGGCATCTCCTCTATGAGCAAAGTTTTCCCATTCATTGGTCCATTGCCCCTTGGTTTGTTCGCAAATCTTCACACCCTTCAATTCTTTGGTATCGGGGAAGTTGACATTGAGGCATGTCAACGGAGGGAGTCCTTTCTCCAATACCAGCCGGGCTATCTCGCGGATGTAAGGACCTGCAGGTTCAAAATCAGCGTTCGGCTCATGGCTGCAAAGGGAGAATCCGATGGAAGGCACTCCTTTCAGGCATCCCTCTATCACAACGCCCATCGTACCGGAATAATGCAGGTTTACAGAAGAATTGTCGCCGTGGTTGATGCCGCCTACCACCAAGTCGGGCTTGCGGTCGAGCACCGTATGAAAAGCCAGCTTCACACAATCGGTCGGCGTACCGGAACACTTGTATACCGTCAGCCCAACATCCTTACGAACCAACTGGTAGTGGATAGGTTCCGTTACAGTCAGCGCACACGCACTTCCAGAGCGGGGTGCATCCGGCGCCATTACCACAATCTCGCCCAGCGGACGGAGGAATTTGATTAACTCGCTAATACCTTTCGCAATGATGCCGTCATCATTGGAAATCAATATCAAAGGTCTCTGATTTTCCATAACTTTCTTTTTTATTATCGTGCAAAAGTAGCTAAAAAGGCTTTAAACAGAATACTACAAAGATAATAATTCTTTTGTATTCAAAGATATTTTCAGAAAAGGCTAACTTTGTACCGACAATAGTTGGAATATAATCATTCATAAAATCCATGCTATAATGAACACTTTTTGCCATTCTACCATTGCTGCACGCATCGAGACGGCAGCTGCCGCAATTATTCTGTTTCTAACAACCCTGACAAGCTGTGGCAGGAGCAGTTCTCCCGAGCCACTTGACCAATGGAATGACGGGACATCTACGCTTCACACGGCAGACCCGGTCATTGCAGAAGGCCGGAAGCTCTTCAACGACAAAGAATACCAAAATTTCCGACTCACCGGAGAAGCCCTCACACAACCCGGCTCCGAAGCAGGCCTCCTCTTTCATACGGACGGCGAGTCCGGTTATGAAGTGATATTCCGTAACGGAGACATCGACGGCACACGCAAGAGCGGCTCACTCGCCTCGGTGCGCAACCTCTATCGCTCACTCGCAAAAGATGGAGAATGGTTTGACTTCGAGATAACCGTACGCGGACAAAACATCATTGTCTGCATTAACGGAACCGAAGTTGTTTGCTATACCGAACCCGGACACCCATATCGCACAGAGGAGCACGCCCGGCAACTGCTGAGTCAAGGTTCCATTGCCCTGCAAGGCATACACGGCGAAGTGTCATTCCGGAATCTCGCCATCGAACGGCTTGCCAAGGAAGCACGCAACGAAGCCGACACGCTTGCTCCGGTAGACGAGCACACGGATGAGATAATCAGGCTACAGCAGCGCGATTTCCCAGTTATAGACTACCACGTTCACTTGAAAGGAGGGCTGACGAAGGAAACGGCACACGCCATGTCCATGAATTACGGTATCAACTATGGTGTCGCCCCCAATGCCGGAGAAGGAGGCGTAGGACGTATGCTGGCCGACGACAAAGAAGTGTATGACTATTTTAATGAAGTAAAAGAGATGCCATTCCTATGCGGTGTACAAGGTGAGGGACGCAAATGGACGGCAACTTTCTCGCAGGAAGCCTTGGGGATTTTCGATTACCTGTTTACCGACGCCATGACCATCATAGACCACAAGGGACGTAACTCGCGCATCTACCGGGCCGAAGAAGCACTCTTTGATGACATTACGCTTGAACAGTATATGGACCACCTTGTCGACCAAACAGTCCTGATTCTGACCAACGAGCCTGCCGACATTTATGCCAACCCTACCTTCTTGCCCGATACTATGGCGCATGATTACGACAAGTACTGGACGGACGGACGCATTGAACGCGTATTGGATGTATTGCAACAACATGGAATCGCTCTGGAAATCAATGCACGCTACCGGATTCCCAGTTTCGAGATTATCCGTCGCGCCAAAGCACGTGGAATCAAATTCACATTCGGTACAAACAATGTCGATGCCGACTTCGGACGACTGGAATACTGCGCCGAAGCCATCAAGCAATGCGGCCTCACAGCCGACGATATATGGTTCCCGTCGATGAGCACACGCCGCTCCCGCCCCATTGTCATATACAACCGATTCGAGTAGCAGGGAACAACCGCTGTCATCTTCACCAACAGAAACGATACACCTATGGACATTCTTCTCATCATCTTGGGCATCCTCTGCCTGATTGTCGGATTGGCAGGTTGCATCCTGCCTATGATTCCGGGACCGCCCGTAGCCTATGCAGGCTTGTTGCTTCTACATTTCACGGACAAGGCGCAGTTTTCCACCACGCAGTTACTTTTATGGCTGGCAGCAGTCGTCCTTGTACAGATACTGGATTATTTCGTCCCGATGCTGGGCAGCAAATACAGCGGAGGCAGTCGGTGGGGAACGCGCGGCTGCCTCATAGGCACCATCGTAGGGTTGTTCTTCATGCCTTGGGGCATCATCCTCGGCCCCTTTCTCGGAGCCTTTGCCGGCGAACTGATGGGAGGCAGCAAGACAGACCAGGCCTTGAAATCGGGGCTGGGCTCGCTGCTTGGATTCTTGCTGGGCACAGTAGTGAAATGTGTGATGTGTGCGTACTTCTGCTGGGAGTTCGTCAAAGCCTTGGTCTGACACCAGCCCCTCTCCTTCCGCCCGGGAACAACTTATCCCCCGACCATCTTCCACACGGTAGTCCATCTGCATGAGATGTACATCTCGAGCAACATGAGATGCACGTTTCAAACAACACGAGATGTACATCTCATGCAAGTAGAGAGAATAGTCCAAGCCAATGTCTTCCATTGGTTTACAAATCTTAATCTTCTGCAAGCGAGACAAAAAATCAGCTTCATTTCAAGATAAATACGTATATTTGCCCACTAAACAGAGAAAGAACGCTTTACGCGCAATTTACAAGAAGAAAAACAGCGGTAAACGTCTGTGAGTTATTAACAAAACAGCCGACTTATCAACCGTTTTTGCAATCTTTCTCTTTTTTAGTAGGCGCTATCCGGAATTATCACTTATTTCGCTGCCAATAAATATTGAGATTATGGGAAAAATAATTGCTATGGCTAACCAAAAGGGTGGTGTAGGCAAGACTACGACGACAATCAACCTCGCAGCCTCACTCGCCACGCTTGAAAAGAAAGTGCTCGTTGTAGATGCCGACCCGCAGGCCAATGCCTCCTCAGGATTGGGTGTGGACATCAAGCAGTCGGAATGTACCATCTACGAGTGCATTATTGACCGTGTAGACGTACGCGAGGCCCTTCATGACACGGAGATAGACACACTGAAGGTAATCTCCTCCCACATCAATCTGGTAGGTGCCGAAATAGAGATGCTCAATCTGAAAAACCGCGAAAAGATACTGAAAGAAGTACTCGCTCCGCTGAAGAATGAGTTTGATTATATCTTGATAGACTGTTCCCCGTCTTTGGGTCTGATTACGGTCAACGCACTGACTGCCGCCGATTCGGTAATCATCCCCGTACAAGCGGAATATTTTGCACTGGAAGGCATCAGCAAATTGCTGAATACCATTAAAATCATCAAGTCCAAGCTGAACCCTGCCCTCGAAATCGAAGGCTTCCTGCTGACGATGTACGACTCGCGTCTGCGCCAGGCCAACCAGATTTACGATGAAGTGAAACGCCACTTCCAGGAATTGGTGTTCAACACCGTCATCCAGCGTAATGTGAAACTGAGCGAAGCTCCCAGCTACGGCCTGCCCACCATTCTCTATGACGCAGACTCAACCGGAGCCAAGAACCACATGGCACTTGCCAAGGAATTGATAAGCAGAAACGAAAAGAAGTGATTATAGTGGTTAGTGATTAATGATTAGTGATAAATACCATATTTACAATGCACAAACAAATCATCCCGTATGGTTAAATTGTAAATCGTCAAATAGTAAATAAACAGATGGCACAAAGAAATGCATTAGGACGCGGGCTGGACGCCCTCTTCTCCATGGATGAAGTAAAGACCGAAGGCTCCTCCTCTATCAATGAGATAGAGCTGTCGAAGATTACGGTCAATCCCAACCAGCCCCGTCATGAATTCGACCCGGTTGCGTTGCAGGAGTTAGCCGATTCCATCTCCGAAATCGGCATCATACAGCCCATCACCCTGCGCAAGCTTAGCGACGACGAATACCAGATTATCGCCGGCGAGCGTCGTTTCCGTGCTTCGCAGCTTGCCGGACTGACAAGCATCCCTGCCTATATCCGCACTGCAGATGACGAGAACGTCATGGAAATGGCGCTCATCGAAAACATACAGCGCGAAGACTTGAACTCCGTAGAAATAGCCCTCGCCTACCAGCACCTGCTGGAACAATACGGACTGACGCAGGAACGCCTCAGCGAACGCATAGGCAAGAAGCGTACCACCATTGCCAACTACCTGCGCCTGCTCAAACTGCCCGCTCCCGTCCAGATGGGATTGCAAAACAAGCAGATAGACATGGGACATGCCCGCGCGTTGGTAACGCTTGGCGATCCCAAACTGCAAGTGAAGATTTTCGAAGAAATCCTGGAGCACGGGTATTCCGTACGCAAAGTGGAAGAAATAGTAAAGTCACTGAGTGAAGGCGAAAGCGTGAAGAGCGGTGGTCGTAAGATTGCCCCCAAGCGCGCCAAACTGCCCGAAGAATTCAATATGCTGAAACAACAGCTCTCGGGCTTTTTCAGTACCAAGGTGCAGCTAACCTGCTCGGAAAAAGGCAAAGGAAAAATCAGTATCCCGTTCAGTAACGAAGAAGAACTGGAACGTATCATCGGTATTCTCGATACGCTGAAAAAATAAATGAGGAAAAAAGGAAGAATATATCAGTTAGCCATTGCCCTGCTGCTCTGTTTTTTACAGATGGCAGGGATTGCTATGTATGGTCAGGACCGTCCACGTGCCGCTTCCAAGCGTGCGCAGCGGCATCAGACCGATACACTCAACACCGTGGTGAACCGGGACAGCCTCACTGTTGCCGACAGTCTTGCAGCCGAAAACAAGCGGAAGATGCTGGAAATGACTGCCAGCCCCGACCTGAAGGAACAGCCCGTGCCTACAGACAGTCTGCAAAAGGCCATCGACCCCAAAAGGTGGGTACCTAATCCCACAAAAGCCACCTGGCTTGCCCTCGTCATTCCCGGCGGTGGACAAATTTACAACCGCAAGTATTGGAAACTGCCCATCTTCTATGGAGGATTTGCCGGTTGTGCCTATGCCCTTACGTGGAACAGCAAGATGTATAAGGACTATTCGGCCGCCTACAAGGATGCCGTAAATGGTAATTTCAACTCCAGTACCATTACCGACCTGCTGCCTCCCAACTATAACTATACCGAAAGCCAGCTGACGGAGACACTACGGAAGCGTAAGGATACCTTCCGACGATACCGCGACTTGAGCATCTTCGCCTTTATCGGTGTATACCTGCTGTCTGTTGTCGACGCATACGTAGACGCAGAGCTGTCCAACTTTGACATCACCCCCGACCTCAGCATGAAAGTGGAACCTGCCATAATCAACAGCCAGATGACTGGTTCCTCTAATAAGAACGTCGGCGTGCAATGCAGTTTCCGATTCTAAAAACGAAAATTAAAGCATAAATTATTACCTAATGACACACAAGGCCATATATATGAAAAGAATTATTCTCGGTTCCTCGCTTCTGTTTTGCGCCCTCTTCACCGCTCCGGCCATGCATGCGCAAGAAAGCGTGGAAGTGCTTATCCGCGAAAACGGCACGGAACGCCAGGAATCCATCGAGCTGCCCAAAAGCATGACCTATCCGCTGGACAGCCTGCTCAATGACTGGAAAGCCAAGAATTACATAGACTTGGGAAAAGACTGCAGCACCTCTACCGTAAACCCGATGTTCAGTGACTCTGTATACATAGACCGGTTGTCGCGCATGCCGACCGTCATGGAAATGCCATACAACGAGATTGTGCGCAAGTTCATCGACATGTATGCCGGACGTCTGCGCAACCAGGTTGCCTTCATGCTGAGCGCCTGCAACTTCTACATGCCCATTTTCGAAGAGGCGCTCGATACTTACGGGCTGCCGCTGGAACTGAAATATCTGCCCATCATAGAATCTGCTCTCAACCCTTCTGCCGTATCCCGCGCGGGAGCCTGCGGACTATGGCAGTTTATGCTCGCCACCGGAAAGATATACGGACTGGAAAGCAACAGCCTCGTAGACGAACGCCGTGACCCGATAAAGGCGACCTGGGCGGCAGCACGCTACCTGAAGGACATGTATGACATTTACAAAGACTGGAACCTGGTGATTGCCGCCTACAACTGCGGCCCGGGCACCATCAACAAAGCCATCCGCCGCGCGGGAGGGAAAACCGATTATTGGGAAATCTACAACTATCTGCCCAAAGAGACACGCGGCTACGTGCCCGCCTTCATTGCCGCCAACTACGTAATGACCTACTACTGCAAGCACAACATCTGCCCCATGGAAACCGACATTCCGGAAGCAACCGATACGGTGCAAGTAAGCCGTAACCTTCATTTCGAGCAGATTTCCGACCTATGCGGCATCAGCCTGGACCAGATAAAGAGCCTGAATCCCCAATTCAAGAAAAGCATCATCCCCGGAGAGAGCAAGCCGCAGACGCTACGCCTCCCCATCAACTACATCAGTGCCTTCATTGACAAGCAAGACACCATCTATGCCCACCGCAGTAACGAGCTGTTCAAGAACCGCAGAGTCGTGGCCGTTTCCAATACACGCTCGACGGCACGTAGCAGCAAAGGCAGTACCGCTACGGGGAATGTCACCTACCACAAGATACGCAGTGGCGAGAATCTCGGCAGCATTGCACGGAAATACGGTGTCACTGTCAATCAGTTAAAAAGTTGGAATGGATTGCGCAGTACCAGAATCTCCGCAGGAAAGCGCTTGAAGATTTATAAATAAAGACATAAACGCTTGCCCGGTGTTGAAAATTGCTTATTTTTGCAAAAAGTGAAGTGAAGAAAGGAGAAAGCAGTATATGGAAGAAAATATAAGTCAGAAGGAAAAGGAAAAAGCCGAAGAGGAAATGATCGAACAGGCATTCCAAGAACTGTTGAACGACTATTTGGCCACCAAGCACCGCAAGCGCGTCGAAATAATAACCAAAGCATTCAACTTTGCCAACCAGGCGCATAAGGGCATCAAGCGTCGTTCCGGCGAGCCCTACATCATGCACCCCATTGCTGTGGCAAAGATTGTCTGTAATGAGATAGGACTGGGGTCTACTTCCATATGCTCGGCATTGCTGCATGATGTGGTGGAAGACACCGATTACACCGTTGAGGATATCGAAAACATCTTCGGCCCCAAAATCGCCCAAATCGTTGACGGACTGACCAAAATCTCGGGCGGCATCTTCGGCGACCGCGCCTCGGCGCAGGCAGAGAACTTCAAGAAGCTGCTGCTCACCATGTCCGACGATATCCGCGTTATCCTCATCAAGATAGCCGACCGGCTGCACAATATGCGCACACTCGGTTCCATGCTGCCCAACAAGCAGTTCAAGATAGCCGGTGAAACATTGTATATCTATGCGCCGCTTGCCAACCGGCTGGGACTGTACAAGATAAAGACGGAACTGGAAAACCTGAGCTTCCGTTACGAGCATCCGGAAGAATACCGCGAGATAGAAAAGAAACTTGAAGCGACAGCCGTAGAACGCGACAAGGTATTCAAAGAGTTCACCGCTCCGATACGTGCGCAACTGGACAAAATGGGACTGAAATACCGTATCCTTGCCCGCATAAAGTCCATCTACTCCATCTGGAACAAAATGCAGACCAAGCATGTCCCCTTCGAGGAAATCTATGATTTGCTTGCTGTCCGCATCATCTTCGAGCCCCGCAATATAGAGGAAGAGCTAAACGACTGCTTCGACATTTACGTCTCCATATCCAAGATATACAAGCCGCATCCCGACCGTCTGCGCGACTGGGTGAGCCATCCCAAAGCCAACGGCTACCAAGCCCTGCACGTCACCCTTATGGGAAACAACGGGCAATGGATTGAAGTCCAGATTCGCAGTGAACGGATGAATGACGTTGCCGAACAAGGCTTCGCCGCCCACTGGAAATATAAAGAAGGCGGAGGCAGCGAGGATGAAGGCGAACTGGAGAAATGGTTGCGTACCATCAAGGAAATTCTGGATGACCCCCAACCGGACGCCATTGATTTTCTGGATACCATCAAACTGAACTTGTTTGCATCGGAAATTTTCGTCTTCACCCCGAAAGGCGACCTCAAGACCATGCCGCAGAACTCTACGGCACTGGACTTTGCCTTCTCCTTGCATACCGACATCGGCAGCCACTGCATCGGCGCCAAGGTAAACCACAAACTGGTTCCCCTAAGCCACAAACTGCAAAGCGGTGACCAGGTAGAGATATTGACCTCCAAATCGCAACGCGTGCAGCCGGAGTGGGAAGTGTATGCCACCACCGCCCGCGCCCGCGCCAAGATTGCCGCCATCCTGCGCAAAGAGGCGAAAGCCTATCAGAAAGAAGGTGAAACCATACTGAACGAATTCTTCAAAAACGAGGATATACGTATGGATAATGCTGCTCTGGACAAGCTGACCAGGCTGCACGGCTTCCACACCCGCGACGAGCTGCTCGTTGCCATCGGCAACAAACGGGTTGTGCTGGGCGATGCCGACAAGAACGTGTTCAAGGAAAAGCAGAACAGCAACTGGAAGAAGTTCCTGACCTTCTCCTTCGGTAACAAGGACAACAAGGATGCCAAAGAACAACCGGAAGAGAAAACACCGCAAGAGAAAATCAACACTAAGCAGATTCTGAAGCTGACGGAAGAGACCATCTCAAAGAACTATATTATGGCCGACTGTTGCCATCCCATTCCGGGTGACGACGTACTGGGATACATCGACGAGCAAAACCGTGTTGTCATCCACAAGCGCCAATGCCCCGTTGCCACCCGCCTTAAGAGTAGCTACGGAAACCGTATCATCGCCACCGAGTGGGACACTCACAAGGATTTGTCGTTCCTCGTCACCATATATATAAAAGGTATAGACAGCATGGGATTGCTGAACGAAGTAACTCAAGTCATCTCCCGCCAGCTCAACGTGAATATCCGTAAACTGACCATCGAAACCAACGACGGTATCTTCGAAGGAAAGATACAACTCTATGTACACGATGTGGACGACGTGCGCACTATCTGCAATAACCTGAAGCAGATACAGAATATAAAACAAGTGACGAGAGTAGAGGAATAAACGGAGTGGTATTTATTCTACTTCAGTCCTTGAATATTTTCCTTCAAGCTCTCCACATCCTCGTAAGTAAACTCATCCAATGCCAGTTTCATGCCTACCAGTTCTTCGCGGATAGCTCTCAGGCGATCTACGATTTCAAAGTTGCGTATCGTAGCTTCTTTATTGTCTTTCATCCGTTGGCGGGCGCCGGGCAAGGTCATTCCGCGCTCCTTCACCAGATGATAGATAAGTTTCACTGTCTCAATGTCCTCCTTACGGTACTGGCGTATTCCCCGCCCCCCCTTCTTCGGATTGAGTTGCGGAAACTCCTTTTCCCAGAAACGGAGCAGTGATTCGTTGACATCGAACATGGCAGCCACCTCGCTGATGGAGTAATATAACTTTAAATTCTTATCTGTATTCAGCATGATGTAATCCTTTCTCTATAAATCATCCGTCAATCAAGCACCTTACCATGGTTCGCCGCAATCTGTATCATGCGGTCATAATCCTCGGCACTGAGATCCATGAAGTAGTAGTTGACGGGATTCACAACTTTTCCCTTAACGTGTACTTCGTAGTGCAAGTGCGGACCAGTACTCTTGCCCGTACTGCCTACCCCGCCAATGACCTCACCACGTACCACTTTCTTGCCCAACTTCGTCCGGAAATCGCGCAAGTGTGCATACACCGTCTGATAACCGAAGCCGTGGTCTATCACAATTCTGTTGCCATAGCCCGATTGCCAGCCCATCTGCACCACGGTGCCATCTCCCGTGGCATAGACATCCGTGCCCTGGGGAGCCGAAAAGTCCATACCCTCATGGAACTTGCTGGTACCATAAATGGGGTCAATACGCGTACCGTAACCCGAAGCGGTCTTACGGAGGTCTTTATTGGAAACCGGCTGTATGGCAGGAATGCAGCGCAGCATTTCATCATGATTCTTGCACATCTCCACCACATCGTCAAAGGAGCGGGACTGGATATAGAGTTGCTTGCTAATCATATCCATTTTCTGCGTGGTATTGATAACCAAGTCGGAGTTAGCCATATCCATCAGATGCTCATAGCGGTTGGTACCGCCGTATCCAGCCTGACGGATGGCAGAAGGAATAGGGTCGGCCATGAAAATCACCCGGTACAGATTGTCATCACGCTGCTGTATGTCTTGCAGCACTCCCATAGCCTCGTCCAGCCGGCGGGAGAGGACGTTGTACTGCGCCTGCAGTTTGCTGTTCTCCTTTCGCAACTCCTTCTCCGACGGAGAGCCGAAGATAAGCAGCAATACGATGAAACTGCCCGCACCCAGCCCCATACCGATGAACAAACGGCGGAGAATGCTCAGCGCCCGCTGCCTCACGGTAGGATAAATACGGTCGTACGTCTGCGTCTGGGGATTATAAATGTAGTAAACTTTGCGCATCTTAGGAAATATTTCGCTTGTCAATGCGACAAAAGTAATAAAAACAAGCTATCTTTGCACAGTTTTTTCAAGAATATTAAGACTAAGTAGCAAGTAGTTAGTAGTAAGAAACGGGCAAAAAACGACAAGAGAAGGTAAATCAAATTAGAATCAGATAAATCAATAGAGAGTATGTTGACTGCAAACGAAATCAGAGACTCTTTCAAGAGTTTCTTCGAAAGTAAAGGTCACCAGATAGTGCCTTCGGCTCCGATGGTGATTAAGGATGACCCCACGCTGATGTTTACCAACGCGGGTATGAACCAGTTTAAAGATATTATTTTGGGCAACCACCCGGCGAAATACAAAAGAGTTGCTGACTCGCAGAAATGCCTTCGCGTAAGCGGAAAGCACAACGACCTGGAGGAAGTGGGTCACGATACCTACCACCACACCATGTTCGAGATGCTGGGCAACTGGTCGTTTGGCGACTACTTCAAGAAGGAAGCCATCTCCTGGGCATGGGAGTATCTGGTGGATGTATTGAAACTCGACCCCAAAGACCTCTACGCCACCGTATTCGAAGGTAGCGCCGAAGAAGGACTGGAACGCGACAACGAAGCCGCTTCTTACTGGGAGCAGTTCTTGCCGAAAGACCACATTCTGAATGGCAACAAACACGATAACTTCTGGGAAATGGGTGATACGGGACCGTGCGGTCCGTGTTCGGAAATCCATGTGGACTCCCGTTCGGAAGAAGAGAAGGCCAAAGTACCCGGCAGCCAGCTGGTGAACAAAGACCACCCGCAGGTGATTGAAATCTGGAACCTCGTGTTCATGCAGTTCAACCGCAAGGCGGACGGCAGCCTGGAAGGACTTCCCGCCAAGGTTATCGACACCGGCATGGGCTTCGAGCGACTGGTGCGCACACTGCAAGGAAAGACCTCCAACTACGACACCGACGTATTCCAACCGATACTGAAAGCCATCGGAGACATGGCAGGCAAGAAGTATGGCGAAGATGAGAAGTCGGACATCGCCATGCGTGTAATTGCCGACCACATCCGCACCATCGCCTTCTCCATCACCGACGGACAGCTTCCGAGCAATGCCAAGGCAGGTTACGTCATCCGTCGTATCCTCCGCCGTGCAGTGCGCTACGGCTACACGTTCCTCGGACAGAAGCAGGCATTCATGTACAAGCTCCTCCCCGTACTCATCGAGAACATGGGCGCCGCTTATCCCGAACTGGATGCACAGAAGGAACTGATTGCCAAAGTTATCAAGGAAGAAGAAGATTCCTTCCTCCGCACTTTGGAGACAGGTATCCGCCTGCTGGAAAAGACCATGGCAGATGCCAAATCCGCCGGCAAGAACGAAATCAGCGGTAAGGATGCCTTTACCTTATATGATACCTTCGGTTTCCCGCTCGACTTGACGGAACTGATTCTCCGCGAAAACGGCATGACTGCCGACATCAAGGAGTTTGACGCCGAAATGCAGCAGCAGAAACAGCGTGCCCGCAATGCCGCCGCCATAGAGACCGGTGACTGGATTACGCTAAAGGAGGGTACTACCGAATTCGTAGGATATGACTATACGGAATACGAAACATCCATTCTGCGCTACCGACAAGTGAAGCAGAAGAACCAAACCTTGTATCAGATTGTACTGGACAAGACTCCGTTCTATGCCGAAAGCGGCGGTCAGGTAGGTGACACCGGTGTATTGGTGAACGAGTTTGAGACCATCGAAGTGGTAGACACCAAGAAGGAGAACAACCTGCCTATCCACATCACCAAGAAGCTGCCCGAACACATGGAAGCTCCGATGATGGCATGCGTGGATACCGACAAGCGTGCCGCTTGTGCCGCCAACCACTCTGCTACCCACTTGCTGGATGCTGCGCTGCGCGAAGTATTGGGCGAGCATGTAGAGCAGAAGGGCTCTTTGGTTACACCGGACTCCCTGCGTTTCGACTTCTCACACTTCCAGAAGGTGACGGACGAGGAAATCCGCCAGGTGGAACACATCGTTAATGCAAAGATTCGTGCCAACATACCTTTGAAGGAATACCGCAACATTCCTATCGAAGAAGCCAAAGAACTGGGCGCCATCGCTCTTTTCGGCGAAAAGTACGGCGACCATGTACGTGTTATCCAGTTCGGTTCTTCCGTTGAATTCTGTGGTGGTACGCACGTAGCTGCAACCGGAAACATCGGTATGATGAAGATTGTATCCGAAAGCTCCGTGGCTGCCGGTGTGCGCCGTATCGAAGCCTACACGGGTGCACGCGTGGAGGAACTGCTGAACACCATCGAGGACACGCTGCACGACTTGAAGGCGCTCTTCAACAACGCACCCGACCTTGCCGGAACCATCCGTAAGTATATTGACGAAAACGCCGGACTGAAGAAGCAGGTAGAAGACTTCATGAAAGAGAAAGAAGCACAGCTGAAAGAAAGACTGCTGAAGAACGTGCAGGAAGTCAATGGCGTTAAAGTCATCAAGTTCTGTGCTCCCCTGCCGGCAGAAACAGTGAAGAACATCGCCTTCCAGTTGCGTGGCCAGATTACGGAAAACCTGTTCTTCGTAGCGGGAACAGAAGCCGAAGGCAAGCCGATGCTGACCGTCATGCTGAGCGACAACCTCGTGGCAGGCGGACTGAAAGCCGGTAACCTTGTAAAAGAAGCCGCCAAGCTTATACAAGGCGGTGGCGGTGGCCAGCCCCACTTTGCAACTGCCGGCGGTAAGAATGCTGACGGACTGAACGCTGCCATTGACAAAGTTTTGGAATTGGCAGGATTATAATTGAAAATAATTGGCGAAACACTTGACATCGCCTCTGTGATGTTGTATATTTGTAATGTCATTTTTTAGATATTTCAAAATTAAACTACCGGGAAAGGAGGAGCATTGCTTCTCCTTTTCTTTTTATCCTCCACGGTATTCCATTTGAAATGCCACATGCCGGCTCCCCAAACTCCACACCTTACCATCCTAAATGCCACACCTTAGCAAGTGAAATGGCTGGCATTTACCCTCCAAAGCCCTGGGGTTTCCGTGAAAAACCCTAAGGTTTGGGACAGTGAAGTGGAGGGAACGGATGATTAGTCCAGAACAAACAGACAATGCATTCGAAGCAAACGAATGATGCATACAGAACAGACAGATGATGCGCAACAGAAACAAAAACGGGAAGCCTAAGCCTCCCGTCTGTTAATCTTTCGTAAATCTGCTCTTGACAAGATTTCCACTAAAACCTTATTCCATCCGAAGTATAAACATTTCGCGATAAACCACCAGTGCACCTTCGGGCAGCAAACCGGAAGGACAGAAAGGAGTTACATTTTCCGCAAGTACACATTTACCATTTCCCGAGACCGTCCGCGTAAAGAGCCTCTTCTCTCCATTATAAGTAAACTGCCACAATGCATATGTATCTCCGTTCTCATCTTCCACTGGAACTGTCTCGTATATCCCCATTAGCGGTTCCTCCTCTTTTCCCGTCGGATAGATTTCCAATACACCTTTCCACATACTATTGGAGAAATCTTCGGGCACCAGCACATAATACCCGCCATCCTTCACCCAAGGACGCTCGGCAAGTGCCTTAGAAACATCACCCAGCAGTTCCGTCGGTGCACCACTACTGATACCATACTCGAAGCCCATTTTCGTCAACGTATATTGCCTACGACCTTTCACCGTGATGCGCAGTTGTGTTTCCTCACCGGAACCATCCATCACCTTCACAATCGTCTCCCCCTCTGCCAGCGGATGAATCTTGATACGCTGATACCCGTTGACATCATCGGTAAAAGTCACGGAAGCCACCGACTCGTGCTCGTTAATCACATTATAGGAACCGTCGCCGCCGTCAATGCCCAGCACTGTATCTTCGTTTGTTTCAGAAAGATAATAAGAAAGATTGGACACCAGATTGTCACATGTCCCAATCTGGTAGATAGGCTCCACACCTTCGAAAAGTACCATGCTTCGGTAATCGTCCTCGCAACCGGAAGCGGTAAACAGCAGTGCTATCAAGGCAAAGAGAGAGTATAGTTTCTTCATACTTGTTCAGTTATAGTTGTTCTATCTACAAAAATACAAAAAATGCCGGAATACTGCATCGGTACCCCTCTCTTTTTCAAACTATTTGTTCTTCCGGATAGTTCACCAAGTAGAGCGTTCCCGTGGCACGGGTAAAGGCGGTGTAGAGCCAACGGAAATAATCGGGTGTCAGGTATTCATCCGTCATATACCCCTGGTCCAGAAAGACATTCTTCCATTGCCCGCCCTGCGCCTTGTGGCAAGTCACGGCATAGGCATACTTCACTTGCAAGGCGTTGTAGTACGGGTCTGCCTTCATCTTCTTCATCCGCTCGCGCTTCACGGTGATGTCGGCATAATCTTCGAGGACGGAGTAGAAAAGCCGGTCGTTTTCTGCCTTGGGCAGCGCAGGCGAGTCGGTATGCAGCGTATCGAGCAGCATGTTCACTTCCAGTTCAAAGTCGTTATAGTCGGGAAAGACCAGCGTCACGTCTGCAAAGCGGAAGCCATACAGCTCTCGCGTACGGCGCACGCGGCGCACCACGGCAGTCTCACCGTTGGCAATGAAATCCATCTCCTTCTCCTTTTCCGTCCAGAAGTAGTTATTTTTCGCCACCATCAACAAATCACCGGTGTTTAATTCATCCTCACGCCAGAGAATCTGCGCACGGATGCCTTTGTTGTAGATGTTCGCCCTCTTGTTGGAGCGGCACACCACGATAGTTTCATCCAACCCGTCATGGTCGTAGCAAGAGTTCAGCGTTTCTATCAGCTCATTTCCAGGCAGAACTTTAATGTCGGCAAACCCCGAAACCTTTATCTTCGGCAGGCTGTAGCAATCGTCTTCCGCTATCAACTGCCTCAGGCGGGTGGCATTCCACAAAATGCCCGACTGTTGCTCCTGACGCACCACCTGCGTCAAGTCCACCTCCACCACTTCCAGCCCGTAGCCTCTCAAGGCATCGGCAAAAAGGGCAGGACTCTGCTCCTCCCCCACCGGCGGCAACTGCGCCGTATCGCCCATCAGCAACAAGCGGCATCCCTGGCCGGAATAGACAAACTGCACCAGGTCGTCCAGCAGCCTGCCCGTGCCGAACATCGAACCGGACAGTCCCTCATTGGAAATCATCGATGCCTCATCCACTATATAGAGAGTGTGAGTTGTCAAATTATCGTTCACAGAAAAATTGCTCAGCTCGTTGGAGAAAGATTGCTGTCTATAGATTTTTTTATGAATCGTAAACGCCGGATGCCCCGCATACGCCGAGAAAACCTTTGCCGCCCGTCCGGTCGGTGCCAGCAATACCGACTTCTGTTGCAACTTGTCCAGCGTCCGCACCAAGGCACCGACCAACGATGTTTTACCCGTCCCCGCATAACCACGAAGCATAAAAACCACCTCGCTACGGGGCGACAGCAGGAACTCCGATAAAGATTTTAGAGCAATTTCTTGTTCAGGAGTTGGTTGGTAAGGAAAATTTTCCTTAATTTGCCTTTCTAAATAGTTATTTATCATTTTTGTAACAGAAAAAAGTAAAGGGAACTATCGTTTTTAAATTAATTTCTTTTATTTTTGCGGTGCGAATATAACAACTAAAAAACATATTTATCATGAAAACAGTATTTAATGTCATTTTAGGCTTATGTGCTTTGGTGCTAATTTATATTTGTTATGCCAGCATTATGGGTCCTATCAACTTTGAAAAAGCAAAGAAGCACAGAGACGCAGCCGTCATTGCACGTCTGATTGACATCCGTAAAGCACAATTGGAATATCGTACTTTACATGACCAGCAATATACTGCAAGCTTCGACTCTCTGATTGACTTTGTTAAAAACCAGAAACTTCCGTTCATCTTCAAGCAAGGAGAACTGAACGATAAGCAGCTGGAAGACGGTCTGACTGAAAAGAAAGCCATCAACATCATCAATAAGGCAAAGAAGACAGGTAACTATGCTGACGTCAAGAAATGGGGATTGGAAAACTTCAAACGTGACACCTTGTGGGTAGCCGTATTGGACACTATCTTCCCGAAGGGCTTCAACCCCGATTCAATGAGATATGTTCCCTTCGGAAACGGTGCACAGTTCGAAATGGCCATCAAGAACGATACAGCTAAATCCGGTGCTCCTTTCTGTCTGCTCGAAGTGAAGACTCCGTACGAAGTTTATTTGAACGGTCTGGATGCACAAGAAATTGCCAACATCAAGGACGTACAAACCAAACTTGGCAAGTACTGCGGTCTGATGATTGGTAGCTTGGAAACAGCTAACAACAACGCCGGTAACTGGGAATAATCTCACCCCGACAAACGTATGATAGAAACGACTGATTTTAATAAATCGGAACAGTATACATTATCCATCCGTCTCAGTACGGATGGATTTTCTTTTTCTGTGTTCAACCCTTTGGGCGACGGCGAGTTCTCTTACTACGACCGTGCAGTGGACGAGTCCTTCTCCCTCACTGCCAATCTGAAACAGACCTTCCGCGAACTGGCATGGCTGGAACGCCCCTTCCGCCGTGTCAATGTGCTCATGGCAGACAAACGCTTCACGTTCATTCCCCTGGAGTTCTTCGAGGACGAACAAACGGAAATCATTTTCTATCACAACCATCCTAAACGGGAAAACGAAACCGTACAATACAACATACTGCATAAGAACAGCACTGTCGTACTGTTCGGCATGGATAAGAGTGTCTGCTCCTTCCTTCGCGAACAGTATCCCGATGTCAAGTTCTATTCCCAAGCCAGCCCCTTCATTGAGTTCTTCTCCTCAAAGAGCCGCTTGGGCAACAACCGGAAGATGTATGCACACTTGCGAAAAGATGCCGTAGACGTATACGGCTACGAGCGCGGACGCCTCCTTCTTGCCAATTCCTTTGAATGCAGAAGCACACCCGACCGTGTCTACTACCTATTATATATATGGAAACAACTCGGCTTCGAGCAGGAGCGCGATGAGCTGCACCTGACCGGTGACCTAAACGACAAAGAACTGCTACTGCCCGAACTGCGAAAATTCATCCGGCAGGTATTCATCATGAATCCCGCCACTAATCTTGACCTGCAAGCCATAACCCTATGCGAGTAATCAGCGGAATATACAAAAGAAGACGTTTCGACGTGCCCCACTCCTTCAAGGCACGCCCCACCACAGACTTTGCCAAAGAGAATCTGTTCAATGTGCTCTCCAACTACATGGACTTTGAGGACGGCATCCGTGCCCTCGACCTATTTGCCGGTACGGGCAGCATCAGCATCGAGCTTGTGTCCAGAGGCTGCGACCAAGTAATCAGCGTGGAAAAAGACCGCGACCACTATGCCTTCATCTGCAAAATTATGCAGGAATTAAAGACGGACAAGTGCCTGCCCATACGCGGTGACGTATTCAAATACCTCAAGAGCGGACGCGAGCGGTTCGATTTTATCTTCGCCGACCCTCCCTACGAGCTTGCCGGGCTGGAAACCTTGCCCGATCTCATCTTCGAGAACAACTTGCTGAAAGAAGACGGACTCTTCGTCTTGGAACACGGGAAGAAAAACAGTTTCGAGGAACATCCGCACTTTGTGGAGAGAAGGGTATACGGGAGCGTGAACTTCACGATATTTAAATGATGAATGAAGAATGGTACGATATGAATGCACTTCAAGAAATTCTTCATTCATCATTCTTCATTATAACAGCGGCGCCATCAGCCGCACCACACTCTCTGCAGCCTTACGATACCAGGGGCGCTTCACCCAGTTCTTCAGGAATACTTGTACGCAGTCGCGCTGGTCTTGAAGGAAGATTTCGCGCATCTGAAGCGCTGTTTCTGTGTCATAGATGAAGGCATTCACCTCAAAGTTATGTTCAAAACTGCGGAAATCCACATTCGTAGAGCCTACCGTGGACAACTCATCATCCGAAACCATCAGTTTGGAGTGCAAGAAGCCTTTCTTATAGAAATAGACCTTGACTCCCGAATAGAGCACATCTGCCAGATAAGAGCAGGAACCCAGATGCGTCAAGCGGTTATCAGCACGCATGGGCAACATCAGACGCACATCGACACCTGACAAGGCGGCTGTCTGCATAGCAACAAGTACGGCTTCGGTGGGCAGGAAGTAGGGAGTCTGGATATAGAAATATTTCTTTGCGCTGGAAATGGATATGACAAGTCCCTGCATAATGTCTTTCCATGGGCCTACGGGCTCACTCGTTACAATCTGCGCCAAGGAAGTACCGCAGTTTTCTATTTTCGGGAAATAGCGGGTAGACGTAATCAGTGTACGGTCCACAAAGTACCAATCGAGTAGGAAGGCGGTCTGTAATCCGTGAACAGCCTTGCCTTCCAGCAGCAGATGTGTGTCCCGCCAGATGCCCCATGAGAATCCGCGCATATAGCGTTCGGCAAGATTCATACCCCCCACAAAGCCGATGCGCCCGTCAATGACAACTATTTTCCGATGATTACGATAGTTCACCTTACTGGTGAAAAGCGGAAAACGTACCTTCAGAAAGCTGCGTACCTCGATACCGGCCTCGCGCATCTCTTCAAAAAAACGGTTGGGAACATGCCAGCAACCCACATCATCATAAATCACACGTACCTCTACCCCGGCACGCGCCTTTTCCATCAGGACATCACGCACCAAGCGCCCAATGGCATCGTCCTCAAAGATATAGAATTCCATGTGGATATGCTTCGTTGCTTTCCCCAGTTCGCGTAGCAGGGATTGCAGCATGGAGAGCCCCAGGGTATAGGCTTCCACCCGGTTTCCATCGAAGGGGAAAGCCTGGTTGGTATTACGGAACAAGGATATGAGACGACTGTAATTGATGGGAAGCGCACATGAGTCCTGCGCCAGATATTCCGCCATAGGTTTCTTCAACAAGCGGCTGTAACTCTTCTTCCCTATCATGCGCACACGGCGCTGACTACGCCCGAAGAAGAAGTAAAACACCAGCCCCACGATGGGAAGGAACATCAGTATCAGTATCCATGCCATGGTTTTCACCGGATTGCGGTTGTCGAGGATAATGACGACAATCGTTCCGATGATGGCACCGAAATAAACAATGTCGAAGGCTATCGTAGCAATCTGGCTGGCAATGAAGTTCCAATCAAGCATGTTCACAGACAATTAAGTGTGAAACAAATGTAGGAAAAACACAGAAACTTTCACCGAAGATTACAGAGATTAACATAAAAGTCCCTCTTCCCCCAACTTGTCTGAAAACTTATACTTGCTATCGCTTTGACGCGGATGACGCAGATGACGCAGATTTTTAATATTCTTATCTGCGTCATCCGCGTCTGAAAAATAATCAAAAAGAAACCTGCCACAGAATTGAGAGTGTATCAGAATGACAAGCTGATTAGGGGGGTGATCCCCTCCGCTTTAGAACGGCCTGCGTCCTCCGAAACCGCCAGGACCATGCCCCGGACCGAAGCCCGGACCGCCGAAGCCGCGTCTGCCCTGCATCTTATCGCGGGCAGCCTTGCTGCCGAAAATATTCAGACGATAGATGAAGTGAAGCATGCAATAGCTGTTCACGCCGTTATATTCGTACACCGAGCGGCCGCTTGCAGTCAGCGAACGGCTGATGTTACTCTGCTTCTTCAGAATGTCGTACATCTCGAAGCTGACGGTGGCATTCCCTTTCAGGAAAGTCTGCGACAACTGTGCATTCCAGATAAGCTCGTTACGGTTCATACTGCTGTCCGTATATCCTCGACGGCTCTGGTTGGCAATGTTGGTAGAGAGCGTCATGTTCCACGGCATGGAAATCTGCGTATTGGCACCGTAGGAGAAGGTATAGGGCTCCTGATTATTGTCAGGCGTCAGTTTATCCTTCTCTATTGAATAGGAGATGCTTCCGTTCAAGCCGAATTCAAACCAGTCATTACGATAGGCGGCATTCAGACGTTCGCCCAGCGTCAGGTTGGTGGTTGTATTCTTCCGTTCCACGGCATCTGCTCCCTTACCGGACGTCAGATAAGCCACATTGTTCTGATAGTTGGCATTGGAGAAGGAGTTGATGGTATACTTCTTATTGGGCAGTGCCGTATTGAAGCCAAACATGCCGAACGCATTCCAATTACCGTTGATATTCTTCGGAGTTGTAGTCCATCCACCAGTCTCCGAATTGTACACACGGCTATTGCTGATGCTATTCTGCGTTGCCGAGAAGTTGACGTGTGACATAATACCGCGCTGCTTTTCGGCATTATACGTATTATAGAAGAATCGCATGTTGTGCGTGAAGGAAGGCTTCAAGCCCGGATTACCGATACGTACATTCTGCGGATTGGAGTTGTCCACAATCGGCAACAGATTCTCCATACTCGGTTGGCTGCTACGCCCGCGATATGTCATACGCAGCTGGCTCACCTTGGAGAAACGGATGCGCAAGTCCAGGTTCGGAGCGAAGTTGAACACATTGCGGGTGGTATCAATCATATAGTCGCCGCGCTTATAGGACAATACAGAATGCTGCGGCTGGAACGACATACCTGCGCTCAACTGATACTTCTCGCGGATAAAGCGCAAAGACACGGATGCATCGTGGTTGTAGTAGCGGTATTCCGCATACTTACCCAGACTATCCACCGCATGCTCTTCATATCCCGTGGGAAGCTGGGTTGACAATCCCCAATCCGGAAAACCCTGCAAATCATACGTCGTCTTGTCGCTCTCGCTATACTTGTACTGGAACTGATAGCTGAATTGCAAGAAAGTGGCGCGGGCTATCGGTTCGCTGTAAGTCAGCTGTGCACTGTAATTGTAGTTCTTGGTAGGAGTAGTGATGTACTGGTTACGAACCAAGATGGAGTCTCCTCCCAAAGCATTCAGTAACTGGAAGTAATGTGTTTCCGACTCCGTATACTGGTTGTTGTCATTATTGGTATAACCGAATCTTCCACGGAACGTGACATTGCGTCCTTTGTCATTCAGCTTTCTGTTCAACTGCAAGGTTGCATCCGTAGACACACTCTTGTTGTCGTTCAGCGAACCGCTGTTGATAGCATTTATACGGATACTCCTCAACGGGTCATCGTCCGGATTAAGAATCTTCTCCAGATTCAGCCAGTTATTGGGGTCGCTCACCAGACTGTAAGGGTCGGAATTGAACGTACCGCTCTCAGAATTGGAGAGATTGTCCGTTTTGCCGTACGAGAAGTTGGGACGGAAAATGATATTCGTCATCGAGTCCGGCTTCCACTCCATACGGAAATCGGCATTGAAATTCTTGGCTTTGTTACGTTGCCTGCTGTTCGAGTTGGAGTAAGAGTTGCCGTCCGGCAGAAAGTCCTCGGTAGAACCGATACTTGCAATATCCCCATCCTGATAGTTGTAGCGTGCACTACCGCCCAGTTCCAGCTTATCGGTTTGGGTAGCGAAGTTCACACCCAGCATTTTCGTTGCAGTAAGTCCGTTGTTCCTGCGCCAGCGCGGAGGACCGCCACCACCCGAAAAGCCCTGGTCGTTCACGTTATTGGCAGAACCCACTACCGACACCTGGGTTTTGTCCACGAAGCGGTTCAGCATAAAGCGGCCCATATAGCGGTCTTCCGTCCCTCCGGCCACGTCGGCATTACCGAACCAACCCTGGTTCATGCCTTTCTTTACGGTCAGGTCGAGCACCGTCTCCTCCTCACCGTCGTCAATACCGGTGATACGTGCCAAATCGGACTTCTTATCGTAGGTTTTCAGTTTCTCTACCATATCTACCGGCAGGTTCTTCAAACCGGTCTTTACGTCTCCACCGAAGAACTCCTTGCCGTCGACCATAATCTTCGACAAGTCCTTACCGTTGATTTTCACATTACCCTCGTCGTCAATCTCCGCACCGGGCAGCTTCTTCACCAACTCCTCGAGCATGGCTCCCTCGGGGGTACGATAGGCAGATGAAGTATATACCAGTGTATCTTCCACCACCTGCACTTGCGGCGCTTCTGCCGTAACCACAGCCTCGGCCAGCATCACCGCATCCGTTTCCAATGTCAGTGTACCCACGTTCTTGGCAGTTGTCGTAGCATAAAGGTGTAAAGGGATGTACTGGCTCTTGAATCCGATGTAGGAAACCTTCAGCACGTATTTACCCGCACTGACTTTGGGAAGAGTGAAATAACCTTGTGCCGTAGTGGCCGTACCCGATGCCTGAACACTGTCTGGCAACAAAAGCAACTGCACGGTAGCTTGTATCGCAGGCTCCTTGGTGTCCTCCACGACACGGCCCGATACCGTAATGTTTTTGGTCTGTGAAAATGCAGACAGCGTTGTTACCAACAGCAACGCCATCCCCGTGATAATTTTCTTCATGTGTCTATTCTTTGTCTATTCTAAATGAACAATGCCTTTTATTCACTGTTTCATTTGACAGACTTCCGGGCAAAAGGTTTAATGCCCCACATGACGATTTGCTTTATTTATCGACTATTCCGCTTAAATAATCTATCAACTGTCGCTTTCTTTATACCAAATTCCAAGCAAAGCACATTCAATATAAGAAATATGAGAAAAGAAGAAGAATCGACCGAAAGGAGGTCACCCTGCGCCACCCGGTAGAGCATACCGCCGAAGATAAAAAGAACGGTCAGAAAGATGGCATTGCGCGTGGACTTGTTGCGCACCTGCTCTATCTCCTTATTCTCGTTCTTCGTCAAGGCAAAGATTATCATCAGTGCCCCCATCATCATCAGGAGTTTGGAGCATTCCTTGTAAAACAGCAAGTTGGCATCTGTCACTTTTCCCCACAATAGGAATATGAAAGGAAGGAACAACGCCAGAGCTATGATGAAATAACCCAACGGACGGCAATAAACGGGAAGTAATGCTCTCATTTCTATCAATCAATTACAAATTACTAATTACAAATAGCGGGAGGCAGATGACGGAAACACCTTGCCACCCATAGAATTTCGCGGGACAAAGATAACGTTTTATTGCCAAAAGAGCTATCTTTGTGCCACAATATAATGAAGAAGGCTCCCTTTCCTTCATAATCCGTAACATCAGTAATTGGTAATTCGTAATTTGTAATTAACAAGATGAGTAAACAAGAAGTAATCCTTTGCGAAGGACTGGCAAACAGCCTGACGCATGCCATAGCGAAGTGTCCCCATGACAAGCTTTTCATCCTTACCGACGAGCATACCCACCGCCTCTGCCGCCCGCATCTGGACGGTATCCCCGCCCTGGAAGAAGCGGAAGAGATTATTATCGGGGCAGAAGATGTGCACAAGAATATGGAAACGCTGGCTGCCGTATGGCAAGCCCTGAGTGAGAAAGGGGCCAGCCGCCACTCCCTGCTCATCAATCTGGGCGGTGGCATGGTGACCGACCTTGGCGGTTTTGCCGCTTCCACCTTCAAGCGGGGCATCGCCTACATCAACGTCCCCACCACGCTGCTGGCCATGGTCGATGCGAGCGTGGGAGGCAAGACGGGCATCAACTTCAACGGTCTGAAGAATGAAATCGGCGTCTTTGCTCCTGCCGCCTGCGTGCTGCTGGAAACCGAGTTCCTGCGCAGCCTCGATGCCCATAACTTCTTCTCCGGCTATGCGGAGATGCTGAAGCACGGCCTCATCAGTACCCCGGAACATCTGGCGGAACTGCTGGCCTTCGATACGGAGAAGATAGATTATGCCTTGCTGAAGTCCATGGTAGGACGTTCCGTGCAGGTAAAGGAACGCATCGTAGAAGAGGACCCACTGGAACATGGCATCCGCAAAGCCTTGAACCTGGGGCACACCGTAGGACACGCCTTCGAAAGCCTCGCCCTTGCCGAAAGGCGTCCGGTGCTGCACGGCTATGCAGTGGCATGGGGGCTGGTCTGCGAACTCTACCTTTCTTATATAAAGACCGGATTCCCGAAGGACAAGATGCGCCAGACCATCCAATTCGTCAAAGAGAATTATGGCAGCTTCACCTTCAACTGCAAACAGTACGACCAGCTGTACGAACTGATGAAGCATGACAAGAAGAATACCGCCGGAGTCATCAACTTCACCCTATTGAAAGAAGTGGGTGACATCTGTCTCAACCAGACGGCAGACAAGGAGACTATCTTCGAAATGTTCGACTTTTATAGGGAGTGCATGGGAGCATAGCACTCCCGGCAAGGAGAGACAGTATTCTCTGAATTCTTCCACATTCATCGCTCACTCCTCCCCCGAAAAGTCCTCCGTATCATTTTCCATCCCAACCGGGTCCTCATCCGGAATTCCCGTCTTTCCCTCGGCCCGCTCCTTTCGCAGCGTTTCCGGTCGCAACATATCGTGAGGGAAATATCGGCTAAGCGGATAACGGTAGAAATCCATCCCGCTGTTCAGCCTCGCCACCAGCGACTTATCCGGACGAAAATAGACACGGGATAAGCGTACCTTGCCCGGCATCACATCGTCGGGATGCTCAAACCCGTCACTCGTCACCGCCACATGGAAGGACCCCAGCCCCTTAATGGTCACCGACTCTCCCTCCATCAGCGCTTCCTCTATAAACTTCGGCAAATCTATCAATACACTCTGCACGTCTCCCGAACTCATCCCTTTTCTGGATGCCATACGCTGCGCCAGCAGCTCTGCCGTCACACCTCCACGCCGCTGTAACACACGCTGCACAGCATAATAGAGTTGCTTCACCCCTTCTGCCGTGCGGAAAACCTTCTTTCGAACCAAATAGACTATACTCATACTCTTTTCACAATGAACATAATGTTTCTTACTGCAACCAGACTGCTGACACCCCACCCGAAGGTTACTTCCCCTAAACAGAAAGCCAGTTTCCATACGGCCGGACAGCTATTCCCCAACATGCACGAGATGCACATCTCATGCAGTTCGAGACATACATCTCAACACACGCGAGATGTGCATCTCATACAGCAAAGGTAATCATATTCCACCTGATATACAAATATCTTTCATGTATCGGGGAATAATATTCCGCACCAGCTTACTCCGGCTCTTATCATTAATTAACAATGCTGCATGCAGGGTTTTCGCAAATATGCTATTTCTATAAAAGTAAGACCTATTCCAAATGTTTAATTTAAAAGAGTACACTATGAAAATGAAGTCAATCTTTAACAAGAAAATTTTAATCGCTATTGCAACCATCAGCTCCTTAAGCCTCCAATCGTGCCTGGACGACGATGATAATTATGCCATGAGATTCCCCAATGCCCTGGTAACGGTAAAGACCGATGCAGACCAGACAGTCTTTCTGCAATTGGATGACAAGACCACTCTGCTGCCTACCAACATGACGAAATCTCCCTACGGCGAGAAGGAAGTCCGCGCTTTAGTAAACTACAAGGAAGTGGACGAGCCCAGCGATATCTACACCCAAGCTGTACATATAAACTGGATAGACAGTATCCTTACCAAACCCATCGCCCCGGATTTGGGTGAAGAGAACGATACCGTATACGGCACCGACCCGGTGGAAATAGTGAACGATTGGGTAACCATCGCAGAAGACGGTTATCTGACCCTTCGCTTTAGAACTCAGCAAGGAGACTATCAAACAAAGCACTTTGTCAATCTGCTGCTGAGCGAGAATCCGGAAAACCCGTATGAAGTAGAATTCCGCCACAATGCCAAGGGCGACATTTACGGCAGGTATGCGGACGGACTGGTTGCTTTCAAGTTGGATGCCCTGCCCGATACAGAAGGCAAGACCGTTAAATTGAAACTGAAGTGGAAATCATTTAGCGGCGAAAAATCTGCGGAATTCGATTATTGTACCCGGAAATCCGTAACGCCCGAAAGTCCGGCTATCACTTCCGTAAGAAACAGCCTAAACCTGCAATAACTTCATTCAAAGTATGCCTGCCCGCTCAAAGCCATTGCCTTGCGAAGCAGGCATACAAGTAAAAAGAGAGCAGGGCACGTTGGCCGAAAGCCTTGAAACTGCAAATTATAAGTTCATTCAATAAAAAAAGCACTATAAATATTTGCTATTTTAAAATAAAGCCGTACATTTGCACCCGCAATTCGGGATGTAGCTCAGCCCGGTAGAGTACGCGTCTGGGGGGCGTGTGGTCGCAAGTTCGAATCTTGTCATCCCGACTGTTGAGCATTGAGGAGTTAAGTCTAAAACTTAGCTCCTTATTTTTTTACATTAACTCAATGTCCGATATTCATTCGGAGAACATCCTACAACTCTTTTGAAAGCCTTGCTGAAATACTGTGGATATTGATATCCTAAGGCATAAGCAACGTCACCGACAGATTTAGCGGGGTCAGTAAGCAACTCTTTTGCCCTATCCATTATTTTGGTTAATATATATTCTTGCGCAGAAACACCTGTCTCCTTTTTAATCAAGTCTCCGAAATAATTTGCAGACAGGTTCAGTTGGTCTGCACAATAAGCCACAGTCAGCGTACCCCGCTCAGCGGGTTTATCCGATACGAAATAGTCGTTCAGCAATGCTTCAAAAGAGCCGAGCATGCCCTTGTTCTCCTTTTTACGGGTAGTAAACTGTCTATCATAGAAACGAATGCAATAGTTGAGCAGCAGCTCGATGGCAGAAGCGATAATCAGGTTAGTGTGACGGTCTGCCTGGTTGTATGTTTCCTCGTCAATCTTTGTCAAACAATCAATGATGGTCTGTTGCTCTTGTTTGGATAGATGCAATGCTTCGTTAGCGGCGTATGAGAAAAACGTATAATCCTGCATATGCCGACCGAGCGGCGTACCGCGTAGCAGGTCGGGATGGAACAACAGACACCATCCGGAACCGGTAAAAGTCGACCCGTCGGCTTCATGCCCGAATACTTGCCCCGGAGCGATAAACAGCAGCGTGTTCTCCTGAAAATCGTAAGAGCGACGACCGTAGGTCAAATCGTCCGTACATCGTAGTTCTTTCAGAAAAATCACATACATCCCCACGTGCTTGCGTGCATGGGGTACGGGGTGCGGCATACGGCTTCCCTCTATGACACTGACCAGAGGATGCCTTGTTTCCACACCCATATAGTCATTGTACTCCTTTATCGTTTTCAGTTGCATAACCTTCTCCATAACAGTCTATTTCAGTGGTTTCTATGCAAATGTAGAAAATATCTTCAGGTTATCTCTCCAATCAGTAAAAATTATCCTTTAAACCGTAATTCATGACCGGTCGAAGTGGAAAATCCAGCCTAATTTTGCAGCAAGTAAAACTTGATACATAATAATAAAGATTATGAAACTAAAAATGAGAATTATGACAACGCTACTCGGACTTGTCTTTGGATGCGGCATCGCAGCTTCGCAAACACCGAGAGCAGAACAAACCATGAACAGTAAACGACAATACATCGCAGAGGTCGCAGCCCTTACAAGCATGGGGCACCTCGACCAATTAAGAACAGTCCTTATCGGTGGACTGAATAGCGGTATCACCGTCAGCGAGCTTAAAGAAGTTATGGTCCATTCCTACGCCTATTGTGGTTTTCCGCGTGCCCTGCGCGGACTGCAAACATTGGTTGCGGTACTTGACGAGCGTAAGGCAAAAGGCATCAGAGACAACCAGGGGCGCGAAGCGTCACCGATAACCGATACCCGCAGCAAATACGAACGCGGACGTGACATTCTTGCAGAGATTTCGGGCACCCCGGCAGATGCGCCGAAAGCCAACTATGCCGTCCTGGCCCCGGAAATCGAAGTATTCCTTAAAGAACATCTCTTTGCCGAGCTTTTCGAGCGGGACGTGCTGACCTATGCCGAACGGGAACTGGCAACCGTTGCCATAATAGCTTCTTTGGGCAAAGGCGTGGAACCGATGCTGAAAGGGCACATGGGTATTGCGCTGAATGTAGGCATAACACCGGACGAATTACGCGGTGTGCTGGCTATCATTGAAAAGAATATCGGACGTAGCGAAGCCGATAATGGCAAACAAGTATTGAACGAATTATTGCAAAGCAAAGGGTTGACTACCAAACCGGAAACCCCGATTGTAGCAGTGGAGAATGACGTGAAGAAACAGAAAGTGACATTCCACAACCGTTTTTTGATTGATATAGTTGGCGACCTCTATTTCCCTGCGGACTATGATGCCACAAAGAAATATGCCGCCATCATCGTCGGTCATCCCTTTGGTGGCGTCAAAGAACAGACTTCGGGACTCCATGCCCGTAAGTTGGCGGAACTCGGCTATGTGGCATTAGCCTTCGATGCGTCCTATTATGGCGAGAGTGGCGGTTATCCGCGTCGTATGGAATCGCCCGAAGTGCGAGTGGAAGATTTCAGTGCGGCGGTCGATTTCCTCACGAACCATCCGGCTGTCGATGCTGACAAGATAGGTGTGATCGGTATCTGTGGCGGAGGATGCTACTCTGTCAGTGCAACACAGATCGATCACCGCATCAAGGCACTTGCCACCATCAGTATGTACGACATGGGCCGCGCCCGCCGTCAGGGTGTAGGCGACTCGCAGACTTACGAACAGCGTATGGCTATCCTTGATGAAATCGGCCGCCAGCGTACGATGGAATATGGTGGAGCTGCACGTAAAGATATTCGTGCCCTGCCCGAAAAAGTGGATGAGAACACACCGAAGTTTGCCATCGACTTCCTCGATTATTACGACAATCCACAACGCGGTCAACATCCCAACTCTACGGGCTATTACTCCTACACGAGCCTTGCACCGATGATGAACTTCTTTCCGTTCACGCAAATCGAGACCATATCGCCGCGTCCGTTACTTTTCATCGTGGGAGAAAATGCAGTATCGAAATATTTTTCTGAGGACGCATACGCGAAAGCCGCCGAACCGAAAGAACTGTTTGTCGTACCCGGAGCTACGCACGTGGATTTATACGACCAGCCGGAATATCTGAAAATCACGCTTCCCAAACTGGACTCTTTCTTTAAACAACATTTAAAATAACTCTTCAAGATGAAAAAGTAACTTACTTATTTCTACTGGCTGCAACACTTGGTGCTTGCAGTCCGAAACCGGAAAACAAGATTGAAACACCCCCAAAAGCATCAGCCTCTCTCTTTCCCCAAGGAGATGCCATCGAGGGCAGCAATTTCAACGGAACGGCATACCTCCAACGGCTGATGACCGACAGTGAAACATTCGATGTGGTAGTCTCCGACGTGATATTCGAGCCGAAAGCCCGAAACAGCTGGCATTCGCATCCGGGCGGACAGATTCTGATTGCCACCGCCGGAAAAGGTTACTATCAGGAAAAGGGGAAGCCTATACAAGTGTTGAATCCCGGCGATGTAGTCGCTATTCCGGCAGATGTGGTGCATTGGCACGGAGCGGCTCCCGACAGCGGATTCACGCATATAGCTATCAATACAAAAGTTCATTTGGGTGCTACACAGTGGTATGAACCTGTAAGCGATGAAGAATACATTAATCAATAAATATCTAAAAACAACTCGAATATGAAAAAGTTACTTCTTATTCCGCTCTTGCTCCTCTCTCCAACGACAATGGCAGCATGCTCTACCACCGACGACACTCCCGATACTCCATCCGGAAACGGCAATATGCTTGTGCTCTACTTTTCTGCCGAAGGACACACCCAGGCCATTGCCGAACGTATTGTGAAACTTACAGGCGCAGATATCCATCGCATTGAGGCTGCCGAACCGTATGCTGCAAATCCTTACGATGACAGCGACCGCATTCAGCATGAAGCCTATAATGACCTGCGCCCCGGAGTAGCGAATCTGCTTGATAAAGAGGCATTGGCGAAATATGATACAATTTTCGTCGGTTCGCCTTGCTGGTGGCATCAACCCGCAATGGTAGTCTGTACATTCCTCGAAGCATACGACCTGAAAGACAAGGTAATCATTCCTTTCTTTACCTACGGGGCTACTACCTATCTGAACGAGTCCATGCAGAAAATTTACAAGGTAACATCCACTTCAAGACATATTCCGGAAACACTTCCCGAAGACCTTGATGCGGAGGATATTACGACACCAGGACGCCCTGATGATGCAGATATCGACATGCCGGGCAACGCTAATGGTACAGAAGGATGGTTACACCGAATCGGAATAGCAGTGCGTTCGGGAATATTCAATACATCTGCCGACTGATTGATAATATCTTTTTCTTCTTCGAGCACTCCGTCTGCCAATGCAATATCCACAGCACAAGCAAAACATTCCCCCATCTCCCAATACTTCATCCACTTTTACTGGAATTCTCGTAAGAAATCTCTATTTTTGCACTTTAAACAAGAAAAATTATGGGAGCAGCTAAATGGATAGGCGGCATCATCGGCTTCATGGCCGGAGGACCGCTGGGAGCCTTGGCAGGTTTTGTATTCGGTTCATTGTTCGACACCGATTCAAATGACGCAGGCAGTTATTATGGAGAAGCACCAACGCGCGGCACTACCTATACCGGGCAACGGAACAGTTTCCTCTTCTCCATGCTCGTGATGGCTTCGTACATTATCCGTGCAGACGGGCGCATCATGCATAGTGAAATGGAATTCGTCCGCCGCTTTCTGAGAAGCACATTCGGTGAGGCTGCCGTGGGCGAGGGAGAACGGATACTGCTCAACCTCTTCGAACAGCGCAAGCAGATGGACAGACAAAACCCACTGGCATTTAAAAACACCATCCGTGACTGTGGAACGCAGATTGCCGCCAACCTGACATACGAGGAACGCTTGCAACTGCTGGTATTCTTGGTAGAAATTGCCAAAAGCGACGGACACGTCTGCAACGAGGAGATAGAAGCCTTGAAAGAAGTGGCCATGTACATGGGACTATCCGTCAAGGAAGTGGAATCCATGCTTAACCTAGGCGGTAGCTCACTGAACGAGGCCTACAAAGTACTTGAAATTGAACCCACTGCCACCAATGACGAAGTGCGTGCCGCTTACCGCCGCCTAGCCTTGAAACACCATCCCGACCGGGTGGCAACGCTGGGCGAAGACATCAAGAAAGCCGCAGAAGAGAAGTTCCAAAGCATCAACAATGCCAAAGAACAGATATACAAGGCACGAGGTATAAAATGACGTACCTCGCTCCTTGCCTTGTGGACAGCATCATGACGTTTATAAACATTCTATAATTAACATCAACCCACACACTTATGAAGAAAACCCTTGCAATCCTTGCACTAGGCCTTACTGCCATTGCCGGACATGCCGCCACGCCGCTCTGGATGCGCGATGTGCAAATCTCTCCCGACGGTACGGAAATCGCATTCTGCTACAAAGGAGACATCTACAAGGTGCCCGCCAAAGGTGGAACCGCCACACAGCTTACTACCCAAGAGAGCTACGAATGTACCCCCATATGGTCACCGGACGGCAAACAGATTGCCTTTGCCAGCGACAGATACGGCAACTTCGACGTATTCGTGATGCCGGCAGACGGCGGAACCGCCCAACGGCTCACTACCCACTCCACCGGTGAGATACCCTCCACATTCACTCCGGACGGAAAGTATATCTTGTTTTCCGCCTCCATCCAGGACCCGGCAAGCAGCGCTCTTTTCCCCACTTCGGCCATGACCGAGCTTTACAAAGTACCTGCAACGGGAGGGCGTACGGAGCAAGTGCTGGGCACCCCTGCCGAAGCGGTCTGCTTCGACAAGGCGGGCCATCAGTTCCTCTACCAAGACCGCAAGGGATTTGAAGATGAATGGAGAAAGCACCACACCTCCTCCATCACCCGCGACATCTGGCTGTATGATGCAAAGACGGGTATCCATACCAACCTCACCGACCGCGCGGGCGAAGACCGCAACCCGGTGTTGTCACCCGATGGAAGAACGGTTTACTTTTTGAGTGAGAGAAACGGCGGCTCATTCAACGTGTATGCCTTCCCGCTGGCACAGCCCCGAGAGGTGAAGCCCATCACCAGCTTCAAGACACATCCCGTGCGCTTCCTCTCCATGAGTGACGGCGGGACGTTGTGCTACAGTTACGACGGCGAAATCTATACCCAGCAGCCGGATGCCACCCCGAAGAAAGTCGCCATAGAACTGGTGCGCGATGACCGGCCGCAATTCGCCAACCTGCAGTCTTCCGACGGAGCCACCTCTGCCGTTGTGTCCCCGGACGGAAAACAGATTGCCTTCACGCTGCGCGGAGAAGTCTTTGTCACTTCGGCAGACTATGCCACTACCAAGCAGGTGACGCACACACCGGCACGCGAAGCGGGCCTCTCCTTTGCGACGGACAACCGCACCCTGGCCTACGCCAGCGAGCGAGGCGGCAACTGGCAGCTCTACCTTGCCAAGATAGCCCGCAAGGAAGACCCTAACTTCCCGAACGCCACGCTGATTGAAGAAGAAGTGCTGCTGCCCTCCACCACCGTGGAACGTGCCTATCCGCAATTCTCGCCCGACGGCAAGGAACTCGCCTTTATCGAAGACCGCATCCGGCTGATGGTGCTCAATCTGGAGACGAAGAAGGTGCGCCAGATTACGGACGGATCCACCTGGTACAGCACCGGCGGAGGATTTGACTACGCATGGTCGCCGGACGGTAAATGGTTTACACTTGAGTTCACGGGTAACAAGCACGACCCCTACTCCGACATCGGCCTGGTCAGCGCAGAGGGAGGCAAAGACATCATCAACCTCACCAATAGCGGCTACATGAGCGGCTATCCCCACTTTGCGCTGGACGGCAACGCCATCCTTTTCACCACCGAACGCTACGGCATGCGTGCCCATGCCTCATGGGGCTCGCTGAACGACGCCATGCTCGTCTTCCTCAACCAAGACGCCTACGACAAATACTGCCTGAGCAAAGAAGACTACGAGTTGCGCAAGGAGCTGGAGAAGGAGCAGAAGAAGTCTGCCGGGAAGGACACCCCCCAAGGCAAAAACAAGGATAAAAAGAAGAAAGACGACAAGAAAGACAGCAATGCTGACGAAAAAGATGACCAGCCGAAAGACATCGTCGTAGAGCTGAAAGGCATCGAAGACCGTGTGGTGCGCCTCACCCCGAACTCTTCCGACATGGGCAGCACCATCATCTCCAAGGATGGCGAGACACTCTACTACCTGGCAGCCTTCGAAGGTGGCTACGACCTCTGGAAGATGAACCTCCGCAAGAAGGAAACCAAACTGCTGCACAAGATGGATGCCGGATGGGCGGACATGCAGCTGGACAAGGACGGCAAAAACCTCTTCTTGCTGGGCAGCCGCAAGATGCAGAAAATGGACACTTCATCCGATGCGCTGACCCCCATCACCTTCCAGGTAGATGCCAAGATGGATTTGGCTGCGGAGCGCGAATACATGTTCGACCACGTGTACCGCCAGCAGCAGAAGCGATTCTACAACACCTCGATGCACGGAGTGGACTGGGACAAGATGACCGCCGCCTATCGCCGCTTCCTGCCCCATATCGACAATAACTATGACTTTGCCGAGCTGCTGAGCGAATGGCTGGGCGAGCTGAACGTATCTCACACCGGCGGCCGTTTCTATCCCAAAGGGCAATCCGAACCTACTGCCAGCCTGGGATTGTTCTTCGACTGGAACTACACGGGCAAGGGCATGCTCATTGCCGAAGTAGTGGAGAAAGGCCCCTTCGACACAGCCAACACCCGGGTGAAAGCCGGCACAGTCATCGAGAAGATAGACGGCGTGGAAATCACCCCCGATGCAGACTACTACACGCTGCTCAACAACAAAGCACGGAAGAAGACACTTGTTTCCCTCTTCGACCCACAGACCAAGGAACGCTGGGAAGAGGTCATTATCCCCATCACGAACGGTGCGTTCAGTGATTTGCTCTACAGCCGCTGGGTGAAACAGCGTGCGGCAGACGTTGACCGATGGTCGGGTGGCCGATTGGGTTACGTGCACATCGAGTCTATGGGAGACGACAGTTTCCGTTCCGTCTACTCGGACATCCTGGGCAAATACAACAACCGCGAAGGCATCGTCATCGACACCCGTTTCAATGGCGGCGGACGCTTGCACGAGGATATAGAGATACTTTTCAGCGGACAGAAATACTTCACCCAGGTGGTGCGCGGCCGCGAGGCGTGCGACATGCCCAGCCGCCGCTGGAACAAACCCTCCATCATGGTGATGTGCGAGGCCAACTACTCCAATGCGCACGGCACGCCGTGGGTATACAGCCACCGCGGACTGGGCAAGCTGGTAGGCATGCCCGTGCCGGGAACCATGACCAGCGTGTCGTGGGAACGCCTGCAAGACCCGTCGCTCGTGTTCGGCATCCCCGTCGTCGGCTATCGCCTGCCGGACGGCAGCTATTTGGAGAACTCGCAGCTGGAGCCGGACATCAAAGTAGCCAATTCACCCGAGACCATCGTGAAGGGAGAAGACACACAGCTGAAAGCTGCCGTAGAGGAACTGCTGAAGGAACTCGAAAAATAAGTACCGCCCTGCCCCACGCAAGAATACCGGTCATATAGGCCGATATATATATTAAGATGATGTGTCAAAACGGTTGATGGCACATCATCTTTTTTTATATGCCACAAGGAAGCAATACTTTTTCTATCTCACTTTTTTGCACTATCTTTGTGACATAAATTCCTAACTCTTTAACTGATTATGTTTGCTGACTTGTTAAACTCCTCCTATTTCGCGCTCTTTCTCATTGTGGCTTTAGGCTTCATGTTGGGAAGAATCAAGATTAAAGGGCTTTCGCTCGACGTCTCTGCCGTCATCTTCATTGCCCTGCTGTTCGGACACTTCGGTGTCATCATCCCCAAAGAATTAGGAAACTTCGGACTGGTGCTCTTCATCTTCACCATCGGCATCCAGGCCGGTCCCGGATTTTTCGACTCCTTCCGGAGCAAGGGCAAGACGCTTATCATCATCACCCTGCTCATCATCTGCTCTGCCGCCCTGACGGCAGTAGGACTGAAATATGCCTTCGACATCGACACGCCGAGCGTGGTGGGACTCATAGCCGGAGCGCTTACCAGTACGCCGGGACTTGCCGTTGCCATTGACAGCACCCACTCCCCACTGGCATCCATCGCTTACGGTATTGCCTATCCTTTCGGCGTTATCGGCGTGATTCTCTTCGTTAAGCTGCTGCCCCGTATCATGCGCATCGACCTCGACAAGGAGGCGCGCCGGTTGGAGAAGGAACGCCGCAGCCAGTTCCCGGAACTGACCACCTGTCTGTTCCGCGTAACCAACCCCGCCGTCTTCGACCGGAGCCTGATGCAAATCAATGCGCGCGCCATGACCGGAGCCGTCATCTCACGCCACAAGCACAACGAGCAGATAGCCATCCCCACCGCCCAGACCATCCTGCACGAGGGAGACTACATACAAGCCGTGGGTAGCGAAGAGGCCTTAAACCAGCTCGCCGTCCTCGTGGGCGAACGCGAAGAAGGCGAACTGCCACTCGTAGACATGCAGGAGATTGAATCCCTGCTGCTGACCAAAAAGGATATGATAAACAAGCAACTGGGCGACCTGAACCTGATGAAGAACTTCGGCTGTACTGTGACGCGTGTCCGCCGAAGCGGAATAGACCTTGCCCCTCGCCCGACCTCGCCCTGAAATTCGGCGACAAGCTGATGGTGGTGGGCGAGAAGGACGGCATCAAGGGAGTGGCACGCCTGCTGGGCAACGACACCAAGCAACTGTCCGACACCGACTTCTTCCCCATCGCCCTGGGCATCGTGCTGGGCGTGCTCTTCGGCAAGCTCAACATCTCCTTCTCGGACAGTCTGTCGTTCTCTCCGGGACTGACGGGAGGCATCCTGATGGTCGCCTTGTTCCTGAGCGCCATCGGAAAGACCGGCCCCATTCTGTGGTCCATGTCCGGCCCTGCCAACCAACTGCTGCGCCAGTTGGGACTGCTGCTCTTCCTTGCCGAAGTAGGGACATCGGCAGGACGGAATCTGATGGCCACGTTCCAGGAAAGCGGCTGGCTCTTGTTCGGCGTAGGCGCCGCCATCACGCTGGTGCCCATGCTGGTGGCAGTATGCGTAGGCCTGTTCGTGTTCAAGATAAACATTCTCGACCTGCTGGGCACCATCACCGGCGGCATGACCAGTACGCCCGGCCTTGCCGCCGCCGACTCCATGACGGACAGCAACATACCGAGCGTGGCCTATGCCACGGTATATCCCATTGCCATGGTGTTCCTCATTCTGATAATCCAGGTGATAGCCTCCGCAGTCTATTGACGCATGAAGACGTACAGCCGGACAGAAACCATCGCCCGCATGAACGCACTGGCCGGAGCCAATGTGCCCTTCCTCTTCATCGTAGACTACGCGCAAGAGCAGTCGCACATTGAGCCCCTCGACCGGATAGACCCCGCCACCTGCCTTTTCCAATTCCCGAAGGCAGGCAACACGGAGACGGCTGCAACAGCCCTTGCCAGAAGCACAGCCGCCCGATGCGCCGGCCCTATCCAGTGGGACATCACTCCCCCTTCCCCCGCCGCATACAGACATTCGTTCGACCTCGTGAAGCAAAACCTGCTGGCAGGCAACAGCTACCTGACGAACCTCACTTGCCGGGTACCCGTCACCACCAATCTGACACTGGAAGAAATATTCCTCCACTCCGAAGCCTTGTACAAGCTGTGGCTGAAAGACCGGTTCGTCTGCTTCTCCCCCGAAATCTTTGTCCGCATAGAGAAGGGCAAGATAAAGTCCTTCCCCATGAAAGGCACCATCGACGCTACCCTGCCCGATGCGGAACAGCTCTTGATGCAGGACACCAAAGAGGCAGCCGAGCACGCCACCATCGTCGACCTGATACGCAACGACCTCAGCATGGTTTCGGAACACGTCGAAGTGACCTCCTACCGATATATAGACCGCCTGCAAACCAATAAGGGCCCCATCCTCCAGACCAGCTCCGAGATATGCGGCACCCTGCCCGAAGACTACACCGCACACCTGGGCGACATCATCTTCCGCCTGCTTCCTGCCGGCTCCATCACCGGCGCCCCCAAGCCCAAAACCGTAGAAATCATCGCCCAGGCCGAAGACTACCGCCGGGGCTTCTACACCGGCATCATGGGGCATTATGCCGACGGACAGCTGGACAGCGCTGTCATGATACGCTTCATCGAGCAGGAAAACGGCCAGCTCCACTTCAAGGCAGGAGGCGGCATCACCGCCAAAAGCCGGTGGGAAAGCGAATACAACGAAGTAATACAGAAAATATATGTGCCTATTTATTGAAACCATACGCATCGACCACGGAAGGGTCTGCAACCTTTCCCGCCACAACCGGAGGCTGAACGATACCCGCGCCCACTTCTGGCCGGAAAGCACACCGCTGCAACTGTCCGATTATCTGTCGTCTCCCGGCTGTGGAGCAGGCATCACCGGGGCGGGCATCGTCAAGGCACGCGTAGTGTATGGTGAAAAAGGTATTGAAGACCTCAGCTACTCCCCCTACGCCGTGCGGCACGTGCATTCGCTGGCACTGATGCAGGCCGATACCATCGACTACACCTACAAAAGCGCCGGACGCGAACCGCTGAACTGCCTCTTTGCCCTGCGCGGCGCATGCGACGACATTCTGATTGTGAAACAAGGCCTGCTGACAGACACCTCCATCGCCAACATCGCCCTTTCCGACGGTACCCACTGGTACACGCCGGCACATCCCCTGCTGAAAGGGACCAAACGGGCAGCCTTGCTGGAAGAAGGAATCTTGCAGGAAAAAGATATCAGACCGGAAGACTTGCCTTCATTCTCTACTGTCAGGCTGTTCAATGCCATGATTGACTGGGGAGAACTGGAACTCCCCGTACGGAACATCATCCCGTAGAGCCTCTACTCGTGCATATCGTTGAGATGTATCTCCAAAGACTTCACCGATATATATATTTCGTACACCGATATGGCCAGCGAAATAATCAGCAATATCAGCGCCAAACCGAAGATATAGGCCGAAAGCAGATGGAGACGGATATAGACAAAGAACATGCTGACCACGCACAGCAGCAGGCTGCCGATGCCCGCCACCTGCATGGCACGCGTCAGGTAGAGCCGCTTCCTCAGGTTGGCAATCTGCGCCGCCTTCACCGAAGACGGGTTCTCCATGTACTGTTCCTTCAAGGTGCGCACCAGTTGGGCATAGGACAAGAAACGGTTAGTATAGGCCAGCATAATCAGCGATATGGCCGAAAACAGCAAGGCGGGGGTGGTTAAATCTATTTCCATAAGAATGATGCTTAATTATATCTATCCGTCCCGATAGCAGGACTTACCTCCGCAAAGATAAACGAAAGATTGAAACCACAGAAACAAGTTTCCTTTTTTCCATTTCCCAAAGATTTATCCTACTTTTGCAGTGACAATAAAAAAACTCCTTACCACCGTAACTTAACAAATACGACCATGCGATATACCGTTTCCGCTCCTGCCTCACTGCACGCAGCCATACAGCTCCCGGCATCCAAAAGTATCAGTAACCGGGCACTCATCCTCCACTCCCTTGCCCACGGCAATATCCTGCCCCGCAATCTGAGCGATTGTGACGACACCATAGTGATGACTCGCGCCCTCGACGGAAATCCCGGACATATAGATATCCTTGCCGCCGGCACCGCCATGCGTTTCCTCACCGCCTACCTCAGCGTAACTCCTGGCACCCGAATCATCACCGGTACGCAACGCATGCAGCAACGCCCCATCCGCATACTGGTAGACGCCCTGCGAGAGCTCGGCGCCCGCATAGAATACGTCGGAAACGAAGGGTTCCCTCCCTTGCGCATCACCGGAACAGAACTGACCGGCAGCGAAATATCCCTCGCCGGCAATGTCAGCTCACAATACATATCCGCCCTGCTGATGATTGGTACCGTCCTTCCCAAAGGCCTGCGCCTGCACTTGACGGGTGACATCATCTCCCGCCCCTACATCAACCTGACCCTGCAACTGATGCGCGACTTCGGCGCCCAAGCCGACTGGGTCTCCGAAGATTGCATCACCGTCAGCCCCGGCGGATACACGGATACCCCTTTCACCGTAGAAAGCGATTGGAGCGCCGCCTCTTACTGGTATCAGATGATGGCAATAGAAGGAATTAAAAATGAAAAAATAAAAGGGGGAGACAGAAGTAGCGCAAAAGAAAGTGAAGACAGCACGAAGGAAGAAGCGCACACGGCAGAAATCGAACTGCTCGGTCTCTTCGCCCACAGCTATCAAGGCGACAGCCGCGGCGCGGAAGTCTTTACCCGCCTCGGCGTCCATACCGAATATACAGACCGGGGAGTAAAACTGACCCGGAAGGGTACTCCCGCCACCCGTCTCGACGAAGACATGGTGGACATCCCGGACCTGGCGCAGACCTTTGTCGTCACCTGCTGCTTGATGGACATCCCTTTCCGCTTCACCGGACTGCAAAGCCTCAAAATAAAGGAGACCGACCGTATCACCGCCCTCATTACGGAACTGCGTAAACTGGGTTACGTCGTGCGCTCCGAGCAAGACAGCATCTTGTTGTGGGATGGCGAACGCTGCCCGGCAGACGCTGACCCCGTCATCGCCACCTACGAAGACCACCGTATGGCCATGGCATTTGCCCCCGCCTGCCTTGTACTGCCCCAAATACGGATAAATGAACCACAGGTCGTTACCAAATCTTACCCTGCTTACTGGGAAGACTTGCAAAAGGCGGGATTTAAAGTCTGCCAAGATGCAATGCAATCTTAGAATAAAGCTTTTATTCTTAGAAATACAGCCTTTATTCTTAAGAATATAACCTTTATTCTTAGGAATAAAGGATACATTCTAAGATTAGGATGCATCCAAAGTAGTTTTATACTGCGTTCCAGGCAAGTAATGCCTGCGTCGGGTGGAAGTAATCTGCCTACCTGCAATCTGACTCATTATTTTGTCGTGTACAAAACAATGTGTATCTTTGTCCGTTCTATTAATGGAACATGTTTTTCAAGAAAAGGAAGCCCATGTGGATATTGATTATTAGCCTGATTGTCCTTGCCCTCGTGGCAGCCACAGCCGGAATTATACGCAACCGGAAACTGCAGAAGAAGATAGACCGCGGCGAACTGGACGCCATGCCCGAAGTGCAGGAAGTGGATTCCGAATGCTGCGGACAGCATGAAATCTGCGAACGTGACAGCTTACTGGCAGCCGTCAGCAAACAAATTGAATATTACGATGACGAGGAACTGGACAAATACATCGGCACCGCTCCCGATGCCTATACTCCCGAGCAGGAAGACGAGTTCCGCGACGTGTTCTACACCATGCAAGACACGGACGTAGCCGGATGGGTACGCAGCCTGCAACTGCGCGGCATAGCCCTGCCGGAGAATATCAAGGATGAAGTATTCCTCATTATCGGCGAACGTCGTCTCACCCCCCATTCCTAACACTCCACATCCAACTTTTAATTTGTAATTCTTAATTTTTAATTGAATAAATGGAGCTACTGCAATACACCTTTTTCCAACATGCCCTCATCGGCAGTCTGCTGGCAAGCATTGCTTGCGGGCTGATAGGCACATACATCGTCACCCGGAGACTGGTGTTCATCAGCGGCGGATTGACGCATGCCTCCTTCGGCGGTATCGGTCTGGGATTGTATACCGGCATTTCTCCCATTCTGTCGGCAGCCTTGTTTGCAGTTTTGTCCGCTTTCGGTGTAGAGTGGCTCAGCAAACGAAAGGATATGCGGGAAGACTCTGCCATTGCCGTATTCTGGACATTGGGCATGGCATTGGGCATTATGTTCACTTTCCTTTCGCCGGGATTCGCACCCGACTTGTCCGCCTATCTCTTCGGTAACATTCTCACGATTACCTGGAGCGACATCGCTCTATTGGGCGGGCTTGCCCTGCTGCTGATACTGTTTTTTGCACTGTATCTCCATCCTATCATCTACGTGGCTTTCGACCGGGAGTTTGCCCGCTCGCAAGGCATTCCGGTGCAGGTATTCGAATATGCACTGATGATGTTCATTGCGCTTACCATCGTGGCATGCCTGCGCATGGTGGGCATCGTACTGGTCATCTCCCTACTCACTGTTCCCCAGATGACCGCCAACTTGTTCTCGCACCGGTTCCACCGCATCATCTGGCTTTCCATCGGCATCGGTTACCTCAGTTGCCTGGGCGGGCTGATGATTTCTTTCTACTTGAATGTCCCCTCGGGTGCATCCATCATATTCTTTTCCATCATTATCTATGCCATTTGCAAGACGGGAAAAAGTTTTTGGCTATATTTGCAACGCTAAAGAAATCTATAAACACAATGGAAATCAAAATTCAGTCATTAGACCAGATTCACGAAGCCGCCCACCAGTTCATCGCTGAAATGGGTGACAATACCGTCTTCGCCCTCTATGGAAAAATGGGGGCGGGCAAGACGACTTTCATCAAAGCCGTTTGCGAGGAATTGGGCGTTTCCGACGTCATCACCTCCCCTACCTTCGCCATTGTCAACGAATACCGTTCCGACACTGCCGGCGAACTGATTTACCATTTTGACTTCTACCGCATCAAGAAGCTGGAAGAAGTGTATGACATGGGGTACGAAGATTACTTCTACAGCGGCGCCCTCTGCTTCATAGAATGGCCGGAGCTGGTAGAGGAGCTTCTGCCGGGTAATACCATCAAAGTGACCATTGAGGAAATAGAGAACGGAGAGCGGAAAGTCACCCTGGAAGACTTTGAATAACCCCTCCCCCTCTTTTTAATTTATAATTTTTAGTTCTCCATGAGCCAATACATCGTTCAAGGGATTTTTGCCGTCGCAGGCATCATCGCCTTGCTGGCAGCCATATTGGACTGGAACTGGTTCTTTACTGCCCGAAACACCCAGTTTATCGTACAAAATGTAGGGCGGCGACAAGCTCGCCTGTTCTACGGTGTATTGGGTGTCATTCTCATCGGCACGTCCATCTTCTTTTTTCTGAATACGCCACCGGTCACATAAAAACAAGAAATCGCGGATGAAGCCATGCTCATCCGCGATTTTACTATACTTTTGTACAGACTATTCTTCGTCCAAAGATTCCGTATATTCCATCTCACCTTGTACGATGAAAAGGATTTCTTCCGGATCATAGTCACCCATCTCATCCTTATGGGCTTCCTTGACAATATAGTCCACGATTTTCCCCAAATCAATCTCGATGTACCCATCCGCATCCGGCTGTGCATCAAGGATGCCGCTCTCGGAATAGTACTCGTCAATCAAATCGAGAAAATAATAGAACTCGTCGTCAGAGAACTTCTCTTTCAACTCCTGCGGCAAATAATTCTTGATGTACTCGATGGTCTTTTCATCATCGACATCATTCTGCAAAAAATCGTCTTCCATTCCCATACTTACTATTGCTTAAAGGGTTAATGTTATTGACTATTTGACGATTTACTATTTACTATTTGGCGGCGCCATGATGCCGAAAGGGTAAATCGTAAATCGTCAAATAGTACCTTATAATATCGCTTCTATCTTGGCCACGTAAGCAGATTTCGGAGCAGAACCTACCTGCTTGTCCACCAGCTCTCCATTCTTGAAGAACAAGACTGTAGGGATGTTGCGTATGCCATATTCGGCAGCCACATCACCGTTCTCATCCACGTCACATTTGCCAATAATCACCTTTCCTTCATATTCAGTAGCCAATTCATCGATGATTGGTCCCACCATCTTACAAGGGCCGCACCAAGGTGCCCAGAAATCCATAACGACCGGCTTTCCCTCTGCCAGGATTTCTTGAAAATTGCTGTCTGTAATTTCTAAAGCCATTTCTTTTAATATTAAATGTCAACTATAATTATTAATTTACTGTCAATTGCGTTTTATCAACCTTCGCTTTCGAAGCAAAGATAGTGCAAACCGAATGCAAAACAAAATGAACTTGTTCATTTTTTATGCCGAGGTGCAGCCTATCTTCGTTTTCCAACAAAGATAACTAATTAATCCTGAACTCAAGGTCCGGACGCTCTTTTAAATAAGCAATCAGTTCACGCCCCACGGAAAGCTTCACGGGACGGGAAATCAAATCGACCGTCATCTTGCTATCCTCATCTCTGACTTTGAAATAAAGCTCCGTACTGCCCGGACGTTCCTTGGTCAGTTCCGCCAGTTCAGTTATCAGAGCCTTGTTCAGCACACTCAGCGGAATGAGAATGGTTATCTTCTCAATCAGTTTCTCCTTGACGTCAGGCAACAGTTCCATGGAGGTTATCTTCAGCTCCAACTCATCCTGCCGCCATTGCTTGGGCTGGCAACGGGCTTTGATGAACAAGAAGGTACGTTCACCCAGATACCCCTGATAGGTCACCCAATCATTTCCGAAGAAAGGAAGCTCTGCCGAACCGGAATAGTCTTCAATCTTGGCTATGCCGTAAGGATTTCCATTTTTACTGATACCGCGACGCACGGCGGTCACGATGCCACCCATTGTTATTTCGCGTCCCACAAGTGCCGTCTTATCTTCCAGCTCTGCCATGTGAGTGTTGCAAACATGCTCCAGAACTACGGAATACTCATCCAACGGGTGTGCGGACAGATAGATACCTACCAAATCGCGCTCCCGGTTCAAACGGTCGAGGTCGCTCCAACGTTCCGCTACCGGTATTTCCGGAGTGGCGATATCCACCACATTCTCACCGCCGAACAAGGAGTTTGCAGCCGCAGCCTGGTCGGCCTGGTAACGGTTACCATACCGCACCAAGGTTTCGAGGAAGACCTCGTTCTTGGAATTTACGGCAAAATACTGCTCTCGCTTCAGCTCCGGGAAGCTGTCGAACCCGCCCGCCAAAGCAAGACATTCCAGATTCTTCTTGTTGCAGGCTGTCAGATTGACACGCTGCACAAAATCAAATATACCCTTGAAAGGACCATTCTTCTCGCGTTCCTCCATGATGCTCTGCACAGCACCCTCGCCTACCCCTTTCACCGCGCCAAGACCAAAACGGATATTGCCTTCCTTGTTCACGGTGAACTTCAGGTTACTTTCATTCACATCCGGCCCCAATGTATTGATGCCCATTGCCTTGCATTCGTCCATCAGTTTGGTTATATCGGTAATATTCGCCAAACTTCGGCTCATGACCGCCGCCATGTATTCGGCCGGATAGTTGGCCTTGAGGAAAGCCGTCTGATAGGCCACCCACGAATAGCAAGTGGCATGTGACTTGTTGAAGGCATAGGACGCAAACTTTTCCCAGTCGGCCCAGATTTTCTCAAGCACTTTCGGGTCGTGGCCGTTCTTTTGTCCACCCGAAATGAATTTCGGCTTCATGTGGTCCAGCTTGTCACGCAGTTTCTTACCCATCGCCTTACGCAAGGCATCGGACTCACCACGGGTGAAGTCTGCCAGCAAACGCGACAGAAGCATGACCTGCTCCTGGTAGACCGTAATGCCGTAGGTATCCTTCAGATACTTCTCCATGATGGGGATGTCATACTCGATGGGCTTGCGTCCCCACTTACGGTCGATGAAGTCGGGGATATAATCCATAGGTCCCGGACGGTAGAGGGCGTTCATGGCAATCAAGTCCTCGAAAGTGCTCGGTTGCAACTCACGCAGATATTTCTGCATACCGGCCGATTCAAACTGGAACGTACCGATGGTGCGGCCGTCGCAATAGAGTTTATAGGTAGCAGGGTCGGAAATGGATATCTTGTCGATGTCGAGTTCCAAGCCGCGGTGCAGACGTACATTGGCAACGGCTTCCTTAATGATGGACAAGGTTTTCAGTCCGAGGAAGTCCATCTTGATAAGTCCCGTATCTTCGATGACGGAACCTTCGTATTGGGTAACGAGCATCTTCTCGCCCGTCTCCTTATCATCCGCCGTGCTGACGGGTACCCAATCCGTGATGTCGTCACGGCAAATAATAGTACCGCAGGCATGCACACCCGTACCGCGTACATTACCTTCCAGCATCTTGGCATATTTCATCGTATCGCGCACCAGGGGATCGGGCGAAGCCTCCGCAGCCTGCAATTCGGGCACGTAGGCAATGGCATTGGGCAGGTTGAGTTTCTTGTCGGGAATCTTATCCGGCACGAGCTTGCACAGACGGTCCGATTCGCTCAAAGGCAGTTTCTGCACGCGCGCCACGTCCTTGATGGCCATCTTGGTCGCCATCGTGCCATATGTAATGATGTGCGCCACCTTCTCTTGCCCGTACTTCTCCGTCACCCAGCGGAGCACTTCTCCACGCCCGTCATCATCGAAGTCCACATCGATATCAGGCAAAGAGATACGGTCGGGATTCAAGAAACGCTCGAACAGAAGGTCGTATTGAATCGGGTCTATTTTCGTGATGCCCAAGCAGTACGCCACAGCCGAACCGGCAGCCGAACCACGTCCCGGTCCTACCGAAACGCCCAGCTGTGTGCGGGCGGCATTGATAAAGTCCTGCACAATCAAGAAGTATCCCGGGAAACCCATCGTCTTCATGATGTACAGCTCAAAGACCAGACGTTCCTTCACCTCGTCGGACAAGGGATCACCGTACAGTTTTTTAGCACCGTCGAATGCCAATTTTGCCAGATAGTCGGCTTCCAGCTTGATACGGTACAGCTTGTCGTAGCCCCCCAGACGCTTTATCTTGGCATTGGCGGCATCCTCATCCAGCACCACCTTGCCGTTTTCGTCCTGGGTAAACTCATCAAATAAGTCCTTTTCGGTATATTTCTGCCGATAGCCCTCTTCCGTTCCGAAATCTTCCGGAATAGCAAACGTAGGCATAATAGGAGCGTGGTCGATGGAATAATATTCCACCTTGTCCAAAATCTCCAAGGTATTGGACAAGGCTTCGGGAACATCCTCAAACAAGGCGTTCATCTCAGCCTTTGTCTTCATCCATTCCTGCTTGGTATAAAGCATTCGGGTAGGGTCATCCAGATCTTTACCCGTGCTCAGACAAATCAGGCGGTCGTGCGCTTCTGCATTCTCTTCATCCACAAAGTGGACGTCATTGGAGCAGATAACCTTAATGTCATATTTCCGGGCAAGCTCCAGCAACTTGGCATTCGCCTTCTGCTGAAGCGGATAGGCTTCGTGGTTGGCACGGGGAACAGTGGCTTTATGGCGCTGAAGCTCCAGATAGTAATCATCGCCAAACAGATTCTTATACCAGCGTACAGCTTCTTCTGCCTCTTCCAGCTGGTCATTGATAATCTTCTTAGGAACCTCGCCACCGATACAAGCCGAGCAGACAATCAGCCCCTCATGATACTTTTCCAGTTCACTGCGGTCTGTACGCGGACGCATATAGTATCCCCTTGTCCAGGCATGCGATACAAGTTTTATCAGATTGTGATACCCCTTCTCATTCTTTGCCAGCACAATCAGGTGATAGCCACTCTGGTCCGACTTCCCCCTCCTTCTTATCCATGGTTCGGCGGGCCACATACATTTCACAGCCTACAATCGGCTTGAACAGCTTGCTTTCCGCTTCTGCCATCTTGGCACGACAATCGGCAATCTCCGCTTCCTTGTCTTCACACTCTATCTCACCGCTTTCAATACCGGCAATCCTTTTCTTGAGGTCCTTTATCTCCCCCTTTGGCCCGCTGTTCTTCTTGTTGACATAGTTGGTGAACTCCTTGATACCGAACATATTTCCATGGTCGGTCACGGCAATGCCTTTCATACCATCCTTCATGGCCTTGTCAACCAGCCTGCTGACACTTGCCTGACCATCCAGAAGAGAGTATTGGGTATGGACATGTAAATGAACAAAATCTTGCATATATATCCTTTCTATTGAGAGCCTAAAATTACAACCTCTATCACAGCTAACAAAAATATTTCCCAAAAAGTTATCAACATGCACATTTCTCTCTCCAAATCCTTGTTAGATTTTCAAAATAAGCCTATTTTTGCAGATAATTTCTATCTAAATTAGCAAATACGATATACATGGGTCGATTAAAAAGATTAAAAAAGATACGCATACACCGTGAAGGAACACATACATTGGCAGGCAGCCTGGTTCTGATTCTGGCTGTCAACACTGCCCTTTACTTCGGATTGGAATGCAAAGTTCCTTTTTACGTAGTAGCGGTCATCAGCCTCATAGTATATGGCATACTCGTGAACTTCTTCCGCTGCCCCATCCGTTTGTTCGGACAAGAAACGGAGAAAGTCGTGGTAGCTCCTGCCGACGGTAAAATCGTAGTGGTGGAAGAAGTGGAGGAAAACGAATACTTCCACGACCGCCGTATCATGGTATCTATATTCATGAGTCTGGTTAATGTACACGCCAACTGGTATCCGGTAGACGGCACGGTAAAGAAGGTATGGCACCAAAACGGAAAGTTCATGAAAGCGTGGCTGCCCAAAGCCAGCACCGACAACGAGCGTTCCACCGTAGTAATAGAAACTCCGGAAGGCGTGGAGATTATGGCACGACAGATAGCCGGAGCCATGGCGCGCCGCATCGTGACCTATGCCGAACCGGGCGAGGAATGCTATATTGACGAACATATGGGTTTCATCAAATTCGGCTCCCGCGTGGATGTCTTTCTACCGTTGGGCACCGAAGTATTCGTTAAACTAGGACAACTGACTACCGGCAATCAGACTGTGATAGCCAAACTTAAATAATAAAAGAACAACAATGGCAAACTGCATTACCCGCCATATTCCAAATACTCTGACCTGCCTGAACCTATTCTCCGGGTGTATTGCTTGTGTCATGGCATTCGAAGCCAGATATGAATGGGCACTCGCTTTCATTATCTTCAGTGCCGTATTCGATTTCTTCGATGGCATGATGGCACGTGCACTGGACGCACACTCCATTATCGGCAAGGATTTGGATTCTCTGGCAGATGATGTCAGTTTCGGAGTGGCCCCTTCCCTGATTGTATTTTCCTTGTTCAAGGAAATGGACTATTCGGGCGCAATGGAAAGCTTGGCCGGCGTTTTCCCCTATCTCGCATTTCTTTTGTCCGTATTCTCTGCACTGCGGCTTGCCAAGTTCAACAACGATACCCGCCAGACGAGCTCTTTCGTAGGACTTCCCGTCCCGGCAAACGCCTTGTTCTGGGCTTCATTGGTGACGGGCGCTCACGACTGGCTGGTGAGCAGCAATTTCCATCCGGTTTATCTGTTGCTGCTGGTCTGCCTTTTCTCATGGCTGCTTGTATCGGAGATTCCAATGTTCTCACTCAAATTCAAGAATCTGTCATGGAAAGACAATAAAACAAGCTTCATTTTCCTGCTTGTCTGCATTCCGTTCCTCATCTTCTTGGGAATCTGCAGCTTTTCTGCAATCATCGTCTGGTATATACTGCTTTCGCTTATTACAAGGAAAAGTAAATAAACAAATCTTTGGCACGGTTGTTGTATTGAAGTTCGCAGAAAACGAACACATAAAAAGACATTAGCCCATGTTTCATATTTTAGGATTTTTATTCATCATCATAATTGCCATTCTGCTCATTGGCCTCAGCATTATCGGTACTGTCATCCGGAACATATTCGGATTGGGCGGACGCCGTACTTCCTCCAACTCCGGTCCCTACCAAAAAGGAAATGGTAATTACCAGCCGGGAGGGTATTCCTACAATGATAATAGACAATCGTCTGAGGAGGCACAAACTGAAGAAGGTGAAATACGTCCCCGCCACAAGAAACTGTTCTCCAAAGACGAGGGAGAGTATGTGGATTTTGAAGAAATCAAGGAGTAGGGATTAGGGATAAAGGATTAGAGATTATTTGCGCTTGGCGGCAAAGAACTCTTTCATCAGGGCGGCACATTCATCTGCCAGAATTCCTTTTACTACTTGTGTTTTGGGATGCAATGCCTGCGAGGCATAGCGCTGATACCCTCTTTTCTCATCTTCGGCGCCAAACACCAGACGCCCCATCTGTGCCCAGGCAATGGCACCGGCACACATCACGCAGGGTTCCACTGTGACATAGAGAGTACATTCATTCAGATATTTGCCGCCAAGAGTTGCAGCGGCAGCGGTAATGGCTTGCATCTCGGCATGGGCGGTGACATCCGTCAAAGTCTCCGTCAGATTATGGGCACGAGCTATGATACGGTCCTTGCACACCACAACTGCACCTACGGGAACTTCTCCCCGTTCACCGGCCTTATGGGCTTCCAAAAGCGCCTGCTTCATATAATAGCTATCGTCCAACGCCACCCCCTTTAATTTTTAATTTTCACCTCCTCATGTCGTGCTCACCGAACAAAGTAGGATAATCCTCTTCCATATTCTTATGGATAAACATGAGAATAGTCTCCCGCAGCCAACGCGACTTGTTCGTTATCTTGTATTTCTCCAGATAACGGTCTACAATCCGCTGCTCTTCCTCGCTCATCAGGCATACCATGCGCTGCTCGCGTTTCGGTTCTTCGGGCGTTGCTTTCGCACACGTTTTATCTCTCTTTCTCATATTTCCTGCAAAATTACTTTTACTTCTGTAAAAACAAAACGAACCTACGTAATTTTTATATCGGAAACACTTAAATAGCACTGAAATATTTTTTTGACCGGTAAACTTAAAGTATTTCTTAAAAACATTTTAATTTAGTAATTAAAAACGTATTTTTGGAGAGTTCTAAATTTAAAAGGTATGAAACATGTAAATTATCTTAGTTTCTTTCTACTCACATTGTTCAGTATAAGTTTTATCTCATGTAGTGACGATGACGATAATAAACTTAATACCGGCATAACCAATCAGAGTTGGACAGAGGGAAAATCCCTGGAGATCAGCCAGGATAATGAGTTGTCTGTAAGCTTCAATGCTGCAGCCAAATGGGTAGCTTCCGTCACCTCAGGAGCGGATTGGTGCAAACTGAATACGACCTCGGGTACAAAAGGACAAAGCACCTTGAAATTATCTGTAAGTACAAGTTCCACCACCGACCGGACAGCCAGAATTTCCATTAATATAGACGGCTATTCTCCTGCAAGTTTTGAAGTTACACAAAAGGGGACCAGTGTTCCCCAAACCACTGAAGATATGGAGATTAACGCAAAAGTTGATGAATATCTGAGGGAAATGTATCTCTGGAACGATGAATACAAAACGTTGAATCTTGACCATAACAAAGGCTATGAAGACTTCTTCTATGATGCATTGGGAAGTATGACTACCAATACTTTGGATAAAAAGGCTACTGCTGATGGGAAATATACTCTCTTTTCATACATACAGAAAAAAAATCCCATCGGTTCAACCCGTTCCACTCAATGGGTAAAAAAAGAACAAACCTATAGTTTCGGTATTACCGGAGCAGACGTCCGCGCAATTGGAAGTGAAGATAATTACACTATCTACTTCTTTGTACAAGGTGTTTATCCCAATTCACCGGCAGCACGAGCAGGTATTAAACGAGGTTCCTCAATCATGCAAATAAACGGAGAGAAGTTAACCATGAATAATTATTGGCAACATTACCTAGATTTACTGATACCTGCTTCGGCTTTCAGTCTGAAAATTACAGAGGAGGATATGGAGGGAGGTACCCAGGAAAAAGACATATCTTCCGAAGCCATGTACTGCAATCCTGTTCTTTTCAGCAAAGTGACAACAGAAGAAGAAACTCCAGGGCACAGGATCGGCTATCTTGTTTATTCTGGATTTGAGGCTGGATATGACCAAGAATTATTCGATGTATTCAAAGAATTCAAAAGCCAGAATATCACTGACCTAATTTTGGATTTACGTTACAATGGAGGTGGCCACGTTATATCAGCCAACCTAATAGCAACTTGTATAGCCGGCGCAAAATCTGAAGGCAAGGTGTTTACAAGCCTGAGATATAATAAAGAAAGAATGGAAAAACGCAACAATAAACGTGAGGAAGAATTGTTTGCATATTCCAACTATGAGAATCTGGCTACATCTCTATCAGCAGGTGCCTTAAACCTTCAGCACGTCTATTGTATCGTAGGTAGCGGAACAGCATCAGCCAGTGAACTTGTCATCAATTCTCTAAAGGGAATAGATGTAGAAGTAACACTTATAGGTAAAAGAACTACCGGTAAGAATGTAGGTATGGAACCAGTAGAATATACCATAAGAAATAATGTCTACGAAGTAGTTCCCATTACCTTCCAGATCTATAATGCCAAAGGTGTTGGAGATTATGAAAATGGGTTCACACCTGACATCGAAATAGATGAAAACGACCCTTACGGCAGAGGAGACGGATATTACATATACAGAGACTATGGTTCGGATAAAGAGTTCCTATATGCCCGTGCCATCCAGGAAATCACCGGTCAGGCTCCGGTACCCACAACACGCAGTGCAGAAACCCTGATGAGAGGCAAAGCCTTGAAGGTCCCTGCCATCTACCGACGAGGACATGAAGGCATGATTAAATTGCCGAAATAATGGCAATACACAATATTCTTGGAAAAGCCGGTGAAGACGCCGCTGCCAAATACTTGGAACAGAACGGTTACACCATACGTGACCGTAACTGGCGGAAGAATCACCTTGAGCTGGATATTGTAGCCGACAAAGATAAGGAACTGATTATTGTGGAAGTGAAAACCCGTAGCAATACGGATTACATTGAGCCGCAGGATGCCGTGAACTGGCAGAAAATACGACGTATTGTCGTAGCGGCCGATGCCTATATCAAGCACTTCTGCTTGGATGCACCCGTCCGCTTCGACATCATAACGGCTGTAGGCGAACCGGGTGCATTCAGGATAGAGCATCTCAAAGAAGCCTTCTATCCGCCGATGTTCTGAGAGTTGAAAATTGACAAGCAAGAGTTATTTCAATCGTAAATTGTAAACCGTAAAACCGTAAATACCATCATGGACATCGAAACCGCCCGCGAATATTGCCTCAGCAAAAAAGCCGTCACGGAATGCTTTCCGTTTGACGAATACTCGCTCGTGATGAAAGTCATGAATAAAATGTTTGCACTTATCGACCTGGAAAGCGCCAACAAGATTTGTCTGAAATGCGACCCCGAATATGCACTCGAACTGCGGGAGCACTATGTTGCCATCGAAGGTGCCTATCACTTCAACAAAAAGTACTGGAACCAGGTGTTCCTTGACGGTGACGTCGACGACAAACTGTTGAAGCAACTGATAGACCACTCCGTGGAAGAAGTATTGAAGAAGTTCACCAAAAAAATGCGTACCGAATATGAAGCCCTGCCCTGACACATTCCCGTTCCCGCTGGTGGCATTGGACGAGACGGCATCGACCAACCAATACCTCAGCCAGCTTTGCAACCAGTTGCAAGAATCCGTTGCCGAACTAACAACCGTGACTGCCGAGTTCCAAACTGCCGGTAAAGGCCAGCGCGGCAATACCTGGGAAGCTGAAGAAGGCAAGAACCTGCTTTTCAGCTTTGTACTCTACCCTTCTTTTCTGGAAGCCCGCCGGCAGTTCATCCTTTCACAAATCGTTTCCCTCGCCATTAAGGAAGAGCTGAGCAGATGGTCTGATGAAATCACCATCAAATGGCCGAACGACATTTATTGGAAAGACAAGAAAATCTGCGGCATACTGATAGAGAACGACCTTTCCGGACATCATATCAGGCGCAGCATTGCCGGAATCGGTATCAACATCAACCAGGAAGTCTTCAACAGTGATGCTCCCAACCCCGTCTCACTGAAACAAATCACCGGAAAGGAGCACGACCGTTATGAAATCCTTGCCCATATCCTAAGACGTGTACAAATCTACTACAACAGCCTCCAAATGGAGGACTTCGCCGTCTACTCCGACGAGATATCCACACGGTATGCCCGCTCCCTTTTCCGTCGCCGGGGATTGCACCCTTATGAAGATGCCAACGGCAAGTTCCTTGCCCGGTTGCTGCGTGTAGAGCAAGACGGACGGTTCGTGCTGGAGGATGAAGGAGGAAGTGAACGGGAATATCTGTTCAAGGAAGTGCAATACATTCTGTAAGAAATGCACAACCCGTGCCATCGCATTGGCAAAGTTGTGCCACCATACTGGCACAGCCTTGCCATCGTACTGGCACGACTGTGCCAATACGATGGCACAAACATAAGTCCATAGCAGTGTACTACTGCCTTACTTCAAACTTTACTTCAGTTCCTTTCAGAAAGGGGGGAAGCAAACTTTACTTTAACCGGCCCCTCTCCTCCGGTAGTCTGTATATAGGCCAGCAAACGCCCGTGGTATACGCGGTGACGGTTATCGGTATAATCACTCATGTCACTGTTGTCAGAGCCTTCGAGCCCAAGCAGACGCGCCGCTCCTTCAACTGTACACGTAATTTCATTGTCGCCAAGTTTCACAACAGTACCTTCTTCGTCAACCACCTCTACGGTTATGTGCGCAGTGGCGCGGTCGCCGGACAAAATAGTGCGATCCGCCGTGGCACGGATGGCATAAGGACGTCCGGATGTCCGGATGGAATAGCTCGACAAGGCATTTCCTTCCTTATCGCAGCCCTCAGCACGAAGCTCACCAGCCCGGAAAGGAATATCCCAGTAGATGATGCCGGTCTTTTCATCATAAGGTTTCATCTCGCCTGCCACCCTGCCGTTGAGCAGCAAACGCGCCTGCGGAGCATTGGTATAACACACCACACGTATGTTCTGCCCCTCGTCATAGTTCCAGATGTCCCATGCATCGGGCGAAAGGAATACATGCTCGGGATGCTTGGGATGGACATATACCGGATATGTTCCTGCATACGTGACCGGATTCTCGCACCACAACGAAGCCCGGAAATGTCCGCGTGGCTTGGGGAAACTTCCGAAATCGAGCAAACCCGTGTACAAACCGCGGGACGGCCATCTGCCCGATTCACCCAGATAATCCGTACCGGTCCAGATGAACTGCCCGAAGATGAAATCCTTGTCGCGGACGGCATACCAGGCATCAAGCCCCGAACCCGTCTCGCTTCCATAGATAATGCGGTCCGGATAAGTGGCATGGTCTTGGTCGTAGCGGTTTTCCGTATAGTTATACCCCACCACATCCACAGCATCGGGATACTCCGTCTCGTTCGACATCACGACACCCGCCAAAGCTCCGGTCACGGGACGGGAAGTGTCCACGGCACGTACACAGGCAGCCAGACGCTTTGCTATGGTTCCGATGCGCATGGCATCGGGAGCATCCGGCTTATAGCCCCCGAACATAGGCTGGTTGATTTTAGCTCCATCAAGAACGGGATGCGAATAAGGGTCGTTCGGATAATCCACTTCATTGCCGATACTCCACAAGAAAATACAGGTATGATTGCGGTCACGACGTACCATATCGGTTACGTCCCGTTCTATCCACTCCTCGAAGAAGTCGAAAGTACCGTCATAACTCGGAGTACCCACATTCCAGCCTTGTACCCATTTGCGTTTCGGAAACTCCCATTCGTCAGAGACTTCATCCATTACAAGAAATCCCAGGCGGTCACACAGTTCATAAAGAACGGGGGCTTGTGGGTTATGGCTCATGCGGATGGCATTTACGCCAATCCCTTTCAAGTTATTCAGGCGGCGTTCCCATACCTCCGGCGGCACTACTGCACCCAGCACTCCTGCATCATGATGCAGGCATACACCTTTTACCTTCATCCAGTTGCCGTTGAGGGCAAAACCTTTGTTGGCATCAAATTCCAGCGTACGCAGTCCCACTTTGGTCTCACTGCCGTCAATGCGTTTGCCATTGGCAAGCAATTCGGTTTTCAATGTATACAGATACGGATTATCCAGATTCCAACGATGGGGTTTGGACACTTTCAAGTCAAGACTTTGCTTGGCAATGCCCTCTTTTCCATCGGCAACACGCACACAGCGTTGTGCCACCTTCTTTCCGGCAGTATCGTACAGTGAAGCCTTCAGTTCCAGTTTGTCGGAAGTTGCCTTGTGCTTCTCCACCTCTACATCGACCGCAACGACGGCTTGCTTGTCTGTCAGCGAAGCGGCATGCCAGCCCACACCCCATTGCGCAATATGTGTATCGGGAGCAGCCACCAGCCATACATCGCGATAGATGCCCGACCCCGTATACCAACGTGAATCGGCATAACGGCTATGGTCTACACGGACAGCCAGCACATTGTCGCCTTCCTTCAGGTAAGGGGTCATGTCGTAAAGAAACGATACATAGCCGTTGGGGCGCCTGCCAAGCAGATGCCCGTTCAGGTAAACCTCGCTCCGGTTATATACCCCTTCGAAATAGATATAATGACGTGTTGCGTTGTCTTCAACCCTGAAGTGTTTGCGATACCAGCCTATCCCACCCGGCAGGTACCCGGTGCAACTGGCCAGTGTGGGCGACAATTGCCCCTCTATGGACCAATCGTGTGGCAAAGAAAGCTTCCGCCATGCGCTGTCGTCATAGTCAGTCCGGACAATAGCCGAGTCGTCCGTCAGCCGGAACAGCCATCCGTCATTGAACTTTGCGGCATCGCCAAATGCCACCTGCGCCTTTATCGGAGCAACGGCCAGCATTGCCAGCAAGAAGACAAGAGCAGTCCTGTTATTCTTAAAATACATTTTCATATAGATTTTCTTTGAAGTTAAACTAATTCTTTACTTCAGGCTATACACCACGGTTGTCACACTCTTGGCTTCCAGAATCACCTGCTTGCCTGCCGCCACCGTTCCTTCCACCAGATTCTTGCTACCGGTAGTTGTATAAGTAGCTATTGACTTCGCTTCATTGCTCCATCCCACATGCGTTTCACCTAAGCGAACCGCCTTATCAGACATGTTTGTATAGACGGCCACTACCTTATCCCCCTCGGGAGAAAGCCAGGCGGAACCGAAAAAAGTACGCGATTCGTTCAAGTCGAGGGCAATACGGCGGTATCCCGGACGGATAAAGCGGCTGTAATTGCCCAGTACCCAAAGAGTGGCAGTAGCCTGATAGCTTCCCTCCTGCTCTATATCACCATACTCGCCACCGGCAGGTACCAGCGAAATCAAGAGAAAACGGTTCTTATGCCCCCAACGGGAAACATCCATCGATGTCCAGTAACTCCAGGAAGACACCCCAGCCACAGTGAGGTCATTGTGGATGACCTTCGACATGTAGAAAGCGATATCCATCTCAGAAGCCTGCTCGTAGCCCACGAATTCGGAACTGCTGTAATTATCGCCCAGCATACTCCATTCACTCTGCCAAACATCCAGATTATACTGACCGGCAGCCTGGGCCACTTGCTTGCGCACGTTGCGCATACCGTCCCATGTGCCGTCAGTCCAATAGCTGTGTCCGCAAATGAGATTCTTCACGTGTGCCAAGTCACCCACGTAGGCGGAAGAGCCGGGTGTAAAGAAAGCTGAGAATACATTACTACGGTTGGCATCGCCTTTCACTTTATACAGATACTCCCAATCACCGGATTCGCCCAAGAGAATGTCTGTGGAAAGCCCCCGGGCATCCAACGACATATCCAGCTCGCGTGCCAGTGCAGCCACTTCGTCATTGGTCCAGCCACTGCCCTCCTGACCGCTGTCCCAGTTGTACTGCGGCTCGTTGACGGGCGAGATATGGCTTATGTGATAGCCTTCACCGGTATAACGGGCCGCTACATCGGCCATATATCCTGCAAAGTCACCATAATGCTCCGGTTTCAGATTGGAAAGTCCCCCTCTGGCGGAAAATCCTTTTCCATTATAGGTGTACTGCACAGGAGGTGTATTGCTGAAAAGAACGAAATTGTTACATCCCAGCTCCTTGGCACGGTCCATGAAGTAACGTTGTCCCTCGCAACGGGTCCAGTCGTACGTCAAGTCATCCGTAAGATAGGATTCCGCACGACGGGATTTATCCTCGATGCCGCTGGCTTCACCTTGCGCGGCACTGCCGCCACCAAGATTCACCCGCCATTGGGAAAGGCCGATTCCTTTCGGCTTGCCGCCCACAATCTCTGAAGAAAAAAGCAGTTCCGTAATCCCCGCACGGTGCGAAGTCCATGACTTGCCCACAAAGGCAGGCGACCAACAGTCCGAAGCGCCAAAGCCGGCTATTGTCTGGAAAGTCTGTCCGGCATCGATGCTCACCAGTTTCTCTACGCTGTTTGTAATGTCCGGACCCTCAGGAGTGTCTGGAGTATCCGGCGTAACGGGAGAATCGTCGCTGCAAGCCATTGCGGTAAGCAGTGCCGGAAGAATAAAAATGTGTCTCAAATTCATGATATTATTTTGGATTAAAAAACTGCCGCGGATAATCCATTGCAAACTATCCGCGACAGAATATAAAGACCTATTGAATAATCAGTTCCTGCAACAATCTGTTTTCATCAGAATGTGTTTAATTCCAACCCGGGTTCTGGGTAATGGAACCGTTGGACATCGTGATTTCGTACAAAGGAATGGGGAACACCATGTCGCGGTTTTCATTGAAAGTGATGCCTTTGTCACTTGCTTCACCTTGATTTTCCCACTCAAGAGCGTCACGGGTAGCCTCTTCAGTGTTCCACTTCACAAAGGAACCGTTCGGTCCCAGGATATTGCTAATCATCTTTTTACCATTTGTATCAGTCCAGCGGCGGATATCATACAGACGGTTCTGCTCGAAAGCCAATTCCAAACGGCGCTCCAGGCGAATGGCACTTTGCAATGCCTTTCCACTTGCCGTAACGTCATCCAACTTGGCACGTCTGCGCACCTGATTGAGAGCATCACGGGCAGAAGCGTCATCACCCAGTTCATTGCAAGCCTCAGCATACATTAAAAGGACATCGGCATAACGCAGAATGCGGTGATTCAAAGGACTCTTGTCCGTGGCGTAAGCCGTTGCATCGCCTTGAGCACGATATTTCATCGGCAGGAAATACTTGCGGATGATACGCGCAGACTTATGGTCAGCGGGATTGATAATATAGCAATTGGGGTCCCAACCATATTTATCAAGATATTCCTGATACTTATTCAACGCTTTGCTTGCGTCAATGAAATCTTCGAATTGGTCTTCGCCAGCAATTTCTGTACAGCCCGACTTGATTATTGTCCATTTCAAACGTTCCGTATCACCGGCCTCAATATAAGCTTGCTCCAAATTTGCCGTAGGCTGACACCAGCTCCAACCATCACCAGGACCATTACGGGCACCGGTTACCGTAGCAAGCGCCCCTCCTAAGCCCAAAGTGGGATGATATTCATACTGGATTTCCAGAAGGCTCTCCGCACTGTTGTCATAGTCGACATTCCATACCTGCCCGAAATCGGGAAGCAATTGGTATTCGCCTTCATCTATCACAGTCTTCAACACATCATGGGCAGCCTGCCATTTCTCCTGATAGAGGTACACTTTACCCAATAATCCTAAAGCGGCGCCACGGGTAGCATGCCCTACTTGCGCAGTACTGCGTTGCGGCAGTATTTCGGCAGCTGCCATCAGGTCATCCTCTATGAATTTGTACACGGCTTCTGCCGTAGCACGTTCTGTTCCCTCCACTTCTTCCGGCATTTGGAAACTGGTCATCAAGGGCACCCCGCCAAAATTTCTCACCAGTTCGAAGTAATAGTAGCCACGCAGGAAACGGGCTTCTGCCACCAGACGGTCTCTGGTTTCTGTCTCTTGGGTTTCGAGAGCCGCAATGCGATCTATGGCTATGTTACAACGTAAAATACCTTTGTAACGGTACTGCCAAAAATTGGAGATAGGGCCATTGCTGGCACCGTTTCCCTGATAATGCGCCAATGAGATATAATCACTCTGAGACTGAGAGGTATTCCCCATCCAGGCATCATCTCCACACATTTCGGAAAGTAACCACACGGTGTTGATTTGCCACCATCCTCCATATGTCATGGCCTGATAACAGCTCGTGACTGCGGATTCACACTCTTCTATGGACTTATAATAAGTGTCCACGTTCAATTGCCCGCGTACGTCTTCCGTCAGGAAGTCCTCGCAAGAGGTAAACACCAGCGAAGCAATCAGAACTACTATTGTAAATATTCGTTTCATGGATAATCAAGAATTAAAATTTGAAGTCAATGCCAAACAAGAATGTTCTCGGATTAGGATAAGCCACGTTGTCAATACCGGTATTGATGGCACTGCCAGAGCTGTCGGTAGTACCGTCAACCATCGGGCGTTCGGGGTCCATTCCCGAATAACCGGTAATGGTAAACGGATTCTGTGCAGAGAAGGAAAGACGCAAGTCAGCACCTCCAACCCATTTCTTAGGAAGCGTATAGCCTATCTGCAACAGCTTGCAACGCAAGTAGGAACCATCTTCCACATAGAAACTGGAAACGCGGCTATAGTTCAGGTTCAAGTCATTGCTCGACAAACGGGGAATATCATTGCCGGTACCCTCTCCATGCCATGCTTTCTCCAGTGTACCTGCCCAAACATTCTGTCCGCCTGAACCGGAGTACCGTCCTTTGGTGACATTGTAAATATCATTACCGAACGTACCATAGAAATTGGCTGCAAAATCAATGTTCTTATAACGCATACCAATATTCAGACCCATCATTAAATCAGGATAAGGATTGCCGATATAATCTTTGTCATTGGCATCGAGCACTCCGTTATGGTCCCGGTCCTTGAAGCGGATGTCTCCCGGTTTTGCATTGGGCTGAATCAGTGTTCCGTGTTCGTCAGTGTGCGCATACACCTCTTCCCAATTCTGGAACAAGCCATCGGCCACGTAACCGTAGAAACGGGAGATAAAACCACCATCTTCGTTACGGATAATCTGGTCGCTATTGAATCCACCGACATTGATAGGACCGTCGCCCGAGAACTTGATGGCCTTGTTGCGCACGGCAGAAAGGTTCAGACCAAGATCGTAAGAGAAATCCTTGCCGATTTCATCGCGCCAGGTAAGTCCCACTTCCCAACCGCGGGCCTGCATACTACCGATGTTCATCCAAATCTGGCTGTTCCAGTTATCATATCCCAAAGAGAGGATGTTCTGTTTCTGGTAAAGCATGTCAATGGACTTTTTCTGGAAATATTCGAATGTTACACCCAAACGTGAATCAAGGAATGACATATCCACACCTACGTTCCAATCTTCCACAGTCTCCCACTTCAACTGGTTGTTACCTACTGTAGACACGAAGTAACCATTTGCCAACGTATTGCCATAATAGTATTGGGTTTCGCTCAACAAAGTAAGGGTAGCATTATTGTTAATATTCTGATTACCTACACGGCCCCAGCCTCCACGAAGCTTCAGGTCACTGAAGATGTCCTGGTCCTGCATAAATGCCTCACTGATGACACGCCAGGAAGCGGAAACAGACGGGAAGAGGGCATATTTGCTGCCCTTCGGGAAACGGGAAGAACCGTCAGCACGAAGAGATGCCGAAATATAGTAACGGTTATCGTAATTGTACATGACACGACCCAGGAAAGAGACCAGCGTATTGTAAGTGGTTTCACCGTTGGCCTCATCCGTACCCTGCTGTCCGGCATTCACTTCCTGCATCTGGTCCAGATTATTGGGAACATTATCACGCCGTGCCTGAGTATTGTACCATGCAAAACGTTCGGCAGTAAAGCCAGCCATTACATTCAAGTTGTGCTTTTCAGCGAAAGTGTCCATGTAAGTGGCTGTATTCGTCCAGTTCCAGTCAAACCACTCCTGATTGCGGCGGGTGATTTCGTTCAAGTCTTGTTTCTCCAACGGATCCATATTGAACTTCGGAACGAATGAATCAGAACGGCGATAGTGTGCATTGGCACCGAACTGGGTGCGCAACGTCAGCTTTTCTATCGGGTTTACCTGCAGATAGGTATTCAGAATGGCACCCAACTCGCGAGAATGAGCATTGCTACGGGCAATTGAACCGGCGGGATTCCACTCCTGGTTGTTGTAAGAGCGTTGATAGTTGTTGTACTCATTATCCTCCCATTGGTCCTGCGGACGGAATACCGGAGTTGTCGGGTCCATAGCCATGGCTGCCGAGAACTGGTTTGGGGTATCATCCCATGATTCGACACGTGGAGCAATATCAACTCCCAATTTTACATACTTATTAAATGTATATTCAGTATTCAGACGGATATTTATCTTATCCCAATAACCTACATCAAACTGTGAGTTGTTACGATAATAGCCCACGCTAAAGTTATAAACAAACTGTTCTGAGCCACCGGCAACACTAAGTGAATGGTTCTGCACCAAAGCTGTTTTATTGACTACAGTATCCCACCAGTCTGTACCACCGGGATTGGTCGTAGCACCCGTATCGTTCCAGATAGAAGAAAGGCCATCATTCGTATAACGGGTATTGAACACTTCTTTATATTCAGCCGCACCGGCAATATTAGGTTTGGCCACGGTCTGGAAACCAACAGAAGAATTCCAATTGATGCGGGCTTTACCAGTCTTACCTTTCTTTGTAGTAATCAGGATGACACCGTTTGATGCACGCGTACCATAGATAGCGGCAGCCGAAGCATCTTTCAATACTTCCATGGAAGCAATATCGTTACTATTCAGAAAGTTGATATTGTCACCTACCAGCATACCATCCACTACATACAGCGGATTCGTACCGTTTACGGTAGTTACACCACGAATCAGCACCTTCGGAGTAGCTCCAGGGCCACCACCACTGGTGACTTGTACACCATTTACCTTACCCTGCAAAGCATCCATAGCATTACCGGTCACGGTTTCAGTGATTTCATCGCCTTTTACTGTAGCAATAGAACTGGTCAAATCGCTCTTTTTCACAGCACCATAACCGATAACCACCACTTCATCCAGTAATTCCGCAGCCTCCTTCAGTACCACGTTAATCGTAGTACGTCCACCTACAGCTATTTCCTGAGACTCAAAACCAATAGAAGAGAATACCAACACTGCATTCTTGTCTACATTGGGTAATGTATAATCACCGTCGATACCGGTAATTGTACCCGTACCGGTACCTTTCACTTGAACTGTAGTTCCAATCAACGGCTGCTGGTCGGTGGCCGAAGTCACCACACCCTTAACCGTTATCTGCTGCGCATAACCGCAAAGGCTTATCAGCGCAAGACATAATAATAGAATTTGCTTTTTCATATCTTAAATCTAATGTTACTTTTTAATTAGCAGGAACAATCTTGCCGCGACCCAAATGCGCGTCAAACTCAAAGCGGTAGTTGCCGGTCACCGTAACCGTAGGCTTCATCCAGTTGTCACCTACCATCGAGCCGTCTTCCCAACGCTGATTGGTGCCTTCCCAATTAGGATTCACATCCCCTTTCTTACTGAAGTAACCAAACTTCTCTACATTCTGAGAGTCGTCACACCGCCATTCCACATGATCCCACCATCCGTCGGGATGATAATTGGATATGATGAAGTTCATTTCTTCACCGGCTTCCAGCGTCCAAGTTCCATTTTCCGGATAATAGAAAAGATGAGGATTATTTTTATCCTGGGCAAACAACTGATTTCCCGCATCCTGAGGAGAACCTCCCCAACCGATATAGAAATCAATGAACGATTCCCCATTCTCCCAACGGTCAAAACAAGGCTTTCCATATTCATATTTCATCGGATTTGTAGCCTCTGTCACCGAGTACGTGCGCATACTATAAGTAGACTCTTTCACATTGATGTCTATTTCATAATAAACACCAGCCTCATCCAAGACAATAGGTTTAGCCGTTTCCGGGTCATCCGTCAGTTTTGTATTATCCTCCGGATCAAGGCCAAAACAGATAGGAGTAAAGTCTGTCTTTTGCGGTAAGAAGAAAATTTCCGTACCGGCAGCTTTATTATAATAACGTGCACGATATTGGTACTCGCCCGTATGGTTAATCACCATCGGTACACCGAAAATATCACTGTTCAATTCCTCTACGGTTGCCACATCGGCCAGATACATTTTGGGGAAGTCAGGCATTTCAGATACACTGATGGTACTATTGGTCACTGTCTGATTGCCTCTGGCATCCACAGCCGTCAAAGTCACATCGTAACTTTTCACCTCATTAGGCAGAATAATCTTCTCCGTAAAGCTCAAAGTAGATTGCCCGCCAGCCTCTATACGGCGGCTTTCAAAACCTTCTACCCCAGGAATCTCAATGAGTACATAATCCAGTATGCGGTCATCTTTCACCGTGAAATTCAGGTTGAACTTTGTTTCATCCTTTATCAGTACGGTAACCTCCTTACCAGGGGCAATTGTAAATGTAGGATTCTCAAAGTCCCCATCCATCGTTATCAACACATCCTGCGACACTTCACGCCCGCCCACATCTGTTACGGTCACTTTCACGGTGAAGCGTTCACCGATTTCATCACGCTTGAGGTCATAAGAATAGCTCAACTCATACTCCGTTTGGGGAGCTCCATAGATTTCGACCAAATCAATGGTCTTGTTCAGATAAAGATCGGCACATTGCAGATTGACGGATACAATTCCATCCTGGTCAGCCAACGAACCCTCAATGGTAAAACGATGGCCGGCACCGGATTCAATATGATCCGTCACCAATGTCATTGTCGGAATCTGCCCGTCTACATCAGAGTATCCGTCATCGTCACTACATCCAGTAGTCCATAAAGCCAGCGATAATAACGCCCAGAAAGTGGCGTTAAAGAAATGCTTCTTCATAAATATTATTATTAAAGTTAAACAAAAAAGTACATTTTGTTCCGATTTATAATAATCGGCAATGCAAACATATGCCAATTTTCGATTCAACAGCTGTATAAATCTTGCAGAGAAGGCATATAAATCTGTCAATGCACGATTTGTGCACATCATCTAAAGATTTTATTTGTACTTTTGACTCATGCAATGAAAAACGACCCGTTATGAAGAAGATTCTACTTTCCATTTTCCTATGCCTGCCATTCCTGCTATCCGCGCAGCCATATACCATAAAACATCTGAGTATCCGTGAAGGGCTGTCCAACAACCATGTGGTAAGCATAGCCCAAGACAAACGGGGCTCTCTATGGTTTGCCACAGAAGAGGGTTTAAATAAATTCGACGGAATACGCTTCCTTACCTATTATAAAGAAGAAACAACCGGCAAGCAAAGCATCACCGGCAACGAACTGAACTGTCTGCTGGACGATCCCGTCGACTCCATCTTATGGATAGGAACCCAGCGTGCCGGAATCAATGCATACAATTATGCCAACGATTCATTCATCACTTACAGACACAACGAAAACAACCCTAAAAGCCTGGTTACGGACGACATTACCAAAATCATTGCCGCCTCCGACGGTAACCTATGGATTTGCACCTATTGGAAAGGCGTGGACTATTTTGACAAGCAAACCGGGCAATTCACCCATTACAATACCGAAACCGTACCGGGTTTTGCAAGCAACCATATCTGGTCTGCCATAGACGGTGGTAACGGACTACTCTATATCGGGCATGTGGACCGGGGATTCAGTATACTTTCCATAAAAGACAAGACAGTCAAGAACTTCACACACGAGCCGCAAAACCCCAACAGCCTGCCCGGCAACGAAGTGACATGTGTCTACAAAGACAAAAGCGGAAACATATGGATAGGAACCGATAGAGGAGTGGTACTGTTTAACCCGGAAGCGGAAAGTTTCATCCCCTTCGACGACAAAACCAACTGCATATCGCACCGTGTATATGATATACACCAACTGGATGACAACAGACTTTGGATAGCCATGGAATTCGGCGGCATTGCCGTAGTGGATTTGTCCCAACAGCTTTTCCGTTCGTCGGACCAGATTCATGCGCTTTCTATCCGGGAGGGAGACGATGAATACGGCTTGTCCAACTCCAGTATCCGTTGCCTGCTCCAAGATTCCTTCGGTAATGTATGGGCAGGTTCCTGGGGAGGCGGCATCAACTTCATAAAACGCGAGCCGTCACTCTTCAGCACTTATAAATATTCTCCTTTTCCATCCACCAACAACAGCCTGAACAGTAAAATAGCCTCCGGTGTCTGTATGGACAAAGCCGGTAACCTCTGGATAGGAACCGATGGAGGAGGAATCAACGTATTCAACAAGGGAAGACGAATAGCCATATACAATGCTGACAACAAGAAATTCAGAAGCAATACGGTGCAGGCAGCCTTGTGCGACTCGAAGGGAGGATTATGGTTCGGACTTTTTTATGGAGGAATAGCCTACTACAACCCCAAGAGCCAAAGCTTCCGGCAGATTTTCTCCGAAGACAAGTCACGCACTGACGTACGTTCCTTTCATGAAGACAAGCAGGGAAACATTTGGGTCGGAACCAGCGAAGGCGTCTATCTTATAGATTGTGACAGCAAGACAATCAAGGCACACTACAATCTGGAGAACAATCTGGCCCGCTGTGTGCTGAAGGATTCCGAAGACCAAGTATGGGTAGGATTCTTCGGAGGAGGCCTGGGCCTCTATGACCCTCAACTCCAAAGCATCCAGCTCTTCAACGTCCTGGCCAAATTCCCCTCCAATACCATCAATGCTCTCTACGAAGACAGCAGAAAGCGGTTGTGGGTGGCCACGGGTGAAGGTTTGGTATGCTTCCCCTCCCTGACAGACAGAAACTACAAAGTATACCAACGTGAAAGCGGACTGGCTAACACCCACATACAAGCCATCGGTGAGGACAAGGCAGGAAATATTTGGGTGAGCACCAACAAAGGTATCAGCTGTCTTGTGGACAGTAAAGACATTTTCTATAACTACGACTATCACGACAACCTCCCCATGGGAAGCTTCAGTCGGGGCAGTGTAGCCTACGGACAAGACGGTAACTTTTACTTCGGCTCTATAAACGGTCTGTGCTACTTCAACCCGGAAGTTGTATTGCAGGAACGCAAATCACCACCCGCATTCATCACCAACATTGAAATTACCGACCCGCTGAACAAACCGGAAAACGGACAGAGCACCATTGCATTAAACGGACAGAAGAACGTGCAACTGAAATATACACAGAATAGTTTCAGTATCCGGTTCAACATCCAGAACTATGCCCTGGTCAACCAAGTGGAATATGCCTATATGCTGAAAGGACTCGAGAACTCCTGGTATACGCTTACAGACCCCAATAATGTCACCTTTCGTAATCTTCCTCCCGGGAAATACCAGTTCCAAGTGAAAACGCGCATGCGCAACCAAGCATGGTCGGACGCAACCACCTCATTGAACATCCGCATCGCCCCACCCCTTTGGCTTACTTGGTGGGCAAAGTCATTCTATATCCTGCTGTCCCTTATCATCCTTTTCTCTATACTCTATGCCTACAAGAAAAGACTGGATGCTGAAGCACTGTACCAACTGGAGAAGCAGAGCCACGAACACGAGCAGGAACTGAACAACGAACGCCTGCGCTTCTACACCAACATCACCCATGAACTGCGCACCCCGCTTACGCTGATACTGGGTCCGCTGGAAGACATACAGAAAAGTGATACACTATCCACCAAAGACGCACAGAAGATATCCGTCATTCACCAAAGTGCCATCCGGCTACTGAACCTCATCAACCAGATATTGGAGTTCAGAAAGACCGAGACCCAGAACAAGAAACTCTGCGTGAGCCGGGACAACCTCGTACCCCTTATCCGCGAGATAGGCCTGAAGTACAAGGAACTGAACCGGAAGCCAGCCGTCGATATCCGGCTGGTGGTGGAGAAAGAGCATATGCCTATATACTTCGACAAGGAAATTATCCAGACCATCCTGGACAATCTGATATCCAATGCCCTAAAGTACACGGAAAAGGGTAGCATCAGCATCGGTATCCGACAGGTGGAACGTGCCGAAGTGAACTATACGGAAATCCGGGTCAGCGACACGGGATACGGTATCAAGCCGGAGGCACTACCCCACATATTCGACCGTTATTACCAGGAAGGCGGCAAACACCAGGCTTCGGGTACCGGTATCGGACTTTCTCTGGTGAAAAACCTCGTAGCCCTACACGAAGGGGAAATCCGCGTAGAGAGTGCTCCCAATCAAGGTAGTACCTTCTACGTCAGCCTGCTTACCGACAACAGTTACCCGCAGGCACTGCATGCCGATTCGCAGGAAAAGGAAAGCAACGTCCAGCATATAGAAGAGGCACAAGTAAATCAAGTTTCATCCAGCGACAAACCCATATTGCTGGTAGTGGAAGACAATCCGGACATCTGCGACTATATAGCCGAATCCTTCTCCGACCACTTTGAAGTAAAGACTGCCGCCAACGGAAAGCTGGGCAAGGAAAGCGCCCTGAAAGAAATACCTGACATCATCGTCAGTGACATTATGATGCCGGTAATGGACGGAAACGAGATGTGCCGTGAGCTGAAAAAAGACGTGCGCACCAGCCACATACCCATTATACTGCTGACAGCCAAAGACTCGCTGCGCGACAAAGAGGAAGGCTACCAGGTAGGTGCCGACTCCTACCTCACCAAACCGTTCAGCGCCAGCCTGCTGCATAGCCGTATAGAAAACCTGCTCCAGTCGCGGCGCAACCTGGCAAACCATTTCAGCGCCAATGCCGCCATAAGCAATAAAGCGGCTGTCATTACAGAATCGCTCAACAAGCTGGACAACGAGTTTATCCACAAGATAAACCAGCTGATAGAGGAACGGCTTTCTTCAGACAAAATAGACATCAGCTATCTTTCGGATAAAATGTGCATGAGCAATTCCACCCTCTACCGCAAGATGAAAGCGCTTACCGGACTTTCCACCAACGAATATGTCCGCAAGATAAGGATGAAACACGCCGAGCAATACCTGCTGGAAGGCAAATACAACATTTCGGAAATAGCATTCAAGGTAGGTATAAACAATCTGTTCTACTTCCGGCAATGCTTCAAGGAAGAATTCGGCTGCATACCTTCGGAATATCTGAAGAGATTAAAAGAGACCGGAGAGAAATAAGAGACAAACAGCCCCTTCCTATTAGTCGGAATGCGGACAGCTATTTCAGCTCCAGCTCCATCTTCTTTATCTTTTCCAGCGTATTGCCTGCTTCCATGGAGGGGAATACCTGAAGCACGCGTTGCAGGTATGCCTTAGCCTTGCCGTAGCTATTGGTGAACACGTCTGACAATCCGTTGCGATAGCGTGCATACTGCATCCTTGTGGGGGAAGTTATCTTTTTATAGTCTTCTTCGAGCTTCTTCTTATCCTTCTCGGCTTGGAGATAATAATAATTTCCTAAGAAAATATTGGCTTGGAGATTGTCGGCATCCAGCATCAATACCTTTTCATAGGTTTTTAAGGCATCTTTCTCCTTTCCCCGCATCATCTCCATTTCAGCACAAGAGACAAGTGCAGGTACGTCTTCGGGATGACGCTGCAAGAACTCCTTATAGAAGAGGTAGGCTTTATCGTAATTCCGCATTTCCTTGTAGTGCACAGCCAGCACATCCGCAAGACGGGGAGCCACCTCACTGCTCTTGTCCACATTGGTCCAGTAGAACATTTCCGTCCTATCCTCACCGGCATTTGCCGCCTGGCGAAACAAACTCACCGCATAGTCATCTTTACCCTCGGAAAGTGCATCGGACACTTTCGAAAGCAACTCATCTGCCGACTGTCCCCAGACAGACAGCGGACACATCAAGAACAAGGAGAAAAGCAACGTTAAGGTTTTCATTTTTAGTGTATATATATAGTTTAACAGCCCAATCAGTCTCATAGAAATCTACCTACAAAACTACGCATTTTTACGGTAACCATCAATAGTTGAAAGTAGAAAAATAGTTAACTTTGCCGACCTTAATGAATTAAATAATATAAATGAAGCCCAGAGACAGACAAATACTGCAAATAGCCTTACCTTCCATCGTATCGAACATCACCGTGCCGCTGCTCGGCCTGATTGATGTAGCCATCGTCGGCCATCTGGGTTCGCCCGCCTACATAGGCGCCATTGCCGTAGGTGGCATGCTGTTCAACATTATCTACTGGATATTCGGTTTTCTGAGGATGGGTACCAGCGGAATGACCTCGCAAGCATTCGGCAAGCGGGATTTACCGGAGGTGGTCCGCCTGCTGTTGCGTTCCGTGAGCATAGGCCTGGCAGTCGCGTTCTGCCTCATCCTGCTGCAAACGCCTATCAGGCAGGGAGCCTTCCTTCTCATCCATCCTACGGATGAAGTCAAAGAAATGGCAACGTGCTATTTCCATATCTGCATTTGGGGGGCACCTGCCATGCTGGGGCTATACGGACTGACGGGATGGTTCATCGGCATGCAGAATTCGCGTATCCCCATGTATATAGCCATCACACAGAATGTGGTCAATATCATTGCCAGCCTCGGACTGGTTTATCTGTGTGGGATGAAAGTAGAAGGAGTAGCTTTGGGGACGTTGATTGCCCAGTATGCTGGCTTCCTGATGGGCATTGTCCTTTGGATGCACAACTACGGCAGGCTGAAAAGATTCTGGGAAATTAAAAATTATAAATTAAAAATTAAAGGGGGAGAAGGGGCAGGTATCTGGGAGAAAGGGGCGATGTTCCGGTTCTTCCAAGTGAATAGGGATATTTTTCTGCGTACTCTTTGCCTGGTGGCAGTCACGTTGTTCTTCACTTCGGCGGGAGCTTCGCAGGGAGAGATTATTCTGGCGGTCAACACGCTGCTGATGCAGCTCTTCACCTTATTCTCGTATGTAATGGACGGCTTTGCCTACGCTGGCGAAGCCTTAAGCGGCAGATACATAGGCGCACGCAACCGGGAAGCCTTTACAGACACCGTCCGGCACCTCTTCGGATGGGGAGCGGTGATAGCGGTTCTCTTTACATTGGTTTATGCGCTGGGAGGCAATGCCTTCCTCGGACTATTGACGGATGACAAAGAAGTGATAGCTGTTGCCGACACCTATTTTTATTGGGCGCTTGCCGTGCCCGCCGTCGGGATAGCCGCCTTCATCTGGGACGGCATCTTCATCGGCGCCACCGCCACGCGAGGAATGCTCCTCTCCATGGCAGCGGCAGCTGTCAGCTTTTTTATCTTATATTATGGGCTGCATCCCGTCCTGGCAAACCATGCCCTATGGCTTGCTTTCCTCACTTACCTGCTGATGCGGGGAGTGGTGCAGACAGGCTTGAGCCGGGAAGTCATCCGACGGGCATTTCCCAGCAAGAAGGAACCTGCTTGGCGTGAGGGGTAGGCTATGAACAATTTCAAGGGAAAAAGCATTATCTTTGTATCGCTATGACTGATATAAAATATGGATTCCACCCTCCAGAACAAGGCGTCAGGTAGCCAGTATACGGTGCCAAACAAGTTTCAACTTTTGGCACCATCGGTTTCAATGCGAGAAACTGACGGTTTCAAGTAGTGAAACCAACAGTATCTCGGAATGAGACTGACGGTATTTGCATTTGGAACCAAGTCACTCATAGCAAGAGTAATGACTTATACAAAATTGTTATGGCAGAAAAGAATATAGTTCAAGAGACATTTCCCGTATTGGGAATGAGTTGCGCCTCATGCTCCGCACGGGTAGAAAAGACGCTGAACCATCAGTCAGGTGTCAAGAAAGCGGTCGTAAACTACGCTTCGGCAACGGCAACCGTGGAATATGACCCTACGAGCTGTTCTTCCGAGGCTTTGCAGCAGGCTGTGCAGGCGGCCGGATATGACTTGTTGATAAACCAGGACGGCAACACGCTCGAAGAGGCGGAAGAGGCCCACAACAAGAAATTCAGCGCATTGAAATTCCGCACAACCTGGGCCATCATCTTGTCTATGCCCGTTGTCATCATAGGCATGTTCTTCATGGATATGCCCCATGCCAATCCCATCATGTGGGCGTTGTCCACTCCCGTCGTATTCTGGCTGGGGCGGGGATTCTTCACCAGCGCCTGGAAACAATTGCAGCATGGCAGCGCCAATATGGACACACTGGTAGCCATCAGTACGGGGACCGCCTATCTGTTCAGCCTGTTCAACATGCTATTTCCGGACTTCTGGCTATCCAGAGGCATCCATCCGCATGTATATTTTGAGGCGGCAAGTGTCATCATAGCCTTTATCCTGCTGGGCCGCCTGCTGGAAGAAAAAGCGAAAGGAAACACCTCAACCGCCATCAAGAAACTGATGGGGCTCCAACCCAAGACTGTGACCATCATTGTGGATGAAGGACACGCTGTCCCTCACTCTTCCTTTGAGCGCGTTATCCCTATCGAGCAGATTCGCCCCGGAGACATCGTCCTGGTGAAGCCCGGAGAACGGATTGCCGTGGATGGCATCGTGACGGAAGGTAGCTCCTACGTAGACGAAAGTATGCTGAGCGGCGAACCGGTAGCAGTATCCAAGCACAAAGACGCCAAGGTCTTTGCAGGTACCATCAATCAGAAGGGAAGTTTCCGCTTCCGGGCAGAGAAAATCGGCACGGATACACTGCTGGCGAAGATTATACACATGGTGCAGGACGCGCAAGGAAGCAAGGCACCGGTGCAGCAGCTGGTGGACAAGATAGCCGGGATATTCGTGCCTACCATTATAGGCATCGCAGTGCTTGCCTTCATCGCATGGATGCTACTGGACGGAACCGGCGGATTCACCCACGGATTGCTGGCATTTGTCACGGTGGTCATCATCGCCTGCCCGTGTGCACTGGGACTGGCTACTCCTACCGCCATCATGGTAGGCATCGGCAAGGGCGCCGAAAGGGGCATTCTGATAAAAGATGCCGAAAGCCTGGAGATTGCCAAGAAGATAGACACCGTGGTACTCGACAAGACCGGAACGGTGACTGAAGGAAAACCGGTAGTCAGCAAGCTGATATGGAATACGCAGGCAATGACGCCCGGTACTGGCGCCACTGCAGGCAATGCGCTGTCGGACATTTTCTATAGTCTGGAGAAGCTCTCGGAACATCCGTTGGCAGAAGCCGTGGTGAACCACCTCAAGGAGTCGGCCTCCATAGACATTCAAGACTTTGAAAGCATCACCGGAAAAGGCGTGAAAGGACGGGCACAAGGCCGGACCTACCTCGCCGGGAACCGGAAACTGCTGGAAGAAAACCATATCGCCATCCCCCCCTCCCTGCAGGAAGAGGCAACCCGACTGACATCGGAAGCACAGACCGTCATCTGGTTTGCCGATGAAGAAAACGTGCTGGCAATAGCCGGAATTACAGACCGGATAAAGGAAACTTCCATCCGTGCCGTCAGCGAGCTGCACGCCGCCGGCATCGAAGTCCACATGCTGACCGGAGACAATGAGGCCACCGCCCGTGAGATTGCCCGCAAAGCAGGCATCGCCCACTACCAGGCCAGTGTATTGCCGCAGGACAAGGCTGCCTTCGTCAGCCGGTTGCAGGCAGAAGGCCGGAAGGTTGCCATGGTGGGCGACGGCATCAACGACAGCGCCGCCCTTGCCCAAGCCGACTTAAGCATCGCCATGGGTGGAGGCAGCGACATCGCCATGGATGTAGCCAAAATGACCATCATCTCTTCCGACCTGACCAAGATACCGGAAGCTCTCTGTCTGTCGCGTCTCACCGTCCGGACCATCCGGCAGAATCTCTTCTGGGCATTTATATATAATATAATAGGTGTACCCATTGCGGCCGGAATACTCTATCCCATCAACGGCTTCCTGCTGAATCCGATGATAGCCGGTGCGGCCATGGCATTCAGCAGTGTCAGTGTGGTGAGCAACAGCCTGCTGCTGAAACGGAAAAGAATACATGAAGGAGAAGAAAACAAAGAAGTTGAACCGCCAACAGAAACAATCATGAAGAAAGAATTCAAAGTAGAAGGCATGATGTGCAACCATTGCCGCATGCATGTAGAGAAAGCATTGAACAGTATGGAAGGCATACACGCCACCGTAACCCTGAACCCTCCGGTAGCCACCGTAGAGTTTTCGGACGGTGAAAAGACGCTCGAAGAACTGCAGAAAGTAGTGACGAAAGAAGCCGGCGACTACACACTGAAGGCATAAGTGTAGAATTCATACGGTTTTCATACAGAAAAGAAGGAGGAAATCAAAGTAAATATCTACCTTTGCGCGCTAATTTACAGATAAAGATATGAACGCAAAAGCCAAAGGATATATTTTAGGTTCCATCGCCGCAGCCTCCTACGGCATGAATCCACTGTTTGCCCTCCCGTTGTACAAGGCCGGCATGGACCCGGACTCGGTACTTTTTTTCAGATACCTCTTCGCCATCCCGTTGCTGGGCATTATGATAAAGGCGAGAGGGCGGTCATTCAAGATACAGCGGAAAGAAACATTTCCGCTCATCATCATGGGATTGCTCGTGGCCCTCTCCTCACTGACGCTTTTCCTGAGCTATAACTACATGGCCGCCGGCATAGCGTCTACACTGCTGTTCGTCTATCCCATCATGGTGGCGCTTATTATGGCCATGGTTTTCAAAGAGAAGCTGGCACTGCAAACCATCGTCTGCATGCTGCTTGCACTGGGAGGTATCGGACTGCTCTACAAGAGCGAGGACGGCAGCACACTGAGCCTGATAGGGACACTGCTGGTTTTCGCGTCTTCCCTTTCCTATGCCATATACATCGTGGGCATCAACCAGACATCGTTGAAAAATGTGGCTACGCTTAAAGTCACCTTCTATGTCCTTCTCTTCGGCCTATCGCTTTTTGTGGCACGCCTGCTCTATTCCGGCGTACTGAACACACCGGACCAGTGGTATCTGTGGGCCAATCTGCTTGCATTGGCTGTCTTCCCCACCGCCATATCCTTCCTCTGCACTACCGGTGCCATCCAATATATCGGCTCCACCCCGACCGCCATTCTCGGCGCATTGGAGCCCGTGACAGCCATCTTCTTCGGAATAGCCGTCTTTGGAGAAAGCCTGACAGTCAGAGAAAGCTTCGGACTGGTGATGATTATCGTAGCCGTAACGTTCGTCATCGCAGGAGGCAATATTACAAGCCAACTGGTCCGCTTCAGGAAACTGTTCCCAAGACTCCCGATAAGAAGCAAAAAAAGAAACTAATCCTATAAAACCATCATCAACCATGAAGAAAAGTCTCTACCTGCTTTTACTGCTGTTGTTTCCTATCGGGCTGCAGGCTCAGTCCGAGGTTATCGTACTCCGCCCGGATGAAGGCAAAGCCGAAGTGAACGAAGCCGAATATACCAGAATTTTCCTGGCCGGCACCATCGACATGGGCAAAAGCATAGACTGGCAAAAGGCAACCTGCGACTGGTTCCGCGCACGCCCCCAAGGTAAATACATCCTATACAATCCCCGAAGGGACAAGGGACTCAGCGGCGAAATGTCCGACTTTGAACATCAAGTGAACTGGGAACTGGAACATCTGGAAAAAGCCGACCTGATAATCATGAATATCCTGGCAAGCAGCAAGTCCCCCATCACCCTGCTGGAGATGGGACTGCACATGCGTTCGGGTAAACTGCACGTTATCTGTGAACCCGGTTTCTACCGCTACGACAATGTGCGGATTACTTGCAACCGCTATGGCGTTCCGTTATATCACAGCATGGACGAGTTCCTAAAGACTGTGCGTTAGGCAACTATCCTACCACATTCTGCTGCACTTTTCAGTTTAATTCTTTATCTTTGCTGCAAAGCAATGTAACAAAACTATATATTATGGCAACCTATAAAAGAATCTTATTGAAACTCAGCGGCGAGAGCCTGATGGGTGAAAAGCAATACGGCATCGACGAGAAACGCCTTGCCGAGTACGCAGCTCAAATCAAAGAAATCCACGAATTGGGAGTACAAATAGGCATCGTGATAGGCGGTGGAAACATTTTCCGCGGATTGAGCGGTGCCAACAAAGGGTTCGACCGTGTGAAAGGCGACCAGATGGGAATGCTGGCAACCGTCATCAACAGCCTTGCACTCAGTTCGGCTCTGGTAGCTGCCGGCGTGAAGGCCCGCGTGCTGACTGCCGTACGTATGGAACCCATCGGTGAATTCTACAATAAATGGCGTGCCATCGAATGTATGGAAGCAGGCGAAGTAGTCATCATGTCCGCCGGTACAGGCAATCCGTTCTTCACTACCGATACCGGTTCCAGTCTGCGCGGCATCGAGATAGAGGCGGATGTCATGCTGAAAGGTACACGCGTGGACGGCATCTACACCGCCGACCCGGAGAAAGACCCGACAGCCACGAAGTTCCACGACATCACCTACGACGAAGTGCTGAAGCGCGGTCTGAAAGTGATGGACCTCACTGCCACCTGCATGTGCAAAGAGAATAACCTGCCCATCATCGTTTTTGACATGGACACAGTGGGTAATCTGAAAAAAGTGATGCAAGGAGAAGAAATCGGTACACTGGTGCACAATTGAATGGAAAATGGAGAATAAAAAATGAATGTTATTTAATTCTTAATTCTCAATTTTCAATTTAATAATTATATTTGCAAAGTTTCAAATCAAAGCTATTTCAAAACGAAAATAATATGAGAGACGTAAAAGACATCTTAGACGAAGCGCAAGAAAGTATGGACATGGCCATCATGTATCTGGACGAGGCACTGGCTCATATCCGCGCCGGAAAAGCCGATATCCGTTTGCTGGACGGTATCCGTGTGGATTCTTATGGAAGTATGGTTCCTATCAACAATGTGGCAGCCGTAACCACTCCGGACGCACGCAGCATTGCCATCAAGCCATGGGATAAGAGCATGTTCCGCGTCATTGAAAAGGCCATCATTGACTCCAGTCTCGGCATCATGCCCGAAAACAATGGTGAGATTATCCGTATCGGCATCCCGCCACTGACGGAAGAACGCCGTAAACAACTTGCCAAACAGTGTAAGGGAGAAGGAGAAACTGCCAAGGTAAGTGTACGTAATGCACGCCGTGATGCCATCGACGCCTTGAAGAAATCCGTAAAGGACGGACTGGCCGAAGACGCCCAGAAAGGCGGTGAAGAAAAGCTGCAGAAGATTCACGACAAGTTCATCAAGCAGATTGATGACATGCTGGCTGCAAAGGATAAAGAAATCATGACCGTTTAATTAAGTTGAAAACGGAAAATGGAAAGTTGAAAATAAACCGATATACCAAGTATAGAAGCCTTTCAACCTTCCATTTTCAACTTTCAACTTTCAACTTTCAATTATTTTGAGGGGACTCGTTATAAAAAACACCGGAAGTTGGTACTTGGTACGGACTGACGACGGAAGGGAGATTGAATGTAAAATCAAAGGGAACTTCCGGCTGAAAGGCATACGAAGCACTAATCCCGTGGCTGTAGGCGATTATGTGAACATCATACTGAACCAAGAAGGTACGGCCTTTATCAGCGAGATAGAGGACCGGAAGAATTACATCATCCGCCGCGCCTCCAACCTTTCCAAGCAATCGCACATTCTTGCTGCCAACCTCGACCAGTGCATGCTCATAGTGACGGTGAACTATCCCGAGACCTCCACTACCTTTATAGACCGTTTTCTCGCCTCTGCCGAGGCATACCGTGTTCCCGTCAAGATTATATTCAACAAAGTGGATGCCTACGATGAAGAGGAACTGCACTATCTGGACAGCCTGATCAACCTTTACACCACCATCGGCTATCCTTGTTTCAAGGTTTCTGCCAGAAAAGGGGAAGGCATCGACACTATCGAGAAAGAACTCAAAGGACGCATAACCCTCTTTTCCGGACATTCCGGAGTAGGGAAATCGACACTCATCAAGGCAATACTGCCCGATATAGAGATTAAAACCGGAGAGATATCCACCTATCATAATAAAGGTATGCACACCACTACCTTCTCAGAAATGTTCCCGGTTCCGGGCAACGGATATATCATTGACACTCCGGGCATCAAAGGTTTCGGAACATTCGATATGGAAGAAGAAGAGATAGGCCACTACTTCCCGGAAATATTCAAGGTATCTGCCGACTGCCGTTACGGCAACTGTACCCACCGCCACGAACCCGGATGCGCTGTACGCGAGGCTGTCGAGAAGCACTATATCAGCGAATCCCGTTACGCTTCTTATCTGAACATGCTGGAGGACAAGGAGGAGGGAAAATACCGGGCTGCTTACTGATTTGTCATTTTATCACCTTTCCAATCCATATTCTTACACTTTTTAACTCTTTATCTTTTAAACTATTCTCTTTTCCCGTAGTCTAATCTAAGGCTGATTTTATTACTACTAATACTACAACATGAATAAGAGAGTTAAATGGGGCATCATTATCGTGATTGGTGCCGGACTGATTGGAGGAGGAATCTACTCCCAATTACCTAAAGAGAATGAAGAATTAGCCGCTGCAGACAAGGTGATGACCGGTCAACGTAGCGGTAAGAAAATTCTAAACATAAACGCAAAAATAATCAAACCGCAACTGCTGAAGGATGAAATACAAATCAGCGGCAGCCTGCTGCCGGATGAGGAAGTGGACCTTTCTTTCGAGACATCCGGCAAAATCATAGAGATAAATTTTGAAGAAGGCAGCTTCGTCAAGAAAGGACAATTACTTGCCAAAGTTAATGACCGGCCGCTGCAAGCACAATTGCAACGCCTCGTCTCCCAATTAAAGTTGGCAGAAGACCGCGTGTTTCGCCAGAACGCCCTGCTGGAAAGGGATGCGGTCAGTAAAGAAGCCTACGAACAAGTAAAGACCGAGCTGGCCACCCTGAATGCCGACATTGACCTGATAGAATCGAACATCGCACAAACTGAGCTGCGTGCTCCTTTCGACGGTGTCATCGGTCTGCGCCAAGTCAGTGTGGGTACTTACGCTTCCCCTACAACCATTGTAGCCAAACTCACCAAGATTTCGCCGTTGAAGGTGGAATTTGCCGTACCCGAGCGGTATGCCAATGACGTAAAGACCGGCGCCGGACTGGACTTCACTCTCGAAGGAAAGCTAAATACCTTCCACGCCACGGTTTATGCACGCGAATCAAAGATAGACCCTACTACCCATACCCTGACAATCCGTGCACTTTATCCCAATGCCAACGGAGCTGTGCTTCCGGGCCGCTATGCCAGCATCAAGCTGAACAAGGATGAAATTCAGGACGCCCTTGCCGTACCGTCCGAAGCCATTGTGCCGGAAATGGGAAAAGACAAGATATTCCTCTATAAGTCGGGAAAAGCCCAGCCGGTAGAGATTACTACGGGAATCCGTACGGAAGCGGAAGTACAAGTATTGCAAGGCTTGCAGGCAGGAGATACCATCATCACCTCGGGAACCCTGCAACTCCGTACCGGACTACCGGTAACACTGGACAATATCAATTGACAACTGTCAATTATCAACCGTTAATTATCAATTGTAAAGAATGAATATATCCGAATTAAGTATACGGCGACCGGTACTCTCGACAGTACTTACCCTGATAATCCTGCTGTTTGGCTTCATCGGCTACAATTATCTGGGTGTACGCGAGTACCCGTCTGTAGACAATCCCATCATATCAGTATCCTGCTCCTATCCGGGTGCCAACGCCGATGTCATCGAGAACCAGATAACGGAGCCTCTGGAGCAGAACATCAACGGTATTCCCGGCATACGCTCCCTCTCCAGTGTCAGCCAGCAAGGCTCATCACGCATTACAGTAGAGTTTGAGCTTTCCGTTGACCTGGAAACCGCCGCCAACGACGTACGTGATAAAGTGTCGCGTGCACAGCGCTATCTGCCTCGTGACTGTGACCCGCCTACCGTATCAAAAGCCGATGCGGACGCCACCCCTATCCTGATGGTTGCCCTCCAAAGTGACAAACGTTCCCTACTGGAGCTCAGTGAAATAGCCGACCTGACTGTCAAGGAGCAGCTTCAGACTATTTCAGATGTAAGTAGTGTAAGTATCTGGGGAGAAAAGCGCTATTCCATGCGGCTTTGGCTGGACCCCATCAAGATGTCCGGCTATGGAATCACTCCCCTGGATGTAAAGAATGCGGTGGATAACGAAAACGTAGAGCTCCCTTCCGGAAGTATCGAAGGAAACACTACCGAGCTCACCATCCGTACGTTGGGTCTGATGCATACAGCCGAAGAGTTCAACAATCTTATCCTGAAGGAAGACGGTAACCGTATTGTCCGCTTCAGCGACATTGGACGTGCCGAACTGGGACCAGCCGACATCAAAAGTTATATGAAGATGAACGGTGTGCCTATGGTGGGTATCGTAGTCATTCCGCAGCCGGGTGCCAACCACATTGAAATAGCCAACGCCGTATATGACCGCATGGAGAAGATGAAGAAAGACCTTCCCGAAGATGTTCATTACAACTACGGTTTTGACAATACCAAGTTTATCCGCGCTTCTATCGACGAGGTGAAGCAGACGGTGTATGAGGCCTTTGTACTGGTTATCATCATCATTTTCCTCTTCTTGCGCGATTGGCGTGTGACGCTTGTGCCATGTATTGTAATCCCCGTTTCGCTGATTGGAGCTTTCTTCGTCATGTATCTGGCCGGTTTCTCCATCAATGTGCTCTCCATGCTTGCCGTGGTGCTTGCCGTGGGCTTGGTGGTGGACGACGCCATCGTGATGACGGAGAACATTTATGTCCGCATCGAGAAAGGGATGCCACCGAAAGAAGCCGGCATAGAAGGAGCCAAGGAGATTTTCTTTGCCGTCATCTCCACTACCATTACGCTGGTGGCGGTATTCTTCCCTATTGTATTCATGGACGGTACGACAGGACGACTGTTCCGCGAATTCAGTATCGTGGTCTCCGGTTCGGTGATTATCTCCTCCTTCGCCGCATTGACTTTTACGCCGATGCTTGCCACCAAACTTTTAATCAAAAGGGAACAGCAAAGCTGGTTCTATCGCAAGACCGAACCTTTCTTCGAAGGAATGAACCGGGTATACAGCAAGTCACTGGCCGCCTTCCTGAAACGGCGCTGGATTGCCTTGCCCTTCACCGTGGTCACCATCCTACTTATCGGATTCCTCTGGAATACTATTCCGGCTGAAATGGCTCCATTGGAGGACCGTTCACAAATCAGCATCAATACAATGGGTGCCGAAGGGGTGACATACGAGTATATCCGCGACTATACCGAAGACATCAACCATCTGGTGGACTCCATTATCCCGGATGCAGAAGCGGTAACAGCGCGTGTGTCCAGTGGTAGCGGTAACGTACGTATTACACTGAAAGACATGAAAGACCGTGACTATACCCAGATGGAAGTTGCCGAAAAGTTGTCGAAGGCAGTGCAGAAAAAGACCATGGCACGCTCTTTCGTACAGCAGTCCTCCTCTTTCGGAGGACGGCGCGGCGGTATGCCCGTGCAGTATGTATTACAAGCAACCAACATCGAGAAATTGCAGGAGGTGCTCCCCAAGTTCATGACGAAAGTCTACGAGAATCCAGTATTCCAGATGGCAGACGTAAACCTCAAGTTCAGCAAGCCCGAAGCGCGCATCAACATCAACCGTGACAAGGCAAGCATCATGGGCGTAAGCACCAAGAACATTGCCCAAACCCTGCAATACGGCTTGAGCGGACAGCGCATGGGCTACTTCTACATGAACGGAAAGCAATACGAGATATTAGGCGAAATCAACCGCCAGCAACGCAACAAGCCCGCCGACCTGAAAGGCATCTATATCCGAAGCGACAACGGGAACATGGTACAGCTGGACAACCTGATTGAGCTTACCGGCGGCATCGCACCTCCGAAACTGTACCGTTACAACCGTTTCGTTTCTGCCACCATCTCCGCGGGACTGGCGGACGGCAAGACCATCGGACAAGGTCTGGATGAAATGGACAAGATTGCCAAGGAGACGCTGGACGAGACCTTCCGCACCGCACTGACCGGAGACTCCAAAGAGTATAGGGAGAGTTCCTCCAGTCTGATGTTCGCCTTCATTCTGGCCATCGTGCTGATTTACCTGATTCTGGCCGCCCAGTTCGAAAGCTTCAAGGACCCGCTGATTATCATGTTGACGGTGCCTCTCGCCATTGCCGGCGCACTGGTGTTCATGTATTTCGGGGGGATTACGATGAATATATTCAGCCAGATTGGTATTATCATGCTGATTGGTCTAGTGGCAAAGAACGGTATCCTGATTGTGGAATTTGCCAATCAGAAGCAGGAAGCGGGTGAAGACAAGATGCGAGCCATCAAGGACGCCTCCCTGCAACGTCTGCGCCCCATCCTGATGACGAGTGCCTCCACCATCCTGGGATTGATACCGCTTGCCTACGCCACCGGCGAAGGCTGCAACCAGCGCATCGCCATGGGTACTGCCGTCGTAGGCGGCATGCTCATCTCCACACTGCTGACGATGTACATCGTGCCTGCCATATATAGTTATGTATCAACGAACCGAAGTAAACTGAAGACCGAATGAAACGCATTGTTTTAATTTTCATAGCCACTGCCTGCACAGCGCTGGGCCTTTATGCACAGCCTGCGCCTACCTACACCTTGAAGTCCTGCCTGGAGCAGGGATTGCTGAACAACTACTCCCTGCGCATTGTCCGCAATGAAGAGCAGGTCAGCAAGAACAACGCCACACTGGGCAATGCGGGCTACCTGCCCACACTGGACCTCTCCGCCGGCTACAAGGGAACCATAGACAATACCGAGACCAAAGCCCGAGCCACCGGAGAGACAACCAAGGACAACGGAGTGTTTGACCAAACTCTCGATGCAGGCATCAACCTGAACTGGACCATCTTCGACGGTTTCAACATTACCGCCAACTACCAACGGCTCAAGGAGCTGGAACGCCAAGGCGAGACCAATACGCGCATCGCCATCGAGGACCTGATAGCCAACATAGCCGCCGAATACTATAACTATGTGCAGCAGAAAATCCGCTTGAAGAACTTCCGTTATGCCGTATCGCTATCCAAAGAGCGCCTGCGCATTGTGGAAGAGCGTTACCACATCGGTAACTTCTCGCGCCTGGACTACCAGCAGGCCAAAGTGGACTTCAATGCCGACAGTGCCCAATACATGAAACAGCAGGAACTGCTGCACACCTCACGTATCCAGCTGAACGAACTCATGGCAAACAAAGATGTAGACCAGCCGTTTATCATACAAGACAGCCTCATCAACGTGACCGCCTCCCTGAACTTCGAGGAGCTGTGGAACGCCACCCTCACCATCAACGCCTCACTGCTACGTGCCGAACAGAACAATACCCTGGCCCGTCTGGACTACAAGAAAGTCTGCTCGCGCGACTACCCATACGTGAAGATGAACGGCGGATACGGCTACACCCTCAACAAGTATGACATCTCTGCCAACAGCCGCCGCAGCAACCTCGGTCTGAACTTCGGCGTCACGGTCGGCTTCAATCTGTTCGACGGCAACCGGCGCCGCGAACGCAAGAATGCCCGCATTGCCGTGCAGAACGCTCGCCTGGAACGGGAGCAACTGGAGCAAGCCCTGCGCGCCGACCTCAGCAACCTATGGCAGGCCTACCAAAACAACCTGCAAATGCTGAACCTGGAACGCCAGAACCTTGTGGCTGCCAAGGAGAACCACGAGATTGCCATGGAACGATATATGCTGGGCAACCTCTCGGGAATCGAGATGCGCGAAGCCCAAAAGAGTCTGCTGGATGCAGAAGAACGTATTCTCTCCGCGGAATATGATACCAAATTATGTGAAATCTCCCTACTGCAAATCAGTGGAAAAGTAGCGCGCTATATGGAATAAGCAATATAATCCGTACCTTTGCGCCCGGTTTATCAGAATTGAAGCACAATGGGATTATTCATCAGAAAGCCATTCGAGGCACTGCAAGCGGAGGCTAATGCCTCCGGAAAGAAAACATTGAAACGTGTACTTGGTCCGTGGAGCCTTGTTGCCCTGGGCGTGGGAGTCATCATCGGAGCGGGTCTATTCTCCATCACCGGAACGGTGGCGGCAGGCTATACGGGACCGGCCATCACACTGTCCTTTGCCATTGCCGCACTGGGATGCTGCTTCGCCGGACTATGTTATGCGGAATTTGCATCCATGATACCCGTAGCCGGCAGCGCATACACCTACTCGTATGCCACGATGGGCGAACTCATCGCCTGGATTATCGGGTGGGACCTGGTACTGGAATACACCGTAGCCGCAACCACGGTAAGCATCAGCTGGAGCCGCTATCTGGTCGTCTTTCTCGAGGGACTGGACATACATCTACCGCAAGCCCTCACCGCCTGTCCCTGGGATGGTGGAGTCGTAAATATCCCCGCCTTCCTTATCGTCGTGCTGATGAGCCTCTTCCTGATACGGGGTACGGAAGGCAGCTCCATCTTCAACGGCTTCATTGTATTCCTGAAGGTTTCCGTCATACTGATTTTTGTCATACTCGGCTGGAAATACATCAATACCGACAACTATACACCTTACATCCCTGCCAATACGGGCGTGCTGGGCGAATATGGCTTCTCCGGCATCCTGCGAGGGGCGGCCATCGTATTCTTCGCCTTCCTCGGGTTCGACGCCGTGAGCACAGCTGCCCAAGAGACGAAGAACCCGAAGCGGAACATGCCTATCGGCATTCTGGTCTCCCTGCTGGTATGCACCGTGCTCTATATGGTTTTTGCCCACGTCATGACGGGAGTGGCACACTACACCGCCTTCAGCGGACAGCAAGGCATTGCTCCCGTTGCCATAGCCATAGAGCACATGGGGCAGGCTGATGCTGCAGGTATCATCCAGCCGGACTATCCCTGGCTGAACCGTGCCATCGTGCTGTCCATTCTGTTCGGATATTGCTCCGTCATCATGGTGACGCTGCTGGGACAGAGCCGCGTATTCCTGAGCATGAGCCACGACGGGCTGCTGCCTCCTTTCTTCTCGCATATCAACGAAAAGTTCCGTACTCCGGCACGCAGCAACCTGCTCTTCATGGTACTTGTGGGCCTGCTGGCAGCTTTTGTACCCGCACGGCTGGCCGGAGAGATGACAAGCATCGGCACGCTGATGGCCTTCACGCTGGTCTGTGCCGCTGTACTGGTAGTACGCAGAACCATGCCTGACGTGCCCCGTTCCTTTAAAACCCCACTTGTTCCACTTATCCCCATACTGGGTATTCTTACTTGCCTTTGCATGATGTTGTTCCTTCCTGCCGATACATGGATACGCCTGGTGCTGTGGATGCTCATCGGTCTGGACATCTACGTGGGCTACGGCATGAAGCACAGTAAGCTGGAGCATGGAGGCGACACCCGCCACGGGCAGGTGACCTTGAACATGATTGGACTTATCCTTGCCGTTCTTTGTGTCATCACCGGACTGTGGCACCAACAGACTGTGGGATGGGGAGAAAGCAAAGTGCTGCTGATTATCTCGTTTGTTTTCGCATTCACGCACTGCGCTTACTATATGTGGAGAATCTGGAGGAGATAATAAGCCCTAAATCTCCTCCTTTAAAGATAAACAATCTTTCATCCAAACTACCCCAGCACCCACTTGGTCCGCTTCCCGAAACAACGGTATGCCATTGCCACCAGAAACCAGGAAGTACAGAAAGCGACGACTGCGGCACAAGGTATCTGAAGATAGATAGGAACATGGATAGCACGCATCAGGACTACGCTCGGTCCGGTAAAGAAATAGTGTATCATATAGACTCCAAAACCACAGAGCGTCAAGTTTGCCAATGCTTTCTTGATGCGCTCCGAACGGAAATTGGCCCGCTTGCAAAGCATAAACACGGGGATGGTCATCATTACTACATTCAGCGAACAGTAGGTGAAGAAGAGTTCGAGCATCTCATCCGTAAAATCCGGCAAGGAGGTCATACGACGGAAACCAAGGAATGTTACGGCATAGCCAATGGCAAACATGGGAATGCCGATGCCACAGAGTTGCCGGCCCGTCCAGTTATGGTTCCTCAGATAATGGCCCAACAATAGGTAGCCGTTAAAACCGGCAAAGTAATACAGCATACCGAACGAGTTCCACGAGCAAGTCCCTCAAAGGTACGGAGCGGCAAACTCGGTATAATAAGGCAGCAGCAGTGTCACTCCCCATGCTGCAAGAAACCATAGTTTGGCACGTTCCGAGGCCTTCTCCACCCATGCCGAGAATATCGGAAGATAGAGATAAAGCCCTATCAGCAGATAGATATACCACATGTGTACATCCAATAGAGAGAAATTAAAAGGCATTTCTGCAATATATCCCAGGCTCACTGCCAGAGACTGGCGCATCACTTCCTCACCCGAATAAGGGAAGAAATCCAGAATCACTTTCGGCTCCACTCCCAGCAGTCCCGTTATCCAGGGGAACAGATTGTAAATCACAGACCAGATGAGGAAAGGAAAGAATACGCGGGGGATACGTTTCTTGTAGAATGCCGAGGCGTCACCCCGTACCGGCAACAGCAATGCACCGGTAATCATTACAAAAAGCGGTACGCAAGGACGGAGCGCCGCACCGTAGACAGCTCCCCAGAACTTGATGTCAACAATGTCGGGCGATGTGCCCGGATAGAAGTTAAAAGGGTCTGTGCAATGGCAGCAAACTACTGTAAACATTGCAACAAGGCGTACCACATCCAGCCATACGATGTGTTGTGCCGGAGTTTGTCGTGTAAGAGTCAGTTCCATGTTTTATTAAATTGGTTGTTTGGAGGGCTAAAGATAAAGAAGTTAACTGAGAAATGAAAAGGAGAATGTAACAAAAATACGACAACAAACGAGTTTCAGTTTTATTCTCCTATAGAGAACAATCTGTTTTATCAAGGCAGAACAGAGTGTTCCAATAGGGAAGAACACTTTGTTCCAACATGAAAGAACAGTTTGTTTCAATAGGAAGAAACAATTTGTTTCAACATAAAGGAACAGTTTGTTTTGCTTGATGAAACAGAGTGTTCTATGCCGCGAAACACTTTGTTTTCCTCTACAAAACAAAAAAGCCGTAACAAGATTTTCTCCGTTACGGCTTTCCTTATATTATGCCTTTCTAAAAGGCTTCTGTTTTACTTGCTGCAATTCCAGGGCTTCAGTTGCTTGAAGAAGTCGTTGCCCTTATCGTCCACCAAGATGAATGCAGGGAAGTTCTCCACCTCAATCTTCCAGATAGCTTCCATACCGAGTTCGGGATATTCCACGCACTCAATGCTCTTGATGTTGTTCTGTGCCAAGATAGCGGCAGGACCACCGATAGAGCCCAAGTAGAAACCGCCATACTTTTGGCAGGCATCTGTCACTTGCTGGCTGCGGTTACCTTTGGCAAGCATAATCATGCTGCCGCCGTGGCTTTGGAAGAGGTCTACATACGGGTCCATACGTCCGGCAGTAGTCGGGCCCATGGAGCCGCAAGCCATGCCTTGAGGAGTCTTGGCAGGACCGGCGTAGTAGATGGGATGGTCTTTGATGTACTGCGGCAGGTCTTCGCCACGGTCCAGACGTTCTTTCAGCTTGGCGTGTGCGATGTCACGGCCTACGATAATGGTTCCATTCAGAGACAAACGGGTGGAAACCGGATACTTGGTCAGTTCCTTCAGAATATCGGCCATCGGCTGGTTCAAGTCAATCTTCACCACGTCGCCTTCACCGGCCTTACGGAGTTCTTCGGGAATCAGTTCACCCGGATTGCTGTCGAGCTTTTCAATCCAGATACCTTCTTTATTGATTTTACACTTGATGTTACGGTCGGCAGAGCAGGAAACACCCAGACCCACGGGACAGGACGCACCGTGACGCGGCAGGCGGATGATGCGGATGTCGTGAGCCAGATACTTGCCGCCGAACTGGGCACCGAGGCCAATCTTATGAGCTTCTTCCAGTACCAGCTTCTCCAGTTCCACATCGCGGAAAGCGCGGCCGAACTCATTGCCGGTAGTGGGTAGGTTATCGTAGAAGTGGGTGGAAGCCAGTTTCACAGTCAGCAAGTTCTTTTCGGCAGAGGTACCGCCGATAACGAATGCGATGTGATAGGGAGGACAAGCTGCCGTACCCAAAGTCTTGATTTTTGAGATAAGGAAGGGAACCAATGTTTCGGGGTTGAGGATAGCCTTTGTCTCCTGGTAGAGATAAGTCTTGTTGGCAGAGCCACCACCCTTGGTTACGCAGAGGAACTCGTACTCCATACCTTCCGTAGCTTCGATGTCAATCTGTGCGGGAAGGTTGCACTTCGTATTCACCTCATCGTACATGGTGAGGGGAGCATTCTGCGAATAGCGCAGGTTCTCTTCGGTATAAGTCTTGTAAACACCCAGTGAGAGAGCTTCTTCATCACAGTAGCCGGTCCATACTTGTTGTCCCTTTTCGCCGTGGATGATTGCCGTACCCGTATCCTGGCAGAAAGGAAGTACCCCCTTGGATGCTACCTCTGCATTGCGCAGGAAGGTGAGTGCCACGTATTTATCGTTATCGCTTGCTTCGGGGTCACTCAGAATCTTAGCAACCTGCTCGTTGTGCGAACGACGCAACATGAACGATACATCACGGAAAGCCGCATTGGCCATTGCCGTCAAACCGTCTTTTTCAATCTTCAGGATAGGTTTTCCTTCAAACTCGCTTACTGACACGTAATCTTTTGTAAGCAGATAATACTCAGTAGTATCTTTCCCCTTCTCTCGAACATGGGCTGATACTTGAACGGAGGTGTTGTTGCCATAATTACTCGTATATTTAATGTTTAAAAGTGATTCGGGTAGCAAAGGCAGCACAAAACCGCCTTTACCGAGCAAAGGTAAAAACTATTATTGAAATAATTCTTTAATTAGAGTAAAAACGCAACAAATCATAATTAATTTTCTGACACCCGCTGCATCCGCCCTATCAGTTCATCGCCCAGCGCCGTCTTCACCTCAATGTGTTTCAACACAGCCATTACAAACGGATTGCTTTCAAAGTCGCCGCGTACCTGCTCAAAATCGAGTTCCTTTTCCAAGCGTGAGCCGTCAGCTCCAAAGCCCGTCATGGAAGCCAGTGAAAATTCTTTCTTAGCATCCTCATACACCATGCGGTCGAGGCCAACTACTGCTTCTTTCCATTTTTCGACAATATGTATGACGTCTTCTGCCGTCATACCTTCCGGCTTGATACCATAGAACTCTTCCAACTTCTCATACGCCCAGGTCCATTCGTAGGTATAGTAGTTGCTGTGCATCTTCTCAAACTCGGCATTGATAGACTTCAAGCGATTGACTTTGCCGGACTCAATACCGTCTATCAGCGCATCTATCTCACTCTTTGGGGCTATCAATCCGGAAATATCCACCCATTCGCCGCTGCCAATGGCAGTATCGGGCTTCAAACGGGCACGTATTTCTTCATTGCTCCGGAAGTCAATGCCTTCCAAGCGCTTGATGACAGAGTTTCCGAGGAACTTATGAATGGCAATTTCATAGAAACGGATACCTTTCACCAAAGCCGAGTTACGTATCTTCGCGCTATGGAAAGAGTAGATGTCCGACAGCTCGCCACTGGCATGACGCAGATTCTGCAACGTTTCCCGTCCCTTGAACATTTTCTGCACCGTGTAGGGGCTGAGAAGATTATAGTTGATGTAATCCAGTTTGTTCGGGTCGGTACGCCCGTCACGTTTCGGCCACTTCTGGGCATCACGGATGGTACCCACACTACGCAGGTTGACACCGGGTACAAGGTAGGTGGTATTATTCTGCTCTATCAAGTAAGAGAACGGCAGGTTCGAAGTATCAGAATGGTTGACATGGCGCCCCATTACCAAGGAAAACGCTCCCACCCTTGCAGGCCACAAGATGTACGAATCGGAAGTCGTCTTGGCACCACGCTCCAAAGTGCCTTGATGGATAGGCCCTAACTTATACATATGGTTGCTCTGATTGGACCCCGAACCGGCATTCATAAAGGAAAACATACCGGCAATCAGCAACGTGGATTTATGGTGTGTCACCGTATAAGGTCCGGCAAAAATAGCGCACGCCTCCCCGTTCTCTCCCTGGCAGTTGCTGAAAAACAAAGAATCCGAGGCAGAGTAGTTGTGTCCCAACTTGCATGCCTGCCCCACGAAGCAGCGGCTCAGCATAGCTCCGTCATCTACATGAGACCCGGTAGAGATGATGAAATCATCACAAATCACCCCATGCCCGATGTGTACCGGCGCCACCTCGTTGCTGTTGATGCTTCCGTTATACAGACGGCATGTACCACAGATGCGGCAATAATCACCGATGCGCACATTCTTTATGGAACCGGTGTTCAATATCATTACATGGTTCCCGATGCTTCCTACAGCAGAAGCATGTTTGTTGGAATAAAAATCCGTGATTTCCTTCATCCGTGCAATCAGCTCCGGGCGATGGCGGTAAAGCGCCAGAATATAGGCTTGGTGTGCGGAGAGTTTATCATTAATCAGCACCTCACGGCCTCCCGTCTCATTCAGGACAGACACTTCTACCCCGTTACCGAACTTCGACACACCGTCTACCAGAATAATATCCACATTCTCAATGAAGGTGTCATGCCCTATTTCATAATTGGCAATGTAGTTCTGGATATTCTCAATGCAACAGTTATCTCCCACCGTTACATTATGCAGCGTCACATGCCGCAAACCGGAATGCTTCCTGATTCCTCCCGGCAACATAAATTCTGAATGGAACACTCCCAAACACACCTCACCCGAAAAACGGGTATGATGCACAAATTCCGTTGAGAACTCTTCTGCAACGGTTACTTTCCCCCAATCATCAGCCAGACATGACTGGCTCTTCAACCGGAGAATTTCATCTTCGGTCAGTCTTCTGTAATTCATCCTTATAACGAGTTATGAGTTATGAGTTATAAGTTATTGCCTTTGCCGGCACTACCGATTCAAACCGCTGCCAGCAAATAACTCATAACTTATAACTCATAACTAAAATTAAACTTCTTCTTCGTAGGTCTGATAAAGAAAGTCATTATAGGGGTACTTCTGCACGTGCAATTCCTTCACACGCTGATAAACTACACTCTTCAGTTCCTCCATATTGATTTTTTCGCGGGCAGAAATAAAGAGGCAGTTATCCTCCATCTTAGCCATCCACGTCTTCATCAGTTCTTCGAGTGTCAAGTTTTCCTTGGTTCTGGGGGTAAGGTCGTCAGCCGCTTTCTCTATATAAGTATAAGCGTCTATCTTATTGAATACAAGAATCATGGGCTTACCGGCGGCACCGATATCTGCCAACGTCTTGTTCACAACTTCTATCTGTTCTTCAAAATCCGGATGAGAGATGTCTACGATATGCAACAGCAAGTCCGCCTCGCGTACCTCATCCAGAGTAGACTTGAAGGAGTCTACCAAATCCGTCGGCAATTTACGGATAAAGCCCACCGTATCGGATAGCAGGAACGGCAGGTTCTCAATAATCACCTTACGCACCGTAGTATCCAACGTGGCAAACAGCTTATTCTCTGCAAAGACTTCACTTTTCGAAAGCAAAGTCATCAATGTGGATTTTCCTACATTGGTATATCCCACCAATGCCACACGAATCAAGCGTCCGCGGTTCTTCCGCTGGGTAGACTTCTGCTTGTCAATCTCAGCCAAGCGCTCCTTCAACAATGACATACGGTTCAAGATGATACGGCGGTCCATTTCCAGCTGCGTTTCACCCGGACCGCGAAGTCCCACGGAACCTTTACCTCCACCGGCACCGGAGCCACCACCCTGGCGTTCCAAGTGGGTCCACAAACGTTGCAGACGGGGGAGCATGTACTTATACTGCGCCAGCTCCACCTGCGTTTTTGCATTGGCAGTCTGGGCACGCATGGCAAAGATATCGAGAATCAGGGACGTACGGTCCAGTATCTTGATTTTGAGTTCAGCTTCTATATTGCGTATCTGCTTGGCGGAGAGTTCATCATCAAAAATCACCATGCCGATTTCGCGTTCGGCTTCTTCTTCATTCCGGATATACTCTTTAATTTCTTCCAGCTTGCCCTTGCCGACATAAGTCACGGAATGCGCTGCATCCAGCTTTTGGGTAAACCGCTTCACTACTTCCGCCCCGGCTGTCTCAGCCAAGAATGCCAGCTCGTCCAGGTATTCGTTCGTCTTTCGCTCATCCTGCGTTTTAGTGATGAGACCTACCAATACCGCTGTTTCTGCCTGCGCTTCGGAAATTACAAATTCTTTCATAGTTTCTATACCTTATTATATATACGTATTGTTGGTTCGGGCAGCAAATATAAATAATTTTGGCGGAAGCGCCTTAAAAAGGGGAATAAAATAAAAACAGACACAATAGAAAAATGGCATGTAAAATGAAGTCGAACTTCATCTTACATGCCATTTCAAATTACATGTTATCTAATTGCCAGAATAATCAGAACCCTTCCGGCATCTCCAACGTTTCCGTGAATCCCTGATACAGTACTCCCCATTTACCACTGTCAAGTACTACCAAGCCCTGCATCGGGAAAGACAACACGTTTCCTTTACGCTCCATACCTGCTGCTGCAAAGTATAGCATACCATAGTCCGTCTTGTCATAACCAGTAGGTTGAGGATCCCAACCTATCAGTTCTTGATTGTCATCGCTTAGCGTAAACATGATGGGATATCCTTTCGTAATGCAATCTTCCAGCTTATAGATATTAGCCTCTTTAGCCTTCAGCACAGGTTGATCCCAACCCTCTCCAAATAATTGAGATGTATAGTAGCCTGTACCTATATTGAGCCAAGTATAGTCACGCTTTATATTGACCGTCACCTTGGGTGAACCATAAACATAGGAATCTTCTTCAGGAATGGCAATAGTATAAGATGCAGTAGTACCCACAGCTATGTCAAACGCAATCTTTACTTCTTTGAGTGCTTCACCGGCAGCAAAATCAACCGTTGTCGGCACTGTTACGCTCTCCGCATCTGTAGTCAAGTGAATAGATGCAGCCGCATCCGTTTTCTGACGGCCGATTTTGACTACAAAAACCTGTTCATCATTCGGATAATAAGTCAAATCAGTGTTATCAGCATAGATATAAGCTTGTACACCCTCGGTAGGAACCGGAGAAGGCTCCCACTCCACACCGTCTGAACAAGCCGTCATAGCCAAACCGCATACGGCCAAGCCCAAAAACAATTTATTGAATATCTTATTCATATACAAATTCTATTAAAAGTTAGTTCATTGGTTAATTGTTACCCGGTGCAAACTCCCCTATCGGAGTAGGACGTTTAGCAATAGCACCGGACGGGTCCGGATTGTTCATTCCCTGAAGGGCAGTATTTGAATCGACCTCGGTCTTAGGAATCATCAATGTCCAGTTGGGCTTCACACCTTTACAGTTTATCTTGAAGATATCTTCTATAAAGTTGGTACCCTCATAATTCTGAATGACATCCGGTTTCAGACGTTTAGCCGTGGGGAATGCGATTCCCTCACCCCAGAACTCGATACGCATCTGTTTCAACACCTCAAGTTGGAAATTACGCAAATCACCCGTACTGAAATTGTAATTGCTCTGGCGGTACTGCTTCATAAAGTTATTCAACAACTGTACGCCTGCTGCCACATTCTGGCTGGCACCTACTGCTTCAGCCTCTATGAGATACATCTCTTCCACACGCATCACGGGAATATCTGCAGCCGCACCCACAGAATAAGTGTTATAGTCACCACCCACGGGGCGGAACTTCAATGACATATAATCCGGTTGTTCATCCAGCCATGCATTGCCTCTCACTGACTGGTAAGCGTAAGTACTTCTGTCCGGGTCAAGGTAAGAATATTTGCGGAAATCGGTAGCAGGAATCGCGTCATAAAGTGAACGTGCCATCTGGAGCTTAGACAAAGAAGCATATCCCCAATCCGCTTCATTGGAAATGTGACCAATGAAATTAGCAAGATTACCCATATTGGAAGCCGTGGGGTGAAGGTACCACATCCATGCAGAAGTAGCCGTATTGAAACCGGTAGTGGGATTATGCCACTGTGATTCGCTCATAGGTGTTGCTCCCGACTTATCAATAGCCTTGCGGGCATACTCGGCAGCTTTAGCAAACTGACCATCCCACATATATACTTTGGCCTTCAGACCATATACGACCGCCAAGTCAGGGAAGTTCTTACTGACAGGTGTATAAGACTCCAAACCTATCTCTGCCTTGTCAAGGTCGGCAAGAATGAAATTCACCAATTCTTCGTGCGTTGCACGCGGATTGCTCTTCGCAATGTCGTTAGTTGTCGCCTCAGTCACGATGGGCACCGTCAGCCCCAGTACCTTGCTACAATCGGTATAGATATTTTCTACCGGTTCGAAAAGTACCATCAGCGTATAATAGTCCAATGCACGGAAAGCATGGGCTATACTTCCAAGCCCACGCATTTCATCGGTAATTGTGGGATCAGTCACATCAACGGCCGCAATCACGTCATTGGCCGATTTAACGAACTTATATAGGGTGAAGTAAGGCAAATATGAATAATAGCCGGTGTCGTTCATACCATTATTGGCATTGAAGCGCCACCACCAGTCATATCCGTAATCCGTAGCCACGACATCACCCAGCAGTTCTGTCTGGGCCAACATCAATGAGGGATAAGCGAGGTCGGTCTCATGTGTTTGCTTACCGTACACTAGATAGCCTTGTACCATTTGCGATGGCAAGCCATTAAGCGAAGCCTCAATCGCTGTTGCCGATGCACCAATCTGATCGGAGGTCGCTGTAGAATCTTCGGGAAAAACCTCTTCTATACAGCCGGTCAATACCGTGGCCGATACGACCATAACCGAAAATAGTTTGAATATATTCTTCTTCATAATCATTGTAATCTATATATTAGGTTTAGAACTCAAATGACACACCACCGGAGATGGTACGCATCGGTGAATAGAAAGTAGCATTGGTTGTCTCGTCGTATGACTGACGTGGGTCGAACCCTTTACGTTTAGACCAATAGAAAACATTTTCTGCCGACATATACACGCGCAATGAGTTGATGGCCAACTTTCTTGTCCACTTGGAAGGCAACGTGTAGCCCACATTAATATTCTGGATATTCAAGAAGCTTGCATTTGTCAAGAAGCGCGTAGACATTGCCCCTGAATATTGGTCGTTCATCTGGAAACGCGGGATATTAGTATTTGTGTTCTCAGGAGTCCATGAGTTCAGCAAATCCTTATGGTAGTTGTAACCAGCCGTACCATAAGGTGACGACATAAAGTAAGCATACGTACCATCATATTGCTTACCACCAATCTGGTAAGTGAAGTTTATGCCGAAGTCCACGCCATATACTTTCAGTTTGGTACCGAAACCACCATACACCTTAGGTATTGAGCTTTCCTCTGTGATGTAATAGTCAGCCTGAGCATGATTCGTAGTCGTTTCACGTCCGGTGATATTGCCGGCCTCGTCCTTGACATTCTTATAGAACAAAGACTCACCCTTTTCATTCACTCCGGCATACTCCTTCAAGCGCCATGTAAACATAGACAAATCCTCACCAATGAAGAAGCTTCCGTTAGAATAGCCCTTATATCCTTTTCCATCAGCTGTATACTCAGTAGTAATCAACTTATCAGGATCAAGCATCGTAATACGGTTCTTCAAGGTTGAAATGTTCACATTCACATCCCACGTAAAGTTACGTGTATCGAAGATATTCACATTGAAGTCCATTTCCACACCACTATTGACCATGTTACCAACGTTGTCCATATAGGAAGCATAACCCAATGATGGAGCCACGGTAAATGAGAACAACATATCCGAAGTCTTACGTCTGTAGTACTCGATGCTACCGGTTACACGGTTCCACAACTGGAACTCTGCACCGATATTGAAGTTAGTGTTGGTTTCCCAAGTGATGTCTTTAGTGCCCTTAGATTTAAATGAAGTACCAAGGCTGTTGTTAGAGTTGATAATGTTAAATCTATCCGTATAGAGGAAGTCACCGATATTGTCATTACCTTGTGAACCAATAGAAGCCTTCAGCTTCAGTTCCTGCACCCATGAAGCATCAAACCAGCTTTCTTTGTTGATAAGCCACGCACCGCCTACCGACCAGAATGTACCCCAGCGATGGTCCGGATGGAAACGGCTGGAAGCATCACGACGCAAAGAAGCCGAGCCGAAGATGCGTTCGTCATAATTGTATTGCAAACGGCCGAAGAAACCTTCATTGTTACGACGCTCTTTATAGGAAGAAGCACCTTGTCCGTCGATAATGGCACCGTCCAATTCCTTATTGCCTTGAGAGAACATCTGCGACTTGCTGGCCCCAAGTTCATAGTAGCGATAATCATAATATTCGTGACCTAAAAGAATATCGAAGTTATTGTCGCCAAACGAACGGGCATAAGAAACAAGTTGTTGCAGGTTGTAATCGTAAGTACGTGTATGATACTTACTCACTGTACCGCCAGTGGAGTCGAACTGCCCGTAGTAAGGATTGTAAACGTAACTATGACGTGTCTCATCCAAGTTGAAAGCACCATTGAATGTCACCTTCAGGCCTTCTATAGGAGTTATATCTACAAAGGCGTTGCCGTTAATGGCATTTCCTTCAGAGTTTCTGGTATTTAGTTTATTGTCTAGAATAGGGTTGGCATCAGCAATGAAAGGACGCTGCATACCTGCATTGATACCACTACCGTAGTCCATCATTCCAATACCATTATTATCCACCATGATGCTGCCGTCAGCATTGCGCACGTAGGCGGGATAGATGGGAGCCATTTGGGTAACAAACGCCCATATATTACCGGTAGACGAACTGGTACCATTGTTACTCAACGAGTTAGAATCAAAACGTGCATATCCCATATTACCACCAATCTTCAACCACTTCTTTGCCTGATAGTCGGCTTTCAAACGGCCTGTCAAACGTTTCAGGTCAGAGCCTTCAGTGATACCCTCATTTCCAAGATAACCTAAAGAAACATAGAAAGAGGACTTTTCATTGGCTGCGCTCACCGAGAAGTTGTATTCCTGACGCAGACCGGTACGCATTCCCACATCTTCCCAATCATCCGGAGTCAGCAGATAGTCACGTCCTTTATAATTCACAACTCTACCCAATGTGGCGTTGGGATTAAGCTTACCGTTCTGACCGATGAGGAATTGCCCATCGGGAACCGTATATACATTGTATCCCAATCCACCGTTGGAGCCAAACAGATTCTTGTTTGCCTCAAGCCATGCAGCTTGGTCATTCATTCCCGTTGACTTATAATAATTGTTCATGGCACGATAATGCATCTCGTAGTACATGCCAGGATTGTCAATCACTTCATATTTCTGCAAAGCTCGAGTGTTAGCACCCCACTTAGCATCAAAAGTCACCTTAGCCTCTCCCGACATATTGGCTCTTTTGGTAGTGATGATAATTACACCATTAGCACCACGAGCACCGTAAAGAGCATTGGAAGCCGCATCCTTCAATACTGTCATTGACTCAACGTCGTTAGGATTGATATTATTAATGTCACCGCTATAAGGAGCGCCGTCCACAATAATCAGAGGGTCATTCTTTGCATTGATAGAACTAAAACCACGAATCTTGATGGATGATTTTGCACCTGGAGCACCGTCATTGGAAGTCAATGTCACACCCGGCACAGCACCTGCCAAGGCATCAGTAACATTCGTCACTTGCGACTGCTCCAGCTTTTCGGTACCAACCACCTTAGCCGAACCCGTAAATGCAGACTTCTTTGCTGTACCGAAAGCAACCACCATTACCTCATCAAGCATCTCAGTATCAGACTTCATCACCACTTTTACGCTGGATTTTATTGCCACCTCCTGGGTCTGCATACCAATATACGAAATTACCAGAGTTTTCGCGGAACTTGGTACGTTTGGTAATGTAAAATCACCATCTACACCGGTAATAGCACCAATTTGCGTACCTTTTACCAATACAGAAGCTCCAATAACTGGCTGCCCATCTTCTTCAGAAATCACAACACCTGTGACTTTCTGTGTTTGGGCAGTTACTAGGCCTATTCCGACAAAAAGACAGGCCAATAACAGCATTAATTTTCTTTTCATAAATTCTCTCTTAAAGTTTAACTTTACATTAATTGTTTCTTTACTCTAACAAAATGCAAATATATTAATAAATATGAAACGAACAACTATTTTATTGAAAAAACCTTGTAAATCTATCAATTTATTAATTAAACATGCCACTTTATGCTTAATAACAGATTTTTCACACTTAAAAAACCTAAACTGGCTTATGTTTACTATCACTATGATTCCCTCTTTTAGGATGATTTTTCCAAGAAATACACATATTTTAAAACAAAATGGTTAATAAATAAGCCGCTAAAACAGAGAACGGACCTGATTTTGAAACAAATTGAGAGTTCCCGGAGGCTAAATACCGATTAATAGCTAAACACAAAAAGACACTTTTTAGAGATATTAATTCTTATTCTAATCCCATCGAGCACAGAATATCGTCTTATTTGTTATTGGTATTAATTAAAATCAAGTAAAATGAGTAAGATTATTTACAATCTAGTGTACAACAGAAAAAGAAGCCTGAATAAAAAAGGAATGGCATTGGTACAAGTAGAAGCCTATTTGGACAGAAAGAAAAAGTATTTTTCAACCAAAGTTTATTTAAAGCCAGAACAGTGGGACAATAAAAGCTTATTGTGAAGAATCATCCTAATGCAGATGCGCTGAATAGATTGATATATGAGTTCATGGCTATGATAGAAAAAAAAGAGTTGGAATTGTGGCAGCAAGGAAGGCGTATTTCATTAGAGTTACTAAAGGATGTTTTGAGCACAAGCGAAAACAAAACCTCTTTTTTATTCCTTTTTTTTAGGCAAGAGATAGCAAACTCTGCTCTGAAAGAAAGTACAAAACGAAATCATCTCTCCACTCTTTCATTATTACAACAGTTCAAAAAGGATGTAACCTTTTCTGATTTAACATTCGAATTCATATCCTCCTTTGAATATTTCTTGCAATCAAGAGGTTATCACACAAATACGATAGCCAAACATATGAAGCATCTGAAGCGACATATAAATGTCGCCATCAACAAGGATTATATGGAGATACAAAAATACGCTTTTCGAAAGTACAAGATTAAAACTATAGAAAACAAGCATACGCACTTATCTCCTGAAGAGTTGGAGAAGTTGGAGAAATTAAGCTTGGCTGGCAGATATACTAAATTGCAAAAAGACTTTAGATGCATTCTTGTTTTGTTGCTATGCAGGAATGAGATATTCTGATTTTATCAGTTTATCACCCGATAACATCGTGGAGATTCGTCAAGAAACCTGGCTAATTTATAAATCCATAAAGACGAGTACAGAAGTCAGATTACCTCTTTATCTCTTATTCGAAGGAAAAGGGCTTGTTATTCTGGACAAATATCGGGATGACTTACAAAGCTTCTTTCATTTAAGGGATAACTCTAATGTGAACAAGGATTTAATTGTGATTTCCCGCCTAGCTGGTTTATCAAAAAAAATTTCATTTCACACTGCTCGCCATACTAATGCAACTCTATTGATTTATAATGGAGTAAACATTACAACGGTGCAAAAATTATTGGGGCATAAAAGTGTTAAAACCACACAAGTGTATACAAATGTAATGGATATGACTATAGTGCATGATTTAGAAAAGAACCATGCACTCATGCCTTTGCCTAAAAAAACACGAACTTAGCATAGCCAATACTACACTTTCATATCGTTAGTCATATACTTCTCCTTTAAAGTCTGTTCATTCACTATTCAGTTTCAGTTTGCTCGCTGCAAACTTACTGCATACGTTTTACAGTACCACTGCATATTGTTTGTAAGCCCCCGATAAAGTACCCGTTGTCTTTGTATCTTTAAGTCTCGATCTTTGCCAGAAAAAAGACTATGCAAAAAATGAGTAAAGAAGAATTCATTGAAATCCTGTCTCGTCAACAGCGTAGCGGTTTGACGATAAAAGACTTCTGTATAAATGAAGCCTATACCGAATCAAGCTTTTACTATTGGAAAGGAAAGTTTGGCCTATCGAGGCGTTATCATATGGATAGGCATTCTTCCTCTTTAGAGGAGTTTGCACCGGTTAGCCTCACCTCTTCACCTGCTTCCCACTCTGCCTGTGATAGTGGCGCTATACAAACGGGTGAGATCCGGATAGAGTTCCCCGGTGGTATTATCGCCCACTTCAGTGGTATGGCTGAATCCCAGGCGGCCATGCAATTGCTCACTCAACTCTGCAATCGCCATGTTTTGCCTGAATGACACGATGCGCTACTTTCTCTGTCCGGGTAAGACAGATATGCGTAAAGGTATGAACTCATTATGCGGGGTTGTTCATGATAAAATGGGATATGATGTCCGTTTAGGTGATGTGTTTATCTTTATCAACCGCCAGCGCACTACAATGAAACTGCTACACGCGGAAGATGGCGGACTGGTTTTGTACATAAAACGACTTGAAGAAGGCACTTTCCGCCTTCCCTCTTATGACAAAGAAAGCAAGTCGTACCCTATGCAGTGGCGTGACCTGGTTCTGATGGTAGAGGGAATCAACGACGAACCTTCCAAAAGGCTCAAACGTCTGAAAGCGTTACGAAAAAGTGACATGCAGTACTGAAAAACAGCAGGTGAAACCTTGATTATACGGTTGCTTTTCTGTATTTTTGTATTGTTCAAAACAGGTATGACGAATGACTCAGACAGAAACATTAGAACTTTTGGTGGCCACACTCCAGCAGGCTAATAGCTCCCAGTCTGAGTCAATCGAGCGTCTGACCCGGCAGAACGAACAGCTGCAAAATAAGCTTCAGGAACTGCTGGCTCAGGTAGCCTGGTTAAATCGTCAGTTATTCGGCCGTAAGAGCGAGAAATTAGCCCATCTGGATCCGAACCAGCTATCACTGTTCGATCCACCTGTTCAGCCGTTGGAACACGAAATACCGGAAGAAGCCGCAGCCCAAGAACCTGTCTGCTCGACGACTCCCAAAAAGAAAGTGCGTCAGAACCGCAACATGTTGGATGGCCTTCCTGTAGTGGAGATTGTCATAGAACCCGAAGGAGTCGATCCGGATAAATACAAGCGCATAGGCGAGGAACGCACACGTACACTTGAATTTGAACCGGGCAAATTATACGTAAAAGAGATCATACGTCCCAAGTATGGCCTGAAAGACAATATAAGTTTGCCTCAGGGGCATCAGGGCAGTGTTATTATAGCCCCTCTTCCGCTATTGCCTATCTACAAGGGACTTCCCGGTGCCAGCCTGCTCACTGAAATCCTCTTGCAAAAATATGAATATCATGTACCATTCTATCGTCAGGTGCGTGAGTTTCACCATTTAGGCCTGAAGATCTCGGAAAACACGCTTCAGGGGTGGTTCAAACCTGCCTGTGAATTACTTAAACCTCTCTATGAAGAGTTGAAGAAACAGGTATTGAAGGCCGACTATATCCAGGTGGACGAAACGACATTACCGGTTATCAACAAACAGAATCATAAAGCGGTTAAGGAATACTTGTGGATAGTCAGGGCGGTTATGGATGGATTGGTCTTCTTTCATTATGATGACGGTTCCCGCTCACAGGAAACAGCCTGGAAATTATTACAAACCTTCAAAGGATATCTTCAAAGTGACGGCTATGCGGCCTACAACATCTTTGAGGGTAAGAAAGAGGTGTGCCTTGTCGGATGCCTTGCCCACATAAGGCGACATTACGAGGTTGCCAAAGAAGAGAATGAATCCCTGGCCGGATATGTTCTGGCTCAAATACAGCAACTCTATCGGATCGAACAGATTGCCGACCAGGAGGAACTCACTTATGAGCAACGCATGCTTAGAAGACAGGAACAGGCACTTCCCATACTTGAGCAACTGGAAAAATGGATGGAAACAGCCTATCCGAAAGTGCTTCCTAAAAGCCGGATGGGGCAAGCTATCGCTTACGCGTATCAACTTTGGCCACGTATGAGGAATTATCTGAAAGACGGCAGGCTTAAAATAGATAATAATCTGGCCGAAAATGCGATTCGTCCGATAGCCTTATCAAGAAAAAAAAACTTCTTATTTTGTGGAAACCATGAAGCCGCGCAGAACACTGCCATAATCTGTTCGCTCTTGGCATCATGCAAAGCCTCAACATTAACCCCCGGGAATGGCTCACGGAGGTGATTGCACTATTGCCGTATTATGCAGCCAACAAGGAGAAAGACCTAAAAGAGCTGCTACCCCATTGCTGGGAATCGGGAAACTCCAAAGAACTCTAATAATACTCTAACGAAAAACAAGAATATAAATACAGAATCACTATAGCTTTGTTCGATTTGCTATAGCGATTCTTTTTTATAGGAGCGGGTGGAAGTGTGGAAGCAAAAAATGATGAAAACTGTTATGAAGAAACAACAGTTGTCTTGATTGTTTAGCTAATCACAAAGTTTTGAGTTTACTGTTTTTTGAAGCTATTGAAATATTCTTTTACATAGACATTAGTGCTTTCGCTAATAAAATGACAATGTAGAGTAAATGCTTCATTGAAAGCAGCTAGGATGATAGATGTTGACAAAAGATATTCTTCATATAAGAGGAAGAATCATTTAAAATCTTTAAGCAACGTATTAACTTTATGATATATATATGATAACCAAGTCATTAATCCAACAAATAGTATCACAGCAGTAAGGTTTTATACATTGTACCCCTATACATACACCTTGTGAGAAAGGAAATTTCGCTATAGTGATTTCTATTACATGGTATAATCGCTTGATTATTAATAAAATAAGAGTGTTGTAGTTCCGCGAAAACTCTGGTAATTTCGTACATCGGCATGCAGACTCAAGAGGTTACAATTAAGCCGCATGTACGGGTTGTCATGCAGAGTGATACTGAACTTTTGGATGAAGTTGTAGTTGTTGCCTATGGTACTGCTACAAAAAGATCCTTCACAGGTTCCGCTACTGAAATTAAAGGAGACCGTATTGCTAACAAAAATCCGTCCGAATTATCTAAAGCGCTAACCGGTGAAGTAGCAGGTGTACAAGTTATTTCAACTAGTGGACAACCCGGCTCAAATGCAAGCATCAGAATTCGCGGTTTAGGTTCTGTAAATTCAAGCCGTGCTCCGCTGTATGTAGTGGATGGAATCCCCTTTGGTTCAGATTTAAGTGGAATTGATCCTTCAGACATAGAGTCAACTACCGTATTGAAGGACGCAACAGCAACAGCTCTATATGGTTCAAGAGCTGCCAATGGAGTAATTTTGCTGACCACCAAAAGAGGTAAAAAAGGAAAAACGCAGGTTGAGGCAAATGTAAAATATGGTATCAACACCCGTATAATTCCTCTTATGACACGATGGAAAATCCTGAAAGGTTTCTTGAACTGACATGGGAAGGTATTAAAAACAAATATATGTACCGCGCGAACAATCCTAAGGATGAAGCTACTGCCAAACAATATGCAAGCGAAGACCTTTTTGATGCAGATTACGGTATTGCCCCCGTATATAATATGTGGAAGGCTGAAGGTAAAAATCTGATAGATCCTGTTACTGGAAGAATGAAGGCAGGTGTAGTCCGCAAATTTACTCCGGAGAAATGGGAAGATTATATTTTCCGTACAGGAGAAAAAGTAGAAGCCAATGTTAAGATATCAGGAGGTAGCGACAAGTTATCACATTATACCTCTTTCGGTTACTTGAAAGATGAAGGATACTATATAGGTTCGGATTTTGAACGTTTTAATGCCCGTTCCAATCTGTCTCAAGACATCACCTCATGGTTGAAATCAAATGTTAATATGGCTTATAGCTATATGGAACTGAATAAGCCCGGTCAAGGTGACAACATGAACAATGGTTTCCAATTCATTAATTTTATGCCTTCCATATTTCCGGTATTCCAACGTGATGCAGATGGCAATAAAATAAAGGATAATGTGGTCGGAGGATATCTGTATGATTATGGTATGGCTGAAGGTTATGGACGTCCTTACGCTTCAGGCGTAAATCCAGCCGGAGCGATTCAATTGGACAAGAATGAGTACCAGTCTCATTCATTCAACGGAAATGCCATGTTTGAAGCAACTTTCTTGAAAGACTTCAAAGGAACGGTAAACTTTGGATTGCAATATCTTGGTACAAAAAACAATGAATTGACAAATCCATATTATGGTGATGCAGAGGGGTTAGGACGTATTTTCAAAAACATGAGTACATTCTTCAGCTTCACGTCAAACCAGATATTGTCATGGAAGAAAAGTTTTGGTGTGCACAATCTCGATGCATTCGTTGCGCATGAATCTACATTCTACAAGTCATCTGACAACTATGGCCAGAAATCAAGATTGTTCGTCCTAACAATACAGAATGGTCTAATGCTGTAATTATGGACTATATGGATTCTCAAACCTACGGGTTTGACATGGAAAGCTACTTCGGACAAATTAGATATGATTATAACGATAAATATTTCTTTCATGGAACATTAAGACGTGATGGTTCATCACGTTTTGCCAAAGGGCAGAAATGGGGAACATTCGGTTCTATCGGCGCCGCCTGGGCCATCACTAACGAAAATTTCATGAAAGACGTGAGCTGGTTGAAGAATTTGAAATACAAGTTAAGTTGGGGTGTGTTGGGTAACCAAGACTTTATCACCAATCCTACCATTGCAGGTTATTATCCTTACAATGATTTGTATACGATCGGTAACCTGAATGATGAAATCAGTTTTAGCTTTAAATATAAAGGTAATCCTGATTTGACATGGGAACGCAGCGAAACATGGAATACTGGTATCGAGTTTAATATAGCCGATATTTTGGAAGGTGAAGTGGAATACTACAATAAGACTACCAAAGATATGTTGTTCCTAAAGCAAGTATCTCCATCGCTGGGATATGCACAATACCCCGTCAATGACGGTAAAATGGTCAATAAGGGTCTCGAATTTTCTTTGGTGGCACATCTTGTGAAAACGAATGATATAAGTCTTGATTTACGTGTTAATGGTGGACATTATAAGAATAAAATGACCCAGATGCCTATGGATGATACCACAGGAAAAGAAAAGCCATTGGAGATACAAGGTGCTTACGGATGGTCGAAAGGACATTCTCTGTATGATTTCTATATAAGAGAATATGCCGGTGTAGATCCAGAAACCGGTATGGCATTATACAACTCATACTATAATGTAAAAGCCGATGGAAGCAAGGACTTGATTACAGATATGGTAACTTACCAGCAAAACAATAAGATAGAGCGTTTGGAAGTAGAAAAAGACCTCCGATTATAACAACGCAACTAAGAAATATGTCGGGAAATCAGGTATTCCGACTTTACAAGGGGATTCGGTTTTGATTTAGCTGTTAAAGGTTTCGAATTAAATACGACTTTCTCCTATAGCTTAGGAGGATATGCTTACGACGGTGTATATGCTACATTAATGTCTAACAATACACCTGGTAGTGGAAACTGGCATAATGACATTGAAAATCGTTGGCAAAAGCCGGGTGATATAACAGACGTGCCACGTTTAACTTCCGGATATGACGAATATACAAATGCATCTTCTACTCGGTTCATTACCAGTCGTTCTTATTTGAATTTATCCAATGTAAGATTATCCTACACATTCCCTAAAAATGGATGAATAGAATGAACATTGGTTCCTTGTCGGTTTATGTTTCCGGTGACAACCTGATGTTCATTTCGGCTCGTAAGGGATTTGTCTCAATGGCAGGAAATACCGTCAGTACAGATCCTAATGAGGATTCCGGAGGCTCTGACAGAAGTCAGTATGCTCCATTGAGTACTATTATGGGAGGTATTAAGATTCAGTTCTAACAATAAAATCATTTGAATATGAGAAATGTAATATATAAAATAGCAGCTTGTTCTGCATTAGTAGCCTTGGTGCTTTCTGGCTGTAAAGAATCTTTTCTGGAGGAAGATCCAAATGGATATATTTCATCTGACCAGATAAAAGAAAATGCAGTGTGGAATCCTAATATCATGTTAGGTCAGGCATTAGGTACGTATTCCACAACATTTGCCTGGCAGACAGGCGGTACAACGAATCACGACGATTTCGGACAAAAATCCATTGATATTGCCACAGATTTAATGAGTGGGGATCTGGCAATGAGCGGAGAAACCTACGGCTGGTTTAGCGATGCAGCTAGATTGCAGTGTAATACTACCACAAAAAAACAGAACCTACATGCTGTGGAGGTATTATTACCGCATCATCAAGGCCTGCAATGAAATATTTGACACTGTAGGAGGAGATGAAAGTGTACCGGCTAATGAGGATAACCAAAATTATTATGCACAAGCAAAAGCTTTGAGGGCTCATTCGTATTTCAATTTGGTGAATTTATATGCAAAACCTTACGATATTGATAAAATGCTAAGGCCATACCTCTTTACCGTTCTCAAACCACAGCAGAGACATTAGGACTCTCCACAGTGGAGGAAGTGTATGAACGGGTTATTATCGACTTGAAGGAATCAATAAATATTTTGGAAGAGTTGGAAGCAGCAGGTATTGGTCGTCCCAACGGCACTAAGGACCAAATCGACCAATGGACAGCTAAAGGAATACTTGCCTATGTTTATTTGACCAAAGGTGAATATGAGAATGCTGCTGCATTAACTTCCGATATTATCAATAACTCAGGATATCCTTTGATGAGTGAAACTGAAATTATCGAATCTGGATTCCGGAGTATCAATATCGGTTCATGGATGTGGGCATTTGATATTACCAAAGATAACACCGGAGGTTTGCCCACATTCTGGGGACAGGTAGATTATTTCACTTATAGCTACTGTTCTGCAGGTGATTATAAAATGATAGACCATAATCTGTATAATGAAATACCTGAAACAGATACTCGTAAACAGTGGTTTCATCCGTCTGTATTGATTAGCTGGTATAAATTTTATGATGCCGGAAGAAAAGCAATGGGAGACCGTACATGGACAAATGATATTGTTTACATGCGAGTTGAAGAGATGTACCTGATAAATGCTGAAGCCAATGCACGGGCAAATCATCTGCCCGAGGCAAAAGCAGCATTGAAGGCTCTATTAGAACAGCGGGATCAGGCCACGGCTGCAGAAGTGGACAATATGAATGCTGATCAATTACTGGAAAACATATACTACAACTGGCGTGTAGAAATGTGGGCCGAAGGACGAGGTTTACTTACCTTGAAACGTTTCCACAAATCAATGGTACGTGGTGACAACAACTACGCATTGACTGGTGAAACGATCTCATACGATGACTCCAGATTGATCTTTGAAATTCCAGAGCGTGAAGTAACGAATAATCCCAATTTGCAGAAATGATAAAGTGCCACATTAGATTGTGCAAATCAGATGAATAAAAGAGGGAGAGTATCTAAATTTAGAATACTCTCCTTTTTTAATATAACGAAATCTGGTTCTTGTTGTATAAAGAGGGCAACACAAATCATTGCAGATGCACTGACATATCAATCTTATTTAGACTGCTTCAATAACCATATTTCAAAGAATTTATCGTAAACCTTGTATTCTCCAAGTTCACAAGTAACAAAATCCTTGTCCAACAATCCTTTTATAGCTCCTTGTACTGAGCTGGCTGTCAATTTATAGGTTTTCAAGAATCTGGAAGAAGTTATTTCCCTTGCTTTTCCTTCTTTGCAAATGGCAAACAATACCTCCTTTTGTTTGGGAGGAAGTTGATAAAGAAGAGAGGAATAAGTAAAATTCAACTGAGACAAAATGTTTTCGATCGCTATGCTCACTTTGTCTGCCGTACAAATTTCACCTGTAGCTGTCATTGCATACAATGAGTTGGAGATGAATTGAATATACCATGTAATGCCCTCAAAACGTTCATATACGTTCTGAACAGTTTCTTCTGTAATGTCTTTATTGGCTATGAGGAAATGTTTCCTAATAAACTTTGTGTAAGTTCCTATGTCTATTGGATGTAATTCCATGATGGCTGTACTTTGATAGAAAGGGCGTGCTGGACTTGTGAATATTTCGCCCATCATATGCCGTTGGGAACCTGCATAAATAAATCTTGCATTTGCGCAATGCTGAATATGGGTACGCAATACAGCTTCAATATTTTTTCCCGGATATTTGGCAATAGCTTGAAATTCGTCAATAGCCACCAGGCAGGGCTTGTCGGCCTTCTCCAAATAATAAAAAATTTCATCCAAAGTAATAGAAGGAGTTTTTATATCTCCCATCTCCAAATTCCAACCGGGATTTCCTGCAAAATCAAATGAAATTCCCGCCCGAAGCGATGACAAGCAACTTAAAAACAAATCCCACGCTTTTCTACCTCGTGGTTTCAGACCATTCATAATTCCTTTGCCAAGCTCAAAAACAAACTCTTGAAGATTCTTAGTCGCATATATATCAATCAAGAAAATATAATATTCCTTTTCGATATGTCTTTTGATGAAAACAATGTTCTATTAAGCCCGTCTTTCCTAAACGACGAGAAGATATTAAAGCTACATTGTTACCATTTGTGATATAACGGGTTAATGTTCCGGTTTCAGCTACACGGTCACAAAAATATTCAGCGGATATATATCCATTGGTTATGAAAGGGTATTCTTCTCCATAAAGTGAATGCTTTATACAAAAAAAATTATAATCTTATTATAATGCAAATATCACAATGCTTTTGTATCGATTCTCCAACTTTGTTTCATATAATCTGTCAGAGGAAATCTGTTGATTTACTCTTCTCATATTGGAAATTAAATTATAGATTTACAATCTTTCTTTATCCTCTGCCAACAAAAAGTTTCGCAGTGAAATTTGTTTAATTCCTTTGTAATTTCCCCCGCTTTGCATTTCATCCATTGTAACTACATATTTGGGGTAATTGTCTGCTATTTCCAAAAGATTGCCAAATTCTCGCCTAACAGTTGCATCATCGGGAAGCATATATGCTACTTGGATATAGACTTTATGGTCGTCCTTGGAAGCAATGAAATCAATTTCCTTATTGCCACTCTTTCCGACATATACTTCATATCCATATCTTAATAAATCAATGCATACAACATTTTCCATTAACTTGTTGATGTCTTTTCGAAAATCAAAATGCTGTATGGAATTATGTAATCCCAAATCTTCAAAATAATATTTCTCACCAATCTCAAAGATTTTCATCCCTCGGATTTCAGCTCGTTGAATTTTGTAAATAAAGAAACTATTGCACAGTGCCTTTAGATAGTTCAGAATTGTCTGCGTGGGAATGTTGACGTGTTGCGACTTTAAATATTTACTAATATTCTGGGCAGAAAAAAGAGAGCCGGTATTATCTATCAGATAAGCTACGAGATTCTCTAAAAAAGATACATTCCGGATTGATTCACGTGCAACCACATCTTTTAGTAGGATAGTAGAATAAACGTTTCTCAAATACTCGAATATGACATTCTTGTCCATTGTTAGATTATGAATGTATGGCATACCTCCGAATGTAAGATAGAGTTTTAGACTTTCGGTGGAGTCTTGGCGTTGATTGAAAGTTAAGAATTCCCCATAGCTAAGTGAGTGAATGGGAAATTCTATATATCTTCCTGCCAATTGAGTAGCAAGTTCACTGGACAGCATTTTAGCATTACTTCCGGTGCAATAGATATCACATTTATTTTCGTTCAATAAACTCCGCAGACACAATTGGAATTCTTCAATCTCTTGGATTTCATCTACAAAAAGATAGTTATGATTATACCCAGTAACCTTCTTTAAAACATATTGATAAAGATCCATGTAGTTCCTAATTTCCGTGAAGGCAAGTTGCTCTTTATCTACAAAAATGATATTGGCTTCCGGTATGTTTTTCTTTATGATATCTGATATCTGTAAAAGAATGTAGCTTTTACCTATCCTACGTTGGCCGGTTATTACTTTTATTATACTTTTATCAATAAACGGTTCAATTCTCTTTATGTATAAAGGACGGGAGATATAATTTTTCATATTCAAACATGATTTAGTTTATATGCAAAGATATAAAATATTTCAATTATAATTGAATATTTCTATGTATATTCCACATTCATACATTATAAATAATATATGTAAACTAAATATTTCTCAACAAAAAAGAATTTTGGGACTTTTATGGATAAAATCTATATTTCAAGATAAATTCCTCTATATAATTTATCGTTATTCTTGAATAAAAAACATTTGTTGGGTTAATTAGTACATCACCAATTAAAAGAGTAGAATGAAATGTTACAATAACGCGCTCATTATCAGCTTTTAATTATTCAAAACGGTATGAAATGGGTACTTCGAGCCACTTACCTCCCTTTGCCATATACCTTTATAGATAATATACAATAGAATAAACTCTGTTCTATAGCAAACGTAAACAATTGTTTTTTAGCAATATACACTTATTGTAGTTCCGCGAAAACTCTGGTGATTTCGTACATCGGTATGAAGACTCAAGAAGTGGTAATCAAACCGAGCGTAAAAGTGGTTATGATGCCTGATACAGAGATACTTGATGAAGTAACAGTAGTGGCTTATGGCACTAAACGTAAACAAGATTTGGTGGGTTCTATCAGCAGTGTAAAGAATGAGATTATCAGTAATTCACAAGCTACATCCGTGTCCAATGCATTAGAAGGAGCTGTGGCTGGTTTGCAAGTTGTAAGTTCTTCCGGCCAGCCGGGACAAGATGCCAATATCGTATTACGCGGTATCGGTTCTATTTCGGCCAGCAACAATGCACTGATTGTAGTAGATGGTGTGCCCTTCAACGGCAAGTTGTCGGACATCAACCCTACAGACATTGCTTCAGTGAACGTGTCGAAAGATGCTGTATCCAACTCTTTGTATGGTTCCCGTGCAGCAGGTGGTGTGGTCATGATTACTACCAAGACCGGACGCAAAGACAAGGTGGCCATCAACTTTAACGGCTCCTGGGGTGTGGCACAGCGTGCGTACAAGGACTATGATATGGCTACTGATCCGGGAGAGTTCTACCGTTTGTCTTGGTATGGTCTTCGTAACACCTATTGGGCAGCCGGAAACTCCATTGAAGATTCTAATTTGGCAGCCAGTCAGGAGTTGCTGGGCGAACTGGGTAATTACAATGCTTACATTATTCCGCAAGGAGAATATCTGGTGACACCTGATGGAAAACTTAACCCCAATGCACGTCTGCGTTATAATGACACTTTTGCTGATGCCTTGTTCGACAATGCCTTCCGTCAAGAGTATAATGTATCTGCATCGGGTGGTAATGACCGCACAGATTACTATGTATCTATGGGCTTTCTGGACAATGACTCTTATGTGCTAGGTTCTTCTTATGAGCGCTTTACGGCTCGTGCCAACGTTAACTCTCAGTTGAAATCCTGGTTGAAGGTAGGTACCAATGTAGGCTATTCCAAAGCAACTCAGAATGGTGTACAAGAGAATGCCGGAGCTGCCTCCAATCCTTTTGAGGTGGCACGTTCTTGGGCTCCCATCTTCCCGGTTCATGCCTATGATGCAGAAGGTAATATGAAATATTATGAGGACGGAAGTCCTATGTATGATGCCGGAAACGGTGAGACAGACGGTACATCTAAACGTCCTACGGCTACTAACCAGAATGTGATAGCCAATATGAAAGAGGATATTCGTGAAACTGTGTACAATAATCTGACTTCACGCTCGTATCTGGAAATCTCGTTCTTGAAGAATTTCAAGTTTACAGCAAACTACAGTTATGATTTCACGAACAGTAGCCAGACAGTATTCTACACTCCGCTCATCGGTGACGGACAGTCTTTCGGTGGTCGTGGTACAAAAGGAAGCTACAACACTACGACTACCAACTTCAACCAGATTCTGGCCTACAGCAATGTTTTTGGCGATAACCACCACTTGTCGGCCAAGATAGGTCACGAGTACTATAAGTATGAATATCAGTATTTAGCAGGACAGAAGACCAATTTCTTTAATCCGAACAATCCGGAACTGGACAACGGTGGACAAATGCAATACATTAACAGCTACACGGCAAACCATAACATCGAGGGGTATTTCGGTATGGCAGACTACGACTATAGCAACAAATATTATCTTTCTGCAGCCTTCCGTCGCGACGGTACTTCCCGCTTCTTGGACCGCTGGGGTAATTTCTGGTCGGTAGGTGCCGCTTGGCGTATTTCCAACGAAGCATTCATGGAGGGTACAAACTCTTGGTTGAACGACTTGAAACTGCGTGCGTCTTATGGTACCCAAGGTAATGAAAGCATCCTTTCGGAGTATGACTATGCCTATGTGTACACGCCTTATCAAGACCAATACACAGTTACTTGGAATGGTTCAGAGTTGGGTTATTCACCGGAATTCTACGGTAATCCGGACTTGACTTGGGAAAAGCAGAAGACTTTTGACGTGGGAGTAGATTTCCGTCTATTCGACAGAGTATACGGTTCATTCGAATATTTTTATCGTCGTACAGACGATATGCTCTTCAAGCGCCCTGTAGCTTACTCTACAGCCGGACGTCCGTATAATTGGGAAAACCTGGGTGCGATGAAAAACACTGGTATAGAGTTTGAAGTGAATGTGGATATTTTCAATCAGCCCGACCTAAAGTGGACGGTATCGCTCGTGGGATCTCACTACAAGAACCGCATCGTGACACTGCCCGAAGAAAACCGTGAAAATGGTATCACTTCCGGTCCGTTCAACCTGCGCGAAGGTAAGAGCCGCTTTGAATACTATACTTATATGTATGCCGGCATGGACGAAAAAGGAAATGCCATGTGGTACATGGATGAGACAAACGAGAAAGGGGAAGTGACAGGCCGTACTACCACCACCACTTATGCAGACGCAACCCGCTACTTCATTGGAAAATCTGCACTGCCCGATTTCAACGGTGGTTTGAGCACTACTTTCTCTTACAAGGGAATTGACCTTTCTATAGCAACGGCTTTCCAAATTGGTGGCTATGCTTATGACTATTCTTATCTGTCCGGCATGAGCTCCTCATTCTACGTAGGTCATAATAAGGATATGTGGAAAACATTCAACCCTGAGACCGGTCAAGGTTCACTTCCTATTTGGAATGCTGACAATGCTTCCAACTCTTTCACTCAGCAATCAGACCTCAATCTGATAAAGGCCAGCTACTTCAGCATCCGTAACATCACTTTGGGCTACACATTGCCGAAGAACCTGACGCAGAAATTGGGTGTTGAGAAACTGCGTATCTATGCTACGGCAGATAATCTCGGCTTGTGGTCCAAACGTCAGGGATTTGACCCTCGTGTGGCAATGGCTGGTTCTGATGATGAATATGGAGGCTATTCTCCGATGCGTGTGATTTCCGGAGGTATCAACCTTACATTCTAAACTAAAAAATAAAATTGTATATGAAGATAATGAAATATATGATGCAGGTGCTTCTTGCTGGGGGCCTGCTTACATCTTGCATTGAAGATGCTGATGTTACCGCTTATTTGACTGAAGACCAACTGGGCAATGTGGCTCAGGAAGATCCTGATAAGGCTTTTTCAGCTGCTGTGGCAGGTATGTATACTGATATGCAACAGTATGTTGACGTCAATATGAGTCACAACTATTTCGGTCAAAAGAGTTTTGATTACTTAACATCGCTGATGGGCAACGATATGATTATGACCGGACGTTTCGCCATGAGTATGTATCATTATTTGCTGGATTACTGGCAACAGAACTATACTCCGACCAACAACCGTTGGAAAGAGTACTATCGCGTCATAGCCAATGCCAACAACATTCTTAAGCTGATTGACCCCAGCAGTGAAGATCCTGCCAATTTAAAATATCGTGCCATCGCCCTTGGTTTCCGGGGCTATGCCTACTTGCAGTTGAGTTATCTATATCAGCATTCCTACTATACCGGTGCAGATGGAACAAAATGGGGGCGTGGAGAAAAATATGATTTCTCGCAATCCCCGTGTGTACCGCTTATTACAGAGGATACAGAAGGCGACCAACCGCGTGCTACTGTAGCTCAAATTTATGAACAAATCAAGAGCGACCTTACTACTGCTTTCGACTTGTTCAAGGGTTTGAATATGACGCGCACTTCCTCACCCACTGATATGGATGGCTGCGTAGTAGCCATGCATTTGGCTCGCGCAAACATGGTTATCCATGAATGGGATGAAGCGATAAAGTATGCGCAAGTGGTGATTGATAATTTCCCTATATTGCAAAGTGAAGACCAGATACTGCAAGGATTCAGCAACATCAGTTTGCCGGATGTAGTATTCGGCAGCGATATTACAGCAGATAATAGTACGACTTATATGTCTTTCTTCTCGCAGATGGATACTTATGGCGATGGATATGCCGGCATCGGCGTATGGCGTGCTGCCTTTAAGCCGTTAGTAGATCGTATCGCGGATACTGATATTCGTCTGCAATGGTTCTGCTGCGACCGTTCTACAGGTGTAACAGATGCATCTGGTAAGCGTGTGACATTGATCCGTGATACTAAGTATCCGGTTTCTGTGGAATATCAGACTGTGAAATTTATCGGTACGGGCCGTGATAACATTAAGGCCGGTGTGTTCAGCGGATGGGAATTGGGAGATTATATTTACCTGCGTTCGGAAGAGGCTTACATGATAAAGATGGAAGCCTTGGCTCACAAGGGCTCTGCTGATGCGATAACTGAACTGAATAGCTTCATGAAGACCCGTCAGCCTGACTATAATTACACCTTTACAAACAAGGCCGACTTGATAGAGGAAATCATTTATCAGAAACGTGTAGAATTCTGGGGCGAAGGCTTGGAATACATCGATAATCGTCGTTTGAACATTCCTGTAGACCGTACGGACGAAACTTGGGGTGCAGAAAACAATAATCATTTCTCTGCCGGTAAGTTCCGTTATAATCAGGAAGAACGCCCGTTCCTTTATCAATTACCTCTCTCGGAAATAGAGAACAATTCTCAGCTTTCTCCGACCGATCAGAATTAACACCTCAAAGGACATGTCATAAAAAATCGGTAAAAAGTAGTTTGCCTTTACCGATTTTTCTATATGAATCAACAAAAGAATGATACGGAAGTACTCTCTCTTTCATTTAAGTGCTCCTTCATTTTTCTGTCAAAAGAATTATCTGCGCAGACTAACTAGTTGCATTACCCAAACAATAATAATGTGACAACTATGATGATGATTCATCCGGTTGAATAGACCGGAATTTCATAATAAAGTGTTTTTAAGAAGCCACTCATTGTGAAATGAGCGGCTTCTCTTTCTTTAATCCTGCAAAAGACTTTAAGGGAAGTATTATTTAAGGTTACATATCTTCCAAAGAAAGTCCTTTATAGGAAACAGAGCAGTTTTTCCATTCTTTATTGATAGTGAGAAAATATTCTCCTTTCTTCTTCAACATCCCCCAATCTATCCGTTCCGGATTACGTTTAATCTCTACGAATTCTATGGTTCGCTCAAATTCATTAACAGCAATTAAATCTATCTCATTCTCTCCCTTTCTATCCCAAAATCCTCCGATGTCTGTATATCTTCCGGCCTCTATGTACATCTCTTTGAAATAACGCTCCAACATCAATCCTGAAAATGTAGGGAAATCCCGTTCTATAATATTACGCAGATAGGCTAAGTTTCCGGCCTCTATCAAATTCTGATACTTGTAAATAAATCGAAACCAAAAAGATAGAAAATTGTCTTCAATAATGTATCTGACTTGTTTGGAGGATGGACGAGCAAAAATAGGTTTACGCTGACTGATTACAGAGAAATCTTTCTCCATACGTGAGAGATAACCGCCTATTTCTACTCCGTTCAATGCTGTTTCTATATCTCCACGAGATGTCAGTCCGCGAGAAATACATTCTAATATAGAAAAATAAACGGTATATTCTTTACCAAACTCTTCTATCAAAAGATTCTTTCCTTCAGTCAAAAACAAAGAGTTCTCTTCCGTCATGAAATGAATCATTTTTGTACGGGTAAAAGCCTTATTTTTCATGAACAAATCAATATACCAAGCTACCCCCCCTGTAAAGGTATATAGCGCCAAAAGGTCATCGGGAGTGTAACCTGGGTGAAAATCTGCCAATATTTGCTTTATGACAGAGACCCTGAATGGTTGTAAACGTATAATTTTTCCCGCACGGCTGAAAAGTGGCTCTTTATTATTCTCAAAAATTTTATGCATCAATGAGTAAATAGAGCCGCTTATAAGTAAATTCATTCGGCTACTGTCTTTATGCAAATCCCATACTTTCTGAATCTCTCCAAACACAGAAGGATTTATTCTATCCAATTCTTGAAATTCATCAATAATAAGATTGAAGGGCCGTTCTTTTGAAAGTAACATTAAATGTTGGAATAGCTTTCCTATGGAAGAATATTCTCCTATAGGAAAATTCAACTTCATTTCTGCCTCTTCTATAAAGTCACGGCATAGAAGATTCTCTGCCTTGCGTAAGATGAAAAAATACAATGTCGGCTTTCCATCCGTTGACTTCAATAAGAGTGAGGTCTTACCGATACGCCTTCTTCCTACCAAAACCGTCATTTGCGATTCTTCTTGAGACTGTTCTGCTATATTCTTTAAAATAGCCAATTCTTTTTCTCTATTATAGAATTTCATAATACACCTTTTATTTTATATCAACTCTTTCGTTATCGTAATGTACATTACCGTAATGCACATTACGATAACGCAAATATAATGATAATGGTATTATAATACAAATAAGAGACAATATTTGTATAGCATGAATTTCCCTTTGAACTTTTACACAAGAAACTATGGTTCCTTTAGAAACGATCTCATAAGTTCATTAGTTTTATACAAGGAATACAGAATATTTCTATGTGAAATAGGAATAAACTAATGTTTATCTCTATTCGAAATGAGAATGGTATTTTATAATTTTAAATAGTATTTACATGAAATACAACATTCTTATGGATGTGATAGACAATATAAGTAAATATTCAACGAAAAATGTTCAAATGATAGATATTGACATAATCATTCATTCTTTTAAAAAAAAGAAATCCTAATTTTATAGCCACAATATATTAATGCAGGGACAAACAGCTATTAATCAAAACATTACAGCTATTAATGGTATCACATAAGTAGAGCATTATTTATTGTGGACGTATATAGAATAACTGTGGAAAGAGTATTCCCTGTTTTAGCGTTTTGGAGCTTATTATATATTACTTATTATCAACAAAATACAGTTATTGTAGTTCCGCGAAAACTCTGCTAATTTCGTATGTTGGTATGCAAACGCAAGAGGTGGCTGTCGCACCTTCTTTAAGAGTCATCTTAAAGTCCGACAGTGAAATTCTTGATGAAGTAACAGTCATAGCTTATGGTACTGCAAAGAAGAACTCACTAACAGGTTCTGTTGCTACTATCAAATCCAGTGATATGGAAAAGCTTCCAGTTACTTCATTTGAGAAAGCATTACAAGGATTGTCTCCTGGACTGCAGATCGCAAGTGTCTCCGGTCAACCGGGTTCGTCTACACAGGTACGTATTCGTGGTATCGGGTCTATGTCTGCCTCAAGTACCCCACTTTATGTTATAGATGGAGTTGCTATTGAAGCTGCAAACTTAAGTGAAGTTGCAAATACCAGTAAATATGGGACAAGTGCAAATCCACTTTCAAACTTAAATCCGAATGATATTGAGTCTATTACCATCTTAAAAGATGCTTCTGCTGCTTCTCTGTACGGATCACGTGCGGCCAATGGTGTTATTCTGATTACAACGAAGCAGGGTAAAAAAGGACAAGCCAAGGTTAGCTTTAAAGCTCAAATGTCATCTTCCAAACTCCCTTCTGGTGGTTATAATTTGATGAATGCCTCCGAACATTATGCTCTGTATTATGGAGGCTTCTATAATAATAATATTGCTAAAGGCATGTCCTCAGAAGAAGCTTCTGCTGCAGCCAACAAATCCACACAAAGCATGTATGGGCGAAATCCATATAATGTTGCTAACCCTCTGGATGCTTCTGGCGACTTGACATCTGGCGCTCAATTGATGATTGATACCGATTGGTTGGATGAAGTCTTCAGAACCGGGATGTCACAAGAATACGATATCAGTGTAAATGGAGGAAACGAGAAATCAAAATACTTCATTTCTATGGGATATATGAATCAAGAGGGTATTGTGATTGGTTCGGATTTTGAACGATATTCAGGTCGTGCAAATGTCTCAACAGAAATTAAACCTTGGTTCAGTATGGGTATCAATTCCACTTTCTCTTTGGCAAAACAAAACACTCCTGTAGGTGGAGGTGGCGGTGCTAGTCCTTTGACTAATGGTATTTTCCTACCCAATGCTGTTCCAGTATATGATTTGGATGAAAATTTCCAAATGCAATATGATGAGAATGGCAAACCTCTTTATAACTTCAAGAATCCCATATTTCAGGATATGAATGTTATATCATTTGCACAAACTGACAAATATGCAACTAACACATACCGTGTTTTGGTAAATCCCTACGTGGATTTCAACTTTTATGGAGTTCATTGGAAAACAAGTCTTTCATATGATTATATCAATTTGGATGAAACGCAATGGTATAATGCGGAGCATGGTAATGGTAAAGCTGCACAAGGACGCTTGTACAAATATGCCATTTGGAACAATACTTTTGGATTGACCAGTACATTAAATTATAATTTCAACATAAAGGAAGACCATCACTTCTCGGTATTGGCTGGTTATGAAATCTATAATAAAGAGTACAAGCGCACTTATGCACAAGGAACAAAATTTCCAATTGGTGGTTTGACAGAGCTGAATGTAGCTGCTACTCCGCAAGAAGTAGGTTCTGTAACAGATAAAGAGCGCATGCTTTCTTATTTTGGTCGATTAAATTATGATTATCAGAATAAATATTTTGCCTCATTCAGTATCCGCTCCGATGGTTCTTCACGTTTTGCACCGGGACATCGTTATGGTACATTTTGGAGTGTCGGATTAAATTGGCGTATCAGCGAAGAAAACTTCATGAAAGATATTACTTGGCTCGATGACTTGAAACTGCGTGCCAGCTATGGTACTTCAGGTAACAAAACATCTGATTACTTATATGGTTATCAAGCCTTCTATGAAGGTGGAGCCAATTATAACGGAGAGTCTGGCTTCAGACATTCTCAATTAGCAAATCCTGATTTGTCATGGGAAAAATCCAAAAACTTCAATGTGGGGTTGGATTTTGCAGTACTTAACAGTCGCCTGCATGGATCCATTGACTATTATATCAAAAACTCTGATGAACTGTTATTGGAAAAACCTTTAGCCGGTTCTACGGGGTTGGACATAATTATGTCTAATTTGGGTGGTATGCGCAACTCTGGTATAGAAGTAGATTTGCATTCCCTGAATATTCAAGCCGGAGACTTTAATTGGGGAACCGACTTCAATATCTCTTTTAACAAGAATGAAATCACTTCTTATCCCGAAGAACAGGAAGTTGTTGGTACAAAAGTTCGTACGGTAGGCTACAGCCTTTATGAATTTTACATGCAAGAATGGGCCGGAGTAGATAAAGAAACCGGTGCTCCACTTTGGTATAAAGACGTAAAAGATGATAAAGGTAATCCGACAGGTGAAAGAACTACCACTTCAACTTACTCTACTGCAGACAAATACAAACTTGGTTCTGCACTTCCCAATGTATTTGGAGGTTTGAATAATACATTTACATTTAAAGGATTAGACCTTTCATTCCTCTTTACTTATAGTTTTGGAGGAAAGATATATGATGCGTACGAAGCCAATTTGCTGAATGATGGTAACAACAACGGTTATCAAGCCATCAAAGATCAAGCGAATTATTGGACAAAAGAGAATCCAAACGCTCCGAATCCTGCATTCTTGCCCAATAACACTTCAAGTTCTCATTCTACATCAAGCCGCTATTTGCACGATGCAGATTTCATTAAATTTAAAAATATCAACTTAGGTTATACTCTACCAAAAAAATGGACACAGAAGATACAGTTGGAGACAGTACGTTTCTTTGGAAGTCTGGAGAATATCTGTGTATGGAACTTGGATGGTAGTTTCAAAGGTTACGATGTGGAATTGGGAGGTGTAACCGGAGTATTGGACGGTGCAGGTACGGTTCCATTGCCTCGTACAATCTTATTTGGTATAAATGTTGGTTTCTAATTTAAAATTGAGATTACGATGAATAGAATAAAGCAAACTATAATAGCACTTGCAATAGGTCTTAGCTTGGCAAATTGCGGTGATGATTTTTTGGATACTACTTCTTCGGACCAAATGTCCGATTCTAACACCTTTACTACGATAGACGGTGCGCAGCAAGTGTTGACCGGTGCTTATGACTGGTTGACCAATGGCTGGTTGGCTCATATGACCAACCAATATATTTTCTTCTTGCCTGACATTATGGGAGATGACGCATTGGTGACACCTGACCCCAACTACAATTATGGACGTTTTGTGTCTCCTTATCAATATACAGTTTCTCCAGGAAGTACCTATACTGATGACCCGTGGAAGGGATGTTACAGTATCATAGATAATACGAATGCCATTTTGGATAATATCGGAAACCTGGCAGAAAGTGCAGAGCGTAACAGAATTGAAGGTGAAGCGCTATCTCTAAGAGCTTATACTTATCATTTCTTAGTAAGAATGTATGCCAAACCTGTAAACAAGTACCCGGATAATCCGAGCATAATTTTACGTATTTCTTCTGGAACAGAAGACCTTCCTCGTGCTACGGTAAAAGATGTGTATAATCAGCTTGTCGTTGACATGGAAAAAGCATGTGGATTGTTGGACCAGCATTCTTCTTCATCTAAGGCATATATCGGTGCGAATGCTGCTCATGGAATTCTTGCACGTTTGTATTTGGATTTAGGTGATGAAACAAATGGCATCAAACATGCCAATGCTGCATTGAAAGGTGTTAATTTGATGAATACGGCAGTTTACACAGCTGATTTCTGTGAAGTTAACTCAGAAACACTTTGGGCTTTCGAATGTCCAACTGATGATAATCAATTCTATCTTTCATTACCCTCTTTCTGGTATTTGTGTGGAGATGATTATGAAGATGCTGTTATTGGTTATAGCTCATTACGAGTTTCAAAGGCTTTGATTAATCTAATGGAAGATAAAGATATACGCAAAACTCAGTTCCCGAAAGATTCTGAAACAAACGATTATATCAGTGAAACAGGATACTTGACAACAAAGATTCATAGTCGTAACAATGAAATGGGACAAGGCTCTTTCAATATGCTGCGTGGTTCTGAGATGTATCTTATTATTGCTGAATTAGCTGCTGACAAACAGCATTATGATGTGGCTAAAGAAGCATTAAATGTTGTTCGGATAGCTCGTGGATTGGATAAATATAGTGGAACGGATGCCGGTTTAGCAGATGAGATACAACAAGAAAGAAGGCGTGAATTATTTGCAGAGGGACATCGCCTATTCGACATGAAACGTAGAGGTTTGGCATTGACAAGAACTGGAGTTGACGGACACGATTTGTGGACTAGTCAATTAGACCTTCCTGCTGGCTCTGATAGATTTGAATTACCTATTCCGCAAGCAGAGATTGATGCTAATGGAGAACTGACAAATAATGATCAGAATCCTGCTTATAAATAAGTCTGTAAGAAGGAGTATATCTGATTTATGAACTTTCAAAACATCTCTATTTGATAGGGTGTTTTCTAAATAAAGTGTTTTAAAAGCCGTTCACTGTGAAGTAAGCGGCTTTTGTTATTCTATCTTTTCCACTTTATTTCTGCAACAACCATTTCCAAATAGGACGTATAGAAATTCGCTGCCGGGGATTAACGGTTATTTCTTCCTCGTCTTCCAAAGTAATAATTATGCCTTTAGATAATTGATAGTTGTCGTACCAAGTAAGTATCTTCCACAAATCCTATATATGATTTTATCGTGTCCGGACTTTTAACATCGACAGCCTTAGTTACAGAATTGTACGCAAAGCGATGAGTAGCGTTACTTGCCCAATAATACATCATCTCTCCAAGCTGCCTTTCATTGCTTATCTTGTTTCGCACCACTACATCCTTATAAATGATGTCGGTATAGAGTGAAAGCAAGTAGTTATCATTATCTGACTGAATGTATTGAGGAAAGTTTCCTATTCCTAGGTATTTTTGTATTTCACTAAGGAGTAGCACCTTGCCTTCTGCAGCATAAAATGTATCTTGTTTTATTGCTACTTGCTCTAGTTTCAGGAATTCATGGAAAGAAAAAGGATAAAGTTCCATAGTGACATATCTGCCAGTAAGAAAAGTGCCCAACTCTTTACTAAGTAGATTGGCATTACTGCCGGCAACAAACACCTTGCTCGTTTCTCTGCTCATAAATAACTTAGCGTAATAGACTTTTATCCACACAATCTTCCTCTCTTTATATATATTGCTAATATACAAAAAAATATGATATAAATAGAGAAACTTTCGATTGCCAATAGAAAGTTTTGTAACAAAGGAACCTATTTTTTATATGGAATTGCAAATTAAATTATGAACAGCATCTGAATGAAACAGATTACAACGATGAGTTAAACCTTGGAAGGGAATAATTCCACCGGAGTTGTTTGGAAAATAAAGTGTTTTTGATAGAGGTTGTCAAAATGTGAACTGCACAACCTCATTTTTTATTCTAGACTCTCGCAACAACAATCAACTTTTAAAAAACAATAACTATCAATTATCCATAATCTTATAAAAATATTGTATGTTTGCAATTAGATAAATGCATGAATATGGATTCTAAAAAACAACTCTACATCATTAGCGGTTGTAATGGTGCTGGTAAGACTACGGCATCTTATACTGTGTTGCCGGATGTTCTGGAATGCAAGGAGTTTGTCAATGCGGATGAAATAGCTCGTGGATTATCTCCTTTTAATCCCGAAAGTATGGCCATTGAAGCCGGACGGTTGATGTTGCAAAGAATCAATGAATTGCTGAAAAATCAACAAAACTTTTCTATAGAAACCACACTTGCCACAAGATCTTACACTCGCCTTGTCCATCGTGCACAAGAACAAGGATATAAAGTCAATTTAATATATTTCTGGCTGAGTTCGCCCGACTTGGCTATTCAGCGTGTAGCCCAACGTGTACGTAATGGTGGACACGACATTCCAAAAGAGGTTGTGCTCCGGCGTTATCAAGCAGGTATTGATAACTTTTTCAATATTTATATGCCTTGTGTGGACTATTGGCTATTGGCAGATAATAGCGAAACACCCCGTATAATTGTTGCTGAAGGTGGACGAGGAATGAAAATGCATATACATCACATTGAACGATTTAATAAAATACAAAGTTATGTCAGAGAATGAACGAAAAGAACTAAGCGAAAAGTTACATTTCGGTTTGGCATTAGCCGAACGTCGTATGCTTGAAGAAAAAGCATTGCGCAATGAATGCATTATACAAGGCTTGCCCAATGGAGAGATTAAAAGTGTACCGGCACGTATCATACTGCGTAAACTTTATGGAGAGGAGCTGAAACGATAGAAATATCCTCTCTTCAATAAACAGCAAACCTGAATTGTCTGCATGACACGAGAGTCAGCGCGGATTACAAAGTACATTCTTTATTCCCCTGAATTATAATAAAAAATATATCCACTCAGTCTTCGTTATTCTATGTAGACTATATTCTCTTACAAGAAAATCTCCTCATTACGTTTTTGACATGCTCCAAACAGTAGTTTTTCATAGCTATAGAATTCTTTACTCCAATTACTTTGTATTTGGAATAATCTCCATTTATAAGATAGAGACAATTACATGGTGTTCTATGCATAAAATGGATAAATAGGTAGGATAGTGTTTATGTAACCATTATAAATTCAATAGTATTTTACATAAGGGTTTACATTCTCATAGATGGAATAAACAACACGAGTAAATAATTGACAAAAAGCAACTAAATGATAGATATTGACAAAGCCCTTCTAGTTTTTGAGAAAAAAGATCCTGACGTTATGATTATAGCACATCAGTACAGAATTAAACACCTTCAAATCAGGATATTACCATTACAAATAGTATCATATAAGTAGATTGTCATTTACAGTGGATATGTATAGAGTATCTTCTCTAGAGGAATACTTTATTTCAGGAGCTCTTTTTATTTATTTTATATTGCTTATTATCAACAATATAGACATATTGTAGTTCCGCGAAAACTCTGGTGATTTCTTATATTGGTATGCAGACGCAGGAAGTGGCGATTAAGCCGAGTGTAAAGGTGACAATGAGAAGCAATGCAGAAGCTTTGGATGAGGTTGTGGTAGTGGCATACGGTACTGCTAAAAAAGAATCGTTGACCGGTTCTATCTCGGTGGTTGACAATAAGAAAATAGAGAAGCGCATCACAACCAGCGTAACCGGTGCACTTGAAGGTGCCGCACCGGGTGTACAAGTGAACAATACATATGGTGAACCCGGTTCTGCCCCCAGCATCCGTATCCGTGGTTTTGGTACATTGGTTTCAGGTGCTTCAGATCCTCTGTATGTAGTGGACGGAGTCCCTTTCGATGGAAACATGGCCGAACTAAACTCTAATGATATTGAAAGCATGTCCATCTTGAAAGATGCTGCTTCGGCTGCATTATACGGTAACCGTGCTGCCAACGGTGTTGTCATCATTACAACCAAGAGCGGACGAAACACTCATAAACCGAGTATTACGCTGCAAATGAATCAAGGTATGTATAACAGAGGTATTCCCGAGTACGACCGTCTGGATGCAGACCGCTGGATGGAAGCTACCTGGATGGCCAAGAAGAATGCCATGATGAGCAATGCCGGCATGTCGGCAAGCGATGCTGCCGCATATGCCACGGGACACGTGGTTAGTGAATCTATCGGTCGTAATATCTACAATGCCGCTGGTGATAAGTTGTTTGACAATAACGGAAAACTGATTGCCACTCGCCTGGCTGGCTATGACGACTTGGACTGGCAGAATGCCATCGAACGCACGGGACACCGTCAGGAATACAATCTTTCCGCCGCCACTTCGGGAGAGAAATACAACGTGTATTCTTCCATAGGCTACTTGAATGAGAAAGGATATGTAAAAGCCACAGGTTACGAACGTTTCTCCGGCCGTATCAACACTACTTATACACCTAACAAGTGGTTCAAGGGTGGCGTGAACTTGACTGGCTCGTGGACCAAGCGTGACTATAACAGTAATGCCAGTGGCAACTATTACGCCAATCCGTTCTACATTACTCGTTATATGGCTCCGGTCTATCCGTTGTTTATGCACAATGCCGACGGTACATACCAACTGGATGCCGATGGTAACAAAATTTATGACACCACTTCATCTTATCTGAGTAACCGCAACATCGCTTACGAAATGTTGTATAATAAGCAGGAGAGTGTGCGCAACGTATTGGGCGGACAAGCTTTTGCCACCATCTCGTTGCCATATGGACTTTCATTAACTGTAAAAGGTGACCTGAACAACAGCACTTCGAACAATAAGAAATATGACAATCCCGAAATTGGAGACGGTGCTACGAATGGCGGTCGTTTGACAAGTTATGCCTACCAATACAAGACTGTAACCTTGCAGGAAATTCTGAGCTGGAACTATCAATTTAATCAGGTACACAACGTGGAAGCTATGGTGGCTCACGAGAACTATAGTTGGGAGCGCAAGTACACTTCCGGAATGAACACCGGTATGGCTGTAGACGGAAACCTTACTATGGGTAATTTCCTTAACAACTCTTATTTTTCCGGAAGTGATGATGAGGACAAGACGGAGTCTTATCTGGCACGCGTAAAGTATAATTATGACAACCGTTATTTCGTAGAAGGTTCGTTCCGTCGTGATGGTTCCTCACGCTTCCACAAGGACAATCGCTGGGGTAACTTCTATTCTGTTGGTGCCAGCTGGAACATGAAACAAGAAGCTTTCTTGCAAGATGTAGATTGGGTGGATGCCTTGAAGTTGCGCGCGTCCTATGGTGAAGTCGGTAACAATATGGGCGTAAGCCTTTATGGTCACATGGCTCTTTATACCATTGACAAGAACGGTGGTGAAGCCGCTTTGGTAAAACAATCACTTTCAGCACCGGACATCAAGTGGGAAACTACACAGACGGTGGATGTTGCCGTAGAGGGGCGTCTGTTCAACCGTCTGAACTTCCAAATAGGCTATTTCGACAAACGTTCCAAAGACCTGCTGTTTGAGGTACGCCTACCGCTTTCTGCCGGTTCTTATCCTTGGGTCGATGATACTGCCCCGATGAACCTGACGCAATACAAGAATATCGGTACCGTGTCCAACCGTGGCTGGGAAATCTCTTTGAATGCCGATGTCATCAACAACAATGACTGGAAATGGAACATCGGCGCAGACGCTACTTTCCTGAAGAATAAAATCGTGAAACTGCCCGATGGAAAGGACATCTTGCATGGTATGCAAAACTACTCCGAAGGACACTCCATCTACGAATGGTACACTTACCACTTCGAAGGTGTGGACCAGATGACCGGTACTTCTCTCTATACACTGGATCCGGACAAGAAAGCCGCCGCCCAAGAAGCCGGTGCATTGACTACCATCAACGGTACGGACTATGCTACCGCGACTTCATACGCCAAACGTGACTGGGCCGGCAGCGCACTTCCTACGGTTTACGGTTCTATCAGCTCAGCTCTTTCTTGGAAAAACTGGGATTTGAACATGCTGTTTACTTATTCTTTAGGCGGTAAAACATACGATGGTAGCTATGCCAGCTTGATGGGTGTGTCTGAATCCGGTGCTGCCGGCAGCGCTTACCACAAGGACATCCTGAATTCTTGGAAAGAAGTTCCTGCGGGAATGACAGAAACTTCTGCCAATCGCATTGATCCGAATGGAACTCCGCGCGCCGACTTTTACAAATCGTCCGACCTGAATGCCACCAGTGACCGTTGGCTGACAAGCTCTTCTTACTTCGTATTCAAGAACCTGAATCTCTCCTACAGCTTGCCCAAGCGTTGGCTAAAAAGTGTAGGTATAGAAGGCCTTTCGCTGACTGCCGGTGTAGAGAACCTTTTTACATTGACTTCACGCAAAGGATTGAATCCGCAGTATTCCTTCAACGGAGGTTCGGACGATACGTATGTGACAGCCCGTGTTTATAACTTCGGACTGACTGTGAAATTCTAAAGGTATAACCATATAATTTGTATTAGAAATGAAAAAGATTATCAATAAATTGTTCGCAGGAAGCCTATTGGCAGGTATGATGCTGGTGTCTTCTTGCGCCGGTGACTATCTGGATACAGCACCTACTGACTCAACCGGAGCAACCGATGCCGTAGGTACCACGGCCAATGCCATGAAGGCATTGAACGGTATCGCCAAAATCATGACAACACAACACTCCTATTTTGGAGGTGGATTTGCTGGTGAGAACAACATAATGATTCAGTACGAAAGCTACCCGAGTGAAAATTACAATTACAATTATTACGCATCCGGATGGTCTCCTATCTTCAATCAAGAGTTCCACACACGTACTAACTCCATTTACGATGCTTACGCATGGTATTACTATTATACCATAGCAGGTAATGCCAACACCATTCTTGCCAATATAGACAATGCCGAAGGTACGGAAGCGGAAAGGAATTTTGTCAAGGCATCTGCACTGACTTTTCGTGCATACGCTTTCGAAAAACTGGTACACTATTATTGCTGGCGCTGGCAAGATTCCAACAATGGCGCTTCGCAGGGGATAGTACTTCGTTTGGACGAATCTACCGGTGGACAAGGTTATGCCACATTAGCTGAAACGTATGCACAGATTTATAAAGATTTGGACGAAGCCATCATGCTGTTTGAGCAAAGCGGTATGGACCGTAATGCCTCACAAGTATGGATGCCGAACATCAATGTGGCACATGCCATCTACGCCCGTGCCGCTCTTACCAAGCAAGATTATACCAAAGCATTGACTGAAGCTAAGCTGGCTCGCCAGAACTACCCACTCATGAGCAATGCAGAATATCATGCAGGGTTCTGTAATCCAACCAGTGAATGGATTTTCGGAAGCTTTGGTAGTGCACAAGAGAATAACTGGTATTGGAGTTATGGTACTCAGTATGCATGCAACGGATATTATGCCAATGCGGCAGGGGCGGCAAACGGTGCAGGCTCTATCGGTCGTGAACTGATTAATCGCATTCCCAACAACGATGCTCGTAAGGCACTGTTCCTAACCGAAGACAAATTCCCCGGCTATAACTTCAATGACGGTTCAGCCATGGATTTAGGCTACGGCATTCTTGGAATGGGAGATGATGAGAAAAAAGCAGATGCTCTTTGGGAAGAAGCAGCTGCCTATTGCCAGAAAATGGCGGTCAGTGGCCTGGAAGCTCCTTATCAGGCTGGTTATATGTATCTGGGGGGACAACTGAAGTTTTATGTATTCGACACTCCGGGCGTCAGCTACCTGCCTTTCATCCGTTCATCGGAAATGGTATTGGTAGAGGCAGAGGCTAATTATTTCTTGAATGACGAGACTGCTGCTCGTGCCGCACTGGTAGAACTGAATGCCACTTCCGGACGTAATCCTGAATACACTTGCGACAAGAGTGGCGAAGCTCTTTGGAATGAAATTATGGACTATCGCGAATTGGAACTCTGGGGTGAAGGTTTTGCATGGAGCGACTACAAGAGATGGAACCGCGACATAGTCCGTCACAGTTTTGCCGAAGGTGGTAATGCTCACATTTCCGTTGCAAAAACCATTCCTGCCTCCGGTGTCAACAAATGGACATGGGATGTACCTTTGAATGAAACTGATTACAACGATGAGTTGAATCTTGGAGGAAAATAATTCTACCGGAATTATTCTATAAATAAAGTGTTTTTTGAGAGAGGGGATGCTATAAAGCATTCCCTCTGTTATTAGAGGAGAACAATAAAAGCGTTTCCACACTATTCTCAGGATATTTGCCTGCCATTTGGTATTCATCAATGATCACTAGAGGGGAGGGCTATCTATATAGCGCAAGTGGGAAAGGCAAGTACTTTGCTCCACCTCAATTCGTAAAACGTACTTTGGTAAACAGATATTTCATCAAGAAGAAAATAAGGATAGATGATATGTGAGAAATGTGGAGTTCTCAAAAGAGTCCTGTACTTCTCATACCTGCGGAACAATCAACTTTTAAAAAACAATAACTATCAATTATCCATAATCTTATAAAAATGTCGTATGTTTGCAATTAGATAAATGCATGAATATGGATTCTAAAAAACAGCTCTACATCATTAGTGGTTGTAATGGTGCTGGTAAGACTACGGCATCTTACACTGTGCTACCGGATGTTCTGGAATGCAAGGAGTTTGTTAATGCAGATGAAATAGCTCGTGGATTATCTCCTTTCAATCCCGAAAGTATGGCTATTGAAGCCGGACGGTTGATGTTACAAAGGATTAATGAATTGCTGAGAAATCAACAAAACTTTTCTATAGAAACCACACTTGCCACAAGAACTTACACCCGCCTTGTCCATCGTGCGCAAGAGCAAGGATATAAAGTCAATTTAATATATTTCTGGTTGAGTTCGCCCGACTTGGCTATTCAGCGTGTAGCCCAACGTGTACGTAATGGTGGGCACGACATTCCCAAAGAGGTTGTGATTCGGCGTTATCAAGCAGGTATCAATAACTTTTTCAATATTTATATGCCCTGTGTGGACTATTGGCTATTGGCAGATAATAGCGAGACACCCCGTATTATTGTTGCTGAAGGCGGACGGGGGATGGAGATGCATATACATCATATTGAACGATTTAATAAAATACAAAGTTATGTCAGAGAATGAAAGAAAAGAACTGAGCGAAAAGTTACATTTCGGTTTGGCATTAGCCGAACGCCGTATGCTTGAAGAAAAAGCATTGCGCAATGAATGCATTATACAAGGCTTGCCCAATGGAGAAATTAAAAGTGTACCTGCACGTATCATGCTGCGTAAACTTTATGGAGAAGAACTGAAACAATAGGAGTATCCTTTCTTCAATAAGCAGCAAACCTGGATTGCCCGCACGATATGAGAGCTAGAGTGGGTCACAAAAGCATATTCTGCATTTCCTGATTATGATAAAAATATCTCCACCCAAGCGACGTAATTTCATGTAGACTATATTTTCTCATAATAGGTATTCCTCATCAGAAAAATATAATCCCAAACAAGAAACCAAAAACATTGTTTACTACATAAATCTTTGGGGAATTAAAGAACTAAACCTTGACTGAACAATCGTTTTTCCATCCGAAAAGGGCAGGTTTACATTTTTGACATACTTCCAATAGTAGTTTTTCGCAGTTACAGAGTTCTTTACTTCAATTACTTTTGTATTTGGAATAAACAAACGGATATCTCCATTTAAAATAAGGACAATTGCATAGTGTTCTATGCATAAAATGGATAAATGGGTAAGATGGTATCTATGTAACCTTTATAATTTCAATAATATTTTATATAATGCTTTACGTTTTCATGGATGTAACAAACAATACAAGTAAATAATTGACAAAAAACAACTAAACGATAGATGTTGACATAAGCATTCATTCTTAAAAAAAAGAAATCCTAACGTTATGATTATAACATATTAGTACAGAATCAGACTATTATAAATCAGCACATTACTATTACAAATAGTATCATATAAGTAGATTGTCATG